>Ga0307412_10000006_pt1 | contig 506878 bp, 484 predicted proteins | sample DK1Cmetagenome_3_FD_203823 | JGI IMG/M metagenome (GOLD analysis project Ga0307412, IMG submission 203823) | Maize rhizosphere microbial communities from greenhouse at UC Davis, California, United States - DK15-C-1 | ecosystem: Host-associated > Plants > Roots > Rhizosphere > Soil | place... | reverse complement strand
AATCCTGCTTTTTACTAAAATATCAAAAAAATTCCTGAAAAAACAAATAACGGAAATCTAAACCTGAAAAATTGTAGATCGCAAACTTTGAGACACAAAAAAAGACTGCCCCTTTTGAGACAGCCTCGATTAAGCGGTTTTATCCGTCAGCTTCATCAACGACGTAGTCGAATTCTTTGCCTTCTCAAAATTATCCACTTCCTAAATAACCTTTGCGTTAAAATGAATTTTTAATCCGCAATACTTAGAAGCATCAATCAACTGTGTAAATCCGTGGTTGAAAAACTCATTCAAACCTTAAAAAAGGTGTTTTACCTACCACATAATTAGTCTTTTACCTCTGTTTTCGTTCTGTTGAATTATGGAATTTTGTCCTGTAAAACTAATCCATGAAGGCAGAACCCGAAAAGCCGAAATAGAGTAGGGAAAATTTAAAAACTAATAAAATGAAAAAAGCACTCGTAGTAGGAATCAATGACTATGCACCCATAGGGTCAGGTGGTCCGGATTTGAACGGCTGTGTGAACGATGCCCGGGACATGGCAAACACATTGGTCATTTGCGGATTTAATCCCGCAAAGATTAAAATTCTCACCAACCAGAATGCCACAAGAGCCAATATACTCAATTACCTGAAAGCACTGGTGAACAGCAGTATAAAAGGAGATTCTCTGGTCTTTTATTATTCAGGACACGGCACCAGAGTGGCTAATATTGGGGCAGATCTGGAAATAGACGGCTTGGACGAAGCGATTTGCCCTCACGATTATGCAAGTGCCGGCGTGATCCGTGACGATGATTTTAAAGCAGTACTCAGTAAAATGAAAGCAGGCGTGAATCTGGAGGTTATTTTTGACTGCTGTCATTCAGGAACAGGAACCAGGAAAATGGATCTCGGACTGGATTTAGAGCTCTCTTATGAAACGCCACGTTTCATCCCACCAATGCTTGAAGATGAATTTTATATGACGTATGCCAGTGAAATGCAGTCTTCTAAAGCTTCTAAAAAAACAACTTCCATGACCAAAGCCTTGATTCCCGTTGCCGGAATGAATCATACGTTATGGGCCGCTTCCAAAGACAACCAGGTATCCATGGAAGGAAATATGAGTGGCCAGATAAGGGGCTACTTCACCTATCACTTCTGTAAAATACTGCGGGCTACCAACGGCAATATTGTCAGGAAAACACTTGATAAACAGGTCGCTATTGCCTTAGCCGCGATGGGGGCTGCCCAGCTCAACCAGACGGAAAGCATTACAGCAGAATTTTCTCAAAAAATATTTTCGTAAACATCAAATCACTGGCGGAATCCGAAAAGCCATCCAAAGAGTAGGAAAAAACTGATTAAAAACTAATAATCATGTCTAAAACTGACAATAACAAGCCAATGACAGCGGAAGAAGTATCAAGACTTAAAACCGTTAAAGCAAAATCAACTGAAAAATTGACAAATGCCGAAAAATCAACCAGCCAGGGACCTGCCATAGAAACCATTGACGGAAGGTCTTTTCCCAAAGGAATGAAATCGATAGGAATGCCTGCCGGTGAAAAAGCAGCAGAAGGAAAAGTACTCGAAACCGATCACTTCTACCCTACCCATTCAGATTTTGAATACCAGCCTAAACTGGAAGCTAAAAAGGACCGTAAACCAAAATTCATTGACAGAGAATCTTTCTTATCTGCAGAAGGGGTAAAAACTATATTCGGTCCCGATCAGAGAAAGGTATATAATTCCACAGCTTATCCATGGAGATGCGTGGGAAGAGTAGAAAGTGCTTTAGGTTCAGGAAGCGGGGTAATGATTGGTCCGAGACACCTCCTTACCTGTGCCCACATTGTGGACTGGCAACCTAATAACACCACAGGCTGGCTAAAATTCACTCCTATGTATTATAACGGAAGTGCTCCGTACGGAAGCGCATGGGGTGCATTAACCTATTATAAGTACAAAGTAGCCGGACCAACCATAGATTCCACAGAAATTCAATATGATTATGTTGTGATTGTTCTCGACAGACGTATCGGAGACAATATAGGATGGCTGGGTGCGAAATCATATTCCGATTCATGGGATGGTGGTGCCTACTGGACTCATGCAGGTTATCCGGGAGATCTAACAGGAACCCAGAGACCAACCTATCAGACCGGTATTGCTTTAGACGGAGACTTCTGGAGTGCTGATGATAATGAAAGCATGAGCCATAAAGCAGATATCTGGCCGGGGCAAAGCGGTGGTCCGTTCTGGGGATATTGGGATGGAGCTCCCTATGCAGTAGCAACACAAAGTGCCCATAATTCAAGTGAAAATTTTGCAAGCGGCGGCTCTGACCTTGTTAATCTGGTGATCAAAGCAAGAAACGAACATCCTTAACCAATTATTTTCTTAAGTGAAGAGCCGGGCCAGTGTCCGGCTTTTTGTTGTATTAGATTTTAGTTTAAAAACACAATACAAAATTTTGACAGAAAAAACACCTGATAAATCCTGTTTGACTACACTATTAACAGATATACTAACTCGACAAAAACGGAATGAGTTCGATAGAAGTTTACATCAGGCAAGGTACTCATATGATTACTTTACCTCTATATAAATAAAATATTTTAATACATTTGTTTAAAACATATTCTGAATGAATTTCGAGCAGATCAACTTACATCTTGAGGCCTACAAAGAACACGATCAGATCCTGGATGCCGCTAAGTTTTTAATCCATTCCTTTGACCTGGAACATGAAAATTTTGCCGGTTTCGGATTCCGGGAAGAGCTCTCTCCCACTTCCATGCTTTTGACGGCGGAAGGAATATTGGGCGGTCCTCAGACCGTAATGATCCCCAAGAATTTATTTGATTTTGATCTGAACCTCGTCCTGAATATGGTCGCCCACGAAATGCTTCACGTCCGTCAGAAAGCTCCCGGGCTGGTCATCGAAGACAAAAATGAAAGGGAATTTCAGGCCTATTATGAAATGCTTTTCCATAAAGTCTTTCCACAGATCCCGGAAGTCTCGGATCATTATAAGAAATTCTTTGGAGGCCAGGCACTGGAATATTACAGGAGAATGGGCGAAGGATCGGAACTGCAGCAGAAATATGCATCAGAAAAAGCAGAAGTAGAACATTTAATCAATTCATTATCATGACTATAAAGCCGGAAATATCCTGGACAGACTTTGAAAAAATAGATATACGATGCGGAACGATAATTTCAGTCACCGATTTTGAGAAAGCAAGAAACCCTTCTTACCAACTGGAAATTGATTTTGGTGATCTGGGAATCAGAAAATCAGCGGCACAAATTACTGCTTTTTACCGGAAAGAAGATTTAATAGGAAAACAGATCTTAGCCGTCGTCAACTTCCCCAAAAAACAGATTGCCAATTTTTTCAGCGAATGCTTGGTATTGGGCGTTTACGGAGAGGACAAAAAGGAAGTGACATTACTGACAACATCACTTCCCACTAAAAATGGTTTCCAAGTAGGTTAAACCTATTGATGCAATGTTTTTGTTCCCAGATTGGTAATCTGTCCAAAGGTCACCGAAACATTACCCGTGCTTTCATCTATATACCCGGTACTGTTACTTGCGTCATAAGAGACTGTATAAGTGCCCTGAGACAGGCCGGAAAACATAAAGAATCCATCATTGTTGGGTATTGCCGTTGCAATGGTATCTGAGGCCACAATTGCATGCACTACCGCGTCTGCTGCCTGTGGCTGTACATAACCTTTTATCTGCCCATTTGTTAATTCAGAAAAGGTCCTAATTACCGGCTTCAGAATGTATGACCCGTTTCCGGTACTCACAATAGATCTTCCGGCATCAAAATCTATCCATACCGTATAAGCTCCGTTAGCTTCTAACGTCTGATGCCAGTTAAATTTAAGACCGCTCTGTTCGGCAGAAGGAGTTTGCAATGAATAGGTTACCCCATTAGCAACCAAGGTATTATTAGGGCCTAAAACCATCCTCATCTGAGAAATATTTCCTGCCGGCAGCACTGCCTGTCCTAAAACAACATCAGCCCCATTTTTAAAATTAAGAAGATTATAAACTCCCGGACTTGGAAAATTGAGTGGAGTCCACTGGCCGTTGCTGTTGATTTCAATTCTCTGAATATCTATATTAACAGCATCATACGCGGCGGGGCCATCTGTAAGCCTCACATTCACTGTAGCAGTATCACTTCCTTCGGAATCATTACACGAAGCCAGAAAAAATATACCTATACTGCTTCCTATCATTAATAATTTTTTCATAAAATAGTATTTTGTCTGTTCTGTAAAAACGTTTTTGATAATTATTTTATTATGTCATATATTTCAGTCTTAAAAACAAGAGAATGATACAGCACATCCCCCTGGAAAAAATTTTATTCCTCGATATCGAAACTGTTCCCGGTGCACCATCGTGGGACGGGTTATCTGAAGCGGAGCAGATGCTTTGGGAAAAGAAAACAAGGTTTCAGAGAAAAGAAGACGTTAGTGCAGCGGAATTCTATGACCGTGCCGGCATTATGGCCGAGTTTGGAAAGATTATCTGCATCACAATCGGAATGGTAGAAAAGAATGAAACTTTAAAAATTAAAAGCTTTTCGGGTCATGATGAGAAGAAGCTGCTTCAGGAATTCGGAGAGATCTTCAACAGCCCGAGACTGAATAATGTAATTCTCTGTGCCCACAACGGAAAAGAGTTCGATTTTCCCTGGATTGCGAGAAGGTATCTGATCAATGGAATGCAGCCTCCGGTTCCTTTCCAGATGTTTGGAAAAAAGCCATGGGAAATTCCGCATATTGATACGATGGAGCTTTGGAAATTCGGAGATTATAAAAGTTTTGTTTCTCTGGAATTGCTGGCTCATGTCTTCGGAATTCCTACGCCTAAAGATGATATAGACGGTTCAATGGTTTCATCAATCTACTACATAGAAAAAGACTTGCAGCGAATTGTTGACTATTGTGAAAAAGATGTCTTAACTTTGGCAAATGTTTTCCGGCGGATGCGTCAGGAAGATTTGTTGAAAAGGAATATCAATCTAGATTAAAAAATGAAATTTACAGACGATCAAATTGCTGACATTGGTGAGGAAATCATCAGCGTCTTAAAATCCGTATACGACCCGGAAATTCCGGTAGATATTTACGAGTTAGGACTGATATATGATGTACAGATCTCCGAGGATGGCGATGTAAAAATTATAATGACCCTTACTACCCCGAACTGTCCGGTTGCAGAAAGCCTGCCACAGGAAGTAAAAGACAAGGTAGGAGAAGTGGAAGGCGTGAAAAGCGTAGATTTAGAGCTTACTTTTGAACCAAGCTGGAATAAGGATATGATGAGTGAAGAAGCAAAGTTTGAATTGGGAATGCTTTAAGAAGGATGTAAGCAGGAAGATGGAGGTTTCAGAGTTCATAAAGTCACTTTCTTCCATATAAAACTCCTTTTTTTACGCTAATACAATACAAACCCCGGAAATTTCCGGGGTTTTCTATTTTAAGATTAAAATATCTTTGCTTGTAAGTTTAGATAATAAAGAGAAAAGTTTTTAAAATCAAGCTACAAAAAATAATAAGACTAGAGTAACTGCCAGCCTCCCTCTTCCATTTTCGTGCTTTTGTTAACTCTCTTTCGCAATCTCTTTTCCTTCTCTCCGGCTCCATTCGCTCCATGAACCCACATACAGATCAGGAATTGGGAAGCCTGCATAATCCAGTGCTAAAATAGTATGGCAAGCTGTAACGCCAGATCCGCAATGGATGATGAGATGTTGAGGTTTATCTTTTAAAAGTTCCTTATATTTTTCTTTTAAAACTTCAGGTTTCAGGAAGTTTCCATACTCATCAAGGTTTTCAGAAAAAGGAATATTAATTGCTCCCGGAATGTGTCCGGCTACCAGATCAATCGGCTCAGATTCACCTTTATAGCGGTAAGCATCCCGTACATCTATAACCGCTGAAGAATGGCTTACCATCTCATTTTCAACATCTTCCAAAGCTTTAACAGGAAGAAGCCAGCCTTCCTTTTTAACGACTGAAGATTTTTCAAAGGTTTCTTCACCGGATGAAAATTCTATACCTTCTTTCTCCGCAGACTGTATTCCGCCATCCAGCACCTGAACTTTTTCAAATCCGAAAGATCTCAGCATCCACCAGGCTCTTGCTGCTGCATTGGCTCCGTTTTTATCATCGTAAATAACAATATGAGCATCTTCTGATACTCCAAGATTTGACAATGTTACAGCAAATTTTGCAGTATCCGGAAGCGGATGTCTTCCTCCAAAAGCGGCATCTTCCCCAATCTCAGCCAGATCTTTATCCAGATCTATAAAACGGGCTCCTTTGATATGTTTTTCAAGATAGTTTTGATATACGTCTTTCCCTACTCTGGCATCAAGGATGATCAGGTTTGGATTCTGAAAAATATTTTTTAGTTCGGATGATAAGATTATTGGTGACATTTTATTGATTTTGGAGTTAAATGATATATTTGGCTAAAGCCAATCGAGTTTTTAATATAGGAAAGCGGGTTAAAACCTCTAATTTAATTTCTTAGTTTCTTCTATCCAGAATCTTCACAATTTCTTCTCTAAGTTCCTTAATAGTAAAGTTACCATTTTTGAAACCAATCGGATAAGTTTTATGACTATCAAGAGATTCTTCACAAATTACAAATTCAGAATTTGTCTTTTCAATCTGAGGTATTTTTTCTATATTAAACTTGCGTTCTATTTTTTTCCCGGTTTTATCTATTAAATAAACTTTATAAAGACTATCAAGCAATTCTTTGGGTTTGTCAAAAGATTTGTGAATGTTAATCCACTGCCCATTCCAGGAAAATTCATCAACAGGCACATTTTTATATTTCATATAGTCTTCGGAAAGAAGTTTTTTAGAGTACAGATCTTTCATTTGCTCGAAAACGCGATCTGCTTCGATAAATTTATCTTCCGCGTTCAAAGCTTTTATCCTTTTTTCATACAACTCATAATTTTGGGGAAATTTTAAAATACCATCAGCATAGACCTTTTCAGACTTTGAAAAATTTTTTGTCTGGGCGTAATAAAAATTACCGGCATCCTTTATAAGCTGAAGGTACCAACTGTCATCTTGTTTTTGCGATTTCAAAAGTCCTTCGGTATATGTTTTTTCCTCATTTATAATATCGTTTGTTATACTGTAAACGCGAGCTTTTTCAATATAAAATTCAGCCGTAGGATGTTTAGAAATTGCAATATTAAAATCAGCAAGTGCCTCATCATATTCCTTAAGAAACAGTTCAGACAATCCCTTTTGAAAAAATATTACCGGATTATCAAATCCTTTTTCCAGTGCTTTATTGTAATATTCAATCGCTTTTACATCATTTTCCTGCCTAAAAAAAGCAAAGCCTAAATAATAAAGTTCCCGGTTGGTAAAACTGTTACTTTCTTTTTCTAAAGCGGTTAATTCTGCATATTTTTCTTCGTTAAAAAGCTTATCAACCTTTTGTGCAAAACATATTGTTGAAATAAGAAACAGGACTACAATATATATTCTTCCCATCACTTAAAAATGAAAAATATCCTTCGCCTTATTATATGAGCTTTCGAAATTTAACAGATTCAGTTTGTGCTCTGCTTTCTCTACGCTCATAAAATTGATTACCTGTTCTGTAGGCATATTTCCTACCAGATCATCTTTGGCCATAGGACATCCCCCGATTCCTTTGATGGCACTGTCGAATCTTCTGCAGCCTTTATCATATGCAGCTTTCAGTTTTGAATAGGAATCTTCATAACGGTTATGAAAATGTCCTCCAAAATTGATCTCAGGGTATTTTGACGGAATTTTTTCAAATAAAAGGGCAATGGTTTCAGGAGTGGCAACACCAGTAGTGTCCGAAAGCAAAACATCTTTAATTCCAATCTCTGAAAATCTTTTGGCCCAAAAATCCACATCTTCCCATTTCCACATTTCTCCGTAAGGATTTCCAAAAGCCATAGAAAAATAGATATTCAGCTGCTTTCCTTCACTTTTAACAAGCTCAAGCATCCTGATGATCTCGCTAAAAGCCTCTTCCTGGTTTTTGTTGGTATTCCTGTGCTGGAATGTTTCCGAAATAGAGAACGGGAAGCCTAAAATATCTACGCTCTGATGTTTTAATGCTTTTTCAGCGCCTCTGAAATTTCCGATGATTGCAGAAACTTTTGTTTTGGATAAAGATTTATCAATATTTTCAGCTACCTCATCGGAATCGGCCATCTGTGGAATTGCTTTCGGGGAAACAAAGCTCAGACAGTCCAATACATCAAAGCCAACCTCCATCAGTGAGTTGATATAATCTATTTTTTTGCCGGTAGGGATAAATTCTCCCCAACCCTGCATGGCATCTCTAGGACATTCAGTAAGAAACATTTTTACTTTTGATTTTCTCAAATATAATAAAACTAAACAAGTTTATAGATGAGGCATACAAATCTAACATTATTTTGATTTTCAAATATTTATATTCAATTTAAAATTTCGATAACTGATATATAAGCCCGGATAAACCAGACCAGACGTGAAAACGTTGGTTTATCTCCAATATTCTGATTCAAAAAACAGCTAGGTTAATGATTTTACAATCGTGATCAGACTCATTACAATTACCACTACACCCACTACCGCAAACATTTTTTTGGCAGGAAGACGTGAGGCAAACATCGCTGAAAAGGGAGCTGTAAAAACGCCTCCCAGAAGAAGCCCCAGAACAATGTTCCAGTGATGAATTCCAATGGTAAAAATAAAGGTTAACGCACTGACCACGGTCAGTAAGAATTTAGCCACAGTAGAGCTCCCCACTACATATCTGGGCGTTCTTCCCTCTTTAATCAGGGTTCCCGTCACAAGCGGTCCCCAGCCTCCTCCGGCAAAAGAATCAATAAAGCCGCCTGCCAATCCCAATATTCTGAGGTTGGTTGTCTTTTTTTGCCTGCTGTTTCCTGATTTTTTATTTTTCCCTTTAAAAGCATTTTTAAGAATGTTGATTCCCAAATAAAGAGTGTAGAAGGCAATGACCGGCTTCACAATATGAGCATAATGTTCCCCGAAATGAGACAGCGCAAAAGCTCCGGTAAAAGCTCCCACTGCTGCCACAGGAAATAAAACCAAGACCATTTTTTTGTTGACATTTCCTAGTTTATAATGACTGATACTTCCTGCTGCCGATGTGAACGATTCTGCGGAATGAATACTTGCACTCACCACCGGAGGCGGAACATTCAGAAGCAAAAGAATTGTTGTACAGATCACTCCATATCCCATACCCATAGAACCGGCAACAATTTCTGCCAGAAATCCGGCCAGCAGCATCCAGTAAAAAATATGTCCGTCTTTACTGAGGAAATTTTGAATATCTCCGGACAGGTTAAACTGGTAAATGATCAGCACAAGGACAGCAATAAGTGTCAGGACACCTATGATACCAAGGTAAATATTAGCTCTTCTCTGTACTGTCTTGGTGATGCTGATTAGTTTTTCCATCTCCAGTTTTTTTTCAGGCTGATTCTCTTTTCCCCCCAGGTATTGTGTCGTAAGCCTGTTCAGCTCTTTTACTTTATAGGTAAAGTCTCCTTTTAACTGATTACGGATGTTTTGCATATTGTCTAAGAGCCCATCCATTTCTTCATCGGGAATTGTTTCCGTTAAAATCTCACGCAACCGCTTGGCTACCGTTGGTGATTTTCCATTGGTAGAAACTGCAATTTTAAGATTTCCTTTTCTTACAATGGAGCCCAGATAGAAATCACACAGATCCGGTTTATCGGCAATGTTGACCAGTGTATTATTTTGATGAGCCCTGTCACGGATCTGCTCAGCGACAAAAATATCATTAACCGCTACAATCGCAAGATCGGCACTGTTAAAATCATTATCCGTAAAAGATCTCTCGTGCAGGGTAAGGTTGGGATAATTCTTTTTTAGTTCTTTAACCTGGTCACTAATTTCCAGTGCTACCAGCTTAATGCGCGCTCCCGGAGAATTGGCGAGAACAGATTCCAGTTTTTCCAGAGCAATATTGCCTCCGCCAATGATGAGCAGGGATAATTCCTCCAGTTTTAAGAATATGGGATATAAAAAGTTACTCATCTTATTTAAAGTTTTAGATCATAGGTAAATGAGAGATAATACAGCCCTCCAATCTCGGGTCCTGCGGCATATTGAAGATACCGGCGGTTAAGCAGATTCGTTGCCCCTATTTTAACGCTTGCTTTTATTTCAGGAATTCTCCACGTTGCCTGCGCATCAATGGTATAATAGGCCGGGATATTGCCGGAGGCTAGCGGGCTTTCCCATAAGAAACCGTCCTGCCATCTTGCAGCAATTGTAAATCCTATATTTTTGATGATCTCTCTGTTTCCAACACTTAAATTGATGGCCCATTTAGGTGTATTGAAAGCCGTAATAAAAAGGTCTGAAGTATTAGTTGAAACAAGGTCATTGTACGAAACGCTGACGTTCACATTATAATTTTTCACCAGATTATACCGGATTCCCAAAGATGTTCCGAGGCTTTTGTATTTACTGGTGCTATTGGTGTATACTCTGTACCGGTCCTGTTTAGTTCGGTCAAGCATCGCTAAAACTGCATTATCACTACCTATATTTTCATTTTTTGGAACAGCTACTTCCACCTGTCCCAGAAAACCTTCATACACGTTATAATAAAAGTCCCAGTCAATGATAAGCCTGCTGCTGAATAAAGCCGATTTATAGCCTATTTCGAAAGAGGTTACCTTTTCCGGCTGTAATCTCGGAAGGTTGGCAGCGGTCAAAAGATTTCTGTTTTTCAATGCAGCCTGGTTCTGATTAAGCCCACCATCTATATCTTTATTAACTGCAGAAATGAATTGATCAATAGAGGCCAGCGTATATGAATTTTCAAGATATCCCAACCCCTCATTGGCCTTCAACAGCCCACCTACCCTTCTTACATTTCCGTTGTTCACGAATGAAAGAGCTTCAAACAGAGAAGGAAAACGGTAACCATTTTGAGCAGAGACCCGGAAATTATGTTGGTTAACCGGAGAATAAACTACGCTTACCCTTGGATTTAACTTAGTTTCAAACTCCGGATTTCGGTCGGCACGAAGCGCCAGATTTACTTTTAGCTTATCGCCGAAAAAAACTTTGGTAAATTGGGCAAATGCACCATATTTCTGGTAAATGACGTTGCTCCCGAAGGTTCCGTCAGATAAAGGGATATTCCTATCACTGAGTGGCCTGTCAAAATCAACAAAATTATTTCCGTCAGGAGTAATGCTGTAAAGACGGTAATCTGCGCCGACAAGAAGATTAAAAACTTTTACAAGTCTTGTAAAGTCGTAAGTGATTTCTCCCTGATAAAAACGGGATTTCTGTTCAAGTTTTGCTCCTCCTGTAGCCGGTGCTCCGGCAATTCCGGAATTGGCAGAATCCCAGTTATTGATCCCGATGATCGTATTCTTTAACTGTTCAAAAGCTGCCGTCCCGGGAACAGCCCTGTTTTTATCGGCTTCCTGTCTGGCCAAAATAAAAGCGTCATTCAGATTCACTCCCGAATTAAGTCTGTCCTGCAAAACAGTCTGAAAAATATTTTTCCAGTTTCCATTGGAAAGATGGGTAAGATCCAGATTATCCGCTAAAGGCTTCAGATTATACGAGTCCCCGGTATTTTCTATGGACATATACGCCCTGAATGTCAACTCCTTACCCGTTAATTCTACTTTATGGTTCTGAACGGTTGCATTCTGAAGACGGATCTTATTTCCTCTCTGAAAGGTACCATCCAGCAGGCCATAACGGTAAACGTAAGAGGTCCTCCACTGATCTCCAAAACGGTAGTATAATCCGGCATCAAATTTCACATTCTTCACTTCAGGACTTATCAGATCTTTTTCATCATATCCTGTCCTTGATATGTTAAAAGTAGTCGGTTTTCCGTTGTAATTTACTTTTACAGAGGTACGGTTGTTCCTTTCATCACCATATTTATTCCAGAGATCTTCAGCCGGATTGTTGGCCAGGGAGAAGTTGGGATTGGCGGTAATCAGTGAATTGGGATTCTGGTCCGTACGGTTATCCGAGATCCAGTCAACTCCGCTGAAATAGGAGGCATTGATCTTTACAGCAAAATTCTTATTAAAAACTTTAGCAATTCTGACGGCACTTTCTCCTAAGGCAGCTGTTTTATGATTCACATGATCCACATGGTTCACACCGCCTCTGAAATAAAGACTGATTCCTTCTGAGGTAAACGGATCTTTTGTCTGAAGGCTCGCCAATCCGTTCACAGCGTTCATTCCATACAAAGCAGAAGCGGCTCCGGGAGTAATCTCCATGGACTGGATGTCCAATTCTGTCGGGCCTATGGCATTTCCCAGTGGAACCCCAAGTGTGGCAGACTGTACATCTACACCATCTACCAGCTGCATGAATCTGAAGTTATTCGGAGAATTGAATCCCCTGGAATTGGGAACTTTTAAAGTAAGGCTTGAGGTTAAAAGCTGCAGACCTTTTACATTTTCCAATGTTTCGTAGAAGGAGGCCGCCGGACTTTCCCGGATGGTTTTAATATCAATTTTTTCAATAGCAATCGGCGACCTCAGTATTTTTTCGGGAACACGTGAAGCGGAAATAACCACTTCATTAATGATGGTATTCTGAGGATTCAATTCTACTGCAATTTTACTGGACAATGACAGGATTTCAGTAGTCTGAGTGGCAAATCCTTCCTTGGCAATGACAATTCTGAAAGGTATCTTCACCCTTGTTCGCAGCCGAAAGTTCCCATCCTGATCAGTTATTGCCGTCTCCTGAGTATGTTCTACGCGGATGTTTGCTCCGGCAATTCCTTTTTGGGAGTCTGTATGTCTGATCATTCCGCTTACTTCAATAAGCTGCTGCGCCTGTACGAGGCCAGCGAAGGAAAGGGTAAACAGTATAAGATGGATTTTTTGTTTAAAATGTGGATGGTGTATGGATTTCACTTGTTTCTTATTTAGGGTTGAAAATGATTTTATGCGTCGTCAGGTAATGAACAGCACATACACATTCGGAGCCCTAAAAGATTCTGATCACGTTTTTTAGCTTTTTTCTGTCTGTAAAGGAGATTGGTCATATTTTTTATTTTACGGTTTGCAAATAGCGGTAGGAGAAATCACCGAAGGTCTCTTCTTCGTTTCTCTGCTCTGAATAGATTCTGAAAAGCTGGTCAAGGGTGTCTATGATTTCTTCTTCACCTATATTTTCTCTGAATTTCGTATTCAGACGCATTCCGAGCCTGTCACCACCGATATGAAGATTATATTTGCCATACGCTGTACCCACGAATCCAATTTCTGCATTGGGTGATCTTCCGCATCCGTTGGGACAGCCTGTCATTCTGATGGTAATATCCTCGTTCTGAAGTCCGTATTTTTCAAGGACGGTCTCTATTTTTGTAACTAAAGAAGGTAAATAACGCTGAGCCTCCGCCAAAGCCAATGAACATGTATTCAATGCTACACAGGCGACGGAATTTTTACGCAGAGCACTGGCTTCGTCAGTATAAGTGGATATTCCTGATTCTTTGAGCAGGGATTCAATTTCAGCTTTATCTTCTTCGAGAATATCAGAAAGGATGAGATTTTGATTGCAGGTAAAACGGAAACTGACTTTTCCTGTTTCAGCAATTTTTAACAGTCCTGACTTTAAAGGATATTCTGCCGTATCAAGAACCCGTCCGTGTTCTACGAATAAAGTATAAAACCATTTCCCTTCATGGTTCTGTACCCAGCCGTAACGGTCTTTTCTCTGCTCAAACTTAAATTCCCTTGCCGTTTCAAAATTAAAACCGCATCTTTTTTCTACTTCAGCTCTATACCCTTCAACCCCCAGTTTATCTATTGTATATTTTAACCTTGATAATTTTCTGTCGCTTCTGTTCCCAAAGTCGCGCTGTACCGTAATAATTTCATATACCGCTTTCAAAACTTTTTCCTCCGTATCCACAAAACCAAGCAGAGATGCCAGCCGGGCATACGTCGCTTCATTTCCGTGTGTAGCACCCAATCCTCCGCCGGCAGCAATATTATAACCGGCAATTTTGTTATTTTCAATGATAGCGATCAGTGCTATATCATTAATAAAAACATCCACATCATTATTGGGTGGAACAGCAATTCCGATTTTCAGTTTTCTGGGCAGATATCTGTCCTGATACAGGGGATCTTCCTCTGTTTTTCTGTCAACGACCAACTCATCATCAATCCACAGATCATAATACGATTTTGTTTTAGGCAGACACATTTCACTGATCTTCCCTGCCAGTTCGTAAGCTTCCTGATGCAATGGTGATTCGGAAGGATTTGAAGTACAGGTCACATTTCTGTTCACATCACCGCAGGCTGCAATGGAATCCAGATGCTGGAGATTGAAACTCTGAATGGTAGGTTTTACATGAGATTTTAAAATCCCGTGCAGCTGAATGGTTTGGCGCGTCGTAATTTTAATTACTCCTGTGGAATGATCTTCTGCAATTTCATGAAGTCCTGCCCATTGTTCTGAAGTTAAAAACCCTCCGGGAAGCCTCAGCCTGATCATATAGGAATATAGCCACTCCAACTTTTTTGCGACTCTTTCTTCACGTCTGTCCCGGTCATCCTGCTGATACATTCCATGGAACTTGATGAGGGTTTGATCATCTTCTCTGATGGCTCCCGTAAAATCGTCCAAAAGGCTTTCCTTTAAGGTTCCCCTGAGCCCGTTACTGGCTGTTTTTATTCTTTCTACAGGCGAAAGGTTATTCTTATCTGTCATATTGATCCGTTTATGATTTAGTATACATCTTTTACATATCTGCCGCTCAGTTCCAGCTCTTCCAGGTAATTCCGGGCTTCTTCCAAACTTTGTTTCCCTTTATCCTGAATGATGTTCAGAATGGTTTTTTCAACATCCTTACTCATGGGATCCCTGGTTCCGCATACATAAAGTGATGCTCCGCTTTCCAGCCAGTGATAAACCTCCTGTGCTTTTTGCTCCAGCCTGTGCTGAACGTATATTTTTTCGTCAGTATCTCTTGAAAAAGCAAGGTCCAGATGCGTTAATGTTCCGGTTTTCAGAAAGTCCTGAATTTCTGCCTGATAAAGAAAATCTGAAACAAAAGTCCGGTCTCCGAAAAAGAGCCAGTTTCTCCCTTCCGCTCCAATGGCATCGCGCTCGTACAGAAAAGATCTGAAAGGCGCAATTCCTGTTCCGGGGCCAATCATAATGACGTCTTTATCCGGTTGGGGTAGTCTGAAATGCTTGGCTTCCTGAATATAGAATTCAAGATCTTCTCCTTCCTTAAATTCAGCAAGGAAACTGCTGCAGAGTCCATTCTGCTTTTTATCATTAATAAAAAATTCAGATTTTGTTACTGTGATGTGGATTTCGGTATTCCCATGGGCTTCCAGCGATGAAGAAATGGAATACAAACGCGGAGACTGTCCGGTTAAAACCTTAAGTACCTGTTCAAAATCCTCTGCATTTTTTACCGGATAGATCCGCAGCAGATCAAGAAGGCTTAATCTTACTTCAGGAATATGCTGTCCTGTGATTTCTGCATATTGAGCCACTGTACTTTTAAGCAGATAACTGATATTAAGATGTTTGTAAAGAAGTTCTTCTGCAACGGCTGTAATTTTTGCTGTTTTAATCTGTTTCTGAGGATCAATTCCGGTCAGGCCAATAATTTCCTCAACTTCTTCTTTCGGGTTAAAGGCTATAACACCCAATGCATCACCCGGACTGTAGATTAAAGGTTCTTCCGTCTCTATTTCAATATGATAGGTTTCTTTATCAGATCCTATATCATTTAAATTGATGATTGTTGAAATTTTTCCCCGGTATTTCTTTCTTCCTGCCGATATTTTTGACGTGGCTGTATTTTTCTGGTTGCTTTCCTTTGTTTTATTAGCCACATCAAGAATATGTTCCGCCCAGACATGAGCTTCCTGTTCATAATCGATATCACATTTTTTCAGAGGAAGAATCCGCTGTGCTCCCAGTACTTCAAAACGGGAATCGATATCTTCGCCTGTTTTGCAGAACAACGGATAGCTGCTGTCTCCCAGAGCAAGGACTCCGAATTTCAAATTACTGATGTTCAAGTCATTTTCATGAATATGATCATAAAACTTCTTCGCAAGAATGGGTGGCTCACCCTCTCCCTGGGTGCTGATAATGATAAAGAAAAGGTCTTCTTTAGCAAGATCTTTAGGCTTATACTGGGAAAGATCTGCCAGCTTTACCTGAGTGCCTTTTTTCTTGATGATACCGGCAAGTTCTACCGCAAGTTTCTTACTGTTTCCGGTTTCAGTACCATAGGCAAGGGTAATTTTCTTTGCTGAAGACGTTTCCGCATGAATAGCCGGAGGAAGGAGTTCCTGCACGGCCGATGATCCTGCAAGGCCTGCCAGAAAACCGCTGGCCCAGACGGCTTCATCTCTGGAAAAATCGACGGATATTTCTTTAAGCGCTTTTAGTTTAGTTTCAGACAGCATATTCGAATAGATTTTGATGATTTGACACTAAGGTTCCGTTCGTTACAGATTTAAAATAAATCCCTTCCTGTATATGTAATTTCAGCCACGAAAACTCTTCATGCAGATTAACCACTTTTCCTATCACGACCAACGATGGCGATACAAAGTCTTTACTGCCCAATTTTGCGTGAAAATCTTCTATAGATGAGGTATATACTTTCTGATAGGGTGTAGTAGCCTGTTCAATGACCGCTATTTTTTTGTCATCGGTCTTCCCTAATGCCAAAAATTTATCTATCAAGCCATTAAGGTTTCCTTTAGACATATAAAAGACAAGGGTGTCCTCTGATGTTCCCAGTTCTTTCCAATATTCATCACTGAGAATTTCTGTTTTATAATAGGTAAGGAAACGGACTGATGTGGCATAGCCTCTTGCCGTTAAAGGTATTCCGGCATAGGCTGCGGCTCCTGAAGCGGCTGTAATTCCCGGTATAATTTCAAATGTGATATGATGTTCTTTGAGGGCTTTCAATTCGTCCAGAACATTGGAAAAAAAGGAGATGTCTCCACCTTTAAGCCTTACCACGGTTTTTCCCCGGGAAGCATGGTCAACAATTAATGTATTGATGCGGGACTGTGGTGTAGAGGCATTCTTACTGCATTCTTTTCCCACATATATAATTTCGCTGCTTTTATTGGCGTAACGGCTTATTATTTCAGGACTTACCAGACGGTCACATAGGATAACGTCGGCAGCAGCAATGGCTTTTACCGCTTTTACAGTGATCAGATCAGGGTCGCCGGGTCCTGCACCGACAAAGAAAACCTGTGGTGAATTAGTATTTTGTTTCATTTTTAATTTCTTTATTAGGGGTGGCTAGAACAGTCCTTCAACGGAAAGGTATCTTTCACCTGTATCATAGTTGACCGTTAGAATGGTAGATCCTTCGGGAATTTCAGGCAGTTTCTTCGCTACTGCAGCTAAAGCAGCTCCTGTGGATATCCCAACGAAAAGGCCTTCTTTTTTAGCAGCATCTTTTGTGTATTCAAAAGCTTCGTCTTTATTGATCTGAACAATTTCATCCAGTAGAGCTGTATTAAGTATAGAAGGGATGAATCCGGCACCCAGACCCTGTAAAGGATGTGGAGCGGGAGTACCTCCGCTGAGTACGGGAGACAGCTCGGGCTCAACAGCAATTACTTTGATATTGGGAAAGTTTTGCTTAAGGACCTGTGCAATTCCTGTGATATGTCCTCCGGTTCCGACTCCGGTGATCAGGTAGTCTAATCCATCCGGAAAGTCTTTCAGAATTTCCCGGGCAGTGGTTTCAACGTGTACTTTCACATTGGCAGGATTGTCAAACTGTCTCGGGATCCATGAATTAGGGGTTTCTTTTGCCAGTTCCTCAGCTTTTTCAATAGCGCCTTTCATTCCTTTTTCTCTGGGAGTCAAAACAAATTCTGCTCCATATGATTCCATAATTTTACGGCGTTCCAAGCTCATACTTTCGGGCATCACGAGAATCAGCTTATAGTTTTTTACAGCGGCTACCAGGGCAAGTCCAATTCCTGTATTCCCGCTTGTAGGTTCAATAATTACACTGTCCTTATTCAGAAGACCTTTAGATTCGGCCTCTTCAATCATGGATAGGGCGATTCTGTCTTTGATGCTTCCGCCGGGATTAGCCTTTTCCAGCTTGATCCAGACATCATGCCCGGCACCGAAAAGTTTATTAATTTTTACGACCGGGGTATTTCCGATAGCTTCTAATGTGTTTTGGAACTTCATACCGATTCAATTTTATGTTGTTTTGTTGTTTGTTTAAATTACAAATGTTAAAGATTCAGGAAGAGGTCCGTTATCTTTTATTTTTATTTCACTTTTATTATAGACCAGGGAACTGGAGGGTACATTTTGGGTGATCCATACATTTCCTCCAATGATACTGTCTCTTCCAATGGTTGTATCTCCTCCTAAAATGGTTGCCCCTGAATAAATGATCACATGATCTTCAATATTGGGGTGTCTTTTCTCATTGGCCTTATCTTTTGAAACATGCAAGGCTCCCAGTGTTACTCCCTGATACAGTTTCACATGATTGCCAATAACTGTCGTTTCTCCGATCACGATCCCTGTTCCATGGTCAATAAAGAAATGTTCACCAATGACGGCACCCGGATGAATATCTTATTCCTGTCCTGCTGTGTGCATATTCTGAGATGACGCGCGGCAAAATCTTTATTTCCTGAATCCAGAGCTGATGCGAAATTCTATAGACATAGGTTGCAAAAAAGCCCGGATATGAAAGCAGAATTTCCTCTAAAGATTCTGTAGCAGGATCAAATTCCAGTATAGATTCAGCATCAAGAATCAATTTATCATAGATGTCGGGCAAGGCCAGAAAAAAAGTATTGGTCTGGCTTTCAACGGAAACCTCATCGATCACGGTACTTTCTATTAGATCAAAAAGAAGTTTACCCAGCTTTCCAAAATCGTTATAAAGCTGATCATCCGTGTTGATCTGTTTGGGAAGAAACATAAGATTATACAGCTCTGTGACAAAATCTTCCATTTTTTCATAATCAAAGAACCGGGTGGAGCTGATCTGCTTTTTTTCAAGGATTTTCTTAATAAAATGATCTGATATTTTCATTTCTACTGAATTATACAGGCAGCAACGGTAGCATTGGATGTTTCATCTACCAAAATGGCGGATCCTGTTTTTTTATTACTTATAAAATCATCAAACACCAAAGGCTGTGCTGTCCGTATCGTTACTTTAGCAATTTCGTTGAGCTGTATATCTTCTTCAGCGGTTTCTTTTTCCAGTGTATTGACGTTGATCTTGTAATCGACCTGTTTTATCACCGCTTTTAACTGTCTGCTGTGATGTTGCAGCAGATATTTATTACCCGGCTGCAGGGCTTTATGATCAAGCCAGCACAGGAGTACTTCTATTTCTTTTTCAACATTGGGAAGTTCTTCTGCCGAGGTAAAGAAATCCCCTCTGCTTACATCTATATCTTCTTTAATCTGAATTACAACAGGCTGTCCTTCAAACGCTTCCTGCACCTCAGCGCCATTCACCTCTATTGCAGAAATTTCTGTGATGATGCCTGCCGGAAGTATGGCTATTTTATGACCTTTCTGAAAGCTTCCGCTTACGATTTGTCCGGCATAACCGCGGTAATCATGTAGTTCTTCAGTCTGTGGACGGATAACATACTGCACCTGAAAACGGCTGCCATTATTCTGTACCTCATCAAGCTGTACTTCTTCCAGGTATTCAAGAAGAGAATTTCCTTTATACCAGTCTGTAACAGGAGATAAGGAAACGATATTGTCCCCTTTCAATGCAGATATCGGGAAATAGGTAACATCATTTAAGCCCAGCTCTTCTGCGATCTTAGAATAATCAGCTTTTATGGTTTCAAAAACATCTTCCGAATAATCCATCATGTCCATTTTGTTGATGGCGACAGCTACCTTTTTCAGTTTTAGCAATGAAGCTATAATGGAGTGTCTCCTCGTCTGCTCAATAACTCCTTTACGGGCATCTATGAGAATGACCATGAGATCCGAATTAGAAGCTCCGGTAATCATATTGCGGGTATACTGAACATGTCCCGGAGCATCTGCAATAATAAATTTTCTTTTTGATGTCGAAAAATATCGGTAAGCGACATCAATGGTGATCCCCTGCTCTCTTTCAGCACGGAGCCCATCCGTTAAAAGAGCAAGATCTACCCCATCATCGTTTTTGTTTTTTGAATGTTTTTCAAGTACTTCCAGCTGGTCCTGCAAAATACTCTTGCTATCGTAAAGCAGTCTTCCGATGAGGGTACTTTTACCGTCATCTACGCTTCCTGCTGTTATTAATCTTAATATATCCACGATTTTTTATTTATAAGTGATAAATGATAAGTAATGAGTGATTGATAATGTGTAATAGTGCCTGTTCATTTATTGCTTATTACTCATTGCTCATTATCTATTAGAAATAGCCTCCTTTTTTACGGTCTTCCATGGCCGCTTCAGTTACCCGGTCGTCAATCCTTGTTTCTCCTCTTTCTGAAATTCTGGTGGCTACAATTTCTTCAATTACCCGGTCAACGGTTGCCGCTTCAGATTCTACGGCAGCCGTACAGGTCATATCTCCTACAGTTCGGTAGCGGATCCGTTTTGTTGTTACAATATCACTTTCTTCCAATACGGCAAATTCAGAATTAGCAATCCACTGTCCGTTGAGGTCTACTACTTCTCTTTCATGCGAAAAGTAAATGGACGGCAGACTTATATGCTCTCTTCGGATATAGTTCCAGACATCGAGCTCCGTCCAGTTGCTAATCGGGAAAGCCCTTACATTTTCACCTTTATGAATTTTTCCATTGAAAATATTCCACAGCTCCGGTCTTTGAAGTTTCGGGTCCCACTGTCCGAATTCATCCCGGACAGAAAATATTCTTTCTTTTGCACGCGCTTTTTCTTCATCTCTTCTTGCTCCGCCGATGCATGAATCGAATTCAAATTCTTCAATTACATCAAGCAGGGTAAAGGTTTGCAGCCAGTTACGGCTCGGGAATTTACCTTTCGGTTCTGTCAGTTTCCTTTTCTGAATAGTATCTTCCACTTTCCGTACAACCAGATCCACATTCAGTTCTTCAGCCAGCTGATCCCTGAAATCTAAGACTTCCTGAAAATTGTGTCCGGTATCAACATGAACGAATGTAAATGGAATCTTTCCGTGGGGAAATGCTTTTGCTGCCAGATGAGCCAGAACAATACTGTCTTTTCCACCACTGAACAGTAAAGCCGGGCGTTCAAACTGCCCCGCAACCTCTCTGAGGATATAAATGGACTCGGATTCCAGCTGATCTAAATAATTTAACTGATATAATGACATAATATATTTTTTATTGATGAACATGTAAGCCGCATTCTTTCTTATCGGCATCTTCCCACCACCACCGGCCGGCTCTGAAATCTTCGCCTTCTTTAATAGCTCTGGTACAGGGCTCACATCCTATACTTACAAATCCTTTTTTGTGAAGCTGGTTATATGGTAGGTGATGGTTTTTTACATAGTCTGCCACCTGTTCCGTAGTCCAGTGAAGGATAGGATGAAATTTAATGATCTGATGATCCGGATCCCACTCCAGTTGCGGCATTTCTTTCCTGCCTGCGGAATGCTCAGACCTTAAGCCTGTAATCCAGATCTTATATCCCTGAAGGGCCTTTTTCAGAGGCTGAACTTTTCGGATATTACAGCAGGCTTTTCTATTTTCCACAGACTGGTAAAAAGAATCCGGTCCGTTTTCCGAGACAAATTTCTGCAGGGCTTCCGGATCCGGATAATAGGCTTTGATGTTCTTTTTGAAAAAAGCCCTGGATAAGGTCCAGGTTTCATAAGTCTGTTCAAAAAGTCTTCCCGTATCGAGCGTGAAAATATCAATATCCAGGTTCTTTATCAGATGATTCACAACCTGATCTTCATAGCTGAAGCTGGTAGAGAATATCACTTCTCCCGGAAATTTTTCCGCCAGAACCTGCAAAAAATCGGGATTAAAAACACCTGTAGAGGCATTTTCGAGGAGATTATTGAATTCTATTTTCAGAGCGTTTTCCATTTTTAATTGAAATTAACTTCTGCAAATATATATAAATCCTATTTATCCTACCAAATTAGTAGGATATAAAAATTAAAAAAATTTCAGCTGTTTTTTATAAAGGAAGTAAGGGTAGCTTCCATCATGCTTTTTCTGGTTTTTTCTCTTACTATGATCAGTTCATTTCTAAGGTAGCATGTAGCTTCATCAGCACAGTCGTCGCAAGGCTCATAAAAGTTTAGTGAAATACAGGGAGTTAAGGCAATCGGCCCTTCAAAAATACGGTAGATATCTGCCAAGGAGATTTCATCAGGAGATTTCAGGAGGTAATAGCCTCCCATAGTTCCCTGTTTGCTGTTGACCAGCTTGGCTCTTTTGAGCTCGAGAAGAATCTGTTCTAAAAATTTTTTGGAAATATTCTCATCCTGTGCAATAATAGCCGTTGACAAAAACCCCTGGTTGTAGTTTCTTGCCAATCTTACCATTGCTTTCAATGCATATTTGCAACGTTTGGACATCATAATTGATGCAAGTTATGATAATTTATTTGATTATCGAAATCACCGCCGGAATTGAAAAACTGAATCCATATTGTGCCTTGAAATATGCCAGAAAGATGGTCCAAATTTCAGATTTGAAAAATTTACATTGTATATTTGTTGGAAATTTATGATCGATGAGTATAATAGAATTCAACCCATTGTGGAAAGAGAAATTACTGAACCGTTTTCTCGCTTATGTAAAAATATATTCAACCAGTGATGCAGAAAGCGAAACAACTCCTTCTACTCTCCGACAGTGGGACATTGCAAAATATATTACTGAGGAACTGAGAACCATTGGTCTGGAAGATGTTTCTCTTGATGATAACGGTTATATTATGGGGTATATTCCTTCTAACCTGGAAAATGATAACAGACCTACCATTGGTTTTATTTCACATTATGACACGTCACCGGATTTCAGTGGTGAAAATGTAAAACCACAGATTTGGGAAAACTATGACGGAAGTGATCTTGTTTTGAACCAGACTACAGGATTTACCCTGTCTGCCTCAAAATTTGAAAGCTTAAAAAAATATATCGGACAAACACTGATTACTACTGACGGAAATACACTTTTGGGAGCTGATGACAAAGCTGGCTGTGCAGAAATTGTAACGGCTGCGGAATATCTTATTGCTCATCCGGAAATTAAGCACGGAAGAGTTGCCGTAGGATTTACCCCTGATGAAGAGATTGGAAGAGGTGCGCATAAATTTGATGTAGCTAAATTCGGTGCAGAATGGGCCTATACCATGGATGGAAGTGAAGTAGGAGAATTGGAATACGAAAATTTCAATGCTGCAGGAGCTGTAGTGAAAATCCACGGATTGAGTGTTCATCCGGGTTATGCTTACGGAAAAATGGTGAATGCGGGTCTTTTAGCCGCTGAATTTATTCAGATGCTTCCAGCGAATGAAACTCCGGCCACGACTAAAGATTTTGATGGATTCTATCATTTAATGGATATTACGGCTGATATTTCTGAGGCTAAGCTTCAATATATCATTCGTGATCATGATGAGGAAAAATATGAAGCCAGAAAAAAATTCATGGAGGAAAAAGTAGCTGAATTCAATCAGAAATATGGTGAGGGTACTGCTGAAGTGGAAATAAAAGAGCAGTACAGAAACATGAAGCAGCAGTTCGAAGGAAAAATGCATATTATCGATCTTGCAGCAAAAGCCATGAAAGAAGCGAATATTGAGCCTAAAATCAAAGCAATCCGAGGCGGAACAGACGGAGCTCAGCTATCCTATATGGGACTTCCGTGTCCGAATATTTTCGCAGGCGGAATGAACTTCCACGGACCGTATGAATATGTTGCCCTTGAAAGTATGGAAAAAGCGACTGAGGTGATCATTAATATTGTAAAAGCTTAATAGATTATGAAAAGACTCTTAGCATTAGTATTCATCATATCTTTTGTTTTCAGCCAGGCACAGATTTCTGCATTTGATAAAGCCGATTCCCGCTATGAAAGAAAGAAAAAGGCTCTGTATAAGAAATACCCTAAGCCTAATGATTTAAAAACTAAGCAGGAGTGGCTTCTTACGGAGGAGAAAATAACGGCATATAAAAATGCTTTAGAGAAAATTTCTGAGGAGGAAAAGAAAATGATAACTGAAGTTCCACCTCCTATGGCTCTTAAGATTACTAAAGAAGCAGAATATGAAACCGGAAAGGCTTCGTTCCAAAAGCTTTTAAATGAAGCTGTTGATCTTTCTTTCCTGAATTTTGCCGTGAATCCTTATAGAATAACTTTAAAATTCACTTTAGACTCTAAAGGGAATATATATAATGTAAAAGTGAGGGGTAATAATGAAGATGTAAATGCATTTATAGAAGCAGGCTTTTACCGTATCAAGGATAAGGGCAAATGGAAGCCCGCAGAATCGAATGGCCGGCCGGTACTTTCTGTGGTAAACCTTCCTTTACAATTAAATTTCAGTAAATAATAATAAGCCCGCTGCCTAGACAGCGGGCTTATTATTTTCATACAATTCAAAAATATCCTTTATAAATTTTTGTTTCATTATTTATTGATAAAAAAATAAAATGTTTTTTGATTATATTTACTTTAACATCAAACTTTTAACTTTTAAAATCAATTTATTATGAGAAAAATGAAAAAACTTTTGAGAAAGGATCTGTCAACGATTCTTGGTTCCGGGATAAGCGGATGTCATATGAACGGCGATTCTGCGTACTGCTGGACAGACTGTGAATGTGCTTTCGGGAACGGCTGTGAATTATATGATGATGAGAACCCAGGAAGGTGTGTTTCCGTGGGAGGAGGCGGATCTCCAGGGGGCGGTTGCCCTTCAGGCATTATTTGCGAGGAAGAACCTTTTTAACGGACATCCATCGGAAGATAGATCTTCCGATTTTTTATTCTTTTTCAGCTAAAAACAGAGTCTTATCCAAGCATTTCTGCCGTTTATCAAATAAAATTTCATTGTCTTCCACATAGTTGTTGTTTTGCATCAAATTATTACAGCAATTTATGAAACAGCAAATTTTAGCACTAAGCTCACTTTTATTATGTATTACCTGTTCGGTTGAAACCAAAGCACAGCAAACTCCGGCTTTCCACATCGGGATAAAAGGTGGGGCAACCTATACAAAAACCTCTACGGAATCTTCTGCACTGGAAGGAAAATATGGTTTTGGATATCAGGGAGGAATTATGACAAGAATAGATATTGGAAGCCTCTATGTGCAGGGAGAAGCTTTATTCAACAAAAGAAAGACTTCTTACAATTCCAAAGACGGAAGCTCTCCAAAACTGACCTGGAACTCTATTGACATCCCGATAGTAGTGGGTTATAAATTGATCAACACTAAGGATTTTAATGTAAGAGCCTTTGCCGGAGGAGTTTACAGCTATGCATTCAAAAATAATCTTTCAACATCCAAAGCATTGCAGGAAGGCTTTAAAAGCTTTGATAAATCAAACATCGGAATTACGGGAGGTATCGGGGTAGATTATAAAAACTTCACAGCAGATCTCAGATATGAAACAGGACTTACGAGCATCAGTAAGGAGTTTAAATCCAAACCCAACGGCTTTACGCTTGGGATAGGATATTTCTTATTCTAAAAACTTAAAGTACCTTTACCTATTAGAAACTGCGCCCAGCGGTTTCTAATTTTTTATAACCTATGTTATCCTATCCATGACAAAACCTCTAATATTAAGAAAATATTTTTTTGTTACGATTTTCTGGCTCGTTTTTGCTGTTGCGGTATATATTAACTTTCAGGCTACTTCTGACAAAGCTTCAGCCGTATTCCAAACGATTGCTCTTGCCATTACTTCATTTATCTTTACTCATTTTCTTACAACAAGGCTTCTTCCTAATGCTTTAAGGCTAAAAAAGATGAAGCTATTTCTGATTCAGGCCACCGGAATTATACTTTTACTGAGCTTTATCTATTCCCTGATCTTCACTTATATTGAGATCAATTCAAAGAACCAGCTTCCTGCTGATTTCGTGGATCACCTTCCCTTTTTGTGGAAAGGATTTTATCTGGCTCTTCCCGCCTCTTTTTTGGTTAACGGATCTGTCTGCGGAATCAAATTCTACCAGGAACACGGAAAAATAGAACGGGACCATATTCTTCTTCAGCAGGCTCATTTAGAAAATCAGCTCAAACTTTTGCAGGATCAGATCAATCCCCATGTCGTTTTCAATATTTTGAATCATATTCATATTCTGATGAAAACAGACACCAAACTTGCTGATTATCTGCTTCTTAAATTTTCAGACATTCTCCGTTATCAGCTCTATCACTGCAGCCAGAGTCTGGTTCCTCTGGATAAAGATATTGAACATCTGCAGAACCTGGTAGAAGTTGAAAAGTTAAGATGGGGAAATGAGCTGGAGGTGAATGCAGACTGGAGTACCGGAAATAACAGGTCATTTATTGCTCCTCTCCTTCTGGTTCCATTTATCGAGAATGCATTTAAGTATGTCTGCAGGCTGCCCGGGCATAAGGGTTATGTGAAAATTTCCTGCATAGAGAAGGACGGTTTTCTTTTGTTTTATGCCGAAAACTCTTATTCAGAACCAGCAACCTATAAAAAGAAGGAAGGCTCCGGAGGAATCGGGCTTCAAAATGTACAAAAGCGTTTGAAATTACAGTATCCGAATGCTCACGAACTCACCATTCTGGCAGCCGATAATGTATATAAAGTAACGTTAACCCTACAATTATCTGATAATAATGAGCAGTAATATTCCCAAAATAAAATGTCTGATCATCGATGATGAGCCTCTGGCCAGATTTCACTTAAAAGAGCTGGCAGACCAGATCGATTTTTTATCCGTTGAGGGTACCTGCGCCACAGCACTGGAAGCAGATGCCATAGTAAAGGAAAAGGAAATTGACCTTCTTTTTCTGGATATTAATATGCCTTATCTAAGCGGTCTTGAGTTTCTGGAGCAGCTTGAAAACCCGCCTTTATGCATTCTCACAACCGCCTATTCAGAATATGCGCTGGAAGGCTACCGCCTGCAGGTTGTGGATTATCTTCTGAAGCCCATTGCCTTTAACCGTTTTTATCAGGCCGTGAACAAAGCACAACAGCAGTTTATTGTTTCTGAAAAGATCAAGAAGAACTCTCCTTTTGATGATCCTTTTCTGTATGTAAGGCAATCTGATACCTTCATAAAAGTCTCCTGGGTAGATATTCTCTATATTGAAAGCATGCAGAACTATACGAAACTGCACTTTAAAGACAAGTCTCTGGTCATCCATCAAACCATGAAAGCTATTGAAGAATCTCTTCCGTCCGAACATTTTTTCAGGATCCACAAATCTTTCCTGATCAATATCACCCATATCGACATGATCTCAGGCGGACGTCTTTACATTAATAAAACAGAGCTTCCTATTTCCCGTACCCGAAAAGAGGAATTGCTCAATCAGGTGGTGTATAAGAAGCTTATCAGTAAGTAGATTTGGAAGAATGAGGGAGCCGGGAGAAGGAAGTTATTGCTGTCAGAAATTAAAAATTTCTTTTTATTTGAATATACAAGGATGCAAATAATCAACAGACTGAAAGCAAATAATTGTTGGGTAGTTTCCATCTTCCTGCTTTCCTCTTCCATCTATACTTAAGGTAAATTCCACCTCAGCGATACGGCGGCATAAAATGTGCTGGCAAACTTGGGATCTGCCATTTTTTTGTCTTTGAAAATACTTTTGATCTTCCTGTCGTTCTCATTGAAGCTTCTCAACAGGGCTGTTCCTCCTGTAAGACGGAGACTCAGCTTGTCATTCAGTTTGAGCTCGGGCCTGATTCCGGCCGTGATCTGTTGGTAACCAAGCAACATAGACTTTCCGTCTTGATTTCTTTCTACCGTCATCCCGCTGAGGTTCACCACAGCCTTCAGGGCAAATGTATCCGAAAACAGGTAGCCAGCCTCCATTCCTTCCGGGAAGTTGATGTTGAATTTAATTTTACCATTTGTTCTCCAGTCGAAATAGATCCACGGCAATATCATAGGAACTCCAAATGCGGTGGTCAGCACTGGGCCTCCACCTAAAGCCAGATTGGGATTGAAATGTCTGATAAATAATATTCCTCCCTGTCCGAGAATATCGTCAGAGCTGATCTGCTCCAGATCTGTATAAACTCCTACTGTAGCTGTCATCATCATGCTCCATTTTTTTCCTAATGGTCTTATATGCTGGATTCCGGCCTGCGCATTCAGCATCTGATCTGGAAACAGCTGCTTTTCATAGTCTTTATGAGCCATCTTTGCGTAGGATCCGCTTAGTAAAAGTGACCAGGCTTTTATCTTTCCGCTGCTGTCTTTTTTCACTGACAATGGAATGCTGAGGTTAAGATCTGCTCTTTTAAAGTTAGTTTTGGAATTGGTTTTCACGCTGTCTTCCGGACGTATATAACTGGAAAAGGGTATATATTCAGTTTTAAACTCCCCTGATATTCCGGATTGTGCGCTGGCCCAATATCCGAGCAGACAGCAGGACGCTGCCAAAAGATTTCTCTTCATAATTTAAATTTTATGCAAAGAGATACTTTTAGAAGGCGGTCACAAAAATTACTTGATTAAGTGCTTGAATGGTATGACCAAACGGAAAAACAGCATGATATATAGAATATTACTTCACCCAATTTAAGATGAAACCTGCAAGAATTTCATATTACACGCAATCTTTTTTATTCTTAAATGAGCGATAAGCAAACCAAACTGCAAATAATGCAATGCCTGCACGCAGAATAACCATCGGCATAATAGAATCTGCTTCTAAAAACCCAGCCAGCCCTGAAAGTAAAAATGTAACCATCAGCTGCATAAAGCCCATGATTGCAGCTGCTGTTCCACGCCCTTCTTTAAAAGGAGATAACGCATGAGCAGAAGTTATAGGAAAAAGAATTCCTATGGCCAGCAATGACAGGTACAGCATTATAATTTCTAAAGTCACAGAAAGATCAGACGCAACTATCAAAATATGGAGGCCACAAACCACCAGCAACAGAAGAGTGGCTGCCAGCAAAAGTTTTGTATCACTTACTCTCCTTATTAATTTAGGGGTAAGATATGCTGCCGTTATCAGTGCCAGTGAATTAAACCCAAATATCAGACTGAAAATACCGCTGGAAAATCCATGAAGTTTCATGAATAAAAACGGTGCATTAGAAATATAAATAATCAGAGAAGCGAAAGCAATACTTCCAATCATCGTGCTGTTGATGAATTCTTTATTGGAAATAATTGCTTTTAAATGGTTTTTTAATCCTTTTTCGGCTTCGGTAAGATCAGGAAGAGATGTTCTTGAATTGGTCTCAGGAACGTATTTATAAACCATGAAAAGGGTAATCAGCCCCATTATTCCCAAAAAAGCGAACGAACTGTTCCAGCCCCAGAATTTAAGAAATACACTTCCAAGAAGCGGCGCAACAATGGGAGCAATTCCACTGATCTGTGACTGCTGGGAAAAGATGGCTACAGATTTTTGTCTGTCATAAAGGTCGATAACGATGGCTCTTCCGATTACAATGCCCGCACTTCCACCAAATGCCTGAAGAAAACGCATCGCCCACAGCACGTAAATGTTTTCTGTAAAAAATATGGCTGTAGTGCCTACAATAAAGAGGAAAAGCCCACAATACAGCATGGGTTTACGTCCTGTTCTGTCAGACAAAGGTCCCCAAAGTAACTGTCCGAATGCAAATCCGGCAAAAAACACAGAAATTGAAATCTGAATATGTCCGATATCAGTTTGGAAAATCTGGGCCATGCTTGGAAAAGCAGGCAGATAAAGGTCTATACTCAGTGATTCCAGGGTGTTGAGTAGTGCCAGAATAAACACTACGATACTTAAGTTTCTCATAAAGGGGCTCAATCATTAAACGACCACACAGATCGTTTTTTCTCTTGGCAAAATTCCGGTAAAAAACAAAGCTTTTCAATATAAGAACTGAAGGAACACCAGCACAAACTGAGGATTATATTTTATGATTTTTATGAAAACTTATTCTTTTAAAATGAATTTAAAAGAACTTTCTGAAGATTATGGTTTCCCTTCTTTAAATCCCTCCGGATTCCGGCCGGTATGTTTTTTGAAGAAACGAGAGAAATAAGACGCGTCGCTGAATCCCAGTTTAAAAGCAATTTCCTTAATGGTCAAAGCTCCAAAACTAAGTTCTCTTTTGGCTTCGAGCACCAATCGCTGGGCGATCATCTTTTTAACCGTCGTTCCTCTCGAAAGACGGACAATATCATTCAGATGATGGGCACTTACTTTGATCTGATCTGCATAGAAACCGGTATCTCTCTCAACGGTATAATATTCTTCGATCAGACTTATCAGCTTCTGAATACGCTGCCTGTCATTAATTGAAGAATCCTGCCGATTGATTTGCTCTGTGATGATGATACAGAATGCTCTGAGGTAGGTTTTTAATAAATCGACTCTTGATGCACCAATATATTCCTCTTCCATAAGCGAGATAATAGTATTGCATGTTTCTGCGCTTTGGGGACCTAAAGAAAAGGGACACGTTCCGCCTGTGAGAATTGTTTCGATATCGCAGGCTTCTTTAAATATCTCCCTGCTCACGGCCAGTACATAGCCTTTTTCACCTCTCAGTTTCATATTGAATACCTGTCCAGGTGCAATGATACAAATCTGGTTATTTTTAAGGGAGTGACTTTCAAAATCCAGCTCCAAACTGCTGTTTTCCCTGACATGACTGAACCAGATAATCTCAAAGAAATTATGCCTATGAACATCATTAAAATTCTCCGGATGTCCTGTATCAAGAGTCATCAGCTGAAACTGTTGGGAGGTGAGGTGGTGGACGGGGATGTTTTTTTCCGGTGTGGACATTGGTCTGTTTCTTTAATATTATTCAGCTAAACAAAAACCACAGCAAAAAAGCTGTGGTTTTCTACAATATTCAAATTAAATATAATTCTATTTATTTTTGCTGGCTGTTTAAAAAAGCATCCCAGCCCTGTGCCGTCAGTGGAACAAGTTGATTGGAGCCCCTTGCTACCATATAGTTTCCTTCTTCACTGTCTACCGCATGGCCAATGATCGTAAAATCAGGATGGTTTTTGATTTTATCAAAATCATTTGGAGAAATGGTGAACAGCAGTTCATAATCTTCACCGCCGCTTAATGCAGTCATCACAGGATTAAGATTCATTTCATCCGCCGTAGAAATCGTGAGACTGTCCATCGGAATCTTCTCTTCATAAAGTCTGAATCCCGCTTTCGACTGGTCGGAAAGATGCAAAATCTCAGAAGCCAGACCGTCAGAAATGTCGATCATTGAAGTCGGCTTGATATCCAGTTCTTCCAAAATGGCTTTAACATCTGTTCTTGCTTCAGGTTTAAGCTGTCTTTCAAGGATATAATCATAGCCTTCCATTTCTGGCTGCATATTGGGGTTGGCGAGGAAAACAGCATGTTCTCTTTCAAGAATCTGAAGTCCCATATAAGCACCACCCAAATCTCCGCTTACCACCAGAAGGTCATTCGGTTTTGCTCCGCTTCTTTTTATGATATTCTCCTCATTCTCAATTCCCACAGCGGTAATACTCATGACGAGTCCGGAATTAGAACTTGTGGTATCTCCTCCTATCAGATCAACCTTATATCTTGTACATGCTGCCTGGATACCTGAATAAATTTCTTCCAAAGCTTCTACCGGAAAACGGCTGGAAACAGCCAGAGAAACCAAAATCTGTGTGGGAACAGCATTCATTGCTGCAATATCGCTGAGGTTCACAACAACAGCTTTGTAGCCTAAATGCTTTAAAGGCACGTATCCTAAATTAAAGTGAACTCCTTCTGCAAGTACGTCCGTTGTAAGGACAACTTTCTTATTTCCAGGGTTGATAACCGCCGCATCGTCTCCCACCCCAAGTTCCGTGGATTCGTTGGACAATGGAAAATGTTCTGTCAAATGCTTTATAAGGCCAAATTCTCCTAATTTGGAGATCGGGGTCAGTTCCTGAGATTTATCTTCAAACATATTTTTTTATATTAATGTCCAGTGTGAAATGTATTGTGCCATTCACCATTGAACCGTGAGCTTTAAACTTCGAATTAGTTAAATTCTGCCGGATCCACATTATTGGGCTGGAAAGGAAGCTTTTTAAAGTCTTCCCTGCTCATCACCATGGTTTCAGGGCTTTTGTATTTGTTCATTGCTTCTACCACATCATCCGGCGGAGTGGTCATTTTTCTCAGCATCATGTCTATCCATACGCCCGTAGCCTCTGCAGTGGCACAGTGTACTCCATCCGGCGTATAAAATTTATGGAGAAATCTGTAGATGGAAGAGTCTTCCGAGCATCCGTCGATTTCAAGGCTTACAATTACCGTCTGGTCGGCGTAGATCTCCTTAAAGAAAGAATATCTTTCATGCAGGATTACGGGTCCTATTCCCCATCGGCTCAGCTGGGTTACCCCCATCTTTTCTTTGGTCATAAAAGCCATTCTGGACTGAGCACAGTACTGTACATATGATGAATTGGCTAAGTGCTTGTTGGCATCAAGATCACTCCAGCGTACTTCGAATTTATGGTAAAAAATCATGTAAAAGTTGTTTTTAGTATGATTAAATTATAATCTTCAAAATTACTCAAATAAGATGGTTTATAAAAATTGTACTTTTGAAAAAATAATCTTCAGCATAGGATTACCATTACATGAAACAGATCATCATTATCGGAGGCGGTGCGGCAGGCTTTTTCTGCGCATCGAACCTGGACGAAAAAAAATATAAAATCACCATCCTGGAACAGAACTCGGATGTACTTCAGAAGGTAAAAATCTCAGGCGGCGGTCGCTGCAATGTCACACATGCCTGTTTTGATCCCCGGGAACTGGTTCAGTTTTATCCGAGAGGGAATAAGGAACTGCTGAGTGTTTTTACTAAATTTCAGCCGGGAGACACTATGGAATGGTTTGACCAGCGCAGCGTACCTTTGAAAATTGAGAGTGATAACCGGGTATTTCCGGAAAGCAATTCTTCACAGACCATTATCAATACTTTACTGAATGAAATTCAGAATAAAAAGGTAGAAGTCAAAACAAAATGTTCCGTTAAAGAAATTGAAAAGCAGGATGAAAAGTATCTTGTTAAGACCAGTTTAGGTGATTTTCAGGCAGATTATATCATTTATACAACAGGAAGTTCACCGAAATCTCTGAAGATCGTTGAAAATCTGGGTCATAAGATCGTGGATCTCGTTCCGTCGCTTTTTACCTTTAATATTAAAGATGAGCTGCTACTGGATATTCCGGGAACCAGCTTTGAAAATGCTGAAATCTCAATTCCTGCCTTAAAAACTGAAGAGAGCGGACCTCTACTGATTACACATTGGGGGCTTTCGGGACCTGCGGTTCTAAAAATTTCTGCATGGGAAGCGATAAACCTCGCGAAAGTAAAGTATCAATTTGAAATTGAGGTGAATTTTATTTCAAAATCTATGGATGATGCTGAAGAAAGTTTCCAGAGTTTTAAACAGTCAAATCCTAAGAAAACGATCGGACAGGCTAAGATATTTGATATTACCAACCGGTTCTGGCAGAAAATATTAACCGTTTCACAGGTGGATCTTAATAAGCAGATCTCCAATATTTCAGGGAAAGAAATGCAGAAGATTCTTGAAAATCTCTGCAGCAAAAAACTGAAAGTAAGTGGAAAATCTACTTTTAAAGACGAGTTTGTAACTGCAGGAGGTATTGATTTAAAGGAAATTAACTTTAAAAACATGTCCTCCAAACTACTTCCTAATTTTCATATTGCAGGAGAAGTCCTGAACATTGATGCAGTGACGGGAGGTTTTAATTTCCAGGCGTGCTGGAGTGAAGGATGGCTTATTGCACAACATTTAAATAATCTATAGAAATGAAAAAAATAACTTTCTTTTTTCTGCTTTTAAACTCGGTGGCAGTACTCTCACAGATACAGGAACCCACCAAAGCATCTTCGGTAGATCATTCCGAAGAGCAATCTGTACAGGTAGTAGATAAACCGGCAGATTATCCCGGAGGAATCAACGGATTTAAACAAACTGCTGGTAGAAAAGTAAAAGTAAGCCATATTAAAGGGGTAAGAGGAAAAGTGCAGGCTTACGCAAAATTTTTGGTCAACGTCAATGGTGAAATAGAAAAGCTTACGGTCACAGGTGAAAATAAAGATTTCAACAAAGAAGTTGAAAAAGCTATTAAATCAATGAAAACCAAATGGACTCCTGCAGAACATAAAGGAACTCCTGTGAATACATTGTTTACACTACCTTTTGTTGTTGATTTTGAATAAATAAAATGCTTGCAGCCAGAAAACACATCCCCTCTTTTTTAAAAACTCTTTTAATTTTTGGGTTTGGATATTTCTTTTGGTTAATACTTAAAATTACACTGGAATACGTTCCTTTTAACCCCAATGTGAGCTTTCTGATGATCAAGCAGACAGAGGTTCAGGACAGACCGGAATATCTTTCTTTTTTTTATACGCATGTGTATACCAGTATTTTTGTGCTGCTTTCCGGGTTTCTGGCTATTCTCAGAAAAGATTTCGGGATTAAAAACTTTCACAGGAATATTGGAAAAGTTTACATTTTTTTAATTCTGATTCTGGCGGCACCCTCCGGAATCTACATGGGATTTTTTGCCAACGGAGGCTTTTTATCTAAAATCTCGTTCATTATTTTAGGATCTCTTTGGTGGCTCACCACATATAAAGCCTATCAATCGGCAAGACAAAAAAGGTTTAAAGAACACAAGCAGTGGATGCGGCGAAGTTTTGCCCTTACTTTATCTGCCCTTACTTTACGGATCTGGAAAGTTATTATCGTATATTTATTCCACCCAAATCCAATGGATGTTTACCAGATCATCGCATGGCTGGGCTGGATTCCCAATATCCTTTTAATTGAATATTTAATTGCAAAAAAACATATATGAAAATTCTAAACTACACCCTTGCTTCCTTACTGACGGTTTCTCTGCTGAGCTGTAAGAAAGATGGAAAAATGAACGAAACAGGAAAAGATTCTGTGATTGCTAAAAAAGATTCTGTAGTTATCCCCGAAATCTATAAAGAATATTACGGAATTTATACCGGAGATTTTGCCGGGATGGAAAAAATGATAGATGAAACCGACGGTTCTGAATATGAAGGCAGCATCAATAAGAGAATCTCACTGAAAATCAACAGAATTACTAAAGACAGTGTGTACGGACAGAGTATTGTTAGTGGAAATCAACGTCCGTTCAGAGGCATTTTTAATGAAAGTACAAAATCTTTTGTACTGGATGAGCCCGGCAATGACAAAACAGATGGCAGGTTTGAAGTGAAATTAAGCGGCGACAGTATTACCGGAAAATGGAATGCCTTCAATAAAACAGCAGTAAAATCCCCTTTAAAAACCATTAAGCTTTCAAAGAAGGATTTTGTATATAATCCGAACTTTATGCTGGACAAGGATTCTGACCTGGTTGACTGGTCCAATCCAAAGGATTTTGTAGAAAAATATACGGATGATGAAACCGGAAAGACGGAAAGCTATACCACTTCTAAAAACAGAGTAGCTTCTGAAGCGATTTTTAATTTAAATGCATCAAAGCAAAAGCTATCTGAAAAAGACCTTAAAAATTTACGTAAAATAGACCTTGAGATCATCAAAAATTCTGTTTTTGCAAGACATGGCTATTCTTTCAAAAAGGAAACCTACAGGTATTTCTTTGAGCAGACCGACTGGTATATTCCTGTTTCAAATAATGTTGATAAAGAACTTTCGCCAATGGAAAAAGAAAATGTAGCCTTACTTAACCGCTTTATAAAATATGCGGAGGATAAATATGACAGCTTTGGAAGATAAGATGTACTTTATGAAAAAATATTTGTTTTTTATTATGTTATTCTGGACCGTTTCTCTTGCTGCCCAAAAAGATTCAGCTGTAATTCCTGATCCAAAACCATCGGTAGATAAAGAACCCGGGCCATCCCGAATTGCCGCGTTTCCTGGCGGGCACCAGGCATTTGTAAAGGAAATCTTAAAGAATTTCCGGACCTCTCCATTAGTAAAAGCGGAGATTATGAAAGCTAAAGCCGTTGCTACCTTTATTGTAGATACCGAAGGAAATATGGTAGATATTAATATAGAATCCTATGAATATAAAATGGTAAAAGATGAATTTCTAAGAGCTTTGAAAATGGTGAAAACACAATGGATTCCTGCAGAACAGAATGGCAAAAAAGTCCGGAGCATCATGAGACAGCCTTTGGTATTCAGCCTGCAATAGTTTGCTTCTCTTTTTTTGATTGGGTAAACTTCAGCCCAAGGAAAAGCAGCAGGCACCCTGCAGCATAACACAGAATATCTATCCACGAGAAAGAGTTTCCGATTACAATATACATTAGGTTTCCAGGACGGAAACCTAATTTTTCTGCAATCTTAAAGTATTGTGCAAATTCTACGATACATGAAAAAACCAAAATTCCTAGGATAAGTTTTTCACTATTAATCTTCACGAAGGCTTTTACAAACGTGTACAGAAGTATAACAACTATCACGTCACCAAGATAAGCTCGTATAAAGAAAATATTGGCCAGTTTTGTGGCGATCAGAACTTCTATAAGAAAGAGAACAATAGTAAAAAGAAGATATTTCAGGCTGAATTTAAATTCCATGCTGTTTTTAAGTTTTGGCTAAAGCCTTCAATGGCTGATTTTTTGTGCGGGCTAAAGCCCGCCCCGATTGAATAAATAAAACATCATCCGATTTCGGTCATAAAAAATCGGCATTCAAAGAACACCGATCCTTATAATTTTGTACAAATATATTATTTCTTTACTTTGATTGTACATCCTATAGCTACTGTTTTTGTCATTTTCACAGGCTCACCTTTAATTAGAGCATTTACAGCATCCTGAGCGTAATATTCAGATACATCATTTGGATTTTCATAGTTGTTGTCTATGGCTCCGATATATTTCACGATATTTTTTCCGCTTTCTTTCTGAAGGACAAAAACGTGGGGTGTTTTTGTAGCTCCGTAAAGTGGGTATATCTTTTGTCCTTCGTCTACCAAATACGGGAAAGTAAATCCTTTCTGTTTTGCTCTTTCGATCATCTGTTTGTAACCGTCTTCCGGTTGTACATTGGGGTCATTGGGATTAACGGCAATAACCGGATACCCCTGATCCTTGAATTTTTTATCCAGTTCTACGATCCTGTCTTCATATTTTTTTGCGTATGGGCAATGATTGCAGGTAAAGACCAGGATAAATCCTTTCGCGCTTTTAAAATCGCTTAGGGAAACCATTTTACCGTCAATATTCTTCAGCTTAAAATCAGAGGCCTCATCTCCAACTTCATATCCTTTTACGGAAGATTTTGCAGATATTTTTTGTGGAACATCTGCTTTATCATCTATTGTTGTAAAACTCAGAAGCCCGAGCCCCGTAATCAATGCTGTCATTAAAATTTTCAGGTTTTTCATATGATATTTTTTATTTTAAATTATTGTTGATGGTCTTTTCCAGGTCCTCTTTACTCATTTCCCCATCGTTGAAATACACTTTTTCACCATTTTTATAGAAGATCGTTACCGGAATATTTCCGTCCCAGTTTTTTTCAAACCTTGGAATCCAGGTATTCATTCTTTTAATATCATCCAGCAGGATGACTTCGGCGGTAAGATTTTTATTTTTGATGAATTTCAAGACTCTTTCTCTATCCACAAGCCTGTCCAGTGACACCAAAATCATTTTAAAATCTGGTTGACCTTTATATTTATTATTGATCTCCATAAAATGTGGTAATTCTTTCACACAAGGTGCGCAGGTAGTCGCCCAGAAGTTGACCACCACCAGTTTATCGTTATCCTTCTGAATATGTTTTTCCAGATCTTCATATTTCATAATGGAAACTTCTGTCTGCTGAGCATTCAAAGCAGTAAAGGATACAAAAAAGATAAATATACTTAGTAATTTCTTCATGCTTAAAATTAGTAAATGCTTTCCTTTTCTTTAAGTATCAATCTGTTAAACTTTGTTAATGATTTTTATTTTTTTATCACTACCAATAGAATTATATAAAATAAAATGTAAATTAGCTATCACCAAATTAAGATTATTATGAAAAAATCAAATCTTCAACCAAGAAAACTTTCAAAAAAAGAATTGAAAGAAATCAGTGGAGGCTTCAGACCTGTATGTCCAAGAGTCGTAAGCTGTATTGATCCGGTAACCGGAGTAGAATTGTATGGCGTTTATGGTATTCAGGATGGATACTGCTGTTAAAATTTAAATTAACTACAAAATAATTGGTATGAAAAAATCAAACTTCCAAAACAGAAAACTCACAAAAAAAGAGCTGAAAGAAATCAACGGAGGCGCTTCATGCTTTGAAGACCTGTGTAAACTCAGGGGGGTACCCAGCCATTTCATGATCATCGGACCGAGAGGCAGTGACGGATACTGCTGCTAAACATTACCCTATAAAAAATAAACAGGCTGGAAGATCTTCCAGCCTGTTTTAATGTAAATTAATATCTTCCTGCAATGAACAAAACTGGAAAGCAACTGTAAACTACCCTCCAATCATTTTTTTTATTGAATTAAGCTTCATTAAAGCTTCAATCGGGGTCAAAGTATTGATGTCTATTTTTGTAAGCTCTTCACGGATATTTTCCAGTACAGGATCATCCAGCTGGAAAAAAGAGAGCTGCATGTTTTCTTCAGTTACCTTTTTAATACTTTCTGAAGTACTGGAAGTCTGCGAACGGCTTGCTTCAAGGGTTTTAAGGATCTCATTGGCTCTGTTGACCACTTTTGCAGGCATGCCCGCCAGTTTAGCCACATGGATACCGAAACTGTGCTCACTACCACCGGGGATCAGCTTTCTTAAGAAAATAATATTTCCTTTATTTTCCTGAATGGAAACGTGGAAGTTCTTTATCCTTTCAAAATTCACGGTCATTTCATTCAATTCGTGATAATGGGTTGCGAACAACGTTTTTGCCTGTGTAGGATGCTGGTGAAGATATTCTGCAATAGCCCACGCAATGGAAACTCCGTCATAGGTGGATGTTCCACGGCCTATCTCGTCAAGAAGGATAAGGCTGCGTTCCGAAATATTATTCAGGATATTCGCTGCTTCATTCATTTCTACCATAAAAGTAGATTCACCGGCAGAAATATTATCGGTCGCCCCTACCCTTGTGAAAATTTTATCCAGAACACCAATTTCGGCATGCTTTGCCGGAACAAAACTTCCAATCTGAGCCAGAAGGCACACAATTGCTGTCTGGCGCAAAATTGCCGACTTACCGGCCATGTTAGGCCCCGTCACCATAATGATCTGCTGGGAGTCTTTATCTAAAAATATATCGTTCGGGATATATTTTTCTCCCAGAGGAAGGGCATTTTCAATAATCGGGTGCCTTGCCTCTTTAAGATCAATGGCATACCCCTGATTAAGAACCGGTTTTGTATAACTTTCTGAAACAGCCAATTCGGAAAGTCCTGCAGCAACATCAAGCTGGGCAATAATATTGGAATTTCCCTGGATCTGATCCATATAGACCATTGTTTCAGAGCAGACATTTCTATACAGCTCATTTTCCAGAACGCCTATTTTTTCTTCGGCACCCAGGATCTGGCTTTCGTATTCTTTTAGCTCTTCGGTGATGTAACGTTCTGCGTTGACAAGCGTTTGCTTTCTTAACCAATCAGCCGGAACTTTATCTTTGTGGGCATTTCTTACTTCTATATAATATCCGAAAACATTATTAAAATCAATTTTAAGGCTTGAAATTCCCGTTCTTTCTATCTCTCTCTGGCACATTTCATCCAGGAAACCGCGGCCTTTACTTTGAAGGCTCCTCAACCGGTCAAGTTCTTCAGAGATACTTTCCTTGATAATATTTCCTTTGGAGATGTTCACCGGAAGTTCATCATTAAGATGATTCTGTAAAAATTTGATCAGCTCCTCCATATCAAACAAAGGTTCCAACCAGGCCAGAACATCTGCATGCGGATGAAGCAATGCTTTGATCTGATGAATATTGATCAGACTCTGGCGCAGGTAGCCCAATTCTTTCGGAGATATTTTTTCCGCAGCCAGTTTTCCCATCAGCCTGTCAAGATCCGAGATCGATTTCAGTAGTTGGCAGATCTCGTATTTGAGATGATCATTTTCATTCAGGAAATCAATCAGGGAAAGTCTTCTCATGATCTCGTCCACCGACTTTAACGGAAGAATGATTCTCCTCCTCAATAGCCTTCCACCCATGGGGGTAGATGTTTTATCAATAATATCCAGCAGCGATTTTCCCTGTGGATTGCTTGGGTAAACGATTTCAAGGTTTCTTAAGGTAAAGTTGTCCATCATCAGATAGTCTTCCTGAGGAATAATCTGAAGCTTTGTGATATGGGCCAGCAGATTGTGATGGGTATCTTCCACCAGGTAGGCAAAAATAGCTCCCGCAGCTGTAATGGCAAGCGGAAGGTTTTCGACACCAAAACCTTTTAAAGAATTCGTTTTGAAATGGGAAGTCAGTTTTTCGTAGGCAAAATTATACTGGAAAGCCCAGTCTTCAAGCTTAAAGGCACTTTTATTTTTGAGTTGTTCCGGCAATTGAACACTTCTTTGATATACAATTTCGCTGGGGTCAAAAGTATTGATGATATGCAGGATCTTTTCAAGATTTCCTTCACTTACCAAAAACTCACCGGTAGAAACATCTACCATAGCAATCCCAAACTTTTCTTTTTCTTTATGCAGAGAAAGAAGGAAGTTATTCTTTTTTGAATTTAATACCTGATCATTGAAGGTAACTCCCGGAGTCACCAGCTCTGTCACCCCTCTTTTTACAATACCTTTGACTGTTTTAGGGTCTTCCAGCTGATCACAGATGGCAACTCTCATCCCGGCCCTTACCAATTTTGGAAGGTAAGAATCTACGGAATGGTGTGGAAATCCTGCCAGTTCTATATGTCCGTCTCCATTAGCTCTTTTGGTAAGAACAATACCCAAGATCTGGGAAGTTCTCACAGCATCCTGCCCGAATGTTTCATAAAAGTCTCCAACCCTGAACAACAGCAGAGCATCAGGGTATTTAGCCTTGATGGTATTATACTGCGTCATTAACGGGGTTTCCTTCTTCGTTTTTGCCATAATAAAAAATGAGCCCCAAATTTAAAAAATAAATTTGGCGTTATAGGATGCTGAAAATATAAAATTTATTTCTTGATAAACTTCAATGTCTCTTTCCTATCCTTACTTTGAATTTTGATAATATAGTTTCCGGAAGGCAGTAAAGAAAAATCTAATTCTGTATTTCTTTGAGTGATAATAGTTTCTGATATTTTCCTTCCATCTGCACTGTAAATGGCTGCAGAGGGCTTGTCTTTTACCTGGCTCATCATTAATTGTGCTTTACCGGAAACAGGATTAGGTACCAGCTCAACTTTTGCAGACGGCTTTTCTGTTTCAACTGATGAAAGCGTAGTGGTATTATATAAAATTTTAGCTATACGTCTTGATGTTACCCCTAGTAAATAATTATCATGAATATACCAGTTGGGGTTTTTTGTGTCAATAGCAGATGATACATCAAACACACCATAAGCCGTAGAATAAGGATTAATAACCATTCCTCCAAAACCAATATCTCGATCTCCATTGGGGTTTAAGCAAAGTAATACTCTACGATCTGAACTTTGTGAAATATCTACAGTTGTTGATATTAAGATCTGATTATTGGGCAGAGTATATGTCCTGTTATCAGGCTGAAATTGTACTCCCGATGGTGAAGTCATAGAAAAAGAGGGATCCACCTGCATATCAGGCAAATACCTTTTAACTACCAAAGGACGGTTGCTTAGTCCTATCAGATGCATACTAACAGTAAGTGCTTTTCCATATTGTACAGTAGAAACTAGGCCATAAGCTCCAGAGTCTCCATTATTCCCATAATTTAGATTCTTCACTCCTGTCTGTAAATCATATTCAGAAATATATGGATAAGAATAAGTTGTACCAGTATTGACTAGTATCTTATTATTATAAAAATATAATCCGTTTATAGCAAATTTATAAATTGATGGAACGTTAAAAGCCGGAATGACATCCAAATGTCCTTGGTTGAGATAAGTGGGATCCACATTAAGATTTTGATCTAAACAAACAATCTCAGCTTTATAATTGTTAAAAATATCTTTATAACTGTTGGTAATGAAAGAGTGATTGTTGTATTCATATACTTTTATACCTCTATAATAATATTGTGCTCCCTCGAATATCTGTTTAATCCCATTATAACCAAAGCTTGTATCCTGGGTTCCATCAGAATTCAGTCTTAAAGCCGTCCCATCTTGCATAAACAATACAATTTTACCCCCTGTTAATACTTTTAAGCCCATAATAGTGGCACTTGAAATAGGACTGAAATTAGTAAAGCCCCCATTTCCAAATATAGGATCTAATTCTCCTGCTGAATTATATTTTGCAACACATAATAATCGTTCATCGGGAGAAGTACGAGAAGAGGTCCATCCTACATATATATTATCAAATGCGTCTGTAGCTGATACAGCTCCACCAGCATAAGGAAAACCAGGAATCGTTGGTAAATCTTTATACCATGCTATATTCTGCGCCTTTAAAAAGAATCCAGATAATAAAAAAAGAATAAAAAAAAGATATTTTTTTTTCATAGTGTTTTTTTTGTAAAAATACAAATTTTCGGATAATTCTTATAGCTTGTTTAAAAATTTTATAGCGGATAATTTGACCATGTTTTCAGAGGTTCCACCAGGATTCATAATTTCTGCATAGATTTCTGTCATTATCAAACAATGAAAACATCCGCTCGATAATCAATATTTAGTTTTTCATTGTAATTTGATTGATTAGTTACCAATAAATTACAAAAACAAATCAATACAAACAAGTGACAATTTTTTTTAAATTTGTTTTTGGCGTGAAATTCGTCATGTAAATTTTAATAGTTTTATTTTTAAACATGCTCTTAACTTAATTAAATTTTGTTCTTTAGTTGTTCCCCAACGCATCTGTGCTTTTGCGGAAAGCCCACCAGCTCTATATGCCCCTCTCCATTGGCTCTTTTTAGTAAGAACAATACCCAGAATCTGGGATGTTTTCATAAAAGTCTCCAACCCTGAACAACAGCAGAGCATCAGGGTATTTAGCCTTGATGGTATTATACTGCGTCATTAACGGGGTTTCCTTCTTCGTTTTTGCCATAATAAAAAATGAGCCCCAAATTTAATTAAAATAAATTCAGGGTTGGAAATTGTGATGAAATTAATCTCGCTATGGGGATCAAAAATGATGTTGATGTGTTCTGAATAAAATATTTATTGTATTTTTCAGTAAAATTAATTCTATGATTTACCCTGTTTTGGAAACTGAAAGGCTTCTTTTAAGACAGCTGGTTCCTGATGATGCAGAAGACCTCTTCGAATATTTTTCCATGGGTGAAGTCATGGAATATTATGATCTAGAAACCTTTAAAACCCTGGAAGATGCTCAAAAGATCATCAGACATTTTAATAATGAATTTGAAAAAGGAAAAGGCTTCCGGTGGGCACTGGAATTAAAATCCGAACAAAAGGTCATAGGAACATGCGGCTACCACAACTGGTACCGGGAGCACTTCAGAGTTGAGATCGGCTATGAACTGAACCCTAAATTCTGGAGAAACTCCTATATGAAAGAAGCTATTCTTCCTATTCTTACTTTTGGCTTTGAAAGTATGAAACTTCGCAGGGTAGATGCATTCATAGATCCTTCCAATATTTCTTCCGAGAAACTTTTACATGCTTTAAATTTTAAAGATGAGGGAACTCTCCGTGATTACTTTTTTGAAAAAGGAAGGTTTGTAGATGCCAAAATCTTCGGACTTATTAATGAATAAAGATAGGAGATGGATCCCGGAAGATGGAAGTTTCTGAAGTTCTACAGAACCACTGAATATTTTTTTAATTAATTTTTTAAAACCTTTTGACTTTCCTAATTGACTTTAGTTGAATTAAACCGTCACAGGAAATAAGGAGATACATTAACCTACAGCTTCCGTCTCAACCTTCAAGGCTATTTCCTTTTCTTTTCAAAGGCTTCCGTACCTTTTTCATAAGCCCATTTCTGCTTGTAATTCACCCACTTAGCCTTAAATAGCTTCCGCAAAAGCTTATCTGTATACCTCATGATAAAAACATGGTACATCATATTGGCAAAAACGTTTGGCTTGTTGGGAAGAGCTCTGAGCGACATAGAAAATCCCGGTTCCAGGTATCTGTTGAAATGCCAGAACGCCCCGGGAATGAAAAGCGCATCTCCATGTTCCATGAAAATCTCGTATCCCCTGGCATATTGTAACGCCGGAAACTTCTCATAATCAGGATTTTCATAATCGATATCATATACCGTATGAACAGAGAGCGGCACTTTATATAAAAAGGCAGATTGTTTTTGGTCAAATAGCAGGATCCTTTTCTTACCCTCGAAGTGAATGTGAAGAAAATCTCCCAGATCCACATCGTAATGCATCAGCACATGAGCCTCACTTCCGCCAAAGAAAAGAGTGGGCAGCCGTTTAAAAAACTTAATTCCAAGATCAGGATACGTAAAATTTTTCAGCAGTTCCGGAAGCCGGTCTGTGATGATGTAAAAAAAGATACGCAGATCTGAAGGCCCGCTTTTGATCCGGTCAATATAGTCCTTCATTTTCATATTCGTCACAGGAGCATCCGAGCTTTTGGAAGCATCAGCCGGTTTATTATCATACAGTGGCACAAGCTGATCACCTGCCTTTTCACGGATGTAGGCAAGATTCCATTTGTCAAAGGCATCCCATCTGGCCGCAAAATTTTTGATCAAAAGCGGCTTGTGTTTTTTGAAATAATTCTTCTGAAAATCTTCTTTACTGATATCACTGACTACATCTACGTTTTCGAGGATCATCTTGTTTAGTTATTTAAATACGAAATAAAAATAGTCTTTTTTTGAAATCTGGGAAAATTAAAAAATTGATACCTTTTATCATTAGCCTATTCAACTTAAGACATAAAACAAAAAAGAAAGTACTCCTCCTAAAATGACAACCACACATCACTGCGGATTTTTAGCTCTTCTTTTACCTCTTCCAAAAATATTTACATAATGTCCATTCACCCATTTTCCATTCTTTTTAAAATGTCCTTTTCTATAATATCCCATTTATTTTTTGTTGCAAAGAAACGGGATGGGTTAAAATCAATTTTATGGGTTCCCATAAAGCAGAGATAAAATGAAAAAATTATCTTTGTAGGACTAAGCGCATTTATGAGAGCCTACAACACCAAGCATTTTCTGAAGATTCTTTTCAGTATGCATAAAAGCGATACGATGAAGATTCTTTTTCCAACGATGATCCTCGTTGGGCTTTATTCCTGGGGAATTCAGTATCTGGAAGTAGAGTACCTTCATCTTACTACAAAATCGGGGGTAAGCAATGTTGGAATGATTCATTCCCTGTTGGGTTTTGTATTGTCGCTGCTATTGGTTTTCAGAACGAATACAGCTTATGACCGATGGTGGGAAGGCAGAAAACTTTGGGGAAAACTGGTGAATGATACCCGGAATTTTGCTGTAAAGATCAATGCCATCTTAGGAAACAACCCGCAAGACGCGGAGCAGATTTCGAGATACTTAAAATACTTTCCGCATTTTCTGGCCAAGCATCTTTCCCAGGAATCTACAAGATTGGCTTTAGACGAAGATTATTCCGAAATTGAAAGTTCCCTGAAGCATCATGGTCCCAGTGAAATTATCATTCTTTTAACCCATAAGCTAAACCAGCTGAAAAAAGAAGGAAAGATCTCGGATATTGAAATGCTGTATCTTGACAGTCAGCTTTCCGGATTTCTGGATGTCTGCGGAGGTTGCGAGAGAATTAAAAACACCCCTATTCCTTACTCCTATTCTTCATTTGTTAAGAAATTTATCATCTTATATGTCTTGGCACTGCCTGTTGCCTATGTGATTACCATTGGACTGCTGATGATCCCGCTTACCGTATTTGTCTATTATGTTCTGATGAGTCTTGAGCTTATTGCTGAGGAAATTGAAGATCCTTTCAATAATGATGAAAATGATATTCCCATGGAAGCATTGGCACAAAATATTGAGAGGAGTGTGCACCAGATCATGGGACTGAAAAAGTAAAAATCAACCTTAAAGGTTGATTTCTTTGATTTCTCCGTCTGCTTTTATTTCTACAAATTTACTTTCGCGATTCGCCGCAGAATAACCATAAAAAAAGGTCTGGTATATAGGAGTAGAATACAGATAACCACCGTAGCCATTATAGGCATCTGATCTTCCGGTCTGCTCCTGATAACTTGCCGTTGCTGTGAAATTAACAATCGTTTCCAGATAATATTTTCCGGGTCTTAATTTTTCAAACTTAAACCTTCCGTGATCGTCCGTTAAAGCTTCCAGCCTGTATTTGAACGCATCTTCGGACATGTAGACCGTTGTTTTCTTATTCTCATACTTTCTTCTCATGCTGTAAAACTCATCAAAATAAGGCGTTACAGGAAAAAGCATCACGACAGTTCCTTTAGGAGCATAATGCTTTGCCCCGAGCAGAGGTTTGATCCCCCAATTGTTTTTCTGCTTCGTGGAAGCCACTCCTTCTATCGTAGAATTTCCAAAGCTAAGCATCTCCCTGGCTAACTTTTTATCAAAAAAAGCCTGCGGATAATAGGTGTTCTGTGCCTGTGAAAACAGAAAAGAGAATACCAACAGCAGTAAAGTGGATATTTTTTTCATGTTAATATTTTAAATCAAATATAAGTATTTTACTATTTTTGAAATAAAAATATCTATGAAATACTTTTTTCTGTTGCTAATGACCGCGTCATCGTGGTTAATAGCACAAAAGCCATGCGGATTCAAAGACGGACTTCAGGAAGGATCGTGCAAAGCTTTTTACGATAACGGGCAGGTAAAGCAGATTCTGGAATGGAAGAAAGGAAAAGTGGAAGGTGATGCCATTTATTACCACGACAACGGAAAAGTCCAGGCCAAAGGAGAATACAAGAAAGACTATAAGGTAAAAGAGTGGGCCTATTATGATAAAAACGGCGTTCTTACTTCAAAAGAGGTTTTTAGAAATGGTGACAAAAATGTTTATGACAACAGCTTTACAGCTACTTTTTATACTCCTTCAGGCGCCGTTGCTGAAATTTCCAATTATAAATTTGCTAAATTACACGGTGAAAGCAAAGTTTTCTACGAAAACGGGAAATCCGTAAAACAGATCGGCCAGTATGAGAACGGACTTGCCGTGGGAAAATGGAAATCATTTCATCCGTCAGGAAAACTACAGCGTGAAACAGAATTTGCCAACGATAAATGGAACGGAACCCGGATTCATTACCGTGAAGACGGAAGCGTTGAAAAGACAGAGATCTACAGAGACGGAAAATTAATCTCAACAAAATAAAACAATTGGTACAGAAATTAAAACTGGAAGAACTTAACAGAATAGATGTAGAAACATTTAAGAAGGCTGAGAAAATTCCATTGGTCATTATTTTAGACAATCTAAGGAGCATGCATAATGTGGGAGCCTCTTTCAGAACGGCAGACGCTTTTCTGATCGAAAAAATAGTTCTTTGCGGGATTACGCCACAGCCACCGCACCGTGAGATCCACAAAGCGGCACTTGGAGCCACAGAAAGTGTGGACTGGGGCCATGAAAGTGATATTAACACAGCAATTACCGACTATAAAAGCCGTGGATATGAAATCATAGGGATCGAGCAGACAACAGACAGCATCATGATCACAGATTTCAGCATCGACAAATCGAAAAAATATGCACTGATCTTGGGGAATGAAGTAGAAGGAATAAGTGATGAAGCACTCGCGAATATTGATACATTTCTTGAAATTCCACAGCTTGGAACCAAGCACTCTCTGAATGTAAGTGTATGCGGCGGAATTGTGATGTGGGAGTTTGCCAAAGCCTTAAAATAAAAAAACTGCATATGTCCTTAAAAGACAGTGCAGTTTGAAATAAATCTAATAAAAAGTAAAAATGAAAGGCGACAAAGATACTTTTTTTTTCTTTACGAACAAATTTTAACATCATTTTTTTAATTTTTCAAGAAAAAAAATGATGTTTTGAGAAAAAGTTTCATTTAATTTTTTATAAATTAGCACAATGTTTATCAAGGATTATATCTCAAAAGACTTTCCGTGTTTTAGCCTGACTGACTCAATAGAATCAGCAAGAAATACGTTAGAGGATTTTGGCTATTCCCATGTTTTCATAAAAAAGTCCCATCACTTTTATGGAGCCATTGCAGAGGATTTCCTTTATGACGGCGATGGAATACTAAAGGATCTTGAGCATCAGATTGAGCGTTTCGCCATCCTGGAAGATAATAATATCATGGACAGCATCCGCCTTTTCTATACGTTCAGTGCCAATGTAATTCCGGTGATCAATAAAAACGAAAAGTATCTTGGGTATATTACCTGTGAGGATATTTTCCAGAATCTTTCCCGTTATCCGCTGTTTTCAGAGACCGGAGCTATCCTTACGATTGAAACCCCGGCCAGAAAATATTCGATGACGGAGATCGCCAATATTGTTGAAAGTAACAACTCGAAATTCTATGGCGGATTCATCACATTAATGTCTGATGAAGTGATTCAGGTAACCATTAAGATCAGCAATGAAAATCTGTCTTCAATAGACGCTACTTTTGACCGGTACGATTATAGAATTGTTGAAAAATACTATTCTGATGAAAAATCAGATCTGTTTAAGGACAGATTCGGGTTTTTCCAAAAATTCATAGAAATATAACATGAAGGCAGCCATATATTCTCAGAAAAAAGACCTCGATACTTTTTTATATTTAAGCAAGTTTATTTCAGAACTTGAAACCAGAGGCGTAAAATCTGTTCTGTATGATGAAATGGCTGAAGCACTTCAGTTCTCAAAGATATTTGAAACCTTCAACAGCAAACAGGATCTGCTGGATAAGGAGGTAGATCTTTTCTTTACTTTTGGAGGTGACGGTACGATCGTCAATTCATTAACGTTTATTGAAGATCTTGAAATCCCGATTGTTGGGGTAAATACCGGAAGATTAGGATTTTTGGCCAGCTTTACAAAAGAGGAAGCATTCAAAGAACTTGATGCCATCTTAAAAGGTGATGTCAAAACAAGCCGCCGTGCCGTTATTGAAGTAGTTTCTCCAAAATCCGGTGACTTTTTCCCGTATGCATTAAATGACGTTACCATATCAAGAAAGGAAACAACCTCCATGATCACGGTAGATTCATATATCAATGACGAATTTCTCAATGTATTTTGGGGTGATGGTGTGATCGTTTCTACGCCTACAGGCTCTACGGCTTATTCTTTAAGCTGTGGAGGGCCCATTATCTCTCCGAACAACGAAAATTTTGTCATTACCCCTATTGCTCCCCACAATCTGAATGTGAGACCTTTGGTGGTAAATGACAAAGTAGAAATAAAATTTAAAGTGGAAAGCAGGGTGCCTCAGTATTCTCTTTCGCTGGACTCCAGACTGGTCCATATAGAAACCGACAAAGAAATTATCATCAAAAAGGCGAATTTTCAGATCCTTCTGGTACAGCCCAACCATTTGAGTTTCTACGAAACAATCCGTCAGAAGCTGCTTTGGGGCAGGGACAAAAGAAATTAGTAATTCCTCAAAAATGATTACCTTTACAGGAATTTTAAAAACGCCTAATAATTTAAAATAAAAAGTAAAACATGAGCAGAATTTTTCCGGCAGGAGTTGCCACAGGTCAATTAGTTACTGATATTTTTCAGTATGCCAAAGAAAACAAATTTGCACTGCCTGCAGTAAACGTAATTGGTTCAAGCAATGTAAATGCTGTTATGGAAACTGCAGCAAAATTAAACTCTCCTGTAATTATCCAGTTCTCAAATGGCGGAGCTGCTTTCAACGCAGGAAAAGGATTGAGCAATGACGGCCAGAAATCAGCTATTTTAGGAGCTATTGCCGGAGCAAAACATATCCACACACTGGCAGAAGCTTACGGAGCCACTGTTATTTTACATACAGACCACTGCGCTAAGAAATTATTGCCTTGGATCGATGGATTATTAGATGCAAGTGAAGAGCATTACAAGCAGACAGGAAAATCTCTTTATTCTTCTCACATGCTGGATCTGTCTGAAGAACCTTTAGAGGAAAACTTGGAAATCTCTGCTAAATATTTCGAAAGAATGGCTAAAATGCAGATGACTTTAGAAGTTGAGATCGGTGTTACAGGTGGTGAAGAAGATGGTGTAGACAATTCTGATGTAGACAATTCCAAATTATATACTCAGCCTGAAGATATAGCGTATACTTATGAAAAATTAAAAGCTATTTCTGACAATTTCACTATTGCAGCCGCTTTCGGTAATGTACACGGAGTTTACAAGCCAGGAAACGTGGTTCTTACACCAAAAATCCTTGACAACTCTCAAAAATTCGTTCAGGAGAAATTCGGAACAGCTGATAAGCCGATTAACTTTGTATTCCACGGAGGTTCCGGGTCTACTTTAGAAGAGATCAGAGAAGCAATCGATTATGGAGTTATCAAAATGAATATCGACACTGATCTTCAGTTTGCTTACACAGAAGGAGTTAGAGATTATATGGTTAACAATATTGATTATTTAAGAGCTCAAATCGGAAACCCTGAAGGAGAAGAAAAACCAAACAAGAAATTCTATGATCCAAGAGTTTGGGTAAGAAAAGGGGAAGAGACTTTCTCTACAAGACTGGTTAAAGCGTTTGAAGACTTAAATAACGTAAATACTTTAAAATAATTTTTTGTAAAAAGTAGAATGTATAAAGTACAGAGTAGATTAATGCTTTTGTCTTTATACATTTTACCTTTTACATACATTAATACAGACAAAAAATGGCATTCGACTGGTTTAAAAGAAAAGCAAAAAACATTACCACCTCTACTGATGAAAAAAAGGATGTTCCCAAAGGCCTTTGGCATCAGACTCCATCAGGAAAAATTGTGGAGCATGATGAATTGAGAAGAAACAGCTATGTTTCTCCTGAAGACGGGTTCCACGTAAGAATAGGAAGTGCTGAATTTTTTGAGATCCTTTTTGACGAAGGTAAGTTCACCGAACTGGATGCCAATGTTGAAAGTATTGACATCTTAAATTTCAAAGATACCAAGCCTTATAAAGACCGTTTAAAAGAGGTAAGAGCTAAAACAAAACTTACAGACTCTATCAGAAATGCTGTGGGAACCGTAAAAGGAACTGAAATGGTGGTTTCTTGTATGGATTTTGCTTTTATCGGCGGATCTTTGGGCTCTGTAATGGGAGAAAAGATCAGGAGAGCAGTAGATTACTGTATCGCCAACAAACTTCCGTACATGATCATCTGTCAGTCCGGAGGGGCAAGAATGCAGGAAGCAACTTATTCTCTGATGCAGCTTGCTAAGGTACAGGCTAAACTGGCCCAACTTTCTGAAGCAGGGCTTTTATACATCGCTTACCTTTGTGACCCTACTTTTGGAGGAATTACAGCTTCTTTTGCTATGACAGCAGATATTATCATGGCTGAGCCGGGAGCACTGATCGGTTTTGCAGGTCCAAGAGTAATCCGTGAAACAATCGGAAGAGATCTTCCTGAAGGTTTCCAGACCTCTGAATTCCTACAGGAAAAAGGTTTTGTAGATTTTATCGTAAAAAGAACTGAAATTAAGGATACGGTAGCTAAAACAGTAAATTTATTAGCTGTAAACGCTTAAGATCTGTAACAAACAACATACAGTCTCTCTCTAATTAGGGAGAGATTTTATTTATGAGGACTTTCAAGATTTTTTTTAATACCATCCGGAGCATGAGTCTGAAAAAGATCATGCGTCTTTTATCGCTTATTCTTCCCCATCCTCTTTTTGCTTTATTAAGCTTCCATGCCACGATGCAGGCTTTTACCATTGCTCAGAAAAAATTTCCTAAAACAGCCTCAAATAATGGCATTGGAAATGCTTTCAGGCATGCGCTGTGGTGCTGTTTTATTATGATGTACTGCTGTAAGGTTTCCTCTCCGGAAAAAGCTCTGGATTTCTGTAAAAGAATTACGGATATGCATGAAGAACTGTTTCCAAACGAGCCTTTGGAAACGAAAATGGATCTCCACAACAACAAGATTGGTATGGATTATTTCATGGAACTGCTTCCGGGGATCCACCGCCAGTTTTTTGAAAAAAGTTTTTTTATTGACAGCCTGGCTAAGAAAATGGATGAGGCTAAGGTTCTTAAAAGTCTGGATGATGATTTTGAGGGATATCTGGTGTATCTTGATGAGAATAACAATGTATAAGTAAAATAACTGTTTTACAGGTTGATACCCATAAAATAGTTATATTTAGCATTAATTCGTAATTTCATGAAGAATACCTTAATCTTAATACTTATATTTTGTTTTTCATTTTATAAATCTCAAAATCTGATAAATGATAAAGAAATAAATGTTCTTTTTATTGGAAATAGTTTGACCTATTTTCATGATATGCCGAAAATGCTTCAAGTCATGTTGAGCGAAAACGATCAAAATTTTAAAATCTATCAAAGTGCTTTTCCCGGTATGTCTTTGTCAAGTCATCTTGAGGATATTATTGTCTCGCGAACTGAAAACATGATAAATGTTCGAGAAAAGACCGGCTCCGAAACTACGGAGACAGAGAAAATGATTGCCGAAAGAAATTGGGATATAATTATTATGCAGACCGGGCAAGTGAGTGTTTTAATTCCCGAATATAGAGATCAGGATATTGACCATTCCATAAAGACAATAAAGAAATTAGTTTCTAATCCAGACTGTAAATTCATATTATTCACTACATGGGCAGGAAAGGAAAATTATCCACAGAAATACTGCTATCCATCTAAAATAATCTTTGGACCACCAACCTGTTCGCCAGTGATTAAAGATCTTGTGCAACATCAGAAATTAATTTCTGAAGGCCACAGTTTACTGGCCTCCAAAAATGATTTAATTCAATCAAAAAATAGTGAAAAATTTTATGAGGTCATGACAAATTATCCAGATCTTGAACTGTTAGAGGATGAAATTCACCCTAATAAAACAGGCTCATTTTTCAATGCGTGCATTTTCTATAGTCTACTCACCAATAAGGATGCATCACAACTAAAATATTCGGGGAAAATTAATCCTGAAACAGCAAATAGGTTAAAGAAAATGTCAAAGTAATTATCCCCTGTCTTTGCCTATATTACTTTTTTAATTCCTCTTTTCGTAATTTTCACTACATTTAAAATTCAAAATAAAATTAAATGGTCCTCAGCAGAATTTGGTCAGCTTTCATTATCATCGCCATTGCCATAGCCAGTATTAAATACGTTTCATCTGGCCACTACAAAACCATCTTTAATGATATGGTGGTGGGAAAAGGAGGTGACACGGTTCAGATCGCTTCACAGCCGATGAATACGCTTACTCCGCTTGTCAGGGACAGCCTGATGAAAAAAAATGATTTTGCAGACAGCAGGATCCATTATAAAACAGACTCTCTAAAACAGAATGTAAACGTCTACAGAATTCAGGAAGCAGACGGCGTGATCGGAACTTCCGAAACCGCAGTAAAGATATGTATTGGCCTGATCGGGATTATGACTTTATTTATGGGATTCATGAGCATTGCGGAAAAAGCAGGCGGAATTAATCTTTTAAGCCGCTTTATACAGCCTTTTTTCTCAAAATTATTTCCTGAAATTCCTAAAAACCATCCGGCTTTCGGGCATATGCTGATGAATTTCAGTGCCAATCTCCTGGGTTTGGACAATGCCGCTACCCCATTTGGATTAAAAGCCATGGAAAGTCTTCAGACTTTAAATCCCAATAAAGATACTGCCAGCAATTCGCAGATTATGTTTCTGTGTCTCCACGCGGGAGGAATGACATTAATTCCAGTTTCTATTATCGCGATCAGGGCTTCAATGGGATCGAAAACTCCAACCGATATTTTCCTCCCCTGCATGATTGCTACTTTTGCGGCGACACTCGCAGCTATGATCATCGTATCTCTTTATCAGAAGATCAATCTGCTTCGCCCGGTAGTAATTGCTTATGTGGGCGGAATTTCAGCTCTTATTGCGCTTCTGGTTGTCTATTTGGTTCAACTCAGTAAGGACGAGCTGGATACGTTCAGCAAAGTATTAAGTAACGGACTGATTCTGTTCATTTTTCTGGCAATTGTTCTGGGTGCTGTTTATAAAAAAATCAATGTTTTTGATGCATTTATTGAGGGCGCAAAAGAAGGTTTTACCACCTGCGTCAAGATCATTCCCTATTTGGTAGGAATGCTGATCGCAATTTCTCTTTTGAGAACTTCGGGCGTTTTCGATGTGATTATTGACGGAATGAAGTGGGTAGCCAACACCGCCGGCTTTGATCCAAGATTCGTGGACGGACTTCCGACTGCCTTGATTAAACCTCTCTCCGGATCGGGAGCGAGAGGAATGATGGTGGATACTATGGCCACATTTGGAGCAGACAGTTTCCAGGGGAAGCTTGCAGCAGTTCTTCAGGGAAGCTCAGATACCACGTTTTACGTGATCGCAGTATATTTTGGAGCAGTAGCCGTGAAAAACACAAGATACACGGTAATTGCCATGCTTCTGGCAGATTTGGTAGGAGTTATTACTGCAATTGCGCTGGCGTATTTGTTTTTTGCTTAATGGGCAATGGTGGCTTCGAGTGCCTCAGCCACCAGAACCCCGTATCCATATGAACTAAATAAATATTAAAATAATATTATCAAAAAGCCACGACTGGGATTTGTAGGTGGCTGAGGCACTTAAAGCCACCATTAACTTTAAACATCGAACCTTAAACTTTGAACCAAAAATGATCACAGATAAAGAATTCACATTAAGATTAATACGACAGTTAACCCAGGCATTGGAAAAACTGATTTTAGATAAGCCTGAGGAAAGTTTAATGCAGAAAGAACTGGATTTTGATTCTTTAATGAAAGATATTTTCAAGATAGATTTCGCAAAAATTTCTTCAAAAACGAAAGAAGAGATCATTGCCATTGTTAATGAAAGGCAGGAAAGAGACCATAAAGACTATTATGAAATGCTGGGAAACCTTTTTTACTTTAAGGGTAAGCAGGAGAACAACAAAGACTTTTTAGACAAGTCAAAAACATTCTATGAACTTTATCTCCAGACCAGCGGGATTTTCGCCCTTCCTGTGATCAACAGAATCAATGAAATGAAAAAAGCACTTGAATAAAGTGCTTTTGTATTTTAGAATGTGATTTTATATGTTCCGGTAGAGGATGTAGCGGCCTTTTCGGCTTTTACATATTTTTTAACCCATGATACGCCTGTAGAAGAAATACAGGGATCTGATGTTCCTCCCGATCTCCTTGCAGAAATTACATTTCCAGCTTTATCTACGGTATAAGCAATGGTAATTGTTCCGCTTGCCGTGCAGCTGTTACTTGGCTGTGCACCACCTCTTCCCATAGTTCCCGGAATATATCCAATTAACTTTCTGTCAATTCCTACTTTACTGTCCCCGTTTCCGTCTCCTCCCAGAGGATCTCCTGCGTTTCCTATTCCACTACCCGTACCCTGGCTTCCGGCTTTCGTTCCTCTTCCCCTGATCAGGTTTCCAATCGCTGCGTTTCCTTTTCCGTCACCGCTTCCTGTTTTAGAATTGGCTGTTGTTGCTCCCGTTTTTTTAGTATTCTTCGAGGCACTTGAACTTGTCGATGTCTTTTTGTCTGTCTTTTTGGATTCCTCCTTCTTCGGAACACTTACTTTCGAATTGTTTCCTGTAAGTACTTTTTCCTTCACTTCTGTTTTCTTTGGTTCAGGTGCAGGTTCAGGTTTTATAACCGTTTTTGTTTCAGGCACAGCCGTTTCTGCCGGCTCGGGAGTTACTTCTTCAGTAGCTGCAGCTAGACTTCCCGGCTGATCAGCGGGTTCTTCAATCCCGTTTCCGTTTCTGTTGTCCCCGAAATTAACAAGCATTGTTGTTATTACTTCATCCGGTTGTTTATCCAATTCCGGTTTCAGTTTATAAAGAAAAACAAAAAGCAAAATGGCGGACCAGATGAGGACAGAAAGTATGGCACTTTTGATCCTGTCTTTGTTTTGCTCATTTTTGTTTACAGTGTAACTTCTCATCTTAAATGATTCTTTCCGGCAGTTCCGGAGACGTTATTTATCTTTAACCGTTGCAATAGCAATATTAAATTTATTCTTTTCAGCAATTTCCATGACAAAAACAACGTCTTTATGCATGGTATTTTCATCTGCACGAATGGTAAATGATTTATTCGTCTGACCTGTTAACTTACTGACAATTATTGATTCCAGCTGTTCTCTCGTAACAGGGTTATCATCAACAAAATAAGATCCGTCCGGCTTAATACTTACCGTTAAAGGATTCGGAATATTATCTTCTATTGCCCCCGCTTTTGGCAACTTTACATCAATTGCACTCTGATTGGCGGCTGATGAAGTTATCATAAAAAATATCAGCATCAGCAAGATAACATCTGTCATCGCTGCTAAACTGAATTCCGGATTCGCTTTATTTCTCCTCTGAATTTTCATCTGTTTCTTTTTACTTTTTTAATGGTCAGATGGAATCGCTTAATACATTATTATCTGAAAGACCAAAAGGCTTGTAAGCGATTTCATAAGAAAGATTTATAAAGGTTTGTTGATAAGGTCTAAAAATTCTCCGGACATATTCTGTGTTTTCAATACAAACTTATCAATTCGTGTTAAAAGTATATTGTAAAAAAAGTTAGCCGGAATAGCTACAGCCAAACCTACAGCCGTCTGTCCCAAGGCTGTATAAATACCTTCAGATAAGGTCTTAGGCGAGAAAGATCCTGTGGCGTGGGAAAGGTTGAAGAAAGCGATGATCATCCCGATAACCGTTCCTAAAAGTCCTAACATTGGTGCAATACTCGGCACCACAGCCAAAAGATTCAGATTCTTCTCCATATTTGCCACCTCTACCTGAGCCTGAGATTCCATCGCACTTACAATATCAGAAACGGGACGTCCCAATCTTGAAATCCCTTTTTCTAAAATTCTTCCTTCCGGAGAATTCTGTCTTTTACAGTAATCCGCTGCCGATTCTATCTTTCCTTCTTTGATAAAATCTTCAATATTCTCCATGAAATTGGCATCTGTTTTTGAAGTCAGCCTTTTAATAAAGAAAAAACGTTCAAAGAACAGATACAGTGAAAATACACCCAAAGCGAGAACGACAAACATTACAATTTTAGCAAAAGCCCCTCCATGGAACATGATTTTCCAAAATGAAAATTCTAAATCGTCTGTTGCAACTGCAGGAGCAGTAATCTGTGCAAATAAAATCTGAGTAAGTTCCGTTAACAGCATTAATGTGAATTTTTATAAAATTTTAACGACAAATGTAGTGGAATATTATGAATTGCTCTCTTAAAAATTGTTTAAAAACAACTTAAAATTTGTTATTATTAAGAGACAGCAAATTTCTTTCCAAAAGAAATTTTGAAAAGAAATTATTATAAAAAGATAAAGAAAACGGTTAGTCTTCGTCTATATTAATTTGGTCCTGCTTAAATTCACATTTGAGACGGAATGGGATGGGTGTATCAGATCCTGTATAGAAATCGTCAATAGTTCCTTTCCAGATCACCTGAAGTTCACCTTCTTCATTTTTCTCAAACAGGAGTTCATTATCGTAGATAAAGGCATCCTCATCATCAAATAAATCCACTTCTGTATAAGTTTCTTCATCAGAATCATTGATTTTGATCGTTTTCCCTTCAATCTCCTTCGATTCTATCGGAAAATCAAAAATTTCAAGTGAAAGTTGCGGAAAGTTGTACTGTAATGAATCATCATCTACATGATCCAAACTGTCATCCGTTATAATTTCAACCTCTAATAAATGTTGCTGGTTGCTGTAGACCGCCTTACAATAAGTGTTTCTAATATTGTATTTTAGGGTCTCCTCCGGATGGTAAATTTTTAAAATCCCTTTCATTATTTCTTAAAAAAGAGCTGTAATAATATGATTGTTAAACGTTTTAGACAAAGATAAAAAATTGATTCAAAGTTAAAAATTTTTTGAAAATTATTTTTTTAAATCATTATGATTGATTATTCCGCATATGCCAATAATACTTACTTTTGTTTCATAAAGATTCTGAAAATGAAAAACATTTTATCAAAAGGTATTTTGGGACTGGGACTGGTAATCAGCATGGCAGCCTGCAAAAAATCTGATTCTCCTTTAACAAAGGTAACGCCTACCAATATGGATTCTATCGCATCCAACTATTATGAGCAGTATCTTAAACTCTACCCCTTAGAAGCTACTTCTCAGGGAGATACGAGGTATAACGACCAGCTTCCTATTAATATTGACAGGGATTTTATTTCCGGAGAGGTTGCTTTTTACAATTCTGTCCAAAAACAGCTGGAAAACGTTGATTATAAAGGCCTTTCGGATGATGAAAAGGTTGTTTATGATGTTTTGGATTATACCTTAAAAGATAAAATTGAAGCATACGCCTATCATCCCGAATATATCCCTTTTACACAGTTTGGAGGTCTTCCCCTGAACTTCCCGCTGTATGGAAGCGGAGAGGGAAGCCAACCTTTTAAAACTGAAAAGGACTATAATGACTGGCTGAAAAGAATGGAAAAATTTCCTGACTGGATGAACGCCGCCGCAGAAAATTTCCGTGAGGGAATCAACAATAAGATTGTCCTTCCTAAAAAACTGGTTGTCAAAATGATCCCTCAAATGAGAGCTGAAGAGATCACCACAACCGATCTGGAGAAAAACATTTTCTACGGACCTGTCAGAAAATTCCCTAAAAGCTTTACCAAGGCACAAAAAGACAAATATTCAGCGCTGTATGCTGATGCTATTACAAAAAAGATCATTCCGGCCTATACCAAAATGGGAACATTCCTGGAAAAAGAATATCTTCCGAAAGCACGGGATACAGATGGCTACAACAGCCTTCCGAACGGGAATGAGATTTACAGATATTATGCTAAAAGCTGGACAACAACAAAGAAAACTCCTGAAGAGATCAACAAAACAGGATTACAGCAGGTGGCAATGCTCCGCGCAGAAATGGAGAAAGTAAAACAGCAGGTTGGCTTTACCGGAACACTGGAAGACTTTATCAACTTTGTGAAGACCGATCCTAAAGCAATGCCTTATAAAACTTCTAAAGAGGTTCTGGATGGATTTAACGGCATTTTAGCAAAGATCACTCCTAAGCTTAAGACTATGTTCAGTGTAACGCCAAAAACGAAGTTTGAAATCAGACAAACGGAAAAGTTCAGGGAAGCCAGTGCCAGTGCAGAATACATTCAGGGAACTCCGGATGGAAAAAGACCGGGAATATTTTATATGCCGCTTCCGGATCCTGCCAAATTCAATGTAACCTCCGGGATGGAGTCTCTTTTCCTTCACGAAGCTATTCCGGGGCACCATTATCAGGTTTCTCTTCAGCAGGAGAATACCAAGCTGCCTAAGTTTATGAGATTTGGATGGTTTGGCGCTTATGGTGAAGGCTGGGCACACTATTGCGAAACATTAGGCCCTGAATTCGGCCTGTATACGGATCCTTACCAGAAAATGGGGTATCTGAGCGACCAGATGCTGAGAGCCGTAAGACTGGTTGTAGATACCGGAATTCATACGGGAAGCATGAAAAGAGAGGAAGCCATTAAATATTTCCTGAGTAATATTTCCTATGATGAAGCCAGCGCGACCGCGGAAGTGGAAAGATATATGGCAATGCCGGGCCAGGCACTGGGATATAAGATTGGTTCTCTCCGTATCCGCGAGCTTAGAGAACAGTATCAGAAAGAGCTTGGAAAGAAGTTTAATTTAGCAAGCTTCCATGATGAGATTTTAAGCCAGGGATGCCTTCCTCTTGATGTTTTGAACAGAAAGATGGAGCTTTGGGCAAAAAAACAGAAATAAATTGCTTTAAACGGATCAAATTAAAGATGGGATTATTAATTTTAATGTCCCATCTTTTTGTTTGAAAAGCTTAACGAGTTAATAATAGAAATTACTATGATTATAGAAAGCCTAAGATCTCTTTACAGCAGAGATTTAAATAAATTAAAAACAGAAATAGAATTTTATCAGAATGAAAATTCTATCTGGAAAATAGATAAAAACATTGCAAATTCTGCGGGAAATCTCTGTCTGCATCTGGTTGGCAACCTCAATAATTATATAGGTGCAGAGCTTGGTAAAACCGGCTATATCAGGAACAGGGAACTGGAATTTTCATTAAAAGATATTTCAAGGGCTGAACTTATTGAGAAAGTAACAGCAACCATAGCTATGGTAGACAATGTGCTCAATAAATTAACGTCAGAAGATCTCGAAAAGGAATACCCTCTTGTTGTTTTCGAAAACACCATGACAACAGGCTACTTCTTAATTCATCTGATCACCCATCTGGATTATCATTTGGGGCAAATCAATTATCACAGAAGACTGCTGGATTTCTAATTAATTAGCTTTTAACCTTGAAAATCAAATAATTAATAAAACCCTTGTCGCCAAATGAATAAACAGATAAAGAAGTTGTAATTATTCATAAAAAAGCACCATTTTTATGGTGCTTTATGTCAAATTTGAAATTGATAAATTATTTTATATTCTTAAAAATAACGTATTTTATTTTTCAAACATCATTTTAGTAATAAAATCCTTCTCTCCTTTTCCTCTGGCCGGCGAATATTCTCTTCCGTAGAAAATAATCTGCAGGTGAAGCTTGTTCCAGACTTCTTCAGGAAATATTGCTTTAGCATCTTTCTCTGTTTCTACGACGTTTTTTCCGGAAGTAAGCTTCCATTGCGTCATCAGTCTGTGGATATGGGTATCCACAGGAAAAGCCGGAAATCCGAAGCCCTGGCTCATCACTACAGAAGCTGTTTTATGACCTACTCCCGGCAGCGCTTCCAGTTCTTCATAAGTTTGGGGAACTATCCCGTTATGTCTTTCCAGTAAAAGTTCTGCCATTCTTTTAAGGTTCTTAGCTTTGGTATTGGACAGTCCAATCTCTTTGATCAGCTCTTTGATCTGATATTCCTCCAGTCTGGCCATCCTTTGCGGCGTCCCTGCCACCTCAAACAGGGCGGGAGTTACCTGATTTACTTTTTTATCAGTGGTCTGTGCAGAAAGCGCTACAGCTACCATGAGTGTATAAGGATCGGTATGATCCAGCGGAATGGGTGTTGTAGGATATAATTTATCCAATTCTCTCTGAACGAGCTCCGCTCTTTGCTTTTTTGTCATTTAACCATTAAATTTGAACAAAATTAATTCATTATGCTGAAAGTAGGAGATAAATTACCTGAATTTGAAGGAACAAATCAGGATGGAGAAACAATAACCTCATCGAAATTAATCGGAAAGAAATTAGTCGTTTTCTTTTATCCTCAAGCCAATACTCCTACATGTACTGTGGAAGCCTGTAACCTGAGCGATAACTATTCAAAGCTTGAAAAGGCCGGATTTCAACTTCTTGGCGTGAGCGGAGATACGGTAAAAAAACAAAAAAACTTCCATAGTAAATTTGCTTTTCCTTATGATCTTCTTGCTGATGAAAACCATGACGTTATCGAAAAATTCGGGGTATGGCAGGAGAAAAAAACATTTGGAAAAACATATATGGGCATTGTAAGAACTACCTTTATTTTTGACGAAAACGGAATCTGTACAAGAGTAATAGAAAAAGTAACCTCAAAAACGGCTGCAGAACAGATTTTGGAGAAATAAGTTTTAATTTAATGTTCTTAATAATGAAAAAGTAATTGCCTTTAAGTAAGAATCGGCGGCCAAAGGCCGCCGATTCTTACTTTTTTATAATATCAATTTATCTTACTGCTTCGTCTCGTAATACATAAGTTCTTCATCCTCATTTGGAAGCGTAACATAATTTTTGAATTCAAGTCCTAATTTTTCAATCAGCTTCTGAGAAGAAAAGTTATCCTTTGAAGTAATGGCTGAGATCTTTTTCAGACCAAATTCATCCATTCCGATAGATTTCACCTTCTCTGCTGCTTCATATGCATATCCTTTACCTTCAAATTCCTCCAACAGAGAAAATCCTATATCCACGATCTCCAGACCTTCCCGCTCAAAGATTCCTACCCCTCCTATTTTTTCACCTGTATCTTTGGTTACAACCAGATAATTTCCGAAACCCAATTTATCAAACTGCGGAAGAAATCTGTTTCTGATATAGTTTTCTGCATCTAAAACAGTCTTAATCTGGCGGTCACCGATGTATTTAATAAACTTTGGCCTGTTATAAAGCTCAAAAATAAACTCCCCGTCATCTACAGACATAGGCTGGATGATCAGTCTTTCCGTTTCGTAAATATTATTTTCGTTTGGTAGATTTTTTAGGCTCATCTTTTAGTTCTTCTTTTTTCTGGATTTTTAAAAGCCTTGGATTGTTGGCACATTTCTTATTGTAAAGCTCAATATAGGTTCCATTATCTTTTACATTAGAAACAGCTCCTGTAGCCTTATTCACAGTCAGGGTATAATGGGTTTTCTGGTAAGGGCATTCTTTTGAAGTAAGCTTTCCCAGATCCAGGTAATAATTGGCAGCATCTTCATAATAATTACCGGCAACATCTTTAAACTCCTCATCCACCATATATCCGCCAGCTGTCAGTACAATGGCTGCTTCTTCAGCATTATCAATTTTCCCGACAAATTTTTTCAGGCCTTCAAGATCTGTAATGTAATTCATTTTCCCTCCTGAACCGTAGGCAATATAATAAAAGCTGTCTTCGTCAGGGAATAAATTAAACCCTGAAAACTGTGGGGTATAGTCTGGCTTTCCGGCAGATGTTCTGAGCTCCTGATTTTTTCCGTAACTGTTATAAACAAGAACCCAGGAATCTGTCCTGTCGTTCGGAATGATCTTTTGTAAAATATTCGGAATCCCGGAAAAGTTTTTCTTGCTCTGAGAGTATACTAAAAATCCCAAAAGCAGAAATACAAGAGCTATTGATCGTATTGCGGTTTTCATCATAATTCAAAAATCAGCAGAAAGATAGCAATATTACATGAATTTATCTCCTTTCTTAAAACTTTTCAGATCAAGAACATAGTCTTTGATCAGCTGATCATTGTCTCTGGGACATATCAGCAGTGCTTTATCTGTGTCTACAACAATAAAATCCTCAAGACCGTCAATGATCACGGCTTTATTATTGTTCTTAAGGCGAATAATGTTTCCTTTGGAATTATAATTCAGGAAATGCCTTAGCTTTACTGCATTTCCATTCTTATCCTTTTCAGTATTTTCGTATACAGAGGTCCATGTGCCAAGATCACTCCATCCAAGATCTGAAGGAATGACATATACATTTTTTGCTTTTTCAAGGATTCCGTTATCAATGGAAATTTTCTGAACTTTCGGATAAATAGTTTCAATACAGCTGTCCTCTTTTTCAGAATTATATTCACAGGCCATGAAGTGCTGCATCATCTCAGGAAGATACAGTTCAAATGCATGATGAATGCTTTTCACGTTCCAGATAAAAATTCCTGCATTCCACAGGAAATCACCGCTTTCTAAAAAGCTCTGTGCTATTTCAAGAATAGGCTTCTCTGTAAAGGTTTTAACTTTAAAATAATCTGATCCTTTCTTTTCCACAAACTGGATGTATCCGTATCCCGTATCGGGTCTTGTAGGCGTAATACCCAGGGTTACCAGATAATCATGTCTGGCAGCAAGATCAAAGGCAAGCTTCACTTTCTCCAGGAATACCTCTTCTTTTAAAATCAGGTGATCTGCCGGAAGAACAATCATGGTTGCTTCCGGATTAATTTCAGCAATCTTGTTGGCCATGTACAGGTTACAGGCCGCTGTATTTTTCATCAGGGGTTCCCCCACAATATTTTCTTCAGGAATTTCCGGAAGCTGCTGATGGGAAAGCGCAACATATTCTTTATTCGTTATCACGAATATCTGCTCTTTAGGAATAATCCGGCTGATTCTGTCATAAGTCTGCTGAATCATGGTACGCCCTGTTCCTAAAATATCCTGAAACTGTTTTGGAAATTTCTGTGTACTCATAGGCCAGAACCGGCTGCCGATTCCTCCCGCCATGATGACACAGTATCTATCTGATTTTAACATTCTTGCCTACATTTTTCAACCCTAGCCAGAGGCTTGAAAGAATACTTTCTTCCTGTAGCCAGATTCTTACAAAGATAGTTTTTTTTAATCAGACCTTCTAATAAATACTTTTCGTTCCGGTATATAAAAAACTCTCCTTTCTGAAGCTCTTCAATGAAATGCAGTCTATCATCTTGTTTCTCAGTATGAAAATACCTTACCAGATCCGGGCTGGCCATAAAATTGGCCTTTGGGGATTTTGAAAATCTTACGATGATCGGTCTGAGATCCTCGTCATAAATCTCAAGGCTTTCAAGAAGCATGTTTCTAAATGTTTCTTTCCATTCATTTCCATGCGGTGATATTCTTCGTCCGTATTTTTCAAAAGCAATCAGATGAGCCAGCTCATGGGTAAGGACAAAGAAAAAAAGCGGCGGCGTCAGTGTTGAATTGACGGTTATTTCGTGGGAGTTATCAGGAAGTTTTCTGTAATCTCCCAACTTAGAATTTCTGCCGCGTGTTACTTTTATATGAATATAATACTCCGAAAACCAGTTCCTTAAGTATTTATGAGTGTTTTGAGGTAAATATTTTTCTAATGACTGGATAGACATTTTACAAAGTTAATGGAATTCCTGAATAGAAATTCAACAGTTTAAGACTGAAAAGATAATTATATTTCGCCTGGGCAACAGATCCCTGGGCATTGGCGTAGTTATTTCTGGCTACATTCACATCATAAATTGTTGATCTTCCTGCCGCATAACTTTTATCTGCAAATTCTAAAGCCAGTTTGGTGCTTTTCTCGGTTTCTACTGCTGCAAGGAAGGTTTCATAATTGGCATCTGCATCAAACTGCGCTTTCTGCACATTTTGTCTTACCGTCTGCTTCTGTTGTTCCAGGGTATTTTTAGCGACACTCTGGTTAATTACAGACTGCTCTACCTGCAGCTTGGTAATTCCTTTGTTGAAAATAGGAATATTCAGGGAAAGTCCTATATTCTGTCCGAAATTATCTTTATACTGCTGGAAAAAAGTAGGATCATTAACAGGGTTCCCAAGCTGGTCGTAGTTTTTACTTAACATATTATTATAGAACGAAGAAACCCCGGCATTCGCAGTCAGTGTTGGCCAAAATCCTGTCTTGGTTACTTCCGTCTGTGCTTCAGCAGACCGGATTCTGCTTTCGGCAGCTTTTATCTGCGGTTGGTTTTCATAGGCCGTCGTAAGAACATCATCCACAGACTTAAGCTGGGACGGCAGTGTATCGGAAACAGGTACATCTTCCACATCAAAGCCTTTATATTCGGGAAGCTGTAAAAGCTGAACAATGGCAAACAAAGCTCTTCCTACATTTATTTCCGCAGTTTTAAGATTCTGCTTTTCTCTTGCTAAGGCTGCTTCTGCTTCTGCCAGGATAGTTTGTGCAGTGGTTCCTACCTGGGTTGTTATTTTAGCCCTGTCATATTGTTTCTGAGCATTTTCTACCGCACTCTGGGAGATTTTAACAATTTCCTTGTTCAGAAGAACAGTAAGATACTGCTGTGCAATCTGTAGAGAAATATCATTTTTAATGGTTTCTATATCGTATTGGCTGGCTTCTACATCAAACTGTATTTTTCTGATGTTTTTCTCTAGTCTGCCATTATTGTAAAGCAGAACATCCGCACCCAGATTCGCGCTGTTGTTGAACCTGTCATTCCTGATACTTCCCGTACCTAATGGGAGCTGCCCGAAACCTACTGAATTGGACATTCCTGCGGACACGGAAGGCAGGTATTCTTTTTTAGCCATTTTAAGGTTAGAATCCTGGATCTGCTTAGAATATTGATTTTGGATAACCTGAAGATTATGCTCCACAGCATAGTCTACACATTCTCTTAAGGACCATTTCTTCTGAGCGCTTAGTCCCAGACAACTTAATCCAAAAACGATAATCCAACCTTTTTTCATATTAATAATTTTCAATATTAGACGAGCCAAATATAAAAAAGTTACAGTTTAAAAAAATTATTGTTTCATTTTAATAAAACTTTTGAGAATTTTGTATCATGACAACCGAACAATATCAGGAATCTGTCGACTGGCTTTTCGTACAGGCTCCCAACTATCAGACGGATGGGCTGAAGGCCTATAAACCCGGATTAGATAATATTATAAAGCTGTGTTCTTTCTTTGGAAACCCACAGGAAAAGATACAATGCATCCACATCGGAGGCACAAACGGAAAAGGGTCTACCAGTAATATGCTGGCCTCAGTTCTGCAGGAAGCGGGATACAAAGTCGGTTTATACAATTCCCCGCACCTTATTGATTTCACAGAACGCATTAAGGTGAACGGTAAAAACTGCAGCAAAGAATTTGTTTATCATTTTATCCAAAAACTGAAAAGTCTTCCTGAAGATATCCTTCCTTCTTTTTTTGAGTTTACCACCATCATGGCTTTTGAATATTTTTATCAGCAAAAGGTAGATTTTGCCATTATTGAGGTCGGGCTTGGCGGAAGGCTGGATTCAACGAATATTATTAAGCCTTTGGCAGCTGCAATTACTAACGTACAGCTGGACCACCAGAATATTTTAGGAGATACCATTGAAGAGATCGCTGCAGAAAAGGCTGGAATCATCAAAACCCATATTCCGGTAATTTCGGGAGATGAAAATAAGACTGTTAAAAATATCATCAGGCAGAAGGCAGATCAAGAAAATGCACCTTTTATTGACGCCACACTGATACAATCTGAGCTGAGTTCTGATCTTAAAGGCAATTATCAGAAGAAAAACATCCGTGTTGTTCTTGCCCTGATTGAAGAGTTAAAAAAAATAAACATTCCTGTTTCTGAGAAAAATATTGAAAAGGGATTGCTTCATGTCCATCAAAACACAGGGTTTATCGGGCGTTGGTTCGAGTTTTCAAAAGATCCGCTTACAATTTGTGACACCGGGCACAACCAGGCGGGACTGGAATATGTATTTTCTCAACTGAACTCCATTGACAAGCATAAACATGTTATTCTGGGGTTTGTGAATGATAAAAAAATAGATGAAGTAATGGCTCTTCTTCCTGAAAATTCTGAATTTTATTTTGCCAAACCATCCATCAGCAGGGGAAGAGATCCGGAAGACTATGAAAATCTCTTACAGGAAGCAAAAATTTCTTATACTATTTTCAATTCAGTACAGGAAGCGTATCTTTCTGCAAAAGAGCGATGTACAAAAGAAGAAATGATTTTCATCGGCGGAAGTAATTTTGTAGTGGGAGAATTTTTAGAAAAAAATTTGGAGATTTCTGAATAAGTCGTATATTTGCACCACTCTAAACGAGGAAACAAGTATAGGGGCTCTTAGCTCAGTTGGTTCAGAGCATCTGGTTTACACCCAGAGGGTCGGGGGTTCGAATCCCTCAGGGCCCACAAAAAGGTAACTGAAGCCTTTCAAAAAAAATTCAGGGCTCTTAGCTCAGTTGGTTCAGAGCATCTGGTTTACACCCAGAGGGTCGGGGGTTCGAATCCCTCAGGGCCCACAAAATCTCTCAGGAAACTGGGAGATTTTTTTGTTTAATAGAAATATCAAGATATTACTCTTTCATATCTTTGATAAGCAATCCTAATTTGTAAAGATCAAGATAATACAGATTGCCATTACCTTTTAAAAGTTTCGACTTAAGGGCATACAATGTTTTATCAGCTAAAAACAGTTCGATAAAAGACTTAAAAAAAAGCTTATTGTACAGCCTTACCAATTTGACTTCAGACAATTTTGGCTTCAGACTCTTGTCTCTAAGCATTTTGGTTAAGCTTTCTACAGATTCCGCTACTTTTTCAAGATAAATAGTATTAGTTTCAAGATCATTATTAAGAATCGGGTTATCTATGTGATTTATCTTTATTTTTTCAGATTTTAGGTCCATCGCAAAAAGAAGATCTTCATACCCGTATTTTTGAAAGTCAGGATTGAAATGTATTTTTTCAAAGACCTCTCTTTTAATAATAAAATTGTTGGTCTGAAAACTTAAATAAGGTTTACTCAAACGAAGCCCGAGAGGCAGATTTTCCCTTTCAATAGCAAATTTCCACCTTAAATAATATTCAGGCCCCGGAGCGTGTCTCAAAACACTTCTGCCTCCATAAATAACCTTTGTTTCCTGATCTTTTTGTATAAACTCTGTATATTTTTTTAAGAAATTTTTGTCTGTAATTTTTCCGTCACAATCCAAGAATAACAGATACTCCCCTTCCGCGTACTTTTGAAAAAGGTTACGTATTCTTGATCTGCCAATATTTTTTTCAAGAAAAATGAAGTTTTTAACCTCATTTTGAAGTACTTGATTAGTCTTTTTATAGTTTCCAAGAGAAGCATCGTCAATCAAAATAATTTCTGCATCGATTCCGTTAGTACCAATCTCTTTCTTTAAATCAGATACAAGCCCGCGGACATCAAAATTATAGACAGGAATACAGATTGACAACAACATTATAATTGAATTTTTTCAACGATCTTCTGGAGATTAAGTTCTTCTAGACAAGCCCAGTCACCACGGTAACATTCTTTATCTCCAAAAACAGAGCAGGGTCTGCAGGTAAGGTCGGTCACCTGAACCACATCTTTTTCACTTTGTCCGAAGCCCAGAAACCCCGCATAAGGATGTGTTGCGCCCCAAACGGAGATACATCGGGTTCCCATAAGGCTTGCAAGATGCATATTGGCAGAATCCATAGAGATCATCAGTTCCAGTTCAGAAATTTTCTGAAGTTCTTCTGCAAGATTCAATTTTCCTGAAAGGCTTTTGGTATTCGGAATTTCACTTTCCCATTTTTCAAGGGTTTCCGTTTCTTTTTTACCTCCGCCAAAGAAATAGATGGTTTGTTTTTTTGAAAGGATTTTTGCGAGTTCGTATGATTTTTCTAAAGGCAGCATTTTTCCTCTGTGCTGCGCAAAAGGAGCCAGCCCAATTCCCGATTTTTGTCCCGATGCCGGCCTAAGCTTATGAGAAAGCTCTACTTTGAAACCCATCGCACGAAAAACATCTGCATAGCGCTCAACCGTCTTTTTTAGCTGAACTTTATTCAAGTTCCATACGTCGGTAAGCTCTTCTTTTTCTTCTTTTCCTTTGTTTATTTTAAAAACTTTAAATCCTTTTCTTCTGTAGATCCTGTCCAGGATTTTGGTTCTGATCACGTCATGAAGATTGGCTATAAGATCAGGGTGGAATTCTTTGATCAGCTCATTAGCCAGTCTTCTCAACCCAAAGATGCCTTTATAGTCATCAAGATTAATTCCTTTAAATATAACATTGGGAATATCAGCAAATAAGCTTTCAAAATTTTTCCTGGAAACCATAACAATTTCCACATCAGGGTTCTGTTCAAGAAATTCCCGAAAGACAGGCGCCGTCATTGCGACATCGCCAAAAGCAGAAAAACGATATGCTAGAATTCTGGTCACGGCTACGATTTTAGCTGATAGGCAACTGCGTAAAATTTGATCTGTTTTGTCATCGCCATTAGTCCGTTTGCTCTGGACGGCGAAAGAAATTCCTGAAGCCCGATCTCTGAAATGAATTCAAAATCAGAATCTAAAATTTCCTGAGTGGAATGGCCGCTGTAAATGCTTACCAGAAGAGAAACAATACCTTTTGGAAGAATTCCGTCGGAATCTGCATCGAAAAAAAGCTTACCATCTTTAAATTCAGCATCAATCCATACCTTACTCTGGCATCCTTTGATTAGATTATCATCTGTTTTGCGATTTTCAGGGAGTCCTTTTAACTCTTTTCCAAGATCAATAATATACTCATACTTTTGTTCCCAGTCATCAAGAAACGCAAACTCTTCAATGATTTCCTGCTGTTTTTCTTTAATGGTCATTTTTTTTAACAAATTTTTAATGCAAAGATACCATTTTTTATAAAGATTATTTATTTTGATGCTTTTTCAAAAACTTTCAGCAGTTTTATTTCTTCATTTTCCCAGCAAAATACTTTAGAAGCCTTTTCCAGTTCATCCTGATAGCTTCTTCTCCCTTTATCAAGGATTTTCTGTACGGCAGCAGCAATATTTTCAGGCTGGTGGTCTTTGATAATTTCCCCTACATCAAATTGCTTTTTGATATTCTGCATTTCGGGAAGATCCGACAGCACTAATGGGACACGGGACTGGATACAGTCTAAAACCTTGTTCGGAAGTGAATAAAAGTAACTTTCGCCTCCATTTTCTTCGATACTCATCCCCACATCAGCGGTTACAGTTATTTTTCTCAGATCTTCCGGTTTTAATTTTCCTAAGAACTGAACTTTATGTTCAAGTTTTTCTTTACTGACGAGATCTTCATATTCTTTTTTTCTCGGACCGTCCCCTGCTATCTTAAAAATCACACCATCAAGATGATGCATTGCCAAAATAGCTTTATCAATACCCCGAAAAGGATTAATCGCTCCCTGATATAAAAATATTTTAGGATTATTTTCGGGAATTTCTATTGTAAAATCCTGTCGTCTGGGTGCATTTTGGATGACTACCGGATCAACTCCGTATTTCTTTTGGAACCATTTTGCATAACTTCCGCTGGCCGTCATCATAAATTTAAGCCTGGGTATGACTTCTTTTTCTAAATACCTCCACAATTTTTGTGACATTTTGCCCTGAATTGCAGGCATTTCTGAAAAAATTTCATGACTGTCAAAAACCAACGGGATATTTAATTTTTTGGAAATAAGATAATTGGGCAGCAGTGCGTCAACGTCGTTGGCATGAAGAATTGTGTTATGATCTGCTTTTTTCTTTAACAGATGATACAGTTTCCAGTTAAATTCAAAGTAGGCGGTTTTTAAACTTGTGGAAGATAAATGTATCCTTGAAAACGGATAAGGCCGCTCCATAGATTCCGCTCCTTTCCAGTCATTACCTATCAGCTCTATCTGATATCCGTTCTCATATAAAGTCCTGCATACCTTTTCTATTCGCTGGTCTGTATACAGATTACTGAAAGCAGAGGTAATTATTTTTTTCTTCATTACTTTTTATTTCCGGCCAGCAAATGATACACCTGAATAAAGCAGATCAGTCCATTGGGGATAATAACCGGCCAGAGCATTCCGTTGAAGATACCATAAATGACAAAGCAGATACAGCCTATCATATTGACTATTCTAATTTTTCTTACATCTTTTAATATAAAACTCAATACTATAAAAATGGATGCAGAATAACCAATATATGTAGTAATTTCGGGATTCATGGGGAATTTTTAAAGGATAACAAACTTAATCATTTTCAATAAGATAATAAAATTTTTTCTGCCATAAAGTCATTAATTGATTTTTGGTAAAATATTTGTAATTTAGATAATGAATAAATGGCACCGCTGCCATTATTCTAATGAGATATATTATGGATTATAAGTTTTCACAAGGTTTGAGCCAGGTGTTCAAACAAAGCAAGAGCGAAGCGAAAAGGCTCAAAAGTGAATTTCTTAATACAGAACATCTACTTTTAGGTATTATAAAAACAGAAAACTCTGCAAAAGAAATCCTTCAAAACCTTAATGCGGATTTAACACAAATCAGAAGAAAAATTGAAACTCTAAATACAGCAAGTCTTAATCCTATTTCTGAGGAGGTTACTAATATTTCTTTCACGAAGATGGCAGATCATGCCATTAAACGTGCGGAGCTGGAATGCAGACAATATAAAAGCAATGAAATTAATACCGTTCATCTGCTTTTAGGCATTCTTTACAAATATGAGGACCCTACTTCGAATATTCTGGGCGCTTACGACATCGATTATGAAGGAGTTTCAAGAGAATACCAGACGATGCTTAAAAATTCCGGACAGGCACCACAGATGAGTGCTTATGACGATGATGATGACCGTGAGGAATTTGAGCAGATGAGAAAGCCTTCAGGAAATTTAGGCTCTGCAAAAAGTAAAACGCCTACACTGGATAACTTCGGCAGGGACTTAACTTCTTTGGCTAGAGATGGAAAACTAGACCCAGTAATCGGCCGTGAAAAAGAAATTGAGCGGGTTTCTCAGATCTTATCACGTAGAAAGAAAAACAACCCGCTTCTTATCGGGGAGCCGGGAGTTGGTAAATCTGCGATTGCGGAAGGGTTAGCTTTAAGAATTCAACAGAAAAAGGTTTCAAGAGTTCTTTATGGAAAACGTGTGATCACTCTGGATCTGGCAAGTTTAGTGGCCGGAACAAAGTACCGTGGTCAGTTTGAAGAAAGAATGAAGGCCATCATGACTGAGCTGGAAAAGAACAGAGATGTCATCTTATTCATTGATGAGCTTCACACTATTGTTGGTGCAGGAAGTTCTACAGGAAGTTTAGATGCCTCCAATATGTTTAAACCGGCTTTGGCAAGAGGCGAAATTCAATGCATCGGGGCTACAACACTGGATGAGTACCGTCAGTATATTGAGAAAGACGGAGCTTTGGAAAGAAGATTCCAGAAAGTAATGGTAGAGCCTACTTCCATTGACGAAACCATTCAGATTCTGAATCAGATTAAAGATAAATATGAAGAGCATCATAATGTTGTCTATACTCCGGAAGCGATTCTGGCGTGTGTCAATTTGACATCGAGATATATTACAGACCGTTTCTTACCGGATAAAGCGATTGATGCGATGGATGAAGCCGGTTCACGTGTTTACATCAAAAACATGAAAGTTCCGACTGAAATCATTGATTTTGAGAAGAAAATCGAGGATATCAAAGAAATGAAGCAGAAAGCAGTAAAAGCTCAGGATTATCTTGAGGCCAGAAAGCTTAAAGATGAAGAGGAACGTCTTCAGATGGAACTGAATGCGGCTCAGGAGAAGTGGGATAAGGATGTAAAAGAGAAAAAAGAAACCGTAACGGAAGAAAATGTAGCAGAAGTGGTTTCTATGATGAGTGGCGTTCCAGTGACGAAAGTCGGCAAAAACGAGCTTGATAAATTAGCTCAGATGGATGAGAAACTGAACGGAAAAGTGATCGGTCAGGAAGATGCTGTGAAGAAGGTTGTGAAAGCAATTCAGAGAAACAGAGCAGGTCTTAAAGATCCGAACCGTCCTATCGGTACATTTATTTTCCTTGGTACAACCGGGGTTGGTAAAACCGAGCTTGCCAAAGTAATGGCAAGAGAACTTTTCGAGTCTGATGAATCGCTGATTCGTATTGACATGAGTGAATACATGGAAAAATTTGCGGTTTCAAGATTGGTTGGTGCGCCTCCGGGATATGTTGGATATGAAGAAGGCGGGCAGCTGACTGAAGCGGTGAGAAGAAAGCCTTATGCTGTGGTTCTTCTGGATGAGATTGAAAAGGCCCACCCTGATGTATTCAACATTCTTTTACAGATTCTGGATGAAGGTCATGTTACAGACAGCCTGGGAAGAAAAATCGACTTTAGAAATACGATTATTATTCTTACTTCAAACATCGGAACAAGAGATCTTAAAGATTTCGGAGACGGTGTAGGATTCGGAACTTCAGCTAAGAAAACAAGTACAGATTCAAGAGCAAGAAGTACGATTGAAAATGCCCTTAAGAAAGCATTTGCTCCGGAATTCTTAAACAGAATTGATGATATCGTAATCTTCAACTCTCTTGTACAGGATGATATCAAGAAAATTATTGATATCGAACTGAATAAACTATATGGCAGACTTGAAAAATTAGGCTATAAAGTTGAGTTAACTGATGAAGCAAAAGATTTTATCTCTGAAAAAGGATGGGATAAAGATTTTGGAGCAAGACCGTTGAAACGTGCTATCCAGAAATATATTGAAGATTTGTTGGCAGAAATGCTGGTAAATAAACAATTATCTGAAGGAGAAACAGTGATTCTTGATCTTAATGATGCAAAAGATGCATTGATCGGGAAGGCTCCCAAAGCGAAAAAAACGACTGAAAAGTCTCAATCGTAATTGATTAACATTATATATTGAAAAGCACCGGAAATTCCGGTGCTTTTTGTTTTTATATGTTTTGGCTAAAGCCGATCCGGAGACGGATGAAAATTAGACGGGCTAAAGCCCGTCCCTATTGATATTTAGATTCTGTTGTTTTTATATTTCACAAATTTGCACTGGATGTTACTTATTTTGTGAGTATTTATTCCAACCATTTATATATCAACATATTGAGGGATTAAAAAATCTTGAAATCAAAAAGTTAAAGTCCTACTACAAAACCTATACTTGGGACAAGACCGCTGGAGAAAGCACTCGAATTCTCTTTCCACAGTACATTATACATTACTCCAAGCTGCATAAAAGAGTTCCCTCCTATTCTCTGCATATAACCGCCACCAAGATACAGCGCTGTTTCCTGTTCATTCACTTTATAATCGTAAAATTTGTCTTTATAATTGATAAAGTACTGTTGAAGATTAGCTCCTACATAAAAGGATCTTGCAAAATAATAATTGGCAAAAGGTCCCACCCCAAACATCGTGGATTTATAATAATCAGAGGTCTGCCAGGAAACGCTTCCTACCACTCCAGCCTCAAGATCTTCGGTAAGTCTATATCCTACTCTGGGAGAGGCCTGAAGATAAAATGAACTGTTGCTGCCAAACCCCAACCCTATACCTCCACCGAAGGTCCAGCGGTTGGTTTCTGCCACTGGTGCACTGGTGGTAATCTGGGAAAATACAGATCCTGAAATCATCAGCATTACGGGAATAATAAATTTTTTCATATTAATATCGTTTTTATCAATGTTTAAAATTATGGTTTTTTTGCGAATCTTTTTAATTGTATTTTTGCCGGGTCAAACTAAGGACTCCCGTTAAGAGTTCCGTAAAATTGAAATAAAATGAAAGTAGTAGTAGGATTATCCGGAGGTGTAGACTCCAGTGTTACAGCATATTTGCTGCAGCAACAAGGTCATGAAGTTGTGGCTTTGTTTATGAGAAACTGGAATGATGCTTCAGTAACGCTGGAGGATGAATGTCCGTGGATTGAAGACAGTAATGATGCCCTGATGGTTGCCCAGAAGCTGGGAATTCCTTTCCAGGTGATCGATATGAGTGAGCTTTACAAAGAGCGCATCGTAGATTATATGTTTGATGAGTACCAGAAAGGAAGAACTCCGAACCCGGATGTTCTATGCAACAGAGAAGTAAAATTTGATGTCTTCATGAAAACGGCAATGTCTTTGGGGGCAGACAAGGTGGCGACCGGACATTATGCGAGAGTAGATTCTACTTTTGATGAAAACGGAAAGGAAATTTTCCACCTTTTAGCCGGAAAAGATAACAATAAAGACCAGTCCTATTTCCTTTGTCAGCTAAGCCAGGATCAGCTGTCAAAAGCGTTGTTCCCTATCGGAGAGCTTACCAAGCCTCAGGTAAGGGAAATTGCTAAAGAGATCGGACTTGTCACTGCCGACAAAAAGGATTCTCAGGGGTTATGCTTTATCGGAAAGGTAAGTCTCCCCCAGTTTTTACAGCAGCAGCTGGTTCCCAAAGAAGGGGAAATTGTAGAGATCTTCAAAGATTCACCTTTATTTTCAGTGGAAAAGCCTGAATTTTATTCGAAGGAAGAAGAGCTGGAATTTTTATCCAGAAAAATCGATTATAAAAAATCGGACGGAAAAGTAATCGGAAAGCATCAGGGTGCTCAATTTTTCACGATCGGACAGAGCAAGGGACTTGGTATCGGCGGACATAAAGAAAGCTGTTTTATCCTCTCCAGAGACATGGAAAACAATATTATTTTTGTAGGTGAAGGTCACAGCTCTCCGGGATTGCACAAAAAAGCATTAAAAATTGACAATTCTGAGATGCACTGGGTTCGTGAGGATATGCAGCTTGAAAATGGAGAATCTCTGGAAGTAATGGCGAGATTCAGATACAGACAGTCATTACAGAAAGCGGTTCTTTATCAGTTTGAAAATGCAGCTTATATAGAATTTGAAGAACCTCAGTCGGCGATTGCAGAAGGACAGTTCGCAGCCTGGTATATGGATGAAGAGCTGATTGGAAGCGGCGTTATTGCCTAAAGGAAAAGTTTTTGAAAATTTTCTGTAACGAATTTTAGATTGTTAGACTTACTCAGTAAATAACAATAAAAAATATCACTATGAAAACGACTTCAAAAAACCAGTATGCTTTCGTCAATCTACTTTTAATTCCTGTTGTAGGTGCCGTTTTGGGGTACAATCTTTATCAGATGATTGTCCATGCGGAAACTTCAAATATTGCTGCCACTATCATTCTTGCAGTGATCACTGCTGTTATGGTGCGCAAATACGGCTACAGACCGGTAAAGGAAAAAGAGAACAATTAAATCATTTTAATGATACTTATAAATCCCGAAGCATGTATTGTTTCGGGTTTCTTTTTTATTGATCTGCTGATTTTTAGTACTTCATTTTATCCTTGAATTCAGTTGATATAAGAATCATACTGACAATAACTTCAACTACCAGGATACTGAATAAAATTCCTACCGGCCGATCTAAAATCAACCCCCTGAATAATTTGACAACACCCAGAACGAAAATAAAGATCATGAAGTAAAAGGTGATTTTTGAAAGTTTCTCCCTAAAGAATTTTAAGCAGAAGACAGAGAGATAAAACCCTATAGTCAGGGTAAAATAGAATTTTAAAAATTCCGGTCCTCTTACAATAATGGGATTGAATGTATGGCAATACAGGACCAGTCCTGTACAACTTATGAATACCGGTATTAAGTGAATGATTATCTTTTTCATAGCTCCTTTTTTTTAACCGCCACATCCTCCTCCGCAACCACCACAACCTCCTCCGCAGCCACTGCTACACCCACTTCCCCCTCCATCTCCGCCACAGCTGGAACCGCCACCATCACCACTTCCGTCTATGCTTCTGTCATCTTTCTTTTTAACGGTGACATTTTCGCTGTTAGGCTGAAATGCACCGACCATATGAAAGAAAATAAAAAAACCTATGATGGGTAGAGCTACCAATGTTAATGTTCCAATAACCTCTCCCAGACAGGACGACAGCATGAAAAGAGTAATAAATAAAGGAATTATTCTTAATCTTTTCAGCCAGGTTGTCTTGGTTTCACCCTTTTGTTTTTCATACCAGATATCCCTGGGAGCTTCCTGCTGAAAGATTTCCTGATAGTTCTTCAAGGTCTCTGAAACCCAGTTCCTGTGTTTTGTATTTTCATTAGAGCCTCCTTTTGAGGGATGATGATGGAGTTTTCTTTTTAAAATATTCGGGCAGAAATCTTCCCAGTAATTCTGAGTGTAAATCAAATGCATATGCCAGACTTTGTCTACCGTTTCGCTTGGAGAGGCTCCATTGGGAAGGATGCAGCAGAGATAAACAAACTTTTTATACTCCTGGATGGCTTTTTGAGTAAAGTCTAAGCTCCATCGTTCTTCTTTAGCCAGTTTCTTCGAAAAAGGAAAATCAGCATCTGAAGCATCTAATGAAAATCTCTGGATCCTGTCCCAAAGGCTTTCGTCTTTTAATAAGATTGTTGTTTTCATTGTTTTAACTTTTGTTTTTCTACTCAAATATCATTTGATTTCAGAATATAAAAGTCTTTGAAAAATCTTATTTAAATTTATAAAAATCTTATATTAGTCTTGTAAAATAAATTTATTAATACGTAATATCAAAGCTGATGAAAAAAGAGGATATACTGCATCTTGAGAAATTAATGAATTTTTTAAGCCTGCATTTTTTAAAGAAAAATCATTGGGAAGATGTGACGAAAACCGAATGGTCATACATCTGCGCAGAGCTTAATGACCTGATCATCAGTGATTATTCTGAAAAAGAAATCAAAAAAGAGCCTGAGCTCTTAGGCTCAAATTATCTCTATGAGCATCTGATTATCAACAAACTAAAGAAATATCAACAAAATAATAATGCTGTTTTAAGCAGGCCAAATCTTGCTAAACTAAGCCAGATTGTAAAGGTTCTAGGCTATTCCAATTACATTGATTTTATTAATTCCAATACTGAAGCCTTTAATTTCAATGATCTCAGGATAGACATGAATAATGTGAAGCAGAATACGGCTTTACTGGACCGTTTGGTTGGCTGCTGGTATTCCTACAACAGAAACCTTCCGGAGAATCCTCTTCAGGCCCGGGAAGAACGGATATGGCGCTCTGCAATGGAGATCTACAAGTCTGAAACTACGGGCGAATATTTCATCGAAAGAAGCGGGGGCGATCATCATAAATATTTCGGAAAAGTGACAGCCTATTCAGATTATGTATTCATCATCATGAACAGCAATACATTCATCCGACAGCGGCACTTTATCTCAAGGATAAAAGATATCAAGGAAAAGCTCAAAAATCCAGAATATAAGCTCCATGAGGTTCATTTTATAAGTACTTGTATCAGTTTTAATCAAGAGCCGATAGCTCTGTTCGAAATATTTCAGAAAGCAGACAGAAAGACATTTGTTTCCGATTCTATCAGCTTACCGATTGACAGTGATGAGATTCCAAAATCTATTATACAACAGCTTGAAGACACTGAGTCTAACAGAATTGATTACAGGTAGTTGCGGTTTATTGAGTGAGAGAGTTTGAGGGTTTGAGAGTATGCGTGTTTGGCTCGGGTTTCGAGATCTGTTTTAAAGTTAAGGGCATCGTTTCTGCACAAATACTTTAATCTTACTCTCGCCTAAACCTAAAATCTGATGTCTGAAATATAGCAACTAAATCTATCCTACCAGCCATTCCTTAAAATCTTTTACCCGGTCCCGGCTTACCGTGATCTCTTCTTGTGGCTGAAATTCCAGGTCAACTTTATAATACGGGGATGTATGGATATTTTTAATATGGTCTGAATTGATGATAAACTGTCTGTTGACACGGAAAAATTTCTTTTCTTCCAAAATATCTTCAAGCTCATCCAGCGTAAAATCTGAAGGATAAGCGCGTTCTCCGGTCTGAAGGTAGACCATCTTGTTTTCACTGAAAAAGCAGCTTACTTCCTGTGTCTGGACTATTTTCAGATTATATCCTATTTTTACCAGAACCCTTGAAAGTGTAGACTTTTCTTTCCTGATCAGCTGTTTGATATCCTCAGAACCGGGGGTATTGCTGGCCGGGATAAACGATTTGAACTTTTCTACTGCTCCCGAAAGGTCCTCTTCCAGAATAGGTTTTAAAAGATAGTCAATGCTGTTCAGCTTAAATGCTTTCAAAGTATACTGATCAAAGGCTGTTGTATAAATAATAAATCCTCTGGTGGGTACTTTCTCAAAAATGTCAAAGGACAGGCCATCACCCAGAACAATGTCAGAAAAGATCAGCTGCGGATGCTCATTTTCAGAAAACCAGGCGACTCCCTCCTCTACTGATTCAATTTTGGCAACGATCTCTATTTCAGGAAAATTACTCAGCATTCTTTCCAGTTTCCTTGAAGCAGGTTTTTCGTCTTCGATAATGACAGTCTTGATCATTGAGCTTTAGTTTTTAGTTTTAAACAGGGAATAAAAATAGAGAAAAATTATACTTAAAAATCTATGTTCTTTTTATTTTTTCTCATCTCTTTTTCTATAATATCTCTTTCCCATTCGGCGTCAAAAAGAAAGAGCTTGACAGCTTTAACAGTCAAAATAATACCCCATATGAGCAAAATGACCGATCCGTCGAATAAAGAAAAATTGATTTCCCGGTTATCATCATTAAAAAATATAATTGCAGCCACTATTCCAAACCAGAGAAGGTTTTTATAAAATTTTTTCAGCTGAGTGACTCTTTCGTATGCGCTATCGTAATTCATGATTGTTAAAATTTTTAGTTATTATGTTGTTTTTGTATTTCTTTTTTCCTGATCCATCAGTTCTTTGATCTTTTTTTCTTCCCAATCTTTTCCAATGCCGAAAACGTTTACAGCATGTGCTATAATTCCGACTCCCCATCCCAGCATTGGCCAGTAGAACCATAAATGCTCCGGAGATGTAAGCAGATTCAAGACGAGCAGAAAAGGAATAACCAGACAGTATGAGGTCAGGTTTCCGTAGAATCCTTTCAGCTCTTTAACTCTTTTTGCTGCTTTTTCATAAGCCAGTGTTTCTTTTGTGTATCCTAATGTTTCCATAATTTTTATTGTTAAAAGGTGATTTTGTTGTTTTTGTTGAATCAAAGGTAGGTCAGAAATGAGGCTCTATTCAACTTTATATGACTGAGTCGTAGAATATGCTTTCTGAATGGTAAAAAGATTGGTTCAACTGTAAGCTCCACAGATTTTACAGATGAATAAGTCTAATGAAAGAAAATCAGTAAATAAAAGGGATAAGCTTTTTGGTCCTTTCCACGTAGTCTGAATATTCCGCTCCGAACTGTTCTATAAGAGCCTGTTCTTCAATTTTTATACGGTAAGTAAAAGCGATAAATGGTGGCAGAAAAGCCAGGATTAAAGAAACCCAATTATTAAGATAAAGACCTAATCCTAAAGAAGTTAAAAGGGAAAATGTATATGAAGGGTGTCTCAGGTATCTGTAGAAGCCGTCCTTCTTGATTTGATGGTCCTGTTTTATTGTGACATCTACCGTAAAATATTTCCCTAAAGATCTGATGATGATAAATCTAAAAACAATTCCTATAAGAATACAAGCTTCACCAGTATAAAAGATCCAGCTACCTTCCGCCATTGGGAATTCTGTCATGTAAGATACCGTTACTGAAGCTGCTATGGAAAACGGAATGGCCAACCATAAGATATTCAGTGTAGATTTATCTTTATCTTTCTTGTCTTCTTTGCCGGATTTCAACATGTTTTTATAGAGAATCTCTGTAAGAAACCAGGCAACCATTGAGACCGTGAACAAAATTTGAAGTAAATGCATATTTTTAAACTTACTTTTTTTCATCAGTTTCCTGATTTGGGCAAAGTGATCATTGAATGAGCTCTTTCAACTTTTCTTTTAGCCTGCCCGTTCCGGATACCGTTTCATTGCAGGTTTCCATTTTTTTGTTTATCCATAATTTCCCGGATTTTCTTTTCTTTCCAGGATTCTCCTACTCCAAAAACCTTAAATGCGTGGGAAACTATCCCAACTCCCCATCCTAACATGGGAAAGTAGAACCAAAGGTTTTTAGGAGAAACAATCAGGTTGATAATAATCAGAAAAGGGATGATGGTACAGTAGGAAATTAAATTACCATAAAAACTTTTAAGTTCTTTTACCCGTTTTCTGGCCTTCTCATAAGATCCGTTTTCATCTTCCGTTTTTACACTGATTGTATGTGGTTTATTGGAAAGTACCGGAACTTTTACTTTAAAATAATCCTCCGATTTTTCAATGAAAACATTCTTCTTCGTAAGCAGCGCATAACGCTGAACGATATTGGCCAATCCTATTCCGGCGCTTTCCTTCATCTGTTCTCTTGCCTGCAGATTGTTTTCAATGCAGAGCGTATCATTTTCAGAAAATATTTTGATGACTAAAGGTTTTGAAGAGGTTGCAAAATTATGCTTGATACAGTTTTCCAGCAAAAGTTGAAGGGAAAGCGGTACTACATATCGTCTGTATTCTTCTTTTTTCACATCGAAAATAAAATCTACGCTGTCCTCAAATCTTGTTTTTAAAAGCTCACAATAGGTTTTTGCAAATTCAATCTCGTCTTCTACTGTTACAAGCTCTTTGTCTTTCTGTTCCAGCACATAGCGGTAAATCTTTGACATTGAAGCGGTAAACTTCTGAGCCTGAGCCGGATTCTCATCGATCAGAGCGCTCAATACGTTTAAAGAATTAAATAGAAAATGTGGATCCAGCTGATTTTTAAGGCTTTCAAACTGTGCATTGGCAGATTTTGCTATGAGCTTCTGTTCTACTACCTCTTTTTTAGATGTTTTCTTAAGCTCCTCCATGAAACTTTTTGCATGAAGAAACGCGGAGATAAGCAACGCAATATTGATCATGAACCAGTTGGTCGTAGCATATTCTCCGGAGAAAAAGGTTTCTGCTGTGGCCACTTTCTGAATCACGACATAATTGATATAATTACAGAAATATACGAGGATAAAGTTTCCGATAATAATGGAAACAATACTTAAAATGGCTCTCGTTCTTGTTGTTTCGGACCAGGGAAACTTTTTATTGAGAAAGTCATTTATAAAAGCATTTCCAAAGCCAAGAACAAAAGAATACATCGCAGAGATCAGCAGCGTAATGAAAAAATTGTAAAAAGTCTTCTCTTTCGTGAAAACCAAGAAGAAAAATAGCGCTGTGGCCAACGATACCCAAAATAAAATTATAAATCCTTTACGTTTCATGATCCTTTTTCTTGGCTCAAAATTAGTCTTTAATAAAGGTATCGAAAATTATTTTTTACTGAAAGGCCGATTTTCCTTTCCGAACGGAATAAAAAAACCTTCCGTGTCAGGAAGGTCTCATTATCGTTGTTATTTGGCCGGCATACTGATGAAATATTCAGCTTCTGCCCTGCCCCAGTTCGGATCTAAGGCTGTTTTAGGTTTGTAGCCATTAAATTTTGTAATGGCCTCTTTAAACATTTCTATCCCTTTGGTTTTGCTTCCACCATACTGTTCAGGGGTAAAATAGGTGTCTTCTGCTTTGATAAGGGCTATCCTTGGGTTGGAAGGATCTAGTTTCTCTGCAATACTAAGCTCCTCAGCAGCTTTAGCTCCATCTGTCATATAACGCTGAGCCGGATTGACCATCATTCTTAAAGAAGCCGCCATTTTTCTCAATAAATGGATCTCTGCATTATCTGCTCCTGCAAGATTCTGAGCGCTTGCCAGATATTTATCAGCCTGAGCGGCTGTTTCATCCAGCTCCTGCATATTTCCGTTTCTCATCATCAGTCTTCCTTTTTGAATTTGTGAGAATGCTGCATAATATGGCGGAAGCCATTTTGAGCTTTCTTTACTGCCGATTCTCTGGAAATCGTTAGCCAGAGCCTGGAACTCTTCAGGGGTTTTACAGGTTTCTGTTTTCGCAATCTTTTCAGCCATTATTTTCTCGTAATCTGCCTGTGCAAAAGCTGTTAAGCTCATAAAAGCTAAAGCAAGGCTTAATAGGTATTTTTTCATTATATCATTTTTTTTAAGTTAGTTAATTGTATTTCCGAAGTTATGTATTTTGTAAACATTATAATATCCGTTGCTTTTATTTTATAAATTATTATTGATTGCATCCTGCGTTCTGTCTACTCCAAAACTAATGAAAGCGCCTATAAATACAAAAGTATTGACCGGTGGAACTACTGATGAGCTTCTGGTACCGTCTAATGAGAAGTTGTATCCATAAACATTTTTAGATCCTAAAACATTGGAAATACTTAGTACAAAGACGGTAAAAGCCTTGGCATCTTTTTTTCCCAGATTAGGAAGATAATTAAAGCTGATGTTAAGCGCATTATAATCTTTCAGTTTTCCTTCATTTCTGATATAATTGATCGCGTTCCCGCTTTCATCTTTCGTTGCAATATCATAATAAGGGCGGCCTTTGGAATAGGTATAAGATAAGTTGATGCCCAGCTTCCATTCCGGAATAAATCTCTTCGCTACAACAGAAAGAGTGTGGGCAGAAGCGAAATTAGGTTTTAAGCTGACCGGATAATTGATGAAATCCCTCTTTGAATCAAGAAATGAATAGCTGATCCAGTAATCGATGTTTTCAAAGGTCTTTTTATCTCTCCAGAAAAGTTCCAATCCTTTGGCGTATCCGAAACCATTGTTGTTCAATGCGGTCTGTACCTGCTGATTCTGTTCTTTATCCGGTGTAATATTGAATGTTTTGATTAACTGATCATATTTTTTATAAAAAGCCTCAAAACGTAAGCTTCTGCCCTCAGACGTTCTCTGAACCTGGAAAATATAATGCTCTGATTTCTGAAAATCAAGATCTGCAGGTCCGTTGATATATTTGCTTTCCGGATTCTGATAGAACAATCCATAAGCAAAGGAAGTCGTCCAGTCTTTTGCCAGACGGTAAGCTAATGCAAAGCGGGGAGCTATATTACTTTTTCCTAAAAACGAAGAGTTTTCTGCTCTTATTCCTATTTTTGCTGACAATGCATTACTGAATCCAAGATCTGTTTCTGTAAAAACAGCAGATATGAAGTCTTTATAATTCTTATGAACTTCCCCAAAGTTGAGTTTTTCATCCGTATTATTCAATTCAAAACCGGCCCTTACCGCACTGATTTTATTTATTTTACGCTCAATAACAGCTTTGAAGTTGATATAATTTCCATCCGTTAAAAGCTGAGATCTTCCAGATTCTGTTCCATCAGTTTCCGTTGAAAAATTAAGATCGGATCTGTTGTAGGAATAAGAAGTTCCTGCGTTTAAAAGATATTTACCGAATTTCTGTTTAAAAGACAGATTATGATAGGTATTTCTTCCTTTAAGCCTTACCAATGCAAAATCATATTCCGGCTCTAAGCTTTCTGTTCTAACACCCATTTTATTGGAATCGTACATTCCGTAATATTTTAAAAATCCGCCTGATTCTGTTTTAATTCTGAAATTAAAATCGCCGTTCAGTCCCTGTGGTGCATCAATAAAGTCTGTATTAAAATTAAAGACCTTCTGCATAACGCTCAAAAGTGAATAGCCTAAAGTGGCTCCGAAAGAATGATTTTTATCTGCTCCGAGCTTCTGAAATCCAGCACTTAAAAAGATGGGTGAAATTCCAAAGTCATAAGAACTCTGATCCGGCAGATCCACGCTTTCCAGCATCAGTGCTCCGGAAAGAGCCTGACCGTATAAGGCAGAATAGCCTCCGCTTGAAAAAACGTTTCCTTTAAAAAGTGACGTATTGAAACGGTCTCTTCCTGCAATTCCGGGAACTGAACTGGAAAAATAATTGTTAATCAGGCTTCCATCCATAAAGATTTTGGACTCTGTTCCCGTACCTCCTCTGATGAAAAGACCTTCCGTTTCTCCTACTTTCTGTACACCGGGAAGATAATTCAGCGCCGAAGAAATCTGCCCGTCCGCTCCCGCTGTGGTATAAATGTCGATTGGCGTCAGCAATGCTGTGGCTCTTTTTTTATCACTGGCTTCTATGGAGCCTGCGGAAACTACAACAGCATCAATTTCACTGATCTGTTCTTTAAGTTCGGTACTGACTGAAATATCCTGATTATCAATGATAATTGTTTTTTCTACATCCTGGTATTTCGGATGGGTAAATGTCAGGATATGATTTCCTTTTTCGGATGTTTCAAAGGAAAAGTTTCCCTGGGTATCTGTTGTAGCACCATCGTAAGTGTCTTTTAATGTGATATTTATTTCGCTGATCCCTTTATTTTTAAAAGTAACCTTCCCTGAGACTCTGACCTGCGAATATCCGGCAATAAAGAATAGAAAAGCAATCAAAAGTAACAGTTTATTTTCTGGTGTTTTCATGGGTTTTATTTTCGGATCAAAAATAATACGGAATAGGCCTTTCTTTAAAATAAATTTTACTGAAAGGCATACTTTGGCCTCTGAATGGGAAACTGATGCGGTGCTGTTTTGAAAAAAGGACTGAAATCATAAAGCCTTTCGGAAAATCTTTTATAAATTTATGGTTAAAATCACTTTAAATCATTTAAAAATGAAAGGACAAACAGTAGCATTACTGGCGGGGTGTGCATTTTTAGCGGCTTCATGCTGCACAACAAAAACGTACGCGGTAAACGCCAAGAGCGGAACAGAGACGGGTGGAACAGCAAAGTTTACCCAGAAAGGAGAAGAGGTGACCATGAAACTTGAGGTAACAAATCTTACTCCTGGTATTCATGCAGTACACATCCATGAAAAAGGCGACTGTTCTGCAGCCGATGGAACTTCTACAGGAGGACACTGGAACCCAGCCAAGGATGACCACGGAAAATGGGGTGCTGAACACTTCCACATGGGAGATATAGGAAACTTAACGGCTGACCAGACCGGAAAGGCTGTCCTGACTTTCAAAACGGATAAATGGTGTCTCGGCTGTACGGATGAATTTAAGAATATCATCGGTAAAGGGCTTATCGTACATGCAGCAGCAGATGATTTCCATACTCAGCCTACGGGGAATGCAGGCGGAAGAGTGGGATGTGTAGAGATTAAATAATTTCTATTTTCAATAAAAAAATCCGCTGATTTCATCAGCGGATTTTTTGTTTATGATTTGCTTCCCATATCGGAAACGATATTCATTGCTTCCTGTAAGTATGGATCTTTTTTCAGATTTTTGATCCACATTTCAGATTTTTTCTTGAAAGCTTCGTCTTTTTTCTCTCTTTCCATTTCAGCCGGATACATCGTGAACTTAAGACCGTTCTCAAATTTGCTTAAAGCCTTGAATTTCTCGATCTGAGCTTTTCTCTGCTTCATCAGCTCATTGAACTTATTGATATTAAGCGTAATGTTTTCTTCTTTATCCAGCTTTTCTCTCCATTGGGCAGATTCAAGCAGAAGCTGATAATTGCTGTTTTTAGCCATTCTGTCTGCGCTTGCTTTTTCAAGAGCCTGAATATTGAAATAGTTCAGTTTCTGGAAATTAGTCGCAGGAATTTTATCCCAGGCCAAAGCAAAGTCATCATATCTTTCTCCTACTTCAGCATAGGTAAAGAAATCTTTCATCTGGATATCTGAAACAATTCCTTTTCTCTGTGTAGATTCTCCTGTAATTTTGTAGAACTTCTGAATGGTCAGCTTTAAAGATCCGAAGTCATCCTCGGTATTTAAGAACCTGTTCAGGTCTACAAAGGTCTGTACAGTACCTTTTCCGAAGGACTGTGGAGAACCGATGATCATCGCTCTTCCGTAATCCTGCATTACACCGGCAAGAATCTCTGAAGCCGAGGCCGAAAGCTCATTCTGCATAATCACTAAAGGACCTGTCCAGATTGGAGTTTCATTTTTATTCTTTAAGGTCTGGATCTTTCCGTTTCCGTCTTTTACCTGTACATAAGGTCCTGCATCCATAAAAAGGCCCATAATATCACCAACTTCAGTCAACGATCCTCCTCCGTTATTTCTAAGGTCAAGGACAATTCCTTCAATATTCTGTCCTTTAAGTTTAATGATCTCATTTTTGATGTCATCAGAAGCATTCCTTCCTTTAGCATCCTCAAAATCAGCATTAAAGCTTGGAAGATTGATAAATCCGTATTTCTTTCCGTTCGGAGAGTTTACAACAATACTTCTTGCGAATGTATCTTCAATAGCCACTTCCTCACGGATCATTGTTACATCCTTGATGGTTCCGTCTTTCTTCTGAACCGTTAATGTTACCGGAGTTCCTTTTTCCCCTCTGATGAGTCTTACGGCTTCATCGGAAAGCATTCCCACTACGTTTACGGCATCATCTTTCGGTTTTGATTTTACTTTTAAAATCTTATCGCCTTCAGATAGCTGTTTAGACTTCCATGCCGGCGCACCGATCGTTAACGCTCCCAGGAAAAGATTTCCTTTTTTCTCCTGAATAAGAGCCCCGATCCCGATCACTTTCCCGGTGAACTGAGTATCAAAATCTTCTTTATCTTTTGGAGAATAGTAGTTGGTATGGGGATCGAATACTTCGGTATAGGCGTTCATATACACGGTAAACCAATCCATTTTCTTTCTCTTCTTGAATCTTGTGAAGGTATCTTTTACAAGGTCTTTCACTTCATCGGTAGCTTTTTTGATCTTCTGATCCTGGTTAAGCGGCTGATATTTAATTGTATCTTTCAGCTTATACTTCTGAACAGAGTCTTTTTTCTCTTTCTGAGCCTCTTCCTTACTGTTCATAGACTCAATCTCCTGAAGGATATTGTATTTGATATACTTTCTCCACTCGTTATACTGTTCCTGTTTGTTGACAGGTACTTTTTTAAGCTTCGGCTCAAGAGTCAACGATTCGTCTTCTTCAAGATTAATCGGCTTGCTGAAGATATCCTGAGTAATCTTATCTATTTCATCCACTCTCTGGTAAAGTCTGTCGATGGTAAGTTTGTAGAATATCAGATCACCCTGGCTGATATAATCGTCTAGCTTTGCTTCATGCTTGCTGAATTCGTCCATATCAGACTGCAGAAAATATCTTTTAGCAGGATCTACCAGTTCGAAATAATGTTTATAAACGTCCTTGGAATAGGCATCATTGATTGGTTTCGGGCTGTAATGTAAATAAGAAAGTGTATTCTTTACGCTCACCATAATCGTCTGCATCTTTTCATCGTCATTCTTTGGCGAGTTGAAACAAAACATTAGACTTGTCAATGGAATTAGGAGTAAAAATTTATTCAGTTTGAAATTTTTCCACATAAACTGTCTTTATTTATTAATTTTTTTAAAATATGTACTACAATTAGTAGCAGCAATTAATTCGCTGTTACAAACTATCAAATTTAATACCTTATTTATAATTATCGGATAGTTTTAAGTATTTTTGTTAAAATTTAATTTTTTTATGGAAAGACCACTTATTCTGGTAACTAATGATGACGGAATCACAGCACCTGGTATCAGAAACCTTATAAATTTCATGAACGAAATAGGAGAAGTTATTGTCGTTGCACCCAACTCTCCCCAAAGTGGAAAAGGCCACGCTATTACAATTAATTCTACCTTAAGCTACGAAGAAGTAACGCTCGACGGGCCACAAACAGATTATTCCTGTAGTGGGACTCCTGTTGACTGTGTAAAAATGGCTCTTGACAAAATCCTGAAAAGAAGACCGGATATTGTAGTTTCAGGGATCAACCACGGCGCTAATTCTTCAATCAATGTGATTTACTCCGGGACCATGTCTGCCGCGGTAGAAGCTGGTGTGGAAGGAATTCCCGCTATTGGATTTTCACTTCTTGATTTCAGCTGGGAGGCTGATTTTACCCAGGCAAAAGAATATATTCAGAATATTGTAAGAAGAACTCTTGAAAACCCGATGCCAAGAGGAATTGTACTGAACGTCAATATCCCGAAATTAACTGCAGGGGAAATAAAAGGTATAAAGGTCTGCAAACAGGCCAATGCCAAATGGGAAGAGAGCTTTGACGAAAGGGTGAATCCTCATGGAAAGAAATATTACTGGCTAACGGGCTATTTCAACAATATGGATGATTCTGAAGATGCTGATGAAACAGCATTGGCCAACGGATATATTTCAATTGTTCCTGTAAAGTTTGATCTTACGGCTTATGAATATATGAAAACTCTTGAGGAAGTAATGAATTTTAACTGATGTACGGAAAGCTAGACAATCCTGTTTATCATTCACTTAATGAATACCACGAAAAGTTCTGCTTTAATTTGGGGGACACGAAGTTTTATAACCCTGAAGTAGCCTCTTTCGGAGGTGCAGCAGAGCTTTCAGGAGAAAAAGATATCACTGAATATGCAAAGATCTGTGATGATTTTCTGATTTTCGGAGCCCGGCCGGATCCTGGAAGTTTAAAAACTGATTTCTCACAGCTTGTCTGTGATCAGTATGTTCTGGAGAACCCGGTTGAGCTTGATATAACCGAGGAAATCGTTGAACTGAAAGACGAAAACCATGAAGAACTTCTGGCATTTGTCATGAAGTTCTATCCTTATTATTTTAAAGCAAGGACCCCTGAATTGGGCCGTTATTTCGGGATCTTTAAGGAAGGTAAATTAGCCGCAGTAACGGGGGAAAGAATGCAGATGAACGATATGACGGAGGTAAGTGCTGTGATCACGGATACAGATCATCTGGGAAAAGGTCTGGCTAAACAACTGGTGACTTTTGTATCCGGAAAAATATTTAAAGACGGAAAAACACCTTTCCTGCATGTCGCAGAAAGCAATACCGGAGCTAAAATGCTGTATGAAAAGCTTGGCTTCATGCATAGAGGAACAATAAACTTATGGGGCGTGAAAAGATAATTTCCCGCCCTTTTTATTATAAAGCTTCACGGCTCTCTGAGTACAAGAATCTGAACAACCTGCCGGAAAATCATTTAAAAAAGAATCTTATCCTCTTTTCTCAATTCCTCAAGGTATTTAATTTTATCATCTCTGTAAAATAAATTCATCGTCTCGAAAGGAATCATCTTTAAATCTTTATTGACAATGTGAACGCAAGATTTTTTAATGGCGCGCACATCAAAATCATGGGCATCCATAAAATTCATAATGATAATTCTGAAGAGATTGTCATAGTCTAAATTGGGAGCCGAAACTTCCGGAAGACAGCATAATAACTGGTTTACTTTAGGCTGAACCTTATCTACAGAAATTCCGGTGCTGAAAATATCCAAAAGCTGCATCTGCAGTCCCGCATCCTGTTCATAAACAATGGTATTTTTCGTTTCATTATTCAGTAAATCAGCAGGATTGATATACCGTGTCAGAGGAATAGTTTCCCCTTCAAGTTTAAGAATATAACCCATCGCCAAAGCATCTGGATTACACGGAACAGGAATAATATCGTCACCATTCAGAAGCGGGAACTGATTTAAGATTTCCTGCCTTACTTCCGTTAAAGTAATTTTTTCGTGTGCAGAATCCTCCCTGTTTCTTCCGGCCACTTCAACGGGCTGAAAGGTAATCCCGCGGACGCATTTCTGTTTTAAGGCAAAATCAATCAGTTTTCCAATTTCATCAATATTTTTCCCTTTCTGAAGCACAATAACCAGGGTCGTGGAAAGATTCAATTCATTTAATTTTTCCAAAGCTTTCATACGGACATTCGTCAGATCTTTTCCTCTGAAATCTTCCAAAACTTCAGGTTTAAAAGAATCAAACTGAAGATAAATCTCAAATTCAGGAGCGTAGGTCGCCAGTTTTTCTGCAAAACCGGGATCATTCGCAATACGGATTCCGTTGGTGTTGAGCATCAAATGTTTAATCGGTTTCGATTTGGCGATATCCATAATTTTAAAAAACTCTGGATGAATAGTCGGCTCGCCGCCGCTAATCTGCACGACATCGGGTTCTCCTTCGTTTTTAACAATGGTATCAAACATCGCTTCAATCTGCTCCAAACTCCTGTGACTTCCATAATGTGGCGACGACATGGCATAACAGGTCGGGCATGTCAGATTACACCGGTCGGTAACTTCCACAATGGAAAGACAGCTGTGCTGCTCATGATCTACACACAAACCGCAATCGTAAGGACAGCCATATTCCACATCGGTCCCGAAATGGACGGGCATTTCCGAGGCCTTATTGTAATTTCTGATATTTTTATAGTATTGAACATCCGAAGCAATCATGGTCTTGAAAAAACCGTGATCCGGGCATCTTTTGGTCATAAAAACCGCTTCATCTTCAATAATGATCTTGGCACCTACTCTTTTCAGGCATTCGGGGCAAAGACTGATGGTATAATCGTAATACGTATAATTTCTTACCGGCATATTTTCAATTTTTTACATTCCTCCACAAACAAAACCGCTGATCAGGCCACAAATCAACAACGAAATGAGCATCGTCTGCCAGAACTGTGTTTTAGAAAACTTTCTTCCATCTTTGCCTTCATAAACAGACTTTACAATTAGTGTAATAACCAATGAAACAACAAGGGAAATAACTACAATTATCCCTATAATCATGGCGACAATGCCACCGAGGTTACCAACTTCCAGAAGGGTCAGCATTTTCATAATTTAATATTTTGTGTGTTTTAATCTTATAAATGTAATAAATAATCACCGAAAGGCAGACCAGTTGAATTGTTCCTAAATTCCCGATAATATCAATTTTAGGTTTAATAAAATCTAGAAAGAACCTGAACGTAAAATAACTGAGCATAAATAGCTGAAAAATAAAACCTGAAGGGTGTTTTCGTTTTTTCTCAACCATTTTTAAACAAATCCACAGAACAATCAGAAAACCGATCTCATACAATGCAACAGGATGTCTTAGATATTCATCACCAAGATGCATTCCGAATATTGATGTGGTAGGCAGGCCGTAAGTTTCTTCGTGAATTCCTGTTAGAAAACAGCCGATCCTGCCGATGATTATGGCTACTATTAAAGGGTAAACAATCAAATCACCGGTACTTTCTTTGTGACCGACTATTTTCTTTGCCCATTCAACTCCAATTAATCCGAAAGCTAAACCGCCAACAATGGTATTATTAGTCCAAAATCTTTTAAAGTTAAAATTTTCAAATAAAACATAGGGATTTTCAAGATTTCCAATGAGTTTTGAACCAATTAACGCTCCTGCCGTTGCTCCGATAAGAACCGCTGCAGAAGTGTTGAAAGACAGTTTTTCGGTTGCTTTTCTTTTTAAATAAAAATAAAAGCGCATCCCAAGAAAAATACCCAGTGTTTCAAATACAGGATGTGCAAGAACCGTTTTACCGAAAATCTGAAAAGTAACAGGGAAATCCATCCTTTCAAAAGTAGTATATTTAAGTTAAATTACTAATTTTAATTTTTTAAACAACAAATAAATTCACCAAAATGCGAATAGAAAATGATATAAAGCTAGGTTTTAAAGACGTTATGTTCAGACCCAAACGTTCTACTTTAAAATCCCGCTCAGAAGTGAACCTCGAAAGGGAATTTACCTTCAAACATACGAAAAAGAAATGGAGAGGAGTTCCCCTGATTGCAGCCAATATGGATACGGTAGGAACTTTTGAAATGGCGGTAGAGCTGGCCAAAGATAAGATCATTACTGCCGTTCATAAGCATTATACTCCTGAAGAGTGGAGCCGGTTTCTGGACAGCCAGCCGGAAAGTATCCATCAATATATTGCTCTGAGTACCGGTACCGGAAAAGCTGATGAGGAAAAGCTAAGACTAATTCTCGAAAGGCACCCAAAAATCGAGTTTCTGTGCATCGATGTAGCCAATGGTTATTCTGAGCATTTCGTTGAATTTGTGAAGAAGGCAAGGGCTAATTTTCCTGATAAGATCATCATGGCAGGGAATGTAGTGACGGGAGAAATGGTAGAAGAGCTTCTTCTTGTGGGGGCAGACATCATTAAAGTAGGTATCGGGCCAGGTTCGGTGTGTACAACAAGAGTGAAGACCGGTGTCGGCTATCCTCAGCTTTCTGCTATTATTGAGTGTTCTGATGCTGCTCACGGTCTTGGAGGACATATTATTGCGGACGGAGGCTGTAAAGTTCCGGGAGATGTGGCTAAAGCTTTTGGCGGAGGGGCAGATTTCGTGATGTTGGGAGGCATGTTTGCCGGCCACGATGAAAGCGGCGGCGAAATCATTGAAGAGAACGGGAAAAAATACCGGCTGTTTTACGGGATGAGTTCTAAAACAGCTATGGATAAGCATTCCGGAGGTGTTGCAGAATACCGTGCTTCTGAGGGAAAGACCGTAAAAGCGGTTTATAAAGGTCCTGTCTCGGAGACGGTGAAGGATATTTTGGGCGGTGTACGTTCTACGTGTACGTATGTGGGAGCTTCCAAACTTAAAGAGCTTTCGAAAAGAACTACTTTTATCAGGGTTCAGGAGCAGGAGAACCAGATATTTAAAGACTGATATCTGAAAAGAAATAGGCTCTCGCTGATTTTGCAGATGGAGCAGATCTTTTTATTTTTGATTCCAGTAGAAATAAAAACCGGCTGTACAAGTGATGTACAGCCGGTTTTGTTTGGTTTAGTATTAAGTCAGCATTCCGCCGTCTACGTTTAAAGTTTGTCCTGTGATATAAGAAGCCATTTCACTTCCTAGAAATATACAGGCATTGGCAACATCTTTTGTCTGCCCTGCCCTTTTCATCGGAATCCTGTCTCTCCATGCCTGAAGGGTTTTCTCATCCAGATCTGCTGTCATTTCAGTTTCAGTAAATCCCGGAGCAACTGCGTTACATCTTATATTTCTTGATCCCAGTTCCAGTGCGATAGACTTTGTAAATCCTATTACTCCGGCTTTAGAAGCTGCATAATTGGACTGTCCCGGGTTCCCGCTGATCCCCACTACTGAAGTCATATTGATGATAGATCCTGATTTGGCCTTCATCATCGGCTTAATCACTGCTTTCGTAAGGTTAAATACAGAATCCAGATTGATTCTCATTACCTGGTCCCAGTCTTCTTTAGACATTCTCAACAGCAGGTTATCTCTGGTGATTCCGGCATTGTTGATCAGAATATCGATCTTTCCGAACTCTTCCATTACATCATCGATTAATTTTTGAGCTGCATCGTAATCCGATGCGTCAGACTGATATCCTTTGATCTGGGTTACAGAACTTAAAGCCGCCTCTAATGCTTGAGCTTTGTCTACAGAACCGGCATAGGTAAATGCTACTTTTGCACCCTGTTCAGCGTACATTTCAGCAATTTTCTTTCCAATTCCTCTTGTAGCTCCGGTAATTAGTGCTACCTTTCCTTCTAATAGTTTCATCATATCTCTTGATAATTATATTCTTAGTAAATACTTCCGTCTTTAAAAAACGGCAATTTAGCATATTTAATTTTATACTAATTAAGCAGTCCGCAAAGATATTATAAATTGTTATTCAATGCATTTCAAATCATCAAATTAGTGATTTTTTTTCGCTGTTTTTTATCATATTTTAAAGACGGCTGCCGCTGTTTTTAAATCTTGTAAAATAAAGAATATCCGTTTTTTTGTCTTTATCCAGTTTCAGGACTTCCTTCTGCCAGTTATATTTATCATAAATAATATCTTTCAAAGGTTCGTTCTGAAAATTCACAACACCATATTTGTCCTGCTTCTTTACGACAATTTCGTTCTCAGAATTTTCAAATACAATGATGTCATCGTAAATAAAAGGAACAATTTCCTTTCCTTTTTCATCGATTATTCCGTATAAATTATTGCTGTTTCTGCAGACCGCCGGTTTTGAATACAGATTAAAAATATTGAAAAAATCCGGTTCCTGCTCTTTGATAAAAACAATGTCTTTCAGAACAGAAACAGATTTGTCGAGCACAGAGAACTTATAATAGCTGTCCTGCCTTTTAATGATGAGATGCTCCGGATAGAAAGCAATGATCCGGGTATTTTTTTCCAGAATATTTTTCAAATCTTTATCCAGAAATTTTTCTTCCTTCCCTTTTTTAAGATAAATGAAATCTTTCCCTGAAATAGTGAAGCTCTGAATAAAATCATATTCCTGGGGAACAATACTATCTCCCTGAAGGCTCACCATGCCTGATTTCTTTGATGGTTCACTGTAAACCCTGAAAAGATCATTGGATAAAGGTGTTAAATACTTGAAATTGGCCGGATAGAGTTTTTTATCTTTTTTATTAAAAACACTTGTTTTTCCTTTTTTTCTGAGATAAACATATTCCTTTGCCCCAAAATATTCCGGTGAAGCATCATCAAAAGTCTCATCGGCGAGGATATTTTCTTCGGTATCAACCAATCCGTACTTTCCTGTTGTCCTGTTTTTAGTGATCAGAAAAGGATAAGAGGTTACATCGTAGATCTTTTTAGAAAATTTATGCAGTGTCTCTCCGTTTTTCCCGATGATTTCACTTTGATTATCTTCATTGGTGATCAAAGCTCTGCCATTTTCGAAGCGAATCTCTTCTTTAAATTCCCGGCTGATGATCTGTTTTCCTTCCAGATCGTATAAAAACCAGCTTTTATCTTTCAATACAGATAAACGGTCTTCTGCTACAAAACGAATTCTGTCCGAATAAGGAATAATCTGTTTTCCTTTATAATCATAAACAGCTTCTTCCCAATGATGGCAGATTTGGTTTTATAGCCGGATTCTCTTGAAGTAAGAATAAATCGGTTTTTAAATACATGTGAAATACTGTGAGGAGATTCAAACGTAATATTTCCCAGGGAATCTACAATGTGCTCTTTCTTTCTTTTTGAATCGTAAACCGTTCCATAACCTTCTGAATAGGAATGAACTTCCATCCCTATTTTTTTTGACAAAAGGATCTTGGTATACTGATTGGTCTGGGCCATACACACTGACGAACACAGTGCGAAAACTAAATTTCTCAAAGATTTAAATAGAATTATTGACAATAAGAACAATCTCTCCTTTTAAAGTTTTACTTTTGGAAAATTCAATTAATTCATTGATAGTTCCTCGTTTGGTCTCTTCAAACTTTTTCGAAATCTCCCTGCTCAGACTTGCTTTTGTTTCTTCTCCGAAGAATTCTTTGATCTGCTCCAGAGTGGTATTGATCTTATGTGGGCTTTCGTATAAAACGATGGTTTTTTTCTCTTCTGCAAGCTGTTTCAGCTTTGTCTGCCTTCCTTTTTTCTGGGGCAGAAATCCTGCAAACAGAAATTCATTATTCGGAAGCCCGGATACGACAAGCGCTGGGATTAAGGCTGTGGCTCCGGGAAGACATATCATTTCAATAGCATTGTCTGAACCTGCTTTTGCCAGCAGATAGCCGGGATCTGAAATTCCGGGAGTTCCTGCATCGGTAATGATGGCAATATTCTGTCCGCTTTTAAGATCAGCAATCACCTTTTCGGTGGCCTGATGCTCGTTATGAAGGTGATAGGATTTTAAAGGCTTGGAAATCTCGTAATGCTTCAAAAGTATTCCTGATGTCCTTGTATCTTCACATAAAATATAGTCAACTTCCTTAAGGACTTTTACAGCCCTGAAGGTCATATCTTCTAAGTTCCCGACCGGTGTGGGAACAAAATATAAGATTCCGCTCAAAATTATAAGAATTTATTTTCTACCAATATCCAGAGTCTCTGGGCATATTCATCTACCTTACTCCACTTTCTTTCGTAATAAAGATCGCTGAGATATTCTTTTGCTTCTTCCAGGTTTCTAAAACTGTTCAATTGAGTTACTGTCTCGTTGAGATCCGTCTGACTTCCGCCAAAAAGCATTTTTGAAAAGGCAATTCTGTCGTTCAGATCAAGTCTGAATTCAGGCTTCACCTTATCAGCCTCCATAAAATTGGTAGGAATATTTGTTTTAAGAATGCTTCCCGAGTCTTCTTTTGGTTCAGCCGGTTTTTCTTTCGGCACTTCTCTTTCCAGAGGATCATCGTCAAAAAGAGTCTGTACGGCCTTTAGTCCTTTGATATTGGCCAGTTTTATTTTTTTCTCCTGCTGATAGGCATCTAGATCTTCGAAGCTTTCATCAGAAGCTGGTTTTGTTTTTTCTGTTTCGGGAAAAGGCTTTTCTATTTCAACAATTTTTCTTCTGTCGTATACCTCTGCAAGAATAGTTTCTTCTTTTTCTTCTGAAGGAAAATCATTTTTTATTTCGCTCAGAATACTTTCCACATTAGAAGTTTCTGTCAGCATTTCACCCTGTTCCACGGTTACATTGGAGACACTGAACTGTTCCTCATTTTCCTCTATTAACATTTCATTTTCCAGCAGCTCAGTATCGAAAATGCTTGGAATTATTTCTGTCTGTTCTTTAACTTTATTTTCAGTAGTAGGGTCTGATTCTTCTTTTGCAGGGTCATTTGAAGCATCCGTTTCATGTGAAACATTGTCTTCATCTTCGTCAATTTCATTCAACTGATTATTGAAAACGGCCTCTTCTTCTGTAATCTCATTGATGAATAAATCTTCATTAAGACCTTCATCATTATCCGGTTCAGCATCAGCAAGGATTCTTTCCTCATCTACGAAACTGAAGACTTTCTCATTAACATTGAACGCTTCATTTTCATCAATCTCATTCAGCTGATTATTAAAAACAGCCTCTTCTTCTGTAAGATCGTTATGAAGAGAAGTTTTTTCATTAACAGTTCCTCCCGGATTCTGGCCGAAATTTTCCTCTGCGAAACTTACAATATTTTCATGGAACTCATTTTCTACGATTTCATCAAGCTGATGGTTAAATTTTTCCTCTTCATCTCCTGAAGCCACGGCATATTCCTCTCCTTCATTTTCATCAATTTCATTAAACTCATTATTGAAAATCGCTTCTTCTTCCGTTACTTCATGATGAGATTCATGTACATCATCGTTATGTAATGAAGTGTATTGGTTTTCTGAGTTTTGCTGTGAATTATCTGTAATAAAGTATTCAATATTTTTTTCCAGAAGCCTTAAAAAAGAGATCCTGTTCGCAAGCTCATCTACAAGATCCTGCTTGGAAAGTAATTCATCTACGTTGTTTATTTTCTCCAGAATATCAATGATATTCTTGGATTCAAAAAAAATTTTTTCCTTTAAATCTTGGATGTTCTGCATAATAAGAATCTTATTAAAATTGCTTACTTTTGATCTTAAAAATATACGGCTAATTTAACAAATGTTTTTAGAAAATACAATTAATCATTCCAAACAAAGCGGTTGGATGGAAGTTATTTGTGGCTCTATGTTTTCGGGAAAAACCGAAGAGCTGATCCGAAGATTGCGAAGAGCAGAAATGGCGGGGCAGAACGTGGAAATTTTTAAACCGAGACTGGATACACGATATTCTGAAGAGGACGTTGTTTCTCATAATCAGAATAAAATACGCAGCACGGCAGTAGATAATCCCAATGAGATTCTTCTGCTGGCCTCGAACTGTGATGTAGTGGGAATAGATGAAGCTCAGTTTTTTGATGAAAGCATTGTTGATATTGCCAACCAGCTTGCCAACAGCGGTGTAAGAGTAGTTGTGGCAGGTCTTGATATGGATTTCCTGGGACGTCCGTTCGGACCGATGCCCAATTTAATGGCTACCGCAGAATACGTAACAAAAGTGCATGCTATTTGCAAGAGAACGGGTAACCTGGCCAATTATTCCATGAGAATCTCCCAGGGAAATGATCTGGTAGAGCTTGGTGAAACAGAAAGTTACGAAGCAGTAAGCCGACGTGTTTTTATTGATGAAGTACTTTTAAAAAAGAAAAAATAAGTCATAAGGCTTACAGTTAATTTTCACTGAGCACAGGTTTTATCTTTATATAATCTACAACCGGACTTTTAGCATATTAAAAACGGTCTTCCACTGAAAATTAACTGTAAGCCTTTGTGGTTGTCCAAAATAAATAAATTAACTTGTAAAGGTAAAGGGGTTAAAAATTTGAATGGATCCGGTTTAAAACCATATATTTAACTTTCCGGTTTTACCATTATTAAGCTCAAAAATAAAGCAGAAGGGGTACCAATGAACTATACAGTAAAACAAATTGCAGAGATCACCAATGCACAGATCATTGGAGACAGGGATGTATTGATCCGAAATATAGCGTTCGACAGCAGAATTATTTATTCAACAAAGAATACGGCATTCATTGCGATTAATACGCATAAGAATTCCGGTGAAAAATTCATTGAATCTGCCATAGATCGCGGTATTGCCGTGATTATTTCTGAGCATCATTATCCGCAGTTTGAAAATGTAACCTGGATCATTGTTGAAAATGCAGTAGAATTTCTTCAGAAACTGGCGAAATATCATTTCGAAAATTCCCACCTGAAATCTATCGGGATTACCGGAAGTAATGGTAAAACCATTTTAAAAGAATGGCTTTATCAATGTCTGTGGAACGAATTACCAACTGTAAAAAGTCCGAAGAGTTTTAATTCCCAGATCGGACTTCCGCTTTCCCTTCTCCAGATCAACAGCTCTTATGAGCTTGGAATATTTGAAGTGGGAATTTCAAAGCCGAACGAGATGGAAAAACTGGAAAATATATTCCATCCCCAAATCGGTCTGCTTACTCATATCGGGAATGCCCATGCTGCCAATTTTCAATCTGAAGAAGAGCTGATCGATGAAAAGGTCATGCTTTTTAAAGGTTCTGAAATTATTATTTACAATGGCGATAATACATTGGTTGACAAAAAGATACATGAATTATATTCAGATAAAAAATTAATTTCCTACGGCCTTAAGAAAGGCAATCAGGTTTTCATTAAAGAAAATGTTTCCAAGGATGAAAAAATTACGGTTGTTTATTTCGATGAAGAGATCTCCTTCCCTGTCCATCAGAGAGACGAAGCTACCTTAACGAATGCTTTGGCCCTGATCACAGTTTTAAAAGAAATGAATATCGATAATCAGAAAATTGTCGAAAAAATCAACTCTTTAAAGGCGGTAGAAATGCGCCTTGAAGCTATCGAAGGAATTAAAAATAATATTGTTATCAACGATTCCTTTAATCTCGATCTGGATTCCCTGAAAACAGCCCTTCAGTTTCTGAATGAATATAAGAAACCCAAGAAATCTTTGGTTTTAACGGATATAGTAGGGGTTAACTCGAACTCTAAAGAGCTCTACGAAGAAGTTTCTGAACTTGTAAATGACCAGAATTTTGATTCTGTATTCCTTATTGGTGACGAAATATCAGTATTCAGTGAATTATTTAAATCTAAAACTTCTACTTTCGTTAATACTCAGGAATTAATTGACAATAAACATCTTACAGAAATTGAAAACCAGATCATCCTGCTTAAAGGAGCAAGAAAATTTGAAATTGAAAAGCTTAAAGATATTCTTGAACTCAGAAAACATGACACTGTTCTGGAGATCAATCTGAATGCAATCCTTCATAACATCAACTATCACAAATCCCTGCTGAAACCGGGAACGAAAATGATGGCGATGGTAAAAGCTAATGCTTATGGCTTAGGCAGTTATGAAATTTCTGAATTTTTACAGCATCATCATATAGATTATCTGGGTGTTGCTTATGCTGATGAAGGTGTAGAGCTGCGTAAAAAAGGCATCACCACTCCTATTGTAGTCATGAATCCCGAACAGCATAGCTATGAAGCTATCATTGAATACAATCTGGAACCTGAAATTTACAGCTTCAGGGTTTTAGAATTATTCTATGAAGCGGTGCAGAAGTCAGGTTATGATAAAAAATATCCTGTTCATATAAAGCTGGAGACCGGAATGCACCGTCTTGGCTTTAAAGATTTTGAACTGGATCAGTTAAGTGAAACTTTAAATAGTAAAAATGTAAAGGTTCAGAGCTTATTCAGTCATTTATCTTCTTCTGATATGCCTGAAGAAAAGGAATTTACAGTAAAACAATTAGAAATTTTTGAACAGAACTCCGCTTATCTGATCGGAAAGCTGGGCTACACTCCTATCCGGCACATTCTGAATTCTTCCGGAATAACAAATTATACGGAACATCAGTATGACATGGTAAGAATAGGAATCGGAATGATTGGAGAATCACCATGCAGTGAAATACAGAAACAGCTTCAGTCTGTAGTAAGCTTTAAAACCGTAATTTCACAGATATCTACAGTTGATACTGGCGAATCTGTAGGCTACAGCAGGAAATATAAACCTGATCATGCCGTAAAAATCGCTACGATTCCTGTAGGCTACGCGGACGGAATCCCAAGACTGATCGGAAATCAGGTTGGAAATGTGGGCGTAAATAAAGTACTGGCACCGATTGTCGGAAACATATGCATGGACATGATGATGATCAATGTAGATCAGATTCCCAATGTAAAGGAAGGTGATACAGTCACTGTTTTTAATGCAAAACCAAGTTTAAAAGAATTCGCAGGCTACTGCAAAACAATAACCTATGAAGTATTAACCTCCATTTCGCCCCGGGTGAAACGGATTTATATAAAAGACTAGTTATGAGAAAACTCCTGATCCTTCTCTTCGTATTCCAACTCCTGATGATCCATTCTCAAGTGAAAAAGGATCTGGTTATTCCAAAAAATCCAAAAATCGGTCTTTCCCTTGCCGGTGGCGGTGCCAAAGGTTTTTCACACGTCGGAGTACTGAAGGTATTAGATTCATTGGGAGTAAAAATCGATTATATTTCCGGAACCAGTATGGGAGCCATTGTTGGAGGTCTGTACGCTTCGGGGTATTCCGGAAAAGAAATAGAGAAGATCGTAATGGATACCGATTTCTATTCTCTGATCATGGATCCAAAATCCAGGCAGGAAACTTCTTTCTTTAATAAATCCGTCGATAAGTATCTTTTATCCATTCCTTTAAAAAACGGGAAGATATCCCTTCCCTCCTCTATCAGTTCAGGACAGAGAAATGTATATCTGCTTAAGGAACTTTTTAAAAACGTTTCCAATATTGATGATTTTTCCAAACTGCCCATCCCTTTTATGTGCGTTGCCACAAATCTGGAGAGCGGCAATATGGAAATTTTCGAAAAAGGAGATCTCGTACAGTCAATTATGGCCAGCTCTGCCTTTCCATCTTTAATGGATCCTGTAAAAATTGGTGACAGTATTTATATAGACGGAGCAATGACGGTAAATTATCCTTCAAAGCCGTTAAAAGACAAAGGAATCGATATTGTGATCGGTGTGGACCTTAATCAGGATTTATCGAAAAGAGAGGATTTAAACAATATTATTTCAATCCTTAATCAGGTTATTGATTTCGGAATTAAAAGAGACACAAGAAAACAGTACAAATACACCGATATTAACATCAAGCCGGACCTTAAAGGAATGACCGCCACCAGCTATGACGAAAAGAAAAAAATCCTCGACAGCGGTTATGTAGAAGGCATGAAATATACCTCTATACTGGATCAGCTTCCAAAACGGCAATTTGACCGTCTTAGAGAGCGTGTAAATCCAATATATTCCAATGTATATAAGATTGATAGTATTTCGCTGGAAGGAGGCCGTATTTACGGTAAAAACTATGTTCTTGGGAAAATGGCGCTCCGCCTCCCTTCTATGCAGACTTACGGGTCAATTAACAAAAAAATAGATAAACTTGTAGCCACCAATAACTATCGCTTTATTAATTATGATATTATTCCTGAGAATGATGCCAACTACCTTAAACTCTACGTTACAGAAGATGAAGCCCGTCATTTTTTAAAGGTAGGACTGCATTATGATGAAGTATTCAAAACAGGTCTTCTCCTGAACTATTCAGGAAAACGTCTTTTATTTAAAAATTCAAACCTATCGCTTGATGTTGTCGTAGGCGATAAACCGAGATATTACCTTAACTATTTTATTGATAACGGATATATTCCGGGATTCGGTATTTACTCTTCCGGGATGAGCTTTGATCTTAAGAATATTGATAATAATGTCGTAGATAAATGGGAATGGTTCAGAAATGAAGCGTTTATACAGTCTGTATGGAGGGACAAATTTGCCATAGGAGGCGGAATCAGTCATGACTATTTTGGAGCAGAAATAAATGGCGAACATGAAAGGTATATGCGTTTTCTAAACCCTTATGTATTCTTAAAAAGCGATACTCAAAATGACAAAGACTTCTCTTCAAGAGGAATTTATATCAACGCGGAAGGTAAAGTGATTGATCTTTTGAAATCTGAAGTTGAAAAAAGAATTATACAGGTTAAAGCGGATATCAGGATTAATGTTCCAATCTCAAAACAATTTTCTTACCGTCTTAATCTGTATGGCGGTATTACAATCGGTGACAATCTCCCGGAATTTTATCAGTACAAACTGGGTGGAATTTTTGAACAGAATATCATCAACTTCAAAAGTTTTGGAGGCTTTTATTTTGCACAGCTTAATAGCAATAACGTCGTTCTTGTTTCCAATGATCTTCAGTTCAAATTCAATAAAAACTATTTCCTAAGCGGTAATTTTAGTTTTGCCAATCTTTCTGATGACATTAATTTTGAAGATGCAGTTAAAGTAAATTATAGTTCAGTAGGGCTTACTGCCGGTTACAAATCACCGTTTGGACAAATTAAGGTCAATTTTAGCCACTCACTTAAAAACAATCAAAAAGGCATATTCAGTGTTATTTTAGGGCACTGGTTTTAATACAATGATACAATTCTTTTACGAAAATTTACAGGAATCTGTGAGTACAGATTATCAAAAATGGCTGGAAGATATTATTCTTTCAGAAGAAAAAAAACTAGGTGAAATCAATTATATTTTCTGCGATGATGAATATCTGCTAAAGATCAATCAGGATTATCTGCAGCATGATTATTATACAGACATCATCACTTTCGATTATGTAAAAGGGAAAACAATAAGCGGAGAGATTTTCGTATCTTTGCAGCGAATTTCGGACAATGCTTCTACCCTATCCAGAGATTATGAAGAAGAATTAAAAAGGGTCCTTGCCCATGGAATCCTTCACCTCGCTGGATACAAAGATAAGACAGAAGCCGAAGAGAAAGAGATGCGCAAAATGGAAGATTTATACCTGGCTAAGTTTAAGGAATCAAATCCTTGATAAATTGAAGAATCACTTAAAGAAGTATTCGTAAAGTGTTCACTTATAGCCATAATAAAAGCTCACCTGGAGCACATTCTCCAAAAATGTTTCACGTGAAACATTGACAGAAAAGATTAAAAATTAAAGGCTTAATAAGCAATATAAAAAATGATTTCAGATACATATGACGTAATTGTAGTAGGTGCAGGACATGCGGGTTGTGAAGCCGCAGCTGCAGCCGCGAACCTAGGTTCAAAGACCCTGCTTGTTACAATGAATATGCAGACCATCGGACAGATGAGCTGCAACCCGGCAATGGGAGGAATCGCAAAAGGACAGATCGTAAGAGAGATTGATGCAATGGGAGGATACTCCGGAATTGTAGCAGATAAATCCGCCATCCAGTTCAAAATGCTGAACCTTTCCAAAGGCCCCGCGATGTGGTCTCCCCGAACGCAGAATGACAGAATGCTCTTTGCAGAAGAGTGGAGACTTGCATTAGAAAATACACCCAATCTTGATTTCTTTCAGGATATGGTGAAGCAGCTTATCGTAGAAAATAATAAGGTAACCGGTGTAATTACCTCTTTAGGAATTCAGATAAAAAGTAAATCAGTTGTTCTTACCAACGGAACCTTCCTTAACGGATTGATTCATGTTGGAGACAAACAATTAGGTGGAGGAAGAATGGGTGAGCCGAGAGCATTCGGAATTACCGAACAACTCGTAAGCTTGGGTTTCGAAGCCGGAAGAATGAAAACAGGAACCCCTCCGCGAGTGGATGGAAGAAGTCTTGATTATTCTAAAATGGAAGAGCAGAAAGGAGATGAAAATCCTCAGAAATTCAGCTATACAGATACTCCGAAATTAACAAAACAGTTAAGCTGTCATATCGTTTATACTAATGAAACGGTTCATGATATTTTACGTGAAGGTTTCGACAGAAGCCCAATGTTTAATGGTACGATCCAAAGTCTCGGTCCCAGATACTGCCCGAGTATAGAAGATAAGATTAACCGTTTTGCAGAAAGAACAAGACATCAGCTTTTCGTAGAACCGGAGGGATGGAAAACTGTTGAGATCTACGTAAACGGATTCAGTTCTTCTCTTCCGGAAGATGTACAGATCAAAGCGATGAAACATATTCCTGGTTTTGAGAATGTAAAAGTATTCCGTCCGGGGTATGCCATTGAGTATGACTACTTCCCTCCTACCCAATTAAAACATACTTTAGAAACAAAACTGATCGATAATTTATATTTTGCAGGTCAGATCAACGGAACTACAGGGTATGAAGAAGCAGCAGGACAAGGTTTAATCGCCGGTATCAATGCGCATAATAAAGTACACGGAAAAGAAGATTTCATTTTGAACAGAGATGAAGCTTATATTGGAGTATTAATTGATGATTTGATTACAAAAGGAACTGAAGAACCTTACAGAATGTTCACTTCCCGTGCAGAATACAGGCTTTTACTAAGACAGGATAATGCTGATATCAGATTGACTGAAAAAGCTTATCATTTAGGCCTTGCAAAAGAAGACCGTTTAAGAAAAGTTCAAACGAAAGTAGCTAAGAGTCAGGAACTTGAAGAGTTTTTAAGAGAAACTTCTTTAAAACCAGGCATTATTAATCCGATATTGGAAACTATTGACAGTAATCCTGTAGACCAGGCATACAGAGCCGCACAATTCCTTACCAGACCAAATATCACGTTGAAAAAACTTGATACTATTGACGCTATCAAAGAGTTTTCTTCTCAATATGATGAAGAAGTAAGGGAGCAGGCTGAAATCAATATCAAATACAAAGGCTATATAGAAAAGGAAAAAGAGAATGTAGCAAAACTAAACCGTTTGGAAAATATAAAAATTCCGGAAGACTTCGATTATAAGAGTCTTTCCAGTCTTTCTTCAGAAGCCAAACAGAAAATGTCTAATGTAAGACCTAAAACTATTGCACAGGCAGGCAGAATAAGCGGTGTTTCTCCGGCCGATATAAACGTTTTACTGGTCTATTTGGGACGTTAAATCAAAAATGTTTCACGTGAAACATTTGTAAATTAAAAGCAAAAATTTAGGTATTTACAGGCGTTAAATTAAACACGGTACATATCTCAATTTTAAAAATATCAAGTTATTAATTCATGAGAATAAAGGATCATTTTCTTTCACAGGAAATATTTGAAATAAAAGAAACAGAAACAAAAGGAGTTTTCAAGACCTCCCCCATTCCATCTAGCATTTCCAAATATTACGAAAGCGAAGATTATATTTCCCATCACCAGGATTCAGGAAGTTTTAAAGAAAAACTCTATAAATTCTTACAGTCTTTTAATCTGCAATACAAAAAAAATATACTTGCAGACAGAATAAAAAAAGGATCTAAAGTTCTTGATTACGGCTGCGGAGCAGGAGAATTTGTAAAATATATAGAAAACTATTTTGAAACTTTCGGTTTTGAACCAGATGCTGATGCCAGAAAAGCCGCACTTCATAAAATATCCAAAGCAACGGTAATTGATGATATCAACATTATTCAGGATCACAGTCTGGATGCCATCACTCTTTGGCATGTATTTGAACATGTAGAGAACCAGGATGAGATGCTTGAAATTTTTCACAGGAAATTAGAAGATAAAGGACTCCTCATTATTGCTGTTCCCAACCCTACTTCCTATGATGCAAAACATTACAAAGAATATTGGGCAGCTTACGATGTACCGAGACATATTTATCATTTCTCCAAAAATGGTATGGAAAATTTAATTTCCAAGAAACCGGACTGGAAAATGAGAAAAATAAAACCTCTGGTTCTTGACTCCTTTTACATCTCCATGTTGAGCGAAAAATACAAAAAATCACCTCTTTTTTGGTTAAAAGCTGTCATCTACGGAACAATTTCTAACGTAAAAGCGCTTTTTTCGAACGAATTTTCAAGTTTGATATATATTATCGAAAAAAGATAGAAAATGGATTTTTAAGCTATTTCTGAAGGTCAATTTTCATCAATTTAAAGACAAAAATAAAAAACTCAGGAGATTCTCCTGAGTTTTTTATTTTCTATATAAAGTAATTTTTTTACTAATTTAAAATTTTACATTTTTAAAACGGAGATTTACATCTCAACTATAATATTACTTTTTAGTAAAGTATTAGCTAGAAAAGTTAAAGATGTAATGTTATCAACTTTAAAATCTACATTAGCACTTCCACCTTTTCCAAAAGTAATTGCATGAAAAAAAAGTTCAGAAAAAGGATAGGTTGGTTGAATTGTATACATTGCCCCTACTCTTTTATGATCATTAGAAATTACAGGAGTGATAAAATCATAATCATTAGCACCAATTGTTGGAACCGATGTATCAACCAAAGAAAGAATATATTTTGCTTTATTTGAAGAATCACCTCTAAAAACAGAAGAAGGTGTAAATTCTACACTTGGAATATTATTAAGATAAACATTATCTCTAATTGTTGTAGATTGTATCACATCACTATTAATTTCAATTAAATCAACTAAATTATTCGTTTCCAGAGTCACCGAATTATCAGAGATCAAACTATGAGTAATTTTTTCTGCGTTTAAAGTAACCATTTTCGATATAGAATTAAAAGTATTTCGAGAAATTTTTACAAAAGAATAATCACCCAAAACATCCAATTCCTCTTTGTCGAAAAGAAAGCCTAAAGAATGTCCTACAAAATTATTATTACTGATTTCCAAAACTTCTACCCCAGCAAAAATATCAGCTGCATATCTTAGATGATCTCCTATGGTATAAAGTATATGACATGAGTTGCTTTTTGCAACAATTCTTTCATATTTACCACCCTTATCCATAATTTTTAATAGCCCTTGATGACCATTATAATTTTGGGATTCTCCTTCAATATGTTTTTGCCTGACATTATTTCCGATTATTAAAACATTGGAAATTAGAGAATTAATGTCAGACCAAAAATATACAACAGTATTTGTGATATCAGCAATATTATCGGTGATATTAATATTCGTAATATTCTTTCTTTCACTTTCAAAAGAAGCAATGAAAATCATTCTGGTATAATCATAAACTTTATTATTATCAAAGGATGAATAACTACCATGGAATTCACACGCGCAACCAATCAAACTCATTAATCTATTACCTATAAAAATATTATTATGAACAGATAGGAAATCTACATTTCCATAAATAGTAGAATGGTCATGATTTTTTTCTTTAGTTCCTGTTGCCAGATTCTCAAACGTACAATTTCTTATTGTTACATTACCTCCAGAATTTGCCTTTCCTACAGCAATACAGTTACGTAAATCACCATTAGTCCAATATAAACCATCAATGATAATTGGTACATTTGCCTCCTTCAAAGCCTACCCTGTTAAGATATGCGGATTTCATTTTAGAAACATCACCGCCAAAATCAATAATACCTTTACCTTTAAAAGAAATGTTATATAAAGGAGAGGAATCAGCGTTAAGACCTGAGAATAATATAAAATCCCGATCGTCAAAATATTCATCAAGCTTAATTACACTATAGTTTTCAAACTCAACATCCAAACCTGATCTCAATTCAAGAATATTTCCAGATGGTGGGCTATCACTATACGTTTTAATCAAAAAATGCCCGCTTGGAAATATCAATTTCAAACCTAATTCAGAACATACATCAAAAGCATTCTGAATAAAAGGTCTCTGATCATCTACATAAGAAGATTTTGCACCGAACGCTGTAACATACACTCTTTTAGTTGAAAATACAATTGTATTTACATAAAATTCTATACCTCTCTTTCTGTAAATAATCTCATCCTCCAAAACCCGTGAATCACCAGGAACGAGTCCTGTTCCATCAATCCATGTAGATACTTTTTGGAAATTAATAACTTCTCCTGTATTGGAGTCAATCAATTGTACAAAACTGTCATTTGAGCCTAATAATGACACGAAAAATTCATTTGTTGTAAGCATAATATTCTAATTTAGTACAGCAAATGTATATTCCGGAAGCGCCAAAAGCTGACGTATAAAAAAAGTCTGCCAAAATTTAGCAGACTTTATAATTATATTTTTGGAATATTATTTATTGATAGCAGCAATTCCGGGAAGTTCCAAACCTTCCAGACTTTCAAGCATTGCTCCTCCTCCTGTAGAAACATAACTTACTTTTTTATCATAACCGAACTGCTTTACAAAAGCAACACTGTCACCACCTCCTACTAAAGAGAAAGCTCCTAGTTTTGTTGCTTCAGCAATGCTGTCTCCCAAAGCAATTGTTCCGCCGGCAAAGTTTGACATTTCAAAAACTCCGATCGGTCCGTTCCAAAGAATTGTTCTTGAATTAAGAAGCACATCATTGAACTGGTCTCTCGATTTATGACCCGCATCAAGTCCCATCCATCCTTCAGGGATAGAATAGATATCCGACTCTTTTCTTTCAGCATCATTATTGAAAGCTTCCGCAATGATAACATCTGAAGGAAGATATACTTTAACATTATTTTCTTTAGCCTTACCTAAAATCTCAAGCGCTAAAGGAAGTTTATCTTCTTCTACCAGTGAGTTTCCAATTTTCCCGCCTAAAGCTTTAATAAAAGTGAAGGCCATACCTCCTCCAATGATTAGATTATCGATAGCAGGAAGTATATTTTCTATAATGGTAATTTTAGTTGAAACTTTAGATCCACCAAGTATTGCAGTTACAGGCTTTTCTCCCTTTCTCAAAACTTTATCAATGGCCTGAAGTTCTTTAGCCATCAGTAAACCGAAAAATTTAGTTGAATTAAAATACTGAGCAATAACTGCCGTGGAAGCATGAGCCCTGTGAGCTGTCCCGAAGGCATCATTTACAAAAGCATCACCTAACTTTGAAAGCTTCTCAGCAAATCCCTCATCCCCTTTTTCCTCTTCATTGTGAAAACGAAGATTCTCCAATAATAAAATCTCGCCGGGTTGAAGTTCAGAAGCTGCCTTTTCAGCTTTTTCTCCGATACATTCATCTACAAACTTAACTTCCTTTCCAAGAACACTTGAAACTTCATCTACGATATGCTTAAGAGAAAATTCATCCTTTACCTCTCCTTTTGGTCTTCCAAGGTGAGTCATTAAAATTACAGAACCTCCGTCATTAAGAATCTTTTCTACTGTAGGTTTTACAGCTGCTATTCTTGTGTTATCTGTCACTTTAAGCTGATCATCCTGCGGAACATTAAAGTCCACTCTTACCAGAGCCTTCTTATCTTTAAAATTGAAATCATTGATTGTTTTCATAAATATCGTTGAATTTTCGTTTCACAAATGTAAGCTTTTAAACATTTTCTACAGAACCAATAAAACAAAACTTTTGGAAAACTTTCCCCCAACCCACTCATCCACTAATCAACAATTTTTCTCTCTTTAAAAAAAAGAATAATGTAGTTGTTGTTGAGTATTGTTAGTTTCGGGGATAAGTTTTAACAAAATAATTGGTAACAAATAATTTTTATTCAATTCATATTTAATTCACATTGTAAAATATTGTAAATCTGTCTTTTCACAGACTTACCAACAGATGTGAGTAACTTTCCCACAAACCCGTTATTAGTAATTTTTTTATGGAAAAACTTTGGATTAAGTGGAGAAAACATTTTGAAAATTATGGTTGAAATTTTCAAATGCATTTCCCATTACGAAATAAATTCATCTTTAAAAATAGAAAGTTGGAAAAAGTTTTCCACAGTTATTCACATACCTTTTCACAAATTACCACCGATTAACTAACAGACTTTGTTATTATTCTTACCTTTGTCACGAAATAAAATCTAAAAAGACTTAATACAAGTATTATGAAAAGAAAAATAGCTATTGCTGCAGACCATGCAGGCTATGAGTATAAGGAGATTGTTAAGAACTATCTGTCAGAACAGTTTGATGTTCAAGATTTTGGCACGTTTTCCACAGACAGTGTGGATTATCCGGACTTTGTGCACCCTGCGGCAACATCAGTTGAAAACGGGGAAAATGAATTGGGAATTTTGATCTGCGGAAGCGGAAACGGAGTTCAGATCACAGCAAACAAGCACCAGAAGATCAGATGTGCACTTTGCTGGATGCCGGAGATTGCAGTGCTGGCAAGGCAGCATAATGATGCCAACATGATTTCAATGCCGGCAAGATTTATCTCTAAGGAAGTGGCTATAGAAATTGCAGAGAAATTTCTTTCCACGGATTTTGAAGGTGGAAGACACCAGAACAGAGTTGATAAAATTGCTGTTTGTTAAAAATATAAAGGCCTGTAAATCAAAATACAGGCCTTATTTATTTTTTATTTCATACATTTGCAACAGCTAATAGAAGTTACAATCCTATTATTCCATACCGAACCTTAAATACCTAAAGATATTTATTCAAAGGTTTTTCTCCCCTCTTCTCCATATTTGTAGTAATTTTAACAGACTAAAGTTTCCATTGTAAATAAATTGGAAAGAAAATTGATGCTGTTGAATTAATAAAGAAAAATAACATTAACCAATAAGAAGGTAATAATTCCTAAAACAATTCTATTCAAATGCCTCTCAGTAAGAGGAAGAAATAATAAAAATAGAAACCCAGCCAGGTGATCTTAATTATTATTTGAATGTAAGAACTCTACGTTTTCAGAGATTTTAAAAAGGATTATTACAATTAATAACAATTAAATAACATTAAAAATGCCAAGAAAAGGTAAATATATAAGCCATAAAAACGAGCAGAAACTCATAGAGATCGGAAGACAGATCCTGCGTTTCATGAATACCAATGCGTCAAAGATCTATAATTACAAGCAGATCGCAGACGGAATAGATTATAAGAATCCCCGTCAGAGAGAGCTGGTGATCCAGGCCCTACACAAACTGCAGGGTTCTGAAAAGATCAAAGAAGTGGAGAAAGGAAAATATATCATTAATCTGAAAATTGAGGGAACCCTGACAGGTACCATTGATTTCAACCAGTCCGGCAACGCCTACGTTAGTGTTGAAGGAATAGAAGATGATATCTTTATTCACTCTAAGAACGTAAAAGATGCCCTGCAGGGCGATAAAGTACTGATTGTAACCTATCATTTCAAAGGAAAGAAACTGGAAGGATCCGTACTGGAAGTTCTGGAAAGAACAAGAACAGAATTTGTAGGAACATTCCAGCTGGTTGCCCATAAAGATTTTGGATTTGTAGTTTGTGACAAAAAAACAATCAATACCGATATTTTTATTCCTAAAACAAAATTCGGAGGAGCTGAAAACGGCGATAAAGTAGTTGTAAAAATGACAGAATGGAAGCCTGGTGATAAAAATCCTGAAGGAGAAATTATTCAGGTTCTGGGAGCTCCGGGCGAGCACGAAACTGAGATCCACTCTATTCTTGCAGAATACGGCCTTCCTTACGAATTTCCACAGGAAGTTGAGCTCGATGCGAATAAAATTGACAGAAGAATCACTGATGAAGAAGCTGCAAAGCGTTGGGATATGCGTGATATCTGTACGTTCACCATTGACCCTAAGGATGCAAAAGACTTTGATGATGCCCTTTCGATCAGGAAACTGGAAAATGGAAACTGGGAAATTGGTGTACACATTGCCGATGTTTCTCATTATGTAGTTCCGGGAACGATGCTGGATGATGAAGCCTATAACAGGGCAACTTCCGTATACCTTGTAGACCGTGTGGTTCCGATGCTTCCGGAAGTTTTAAGTAACGATGTATGTTCACTTCGTCCCAATGAGGATAAATATACCTTCTCAGCAGTTTTCGAGCTGAATGATAAGGCAGAGATCAAGAAACAGTGGTTTGGAAGAACAGTGATTCATTCAGACAGAAGATTTACTTACGAAGAAGCCCAGGAACGTATCGAAACAGGCCAGGGAGATCTTGCAGAGGAAATTAATACCCTGGACAGGCTGGCGAAAATTATGCGTGACGAACGTGTAAGAAACGGAGCCATTACATTTGACAGAAGTGAAGTAAGATTCAATCTGGATGAAAATAACTCGCCCATCGGAGTATACTTTAAAATAAGTAAGGATTCCAATCACCTGATCGAAGAATTCATGCTTTTAGCTAATAAAAAGGTATCTGAATTTGTTTCATTGAACAGTAAAGGAGGTGTGTCAAACAATACCTTTATTTACAGGGTTCACGACGATCCAAATCCTGCAAAACTGGAAGCATTAAGAGATTTTGTTTCTACTTTCGGATACAAAATGAATCTTGACAACACCAAAAAAGTTGCAGAATCACTGAACAAACTTCTTTCTGATGTCAAAGGAAAAGGAGAAGAAAATATGATTGAAACGCTGGCCATGAGAAGTATGAGCAAAGCCGTATATTCTACAGAACCTATCGGCCATTATGGTTTGGGGTTTGAATACTACAGCCACTTCACCTCTCCTATCCGACGTTATCCCGACCTTCTTGCCCACCGCCTTTTACAGCACTATCTTGACGGAGGAAAATCCCCAAGCAAAGCAGAGCTTGAAGACAAGGCAAAACACTGCAGTTCTATGGAAAGACTTGCTGCCGACGCAGAAAGAGATTCCATCAAGTTTATGCAGGTGAAGTTTATGGAAAAGCATCTTGGAGAAACATTCACTGGGGTTATTTCAGGTGTGGCTGAATTCGGTTTCTGGGTTGAAATTCCTGAAAACGGTGCCGAAGGTTTGATCAAATTAAGAGATCTTGTGGATGATTCCTATTCATATGATGCGAAGACCCATGCCGTATATGGTAGCAGAACGGGTAAAAAATATCAGTTAGGAGACCAGGTGCAGATTAAAGTAGTAAAAGCAAACCTTATTCAAAAGCAGTTAGACTTTAAGATTGTTGATTAATTAAATCATAAAGTCTAACTTTGTATTCAATGGGATGAATTTTTTTTCATTTAAAATACTATTGAATGTTTGAACTTGTACTATCTGCTATTGTCTTAGGATTTATGCTGAGCCTGGTTTTTATAGGACCTATTTTTTTCCTTTTAATTGAAACCAGCTTCACCAGAGGGCCAAGACATGCTTTGGCACTGGATCTTGGAGTCATTACGGCAGATTTGTTATGCATCGTTGCTGCGTATTATGCAAGTGCAGATATTGTTACTTTAATAGATAAGCATCCCGGATTTTACAGGATTACTTCTATACTTATTTTTGTATACGGAATCGTTATGATGGTCACCAAGACCAAAATGCATATGCCGGGTGAAGAAAAGATCATTGGACAGAACTATTTCAAAACGTTTTTCAATGGTTTTTTCTTCAATCTTTTAAACGTGGGAGTTATTCTTTTCTGGCTGGTTACAGTAATCTCTGTAAGGAATCAATACCCCGATACCAGTAGTTTTATATTCTATGTAAGTATCGTCATCGGTACCTATTTGTGTATAGACCTGGCCAAAATATTCTTAGCAAAACAATTTCACGATAAACTTACCCAGAAGCTTGCCAACCAGATCAGAAGAATTGTTGGCGGGATTCTTATTGTTTTCAGTTTCTTTATCTTTCTGCAAAGCTTTAAGAAATTTAATCAGTTCGACAGGCGTTTAGAAGAAGCTGAGAAAAAAGAAATCAAGTACCAAAAAACAGAATGAAAAAAATAATATTTCCCAAAGCCCTTAAAAAAGGAGCTAAAATAGCCGTTATTTCCCCAGCCGGAGCTGTAGACACCACTCAGCTTGAAAAGGGAATAGAAATGATTAAAAACAAAGGTTATGAGCCTGTTCTTGGCGAGCACCTTTATACTAAATATTCAAACGGGTATAATTACGCCGGAACAGAACAGGAAAGAATTAAAGATATCAACTGGGCTTTGAATGATAAAGATATTTCAGCAATCTGGGCTTCAAGGGGCGGATATGGCTGCCAGCATTTGCTTCAGCACTTAAAGCTGAAAAACTTTACAGAAAATCCGAAATGGTATATCGGTTATTCAGACAATACTGTTATTCAAAGTTATTTATTGAAAAAAGGTTTTGCTTCTATCCATGGGCAAACCATTAAAACATCCAGTTTCGGAGTAACAGATGAAAGCTATGATCTGGTTTTTGATATTTTAAAAGGAAAAAGACCCAAATATGCTTTACAATCCCATGAGTTTAACAAAACGGGGAATATTGAAGGTGAATTGGTTGGAGGTAATTTAGCCCTGATTTATGCGCTTCTGGGGACCAAGTATTCTTTTGACTTCAGGGATAAGATTTTATTCATTGAAGATATAGGAGAAAATTTTTATGCCTTGGACAGGATGATTATGACCCTCGAATTAGCCGGAGTTTTCAACAAAATAAAAGGATTGATTGTTGGCGGAATGACCAATATGGGTGATGAAAAAGAGAATAAAAGCTACGAAGAGAGCTTTGATAAATTTGCCTATAAACTAATCTCCGATAGAATTTCAAAATATAAATTCCCAGCTGTTTTCGGATTTCCGAATGGGCATATTAAGGATAACAGACCTTTGATTATAGGAGGAAATGTTGATATTAAGGTAGGAGATAAGGTTGAAATTAAGTTTTAATTGGGCCTATTTCACTCTCAAACTTTTAAACTCAAAAGATGGCAACTCATAATGATTTTGGCCAAATAGCAGAAGATCTAGCAGCAGAATATCTGCAGAAGGATGGTTATAAAATCCTTACCCGGAATTTCAGGTTTCAGAAAGCTGAAATTGATATTATTGCTGAAAAAGATGGGCTGATCATCATCGTGGAAGTAAAAGCACGTTCTACCGATGTTTTTATACTCCCTCAGGAAGCGGTTACCAAATCAAAGATCAAATCCATAGTTATTGCAGCCAACCATTATCTCGAAGAATTTAATAAAAACAGTGAAGCAAGATTTGATATTATTTCTGTTCTTCCTGACAAAAAAGGAAATTTAAATATAGAACATATTGAAAATGCTTTCGAAGCATTGGATGCAAACTAATACATTTTACAATAAAATGAAAACAATACTCATCACCGGAGCTACTTCCGGAATAGGAAAATCCACGGCAGAACTTCTGGCCAGACAGGGTAACAGAATAATTATCTGTGGAAGAAGAAATGAAGTTTTGGAATCCCTAAAAACGGATTTTTCTCAATTTACCGAAATATTTAGTTTAAAATTTGATGTAAGGAATCTTCAAGAAGTTGAAGAAGCAATAAATTCCCTGCCGGAAGAATGGAAAAACATTGATGTTCTTATCAATAATGCTGGAAATGCCCACGGTTTAGATCCTCTTTCTGCCGGGAAGACAGATGATTGGGATTCTATGATCGATGGTAATGTAAAAGGGCTTTTGTATGTTTCCAAAATGATTATCCCTTCCATGAAAGACCGGAATTCAGGGCATATTGTAAACATTAGTTCAGTGGCAGCAAGGCAGACTTATGCGAACGGAACGGTTTACTGTGCAACTAAAAAAGCAGTTGATGTGATTTCCGAAGGAATGCGTCTGGAACTTACTGAATTTGGTATTAAAGTAACCAATATTCAGCCGGGTGCTGTGGAAACCGACTTCTCTCTGGTAAGATTTAAAGGAGACAATGAAAGAGCAGCCACCGTATATGCCGGCTATGAGGCTCTGAAAGCTGAAGATATTGCCGATGCCATCGCCTACTGTGTGAATGCTCCGAAACATGTAATGATTTCTGATATGACCATTTATCCAAGTGCACAGAGTGAGCCGAGAACAATCTACAGGAAATAGTTAAAATAAAGACATAAATTTGCAGAATATTCGGAGCAATAGCGTCTCCGTAATTTTGCCATCAGCTTAAAATAAAAGAGATGAAAATTCTATATCTGGAAACCTCTTCCAAAAACTGCTCTGTAGCCATTTCAGACAATGAAAAGCTCCTGTGTCTGTGCGAAGAAGTTTCCGAAAACTATAAGCAGTCTGAAAGTCTCCATACCTTTGTAGAATGGGCACTTGAGGGAGCCGGTCTTACCATGAAAGATATTGAGGCCGTTTCATTAGGTAAAGGACCTGGATCCTATACCGGCTTAAGAATAGGTGCAGCTTCCGCAAAAGGTTTCTGCTACGGGCTGAAAGTTCCGTTGATTGCAGTGAATTCTTTAGAAAGCATGATAGAGCCTTTTTTAGGCAAAAACTACGATTATATCGTGCCATTAATCGATGCAAGGAGAATGGAGGTTTATACGGCCGTTTATGATGGCGAAACAGGAAAAGAACTATCTCAGACTGAAGCCAAGATTTTAGATGAAACTTCTTTTGAAGAATTTAAAGATAAAAAAGTGATTTTTGTGGGCGACGGGGCAAAGAAAGCCAAAGAAATTCTGGAGCTTCCGGACGCAGAGTTTAAGGATGACGTCTACCCTTCTGCACAATACCTGATCAAAAGAAGCCTAGAAAAGATTGGCCAAAAGGAATTTGAAGATATTGCCTACTTTGAACCTTTCTATCTCAAAGATTTCCATGGAGTAAAGAAAAAGAAATCGTCAGATTCTGTATGAACATAAAAAAGCGAAGATGTACTCTTCGCTTTTTTTATTTATTTGGGCATTTCAGGAACACCATCAGGAATTTTTTCTTTATCCTTTTTCAGTTTTTGTTTAGGCTTTTTGGGCTCAGTGTCTATGCCCTGTACGGACTGCTGAAGCAGGGTATTATCATTTCCAGCAGGACTCTGAGGAATACCATTATTCATATCCTGTACCGGCTGTGTTGGCATTTGTGGTTGCTGTTGAAGAGAGTTTCCTTTATTATCCGTTGCCTGGAAAGAAAGCTCACTTTTCAGATAATTCAGCATTTCCTTTGCCTTTATGCCTTCCGGGGTTTTAGAATAATTCAGCGCGATCTGCTCAAGCTGCAGAATCATCACCTCTTTTCCGCTGGTTTTTCCGGTATTGAAAGCATTCAATAAGTGGAATTTAGGAACAAGGGCATCCTTAGGATATTTCTGTATCGTCTGATCTATAATATCACGGCTTTCTCCGAACTTTTCAGATTCATAGAGAGCATAAGCCTTTTTATATTCACTTTCAACATCCTCCGATGACTTCACGAATGAATTATTCTTAGGATTTCTTGCAAATTCTGCATAAGAGGTATATGGATAATCGGTCAAAAGGATCTGTTTTGCTCTTTCAGAAGCCTGAGGATTCTTTTGGTAATTCATTGCAAAGATTTCATAAAGAGCCTGAAGCATTACTTTTTCCTCAGGTTTTACGTCAACAAGGTCATATAGTGTCTTTGTTGCCAAAGGGGTATTTGTAAAATAATTCTGGTACATTACACCCAACCCTAGCGAAGCGGTATCTCTGTCTTTCTTTAGCTGGCCCAGTTTTTCCTGATCTGTAGGAATCTGTTCAATATAGTAGGTTGGCTCAAAACGCCTCGGATTAGGTGCTGAAGTCACACCAAGAGCTTCATTTTTCATGTCTTCAATAGTCGCCATTTTTTTAGAATACCGCCAGTTATCAGCTAACGCTCTGTCGCCCCAAATCTGTTTAAACGAAGATGTTCCTTTGCTTATTGTTCCTGTATTACTGAAATAAAAGCCTTTGGTAGTTACCCCAAAATCTTCAAAAGAATTGGCATTATTGGCAAAAATTGAATTGGCATTGTAATCTCCGCTATCAAAACCTTTGCTTCTTTCCGCACGTATTCTCTCCTGCTCTTCTTTTTCTTCCTTAGCTTTCAGTTTAGCGATATACTTCGAAAAAAAGTCGGTTTTTTGAGCATCATTCATCTTTGCTAAAGAAAGAATACTGTCGTTCTTTTTAATCAGATAATAGTTTTTGGAGATCTTTTTAATATATTCAGACTGGTCTTTTAAAAGGATCTTAGAAGGCTCATAGGTCATCACCGTAAGAGCGGAATCATAGTACGTTCCTGCCCCGATATAATCATTTTTTTCAAGATAGCTCTTCCCTATTTCATAATACGTAAGGCCTCTTACCTGTGGATCTGATACCTTCTCAAACAGAGATTTTTTGAAGAACTCCTGAGCTTCGTCTTTTTTTCCTGCCTTGTTGGCCATTAAACCCAAAGCATAGTAAAATTCGTTCTTTCTGGAGCCGTAAGTTCCTTTTTTACTGATACCCTCCAGGTAGTTTTTGGCTCCGTTATAATCCCCTTTTCCATTGAAAGTTTTAGCGATGGCAATTTGGGATTTTACTTCAAATTCAAAGTCATTGGCATATTTATAAGCCTGGGTAAAGCTTTCACGCGCTTTATCATTTTGACCCAGGTTTTCGGAAACCTGTCCTCTCAGATAAGCTATCCTGCTTTTCAGTTTTCTGTCGGAATTCAGTTCAAAAGCCCTGTCCAGCTCAGCGCCGGCCTCCTCCAGCTTCCCTGCATCCAGAAGAGCTTCAGAATGATAAATGCTCAGCAGTTTTGCATAGCTTTTATTAATGTCCTCTCCCTTCAGTTTGGCAAAAGTTTCGTTGGCCTTATGATAATCCTTGATTTGTGCATAAGCTACTCCCTGATAAATTCTGGCTAAAGGAAGTCTTTTATCATCCTTCATGTGGGTGAAAACATAGTTCAGGGCATCCAGAGCCTGTACGGCTTTGTTTTGATAGATCCTGGACTGTACAAGAATCATATAGGCGTCAAAAATCTTCTTATTTTTTTCTTCACCGTTTCTGATAACAGAGTATTTATTGATTGCTTTCTGAGCCTTTGCCTCTGCAATTTCTAAAGTGGTCGCTCCTTTATTCTGAAGCTCATCAGGCATTCCGGGCGTTGCATTTCCCTGCGCACCGGGCAATCCGGGTGGCATTCCAGGAGCTCCTCTTTCAGAAGAAGATCTGGTCACTTCAGCCATTTTCATGGAATTTTCAGCGAAAGCGGTGGATTGTCCCAAATCGCTTCCCAAAGGCTGGTCTTCAAACGTAAGGATAGGAATATAAGGAGCATAAAAATTGTCTTTGTGTTCCTTATCTCTGCTCGTAAATTCACTGTTTAATGCATCTTTTGCATTAAAAAGGGTATTATAATATGTGTTGAATCCTTTCATGAATTTTGATCGCTGTTCCGGCTTTTTGGTCTTGGTAGCACAGGAGGCAACGATACACATGATTAAAAGGAATAAAATATTCTTTTTCATTATTCAATATAACTCTCTTATCTGCTTTTTATTATAAGCAGCTGATGATTTTGTAAAAATAACAAAATTTTGTAATGAATAATATTTATATTTCTTTCAAAATTTTATAAACCAAATGAGTAGGAAGTCCCATGATGGTATAAAAGCTTCCGTTCATCTTGCTGATCTTTGCCATACCCAGCCATTCCTGTATGCCATAGCTTCCTGCTTTGTCGAAAGGCCTGTAATTCTGAATGTAATATTCTATTTCATCATCTGTAATTTCGTCCAATTCTACATCCGCAACATCGGTTTCAGTCCATGTTTTATTAACGGATTTTATGGTAATTCCTGTATAAACCTGATGAGTTTTCCCTGAAAGCGAACGCAGCATATGCCTGGCTTCATTCTCATCTTTCGGTTTTCCAAGGATCTGATTATCTATTGCAACTACAGTATCGGCAGTTAACAGTACTTCATCATCAGTTAATTCCCTGAATGCTGCCGCCTTTAAATCAGACAGATAGGCTGCCGCCTCTCCTATTTCGATATCTTCAGGAAGAATTTCTTCACAATCTATTTTGATGACCTCAAAATCGAAGCCTAAGCTTGAAAGCAGCTCTTTTCTTCTCGGTGACTGGGATGCTAAAAGTAATTTCATAGTGTTATACGGATTGCGTATTATCATCATGCCAGTTCCCCTGAACTTTCATCACCTGCTCTATCACATCACGTACTGCTCCGCTGCCCCCTTTTTTCGCTGAAATATAGTCAGATATTCCTTTTACTTCTGGAACAGCATTTTCAGGACATGCTGAAATAGCGGAATTCTCCATGATATGGATATCGGGAAGATCGTCTCCCATCGTCAGAATCTCTTCGTTTTTAAGATTGTATTTCTTTTTAAAGTCTTCAAAATCAACCATCTTATCATGTGATTTTGGATAATAGTCCTCTATTCCAAGATAGGTGATCCTGTGTTTCACCATTTCATCATTTCCGCCAGTGATTACTCCTATTAAATAATTGTTTTTTAATGCTTTAACTACTGCATAACCGTCCAGGACATTCATTACCCTGCACATATTTCCGCCCGGAAGCAGATAAACACTTCCGTCTGTAAAAACTCCGTCTACATCAAATACAAACGCCTTTATATCTTTTAATTTCTCTTTATAGCTCATACATTTTTTGAATAGAATGATTCATTGTTTTATAAATCTTAAGACTTTCGTCTTTTAACAGCTGTTCATGTGATTCCAGTATCCTTACATCATTTCTTACGGCAGGCCCTGTTTGTGCATCTTTAGGCTCGATCTCATGAATTTTCTGCACCGTTTCATCAATCAGAGGCAGAAAATAGTTAAATGGAATTTCCTGCGAGTCTGAAATCTCCTTTGCTTTTGCAAAAAGATGATTGACAAAATTGCAGGCAAAAACCGCAGTAAGATGGATGTATTTTCTTTGCTCGTGGCTGCTTTCCATCACATTCTCTGAAATTTTGGAAGCAATTTCAAAAAGAAGCTGTTTATCCTGTTCATTCTCAGTTTCTATAAAGAACGGGATTTTCTCATAATCAAGCTCTTTCGATTTTGAAAACGTCTGCAAAGGATAGAAACTGGATTTCCTGTACTCTCCTTTCAGAATCTCTTTCGGAAGAGATCCTGAAGTATGGGCAACCAGACAGTCTTTCTTTGTAATAATCTGAGAAACATTTTCCACAGAATTATCGCTTACGCAGATGATATACAGGTCTGCATCTTGAAGGTGCTCAGTAGAATAAGGAACGTTAAGTTCCCTGGAAATTTTTTTCAGTTCTTCGCTGTTCCTTCCAAAAACCTGCAGTAATGGAATGTTTTTCAGGCTAAAAGCCTTTGCCATGTGATAAGCCACATTTCCGGAACCTATAATTACAGTTTGCATCTAACAAAGATAAGATTTTAAAGGAAGACGGATGCAGGCCATGGAAGTTTATTGATGAAATGCTTGTTGCCTGTTGTGTAAGGTTCACGGTATAACGATCTGATATTATTTTAAATATTTGGACCGAAAATTGAATAAGTAATTTAACTTTCGGCTATTTTTGTAATCCAAAACAGTGAAAGCATCTTATGAAGATTAAGGACGCGGAAATTATTTCGTTGATGCAGAATCCACGGACCCAGGAAAAAGGTGTCCGTGCCTTGATGGATGCTTATCAAAGCAGATTGTACTGGCACATCAGAAGAATTATTGTGGATGGAGACCTTGCCCAGGATACGCTGCAGGAGACTTTTATTAAAGCCTACCAGAATTTTCACCAGTTTAAAAATGACAGCCAGCTATATACCTGGCTTTATAGGATTGCTACGAACGAAGCATTGCAGCAGGTCAATAAGCTGAAGAAAATGCAGAAGACGGATGAAGATCCCGAGTATTATATGCAGAACCTGGTGGCCGACAATACGGAAGGAGATGCAGAAGAAATACAGAAGCTGCTCCAGAACGCCATACAAAGCCTGCCCGAAAAGCAGAAACTGGTATTTATGATGCGGTATTATGATGATTTGCCCTATGAAGAGATCTCTAAAATTGTAGATATGTCTGTAGGGACGCTAAAGACCAATTATCATTATGCCAAACAAAAGATAGAAGAGTATATTAAAGAAAATTACGAGAGATAATTTTTTGAACAAACAAAGATGAAAGAGTTCGACATAGAAAAACTAGAACGAAAGAATATTTACAAAGTTCCGGATCATTTATTTGAAAATATCCAGAATAATGTAATGAACGAAGTGAAAGCGAATAAAAAGGCACCGGTTTTCAAGCTGAACTGGATGTATGCCGCTGCGGCATCGCTGGCTTTGATATTCGGGGCAACGTATGTTTTTAATTCTGATAATGACCAGTCGAAAGATGTGTTGAATTCAAAAACATTGGCTGTTAACAATCATCAGCCTAAAACAGAAAGCGAACGCGCTTATGAAACTCTGGAAGCAGATTTAACTTCTGTTGAAAATAATAATCAAACAGGTAGTAATCAGGGAACTAAAACCGTTTCATATACTCCTAAAAAAGATGTTGAAAACAGAACGGCCCCGCAACCGGTGAAAGCTGTTGGTAAAAAAGAAGAAATTAAAATGAATGAATATCTGGATTCGTTTTCTAACTCTGAGATATCAGAACTGGCAAGTAATTCAACCCAGGACGTTTATTTGGATTTATATAATTAAAGAAAGATGAAAAAGATATTATTTGCACTTTTTATTATTTATGGTTTTGGTCTAAATGCACAAAATGCGCAGACTACAGATTATGACTGGAAAAAAATGGACCCTAAACAAAGAAAAGAGGTAATAAACAATCTTTCTCCTGAAGAGAGAAAAGAACTTCTTAAGAAGTTTAGGAACAATATGGTGGTGGAAAATCTTGAAATTGACGCGAGCGATAAAACAGAATTTACGCAGCTTTATAACGAATATTTGGATAATCAAAAGCAGATAAAAAGTCAGTTTAATCCTGATTTCAACCCGGAAACATTATCCGATGATGAAGCCAAAGCAAAGCTTCAGCAGAGTTTTGAAGTAGGACAGAAACTGCTTGATAACAGAAAGAAATATGCTGACAAGATGCAGCAGGTGATTCCTTGCCAAAAAGTATTGAAACTGTTCCAGTCTGAGGGAATGATGAGAGATAAAATGAATGAGAGAAAACCTCACAGCGGACGCAATAACAGTATGGCAAAGCCCAAACAAAACCCATAATAGTTTATTTTTTTAATGTTGGACGGCTCTTACAAAATTTTTTTGTGAGAGCCGTTTAGTGTTTAGGAATTACTATTTTTGTGCAAAAAACATCTAATGAGAAAACTAATTCAGCTGGCATTTATTTTTACAGCTATTGTCGCATTTGCGCAAACGAAAGAAGTAATAAAATTCAAAGGAAACATATTAAATTATACTGAAAACCCCTATTCATTTTTTAAAGTGATCGATCAGAGAGAGGATAAACAGATCGGAACACTGCCTTTCGGAGATCAAAAGGAAATGAAGGAAGTGGTTTTTCCTACAACACCGGATAATGATTTCAGTGCCTGGTATTTAAAAAGCAATCAGCCGGGTAAATTAACGGATTTTGTTCTGGTTTTAAAAAAATTAAAGCTTTCAATGGGAGCTTCTGATGATAAAAAGACAGAAGGGAAGATGGATTTTTCTGCCCAGGCCTTTGCTAAAACAGGAGAAAAATACCAATTCTTATATAAAAAAGATACCGTATTCACTTTTTATGATAAAGAGGTTTCGGAATTGATGGTGAAAAATATTCCGGCGGTTTTTTCTGCTTTCATCAAAAAATCATATTCATTACGTCCTACAGGAAATATAGTGGCGTTCAGCGACCTTACAGATTACGGAACCCTTGTAAGAACTAATTATGCCGCTTTAAAGGGCGAACCATTGAAAGACGGAATTTATCTGGATTATATTTCTTTCTTTAATCAAACTCCTGAACAGGGAAACTATGTTTTAGAGATCAACAGTAAAGGGGACATCACAAAAGCTGTAAAAGAGGAAAATGGAAAGAAAACTAAAATTCCTGCTCACAAGATGTTTGCGTATGTAGAGAAAAGAAAGGCCCATAAAAGGACATTTTCAGGTTTTCTTGATCTGGATAAAGATGAGAATGGATTTTATGTTTTGGGCAACCGTGGCCATCTTTTTCCTGTACAATCCAATAGTGCTTATGGTATGTTTGGCCTCATTGGAGGGATTGCTGGCGCTATTGAGCAGGGTGCAAGGCAGAAGAAAATGAAGAACGGTGACGCACAGAAAATTTACATTGATCCATTGACCGGAGAATACGACTTTTCAGAGGAATAACATAATTGCTCATGTAATTTATAGTGGAAGTTGTTTATTTTTTAGACAAATTCATATTTTTACGGATGAATTAAAAAAAACAAATGAAAAAAAAATTATTATTTCTATTATTTTCTAGTTTTGTTTTCGCTCAAAAAGACCAATTTATAGAGCTCAGAAGTAGTATAAAAGATAAAAGTCATTTTGCCAAATCTCTTACTTTGCTAGACAGGAGGGAAGACAAAAACATAGGAATAGTTTCTCACAGAAAAGATCCTTTTGAGGTAAAGTTTGAAAAAGATGATTTGGAAAAATTATTTTCTGATTGGTTTTTAGAAGATAATAAGGTACAGGGAAATATTCAATATTTTCTTGTGCTGGAAAATTTAAAGGTTAATGATATACCGACTGAAAGATCAGTTACGGGACATCTGGAAATGAAAGTGTCTACTTTTTTGAAAAGAAAAGATAAATATTATTTTTTGAAAAAACGCACACTTTCAAAAGATTATCGACAGAAAGATCATGCATATATTACGAGAGCTATTGCGGCTAAAATATCGTCAGAATTAGCCAATATTATCAAAGATTCATACACTGAAACCGGGCTCAATATTCCTGTTTTGGAAACCGACCTTGGAAATTATGAAAAAACAATACCCGAAAAGTTACCGGTTTATAGTTCTGAAAGTTTTACGGACGGTGTTTATAAAGATTATAAATCATTTGCCGAACAAAAACCAGATAAAGAATTTGCAGTAAAGAAGAATAAAGATGGTGTAATTAGAGGAGTGAAAAGAGTCGATGGTTACGATAATCTTGGTAAAGATGTTTTTGCAATTATTGATAACGGAATTGCTTACAAGAAAACACCCGTAAGTATTATCGAAATTGAAAAAGATGATGATGGAATTTTCATAATGGCATCACAAGAAGAAATCTTTCCGCAATATAACGTTACTCCGATTATTGTAGGAGCAGGTGCTGCAGGTGCTATTGGAGGTTTGGTTGTTGCTATAATAGACGTCGCAGCTACAAAAATCCGTAAACAGAACGCGTCGTATTACAGAATAGGAATTGATAAGCTTACAGGAGAATATATTTTACCCGAAAATTTCGGTAAATATAAATAAGAATTGAAATGAGCAACTGAAACCTGGAAATAGCGGGGGCGGAGAGCGGGAAAAGCTCCTGAAACTAAATCATTTTAATCATGTTTTAAATTAATTTCACACCATAAAATAAGAATGAGGAATTGTCTCGCTTTTTTTTATCTTTGCAAATTACAACGTTCTTAAATGAAAAACATACGAAATTTTTGCATAATCGCTCATATTGACCACGGTAAAAGTACTTTGGCGGACCGTCTTTTGGAGTATACCAATACAGTTACTCAAAGAGAACTGCAGTCTCAGACCCTGGATGATATGGATTTGGAGAAAGAACGTGGGATTACCATCAAATCTCACGCGATCCAGATGGATTATGAGTATAAAGGAGAAAAATATATCTTAAACCTTATTGATACTCCGGGACACGTAGACTTTTCTTACGAGGTTTCCCGTTCCATTGCTGCCTGCGAAGGTGCACTTCTTATTGTAGACGCTGCACAGAGTATTCAGGCACAGACCATCAGTAACCTTTATCTGGCATTAGAAAATGATTTGGAAATTATTCCAATTCTGAACAAGATAGACCTTCCGTCAGCAAATCCTGAAGAAGTTACCGACGAAATCATGGGCCTTTTAGGCTGTAAATATGAAGACGTCCTTAGGGTTTCCGGAAAAACAGGAGAAGGAGTTCATGATTTGCTTGAGCAGATTGTGAATAGAATTCCAGCTCCCGTCGGAGATCCGAAAGCGCCGTTACAGGCATTGATCTTTGATTCTGTTTACAACCCGTTCAGAGGGATTGAAGCTTATTTCAAAGTGGTAAACGGAAGTATTTCTAAAAATGAGAAAATCAAATTTTTCGCGACAGGAAAAGAATATGGTGCTGATGAAGTAGGAACGTTAAAGCTAAAGCAGGTTCCGAAGAAAACAATTGAATGTGGTGATGTAGGTTACATTATTTCCGGGATTAAAGATGCCAGAGAAGTGAAAGTAGGTGATACCATTACCTCTTTTGTGAATCCTGCCACAGCTGCGATTGACGGTTTTGAAGAAGTAAAACCAATGGTTTTCGCAGGAATTTATCCTATTGAATCAGAAGATTTTGAAGAATTAAGATTCTCATTGGAAAAATTGAGACTGAATGATGCCTCCCTGGTTTTCGAACCGGAAAGTTCGGCGGCACTTGGTTTCGGTTTCCGTTGCGGATTCCTGGGAATGCTTCACATGGAAATCGTACAGGAACGTCTGGAAAGAGAATTTGATATGAACGTAATTACTACGGTTCCCAACGTTTCCTATCACGGATATTCTAAAAAAGATCCTGAAACGGCCATTTTAATCAACAACCCATCTGAAATGATTGATCCCAATCTTTTAGATAGAGTTGAAGAACCGTATATAAAAGCTTCCATTATTACTAAATCTGATTTCGTAGGAGCTGTAATGACGCTTTGTATTGAAAAAAGAGGGGAGATTGTCAACCAGAGTTATTTAACGGCAGACAGGGTAGAGCTAACATTCAATATGCCTTTGGCAGAGGTTGTTTTCGACTTTTATGACCGTCTGAAATCTATTTCCAAAGGATATGCGTCATTCGATTATTCTCCAATCGGTATGCGTTCTTCCAAATTGGTTAAAATGGATATTCTGATCAATGGTGATATGGTAGATGCCCTTTCTTCACTGATTCATGACAGCAACGCTTATTACATCGGTAAAAAAATGTGTGAAAAACTTCGTGAACTGATTCCTAGACAGCAGTTTGATATTGCAGTTCAGGCAGCATTGGGAGCGAAAGTTATTGCCAGAGAAACCATCAAAGCCTTAAGAAAAGACGTTACTGCAAAATGTTACGGAGGAGATATTTCCAGAAAACGTAAGCTTCTTGAAAAACAGAAGGAAGGTAAGAAAAAAATGAAACAGATCGGAAGGGTAGAAGTCCCTCAGTCTGCATTCATGGCTGTATTAAAATTGAATGATTAATATAAAAAAGACCGGTAATTTTTACCGGTCTTTTATTTTCAGAAAGTTCGCTGCTTCTCCGTCAGGTTGGCCTGTATTACCAAAGCTCCGAGGCCGAGAATTACTTCAGCGATTCCCAAAGTCCGTATAAGGTTGACTCCGCATACAATACATTCAGGTTCCGGGAAAGGCTTTTTTCCCACAACAATGATCAAAACTCCTCCTAAGATGATAATGACCACGATAAAGACTCTTAATAATGTTTTCATGATGGTATAAATTTTATTTCTATACCAAAGTTGAGCATATCTGTCATGAAATCATTAAGGAAAATCACTGTTTCAGGAAAGTGGTTTCACCGTTTTATTATTTCTTTTTGGTGAATTTTATCTCCATGGTCTTATATTCCTTTCCCGTTTTAGAATCCGGGCCATACATTTCCATAGTGTGATTGTTGGCATCGATGAAAGTGTAAGTCTCTCTGAAATCACAGTCTTTTCCGGGTCTTGCGGGATCAGTCATTTTACCTTTCAGCTCAATAGACTTTTTAGAAGGGTTCCAGTCGCCTTCCGCATGCATAATACCTGTTCCCATATTATCGATCCAGGTGCTTACAAACTTTTTCTTGGCATTATCATAGCCCATGATGCTCATTCCTTCAAACGGCATTCCCATAAAGCTTCCTTTAAAAGTACTGTGCTGATATCTGCCGTCGAAAATCATTTTATTGATACATTCGGATTGGCTTGTGATGGGTTGCGCCCCATTTTCCATCCAGCTTGTTGTTGCTCCGGTCCAGTTTCCTTCATATAATGCTAATGTTTTGTGCATTTCACCAGGGGTGGCATATTCCATCCAGGCTTTGGTTGCAGTAGCAGAATCTACAGGTTTCCATTCTGCAGAATCAGTTTTAGCGTTGTCTTTCTCAGGTACGGGCTTTCCTTTTTCACAAGCGATCAAAAGAAATGTAACTGATAATAGTAACAGTAGATTTTTCATAATTGTTTAGTTTTAAGTAGGTTATTGTGAAATAAAGGTAGTTAATTTTATTAAGTGCTCAATTCTTTTTTGATGTCATTTATAAATCTTACCTTTGTGTATTCATAACGCAAACTAGATTATGGCCTCTCCAAAAAAAAATCAGGATATTAAAGTGGCGGTTGATGCCGTTATTTTCGGATACTTTGATAAGCAGGATCTTCAGCTACTTTTGATCAAAAGAAAGATTGATCCTTTCAAAGGAGGCTGGGCACTTCCCGGAGGCCTTGTCCTCGATGATGAAAACCTGGATGATGCAGTGAAAAGAGAACTTCACGAAGAGGCGGGCATAAAGCCCGATTTTCTGGAGCAACTCTATACTTTTGGTAACGTAGGCCGTGATCCGAGAAACAGAGTGGTTTCTGTGGCTTATTTAGGCCTTGTAAACCCATCTTACCATGAACTTTTTGCAGACTCTGATGCGGAAGATGCCCAGTGGTTCAGTGTAAACAAGCTCCCGACACTTGCCTTTGACCATAAATCTATCATTGATATTGCGTTAAACAGACTTCGTGCTAAACTTCAGTACCAGCCTATTGGTTTTAATCTCCTGAATGAAGAATTTCCCTTTTCCGATCTTGAAAACCTTTACAGAACTATTGTTGGCCGCGAAATAGACCGCCGGAATTTCCGTAAAAAGATCATGAGCTACGGTTTGCTGAATGAAACAGACAACGTTAAAAAAGAAGGCAGCGGCAGGCCGGGAAAACTTTTTACATTCAACAAAGAGAAGTATGAAGAGCTTGAAAAAGAAGGCTTCTATTTCGAGATCAAATAACTGTTATCATGTTATCTCAGTCTTTAATTCTGTAAAAATTCTCATATTATCATCCAAAATAAATAACCTAAAATTTTAGTTTATATTGTATTTATGCTGTTGGTGAAAACATTTGTGCCATTAGTATTTCATGCATTTCAAATTTTATCACTGATAATCAGTTATTTATGTTTTTAGTGTTTAAATAACGCAAATATATTTTGTGTCTGAACTGATATTGTTTTACATTTGTGTAATAATAACACAATTATGAAATACACATTACAACATATCATTGAGAAATTTCAGAGAGAAGAGAAGCTTGAATTTCTGTTTTTCTGGGGACATACGGTAAAAGATGAGATCAGCAAATCATGTTTCAGTCAGTGGTTTCCAATAGAGTTTGAAGAAAATGGTACAATCTATAAAACAGCGGAGCATTATATGATGGCCGGAAAGGCAAAGTTATTTAATGACCAGCAGATCTTAGAAAAGGTTTTAAGATCTGGAACACCTAATCAGGCCAAAAGCTTAGGAAGAAAAGTGAAAAATTTTGATCCGAAACTTTGGGATGACCATAAATATGAAATTGTTAAGAGAGCCAATGTTCTGAAATTTTCTCAGAACACAAAGTTTAAAGATTTTTTATTGTCAACTGATGGTAAGGTTCTAGTAGAAGCCAGTCCTTATGATAGAATTTGGGGAATTGGAATGCTTGAAACTGATTCCAGAACTATGGATCCGAATCATTGGGAAGGACAAAATCTACTTGGTTTTGCTTTAATGGAAGTGAGAGATGAATTAAGAAAATAAGATAATTATCAAACACAAAAATTATTATGGAAAAGACAGAACTGCACCCACAGATATTTCTTATTGAAGATTTTCTGACCTCTGATGAATGCGATCATTATATCACAATGGTACAGGGAGAAGTATTTGAAGAAGCTAAGATCAATATGAATGGCCGCCAGATGATGAGTAAAGACATAAGAAATAACGACAGGCTGATGCTCTTTGATAGTAATTTGGCTGACAAGCTTTTTACAAAAGCGGCAGAATTTCTTCCGCAGGAACAGGAAAATTATAGCCTGAAGAATTTTAATGAAATGATCAGAGTTTATAAGTATTCTCCTGGACAAAGATTCAAAATGCATCGGGACGGAAGTTATATCCGTAATGAAAATGAAAAAAGCTTCTACACCTTTATGATCTATCTGAATGATGACTTTGAAGGTGGAGAAACAGAATTTGAGAATTTATTCACGGTTGCTCCAAAGAAAGGAACTGCACTGGTTTTTTACCATCCTTTAAGACACGAAGGAAAAACGCTCATCAGCGGTCAGAAATATGTTTTAAGAACCGATGTAATGTATTCCAATAAGTAATCATCTGCAAAGAAATAGGCATTACCATGTCTTTCCTTATTAGCGTAAAAACAACACAAACAAAAATGGAAAACGAACTAAAACCAAGATTCATCCAGTCATTACAGAGGAATAATGATCAGATAAGAGAAGAGCGGGCACGGACCATCGGAGCAGACTCCGAATTGATCTACAGGCGCCGGGTTGAAGATATAGAACTGAAAATAAAGAGAATGGAACGCGAGCAGGAAGGGCTTATTGATATCAGCCCTTTAGACAGAAACAGCCTTACATTTGCCGATTTTCAGCCGGAAGCATTTGTTCAGAAAGACATAGAATATTCATTAACAATCAGAAATTTAAATATTCAGCTGGAAGTGGCAGTAAAGAGATTCGAATATTTATTTGGTAAAACATTTTAATTATGGGAGGTACAAGATACGATATGGATGCTCGTTTCGACAGAGCAAGAAAAGCAGGTTACGGATCCAAATCCGCAGGTGAAATTTTCACTCAGAATGCCAAAAGAATGGCTCATGAATCTATGAATCCCAAGGGAGTTTCTTTCAGAGAATCCAGAGATTCAGAAGTGCATCCCAATTCTGTTCCAATCATTTTAGGATTGGATGTGACAGGTAGTATGGGGCATATTCCTCATGAACTCATTAAAGAAGGACTTCCAAAATTAATGGGCGGGATTATCCAGGGAGGTGTTCCTGATCCGGCGCTGTTGTTTTTAGGAATTGGAGATCACGAATATGATAACTATCCTTTACAGGTGGGGCAGTTTGAATCCGGAGACGAAGAACTGGATATGTGGCTTACCCGTACCTATATTGAATCCGGCGGTGGCGGAAATGCCGGAGAAAGTTATCTTCTGGCTTGGTATTTTGCCGCTTTTCATACCAGAACGGATGCATTTGAAAAGAGAAATCAAAAAGGAATTTTGTTTACAGTGGGTGACGAACCCTGCTTAAAAAAACTTCCGGCATCAGCTGTCAGAGAAATTATGGGGGCCGGTCAGCAGACCTATACGCACCACGAATTACTGGAAGAAGCCAGAAAGCGGTACGAAGTCTATCACATCAGTGTTCTGCATTCCGATCAGGCCATGAGAGCAGATAGAGGCTGGAAAGAATTATTAGGTCAAAATTGTCTTTCAATAGCCGATCATAGAGAAATTCCAAATGTAATTAAAGGAATTATCTGCGAGACATTTAAAAATAAGATTTTCGGAGCAACAGATAAAAATGGATTTGACAATATTCAAATGTTTTAAGTCATGAAAAAAGCACAAATAGTAATAGGACTGGGTTTTGGTGATGAAGGAAAGGGAATCACTACAGATTTCCTCGCACAGCAAAACCCGGAGTCTGTTGTCATCAGGTTTTCAGGAGGGCAGCAGGCAGCTCATACGGTGATGATTGAGGATAAAAAGCATATTCATTCCAGCTTTGCAAGTGGAGCACTTCGCGGGCTGCCGTCTTATTTTACAGAACACTGTACCTTTAATCCGGTATTCTTACTGAATGAAAGAAAGGAATTAATAGAAAAAAACGGGAATACTGAACTGCATATTCATCCACTGGCCAAAGTAACCACTCCGTTTGATGTCTGGCAAAACAGAACCAATGTAAAAAACCTGGAGCACGGAACCTGCGGAAAAGGAATCGGAGCAACGATGAAAAGACACGAAAGCCCGTACAAACTATTTGCAGCCGATTTAATAGCTCCAAGATCAATGTTGATCGAAAAATTAAAAGGAATAGCTTATTACTATGGTTTTATGAATGATAAGCAGCTGGAAGAAGCACTTCAGGATTTTCTGAATGCGGTAGATCAGATCGAATGGAAAATAGATGATTATAACTATCTGAACTCATTTGAAAACTTAATTTTTGAGGGAAGCCAGGGAATTCTTCTGGATATGGATCACGGGGTATTTCCCAATGTAACCTATGCCCATACCACTTCAAAAAACGCTTATGAAATCTGCAGGCTGTTGAAAATTGAGGATATTGAGATGTATTACGTGACCAGGATCTATTCCACACGTCACGGAAGCGGATGGATGAGCAATGAAAAAGAATTGTTTCTGAAAAATAATGAGGAGGAAACATGTGTCTTCAATGATTATCAGAAAGAGCTCCGATTTGGAGATTTAGATTATGATTTGTTGAATTATGCACTTCTTTTAGATGGAGCTTATATTGCAGCAACCAAAAAAAATCTGATCGTGACGTGTCTTGATCAGACTGATGAACAATTTAAAATAGAAAAATTAGAAACAAAATTTGATACAGTCTACGGATCTTATTCTCCGTATTCAAAAGACTTCAAACAAATTTTTTAAACCAAATAATGGTTTTATATTTAATGGCAGAAAGGAGCCGAATACCCATAGAGTAATGAAAGAATATGAAATAAGAGCAGATTACAGCAGCGATACAATTGTGATATATCAGTCATACAATGAGCAGATTGCAAAATCTGCCGTGATGAATCAGAAGTTTTCTGCTCCTTTTTCATTCAACAGGATGACATGGATCAAGCCCTCCTTTCTCTGGATGATGGAAAGGAGTAATTACGGACAAAAATCCGGACAGGAATGTACGCTGGCCATCCATATTAAAAGAGTAGCATGGGAAAAAGCACTAAGCAAAGCCATTTTAACCTCTCCTGAAAAAAGGGTGTATCCCAATCCAGGAACCTGGGAAAAAGACTTTGAAAAGGCTGAGGTTTATGTACAATGGGATCCGGAAAGGAATATTAAAGGGAATAAACTGGAATACCGTTCCATTCAGGTAGGCATCAGCCGCTATCTGATTGAAGAATTTAATAATGATTGGATCGTTAAAATAGAAGATTATACACCTTTGGTAAAAAAGATCTTAAGTTTCACGAAATCCGGAGAATATGATAAGGCCAAAAAACTTTTACCCAATGAAAAAGTATATCCATTGCCGGCTGAGCTTGCTCATACAATAGGGGCAAGTATTTAAAAATAAAAACTATGAAACAATACTTTTTGACTTAAAGCTACAGAACTAATGAAAGAGATACAATATTTAAAAGGAGATGCCACCAATCCTCAAACGGAAAGAAATAAGATCATCACTCATATCTGTAATGATATTGGAGGTTGGGGAAGGGGTTTTGTGATTGCGATTTCTAAAAGATGGGAACAGCCTGAAATAGAGTATAGAAAATGGTTTAAAAGTGGAGAAAATTTTAATCTTGGTGAAATCCAGCTCGTTGAGGTTGAAACTGATATTTGGATTTGTAATATGATCGGGCAGCATAAAATTAGGACCAGTTCAAACGGAATTCCCCCAATACGATATGATGCTGTAGAAGAATGTTTGGAAAAACTAACCCATAAGGCCTTAAAACTTAATGCAGAAGTGCATATGCCCAGAATCGGATGTGGTTTGGCAGGAGGAAAATGGGACGAGATAGAACCCATTATTGAAAAAACATTAGTCAGAAATAATATCTCGGTATATGTTTATGACTTTGAATAACAGAAGAAATAAATGGATTAAAAGTTTTACCAAGAAAGAAGAAACATAAAACCGGTTGAAGAAATAGTAATGAAACTTAAATTAAAAAAATATAAAGAACAACTACAGAATTGGCCTCAAAAGGGCTATCACATCATGGCTCAATATGATGAAGATAAAATCATTGTCTATCAGTCTTACCGAAAGGAAATTGGAGATTTTGCATTTGAAAATCAATATTTTGGAGGGAAATTTAGTCTGGAAAGAATGACATGGATAAAACCTAATTTCCTTTGGATGATGTATCGAAACGGATGGGGAACCAAAGAAGGCCAAGAATATGTTTTGGCGATTCATCTGAAAATGTCTGCTTTTAAAAGGTATTTAGAAAATGCAGTCTATTCTTCCTTTAATGATAAGCTAGGAATTTCCCGTGAAGAATGGCAGAATCAGGTGAAACAATCTTCTGTACGATTACAATGGGACCCGGATCATGATCCTTTTGGAAACAAGCTGGAGAGAAGAGCGATACAAATAGGTTTGAGAATGAATTTACCCGTTCTTTTGCTCAGGAAGATATTTTGTTAATTGAAAATATTTCAGATTTTGTAAAAGAGCAGTATCAGTTTGTTTTAAAGGATGATTTGGAAAATCTGATTATTCCTGAAGAAAAACCTCTGTTATTCAATCAGGAAAGATTAAATGAAAAGCTAAGATTAGATCAAAACGAATTGCTATGAACATTGAAGTTATAAAAGCAGACATCACAAAAATCCCGGCAGACATTATTGTCAACGCGGCCAATTCCTCATTGCTTGGAGGGGGTGGAGTGGACGGTGCTATTCATCGCGCAGGGGGAAAGCAGATATTGGAAGAGTGTATCCGGATCAGGAACCGCCAGGGAAAATGCAATACGGGAGAAGCTGTGGTAACTTCAGCAGGAAATCTTCCGGCGAAGTATGTCATTCATACAGTAGGGCCCATCTGGAATGGAGATGTTGAAAAAATGTCAAAGCTTTTGTCAAATTGCTATAAAAACTCTTTAGAACTGGCAGAAAGACTCGGTGTTAAAACCATTGCTTTTCCAAATATCAGTACCGGAGTTTATAAATTTCCAAAAGAATTGGCTGGAAAAGTTGCCCTAGAAACAGTACATAAATTTCAGTCGGAGAATATTGAGAAAGTTATTTTTGTATGCTTTGATGACGAAAATGAAATGATTTACAAAAAATTATTAGACTAAAACACATGAAAAAACTAACCATATTAAGCGGTGCAGGAATTAGTGCTGAAAGCGGAATAAAAACTTTCAGAGACGGAGATGGTCTCTGGGAAAATCACAATATAACCGATGTGGCAAGTCCGGAAGGATGGCGAAAAGACAGGGAACTGGTGCTGGAATTTTACAATCAGAGAAGAAGACAGCTTCATGAAGTACAGCCCAACGAAGCCCATCAATTGTTGGCAGAACTTGAAAAATATTTTGAGGTTCAGATCATTACCCAAAATATAGATGATCTGCACGAAAGAGCCGGATCAACCAATATTCTTCACATTCACGGAGAATTGTTCAAATCCTGTTCTTGTAAAAATAAAAACCTGATCTATGAACAGAAAGGGGATATCCGGATCGGCGATAAAGCAGAAGATGGAGCCCAATTAAGACCATTTATCGTATGGTTTGGAGAAGATGTTCCTTTGTACAAGACTGCACAGGAAAAGGTGAAGGAAGCGGATATTTTGGTCGTTATCGGAACCTCTCTGCAAGTATATCCGGCAGCAGGATTGATTCATGAGATCAAGGACGACTGTCTGCTCGTGGTCATCAATCCCAACGAAACAGGATTCGGATACGGACAAAGAGCCATAGTGATGAAAGAATCTGCAACAAGAGGTATGCAGCTGCTGTTTGATAAACTGGTAAATCTAGCCTGATGGAAAATAGGGTAAAAGCCGGAATTTTTGGAGTCTGCATCGGGGATGCACTTGGGGTTCCGGTAGAATTTAAAAAAAGAGAAGATTTAAAAAGGTTCCCGGTTACAGGTTATCTGGAATATATGTCTTGGAACCAACCAAAAGGAACGTGGAGCGATGACAGTTCACTAACGCTTTGTCTTGCAGAAGAGCTCACAAAAGGGTATGATTTAGAAAAGATCGGGCAAAGCTTTGTCAAATGGAACAAATATGGGCATTGGACAGCTCACGGAAGACTTTTTGATATTGGTGGAACTACAAGGCATTCCATTGCAAGATTGATCAAAGGCGAAAGTGCAAAGTTTTCCGGAAATATTTTTGAGGAAGATAACGGGAATGGTTCTTTGATGAGAATTCTTCCCTTGGCTTTTTATCTTAAAGATGAAGAAAATATCGAGAAACTGTATCAAACGGTAAAAGAGGTTTCTGCAATTACCCATGGACATTTCCGTTCTGTTTTTGCATGTTTCATTTATGTTATTTTCTCCATAGAATTGATCAAAGGAAAAAAGAGAAAAGAAGCTTATATTCGTATGCAGAAGGCAGCCTTGGAATATTCAGAAATTCAAGGTTTTAACCCCAAAGAGATAGAGCTTTATTATAGGGTTTTAAAAAACGATATTTCGGCTTATCCGGAAGAAGAAATAAAAAGCGGAGGCTATGTCCTCCACAGCCTAGAAGCTTCCCTGTGGTGTTTTTTAAACTCTGAAACCTATGCTGAAGCTGTATTGAAAGCCGTGAACCTGGGTGAAGACACGGATACAACCGGAGCCATCACTGGAGGACTTGCAGGGATCTATTATGGATTTGAAAACATTCCGGAAGAATGGGTTTCCGAACTTGTAAGAAAAGGAGATATTGAAGTTTTATGTGAAAAACTTCAGAAAAAATTAATACTATAAAAACACAGACACTATGAATGAAACAGAAAACAAAAGAATAAGCAAATTTCTAAGCCTTATTCTCAGACACCAGCCGGAAACCATACAGCTGAAACTGGATGAAAACGGTTGGGCAGATGTTGATGAACTGATTGCAAAATCGGCAAAGGGCAGAATGCATTTTACTTTCGAAGATCTGGAAGAAGTGGTAGAAACCAATAATAAAAAACGCTTCGCTTTTAATGAAGATAAAACCATGATCAGAGCCAGCCAGGGACATTCCATTGATATAGATCTGGCCCTAAACGCAGTACAGCCACCCGACTTCCTGTATCACGGAACAGCAGAAATCAACATTTCTTCCATTCTGGAAAAAGGAATTGATAAAAGAAGCCGTCAGCATGTTCATTTAAGTGCAGATAAGGAAACAGCGGCAAAAGTAGGAATGCGCCATGGAAAACCAGTTATTCTGACCATCAGAACCAAAGAAATGCATGATGATAGTATACCTTTCTATCTTTCGGCAAACGGAGTATGGCTGACGGATTTTGTAGATCCCAAATATATTTCAAAATAAAGATGATGAGCAGAACATTAGTCATTGGTGACATCCATGGAGGCTTTAAAGCACTGAAACAGGTTTTTGAAAGAGCAGGAGTTACAGTGGAAGATCAACTTATTTTTCTCGGCGACTATGTAGACGGCTGGGGTGAATCTTCAGAGATTATCCGGTTTCTGATGGAGCTTTCCGAAAACCAGGAATGCATCTTCATCAAGGGAAATCATGATGCCTGGTGTGAGGACTGGATGTCTCTCGGAGAAACCCCAGATATTTGGCTCTTCAACGGGGGAAAAAGTACCGTCGAAAGTTATAATGACTACTCATTGGAAGATCTGGCTTTACACCTTGAATTTTTTCAAAGAATGAAAAATTACCATGTAGATGATAAAAACCGGCTGTTTATTCATGCAGGTTATTCTTCCATGCATGGCCCGGAAAAGGAAGTCTATTCCAGTAATTACCGCTGGGACAGAACTTTGTGGGAGACTGCAGTCGCAATGGACAGGAAATTGGCCAAAAATTCAGAGCTTTATCCCAAAAGACTGCTTTTGTACAGTGAAATATTTATAGGACACACGCCAACGTTAGATATAGGAGTTAGCCACCCCGTCAACAAGGCCAACGTCTGGAATATGGATACCGGAGCCGCTTTCACCGGATCCCTGTCAATAATGGATATTGACACCAAAGAATTCTGGCAGAGCGATCCTCTTCCGTCTTTATACCCTGACGAAAAGGGAAGGAATAATGATATCACAGGCAATAAAAGCCTTTGAAAGATTTTTCTCCAGGGATCAAATTACAAACGGAAATTTCTGATTTTCTTGCGCCTTAAAAAATCATTAAGAGCAAAAAACCTTGTGCCCCTGTCTCAATCCAACCTCACAGAATAGCCTCAATAAATCCACAATTTCCCTTTCTCACCCAAATCATATTAAGTAATTTTGAAGTTTAAAAACTGCTTCAATGAAACTGAAATACCTCCTGATTTTTCTAAGCACATCATTATTTTTAGCCCAAAACTCATTTCAAACCCCTTTTGAAAAAGGAAATAAAAACCAAACGGTTACTTATGACGAAATGAACAGCTACTATCAGAACCTGGCTAAAAGCTTTAACACCATCCAATATCTTAAAAAAGGAGAAGATGATAACGGAAAGGCTATTTATGTGGTCATTTACAATCCTTTTTCCGAAAAAGACATGGAAAAACTGAGAAAAGATAAAGCCATTCTTTTCGTAAACAACGGAATTCACCCCGGTGAGCCGGATGGAATTGATGCAACCATGATGCTTATGCGTGATCTCGCGACCGGTAAAATAAAAACACCGCAGAACTTTATTATTGCTGCTATTTCTGCCTATAACGTCAGTGGAATGCTGAACAGAGGTTCTCATTCCAGAGCCAATCAGAACGGCCCGGAGCAGTATGGTTTCAGAGGAAATGCCAGAAATTACGACCTGAACAGGGATTTCATTAAAGCAGATTCAAAAAATGCCCGAAGCTTTCAGGAAATTTATCAATGGCTGCAGCCTGATGTTTTTATTGATAACCATGTCAGTAACGGGGCTGATTATCAGTATACTTTTACGTATATTTCGACCTTCAAGGAACGCCTTGGAAATACATTGGGCAATTATTTTTATAATGATTATCAGGCCAAAAACCTTGAAGATTTGAAAAAACTGGGCTACGAAAGCACTCCTTATGTCAATATTCACGGAGATATTCCGGATGAAGGATTTGCGGCTTTCGAAGACTCTCCGAGATATTCTACAGGTTACACATCGCTGTTTAATTCCCTGGGAACGGTTCCTGAGACGCATATGCTCAAGCCTTATGATAAAAGAGTGGATGCGACGTACAAATACATGCTGGTGAATCTTCATAATTTAGACAAAGATTACAAAAAAATAAAACAGCTTCGAATTGAAAATGTAAAGCAGTACAAAGCAGGAATGCAGTACGGAATACGCTGGAAGATAGATTCTACCCAATTTTCTACAATGGATTTTAAAGGATATGACGGGAAATACAAGGCGAGTGATATTTCCGGAAAGCCAAGGCTGTATTACGACAGAAACAAGCCTTTTACAAAGAAGATAAAGCTTTTTACCACGGCAGTTCCTACCGGGTTTATCAGGATCCCGAAATATTATGTAGTTCCGCAATCCCAATACCGTGTGATTGAAGAACTGAAAAGAAACAAGATCCAAATGACAGCACTCAGGAAAGACAGCACGGCAACAGTTGAGGTTTATAAGATCAAAGACTTTAAAACCGTAAAAAACCCTTACGAAGGACATTATCTTCATTATGATACCACCGTGGAAACAGCAAAAAGAACCCTGAGTTTTTCGGCAGGAGACTATGTAATTCCGACAAATCAGCCTGGTGTAAAATATATCGTTGAAACGCTTGAACCTGAGGCTTTAGACTCATTTTTTAACTGGAATTTCTTTGATGGAATCCTGGCGCAGAAAGAATATTATTCCGCCTATATCTTTGAAGATACCGCTTCTGAATTATTGAAATCAGATAAAAAGCTGAAAGATGCTTTTGAGGCTAAAAAATCATCAGATCAAAAGTTTACGGACGACGGAGCTGCACAACTCGACTGGATCTACAGAAATTCTCCCTACTTTGAAGAAAAGACATTCAGACAATATCCGGTTTACAGAATTTTATAAATATTTTTTTTGATTTAAAATGTTGATAACCAGAATCTAATTTACAGGTTTTACACGCACGCAATTAGGGTGTTTTTCCTCATAGATTTGATCATACTCTGGCGAAATTTGCTTTATAAAACCAATAAAAACTATAGTTATGGCAACTAAAAAGCATTTTTTCGTTTCACTGGAAGGAGTAGATCTTTCGGATGAACAATTGAAAAACATTGATAGAGGAATTCAGAATGTAGTTCTTTCTGAACTTTCAAAGATTGATAATACACAGGCTTTCGGAGCCCACAGAGATTTCAAAGGACTCTTAAGACCCATGAAAATAAAAGACTGGTTTCCCTGGGGCATCATTATTTTCAAACCGGGAATTGATATTCAGAGCCAGGTGAAAACCATTCAGTCTCAGATAAAAAGCTATGGAGGCTAATTCCGATACTTCAAAAAAGATGTGTCCCAGTTACATAGGAAAAGTTGGGGCACGGCTTTTCGGAGTGGTCAGCAAAGACGGGAAAGTACAGTTTATCACACCACTCACCGTCACAGAAGATTTTCTGAAGCAGAATCAAGGTAAAAACAGTCTTGAACAAAGATTCCGTTTTACCGGGAAATGTGTTGAAAAAGGCTGCGCGCAATGGGATAAGGAAGAATCTAAATGTTCTCTTTCCCGGAAGGTTCAGAATTTGGATTTCCATAAAGAAAAAGAGCTTGTTTTTTGCCCGATCAGGTCGCAATGCAGGTGGTTTTCCCAGGATGGAAAAGAAGCCTGCTTTTCCTGCAATGAGGTGACAAGAAATATGGAAGAGCTCCTTGTAAATGTGCAGCAATAAAAAAGACGCTTCAAACTGAAACGTCTTTTTGTTTTATCTTGGTAAGCCTCTTTTTAAAGCAATTTCTGCCCTTTTAACGGCCACTTTTTCTTTCCAGTCCATGTATTTCTTTTTGAAATTCGACTTCATAATATCGTCAAATTTACGCTGTACGGTAAGGTTCCATAAAGAATGGGCTTTTACCGCCCAGGATTTATCCCATGCTCTTAAAGAGATGGAGAAACTTCCGTCCAGATATTTCATCCAGTGCCACCATCCTGTTGGCATGAAAAGCGTATCACCATGCTCAAGGAAACACTCAATTCCCTCTACGCCGTCCAGGGCAGGATACTTCTCAAAATCAGGATTGTCTATATCATAATCTTCCAGCGCATAGGTTGCATAAGGAAGCCGGTAAAGCCTTTCCTTCCACTTGTATTCAAACAGCTTTACGTGTTTTCTTCCATTGAAATGGGTGTGGAAAATATGTGCCATATCAATGTCAAAATGAAGGAACGTTACAGAACCTTTTCCTCCAAAAAACATAGATGGATATTTATCCAGAAAACCTCCCATCAGTGCTTTAGGAGAAATATAGTCTTCCAGTAATTTTTTAGCGTGTTTTATAGGGTCAAAAAAGAAGATTCTCAGATCAGTAGGCTCTTTTTGGATAAGATCTATATAATCTGCGAATTTCATTTTTGTGGTAGGCGTATTGATGGGTGCTGCAGGATCAGCTTTCTTGGAATCATAAAGAGGAACTTCCACATCACCTACTGCTTCTTTTACATAATCCATAGTCCACTTCTGGTAAGCAGGCCAGTTTCTTGCCATATTTTTAATGACAACGGGCCTTCTGGGCTTTAGATATTTTTCCGTAAACTCTTCCTGAGTAATATCATCTACAACATCTATAGGCTTTAAAATAATTCCCATTCTATAAATTTTATGTTACAAAATTATTAAATAAATATATATGAATCAGTGTTTAGCTATTTTTTAATCTATGATTCAAATCATTTTTAACTATTTAGACTAAATAAAAAATTAAAAAAGCCATTTCTTTCTTAAAAACTCTTAGCTATTGCTCAATATTAGCTATTATTTATTCAAAAATACCATAAGCGGGAAAATGAGAGATTAAAATCATGTTCAAATTTTGCAACCATATTTTAAAGAATTGACAAGCCAAACAAATTTTTGAAACGAAATTTACATATTCCTGTCTCAATAGTTTTGTTTAAAAGATGGGATTTATAAAAATATCACTAAGTTTATAGTGTTAAGCATTTAACCTTTATCATTAAAATACATCTTTATAAAAGTGTAACAAAAAACACAAGCTACGAACTAATTAAGCAAATAATAAATTATGAGGAGAAAGATTTCTTTATTTCTGATGCTTTTTTTCACGGTGCTCTCGTTTGCACAGAAAACGGTGTCAGGGAAAATTACTGATGAAGACGGATCTGCTATTCCCAGCGCCAGTGTTACCATAGAAGAACCGGGCAAAGATGCTATTTTGGCATACGGAATCACCAATTCCAAGGGAGAATATAAAGTGACTTTTACCTCTGCGGAGCCTAATGTCGATCTGAAAGTAAAAGCATTCAACCAAAAACCACTGACTAAACAGATCAGTAACAGCGACCAGACTCTGACTTTCAAAATGCAGTCTGAAGCTACAGAAATAAAAGAAGTCCAGCTGAAAACAAAGATGATCACGGCAAGGGGTGATACCATTGCGTATGATCTTAAAGCTTTTGACAGTAAAAACGACAGAACGCTTGCCGATGTAATGAGAAAAATTCCCGGTATTGAAGTAAATAAAGACGGAACAATTCTTTATCAGGGAAATGCCATCAATAAGTTTTATGTTAACGGAAAAGACCTGATGGAAGGCGGATATGGAACAATCAACAACTCACTTCCCAAAGATGCAGTACAGAAAGTGGAAGTCCTTGAAAACCACCAGCCGGTAAAAATTCTTCAGGATAAAGTGCCTTCTGATCAGGCGGCAATCAATATTAAGCTGAAAAATTCGGTTACCATGACCGGAAGAGGAGAAGTGGGAACCGGTTTTGGAGATCCGTGGCTATGGAATGTTAAATTAACACCCATGTTTTTTGGACAGAAAAGCCAGTGGGTAGTGAATTACAAAACCAACAATATGGGTGAGCAGGTGGAAAATGAAGGAAATATCTTAGCTTTCGGAAACAGATTTGAAGGAAGAAGAACCAATACTACTCAAAATGACTGGCTGAATGTAGAAAATGCAAGTACACCCAATCTTCCGGTAAAAAGATATTTGATGAACAATGTGCATTATCTTTCGGCAAATTATCTTACCAATATCGACAAGAAGAAAGAATGGGAGCTTAAAGCCAATGCCAACTATACCAATAATGCAGTTGAAAGAGAATCTTACAGCCAGACAGATTATTTTGGAGGAAGCTCCAATATGGTAAACATTCTGAATAATTTTTATACAGATAAGGCAAAAGGGGAATTAATATTTACAAAAAATGCTAAAAAAGGATTCTTTAAAAACACCACAAGCTTTTCTCAGTTTTGGAACGCCGACAGAGGAATGGTTGACAGAACGGATGCCGCAAACGGAGTGAAAAGACATGCCGATGAAGCGATAGAATCTCCAACAACATCTTTCCAGAACTCCCTGAGCACCATTATACCATGGAAAGAAAAAATGGTGAATCTTTTATCTTTTATAAGTTATCAGACAGACAAACAGACATTGAAAGTTTTCCCGGCCTCTTATCTGGACATTCCGGGATTCACTCCTGAACCTAAGAACTTTGCGAAACAAAACCTGAGACTTAAAACGATTGAAGCCAATCATTCTGCCAATATTGGATTCTCTACAAAAGGATGGACATTCACTCCGGAAATCGGATTTAATTTTAAGACAACAGATTTAGTTTCAGATTTATCAAATATTATTACAACAGGAGCGCTTCCGGAAGCCTATAGTAATGATCTTACCTATACTACAGCAACACCTTACGGAAGCCTGGGCGTAAATTATAAAAATGATTCATGGATGGTGTATGCCAATTTTCCTGTAAATTCTAATAACATTAAAGCGGAAGATCCATTAAGAAATGTTGCTAAAGATGTGAATAAAGTAACTTTTGAACCAAGCGTGTTTGCACAGTATACTTTTGCTTCTTTTTGGAAAGCTTCGGTAAATGCTAATATCAATAACAATTTTGGAGAAATAAATACAGCTTATTCAGGGTTCTTGATGACCTCACCAAGCGGAATCAGTGCAATGGATATCAATAATCCTATACCTCAGAATAATAATAAATCTGCAGGAACAAGACTGGAATACCGAAACCCTTTGAATAATTTATTCTTTAATATCAATTACAGATTTTCAGATGCCAAAAGAAACCTGATTTCAAACCCGTTGATTAATGGAGCAGGTTATACCGTAATGCAATATATAGAACAGGATAATCATGTATTAAATAATGGCTATAGTGTGGAAGTGGGAAAATACTTTCCAAAATTTAAAACAAATGCTTCTCTTAGCTACAGCAACAATACTGCAAAATCTGATGCCTTCCTGAATAATAATTCATTTACAAACAACAACAACAGCCAGTCTTACGGAATTAAATTCAACAATACTTATTTCAGCTGGATGAGCTTAGATTACAATGCAAGTATTTCCAGAACAAAACAAACCAGCACAGGAAATATAAACTCCAGTGCTACCAGAACCGGATTTACCCATAATCTTGGGGCGTTCTTCTATCCGGTAGAAAACCATACTTTTGGATTCAACTGGGATCAGGTCAATACAAATGCGGCAGATCAAAAATACCACAACGGATTCTATGACGTTTCATATCAGTTTACCTGGTCAAAAAAGAAAATTGATTTTGAACTTAAATGGATGAATATAGCCAACAAAAAAGTATTCGAAACCTATGATATCAATACTACCAATATTACTTTTACAAGATATCAGCTTCGTCCAAGCCAGGTTATGTTTACCGTAAAATTTAATTTCAAGTAACAATAAAAAATAAAACACAAAACCCAATCTCAAAGAGGTTGGGTTTTTTATTTGAGATATATTCGTCCGGATTTTACTAAAAGCTCTGATGATCTGCAGATGGACCATAGCTTCCGGGAAGAGGAATGTCATTCAGTCTGTAATATACTCCCAGCTGCGCCCTGTGATGGGTAATCTGGTTTAAAGAATGGCGGATAGAACCGTATTTGGTCCACTTTGCCACTTCATGACCATTGTTTTTCAGGGCCCAGGTTTCATTCAGGTCTTCTTCCCTGGCATTGTCAAGTGATTGCTGTGCAGATTTAAAATTCTCATCAAGGGTCTGCAGGAGGTCTTCTTTTGTAGAAAGGTGCTTAGGCTGAAAATCTCCCTTCGCAAAATCCAGATCCGAAGTTTTCAGCATCACATCCGGCCATCCGAAAATTTCGGAAATATGAGTGGCAAGAGGCATCATTTTCATACTTTTCTCATGAGGAGCATAGTCGTTTTTTTCTTCAGGGTAAACTTCGAAAAATTTCCGGGTTGTCTGGTACTCTGTTTCAAGTTCATCTTTAAATTGTGATAAAGTATCCATAATATTTTGTTTTTAAGTATTTAAAGATAAGGGTTTTAAGAAATAAAATGTGGTAAGAAAATCATAATTTATTCCATAGCTGAGAGATATTTCATTGGTCCTGGAAATTCTGGACATATTACAATGAACAGTATGTAGGGTATGTCGCTAGTCATCAACGACCTACGCCGGGTTAAATAAAATTTTGAAAAAAAACTGTAACATATGACAACAATTGATAACTAATTAGTAAACGTTATTACAATGAAAAATCTATTTTTTGTATTCTTTATCGCTCTTTTTGCCTTGGCATCGGCGCAGGATTCAAAAGAATCAAAAGAGACAGCAAACCGCTTCTTCTATGAACTGACTTTTAAGCCGAAGAAGGATTCTGCTAAGATGGATAAAGTAATTACAATCCTGGATATTACAGACAAAAACAGATCCATTTATCAGGATTATACAGTGATCGCTCAGGATTCTATTATGAAAGTTGAAATTGAAGCCATGCAGAAAGCAGGCATCATGAAAGATTTGTCAAAAACCATTAAAACTCCTAAAATTTCCGCCAGAATATACAAATCATATCCAGGCATGAAAGTGCAGTATGTAGATAAAATAGCGAGCGGATTTACACCAGCTAATATTGGATATAGTGAAGATTTAAAATTCAACTGGAATATCCTTAATGATAAACAAAAAATAGGAGAGTACAACACTCAAAAAGCGACCACTGAATTCGGAGGAAGAAAATGGACCGCCTGGTTCAGTACAGACCTGCCGTTTCAGGATGGGCCTTATAAATTCTTTGGACTTCCTGGTTTAATTGTTAAAATTGAAGATGATCAGAAAAATTACTCTTGGGTTTTACAGGGAAACAAGAAAGTGAAAGACTATACGGAATATTCTTATATCGAAAATCTGATGCAGGCGAAAGGTGGAAAAGTTAATGAGCTGTCAAGGGAAAAGTTTGAAAAAACATTCAGCGATTTCAAAAAAGATCCTTTTGCATCCATAAGACCTATGATGACTCAGGAAATGCTGTCCAAAACAGTTCCGGGAATGGATGGTACAGTTGGCGATATGGTGAAAAAGCAGGAGAAGCAGTACAAAGACTTTTACAGCGCCAATGATAATCCGATAGAAATATCATCAGCACAGGACGACAAAAAGAAAAAATAAGCATTCATATCAACTAAATTATATTCTGAATCAACCCGGATACAACAATGTATTTGGGTTGATTTTTTATCTACCATGAATATTTTGCAGATTTACAGTAATTTATATTAAAGATATTCTCAATTATAGACGGAAATTTAGAATTTTGCCTGCTTTTTTAAAAAATAAATCACAATACTTTGAAATTTGCACCTTCTTTTATATGTTTGCCAGACCATAAATTAAAGATTTTAGATTAAAGTGTATGCGCTGCTTTAGAAGCTGCGGGATAATTTAAATAGATTAATCAAACATTCATATCAGCTAAATTATATTTTGAATCAACCCGGATACAGCAATGTATTTGGGTTGATTTCTTTCATACCTTTTCGTTATTTAGATTAAATTTAAATAGCGTATATTTGCCCTTACAAAAATTCAGGCTTTGAAACAGATTGACTTACATAAATTAAGTGGTTTCCCTAAAAACAAAATGGGGAAGATTTTAGGGTATGATAACGATTACCTGAAAATGCCAAACAAGATCATAGAAATGGGACTTTTGCCGGAAACTATTTTCAGAATATTGTACCAGGCACCCTTCAATGGTCCCATGTATGTAGAATTTGGAGAAGAAAAAAGCCGTATTGCTCTTCGTGAAGAAGAGGGAGAATATATCATTGTTGAAGAATTGAATTAATGCAGGAAAATAAGAAAAAACAGGTCCTTTTAGTGGGGAACCCTAATGTTGGAAAGTCTACGGTTTTCAATGCGCTGTGCAACAAAAAACAGAAGACCGGAAACTATGCAGGAGTTACCGTTGCAAGCCATTCCGGAAATTATACCTATAAAAATGAGGAGGTTGAGGTAATCGACCTGCCGGGCTCATACAGCGTTTATCCAAGTTCGGAAGACGAGGCTATTTTTTCCAAATTTCTTATTGATGAGCAGAAAAACTATGAAGGCGTAATCTATATTCTTGAAGCATTAAGTTTAAAAAGAGGATTGCTTCTTTTCCAGCAGATACAGGATCTTGGTATTCCTATGATTTTGGTGGTCAATCAGATCGATCAGGCAGCAAGAAGAGGAATTAGCATTGATATCCAGAAATTCTCTGATGCTCTGGGGATCAAAATTATTCAAACCAATGCTAAAGAACAGATTGGAATAGAAGAAATAAAAGAAGCTGTCCTGAAAGACGGATTTAAAAAAGCAGATAAGATCTCCTTTGAAACGCCAAACGAACATAAAGATTTTATTCAAAAGATAGCAGCCCACAAAGGTCTCGACAACGAATATAAAGCCTGGATGAGCCTTTCATTAGGCTCCGATCTCGGAAGAATAGAATCCATAAAAGACCTTCTTAACCAGCCCGATTCTAAAAGTCTCGTTCCCAAACGGCTTCAGGTTCAGGAAACGGTAAGAAGATACCAGAGTGTAGATAAAATACTGGCGGATGTAATCTCTAAAAAAGCCCAGTTCAAAGAGCTTTTAACTGAAAAATTAGATAAAGTCTTGGTTCACAAATTCTGGGGCTATGTTGTTTTTCTCCTGATCCTGCTGATTATTTTCCAAAGTGTTTTCTTCCTGGCAGAATATCCGATGAACTGGATCGATGATTCATTCTCATGGCTGGCTGCTTTTACGGGAGAACACCTGCCGGAAGGGCCGGTCAATTCACTGATTTCGAGTGGAATTATTCCCGGAATTGGTGGAATTGTAGTATTTGCCCCACAGATTGGTATTTTATTGTACTTCCTGTATTTACTGGAAGATTCAGGATATATGGCGAGAGTGGTATTCCTCATGGACAGGCTGCTGCGTCCTTTCGGACTGAATGGCAAAAGTATTGTACCCCTGGTATCAGGAACTGCCTGTGCTATTCCTGCAGTGATCTCTACAAGAAATATTGAAAATGTAAAAGAAAGACTCTTAACCATATTGGTTACTCCTTTTATGACCTGTTCCGCAAGACTGCCGGTATACAGCATCATTATCGGGCTGATCATTTCTGACGGATCATTCCTTGGAATTAAATATAAGGCGCTGGTGCTGATGGGAATGTACCTTTTAGGATTCCTGGTAGCGCTGTTTTCAGCAGCAGTTTTGAAAAGATTTATAAAAAATAAAGAAAAGACCTATCTTGTGATGGATCTGCCTACCTATAAAAAACCACTTTTCGGATACGATCTTAAAATGGTGCTGGGTAAGGTTTGGGACTTCGTTACAGGAGCAGGAAAGATTATTTTTATTGTAAGCATCATTGTCTGGTTTTTAAGCTACTTCGGACCCAAACAGAATCCCAATCAGTTGGTGGCAACGAATGTAGAACTTGATCATTCTTATCTTGCCAAAATGGGTAAGGGAATTGAACCCCTTATTGAGCCTCTTGGCTACGACTGGAAGATGGGCGTGGGAATCCTGACAAGTTTTGTGGCCAGAGAAGTTTTCGTGGGAACCATGTCTACGCTCTACAGCCTGGATGATGATGCTCCGGAGGTGAAAGTAATAGATAAAATGAGACGAGATGTAAAACCTGACGGCGAAAAAGTGTTCAGCTTCGCAACAGGTATTTCCGTGCTTTTATTTTATGCATTTGCAATGCAGTGTGTTTCTACGCTTGCAGTAGTCTACAGAGAAACCAAAAGCTGGAAATGGACCGGCTTTCAGGTTGTGATGATGACCGGTTTGGCATATTTTGTGTCGTTGATAGCTTATCAGATTTTAAAATAATGGATACCTCATTAATTTTTCAGTATGTAATCATCATATTGATCGTAGCGTTCGCCTGTTACTCTTTATTTAAAGTACTCAGAAAGAATTTTGCGCCGAAAAAATTCAGTTCCAAAAGAACCAACTGCGACAAAGACTGCGGTTGCTCCTGATCTGCTTTTAAGCTTATAATTGAAAAAATTGTAGTAATTTCATTCTCTGAAACTAAAACCCAATTCGATTTGAGCACGAAATCAGCAGCTGTCTTTTTATTCTCTCTTCTAACCGTTTGGGCAAACGCCCAGATCGACACCACTAAAATAAAGTCCTATGCAGATCAGATAATGGTCCGTGTAAATCTAGACACCAATATTGAAAAGTATGTTTTTACTGAAGGTCCTGAGGATAAACCTTTAGAAACCATCTTTTCAATCAACAATAAAACAAGAGCTTCCTTTTCTATTGATTATAGGATTATAAGTGCAACGGTTTCATTTACACCAAACTTTCTTCCAGGTAATAATGATGATGCGCTCAAAGGAAGCAGCTCCTATGCAGACCTGAGATTCAGGTTTTTCCCGAAAAAATTTATCCAGACCGTTTATTACAAAAATGTAAAAGGGTTTTACATGGAAAATATGAGCGACTTTTTCCCGGACTGGAAAGAAGGAAGAGATCCATATTTCCAGTTTCCGGATCTGAGGGTTCAGAGCTTTGGAGGATCTACAGCCTATGTGCTGAAAGATCATTTTTCTCTGAAAAGTATTTACACACAGGGTGAATGGCAGAAAGAAAGCCGTGGAAGCTGGGTGCCCATTGTAGATTATGACCTTTCTATATTCAGAGATATTTTAAACGGACAGAAAAGCAAGGAAACCCAGTACAGTTTCGGAGGAAGCATGGGATACTTTTACAATTGGGTGCTGGGTGTTAAAAAAAGAGTGAATATTGCTCCCCATGTATCGCTGGGGTTAGGCGGAATGTTTTCTAACAGCTGGGATATCCATGATGACGGAACAAAATTCAACAAACAAAATACCCAGTATTTAACACTGAAGTTTGCTACTGGGCTTCATATAGGATATAATACCGATCGATTCCTTTTCGGAGGGAAATTTAATGTCAATGCTTATGCCTATAATGAAAGCAATAACCAGAATGTGCAAAACAACAATCTATACGGACTGCTTTATATAGGTTACCGTTTTCCGCCACCGAAGGTTATCAAAAGGAATTATGATAAGGTCCAGAAAAAGATTCCCATCCTATAACTTATTGGGTCTTTTAAGTATCTTTGCTACCGAAACCAATTAAAAAAATATAAAAAGAATGTCGTTAATAAAATCTATTTCCGGGATCAGAGGAACGATCGGCGGAAAAGTAAATGATAACTTAACTCCTCTGGATGTCGTGAAATTTGCATCAGCATTTGGAACATGGCTTCAGAATACACAGAATAAAAAGGATTTAACTCTAGTCATAGGAAGAGATGCCAGAATTTCCGGGGAAATGGTTTCTTCGCTGGTAACAGCTACCCTGCAGGGATTGGGAATACATGTAGTGGATCTTGGACTTTCTACAACACCAACGGTGGAAATAATGGTTCCCGAACTTAATGCAGACGGAGGCATTATCCTGACTGCTTCCCACAATCCAAAACAATGGAACGCTCTTAAACTATTGAATGGTAAAGGAGAGTTCATCAGCGGAGATGATGGCGCAAAAGTACTGGCCCTTGCCGAAAGTGAAGATTTTAATTACGCAGAAATTGATGATCTTGGAAAATATGAAACAAGAAATGATGCTTTTGATATTCATATTCAGCAGATCTTGGATCTTCCGATGGTAGACGTTGAAGCTATTAAAGCTAAAAAATTCAAAATAGTTCTCGATGCGGTAAATTCTACAGGAGGAATTGCAATTCCAATGCTGTTAGACAAATTAGGTTGTGAGACGATAAAGCTGTACTGCGAACCGAATGGACAGTTTCCGCACAACCCAGAACCACTGAAGGAACATTTGGGAGATATCTGTGAGCTTGTCAAAAAAGAAAATGCAGATCTAGGAATCGTTGTAGATCCGGATGTGGACAGATTAGCATTAATTGATGAAAAAGGAGAAATGTTCGGGGAAGAATATACCCTGGTGGCTGTGGCAGATTATTTACTGAAACACAAAAAAGGAGTTGCTGTATCAAACCTTTCTTCAAGCCGTGCGTTGAGAGATGTGGCCAGAAGCCATGATTCAGAATACTTTGCAAGTGCTGTAGGAGAAGTAAACGTAGTGAACCTGATGAAAGAGAAAAACGCTGTAATTGGTGGGGAAGGAAACGGAGGAATCATCTACCCTGATCTTCATTACGGAAGAGACTCTTTAGTGGGTGCCGCCTTATTTTTAACTCATCTGGCCAAAGAAAACAAAACGGTTTCCCAGTTAAGAGCTGGGTATCCGGAATACTTTATGGGCAAAAAGAAAATAGAGCTGACACCGGAGATTAATGTGGATGATATCTTAGCCAAGATGGAAAAAGAATATCAGAATGAAGAGGTTTCCACCGTGGACGGCGTTAAGATTGACTTTGAAAAGAACTGGGTTCACCTGAGAAAATCCAATACGGAACCCATCATCAGAATTTATACTGAGGCCCATTCACAGGAAGAAGCTGACAAGCTTGGAGACGATATCATCGCTAAAATTAAAAGCTTGATTTAAAATAAAAACAGGAACGGAACAGAAATGCTCCGTTCTTTTTTTGTTGAATCTTTTTTAATATCCCCGAAAAGAAGAACGCAAACAGGATAAATAAATCAGTTTTGAATTTGAAATTGGTGCCGGAAATGGATCATCATCACTATTTAACCACAATTTCCGTTTTTTATCCACAATCCTTTTATCTGTTTTCTTTTTTTACTATCTTTAATATAGAAATTTATGAAAAAATAATTCAAAAAAAAGTTGCAACTTTGCATAAACATTTGAATTTCAGTTTCAGAGGTTATTATTAATTAAAAAGTTTGCCGAGGTTTGTAAGCATATTCAGACATCGGGCCGACAAAGACAACACTATTGGAAGAGTATTTTGGAAATGAACTTGTAAAAAAGTTCGAGGAAATGATGGAAAATAATGATGAATTCTACTTCGATACCGAAGAGCTAGAAGACATTATTGTTTATTATTTGGAGCTGGGAGATTTTAACTACGCAGACAATGCTGTTAATTATGGACTTAAGCTTCATCCCAATTCATTGGATATCAAGATAAAAAGACTTGAGATTCTTTTGGAATGGGAAGATTATAATACCGCAAAAGAACTCATTGACGAACTGAAAGGTTCATCCATGGAGAATACAGACTTTATGGTCTGCTATGCAAAGTATTATTCGAACCTGGGAAATCCCAGAAAAGCCATTGACATCTGCAAAAAAGCCTTAGAACTGCAGGAAGAAGAAAACTTCCTTCACAACTTTATTGCGGATGAATATGTAAACCTTGGAGATCCCTTTAACGCGCTTAAACACTACAGAAAAGCTCTGAAAGAAGATCCTATGGATGAGTATTCTCTCGAAAACTGTATGATCTGCTTCAGCGACCTGAATAAGAGCGAGGAGGCTATTGCCTTTCTTAATGAATATTTAGATGAATTTGCCTATTCCGAAACCGCATGGTTCGAATACGGACAGTTTTACTTCAACAGAAAGAATTATGAAGAAGCAATAAAAGGATATGATTACCTTTTGGCCATCAACTCAAGTTCTGTAGGAGTGTATGCCAATAAAGCAGCCTGCTATGAAGCCCTGGGACAATACCAGAAGGCAGTAGAAGTGTATGAGGAAATGCTTGAGCTTGAATATACCAAAGCATTTACATTTTATAAGATAGGACTGTGTTATAAAGCGCAGAAACAATCCATAATGGCCTTAAATGCATTCCAGAAATCATTGAGAGAAGACCCACAGTTTTATCTTGCAATGATGGAACAGTCTTATCTCTATGAAGAAATGGGAGGGATGAAGGAAGCCCTGCATTTTGCAAAAGAAGCCACCCAGCTGAATGACAGCAATCTTGATTATCAGAAAAGACTGGCGTTTCTGTTCATTGATTCCGGAAAATTTGAAGAAAGCCTTGCCTGCCTGAAAAAGCTGGTAGATGCAGAGCCTTCAAGATTTTATAACTGGTATGCCTATTCAGAAGTTTTGATGCTTCTCGGAGAATATGAAGAAGCGGTGACTATTCTGGATAACGCCTTGAAGGTGCATGACAGGGCAGAGCTTTATTATCAGCTCAGCAACTGTTATTTCAACCTTAGGAATCCGGAAAAAGGAGCAGAATCTCTTCAGAAAGCTTTAAATATTGATGCATCGCTTGCCCAGGATATGCAGAAAAAATATCCTTTCATTAAAGATGAGGTAAAGAAAGTCAAAGCTAAGGTGAAAAAGAAAAAGAATTCTTAGAAGTTGGAAGTTTAGACTTAAGATCGAAAGATTTGTCTTAATTCTCCTTAACAGCTTAAAGATTCTTAATGGTTTAAATTAACAATCATAAATAATTAATCCTGCGGCAATGCAGGATTTTTAGTTGATACAAGTTTAAAGTAAGAATCTATTTTCTTAATAGTAAGGAAAATGCATTTCCCTAGTATTACTTATCAATAAGTGAAACGGCTTTGTTTATCTTAAAAGTCAACAGAATGCTTTATAAAACTTTGTTTATCATTGCGTTTAATCTTAACTCTAATCCAGATTAAATAATCTCCTTTATATATATCTTTATTACAGTTTTAAAAGCACAAAAAACCTTACTTTTTTACAGCAACGGATTTAGCTCTTAAAAAAATAAGTCCACCAATAATCACCCCAGCCCCTATAAACTGTAAGAAGCTCAGTTTTTCACCATCTAAAAAGCCCCAGATAATAGCAACGATGGGCATCAGCAGGGTTACCGTGGATGCAAATAGTGGTGTAGATACCTTCAGCAGCCGGTAATTTAAAGTCATAGCCAACCCGGTTCCAAAGATGGATAATAAGCCTACAAACATCAGCCCCAGCATATTGTTCTCATTAAAACTGAATGTTGAAAAGAACCCCGTGAATGTTAAAGCAATAAGAGAAGGAAAAAATAAAACAAATGAGAAAACAAACGCGGATAAAATAGTGGAAGAAACATCCATAAGTTTAGACTTCACCGTGGTTGTGCTTACAGCATAGCACAGTGTGGCCAATAACAACAGTAATATTGGAATAAGTTTGAATTTTCCGCCTTCTCCGTCTCCTCCGAAAGCCAGTAAGCAGACTCCGGCAAAGCTGATCATTGTTCCCACGATCTGCCTTTTGGTTGTGTCAAACTTCCAGATCAGCGCGCCTACAATAATCACGAAGATGGGCATCATAGAGTTGATAATTCCGGCGATACTGCTGCTCACTTCTGTTTCTGCAATCGGAAACAGGAACATAGGAATGAAATTCCCAGTAAATGCAGCCAGAATAAGCCACTTCAGATGCTTTTTGGGGAACAGCTTATATTTTGAAATTGCGACCGGCATTAAAATAATTCCGGCGATCAGAACCCGGAGTGCTCCCACCTGATATGGACTGAAGTGCTCAAGAGACTTTTTGATCAAAATAAAAGACGAGCCCCAGATAACAGTTAATATAATAAGAAGGACCCATTTTTCTCTATCTGCGTTCATTGTTTTTGTGTAAGATGTTTAAAAATTCTTTTTTAGGAATCATTTTTGCGCCTAAGCTTTCCAGGTGCTCTGTATGGGATTGACAGTCAATGAGATCAATGTTTTCTTTATTGCTTTCCACAAAATGAATAAAGCCGGCTTTAGAAGCATTGCTTACTTTCGCAAACATACTTTCACCACAGAAAATATTCCCGATCTTAAGCCCGTAAAAACCTCCAACGAGTTCTCCATTCTGCCATACCTCGATACTTTTGGCAAGACCATATTCATGAAGCTGAATAAAAGATTCCATCAGCTCGTCCGAAAGCCATGTCCCTGTCTGCCCTTTTCTGCTGGCTTGCTGGCAGTTTAAGATAACCTCCCTGAAGTTTTTGTTCTCCGAAAATGTAAAAATACCCCTGTTCAGTATTTTCCGCATCGATTTGGAAACTTTCAGCTCCTCAGGAAACAGGACAAATCTTGGATCCGGGCACCACCACAATATTTCTTCTCCGGGATTGTACCACGGAAAGATCCCCAACTGATAGGCAAACCAAACCCGCTCTGTAGACAGGTCTCCTCCAAAGGCAACCAGCCCCTCGTGACCGTCATAAAGTTCAGGATCAGGGAAAGAAATTTCGTTTTCGTCTAATCGGACCATTTTTTTGGAAAAAAAATCCCACTTGAGAAAGCAGGATTTATATTAGATCTTATTTTTTTAATTAAAAAGGTAAATCATCATCATCGTCACCAGCGAAAGGATTTTCATTGGAAACCGGAGATGCAGATTGAGAAGGAGAGGCCTGAGTAGGCTCAGATCCGTTGTCCATTACTTTTTCAATTTTCCATCCTGTGATAGAGTTGAAATATTTAGTTTCACCCTGAGGAGAAACCCATTCTCTTCCTCTGATGTTGATTCCCACTTTTACATTTTCGCCTTCCTTAAGATTATCTAATAAACTGATCTTATCAGACAAAAATTCTATGTTTATCGGCTGTGGATACTGTTCCTGGGTTAAAATAACCATTTCTCTCTTTTGAAAGCCACTTGCAAATGTCTGAGCATCAAAAAGTTTCTTTACCGTTCCTTGTAATTCCATATTGTAATTATTAACGTTGTAAAAGTAAGAAAATGAAATGTAATAATTAGGGGACCTGAAAAAAAATGTGAGAATTTTAATTTTTTTTTCTGAAAAGTTTGGAGACAATGGAAAAAGTCCTATATTTGCACTCACAAAAACGAAGCAAGCTCTTTAAAATAAACAAAAACAAACCAGCGGATGTGGTGTAATTGGTAGCCACGCCAGACTTAGGATCTGGTGCCGTGAGGCGTGGGGGTTCGAGTCCCTTCATCCGCACTATGCGAAAATAGCTCAGCTGGTAGAGCACAACCTTGCCAAGGTTGGGGTCGCGGGTTCGAATCCCGTTTTTCGCTCCACACCTGCCCTGGTGGTGGAACTGGTAGACACGCAGGACTTAAAATCCTGTGTTCGTAAGAACGTGCGGGTTCAAGTCCCGCCCGGGGTACTAAACTCTCTGTTGATCTCAACGGAGAGTTTTTTTATTTTTAAAAGGTTTGTCAAATCTGTTTATTTATTCATTGTTTGTGAGTTTTATGTTTTTTTAGTTCTTATTTTAAAGCAAAATGTTTTATATTTGTAGCTGTAAAAGGAATAAGTTCTTTACATAAAAACAACCGGCGGATGTGGTGTAATTGGTAGCCACGCCAGACTTAGGATCTGGTGCCGTGAGGCGTGGGGGTTCGAGTCCCTTCATCCGCACTTTGCGAAAAAACTCTCTGTATTATTTACAGAGAGTTTTTTGTTATGCCTTTCATATAAAACGTTTCGAATATTTAGAATCTAGATAATGCGTCTCGGTTAAACTGGAAATTCTCAGGCTTTTTGTTTAATCTGTACCCAAGATAATAGTAACTTCTGTATCTGTATCCTTAATGGAATACTCCATAATTTTGTTATACTAAAACAGAGTATTATGGAAACTATTATTCGAAACCAGCAGCTTCAGTATGCTGACGTCTATATTTCAGATATGCAGTCTCTGAAAAATATATTTCTGCAGTCACAGAATTTATCCAGATTAAACCATGATTTCGGCGTACCCTTTCTTTTGGCTAAGAAAAGGAATGAGATTCTGGGTTTTGCAAGTCTGGTCATTAATGAAAAAGGAAAGATTACATTTAAAATCTATGGGAAAGGCAGCCTTACAGATTCTGAAAAAAGAAATTTTAATCTTCAGGCAGAGCACTATTTTAATAAAAACAATTCAGCGAATTTTCGTAATGCAGAACAGCTGAAAAGCAGTATCAGCAGAATGATCAGCTGGCTGAATTTGGGCTGAAACTTCAATAAAGTTGTACATTTACTTAAAACCGAGGCTTTATGTCAAAAGACGTTCTCTATCTTAAAATAGCAAAATCTGTCACCGAGCAGATCAAAAGCGATACCCTGCAGTTGGGTGACAGGCTCCCTTCACTAAGAAGTGCTCAAAAACTCTATAATGTAAGCCTGAATACTGTAAAACAGGCTTATATGGAGCTGGAAAGCCGATCTTTAGTGGAATCCCGTCCTAAATATGGCTATTTTGTGAGCCAGACTTCTCAAAGAAAACTGGCCTTGCCTTCGGTGGCTCCCATGAAAGTGGCGGAAAAGAAAAATACGCCGGAAGATCTTATTGATAAAGTATTCGGAACTATTGACGGAACAGATGTTACCCACTTTGCCTTAGGAATTCCGGGGAAAAGCTTCCTGCCTTTAGCGAAGCTTAAGAAATGCATGATCAATGTGATTAAAAGAAAGAATGACAGCGGTACAGACTATGAGTCGGTACAGGGAAGCGAATATCTCCGTCGAGAAGCCGCCAAATGGGCTTTGGTGCTGGAGGGGAAAATTTCAGAAGATGATCTTGTTATCACCTCGGGAGCGATGAATGCGGTATATACCTGCCTGATGGCTGTGACGAAGCCCGGAGATTCTGTAGCGGTAGAAAGTCCGGTTTATTTTGGGGTACTTCAGGCGATCCGGCAGCTGGGTCTGAAGGTAGTGGAAATTCCTACCCATCCTATTTATGGAGTAGACCTGGATGCCTTGAAAAAAGTGCTGCCTACACTTTCTGCCTGCTGTTTTGTAACGAATTTCAATAATCCGCTGGGCTTTCAGATGCCCGATGAAAACAAAAAGGAACTGGTAAGGATGATCACGGAATATAATATTCCTCTGATTGAAGATGATATATACGGAAACCTGTATTTTGGTTCAGAAAGGCCAAAACCGTGTAAATTTTATGATGAAGCAGGCCTCGTGATGTGGATAGGATCTGTTTCTAAGACGCTGGCGCCAGGCTACCGTGTGGGATGGGTCGCTCCCGGAAAATTTAAAGAAGCGGTAATCCGGCAGAAGTTGGTACAGACTGTATGCGGTCCTTCACTGTATCCGGATGTGATTGCCGATTTTCTTGAACACGGCCGCTATGACCACCATTTGAGAATGTTCAGAAATAAGCTGTATGCGAATTATCTTCAGATTCAGAAATCGGTGACCCAGTATTTCCCGGATAATACCAAGATTTCGGAGCCGAAAGGCGGCTTTATGTTGTGGCTGGAATTGGATAAAAGAATATGTACGGAAGACCTGTATGATGAAGCGATGAGTCAGAAAATAAGCTTTGCTCCCGGAAGGATGTTTTCTCAGTACAATCAGTACCAGAACTGTATGCGCCTGAATTATGCCCTGGAATGGACGGACAGGGTAGAAAGTGATCTTGAAAAACTGGCAAAAATGGTAAAGAAAAGAATATAATTAACACTATAGTAATGAATAATACAAACAATGAAGTAAAAATCATAGCCTATGATCCTCAATATAAAGAAGCTTTCAAGGCATTAAATGAAGAATGGATCAAAACATTTTTTACCATGGAGGCTGGTGATCACAAACTACTGGATAATCCTGAAGAGCAGATCATAAACAAAGGAGGATATATTGTTTTTGCAATATTGGATAATGAAGCTGTCGGAACATGCGCTTTGGTGAAAATATCCGATGAGCCTCTCAGATTTGAGCTCTCAAAGATGGCTGTAAGTCCTAAAGCCCAGGGAAAGAAAATTGGATATCTGGTAGGGCAGGCCCTGGTGGATAAAGCCAGAGGATTAAATGCGGAAAGTGTTTCCCTTGAAACAAATTCTGTGCTTGTTCCTGCGATAAAATTATATGAAAAACTTGGTTTTAAACATATGCCAGTGTGTGGCTCAGCTTATAGCCGTTGTAATACACAGATGCTGCTGGAATTTAATGTTTAGAAGAGGCTGAAATTAGTTAAGAAAGCTTTGTTATCTAAGATTTCCTCTGCTTATAAGGTTTCGCTTTCTCCTTTTTTGTCTCATGTCTATTCACTCTTTTTCCCTATTTTTGTGAAATTCCTTATTTCAATGAAAAAGATTATCCTCATCGAAGACGAAACCAGCGTAGTCTCTTTTATAAAGAAAGGGCTTCAGGAAAACGGGTACGAAGTTTCCGTAGCTTTTGACGGGCATACAGGTGTGCAGCTGGTGCAGGCCAACGATTTTGATATGGTAATTCTGGACATTATGCTGCCGGAAATGAATGGCCTGGATGTTTGCAAAGAAATAAGGAAAACCAATCAGCATGTTCCGATTCTGTTTTTAACGGCCTTGGGAACCTCCGAAAATATTGTTTTGGGCCTGGAAAGTGGCGGCGATGATTATCTCGTAAAACCTTTCAAATTCATTGAACTGGTAGCTCGTGTAAAATCACTGTTGAGAAGGAGTAACGGAATAAGTCCTCAGGAAACTGCCGAACCGGAGCCTGACAACGAGCATGTGTTCCAGTTTTCTGACCTGGTTGTTAATGATTACACAAAAAAAGTGACCCGCGCCGGAGATGAAATTTCGTTAACTTCTACAGAATATAAGCTCCTGCTGTACTTTCTGAATAATCCCGAAAAAGTAATTTCCAGAGCTGAAATTCTGGATGCGGTATGGGGCGTCAATTATGAGCTGGGAACCAATGTGGTAGATGTTTACGTAAATTATTTAAGGAAAAAGCTGGATAGCCAGGATGATAATAAGTTGATCCATACCGTGATAGGAATGGGATATGTACTGAAAAAGCCTTAATGGATGTTTAATAAAGTTGTTACAAATCAGACCAAAACAATGGTGCTCCTAATGCTGGTATTTACTGCCATCATTCTGCTGTTCAGTGGGCTGGTTTACTTTTCTATTGTCAACTTTTCACACCAGAGGTTTTACGAGCTGCTGAAGATCCGTACAACGACCATTGTTCAGATTGAAAAAAGCAAGGACCATCTTGATCTTCCCGAAAACTATATCCTCAACGGCCTCAATGATGAGGAGCTTCCTATGGAAAGAGATTATGTTTTTGCGGTTCCGGCGGATTCCAATTTCAGAAAAATCTCGCAGGAGGTTCATATTCCGGATTATTTTTTCAAAAGTATTGTAAGAAAAGGGGAGGCCAATTATAATGATAAAGAATTCTATTATATCGGACAGACCTTCAAGTATGATGATAAAGATTATATAGCCATTGCTTCTGCCAAGAATCACTATGTAATCTATTACCTGGGGTTTTTAAAGAGAACGCTGATTACCTGTATTGTGCTGTCCCTGTTCTTCAGTATGATTTTTTCTTTTTATCTGTCTAAAACCTTATTCAGGCCCATCTTAAAGATTACAGGTAAGGTAAAAGAGATCAGCTCCGAAAATCTTCACCTGAGGCTGGAACCGCAGCCTGATAATAAGGAACTTAATGAGCTGGTAGATACTTTCAACGGAATGCTGAACCGTATAGAAACCTCATTTGAAACCCAAAACCACCTGATCGGGAACGTTTCCCACGAACTGAGAACACCTCTTACCTCGATCATGGGAGAAGCGGATGTCGCTCTTTCTATTGGCAGAACCGCTGAGGAATACAAAGAAACCCTGGAAATTATCCTTGATGAAGCAGAAAAGCTGGATAAAAAGATCAAGGCCTTATTAATGATTGCTCAGACCGGTTTCGACGGGAAGATCCAGAAAATTGATAAAGTAAGAATAGATCAGCTGCTTTGGGATGTCATTGAAACATTAAGAAAGATCGATTCAAGGAATAATATCTACCTGGATATCAGTATGCTGCCTGATAATCCTAAAAAATTAAAAGTACAGGGCAACGAACAGCTGCTCCACCTTGCGGTAGCCAATATCATCAACAACGGCTGTAAATATTCTAATTTCCAGCAGGTAAAAGTTTCGTTGGGCGCCACGGATACAGATGTTTATATTATTGTAAAAGACTTTGGGATCGGGATTCCGGAGGTAGAAATGAACAAAATCTATGATCCGTTCTTCAGGGCTTCCAATACCAAGAATTATGAAGGCTACGGAATAGGGCTTCCGCTGGCAAGAAATATTGTAAGAATGCACAACGGCGAGCTGATCGTGAGTTCTCACGAAAACCAGGGAACCACTGTACAGATGCGTTTTCCTAATTTCTATAGTACAAGACCGGAAGGATCTTAATAGCAAAATCAATTAAAAGAAAAGAAAAATCTGCCCAATCTCTTAAATCTGCGAGAGAAATCTACACGCTTTCTATTTCCATTACTCCGAAAACTAAGCATTTCAATCTCAAATTCTCTTATGTTAACTCCTGTTAACAATATTCTAATCTCATTTTAATCTCTTTAATCACATTTTAATTCCGTTCCAAAGAGCTTCTAATCTTGCCGCTTTAGTTTTGTATTATCAAAATATGACAACAAACCTAGATCTAAAAGATATGACCAAAACAATCTTAATCGCCACGGATTACTCTCTTGAGTCACTGAATATATTAAAAAAAGTGCTGAAAGAGAAAGAGGCCTCGGAAGACCAGAATCAGTATACTATTCTTTTGGTTTCAGGATATGAAGCCGGAGATTCCATCAGAGACCTTCTGTTCAATACAAAAAGCACCATTTTTAATAAAATCAGGCCGCAGGAATTCTGTGATGCCTATGGAATTATCAGAAATAAGTATCCGCATTTAGTTAGTAAAATAGTCTGCGATATTTTCACGGGAAGCTTTCAGAGAACATTCAACAATTATGTGAAGGCGGAGAATATTGAGGAAGCTTACTATTCACCGTCTATTAAGAGTAAAGGCAAAGGAAAGTTTGATATAACCCCTTACATAAAAAAATGCAGAGCGCTTCAGGCCCGGGAAATTAAGGTGGAAATTGCTGAGAGGCTTCCGGAAAGAGGAAGGCTGGCTGAGGTCTTCGTGGAGGTCTGAGAAAAAAAGAAAACACAACCATATAAAAGATAAAAAAATGTTAAGAAATTATAGTAACAGCCGAACGTTGGGAGACAATATCAGATTGGGAACGCTGACTGCATTCACTGCAGGGACTATAAATATTGCCTCTCTGTTAATATTTCTCTCTTTTACATCGAACGTAACAGGGCATTATGCCATCTTAGCAGCCGAAATCAGTAAAGGAAACTGGGCGCAGGTAGCCGTGGTGGGCGCATGGATCTTCCTGTTCTTCTTCGGAAGCTTCCTGTCCAACTTCATCGTGATCAACTTCAATAAAAAGAGTAAATATTTTGCCCATTCCATGCCGATTGTTTTGGAAATCATATGCTTACTGTTTGTGGGGATATATGGTCAGTTTTACTATCAGAAAACATTGGAAGAGACTGAATATCTGGTAGCGCTGATGCTTTTTGCCACCGGCCTTCAGAACGGACTTACAGCAAGTATCTCCAATTTCTCGGTGAAAACAACTCACCTTACGGGTACCACCACCGACCTTGGAATCCTGCTTTCCATGTTTACCCAGAAAAAATACAGAAAGAATGGTGAGCTGATCGGAAGAGCAAAATTACTTTTGAGTATTATGGCGGCCTATGTTTTGGGAGCTGTTTTCTCAGGACTTACGTATTATTATCTTGAATTCAGGGTGTTTTATGTGATCAGCCTCTGTCTTTTAATGGTAATCGGATATGATGCCTATAAGATTCATATAAGACATTTTAATACCAAATACCGGTACAGCAGAATTTATAAAAAACCTAATGTGCTGGCCTATCTGTACGACAAAGTTCACGGTATTCCCAAAAGAAAAGAAAAAAGAACGCTTGCCTTTGATAAATAAGCGATAAAATAAATAATATCAAATTTTGTAAACTAGCTGTGCAACACTCTTTTTCGATCATAGAAAAAGGGTGTTTTTATTAGGTACAGGCTGGAAACCAGAATCAATCAAAGATTGATTCGGCTAAGTATATGTCTTATCCATGGACTTAGTCAGTGGCGCAGCCACATCACTTTGCTCAACTGAAAACTAAAGCAGTTCAGCTTTAAACTTTGCGTTAAAAAAGTCCAGCCGTCGGTATTCGGGATTCAAAAATGTGATGAAAATGTTGATAATTAAATTTTAATTCACGGTTTTAATGTTTTAATTCCGGTTTTCATTGACTATTTTTGTAAGTTGATTATACGTTTTATGTCAGATATTATTCAGCTTTTACCGGATCATGTAGCTAACCAAATTGCGGCAGGAGAAGTGGTGCAGAGACCTGCGTCCATTGTGAAGGAACTTTTGGAGAATGCTATTGATGCAGGAGCATCCAAGATAGAATTGATTATCAGGGATGCCGGAAAAAACCTGATCCAGGTGGTGGATGATGGTAAAGGAATGTCTGAGACCGATGCCAGAATGGCGTTTGAAAGACATGCTACGTCAAAGATCAAAGGAACAGAAGATATTTTCAAGATCGTTACAAAAGGATTTCGGGGTGAGGCGCTGGCTTCTATCGCTGCCGTTTCCCAGGTCGAACTGAGGACAAAGCAGAATGATGCGAAAATCGGTACGAATATCTACATTGAAGGCGGTGTTTTTCAGTTCCAGGATCCGATACAGACTGCCGACGGGTCTAATTTCCTGGTTAAGAACCTGTTTTACAATGTTCCGGCCAGAAGAAAGTTCCTTAAGAATAATAATGTTGAATTCAGACATGTTATTGATGAATTCCAGCGTGTTGCCCTGGCTCATGAAAACCTGGAGTTTTCCCTGTTTCATGATGACGAGGCGGTTTTCAGATTAAGAAAAGGAAGCCAGATGCAGCGTATTGTAGATGTTTTCGGACGTAAACTTCAGCCACAGCTGATTCCCATCAAAGAAGATATTATCTGGTGTAAGCTTCACGGATTCGTTGCGAAACCGGAAGGCGCTAAAAAATCCAGAGGTGAGCAGTTTCTTTTCGTGAACGGAAGATATTTCAGAAGCCCGTATTTCAATAAAGCGGTTCAGGAAGCTTTCGAAGGACTGCTTCTGCCGGGTTATGTCCCTACATTTTTCTTGTATCTTGAGATGGATCCGGAAAAAATAGACGTAAATATCCACCCTCAGAAAACCGAGGTGAAATTTGAAGACGAACATCTTATTTTTGCTCTTCTCCGTTCCACCATTAAAAGATCCCTGGGAATTTACAACGTTTCTCCAAGCCTTGATTTTGATAAAGATCCTGAAATGGATGCAATGATGAACAAACCTTTTCCAAGCAAGGGCAACGGCAGCGGAGGAGTGATCAAGATGCCGGAAATTATAGTAGACAAAGACTATAACCCGTTTATTGAAGAAAGAAACGTGCGTCCGGAGGAAATCCAGAACCTTACGGAAATGTACCACCAGAATATTACAGCAGAACCCTCAAAGATTAATTTATTTGAAGACGAAGATTTTGATGAGGATCTGATGAGGCTGCCGAATGGGTACTGGCTGTTCAATAAAGGCGATGTGACCCTGATGCTGGACCTTGGAAGAATGCACCGGCTGGTCGTATCTGAAAATAATAAAAGCTCAAAGAAGCCCAATCTCAATCCAAACAGCCATACGCTTCTGTTTTCCCTGGAGTATCATATGAACGAAATAGAAAAGAGTAAATACAATTCTTTCAAAAAATTTCTTCCTGAACTCGGGTTTGACATGAAAATTGCACATGAAAGTGTGCTGAGGATAGATGCTCTTCCCGAAGGATTGAAAGAAACCCAGGCCATGAAGTTCCTGGAGAACCTTTTTGAGATCCTGGAATATAAGACTGAAGAAGAATTTATGCAGTTTTATCTCAATCAGTGGAACAAGATGCATTCGAAATCAAGGTTTGACTTTATCTATAAAAAAGATGCGGAACAGGTGATCAAAGATTTTACAGCTTTAGGCTTCCCGGAATTTTTACCGGATGGCAAAAGATGCTTTTATGAAGTTCCGTTTAATGATTTTAAAAACAAATTTTAAAAATGTTTAACAATATACCCCCCATCACCAGGAATATTATCATTATCAATGTTATTGTATTCGTTGGGACTTATTTTCTTGGAAACCAGGTAATCGGTTATCTTGCCGGATTTTACCCTTTTTCTCCGTTTTTCCATTCATGGCAGATCATTACACACATGTTTATGCATGGAAGCATCATGCACATCCTATTTAATATGCTCACTCTGTACAGCTTCGGGCCTATCCTGGAGCAGTCATTAGGGGATAAAAAATATTTAATTCTCTATTTTCTAAGTGGATTAGGGGCATTTTTCCTTTTTAATCTATGGAATTTTGTTGAGGCGCAGCAGTTGACGAGTGAATTGCAGCAACTCGGATTCAATGTCAATGCTTATTTATCCGGAGCAAGCGTAGGATTTAATGGAGATGCGGCATCAGTTCTTAAGCAGAAAGAGCTGTTGGAGAGTTTAAAAGGGATTGTAGCAACGCCTATGGTTGGTGCTTCCGGAGCTATTTTCGGAGTAGTAACGGCCTTTGCCACGCTTTATCCTGATTCAAAAATCATGATGATGTTTATTCCTATTCCTATAAAGGTAAAATACCTGATGCCTATCGTTATTGTGGTGTCCATCTATCTGGGAGTTTCCGGAAATGGAGGAGGTATTGCCCATCTTGCCCACGTTGGAGGAGCGCTAGTTGGCTGGATTCTTGCAAGGATCTGGAAGAAACATCTGTATAGATTCAATTAGAAATATCTGTGAAAGTTTTCCGTCTTATTATACTGATCCTGCATGTAGGCGTTTTGTTCCTGCTGCTCTGTACCTTTCTGAATGCCTATGTTCCGTCTAAAATATTTCCGTGGTTCAATCTGCTTTCCTTAGGTTTTCCTATCCTTATTGTCATCTATGCGGTATTTACGCTTTTCTGGCTTTTCAGCTGGAAAAAGAGAACGTTTGTATTTATGCTGGCCGGGCTTATCTTTATGCACCCCGTACAGAGATGGGTGAACTTTTCCTCTGATAAAAAAGGAACAGAAGATCTTAAGGTCATTACGTTTAATGTAAAAGCAGGCTTAATGGGAGCCTCTGACATTGAAAGATTTCTGAACAGTGCCAATGCTGATGTCGTTATGCTGCAGGAGGCCGGTAAAAAAGTTTCTGTTAAAGATAGGGAAGTGATTGATAAGAATGGAATTCTGAAAATCTTTTCAAAACATAAAATTATAGATTCCAAAGAGCTTATCAAGAGCGATTATGAAAGTAATAATGCTTATGCTTCCCAGGCAGATATAGAGATTAGGGGTAAAATATACCGTTTCATCAATATTTATTTAGAACCCTTTAAATTTGAAAAAGGGATGATTAAAATGGATGGTGTTCAAGAAGAAGATGAAAGAAAGCTGAAAAATATTGTTAAAAGGCTTATTCCGGTTTTTAAAAAACATCAGGATCAGGTAAGTGCGATTAGAGAAGGAATTGAAAATTCGCCCTATCCTGTGATTGTTATGGGAGATCTCAATTCCGTTCCCAATTCTTATGAATATTATCATTTATCCGAAGGGCTGGAAGATGCTTTTCTGAAAGCAGGAAGGGGAAGCGCAACAAGCTTCCATGACTATAAATTTCCAATAAGAATAGATTATATTTTTACCTCGAAAAGCATTCGGCCGGTTACTTATAAAGTGGACCGGACTATAAAGCTTTCAGATCATTATCCGGTGATAGGAACATTTTCAATAAACAACTAATAATCATAAAATTAGTTAAATTGGCGGCCTTGGTAAGGTTTTTGATAAAAAAAATGTATCCTAGACCGTTATTTCATGAAGCTGAGCCAATTACTGCTGTTTATACATATCGCTGTTGCCGTGTTGCTGCTGTGCACATTAGGCAATGCATGGATTCCGCCTAACTTTTTGGGCAGCCTTAACCTTCTTTCGCTGGGGTTCCCTTATCTGATCATAATATATGTTCTGCTGACACTTGTCTGGGTTTTTAAAAGAAAGAAAATAGCGATTGCCTTTGTATTGGGTAGCCTTCTTTTCTATAATCCGGTAAGAAGATGGGTGAATTTCTCTCCAAAAACAGAAAGTTTAAAGTCGATCAGAGATATTAAAGTAATTACATTTAATGTGAAATACGGAGATTTCGGCTGGGATAAAGTAACAAAGTACATTACGGATCAGGACGCAGATATCATTCTTGTTCAGGAAAAGGATACCAACAGAGCAATACAGCGTGATATGATAAAATATCCATCAGTTATTCTGAAGACAAAACATAAAATCCTAAGACAGGAACAGCTGATTGAAGATAAGGCAAGAGGGAACTCTTTCTATGCCGATGTAGATATTAACGGAAAAATTATAAGAGTGGTTACCGTTTACCTGGAACCTTTCAGGCTTCACAAATCAATGCTTAAATTTGATGGTTTTGCAAAGGTAGGAGGAAAAATTACCAATCTTCTCTCCCATATGACGCCAACTTTTAAGGCCCATGAAGATCAGATCAGAAAGATCAGAAAAGTAATTGATTTTTCCCCTTATCCCGTAATCCTGGCAGGTGATTTTAATTCAGTGCCTAATTCCTATGAATATTATAGTCTGGGAAAAGATCTTCAGGATGCTTTTGTTACTGTAGGAAATGGGGCTTCTACCAGCTTTCATGATTACAAAGTTCCGCTTAGGATCGACTATATATTTACTTCAAAATCTATTATTCCTTTAAGCTATAAAGTGGATCATGCTGTAAAATTATCGGATCATTATCCTGTAATTGCAGAATTTCTGCTAAATTAGTTCCATGAAAAATTTACTGTCTGCAGTTTTTTTGGTATCACTGCTATTAACGGCCTGTTCAAAGAAAGAAACTCCGGGTTTCGCTGCTGAGCAGAATGTGAAAATTCATTATGATACGGCAGCGGTGGATTCATTTTCAGCAGGAGCAACATCAATAGATATTGTACGCCAGATCAGAATGTCCTCACAGAAATACCAGGATTCTATAAAGCAGGCTGAAAAACTTCAGAAAGAAGAACAGAAGCTGAAAGAAGAGCTTGAGAGAGAAAACAAAAAAAAGCTGGAAGAGGGCAAGAAGAAAACGGAAACAGATAAGAAACAGAAAACAGCTGACAGCCCACCAACCAACGGCGTAAAACCACAATAAAATACATTTAAAAAAATATACAATATGAAAAAACAAATTTTAGCAGCAGCTGCCGTAGCAGTATTCGCTGTGTCATGCACAAAATCAACGACTAAAACAGAACAGGTTGAAAACGCGGACGGATCTTTAACAACCACTACAACAACGGTTTCAGAAACACCTTCTGCAGTTATTGATACCGCTAAAATAGATAAGGCTAAAGAAGATGTAAAAACTAAAGTTGATGCAGCTGGAAATAAAATAGACGATGCCGCTCAAAAAGCTAAAGAAGATCTTAATAAGGCCGGAAAAGATATCAAAGCCGGAGCCCAGGAAGTTGGCCAGGATGTAAAAGATGCTGCTGCAAAAGGAGCCGCCAAAGTAGAAGAGGGAGCAAAAAAGCTGAAAGAAGATCTAAATAAATAGTGAATACTAATATACAGAAAACGCAGTCAAATTCGACTGCGTTTTTTTTATGAGATATATTTTCTTTTAAGGGAGAACGCGAAATTCTCTCTCAATGGTAAAGTAGCTTCTACCGTTTAAAATCTTTCTGTATCTGAACTTACAAATTTACATATTATTAAGTTCCAGTAAAGGGTCTATATATTCCCTGTCATTGCTCAGTCTCGGGACTTTATTCTGGCCGCCGAGTTTTCCTTTAGATTCCAGCCAGCGGTAAAAAAGATCCGGTTTTGCAATGTGGACAATTGGTCTTTTCAGGGTCAGATTATTATATCTTTTGGCTTCATAGTCCGAATTAATTGTTTTCAGATGATGATCAAAAGCATCTGTAAAGCGTTCCAGGTCATCCGGATGCCGGCTGAATTCAAAAATCCATTCATGGGCGCCGCTTTCATTTTCTTTCATGAAAACAGGAGCTCCAGTAAAATCGGTGATGCTTGCCCCGGTAACTTCACAGGCTTTGGTAAGGGCAGACTCCACATTGGTGATCATAAGTTCTTCTCCAAACGCATTGATATAATGCTTGGTTCTTCCCGTAATTTTTATTCTGAAAGGATTGGTTGAGGTAAATACAACCGTGTCCCCGATCAGATATCTCCACAGTCCTCCGTTTGTTGTGATCACCAGTGCATAATTTTTTCCCACTTCAACATCTTCCAGGCTTACCACTTTCGGATTGGAAAAATGAAACTGATCCATCGGAATAAACTCGTAAAAAATACCATAATCCAGCATCAGCAGCATTTCATCGCTGTCAGATCTGTCCTGTATGCCGAAGAAACCTTCAGAAGCATTGTAAATTTCATAGTAATTGATCTTTTTTCCGATGATCTGCCTGTACTGGTCCTTGTAGGGTTTAAAGCTGATTCCACCGTGAAAAAAGACCTCTAAATTAGGCCACAGCTCAGAAATACTTCCGCTGCCCGTCTCTTTTAAAACTCTTTGAAGGAGAACCATCATCCAGCTTGGTACTCCAAGGATACTTCCCACATCTTCATTTTTTACTTCCGATGTAATGGCTTTAAGCTTACTTTCCCATTCAGCCATCAGGGAAACTTTTTTACTTGGCGTTGTGGTGATCTCTACCCAAAAAGGAAGATTGTCAATTAAAATAGCAGAAAGGTCTCCGAATTTGGTATTGAAATCTGCATGAAGCTCAGAGCTTCCGCCCAAACGCAGGTTCTTATTGGTGAATAGTTGGTTATCCGGGTGGTTATTGGCATAGATGGAAACCATGTCCTTTCCTGCTTTCATGTGGCAGTATTCGAGGCTTTCTGCAGAAATTGGGATAAACTTGCTTTTGGCATTTGTGGTACCCGATGATTTTGCAAAATGTTTGATGTAACCAGGCCAGCTTACATCCTTATGCCCCTGTCTTGCCTTTTCAATATAGGGTTCAAAATCTTCATAAGCAACGATGGGAACCTTGTTTTTAAAGTCCTGATAGCTCGAAATTGAATTAAAGCCGTATGTCTTGCCGTATTCAGTGTCTTCCGCATGAAACAACTGCGAAAAGAGTATACCTTTCTGGGTTTCAATAGGATGATCCATGAAATTCTGAATCTGATCTATCCTTTGACGGATAAACCAGTTGACGACAGTATTGAAAAGTGCCTTTGTTGCCATTCCAACAAATATAATAATATTTGGATTTTTAGAGAATTTTTATGGTGTTAAATAAAAAAAACCGCTACAAATTATGTAACGGTTTGGTATTTAGATTTATTATTTTTAGCAATACTCATCAAAAGCTGCCTGAAGATTGGCTGCAATAGCCCCTGCAGGATTTCCTTCAATGTGGTGTCTTTCCAGCATGTGAACTAGTTCTCCATCCTTGAAAAGAGCTACGCAAGGTGAGCTTGGAGGGAATGGAGCCAGGTGCTTTCTTGCTTCTGCTACAGCTTCTGTATCAAAGCCCGCAAAAACAGTTGTTAAATGATCAGGCTTTTTATCTCCCGTCAAAGAATATACAACCCCCGGTCTTGCTGCACCAGCCGCACATCCGCAAACTGAATTAATAACCAATAGAGTAGTTCCCGGCTGTTTTAAAGCCTCTTCTACCTGTGCTGGAGATGTTAAATCTTCGAAACCTTTATCTGTAAGTTCTGCCTTCATAGGCATTACCAAATCTGTTGGATACATATTTTTTTGTTTTTATCGGTACAAAGTTAAACAATTCTTTGCGTTTGTTCAATATATAAAAACTATCAATGCTTTAGTCATAAAAAATTAATATAATATTAATATTTCAATAATATCTTAAAAAAGATAAAATAAAATGATGGATAATGGTAATTATTTGTTAAATTTGAAATGATTCTAAAAGAACTGACCATGAAAAAAACATTTACAGCTTTCCCTCAAGCTCTCAAATTATTTAACACGGCATGATGCACAGCAGTTAAGTAAAAGCTTATTCAGTTTTGAATGATAATAAACTGAATTAAAAAATTAGAATATCCAAAAATGAAGCCCGGAACGCTAGCGTTCCGGGCTTCTTTAATCAAATCGATATGCAAAGGTTGGATATCCTGGTTTAAGTATCGGGGATTCGGTTATTATCCTCAGCCCGAATGGGTTCAATGTTTACGAAAGCAGCTTTTTAGCCATTTCGGAAATACTTTTTCCGTCAGACTTTCCTGCCAACGCTTTTGAAGCCGCTCCCATCACTTTCCCTAAGTCTTTGGCAGACTCGGCTCCGGTTTGGGCAATAATATTCTTAATTTCTGTTTCCAGTTCTTCCGGGCTGAGCTGTTCAGGAAGGAACTTCTCAATCACTTTCATCTGGGCTTCTTCTACTTCCGCAAGGTCATTTCTTCCCTGTGCAGCGAACTGTTCGAAAGAATCTTTACGCTGCTTGATCATTCTCTGCAGGATGGCAATTTCCTGTTCTGCAGAAATTTCAGCGCCTCTCGCTTCCGTCTGTAGATTTAAAATCTGAGCTTTTACAGCTCTCAGAGAGTCCAGAGCAACTCTGTCTTTTTCTCTCATCGCTGTTTTAATAGCTTCACTTATGGTATTTTCTAAACTCATGGTATTTAATTTATCAATGTAAAAGTGTACCAATGTACCAATTTTGAACAAGCAATTGTTACACTGTTAAATTGATACATTGTTACATTATTTAGTCAACATCTTTATTTAAAAATCTGTTTTCTCTCACCTGCATGGATCCGTTGTTGTCAGACAGATAGGTGTTGATATTCTGGTCTGATGCATTAGTTCCGTCAATGGCGATATTCTTTCTTTTGAAAGCAGGAACAGATTCAAATTCACTTGTGCTGTCAAAGCTTTGATAGCGTGAATTGAATTCTTTCAGTTTATTTCTTCTTTCTGAAATTCTTTCCTGATCCACCGCTTTATTCACAAAAGTGAATTCTGACTCAGCCGGTTTTGGAGTTTCAATTTCAGTTTTTTCCTCAAAAGCTGGTTTTGTTTCAGCTTTCGGTTCTTCCTGTCTTGTCTGGAAGATAGCTTCAACTGCCTGAACCGGGATTTCAGTTACTGCACCGGAAGGAGCTGAAAACTCTGCTTTTGGCTGTCCGAAATCTGTTTTAGGCTCATTATTAGATGAAGGCTGATTGTTTACAAAGAAACTGAACTCAACAGGTTTTTCATCAGAAAAAGCACGGGTTGCCGGAGTAGACGGAGTTTCATCTTTTCTCGTATCAAAATCAAATTTGAAAGATTCTATTTCCAGATCATTGGGATCTTCTCCTTCTTCATCATCATGAGAGAACAGGCTGTAGGATTCTTCTTCCGCTTCCTGTTCATTTCTCCAGCTATTCTGTGTATCTTCCTCTTGATCAAAGAATTTTATTTCTGTTTTAATTTCTTCTTCTTCTTTAATAATCATTTTTTTTTCAGAAGAAGTCATACCGAACTGTGGAGCATCGCTGTCTTCGTCATCCAGTCTGAATGTGTGTTTTCCTCCGAAATCACGCGTTGTTTCAGATGTGGCATCTCTTTCTTCCCTTGTTTTAAAAGGAGAGGCTTTCGGAGTTTCCAGACTGTCGTTAAGGCTGATTCTGATCTTCTCTGTAGGGCCTGCAAATCTTTTGCTGTCATTTGAAAAACCTGTAGCGATAACAAGAACGCTTACAGAATCTCCCAATTCCTCATCAGCACCCACCCCGAAGATAATATCAGCGGTATTTCCGGCTTCTTTCTGGATATGGTCCATAATAACCCCTATCTCATCCATGGTTACTTCTTCCGCACCACTTCTGATCAATAGAAGGACGTTTTTGGCACCGGTGATCTTGTTGTCATTCAACAACGGAGAATCAAGCGCTTTTTTAACGGCTTCTTCTGCCTTATTTTCACCTGAAGCAATTCCTGTAGACATCAGGGCCGTACCGGAGTTCTGAAGGACAGATTTGGCATCTCTAAAGTCAATGTTTACATCAAAGTAACCGGTAATAACTTCTGCCATTCCTTTCGCGGCATTGGTTAAAACTTCATCGGCTTTTGAGAATCCCTGTTTGAAACCAAGGTTTCCGAACTGCTGTCTTAATTTATCATTATTGATCACAATCAGTGAGTCAACATTATTTCTTAGTTTTTCAAGTCCTATTTCGGCCTGTTCAAGTCTTCTTTTCCCTTCAAAGCTGAAAGGGACGGTAACGATACCTACCGTAAGAATTCCCATATCTTTGGCTACTTTGGCAATAACAGGAGCGGCTCCTGTACCGGTACCACCTCCCATTCCGGCTGTAATGAACACCATTTTGGTATTCTGGCCCATGGATGCTTTGATCTCTTCGATGCTTTCAATAGCAGATTTTTCCCCAACTTCAGGGTCTGCTCCGGCACCAAGACCTTCCGTGATGGTAGTTCCCAGCTGTACTTTGTTGGCAACAGGGTTATTGTCTAAAGTCTGGGCATCGGTATTACAGACCACGAAATCTACTCCGTAAATACCTTTCTCGTACATGTGTTTCAGGGCATTGTTTCCGCCGCCTCCTACACCGATTACTTTTATGATGGATGAATTTCCTTTTGGCAAATCAAATGAAAATCCTTGTGTACCTATATTTTCCATAACTATGCTTTTTATAATTGATGATTGACGAATGATAACTGATGAGTGATAAATGGCTCCGGCAATACACTGTGCATTTTATTTATCAATTATCAATAATCTTCTATCATTTATACTTTACTCTACTTCTTCAAAGAATTTTTTAACTTTTTCCATAAGCGACTGCCCGAAAGTCAGTTTCGCTCTTCTGTTTTCCTGCTGCTCACTCACAACGGACTGCTCCTGAACTATTGCTGCCGGCTGGCTCTGCTGAACGGTTTCCGTCTGTACCAGAGCCGTTTCTGCCTTAGCCATTTCCTCTTCAATGAGTTCTTCCGTTTCTGAGCCCTGTTTTTTGTCGCGGATCTTTAAACTTTCCATCAGCAAGCCGATTGATGTAGCAAATTCCGGGCCTTTCAGGTACTGATTTTTATCGTTTGCAATATATTCGTTCGCAAAACCGATTCTGCTGTCAAATCCTGTTGTATAATTGGCAAGCTGGCGAAGGTGCTTTAAGTTAGATCCACCTCCAGTAAGGACAATCCCTGCAATCAGCTTTTTCTTTTGCTCAAATGCCCCATAGGCTTTTAATTCCGTATTAACCATTTCAAGAATCTCTTCTACTCTGGCATTGATGATCTGTGCCAAAGTTTTAAGAGAGATTTCTTTATCCGGTCTTCCATGAAGCCCGGGAATAGTGACAAATGTACTGTCTTTTTCTAATTCAGGAACGGCAGAACCGAATTTTACTTTCAATTGTTCTGCATGTTTTTCTATAATGGAGCAGCCTTCTTTGATATCTTCCGTAATGATTCCGCCTCCGTAAGGAATGACGCAGGTATGACGGATGATATTATCTTTGAAAATCGCAATATCTGTGGTACCACCACCGATGTCTACAATAGCAACTCCGGCTTCTTTTTCTTCTTTTGTCAATACAGCTTCTGAAGACGCCAAAGGCTCCAGAGTAAGGGCTTCCATTTCCAGGCCGGCCTCTCTTACACATCTTGCGATGTTTCGGATGCTGCCCATTTGTCCTACCACTACGTGGAAGTTAGCTTCTAAACGTTTTCCGTGCATTCCTACCGGCTCCTGAATTTCACCTTCGGAATCCACCTTGTATTCCTGTGGAAGAACATGGATAATTTCTTCTCCGGGAAGCATCACAAGTTTCTTTACCTGATCTTTCAGTGCTTCAATGTCGTCGTCTGTAATAAATTTATCCGGATGCTCACGCATGATATAGTCGGAATGCTGCAGAGAACGGATGTGTTTTCCTGCGATACCTACTGTCACTTTACGGATAGGAACTCCTGCGCTGGACTGTGCTTCAGAAACGGCGGCCTTGATTGAATTAATGGTCTGTGAGATATTATTCACAATACCTTTATGAACTCCAAGACTTTTGGCCTTTCCAACCCCGAGAACTTCTATTTTCCCGTGCGCATTCCTCCGCCCGACAATCGCGACAATCTTCGTTGTCCCGATGTCCAGACCTACTGAATACTCTTGATTTTCCATTTTATGTCGATTTGATTTTTTCTTCTACTTTTTCTTGTTTTCCAAACTGGGATTTATTCCAGTTTTATGCTAGATTGTCCATCAGGACTTTTTTATTCTATTTTTACTTTTGCTTTCGGCTTTTTAGCCGCCGGCTTCTTCTCTGTTTTTGGCTTGGCTGTCGTTTTTGGTTTTATGTTTTCCTTCGGTTTTGCTGAAGGTGTTTTTGTTTTCTTTGTTGCAGTTCTTGGCAGTACATCCGGTTTTTTTACGGCTGCGAGGACCGGAGCTTTTGCGAGCTCTTTATTTCCTGCTTTAAGAATACTGTCGTTTTCTTTGAAATAAGGATTTAAAGTGGTTACAATCTGGTTCTGGTACTTGACAGAAACCATACTGTATTTTTGAGGATCCTGAAAAACCAGATACTTTTCTACAAAGGTTTTCAGTCCTTTTACTTTAAATTCAATATTGTCAAGATCTCCTATTTCCACTTTATAATTTCCGTCACTGGTAAGAAGGTTATAATCGTCTCTGTCTTTTGAAATTCCGATAAAGAATTTTTTACTGAAATCATCTTTATCAATTTTCCCAACCAGCTCTGCCAGTTTCTGATATTCATCCGGCTTCACATTGCCGGTTACCAGCATGCATGGATGCGAGTAGGTTTTGGAAATAGGAAATTCGGTTCCTTTTTCATCTACATAGAAGTCTCTTCCTTCTTTATTCAGCCTGAAAACAGGAACTCTCTGTTTAATATCGAGATACAGTTTTCCGTTCAGGTTCAGATAGACATTGGCACTGTCTACGGCAGGAAGTGAATTGATTTTCTTTTCCAGCACCGGAATATTTAGATCTCCTACTTTTCCGGAAGGGTTTTCTTTTTTTACAATTTCGCGGATATCTTTCTCATCGATAAAGTATACAGGTGTTTTTTCATTCATTTTTACAGAAATCTTATTGTCCGTGATCTTCTGGCCGCTGAATCTCTTCAATGAGAAACTCAGCAGTAATCCAAGGATGATCACTGTGACAGCAATTTTTAATATTCTGTATTTATTTTTCATATATTTTGTACAATGTAAAAAGTACAGAGTACGATGTATTTTTAGTTATTTATTATAATTTATACTGTACATGAAATACTTTTACATTGTACTTTGTACAGAAGAATTTATCCATTCACAAATGGGATCATACAGGGTATCAATATTTCCTGCGCCAACCGTGAGAAGAATGTCAAATTCTTTTTCTTTTATTTTTTCAAAAGCACCGGACAGGTCCGATTTTTCTTTTTTATCTAAATTCATCTTTTCCAACAGCCAATCAGAAGTTATTCCTTCGAAATTTTCCTGAAGCTCTCTTGCAGGATAGATGTCAAGAAGGATCAGTTCATCAGCTTTACTTAGGCTTTCTGCAAATCCGTCCGCGAAATCTCTTGTTCTGCTGAAAAGATGCGGCTGAAAGACCACTAACAGCTTTTTATCCGGGTAAAAGGTTCTTATTGAACCCATTACCGCATTGATTTCCGTTGGGTGATGGGCATAATCATCAATATAAATTTTACCGTTCGGATAAATATGCTTGGTATATCTTCTTTTAATTCCTTTAAAATTGGCAATAGCCTTTTTCAGGGTTTCAAAATCTACGCCTAAATTGTGAAGGATCGCCAATGCTGCTGTAGCATTTTCCACATTATGGATTCCCGGGATCTCCCACACGAAATCTTTTATGGTTTCAGAAGGAGTATGGAAATCAAAATAGATCTTATCATGCTCCATTCTCAGATTATCTGAATAATAATCCGCCACTTCATTAACAGCATAGGTTTTATGGTCTCTGCCCACATCCAATCCTTTTCTTACGAAAAGCTGTCTGTCATTCGGAACAAGGGCTGCAAACTGCCTGAAACCTTCTTCAATCATATTTTTGTCACCGTAAATATCCAGATGGTCTGCATCGGTAGAAGTTACTACTGCCCAGTCAGGAGAAAGAGTCAGAAAGCTTCTGTCATATTCATCTGCCTCTACTACAGAATACTGTGTGCCATTATACAGAAAGTTTGATTTGAAATTCTCAGAAATACCACCTAAAAAGCATGAAAACGGAAGATCGGCTTCTTTACAAAGGTGTGAAACCAATGTAGACGTTGTTGTTTTTCCGTGGGTTCCTGCTACAGCGATACAGTCTGTATTCTCTGTGATCAGACCCAGAACTTTGGCGCGTTTTAAAACTTCAAACTGATTATGGTTAAAATAATCCAGGATCCCCAGCGTTTTGATGGCGGGAGTATAAATTATCAGAGTATTTTCTGGTTGAAGCTCTGTTATTCTTTCGTCAATGGTGTCTTCAAAAACAATATCAATCCCTTCGTTCATCAGCTGTGTGGTCAACTTGGTATTGGTCTTGTCATAGCCCAGCACTTTTTTGCCTGAGGCATTGAAATAACGTGCCAAAGCACTCATCCCGATACCTCCGATGCCTACGAAGTAATAATTTTGATATGTTTCTAATATGTTCATTCTTTTTGTATTAATGTATTTTGTAAAATGTATTCCTGTATGCTTTTGTCGTTAATACATTTTACATTGTACTTTTTACAGTTTTAAATATTTCATCTACAATTTCTTTTGCTGCATTTGGCTTGGCAAAATATTCCAGATTTTGAGACATTTCGTCTCTTAAACTTTCACTGCCGCATATCTCCTCCAGCGTATTCCAGAATTTGTCCTGCATTTCAGAATCTTTAACCATTCTGGCTGCATTTTTTTCAACCAGGTTCATGGCGTTTTTGGTCTGATGGTCCTCCGCTGCAAATGGGAATGGGACCAGAAGAACCGGCTTTTTAGCTACTGCCAGTTCTGAAATGGCAATGGCTCCGGCCCTTGAAACAATAATGTCAGCTGCAGAGTAGGCCAGTTCCATATCTTTGATGAATTCCAGAATCTGAATGTTTCTGCTGTCGCTATCTTTTGTCTCTTCTACAATATCTTTATAATCAAGCTTTCCTGTCTGCCAGATCAGCTGATAATCTTTTTTGATTACTTCATTTAAATGAGATTTCCAGGCATTGTTTAATGTTCTGGAGCCTAAAGAACCCCCTACTGAAAGTATCGTAAGCTTATCTTTATTCAGTCCCATTTTTTCTTTTGCCTGAGCGGTTTCCTGCATTCCTGTAATAATATTCTCACGGATAGGGTTGCCCAGGAATTTTATTTTTTCAGCAGGGAAGCCTTCGACTTTCGGATAAGCTGTGAAAACCGCCTTAGCTTTCTTGCTCAGTATTTTATTCGTTACACCGGCATGGGCATTCTGCTCCTGAATGAAAATTGGAATTCCCAATTTACTGGCTTCATATAAGGCCGGTCCGCTTGCAAAACCTCCTGTTCCTACCGCAAAATCAGGAGCAAAACTTTTAATGATCCTTTTTGATTTGGATAAGCTTTTCAAAATTTTGAAAGGCAGTCCTAGATTTGATAATATATTCCCTCTGTCGATTCCGGCAATATCAATTCCTTCAATTTTATAACCTGCCTGCGGAACTTTTTCCATTTCCATTTTTCCGTTGGCTCCTATGAACAAAAATTCTGTATCAGGAAATCTTTTTTTGATCTCTTCTGCAATGGCAATAGCCGGGAAGATGTGTCCTCCTGTTCCGCCGCCGGATAATACTACTTTCAGTTTTTTGTTCATTTTTATTTTCTTATTGATACCGGTTATTTTGGATTAAGCGATATCATTAATTTCTGCTACACTTTGTTTTTTGCCCATTCCTTCTTCATCGTAAATCTGGATTCTTGAGCTTATATTTAAAATAATTCCAAGCTGGAGATAGGTTACCAGCATGGAGGTTCCTCCATAACTTATCAGTGGCAGCGGCTGTCCTGTTACCGGGATCAGATTAACGGCTACTGCAATATTGACAGCAAGCTGTATGAAGATCATCACCCCGAGACTGAGCACGAGCAGTGACCCGAAAAAGGCGGGCATTTTGCTGGCAATCATCACAATCCGGATCATCATGATGAGATAGAGACATATCAGAAAAGCTGCCCCGATCAATCCGTATTCTTCTACAATCACGGCAAAAATAAAATCGGAGGCAGACTGTGGAAGCATTTGTTTCAATGCGCTTTTTCCAGGTCCCATTCCGGTAATTCCACCATGCACAATAGCGGCTTTGGCCTGCATTACCTGATAATTCTTAGCTTTTACGCTTTCGTCGTCTACATCAGCGGTTTTTGCTTTGCTGGAGGTAAAGGTTTCAATACGGCTCATCCATGTATGTACACGGTTTCCACCGATGAGGTTGGTGTTTAATGCAATAATCAGGAAGAGAACAATGGCCACAACCGATGAAGATATAAAGCCCGCAATGTATTTCCAGTGAAGCTGTCCTATGATCAGAACAATTACAGAAACCATCAGGATCATCAATGCTGTAGAACCGTTGTCTTTCGCTACCAATACAAATACCAGCAGGATGGGCCCGAAGATGTACATAATGTTCTCAATCGGAAGCCTTTCCCGTGTTATTTTCTTGGTCAGATACCTGCAGAGATAAATCACAAGCATTAAAAACGCAAATGATGACGGCTGGAATGAGATAGGTGTTCCCGGGATTTTCAGCCATCTTGAAGCACTGGCTCCATCAATGGTTTGTCCTGTAAACATGGTGATTACGAGCAGAACAATCATTAAGCCGAGCAGGATACTGCTGAGCTTTCCGATATACTCATATTTCACCATTCCAACCACTCTCATGATCACCAGACCCAGAACTACAAAGAACATATGCTTGATAACGTGGCCTGTAGTGGTCCCGTTATTAACAATGTATTCCAGATTTGAACTTGCAGAGTATACCGGGAAAATAGAGAAAATGGAGATCACAAGGATGACCATCCAAAGTACTTTATCGCCCTTTAGCAATTCAATTCTGCTTTCTGTGTTCTGTTCGTCCATATTTTTGTATTGATGTAAAATGTATTGTACAATGTACTTTTACATCCAACTTTTCTTTTACTTTAATACCTGCTCCTTAAACTGTTTTCCTCTGTCCTCATAGCTTTTGAACAGGTCAAAACTTGCGCAGCATGGGGAAAGAAGAACGGTGTCTCCGCTTTTTGCCAGTGATTTTGATATTTTCACGGCTTCTTCCATGCTTGACGTATCATAAATGAATTCTTTTTTGTCTTTAAAGAAGTCTATGATCTTCGTATTGTCTATTCCCAAGCAGACAATTGCTTTTACTTTTCTTTTAACGAGCTCTTCAATTTCTGAATAATCGTTTCCTTTATCTAATCCTCCCACGATCCATACTGTAGGAGTTTTCATGCTTTCTAAAGCGTAGTAAGTGGCGTTTACATTCGTGGCCTTACTGTCGTTGATGTATTTTACACCATTGGCTTCTGTTACAAACTCAAGTCTGTGCTCTACGGCCTGGAAAGTCATCAGTGAGTTTCTGATGCTCTCGTTATTGATTTCCAGTATTTTACCGGCAATGGAAGCCGCCAGGCTGTTGGCTACATTATGGTTTCCAAGAAGGGAAAGTTTGTCAATTTTCATTGAAAATTCGTCCTTCATTTTTACCACGATCTGATCGTCATCCATGAAACCTCCTTCAGCCAGCTTTTCTTTTGTGGAGAAAGGGATCATTTTCGCTTTTATTTCCAGCTTTTCAAGAATATTTTTACTCATTTCATCATCTTTGTTGTAGATGAAGAAATTATCATTTTCCTGATTCTCGGCAATTCTGAATTTAGCTAAAGCATATTCTTCATAATTGTAGTTGTACTGATCCAGGTGATCCTGAGACAGGTTCAGGAGCAGGGAAATATAAGGTCTGAAATTCTGAATGTCATCCAGCTGGAAAGAACTTACTTCCAGAACATAATATTCATGATTTTCGTCAGCCACCTGCTTTGCAAAGCTGTAGCCGATGTTTCCTCCGAGCCCTACATTCAGTCCGTCATTTTTCAGGATGTAGTAGATCAGGGAAGTGGTTGTTGTTTTTCCGTTGCTTCCTGTAATGGCAATGATCTTGGCATCAGTAAATTCTGAAGCAAATTCAATTTCAGAGGAAAGTCTTATTCCTTTTTCATGAATTTTGTGAACGATCTCCGCCTTTTTGGGAATTCCCGGGCTTTTTACGATCCAGTCGGCATTTAAAATCCTTTCTTCGTTGTGGTTTCCTTCTTCAAATTCAATTTCATTGTCGGCTAAAAACTGCTTATAGTTATCCTTAATAGCGCCTTTGTCTGAAAGAAAAACCTCCAGACCCTGTTTTTTCGCTAAATAAGCAGCTCCGCATCCGCTCTCTCCACCTCCTAAAACAACTATTTCCATATTTATTCTTTTGTAAAATGTAAAATGTATTAATGTAATTTGGTTTTATTTTTAATACTCTTACTTTAAAATTTATCTCATTTTTAATGTGATCAGGCATACAATAGCCAGCACTACACCGATGATGATCATTCTGTTCACGATCTTGCTTTCATGAAAGCCTCCTTTCTGATAGTGATGGTGTAATGGCGACATTCTAAAAAATCTGTTATTCTGAGCGTATTCCAGCCCGTATTTTCTTTTTCTGTATTTGAAAACAATCACCTGCAGCATAACAGACACATTTTCAATCAGGAAGATCCCGCATAACACCGGAATCAGAAGTTCTTTTCTTAAAATAATTGCTAAAACAGCAATTACCCCTCCCAGCATCAGACTTCCTGTATCGCCCATAAAAACCTGTGCAGGATAGGTATTGTACCAAAAGAAACCAATCACGGCTCCTACCATGGCTACCGCAAAAATGGTGGTTTCACCCATATTCGGGAGGAACATGATATTGAGGTAGTCTGCAAAAATAATGTTCCCTGAAAGATAGGCGAACAGGGCAAGGGTAAGCAATATGATGGCACTGGTTCCTGCCGCCAGCCCGTCTATTCCGTCTGTGATATTGGCGCCGTTTGATACGGCAGTCACGATGAAAATAACGATCGGGATAAAGACAATCCATGCCCACTCATGGGCATCTTTATCATTCATCCAAAATAGAATTCCACTGTAATCGAACTCATTGTTTTTGGCAAACGGAACGGTAGAAACGGTGATCTTTTCTGTAGGCATAAAGTTCTGCTCTACATTGTTTCTGTTCACCACTTTTGCGTCTGCATACTTTCTTTTAACGGTAATATCCGGGTGGAAATACATTGTAATTCCGACAATTAGCCCTAATCCGACCTGGCCTACAATTTTAAATTTTCCGCTCAGACCGTCTTTATTTTTCTTGATTTTCTTTAAATAATCATCTACAAAACCTATAGCACCCATCCATAACATGGAAACAAGCAGCAGAACGATGTATACATTGGTGATTCTGGTAAAAAGAAGCACCGGAATGATGGTTGCAATGATAATGATCAGTCCGCCCATGGTAGGAGTTCCTTCTTTCTGCTTTTGTCCGTCTAGCCCAAGGTCACGTACCAATTCACCCATCTGTTTTGATCTCAGATAGTTGATGATCCTCTTTCCGTAGACCAGGGCAATAATGAGAGAAAACAGCACAGCGATACCTGCCCGGAAAGAAATGTATTTCAGCATTCCCAATCCCGGTATGTGGATTCCCTGACTGGTTAGATATTCGTATAGATAGTATAGCATGTTCTTTTTTTAATTTAAAAATTTAATTTATTTAAAGATTTAAAGATGGGGTTTCTCCATATTCTCACTTAAATACTTAATAAAGTTGGAAATATTAGAAGAAACTTCTCGTGAAAGATTAATGATTTCCTTGGCTTTATTTTCATCTCCCAGTTTTAATCTTTGACTTACAATTATCATACTTCTAACTTCGGCACAACTGCCTTTTGCAATTTTTAAATATTTAATAAATTGTCTGTTATTATTATATTCTGAGCCTTCTGCAATATTGTTGGATATTGAAAATCCGGCTCTTTTTATTTGGTTACTGAATTCAAATTCTCTTTCTAAATTTTCACTTCTAAGAAATTGATAAACTTTTTCAATTAAATCTAAGCTCTTGATGTAAACCGGGAAATTTTCAAAATTTTTAGTCATCATCAAATGTTTAAATAAATTCAATCTTTCAATTAATTTTCAGTTTATTTACTCATTAACTTCCAAAGTTCGTTGATCGTTTCTTTGTCGTCAAAATGGTGTTTTACGCCATTAATTTCCTGGTAGTTTTCGTGGCCTTTGCCGGCTACTAAAACAATATCTTTCGGTTCTGCAAACCTGATCGCCATTTTTATGGCTTCTTTTCTGTCCGGAATTGAAGTGTATTTGCTGAAGTTTTGAGATTCAACACCTGCTTCAATTTCTTTGATGATCTGGGCGGGATCTTCTGTTCTCGGATTGTCTGAAGTGATGATTGCCAGTGTTGATTTTCTGGTGGCAATATTTCCCATTTCAGGTCTTTTGGTGTGATCTCTGTCGCCTCCACACCCGAAAACGGTGATCAGTCTTTCGTTTTTCGTTCTGATGTCATTGATGCTGTCCAGAATGTTTTCTAAAGCATCCGGAGTATGTGCATAATCGACGATGAAGAAAATTCCTCCGTCTGATTTGAATGTTTCAAACCTTCCGGAAACTCTTTTCAGCTTACTGATCGCCTGTAAAATTTCATCCTGCTCAAAACCCAATTCGGAAGCAATTCCAAACACCAGCAGTAGATTATAGACATTGAATCTTCCGGTCAGTGTGGTCCAGAATTCTTTTCCGTTGAAATTCAGAAGCATGCCGTTGAAATCGATTTCCAAAGATTTTCCATGGTAATCGGCCATGGTTTTCAGGGCATAAGACTTCTTTTTTGCTTTTGTGTTCTGAAGCATTACCATACCGTTTTTGTCATCTACATTTGTAATGGCTACGGCAGAATCTTCGAGTCCGTCAAAAAACCTTTTCTTTGTTTTAAGATATTCGTCGAACGTTTTATGATAGTCTAAATGATCGTGGGTAAGGTTGGTGAAACCTGCCACTTTAAAATGTAAGCCTTCAATTCTGTTTTGGGCAATTCCGTGAGAACTTACTTCCATAAAAGCAAATTCGCAGCCCTCTTCAACAGCCTGAGCTAAAATTTTATTAATGGTAATAACATCCGGAGTGGTATGTGTTGCCGGAATAATTTTTTCACCGATTCTGATTTCCACTGTAGAAAGGAGTGCAGACTCATAGCCTAAGTTTGTGAATACATCAAAAAGAAGGGTAGACACAGAGGTTTTTCCATTAGTTCCGGTAACTCCGATCAGTTTAAGCTTCTGAGATGGGTTTCCATAAAAGTTGGATGCCAGATATCCCAGTGCCTTGGATGAATCTTTCACCCTGATGTAAGTTACCCCTTCTTCCATTGTTTCAGGAAATTCTTCACACACAACAGCTTTTGCACCTTTTTCAACAGATGATGCAATGTATGAATGTCCGTCTGCAACGGTTCCTCTCACGGCAATATAGAGTGAGCCTTCCGTGATCTTCCTGCTGTCGAAAACCAATTCTGTGATCTCACGGCTATCATCGCCGTGAATTTCTAAAACTGGAATCCTTTTTAATAATTCTGTTATTATCATTTTATACCTGACAGGAACTCTCCTATCCTTTATTAATAGTCCTTTTGGGACTGGTTCTGTTATTTTAATTCTGCAGAGACAAATAAATTCTCTGGTTTTTGCTGATTATGGTGCCTTCCAGCGGGAACTGTTCTTTGATTCGTCCAACTCCTTTATAATCAATTCTGTAGCCCAGGTTTTCCAATTGAGGAATCACATTTTTACCAATAAGTCCTACTACATTAGGCATCTGCTTATTATTAACCGCTACCTTCACATTAGGCTCAACCATTTTATTAAGGTTTACCTTTCTGTCTACCAGCATTTCTTTTTCAATATTCTGTGGCGTTTTCAGGAATGTCTTTCCTGCAATTTCCTTAAATACAGGAGCTGATACAGGTCCTCCGTAAAAGCCTATTGCTGTATTAGGCTCGCTGATCATCACATAACATGTATATTTAGGATTGTCAGCGGGATAAAAGCCGGCGAAAGAAGCTCTGTACTTCATTGGACCGGGAAGCCAGTATTCAAATCTTGCGGTTCCTGTTTTTCCTGCCATTTTCAGGTTCGGGGTGAAGATGCTTCGTCCTGTTCCTTTTTCTACAGCTTTGGTCAGTGCGCTGGTCATCATTTTGATCGCTTTTTCTGATGCCATTTTGCTGACCATTACTTCGGGTTTTGCGTTGTAAACTACTTTTCCTTCTTTCATGATCTTGTCGATGAATAGAGGCTTAAGCATTTTACCGCCGTTAGCAACGCCGTTATAGAAGGTTGTTAACTGTAAAAGATTGATATTTGATGAATATCCATAAGATATGGAAGCCAGTGTTGCGGCATTCCATCTCTTGTGTTCAGGAGTCAGAATCTTCGGTTTTGTGATTCCCGGAAGCTCAATGTCCATTTTATCGAATAATTTCCATCTTTTCAGGTGATCAAGGAAGATCTGTGGCTTTTCTGCATAATATTTTGTAATTAATTTTGCAGTTCCCACGTTGCTTGACTTGGCTAAAACATCACTTATATCGTAAGTTCCTCCGCCGTGGCCGTCAGAAATTCTCTGCTTTGCATAGGTCCAGACTCCGTTACCGACATCTACTGTTGTATTTTCATCAATAAAACCATCGTCCATTGCTGCCAACAGAGATATGGTCTTAAAGGTAGAACCGGGCTCAATATTATCTTTTAAAGCATAGTTGTAAGAATCCTCGTATTCTCCGGACTCTGTTCTTCTCAGGTTCACCAGGGCACGTACTTTTCCGGTTTGTGTCTCCATGACAATCACTGTTCCGTGCTTGGCTTCATAAGTAATCAGCTGCTTCTGTAAAGCAGAATGCGCAATGTCCTGAATTCTGAGATCTAAGGTGGTGTAAACATCTTCGCCATCTACAGGTTCTTTTACTTTCCAGTAATCGATTGGCTTCCATTGTGACGAGTTGATTCTTTGCTCCAGTCTTTTTCCGTCAGTTCCTGTAAGGTATTTTGAAAAAGCACCTTCCAGGCCGGCTTTCACTTCTCCGTTATCCATACCTATAGTTCCGGATCCTATCTCTGAAGTGGCAAGCTCACGCTTATAATTTCTGTCTACGATAAAGCCTCCTTTATTTTTGCCTTTTTTAAAGATCGGAAAGTTTCTGATCCTGTCGTATTGGTCGAAATCAAGGCCTTTAACCAAAGTATAGTATTGGTTTTTCTTCTTTTTCTGTTCGTCAAACTTCTTTCTGAATTCTCCTCTGGGTTTTCCGAACATTCTGCTCAATGAATCTGTTAATGCACCGATATTGTTGCTGTATATCGTATCCTTCATTGTTTTAAAATCAAGGTAGATATCATAGCGCATTACGGTGGTGGCCAGAATAGATCCGTCTGAAGCGAACAGGTTTCCGCGGGCAGCCTTAAGAGTGGCTTCGCGGTAGTTTTTATTAATGTAATCGTCTTTAATTTCCTGAACATTAGTGTTTTGCAGGATTACAATCCTTGCAAGGAACATCACAAATACGCACAAAACTCCTACAGCGAAGAGGTAGCCCCACCTTAACGTTTTTTTACGTTTGTTATCGTATTCATTTTGTTTTTGCATCTGTACTGTCCAGTTTTATTAGCAGTTTATGAGGATGGTTTTCCAAAGTCATCAGTGAGTCTTTTGCTACTTCCTTCCCCAGCTGGGATTCCATTTTTACTTTGATAAGCTTACTCTGGGCGTAAGCGTTTCTCGATTTATATTCTTCTGTTTCTTCTTTTAATGCATTGACAATTTTGATCTTCTTGTTGACGAGGTGATTGCTATAAATCATTGCCATCATGAGGACGAACAACAGTAAAAAATACTTGTAATGAGTTTTGATCTCATCACGGTTCAGAAAGTTTCCTTTTATAATGTCTATAAAAGTGAGCTTCTTCTGAGGGCGGTTTGTTGTTCTTTTTGCCACGTTGTTTATCGTTGATGATTATTTAAATGATAATTGATGAATCATTTATCACTTACTTTTTATCATTTACACTTTAATTCCGGTTCTCATTTTTGCACTTCTTGCTCGTGAGTTTTCTTCAATTTCCTTATCATCCGGGATGATCGCTTTACTCTTTAGCAATTCAAAGACCTTCTTATAATTTCCGTAGATATCTCTCTGCTGCTCTCCTTCAAACATCCCATTCTTCAGGAATCTCTTTACCAGACGGTCTTCTAATGAATGGTAAGAAATAACAACAAGTCTTCCTCCGGGCTTTAAAATGTTCAGAGACTGAACAAGCATTTCTTTCAGGGCTTCAAGCTCCTGGTTAACTTCTATTCTTATTGCCTGGAAAAGCTGAGCATAGAACTTATTTACCTTATGAGGCGGAAGATAGCTAAAAAGCTTTTTCAGATCTTCGGTTGTTGTAATGGTTTTTGCTTTTCTGTGATGAACGATATCTCTTGCTAGCTTTCTTGCTTCTCTCAGTTCACCGTAATGATAAAAAATATCGGCAAGCTCTGTTTCTTCATATTCATTGATTACCCTTTTGGCATCAAGACTCTGCATAACATTCATTCTCATATCCAGAGGAGCATTGTTTCTTGTAGAAAAACCTCTTTCTGCCTCATCAAACTGATGGGATGAAACACCAAGATCTGCCAATACCCCGTCTACCTGTGAAACACCATACATCAGCATGGAGTTTTCCAAAAACCGGAAATTCTGATTCACCAGCGTAAATCTGGGATCGTCAATTGTATTTTTAAGAGCATCTAAATCCTGATCGAAACTGAAAAGTTTTCCCTTTTCTGAAAGTCTGCTCAAAATTTTTCTTGAGTGGCCTCCTCCTCCAAAAGTGCAGTCCACGTATATTCCGTCAGGATTCGTCACCAAATCATCAACGCTCTGCTTCAATAAAACGGGGTTGTGGTACATACTTAATTGTGTTTTTACCTGCTTTTTACAGCAAGTGTTGTTTTATTCTTCATCGAAAGAGCCCATTACATCTTCGGCCAGGCTTGCAAAATCAGCTTCGTTGGTAGAAATCACCTTTTCATAGGCTTCTTTATCCCAAATTTCAAAAAGCTCTCCTGCGCTGGTAATTACAGTGTCTTTCTGAAGGTTTGCAAAATGAACCAGATCTTTTGAGATCTGAAGTCTTCCTGCATTGTCCAGTTCTACCGTTTTTACCCCTGCCGTAAACATCCGAATGAAATCAGCATTCTTTTTAATGAATCTGTTTAGCTTATTAATTTTGCCCATCAGTTTGTCCCACGCATTCATAGGATAAACTTCGAGGCAAGGTTGGAACACAGATCTCTTGACTACAAACGCCTTATCGTCGAAGTTTTCCATCTGTTTGATCAGGGAGGAGGGAACTTTTAACCGGCCTTTGTCGTCAATTTTACACTCATATGTTCCAATGAAACTTTTCATTTGGGACAAATTTATATAATAATTTCCAAAATTTCCCACTTTTTCCCACTTTTTGACTTAATGTTAATAAGTTTTATTAAAGATTCAATTTGAAAGAGGTAAGTAATTGATATGTTGTTTGTTGCAAAAGTTGTTATTTAAGCCATAATAAAGAGGTTCTGAAAAAAATAAAGAAAAAGGATGATATTATATTATTTTTACTTTAAATTAGGGTAATCAAAATTTTTTTGAGGTTTAATTTGTATTTTTGCAGAGCTTTATTAAGGCATTTTATGATATTTAGTACAAAAAAAGAAAAGAAATATACTTTTGTAGAGGCGGGAGAAGGACATCCATTGGTGCTGTTGCACGGTTTAATGGGTGGTTTGAGTAATTTCGATAAGATGGTAGATTTTTTTTCTGAAAAGGGATTCAAGGTATATGTTCCCCAGTTGCCTATCTACGATCTGCCGGTACTCAATACTAATCTTACTACTCTTGCCAAATATATTATCAAGTTTATAGAAAGTCATATTTCCGAACCTGTTACTATTGTAGGGAACTCAATGGGAGGGCATGTAGGATTGATTATGACTCTGGCAAGACCAGATCTGGTAAAGAATCTTGTATTAACAGGAAGCTCCGGATTGTACGAAAGAACTTTCGGAGACAGTTTCCCAAGAAAAAACGACCGTTCCTATATAAGGAAGAAAACGGAAGAGGTTTTCTATGATCCTGCTATCGCCACGGAGGATCTTGTAGACGAGGTTTTTTCTGTAGTAAATGACAGAATGAAGGGAATTAAAACAGTAATGCTGGCCAGAAGCGCGATCAAACATAATATGCTGAACGACCTTCCTAAGATTGTAACACCAACATGTCTGATCTGGGGAAGACAGGATAATGTAACGCCTCCTGAAGTGGCTGAAGATATGCACAAGTTTATTCCAAATTCGGATCTCTTCTGGATCGAGAAATGCGGACATGCTGCGATGATGGAGAAGCCGGACGAATTTAATGAAATTCTCTACAGCTGGTTAAAAGACAAAGTTTAAAAACAATAAATTATAAACCATTAAGAGCTTTTCTTAATGGTTTGTTTTTCTAAAAAATATTCGAAAGATGGTTATTAAAACAGCAAATTTTGTAAAGAGTAGCGGGAAATGGCAGGAATGCCCTGAGCCTACTATGCCTGAATATGCTTTTATCGGAAGGTCTAATGTCGGAAAATCATCATTGATCAATGCAATGATGAATCATAAAGATCTGGCAAAAACTTCCGGAACTCCGGGGAAAACTCAGCTGATCAATCATTTTTTAGTGAATGAAGACTGGTACCTGACGGATTTACCGGGCTATGGGTATGCAAAAGTTTCAAAATCTATAAGAAAGGACTTTGAAAAGCTGATCACCAATTATATTTTAAACAGAAGAAACCTTGTGAATCTTTTTGTTTTGGTAGATTCACGACATACTCCGCAAAAGATTGATCTGGAATTTATCCAGTGGTGTGGGGAAAGCGGAATTCCTTTTTCGATTGTTTTCACGAAAGTGGATAAGCTGAAACCGAATATTGCCATCCAAAATGTAGAAAATTATAAAAATGAACTGCATAAAACCTGGGACGATCTTCCTGAGCTGTATGTAACTTCTGCAGAAAAGAAAACGGGTGGTGATGAGATTCTGAACTTCATTCAGAAAACGAATGAATTCCTGAAAAATAATAATGTAAGTTTTGATGAGTAACATAATCTGGAAAATTAAAAGCTTCGATGAGTTTACGGTTCCTGAGCTGTATGCTGTTTTAAAGGCCCGTATTGATGTTTTTGTCATTGAGCAGAACTGCCCCTATCCTGATCTGGATAATTATGACCAGAAGGGAATTCACATCTGGGCTGAAGAAGATGGCCAAGTTCTGGCGTACTGCCGTGTTTTTGACAAAGGAATAAAGTATGATGAAACTTCTTTCGGAAGGGTTCTGACAACGGAACAGGCGAGAGGCAAAAACTTAGGCAGACAGCTGATTAAATATGCAGTAGAAACCATAGAAAACCGTTTCCATACTTCAGAGATCAAGATTTCGGCGCAGGATTATTTATTAAGATTTTACTCTGAATTCGGATTTATAGATACCGGAAAAAAATACCTGGAAGATGATATTCCGCATACGGAAATGATTAGGAAATAGAAAAAAGCGAAGAGAAATCTTCGCTTTTTGTGGTATGATGAGTGTTTTTTAATTTTTGCCTGTGATGGCTTTTACAATAATAGGTTCCAAATTAGATGGCAAATCAGCGGATTTTATCTGATATTTTTTGATTTTCATTTCTTTAAACCATTTTTCCCAATACTCTTTAATCACGGCTTCTTCAAATGGGTTTCCTTTTTCTGGATTGAGTCCTAGCACGATGACTTCCAGGTTACTTAGGTTATCATTGGCTTTTACGAAGCCTAAATTATTCTTCTCAAATATCGTTTTAAAATCAGATGCTGTTAGATTGTTTGACTTAATGAGCTTTGAGGTTAAATATGATGTTTTTTTGTCCTGAGAAAACATGGTGTCCTTATGGTACATATATCCATCGGTCAAAATGAAAAGTATATTTCTGTGATCATCCTTTACACAATAGTCTTTAATCTTATTTCTAAAAAATTCCCAGATGTCAGAACCTACATAGTTTCCGTCTTTAATGGCTGATTGATAGATGTTGGTAGGGAATTGAGCATATCTTTTTTCAACGGTATTGAAATAGGCTTTGTTAGTATTTTTATCGAAAGAAACTTGAAGTTCTTTCGTAAAATCATTGATTTTGGGATCAGAAGGTTCGGGATTGAAGAAAACCTGCATCTGATCATTATATGTGACAATTCTTTTTGTTTTGATATGGTTCAGAAATCCTTTTTCGATCGCTTTAACATATTCTATATCTCTCTGGAAATACTCCATTGTCGGATTGGGGTTTGTTTTGGGATCAATCCGGTCGGATAAATCAATCAGAATACTGACATTGATGTTGTTTGAATCAACAGGCGGAGGACAATGCTTACAAGGTGGAGGCGGATTTTTACCACATGAAACCAAAGATGTGATGAGTAATAAGTATACTATTTTTTTCATAACAAGTGATTTATAATGCAGATAAATAAACTAGATTCTGGTTGTCAGCGTTGGCTCCCACAACATCTAGATTGCTACTGTAGGTATCAATACAGCTGTCGATCATGGTTTGTTTTTCCGTTTTTGAAACGGCTATTTTTTCACCAATATAAGTAACCCAGCCCTGAACATATTCTGAAGCATAGAGTTTGTAATCTTTAGTTGGAATAATCACTCCGTCAATGATGTTTTGAAGTTCTTCAATCCTTCCGCGTGTCTTTATGATGAGTTCTTTAGTGGTTCCGATATTAGCAAGGATTTCTTCAATTTCTTTTTTTAGAACATTGATTTTCTCCAAGAGAAAAAGCACCTTTTTCTGTCTGATTTCCTGTTCGTTTTTAATTTTATCTTTCTCTCTGTGTTCCTTCATCACAAAATCGAAAACCAGTCCCCAGATAAGGTACACAATAAATCCCGCGAAAATAATCCCCCAAAACTGATTTTTGGTAAAAGCGATTTTAAGATCAAATGGGGGAGAGTCGAAGGTTTTGTTAAGTTCATATAATTTAGACTCAATTTCATACGCCAAAATAGCATCAAAGATAAAGGTGATGATGAATAGCAGTCCCAGTTTGATATAATTGAGCCAGGTTTTATTTTCTCCGAACATATGGATCAAAAACCCAAGTCCTAAGAAGACAAATGGAATTAGGGTGACAAAGGCTCCTTCAATAAGGCCTTCGTTCCAGGCTTTGCTAAGTGCCTGTGCATCTAAAACACTTTGAATAACTGTACTTTTTGCATCAAAACTTTTAAAAAATGCGGAATAGGAAGTTGAAATATAAAATGTAAGCAGGTATAAACTGATGGGAATAAGCAGAATAGTGCCGATCCAGAATTTTGTGGAAGCTCCTTTTGTTGCTTTTATATTGTGTTTTTCCGGATTCCTGGGTAAATCGTTGATTTCTGCTTTTAAGCTTTCAATTTTATTCTGATGGTCTTCAATTTCTGTATTTCTATGGGTAAGCTGTTCTTCTTTGGTTTCCAATGAAACAGAGAGTGCTTTAATCTCTGTTTCTCTATTTTTTTGTTCGTTTACATAAGATTCTTTGAGCTTTTGCTGCTTTTCCACCATTTCTTTTTCCTCATTCTGGAATTTGGAATAGACGGCGTCCAGGCAAATGAAGAGGGTTGTATGATTTCCATTATTTCTGGAACTGTCCCTGTAACCGGATTCATGGTATGTTCTTTTTCTGCTTTCCTCAGGGGATTCTGCATTGGGATCAATTTCCGGTTTTGGAGACTCTTCTTCCAGAGTTTCAACCGGAACTGACTTTAATTTGAATAAATTTTTAATATGGGTCGTCATGATCAGTTAGTTTTTTAATTCATATAAAATATCTGTTTTATTTTTTCCGGTCTTAACAGAGTGTATCAGATAATCGACAATCTCTTTTACGTTTTCTTCCAGGAATCCAAACATCAGAACATATTTTTCCATCGCAGAATATTCGTTTGGAGAGACGATTCCGTCTGCCCAGATCATTACCGTGAGGTCATAGAGATAGTCTACTTTTTCTTCAATTGTCTGGGGAACGAGCGATCTAAAATTGATGGGGTTTAAAAGGGTCTCATCCAGGTTTTTAGGCGAAATACCTCTGTCTTCCGCACATTTATAAAGCATTTTCAGTTCCAGGGTACTGAAATCATCATCGCAGATAGCCATTTGATATAATCTTAAAAAGTGTGCTTTAAGATTTTCAGTAATTTGAATATTTTCCATGGTTCGATTAGTGTTCTTTGTTTTTTCTAGGATTAATAATAATATCCCGGGAATGCGCTCTCGGTTGTGTCGGAAACGCTGTACCTTCTACCGGATTTTCTACGATTTCTTTCTTTTTTTCTTTTGGCTTTTCAACAAAGGCAATGAGAAGAAAGAGAATTCCGGTTATAATATCCATAGGAATCCAGATACTTTTTCTATAGAGATAAATAGGAAACACAGGGTTGAAAAGAATGAGAATAAAGAGAAAAATGATGCTGAAATAATATTGTTTAAAACGGACAGCATTATATAAAACAAGTAAGGCTCCGATGGAGACAAGAATTCTCAAAATAGTATAATATTCTATAGGAAGTCTGAAAATGGCTACGAAACAACAGATCGCACATAGGGTAAGAAAAGGTTTCATGGGATAAAGGTTTTAAAATCCGGTTTTGAGATTAAATTTGTAATTAAAATTATCTTCAGACATAAAAACGAAAATGAAAAAATCAATCAGTGCAATGAATGCGGGAATGAAAGTCCAACAGAATAGCAAATAAAATAATCCTAATTTATTTTGGCCTAAATAAAATCTATGAATGCCTAGTCCGCCTAAAAAGAAAGCAAGCATTGCTGCAGTAAATTTTGATTTCATATGGTTAAACTCTTGATAATATTTCGTTCTTTTTACTTTCAAACTCTTCAACAGAAATAATTCCGTTATCCATTAATCCTTTCAGTTTTTGTAAAACAGCAAAGGGATCTTCAGCTTCTATAAGCGTTGTAACAGGCTGTGAAGTTTGAAAGGGTTGTGCTATTATCGGAGTGGCATTGTTTACTGTAACCCCGCCTGCTGATGCTCTTCTGACTTCAAGGTCTTTTTCTCGTCTTACTCCTCTCATTTTCTCTTCAATTTCCTGGGCAAACTGATAGAGTTTTCTGGCTTGGGCTTTGGGAAGATAATCCATCATATTGGTGTAATTGCCTACGGTTTTCATTGTAAACGTAGCCCCTAAAATCCCTTCTTTAATATGGCAATCTGCAATATCTACCCAATTATAATCCTGGAAGTCCATGGATAATCCAAAGTTTTTAGGTCTACAGAAAATAATTCTTCTGTTGGTAAGCGCTATACAGTCTGGAGAAAAATTGATAGCAGGCTTTTTTTGGACCGCAATATATTCTACAAATTCCTGAGATGTTATAAGATCATTGATTCTCTCTAAAAGCTTTTCAACAGCTTTGGGATCTTGTTCTTCGTTTAAAAAATTCTTTAAATTCATGATGTTTTGTTTTCAAGTTATTTCACATCTTTGTAATATACGTACCCTACCTTTTTGCTTTTTATCACCTGTACTTTATACCAGGAATCCTGTTTGGATAAGTGTTTTAGTTCAGTGTTTTTAGGAACGGTCTCTATTACTTTAGACTTTAGAAAAGGTTTTTCATAGATCTTAGTTACTGCAATCCCTGCGAAATACCAGTTGTTGGTATTGATGTTGATTTCATCAATCCGGATTTTCGAAGAGTTGTAAGATTTGTTTTTTTTAGTGTAATGGAAATCTGGTGATGCTTTAGATTTCTTTTTTCTAGAAGATGATTTCTTACCATAAGAACCACCACTGCATACGCCGCAGCTCCCCCCGGAAGAGCAATGAGCGCAACCTGTACAATTGGAACAGGCGCTACAGGATGCAGAACCGGTACATCTTCCCCCGTGACTGGAGCTTCCGGAGCCGGAAGAACTGAAAGAATCAGCAGTAAGCATACCGATGCTTAGGATAAGTATAGAGATGAATGTTTTCATGGATATTAGTTTCCGTTAATAGTTTTCTAAAGTTTTATGGAGCTCCTGTTTGAAATTATATATTTCATCCAGATTATTGAGCAGTATTTTTTCTCCGGCTTCTTTACCATTGTGAAAGGTTTCCAGATATTTGTTGGCCGTATTAAAATGTAACCTGCAGATTGGCTTTCTGTTATTATCATCCAATAAAATTCCGAAATAGGATAATGTATCTCTGTAAGCAATTCTTGCAGAAGGTATTTTTTCTCTTAAAATAGCTTTTATGATTTGAAATCCTTCCAATTCTTCTTCAGTGGTTACAATTTTAGAATCAGTGTTTTCATCGATAGATTGGGATGATTTTATGCTTTCTTCCTGCTTTTCAATCTGCTCGTTGATGCTTAATGCAGATTTAAGCCTGAAACTGATGGATTCATTGATGGAAGTTGCCAGAGCCTTCTTGGTATATTCCTTAAAAGAAACCATTCTGCTGGCCGTCAGATGTTTTTCAAAAAACCTGCTGACTAATAATTTTACCAGTTCATCAGAAGGGGTTTCAATTTCTTTTTCAAATTCTTTTCTGATCGCCTTGATGTATTTTAAGGCTTCGGCAGAATCTAAAATGCTTTCCAGATTGTAATCTTTTTTAGTGAAGCTTTCAAGGATTTTGATAGAGCTGTCTTTTAGATCTTCAATATTAATGGTGAAAAATGGCTTTTCATCCATAATATTAGGTTTTTCCAAGTCTGTATAAAAGTTGTAAACAATTCCATTGGTCAACACGCCAAACCGTGTTTTTGAAACATGATAATACCGGTGAAGCTGGGAATTGTGAGCATCAGCACTTTCTTTCCAGTGCTTGCATTCAATGATGAAAATGGGTTCATCATTATTTTTGACCACATAATCTACTTTTTCTCCCTTCTTTGTTCCGATATCACAAACATGTTCGGGTATAACCTCCGTAGGGTTGAAAATGTCATATCCGAGGATTTGTATAAATGGCATTACAAATGCATTTTTTGTAGCTTCTTCCGTGCTTATCTGGTCTTTCAGACCGACTACTTTCTGGTGTAACTGTTCAAGTTTAATTTTAAGATCCATAGTGTAGTTTTTAAAGAGTTTCGTCAACGATTTCAGCAGTAGGCGCATTTTTTTTCACAGAAGAAATCCCGATTTCCATTAAAGATTTGGAACTGTAATATTGACTTTTACCAATGATTTCTCCGTTTCTTGCTTTTAATACAAAGTAATCTTTATCGTTCTTAGCAACTCTTCTGTCGTATCTTGACTCTTCCTGGGAATTGACCTTCACGGATTCAATGCCTTTTATACAAGATGCTTTCTGGACATAACCTTCACTGGTTAAAATGATTTCGCCATTTCCGGCCTTTAGATTAAACTGATACTCGCTGTTGACTCTTTGAGTGATAACAAATTTTTCCATGATAGTTAATTTTTGCATCCGTTTTTGTCGCATGTTATTTTGTCATTTGTATTTATCCAGTGATCAGAATGGACATTAGTGTTAGTGCCGCAACCTGTTGTTCCTCCTTTTTGCCCTTTGTGAGTAATGTTTGTTGGAGTGTGTTTTACATTCATAATAAAATTTTTAAATGATTAATTGAGTCAAAAGTATAACGATTAGAAAATGAATCCTTACGGTTAACCGTAAAAGAAAAAAACCTTTCAAATTTTTGAAAGGTTTATACAATATTTAAAAACAAGATTAAATAATTCCCAGATCTTTGCAGAAAGCTATTAATTGTTCATTGCTTGTAACTTCTAGTGCTTCTTTTAAACTGTTTAATTTTTTTTCCACACTGCTCAGGCTATTAGGCGTTATATTATTATTCTGCAGATACGTTGGGATATTTTTTTGCTGTATTCCCTGTGAAAGAAGAGAAACAAGCGTTATGTCATATGACGTAAATTCATAGCTGTTGAGTCTTTTAACATCTTGTTTAAGGTCAAGAGAGAGATAGTTTTCATTGACGTAAACGGAAGCAATTGCTTTTTTCAGTTCTTTAGAATCGTTTCTGGCTTTACGGACGTACCCATTAATTCTGGATTCAGTAAAAAGCAAATCAATAATTCCTGATTTACGCTCTCCAGAAAAGACTATGATTTTTAATAAAGGCTGTAATTTGCGGACTTCTTCAATCAGTTCTTTTCCATCTTTAATATTCTGTAAGTGATGGTCTTCTTCATAAGAAAGGTCAGTAATCAGCAAATCGTAAGGGTCATTTTCCCGAATTGATTTTTTAATTTTTGCTAAGGCATCATCGCAATAATAGACATAATCAACATTCGGAATATTAAGTTCTTCTAATGTTTTCTGGACAGATAAGCTGCCCATCTCTTGGTCTTCGGCTATTAAAATTTTTTTGAACATTTTTTTAGTTTTTAGTAACAGGAAATGAAATGTCGACTTTCAGTCCCTTTTCTGTTTCGGTGTCAAAAATAATTTGTCCCTGCAAAATTTCTATACGGGAAACCGCATTTGATAATCCATTTTTATAAATTACCACTCCGGACATTCCAATACCATTGTCTTTATAATGGATGGTAATCTCATTATTAATTCTTTCAAAACGGAAAGAAACAAGGTTTGCTTTGCTGTGTTTTTTCATGTTGACAAGCAGCTCCCGAATGATTTGATAAATTTCTTCCTGTTTAGGTTGATTTACGTTTTCCCAAATGTTTTTCTCATTTCCGGCAACATATGTTTTTACAGTATCATTATTAAAAGAGCCAATTATATTTGATATTTTTTCGCTAAAATCCTGTTTATTTTTAGAATCTTCCTTTTCATAGGAAATATCTCTTGATTTCTCGTAAACGAATTCCAGCTCGTCCAAAGCCTCTTCTTTATCAAAATGTTCCTGATTTTCTATTTTGGTCATTACCTGATAAATGCCGTTGGCCACGATGTCATGGACTTTTTTAGAAATTTTGAGCTGAGAGTTTTTTACTTCGATTTCTTTTTCTTGTTGAAGCTTTTTTTGTCTTTTCTTATATAAAATGATAATAATGATTAATAGAGCTACAAGTAGTCCTGAAAGGAAATACTGCCATAATAGTTGGTTTTCCTTTTCAGCTTTTTCAGCCTTAACTTTTGTGTTTTCGTATTTTATAAAAGCAAATTTAGTTGTGTAGTCATTACGACTCGCTTGTATGCTGTCGGATAAACTTTTATATATTTGAAAATGACTATTTGTATTTGCTGGTTTATCAACATAAATTATTCGTTCAATAGCTTCCAGTCTATCTTCAGGACTTTTGTTTAATTGAGCAATATCAAGCATTTTTTTTGCATAGTAAAGTGATTTTTCAGGATTTGATTTCTTATTTATTTCTGCTAAATGAGCATAGCTTGAATTAACTCCCCAAAAGTCATCATTTTCTAACTTAAGTTTTAGTATATTTTCTATATTAATTTGAGCCTCTGCATTATTGTTGTCAAGCCATTTTATATATTCAATATTGTCTTTAATTCTGTTTTTTAAGTTTAAATCTGAAAGGTTAGATAAATCAAGCTTTTGTAAAATGTCCAATGCTTGCTTATATTTCCCTGATTTATATTCTGCTACAGATTTATTGTTTAATATACTTAGTCTTTTTTGTTCTGATTCAATCTTAACGGAAAGAGCCTTATCATACCATTCAATTGCCTGAGAATATTGATTTTGATTTAATTTCAAAGTAGCCATAGTATCATATAATGAATAAAGGCTTTCATCATTTTCCTTCATCATTTTTAGGGCCTCTACTAATGTTGATTCTGCACCTAAAAAATCACCTCTATTTTTTTGAGCGTTTGCTTGTACAATCAAGCTTTTAGAAATATTAGAAAAATCATTTTCTTTACTATAATAGCTTATGGCTCCCTGAAGTTTTTCATAAGCTTTAACGTCATTTTTTTCAAGCAGATTAATGGCTTCTTCATATAATTTATCTGCTTTTTTTATGTTAGGATTAATTTTAGAACTTTCCTCACATGAAGCAATGAGAAAGAAAGAAAAAAGGGAAAATAATAAATTTCGTATCATTTCACTAAAATAAAAAAAACCACTCTATAAAGAGTGGCAAAAATTTTTATTTTTTAGGAGGGAGTGTTGTTCCTGTCTCTCCTCCCGTATCTCCGGGGTTTACTCCGTCTCCGTCTGAACTTGTATGCATAGTCACCGGATTATTAGTTTGATTGTTCGTACATGGTGCCGTGTTGGCGTTATTATTTGAAAATGCTAAACCGAATAGCATTAATATAAACTGGATCATTTTCCTTAAAATTTTGAAGTTTTTAGACTGTTTTTCTTCCTCTCATGATTTTCGATCACAAGCTGTACACGTTTAAAATTTCGAAGCGCTTCTAATTTTTTGGGAAGTGAACCTTCAAAAACGGAGGAGAAACATCTGCTTCCCAACCCGGAGTTTTCCTCCGTTTTATCTGGTGAATTTTGAAATCAGTTTTTTTGAGTTTGTTTTTTACTGTTTATTTCTTGCTGATCTCTGAGGACAAAGTAAAGACAGAAACGGGTGTCATTCCTAGACAGCGGAAAGACATCTGAAAGGGTGTAAATGTTTGATTTTTATGGGAATCCGTAATGTAATTGTCTCAGTTTTGTCTAATTTAGACAGCACTAATCCATTTAAACTAATTCCATGTTTGATAAGAAGAAATTGTTGCTAAAAAAAGCATACGAAAAAGCAAAAAAAGAGCTCAACAGGGTTAACTCTAGTAATGATTCTGTTTTAAATTACTTAGTCTTAGAACTTGAAGAAAAGTTTGATTCGGTTAAAGATGTAAGAACGTTTGTGAGGTATCATAAAAGACTTATAAAAGAAAATAAGGATTATGAAATAGATGAAATTACACTAGATCAGCTAAGCTGGTATGTGGGATATGATAATTTTTGGGAGTTTTGTGAGAATGCAGTGATTGAGAAAGATAAAGGGGAAACGAAGATAGAACTTAAAATAGACCAGGATGAAGATTCCCTTTCTGAAAGGCTATCCAAGATCATTATAAACATTACCAATCAGCCTATTTTTAACGTGCCTCAATTGGCAAAAAATGGGATGGGAATCGGAGCTGTGATATTGACTTTAGCTTTTGGGTTGGCTTATAATAGAGGTGAATTGGGTGAAGATAAATATATGTATTGGAACGGTGAAGAATACATAGGTACCAGCGATGCAAATGCTAACCCGAACTTCGAAATAGTGGCAATGGATAAAAATATACTTGACCACTTTAAGAAAATTACAAGACCGGATACTTTAACTGCAGAAAACGCTGTAGGTAAGGCCTGGTATTCAAAATATAATAATAAGGTGGAGTTCTTTACAATGGATGGAAAAAATCCAGAAAACGGGAAAGAGCTCAAAAAAGTTAGCGAACATATGGTGAACTTTTATGCTGGAATAAAGTAAAATATATTCCGCTTCAATTACTTTAATAAAAAAGCGAACATCAAATAGATATTCGCTTTATATTTTTAAGCTTCATTCAGCATTCCCAGCTCTCCGAAATGTTTTTTAAACTTCTGGATCTTCGGACCAACTACGGCGCTGCAGTATGGCTGTGTGGGGTTTTCATTATAATAACCCTGGTGATACTGTTCTGCGGGCCAGAACTTCTTAAACTGCGTTACTTCGGTTACATATTTTCCGGGCCATTTTCCCGATTCTTCAGATTTTTTAAGAGCTTCTTCTGCTTTAGCTTTTTCTGCTTCATCTTTATAATAAATAACGGAACGGTATTGTGTTCCGATATCATTGCCCTGTCTGTTCAGTTGGGTAGGATCATGAAGGAAGAAGAATACATCCATCAGTTGTGCATAGGAAATGATCTTAGGGTCAAAAGTGATCTGAACGACTTCAGCGTGTCCCGTTTCTCCAGTACACACTTCTTCATAGGTTGGATTGTCCTTGTTACCTCCCGAATAGCCTGAGACCGCAGACTGTACTCCTTTAAGCATATTGAAACAGCTTTCCACGCACCAGAAGCATCCGCCGCCGAAAGTGATCTGTTCTAAATTATTATTATCCATTATCTGTTGATTATTTTATTTATGGTTTTTCTGTTTCGCGATGGTAGAAATCAGTAAAAAGCCAATCAAAAGTAAGAAAAACTTTTTCATTTTGGATGAGAAATCCGATGATTTAAAACAGAATTGTTAAGCTGTTTTTTTAATTATTGGGTAGATATTAAATCTTATAAGTTGATACGCACAAAGGCGCAGGGCTAATATTCAACGTTCGTTTTTAAAGCGTGAGAAAATCAAAGTTTTTCAGCAAGAATGAATGTATAAATGTTCAGCAGGATTCAATTTTATCTTAGATAATTCTTACGCCTTAAAACCTTCGAATTAGAAGAAACTTGCGCCTCCGCGATAACCAACAATATATTTAGGATTTCCGTAACAACGAAAATCTGTGTTATTTAGGCAATATGCAGAAAATCAATTCAGAATCTGTGTTTTGAAACAAAAAAAGCATCCCAAAAGGATGCTCCCATTATTTTTTTAATGTTGTTTTTGAGTTATTTTTCCCATACTAAAGCGCTCGCACCAAGAATGGCAGCATCTGCTTCATCAAGTTCACTGAAAACCAGTTTCACCTTATTTCTAAAAATAGGAAGAAGATTTCTTTCCATATGAAGTTTTGCAGGCTTCAAAATAAAATCACCGGCCTTGATCACGCCGCCGAATAAAAGTATGGCTTCCGGTGAAGAAAACATAACGAAATTAGCCAAAGCTTCGCCCAGCTTCTGCCCCGTATATCTGAAAACCTCAATAGAAATAGGGTCGCCTTTCAGTGCACATTCATGTACGGTTTTTGAATTAATAGACTCTTCAGGATATTGGCTTAGCATAGATTCAGGAAATTCAGCCCTCATTTTTTTTGCGGTGATCGCAATTCCTGTGGCTGAGGCATAAGCCTCCAGACTTCCTTCAGATCCAGTGCTCCAGTGCTTTCTTCCGCCGGGTTTTACGATAGTATGGCCAAGCTCTCCTGCAAAACCGTCATGTCCGTAAATCAGGCTTCCGTTGGAAATAATTCCGCTGCCTACCCCTGTTCCCAGCGTAATCATAATGAAATCCTTCATACCCCGTGCTGCTCCGAAAAGCATTTCTCCAAGGGCTGCAGCGTTGGCGTCATTAGTGATGGTACACGGCAGACTGAATTTGGCTTTCATCAGCTCACTGAAAGGGATCATTCCCTTCCAGGGTAAGTTAGGAGCCTGTTCGATGGTTCCTTTATAATAGTTGGCGTTAGGAGCGCCTACCCCAATTCCGTCAAAGTTTTTTTCTGTACCGTATTTTTCGATCAGGGGCTGAACCTGTTCATACAAAGCATCGATAAAATCTTCCACTTTTTCATACTCATCAGTTCTCAGACTTCCTTTTTCCAGAACTTCACCGCGATGGTTTACTACTCCGAACTTTGTATTGGTTCCGCCGATATCAATTCCTAGAGCAACTTGTTTTGATAAATCTATTAATGACATTTCCTGTTTATAAATTCTAAAGGGTTAAAATTATAAAAAAGATTGTATTAATGAATTATTAACAAACTTTTATTTGAAAAACTTTTACGCAGCTTTTGCCGGTTTCTTTTTTCTTCTTCCCCACCAGATCATAAATCCGGTGACAGGCAGCGAGGCGCACAGAAGGCTGACAATAAATGCAATGATCTTTGTGGGAAGTCCTAGAATAGCCCCCACATGAATATCATAGTTGGCTGCTACTGCTTTTTCCCCGAAGTTTTTGTCCTTAGGATCATGGGTGTGGAGCAGTTCACCGGAGTTTTCATCAAAGATCAGGCTGCTGTTTTTGTGATAAGAATAAGAAAGGTGCTTTATAAACACTTCAAAATTAGGATGCTCATGGTCATCCATATGCTCATGGCCGAGGTCAATAGCAAAGCCGAAGGCATCAGGATATTTCTGCTGTACAGTATTAATAACTTTATCCAGTGTTCCTTCAGTTCGTAGTTCTATAGGAGCTTTGGTTTTGATATGAGAGAAATCCGGATATTTTGTTTCCCCGCCGGAGAATATCACGTAGATCATGGCCTGTACAACAAAAAAGGCATAAAAAAGCCCTGTAATGGCGAAGATCAAAGCGAAGATGGAAGAATAAAAACCAAGCACATTATGAAGGTCATAATTTTTTCTTTTCCAGCTTTTTATGTTCTTCCACTTAAAAGAAAAGCGCTGCTTTCTGGCTGCTTTATTTTTAGGCCACCAGAGAACAATTCCGGTAATAAGCATGATAATAAAGATAATAACAGGGATTCCCACGACATAGGTTCCCCAGTCCTGCTTCAGTAAAAAGCTCCAGTGGATCATTTTTACAATATTGAAGAATCCGTTCTTTTCATCATATGTTCTGAGAACTTTTCCCGTATAAGGATTTACATAAGCTGCTTTATAAATAGGAAACTCATCAAAATAATTCCAGGTATCCGTATTATGTTCATACCAATAAAATATGTACGACATTTTTTTGTCGATCGGGACGTTTACCCAATGGATGGGATACTTTTCTTTTACCTGTTCGGCAACAGATTTTTCCATTACTCTTATTGGGAGAACCTGCTTTTGTGCTATATTCTGCTCGTTGTGGTAGATTACATCCTTTCTGGTGATGTTTTCTATTTCATCTTTGAAAACATAAAGTGCTCCTGTAATGGATATAATAAAAATAAGAAAGCCAATTCCCAGACCCAGCCACAGGTGCAGCTTGGCTGACCATTTCTTGAAAAAGCCCGGTTTTTTCTTATGATGATGTTTTCTCTTCATATCGCAGTTCAAAGTATCAAAGATAAGTTTATCTTTTTATTTAGTTTAATTAAAATTTATATTCGAGCATCAGGGTGCCTCTTCTTCCCAGTGAATTCACGAATTCGCTGTCACGTGCAGACCACCATGCAATGGCTGGCTGATACATTTTGTTGAACAGATTTTCAATACCCAAAGAAACTCTCCAGTTTTTATTGATTTCGTAGCTCGATTTAAAGTTAAAAACGGTGTATTCGGGAACATAGCCTTCTCCATACACAAACAATCCGGTTTTTGCATTGGTCTGGAATCTGTCCTGCTCAAAGGCATGCAGCATATCAAAACCAATGGATAGAGTCTGTAAAGGTCTTGCCTGAATGTAAGCAAGTACCTTAGGTGCAGAAATACGGCTGTTGTTAATTTTTGCTGAATAATCTCCGTCGTCTTTAATAGAAGTAATTCCTTCCATCCAACTGTAGCTTCCACCGAAATTGATCCATTTTGCAGGGGTAAAATGCAGGAATCCTTCCACTCCGTAAACAATTTCCGGCGACCTCTGTATGGTTAATGCCCGGTCCGCGCTCTGTACAAATGAAGCCCCCAGTTTTGAAGTACTTACATAAGAGGTGATTTCGTAGTTGACCCATTTGGAGATTTGTCCTGTGGCACCCAGCTCATAATTGTTAACGATGATCGGTTTGGTTTCGAGATTTTGAATAGTTCCCTGGGTAGATGTTCTCAGAATTCTTCCCAGCTCGTTGATAGAGTAGGACTGTGAAAAGCTTCCGAACAGATTAATGAAAGGTTCAATATTATAGCGTACTCCTAAATTGGCCACTAATGCATTATATTTTAATTTTCCGCCGGTAACAAAAATACTTGTTGTGAAAGTACCGTCACTTTTTACCGAAGAAAGGGTATTGAAATCTCCCACTTTAACAGTCATGTTTTCGTAGCGGAGGCCTCCTTTAATGGTTAATTTTTTCAGTAAATCGATTTTAACCAAGACAAAAGGAGCCAGGTTGGTCATATTCATATCCGGTGTCCAGTAACGTCCGTCCTCAAGCTTCTGAACGGTCTGGTCATTAAGAATGTCCATTCCGTACATCACTTCAGCCTGCGAATTTTGAGCGCTCCAAAGCTTTGTGTCAAAGTTGAATCTGGCGCCATACTTTTTGGAAATCACATTGGACTGTCCTCCTCCGAAGAAGGTATCACTGTATCCGTATACCGTCTTGAAATCCTGCATATATGCATTGAAATTCAGTGAAGTGGTTCCTCCAAAAAGATTCTGGTTATCATAATTGATCCTGACATTGTGATTTTTGGGTGTTCCCTGAGGTGTTGTTTCAAGATTTTTTCCTACGCCTTCTCCAATGGTTGGTTTTAAGCTGTATTTTCCGGTTACAAGCCCTAAATTAAGATCTGATCTGGAGGAATATCCGATATAAGAAGCTTCAATTCTCTGGTTATTATTGATGTTGTACCCTACTTTAAGCATCCCGTTATAGTTATCCATCTTTGCGGGACTGTAGGTTGGAGTAAGGTTTACTCCGTCGGCATCTTTCATATAGCCGGTTCTTTCATAAGCAAGAGAGAAAACATAATCAAATTTATTTACTTTTCCGGATAACAGTTGGCTGGCCCTTACACCTAAAGTTCCACCATACGTCTGGCCGGTAAAACCAACCTGAGTAAGTCCGGAAATATTTTTATCAGATTTGCTTCTTCTGGTGATATAGTTGATGATTCCTCCATCTGCTCCGTTTCCGTAGATAGAAGAGGCTCCTTTGATTACTTCAATTCTTTCAATAACAGAAGGATCAATACTTCTGATGTCTCTTGCTCCATTTCTAAGCGGTGTAGATTGTGGAATCCCATCGATAAGGACAAGAACCTGACGGCCTCTTAAAGTCTGACCTGTATTGGAGGTCTGGCCGGAGTTGGTTCCTAAGCTGGGAACCGTATACTGAAGAATACTGGTGATATCTGAATTGACGGTAAGCTGAGACTGGATCTGCTTTTCTGCAACAATCGTTACTGAGCTAGGTATTTCTTTAATATTTTCTTTTTTTCTGGAAGCAGTCATCACAACTTCATCCACATTGTTGGTCTGCAGGCTGTCTTTAACCTGTGCAAAAACTGTTGCCGACCCTAAGCATGCGGCTGATAAAAGCGCTTTTTTCATTATATTTTCTTTCCTTGTTTCTTTTGTTTTCCCCACCATACTAAAAAGCCGGTAACGGGGAGTGATGTACAGATGAGGCCCGTAATGAACCATAGAATTTTCCCGAACAGCCCAAAATAAGATCCTGTGTGGATATCATAGTTGGCATTGGCGTATTTTTCTGCATTGCTCAGTTTCTGATGAGGTTTATCTGCCAGTATTTTCCCGGAATATTTGTCAAAAACGAGCGTATTTCTTTCACTGTACCGTCCTTCTTGTCCATATATGGTAACCGGAATGTTCTTTAATTCTTTTCCTTTCTTGTTTTTCCCGTTTAAAGGAATTCTGAAACTGGAAGATGTGGGATAAAGTTTTCTGGTTTCCTGAGCGGTAAGATCAAAAACGGATGTATTTTTTATGATCAGGGAATCCGGAGATTTGATCTCCTTTTCTTTTGGCAGCTCTAAGGAGCCGGAAAGAGCAAGATTAAAGGTGTTTTTTACATATGGATAGGCAAAGTAAATTCCTGTAATGCTCATCAGCAGTGCCAGAAATGAAGCATAAAACCCTAATACATTATGAAGATCATAATTTTTACGTTTCCAGGTCTTCACGTTTTCCCAGCTGAACCAGAAGCGTCCCTTTCTTGCTTTCTTGTTCTTTGGCCACCATAAAACAATTCCTGTAACCAGCATGAAGATAAAGAGCACGGTAGGAATTCCTACCACATATTTTCCCCAATCTGATTTTAATAATAAACTCCAGTGAATGGCTTTTAAAATTGGAAAAAGGTCATATTTTTCATTGTAAACGGCCAAAATTTTTCCGCTGTACTGATCTACATAGACCAGTTTATTGATCTTTACCTCGTCAAAATAATTCCAGCCTTTTTTGTTCTTTTCGTAATAGGAGAAACGGTAGGATTTATTTTTATCCAAAGGAATTTCCACAGCATTTACGGGGTACTTTTCATTAAGCTCCAGGCTGACCTTTTCTTTCAGAATATTTATAGAAATTGGAGTTTCCGCAGCTTTCTGTACATATATGGCTTCTTTCCGGAGACTGTTCTGGATTTCATCTTTAAAAACGTATAAAGTCCCGGTAAGTGAAACAATGAAAACAATGACGCCAACGGACAAACCAAACCACAAATGCAGTTTGGCAGACCATTTCTTTGTTAAAGAAGGTTTCTTTTTATGGTGATGCTTCTTTTTCATTAAAATAAACTATTCCTGAGTTTCAGGAATAGTGAGTATGTGGTGATTAAAATTTATATCCGATTGATAATCTCCAGTTACGCGGAGCATTGTAGATCCATGCATAAGAACCGTCATCTGATCTGTAACCGCTGTAAAGCTTTCTGTTCAAAACGTTATTCAGCAATAGATTGACATCGAATTTTCTGGCAACATAAGAAATACCGAAGTTGGTGTCAAAATAATCTTCCAGGCTTTGATCATACTTTGCCGTTGTTCCAAACCAGGACTGTCTTCCTCCCTGGTACTGGTAACCTGCTGAGATCCCAAATCCTTTTAATTGGCCATGTTCAAATCTGTAGCTTAGCCAGGTATTCTGTACGTTTTTAGCATTTCCGGGAGATTGCACACCTATTCTGCTGGCATCGGTGTCTTTAATTGTTTTGGCATCCGTATAGGCATAATTTACCACAATGTTTAATCCTTTTATGATTTCTCCTTTAATGTCAGCTTCAAAACCACGTGATCTTTGTTCTCCTGTTGGAATCATAAAAGCATTTCCATTATTATCATTTGAATTTCCGGCAACCAAAATATTTTTTCTTCGGATTTCATAGACTGCAAAAGTAGAGTTCCATTTTCCTCCGAACCAGTCCTTTTTTACTCCAAACTCAATATTCTGTCCTCTGAACGGCTCTGTAATTGAAGTTCCTCCAATCCCTGTTGCAGACTGAGGTACAAACGTTTTGTCATATACTCCATAAGCTGAGAAATCTTTCATGATGGAATAGCTTACTGCTACCCTGGGTGTAAATTCTCCGGCTTTATCTTTAGGAACTATATTTACTTCCGAGTAGTAAGGATATCCTGCGAAAGTAGTTCCGCTTGTGTATCTTCCTGCTAATGTAAGGCGTAGCTTATTATTGAACATTTCTATTTGATCCTGTGCGTAATATGAAGTGTATTTTACACCTTGATCATTATAAAAAGGAGCTGCAGAGTTTAAAGTGTAAAAACTGTCCGGCGGCAATGTAGAAGGATCTACACCATATTGAGGATTTTGAATATTGACAGGGTAAACTCCAGGTCCATATCCGGAAAAATCAGCGTTGTATTTTCTGTCTCCGTAGTCAAATCCTGCAATAATTTTGTGAACGATATTTCCTGTATTCAGTGTTCCTCTTAAATAAGTCTGAAATATGTGGTTTTTTCCGGTAGCCTGCCAGTTGCTTAAAGTCCTGTTAAAAATGTTTTTATCAGCCGGATCAAAAGTTCCCCACCATGAGCCTCCGTCATAGTTCATATCCATGTAGGCATACTGTGTACTCCAAACCCAGTCTTTGAATAATTTCTGATCTAAGGTTAAAAATAAACTCTGATCTTTTACTTCAGTTTTTTTGAAGTTCGGATCATTAAAATTGGTATGAACATCTAAGGAAGCATAACCGTCTTTAGACATTAAATAAGCTCCCGGCTGGTTGAATTTCAAATACTGATAATTATACTGTGCCGTGAAAGTCGTTGTTTTTGTAGGTCTGAATGTAATAGACGGAGCAATAATTATTTTGCTTGTTTTATCATTTTCTGACCATGATTTGTTGGAGCTTCCCATTAAGTTTAAACGGTAGTCCAAAACGCCGTCCTTAACGATAACACCGTCAAGATCTGCCTCTCCTCTGAAAAGGTTGTAGCTTCCCGTTGTGAATCTTACGCTGTTGGCAAATTTTCCCGTAGGTTTTTTTGTGACTACATTGTAAAATCCGGCGGGGTCACCCATAGACCCCATGAAGCCCGCAGGTCCTTTTACAAATTCTATTCTGTCGATAATAGATGCGTCCGGATTAATTGGTCCCCATGTTGAAGAAACATTCATTCCGTTCATATAAGTTGCGATACTTGCCCCTCTCATGAAAACGTTTGAGTAAACATTGTCCCAGTGCTCTACTTTTCTGGCACCACTCACGTTACGGACAATTCCTTCGGACATATTTAAAGTGATCTGGTCGGATAAGACCTGTCCGCTTATAGACTGTACATTCTGTGGCAGTTCTATGATAGGAGTCTGCAGTCTTAATGATCCTGAAACTTCATTGAGTTTATATTTTTGATAATATCTTCCACTAACAACAACCTCCTCAATATCATTAGATTTAATTGTATCCTTTTCTTGGGAAAAAGCCAGTATAGAACCCAGCAACGAGGCACAAATCAGTACATTTTTCATGAATAAGTCAAATTTTCTGCAAATATATTGTTTTTAATTGTTCTAAATAAATAATCGAATTGATATTTATCATAAAATTATTAGGTCTTGAATAACAAACCCCCGCTTCAGCATTGCTGAAGCGGGGGTTTTATAATATTTTATTATTGAATTCTTAAGCCGGGATTTCTCCTTTGTATAAGAACGAAATAATTTCTTTGTTCATTTTGTCTACCATTTCACTGAATAAGTGGAAAGATTCCTGTTTGTAGATTACCAGTGGATCTTTCTGCTCGTAAACAGCTCCCTGTGAAGATCTTCTCAGGTCATCCATTTCACGAAGGTGAAGTTTCCAGTTTTCATCAATGATTGATAAAGTGATATTCTTTTCAAAATCATTGATAAGGCTTTCACACTGAGTTTCGTAAGCTTCTTTAAGGTCAGCCACAATAGTCATTGTTTTATGCCCATCCGTGAAAGGAACCTGGATCATTTTGAACATGGAACCCTGATTTTGATATACATTCTCAATGATAGGGAATGATTTCTCTTTCAGTAAGTTCAGCTTCATTTTGTAATCTTCCTGAGCTGCTTTGAAAACAAGATCTGTTAATTCTGCAACCTGCTTGCTCTTGAAATCATTTTCAGAAACAGGAGATTCCATAGTGAAGAACTTAATGATATCAAATTCGAAATCTTTATAGTTTCCTGTAGCTTTTCCTTTGGCAACAATTGAATTGGAAACATCGAAGATCATGTTGGTAATGTCATATTTCAGGTGATCCCCGAACAGAGCATTCTTTCTTCTCTTATAGATCACATCACGCTGCTTGTTCATTACGTCATCATATTCAAGAAGTCTTTTTCTGATCCCGAAGTTGTTTTCTTCCACTTTCTTCTGAGCTCTTTCGATAGACTTGCTGATCATAGAGTGCTGAATAACTTCACCTTCTTTATGACCCATTCTGTCCATCATTTTCGCAATTCTTTCAGAACCGAATAAACGCATCAGGTTATCTTCAAGAGACACATAGAACTGAGAGCTACCAGGATCTCCCTGACGTCCCGCTCTACCTCTAAGCTGTCTGTCCACACGTCTTGAATCGTGTCTTTCTGTACCGATAATGGCTAAACCACCGGCTTCTTTTACTTCTTTGGTAAGCTTGATATCCGTACCACGACCGGCCATGTTTGTTGCAATCGTTACAACTCCCGGCTGTCCGGCTCCGGCAACAATTTCTGCTTCTTTTTTGTGAAGCTTCGCGTTCAGTACCTGGTGTGGAATTTTTCTTAACTGAAGTGCTTTAGAAAGCAATTGAGAAATTTCAACAGAAGTAGTCCCTACAAGTACAGGTCTTTTTGCTGCGGTTAATTTTTCAATTTCCTCAATTACGGCGTTATATTTTTCACGGTTAGTTTTGAAAACTAAATCCTGTCTGTCATGTCTTAAGATAGGGCGGTTCGTAGGAATCACCACAACATCTAATTTGTAGATTTCCCAAAGTTCTCCAGCCTCTGTTTCAGCAGTACCTGTCATCCCCGCAAGCTTATTGTACATACGGAAATAGTTCTGAAGCGTTACTGTTGCAAAGGTCTGCGTAGCGGCTTCAATCTTTACATTTTCTTTAGCTTCGATTGCCTGGTGAAGACCGTCTGAATAACGTCTTCCTTCCATGATACGTCCCGTTTGCTCATCAACGATTTTTACTTCACCGTCAATTACCACATATTCATCATCTTTTTCAAATAATGTATATGCTTTTAACAGCTGGCTCATCGTGTGTACACGTTCAGATTTTTCAGCGAATTCAGAGAAAAGTTTTTCTTTGGCTTCAAATTCTTCTTCTTTAGATAAATTTTTAGCCTCAACTTCTGCGATTTCTGTCCCGATATCCGGAAGAACGAAGAAATTGTTATCTTCATTTCCCTGAGACATATATTCTACTCCTTTATCTGTAAGATCAACCTGATTGTTTTTCTCTTCAATAACGAAGTAAAGATCTTTATCTACGATCGGCATATCACGGTTGTTGTCCTGCATATACTGCGCTTCAGTTTTTTGAAGCAATGCTCTGTTTCCGCTTTCCGATAAAAATTTGATTAACTGTCTGTTTTTAGGAAGACCTCTGTATGCCTGAAGCAATTTGAATCCTCCTTCTTTTGTGTTTCCTGCAGCGATTAATTTTTTCGCCTCATTAAAGATGGCAGAAACCGTTTTTTTCTGAACTTCAACAATTCTGTCGATAGAAGGCTTAAGAACATCGAACTCCTGTCTGTCTCCCTGAGGAACCGGACCAGAAATGATCAATGGTGTTCTGGCATCATCTACCAATACGGAGTCAACCTCATCCACAATAGCAAAGTTGAGCTCTCTTTGTACAAGTTCTGTAGGTGAAGTTACCATATTATCTCTCAGATAATCGAATCCGAATTCGTTATTCGTTCCGTAGGTAATATCAGAATTGTATGCTTTTCTTCTTCCGTCTGAGTTGGGCTGGTGATTATCAATACAGTCGATAGACATTCCGTGGAACTGATAAAGAGGGCCCATCCATGCGGAGTCTCTTTTCGCAAGATAGTCGTTTACAGTTACTACGTGAACGCCTCTTTCAGGAAGTGCATTTAAGTAAATAGGCAGTGTTCCTACCAAAGTTTTACCTTCACCGGTTGCCATTTCGGCAATTTTACCGCTGTGAAGAATAACCCCTCCGATAAACTGAACATCATAATGGACCATGTCCCAAACTACAGGAGTTCCGGCTGCATCCCATGAGCTTTTCCAGATTGCAGTATCTCCCTGGATCTCTACGAAATCTTTACCCGCAGCAGCCAGTTGTCTGTCCCAATCAGTTGCTTTAACACGGATTCCTCCGTTCTGGGCCCATCTTCTTGCTGTTTCTTTTACCAGGGCAAAAGCTTCAGGAAGGATCTGAGCAAGAACTTTTTCTTCAATGTCGTATGATTCTTTCTTCAGAGATTCAATCTTTGAGAAAAGAGCTTCTTTTTCATCTACGTTAGCTGAATTTTTTACCTGCTCTTTTATTTGTTCTATCTGCGCTGTTATTTTGCTGGTTGAAGATTTTATGTTCTCTTTAAATTCAGCAGTTTTTTCTCTCAGCCCATCATCAGTTAACTGCTGAATGGCTGGTTCTACAGCTTTGATTTTTGTTACAACTTTTTTTACTTCTTTTAGGTCCTGCGCTTTTTTGTCTCCCAAAAACCCTTTAAGAACTTTGTTTAAAAAACTCATAAATTTTTTGCTTTATGCTTAAAGCAATATGCTTTAAGCGTTTTACTGACACGCTTATCGTGTGAATGTTATATATAAAAAAGGGCAAAAAAGCTCTAAGCGTGACGCTCAAAGCTTATTGCTTTCATTAATATTCGTCTTCGTTCCAAAGGAAATCCTCGTCGGTAGGATAATCACTCCAAACCTCTTCGATAGATTCATAGATCTCTCCTTCGTCTTCAATTGCCTGAAGGTTTTCAACGACTTCCATTGGTGCACCAGTTCTGATTGCATAGTCAATAAGTTCTGCTTTTGTCATTGGCCAAGGTGCGTCACTTAGGTATGAGGCTAATTCTAATGTCCAGTACATAATTTTCTGATTTTTTTGCAAAAGTATAAAATTAGCTTATATTATACGCTTTTTTATACTTGATTTTCAATTCTTTTTGATTAATTTTTGTTCATTGGCCGTCATAGACTGCGCTACAGCTGTGTCAGCAACTTACATGATGTCATTTTCTCAAAAACCATTCCACAAATTTTTTTATGCCATTTTGGAAGTCTGTGTCTGGTTTGTAGCCAATTAATGTCTTGGCTTTTGTAATATCTGCATTGGTTTTCTGGACATCTCCCGGCTGCATTGGCAGATTTTTCTTCATGGCAGAAATTCCCAGGGTAGTTTCTATTGTATGCAGCATTTCGGATAAAGTAACCACCTCACTTTCTCCAAGGTTAATAATTTCATACACTCCGGAATGAGTTTCTAAATAAAGAATAGACTTCGTGATTCCGTCTATAATATCATCAATATAAGTATAGTCTCTTGCTGTATTTCCATCACCATAGAATGGAATTTCCTGTCCTTCCGAGATCAGTTTTGTAAACTTGTGGATAGCAAGATCTGGCCTCTGTCTGGGACCGTAAACCGTGAAAAACCTAAGCTGGATCATGTCTATATGATACAGATTATGGTAAACATGTCCTAAAATTTCGCCGCTTTTTTTGGTTGCGGCATAAGGTGAGATAGGGTGGTCTACATTATCCGTTTCTGAAAACGGAGTTTTTTCATTGTTACCGTAAACACTTGACGAAGATGCACATATGAACTTATTAATATTGAATTCTTTACAGAGTTCCCAGAGATTCATCGTTCCACGAACATTCACCTCTTCATATTCCAGAGGTCTTTCAATGGATGGACGTACGCCTGCAAGGGCTGCCAGATGAATAACAAGGTCAATTTTGTGGTTTTTAAAAATGGTTTCAAGGCCCTTTTTATCACGGATATCCTGATAATACATCTGATACCTGTCTGAACGGGAAATAGCCGTTAAATGTCGGATATCGGTCTCTTTGTCCGAAAACTCAAAATCCGAAATTTTATCAATAGATTCTAATGTGTTTTTAATTTTTGTTTGATAATTATAGAAATCATCAAAATTGTCAACGTTTATGACAGAATGTCCATTCCTTAATAATCGTTCTATTAAGTGTGAACCTATAAAGCCGCTTCCTCCAGTTACAAGATAAATCATTTGTGGATTTTTAATGGGCAAATTTATTAATAATACTTGAATGCTGTTTTCATACTTTTGTCAGAAAAATAATCAATGATCAATTTCCGAAAACTATTTGTATTACCCAAGGAAGAAGATGAAGAATTTACATTCCAGGAAATAGAAGAAGGAATTTATTTTCGGGGACACAATTTATGGCTTCTGGTAATTTCTATGGGGATTGCATGTGTGGGCCTGAATATCAACAGTTCAGCAGCTGTTATTGGGGCAATGCTTATTTCTCCGTTAATGGGACCTATTGTAGGAATGGCCTTTGGTCTTTCTACAGGAAACAGAAGGCTTATAAGACTGGGAATTATCAATTGGGTTTTGATGATTGTTGTTGCGATTTGTTCCTCCGCGCTGTATTTTTTTGTTTCCCCCTTTCATTCAGAGACTTCACAATTGGAAAGTTTTAAGACCGCTACGATTTTTGACTGTTTCCTGGCTTTATTGGGCGGTCTCGCCTGGTTTCTGGGAATTGTCAGGAAAGAGGCCGTGAAGGTAATTGCGGGTGTTGCGGTTTCCACGGCATGTATTCCGCCTCTCTGTACAGCCGGTTTTGGAATAGCAAATGGAAATTGGGAGTATTTTTGGGGAGGCTTTTATTTTTATCTGATCAATTGCTTTTTTATAGGAGTGGGCACCTGGATATTAAGTATATTTTTAGGCTATCAAAGATATTACAGAATAAAGGATAAATCTCACAACCGTAAAATTTCCGGTTTTATCAGTTTGATTTCAATTGTTATATTATTTCCGAGTATTCTGCTTACCAAAAAGAAATGGGAAAAGGAAAGGCTGAAAGAACGTGCGGAAAATTATATTAAGAACATTAAAGAAAGTCATTCGGAGCTGGCTATCATCAGCTATGAGGTATTTAAAGAAAATGATCAGGATTTTCTGAAGATAACACTTTTGAATGACAGTGTCACGATCAGTAAAAAAAGGCTGGATGCCCATAATGAAATGGTGAAAGATATTCACCTGATCTGGCAATATTCACCCGGGGTAAAAAGTACTGAAAATCCGGAAATGCAAAAACTTCAGAGCCAAATAACAGCGCTGAAAGAAGAAATAGACAGGATCAAATCTCAGAATAAAGTCAAATAAGTTTAATTTTAATATATTTACGTATAAACAGAACAATTATGCAGTTTCAAGGGCAAATTTTAAAAATGACAAGCTTCGATGCACAACCCATTCAATATTATCTGAATCTTTCCGGAGATCTTATTCATATGAACGAGTTGTTCGGAAAAGAGCTGAGGATAAAACATACCGGATTTCAGTGTGTTAACTGCGGAGAGAACAAACCTGTTTATAGAATGGGGTTCTGTAAGAGCTGCTTTTTTGAAAGTCCTTATGCGAGCGATACAATTATCCGGCCTGAGCTTTCTACGGCCCATCTGGGGGTCGCCGAACGTGATCTGGAAGTGGAAAAACAAATTCAGCTGCAGCCTCACACTGTATATCTTGCTTATACCGGAGATGTAAAAGTTGGTGTAACGAGAAATAACCAGATCCCGACAAGGTGGATCGATCAGGGAGCTACTTTTGCCCTTCCGATTGCCAGAACAGAGAACCGCTATGAAGCAGGAATGATAGAAGTAGCCCTAAAAGAGCATCTTCCTGACAAGACAAACTGGAAAAAAATGCTTCAGGATGATTTTGAGGGAGAAATGGATCTTGCCGATTTTCAGCAGAAGATCAGGCAGTATTTTCCTGAAGATTTTCAGAAATTCTATAGTGAAGGAGAAAACCTTTGGAAATTCGATTATCCTTTTGAAAAGCCCGCCAAAGTAACATCTTTTACGCTGGACAAAAAGCCGGAGTTTACAGGAAAGCTTATCGGTATCAAAGGACAGTATCTGAGTTTTAGCGGTGGAGATTTTATAAATGTAAGAGGACACGAGGGTTATGTTATTGAGCTGGAAATAAATAACTAATTAAAAATTTCAGCTTAGAATAAGCTGTATTCTAAGCTGAAATCAATAGGCGAAACTTTCTTTCAGCGGATGTAATAATTCACGCCGCATTCTAAGAATTTCTTAAAATCTTCTTTCGGCATATATCCGGAAACGGGGGTATTGATTACTTTTCCGTCAGGTGTTATCAGAACATAATGCGGCTGGGAATTGTTGTTGAAATTCACCTGCTGGAATAGGCTCCACCGGTCACCAATCGTTTTTACCTTTTTGATTTGTCCGTCCCCAAGATCTATTTTTGTTTTCTGATCCTCAGGGAGCTCTTCCTTGTCATCCACATACAGAGAGGCCAGTACCACATCATTCTGTAAAATCGGAAGGATGTCCGGTTCGCTCCATACGAATTCCTCCATTTTTCGGCAGTTTTCACAGCCATAACCCGTGAAGTCGATCAAAATGGGCTTATTTTCCTTTTTAGCCAGCTCAACAGCTTTAAAAAAATCATGCTCCGGATGCATTCCCAGAATACCGTCTTTTTCATCGTGAAGATAACTTACATTCAGAGGAGGCAGGATTCCGCTTAAAAGCTGTAGTTTAGGACGTTCAGCAGGAATTAAACCCTGGATCAGATAGATCACAAAACCTATTCCCAGTACTCCCAGTATCTTTCTTGTAACAGAAATTTTCGGTTTTTTATCATCGTGCGGAAATCTTATAATTCCGAATAAATAAAGCGCAAGTCCCAATGCAATGACAATCCAGATAGCAATGAAAAGTTCTCTTTTTAATAAGAAAGTCTTTGAAACCAGATCCGCCTTGGATAAGAATTTTAAAGCCAAAGCCAGCTCTACAAAACCAAGAACCACTTTTATCGTATTCATCCATCCTCCGGATTTCGGAAGGCTCTGTAAAGCCTGTGGGAATAAAGCCAGCAATCCAAAAACGATGGCCCATGCCAGCCCGAATCCTGCCAGTGCAAAAGTAAGCAGCATAGGCACGTTGGTAGATCCTGTTACAGCACTTCCCAGGAGGCTTCCTAAAATAGGCCCGGTACACGAAAAAGAAACAATAACCAGTGTAAGTGCCATAAAGAAAATCCCGATGATCCCTCCCGCTTCTTCCGCTTTCGAAGATTTGTTGGCAATAGAGCTCGGCAGTGTGATATCATAATATCCGAAGAAACTTCCTGCAAAAAAGATGAATATAATAAAGAAGGCAATATTCAGCCATACGCTGGTGGAAATTTCATTGAAAATATTTCCGGCAATTCCATCAATCAGATGAAAAGGAAGGCTCAGAAGAACAAAGATCAGAAGGATAAAAAATCCATAGATCAGTGCGTCTCTTTTACCTTTAGCCTTATTTTTATTCCCTTTCGTAAAAAAAGAAACCGTCAGCGGGATCATAGGAAAAACACAGGGTGTGAGCAAAGCGATCAGCCCGCCTACAAATCCTAAGAATAAATAAGTCCAGTAGTTTTCTCCTACTTCTTCCACAGCTGTTCCGCAATCCGTCAAAGGTTTCTGAAAATCAATCGTTGCTATTTTTAACTGTTTTGGATCCAGTGTTGAAGTTTCTGTAACCGTTGCTTCTCCTTTTTCAGGAGCTGCAGCCACCGTTTCTATAGCTTTTACCGAATCTTTTGTAGTTTCAGTTTTTTCTTCCACCGCTTCCTCAGCCGCTCCTTTTGGGGTTACTTTCTGATTGAATTCTAACGTATTCGGAGCCAGACAAACCCTGTCATCGCAAGTCTGATACGTAATCTCAGAAATAACGTCTGCAGGTTTTGCAGGATCTTTTAACTTAAATTTCTGTTTGAAACCGGCTGAATTGGAATAAAAAACAATGGTCCCTCCAAAAGCTTCTGAAAATTCCTCGTGCTTTTTGCCTACTTCAGTAAACTTTCCGATCAGTTCAATATTTTTTCCTGAAACTTTATATTCAGTAGGAATTCCTGTGTCTTCAGGAAGATCTTTAGAATAAATATGCCAGCCGCTTTCCATCGTAGCATTTAAAACCGCTTCATATTGGTTGTTCCCTAAGTCGTTCACCGTGAGCTTAAACTTTACAGGGTTCTTGATCTGTGCATTCATTCCTGCTGCTAAAAACAGCAGCACTGCTAAAAACCAGTTTCTAAATTTCATGTCTGTTTTACTAAAATTAATTTGTGTTTTTAATAGCTGGTGCTTATCCCCAAAGAAAAACCGGCACTTTCGGGAACAAACCTGCAGACACCACCTACGCAAAGCAATCCTCCTCTTTGTCTGCCATAAGAAGCCTGAATTCTTGTACTGCTTTTTCTAAAAACCAATCCTCCGGTATAATAATGCATTTGCTTTTCTTTATCAGAATTTCCATAGTTATAAAGATCATTTACGAACACCGACCAGTTTTTATTGAAATTATATTCAAAAAGACCAGCTGCCCAATTTCCATGGTAGCCTTTTGCCCATTGATGCTGTAGTTCCAGTTTCATAGAGCTTTTGGAAAACCTGTAAATATTATCCAGAATGACGGTCTGTGCTTTTACTTCACCACTTGTCTCTTCAACTCTGTTCGTATTGTAGTACTGATTAATAAGCACCAATGCAGCCTTCCATCTGTCCTTCAGCCTGGTTCTGATATCAAGACTTTGATCGGAGTAATATTTTTCTCCTAATGCGAGAAAATCAGTATTGTAGCCGCGGGCATCATTGATGTAGGATCTGTATGTTCCTTTCAATCCGTACCAGTTTGAAATATTCAGGGAAAGATCTGTCCCGTATTTCCCGCCCAATAATGTTCCTTTTTTTATCTTATAAAAGATGTCAAATTGAGAACCTATTTCTCCTGATTTCTTTTGAGGCAGAAATGAAAGCCTTGGTTGTGCCTGATACACATAAATATTGGCCAGGCTATAATCATACTGTTTGGTGAGCGACGGAATATAATTCAGAACGGCATTGTGGTAAATGTTGCCGATCTGGTCCCGTTCCGAATAAAAATTAAAGTTTTCCAGCCTTCTCAGTCCCGCAATGATTCCGAATCTATCTGTAGCATAAGAAAGATTGAGCAGAAAAGCATTGCCTGAGAATATGTTATTCGGATCCAGAGTAGTTACTTGCTTAATATTGTCTTTGGTTTTGTAGAGGTATTCAGCTTCCATTGCGAACTTCGAATATTCCATTTTCATTCTGGAAGAATAGATGCTGACATCTTTAGGAAATTTAATGTTTTCCTTATTGTCTTCATATTTATTGACATAGCTGAATCCTATACTTGTGTGGAGGTCTTTTGCCTTTATCATATTATCCAGGTTCAGTTCGGCATCCAGTCCTGCGATCAAACCATCTGAAAGATTAAATCCTAATCTTTGTTTACCTAATAATGCCTTTAGGGTAATGGTTTGGCTTGGATCTGTGTATTTTATTTTTCCTCCCAGCAGAGAATTGGCAATCCCCAGCTGTTTGTCCTCCCACACACGTAATGCTAAACCACTTCCGAATTGTTCGTAAAAATGGCCTAGAGTTGCATCTATTCCTGCTTTTTCATTATTATAATTTATAAAATAAGTTCCCAGATTGGTTTTATTCAGTACCGGAGAATAATTAAGCAAAGCTTTAGGCTCGTAAGATTCAAGCTGTACTCCTGCTGTGAAATTTTTTAATTTATAACTGACATTAAGGTAGTTGTTTGATCTGAATCTTTGATCTTTTTCAGCGTCAGATAGCTTTACTTTATTGTCATCCATATAATATTGTGAATTGGATTCCAGATTTACGGATAATTGGCTGAAAAGATTAATACCGGTAAATAGGGCGGCCCCACAAATTATTTTTTTTTGCATAATTAATGACTGGTATTGTATTCTTTAATCTTTTTTATAAGTTCATCTTCATCTCCGGCAGAATAGCCTACATGAGAATATACCACTTTACCCTTGTGGATGATTATGGTGTGGGGAATGCTGTTGATATTCAAAGCTCTCTTGAGTGTTTGGTTAGGGTCTAGTAATACGGTGTATGGCCATCCTTTGCTTTTTACAATGGTTTTTACTTTTGATACCGTGCGGGCATCGTCTGTAGCAGCGGCAAACAGGGTAAACTTGCTTTCCTTCTGCCAATCTTCGTACTTATCATTGATAGAAGTAAGTTCCTCCATACAGGGAAGGCACCATGTTGCCCAAAAGGCAACCACAATCGGGTTGGAGGAATCTATTTTAGAAAAATTGACCCTATCACCGGATAAGGTGTTTACAGAAACATTAGGGATGTCCTGAGCATTAAAAAAGCTTAAGCAAAAAAACAAAGACCCTGATAAAATCATTTTCATCATAAATATTATTTTTAATAATTAAACGTATATTTTATTTGCTAATATATAATTAATTATGTAGTTTTAATGCGAAATCTTTACAATTTAACTGAAAATATTGATTTTATCTAAAAATTAAAATTAAAATTTTAAACCTATTTATTAATATAAGCCACACAAAGTTTCAGCTTTTATTTAAACGCATTAAAAAATTCAACAAACAATGAAAAAAAAGTTATTATTTCTAAGCTGTGTGATTTTATTTTTTTTGTTACTGTCTTCCTGCAGCGGCTCGGCAAGTGACGAAGGAAATACTGTTGCTACTTATCTTACCATTTCTTCAGAGGGTGGTAACGAAAAGCTATTGGGAAAAACCTTTACTTTCAGGATAAAGGATAATCTCAATAATGACATTACTGCAGAAAGTGAAATTTTTGTCAATAGTGAGCTGATTAATGGAAATCTCTATACCCCTACTGACAAAGGAGTGTATACCATTAGTGCAAAATACAGAAACCTTCCGGTAAACCCTATCTCTGTAAATGCTGTTATCAATGACGGTGTCAATTTTAAGCACAGAATTCTGTATGAAGATTTCACGGGTACCTGGTGTGGAAACTGTACCCGTGCAGGTGCAAGGGCAAAAAACCTGAAACTGCAAACGGATGATGGTTTTGTCTTTATAGGGATTCATGGTCCAAACGGCCAGGATCCGTGGTCCAATACAGTAAGTACTGAAACTGAAATTTTTAAAAATGTTACGGGAACAGACCTCGGCTGGCCTACTATGTTCATTAACAGAAATACGATGTGGGATGATAGTGAAAACTATACAGACATGTCATTGCCGTTGTCACAGCTAAAAGCCTTCAGTAAAATTGGGATAAAAATAGGTTCTGCTGTGTCAGGAGATATCCTGAATATTGAAACCCGGATTTCTTTTGCCCAAAATTTTTCAGGGCTTAAAATGGCGGCGTTTATTGTAGAAGATGAGCTGGTGGGTAAGCAAAAGAATTATGTTCCTGCTTTAGGACCTTCCACTATTTACGATTATGTACACCACAATGTTTTACGGAATAAACTGACCGCAACAGTAGCGGGAGAAAATATTCCGGATTCCCAGACAGGGATTTCCAATGAATATTCAAGATCATTTCAATACGCTGTTCCTTCAGGCTACAATCGTGCTCATCTTAAAATCATTGTTATGATAATGGATGGTAACGGAACGGTACTGAATGTGAGAGAAGAAAAAATAGGAATAACAAATACCTATGAATTTTTATAAAATTATTTAACAACCCTAAATCTCAAAAAAATGAAAAAGATTTTATTCGCTGTGTGTATCCTGATGTTCGGGATATACCACTCACAGACTTATTACAGTCAGGATTTTAATACCGCAGGGCTCAACGGATGGGTGAGCACTGATATTGATGGAGACGGGAAGCAATGGCTTAATGCAAATGCTTCCGGTATATATCCCAATCTCGGTTCGGGAACTCTGATTTCATATTCTTATAAAAACGGACAGGCACTTACACCCAATGACTTGATTACTTCACCACTAATCAATTTGAGTACGGTTACCGCTTCCAATGCTTTCCTGTTATATGATTTGATGACACATCCTCAAAATCCAGGAACACCAGAAAAATACTCTGTTTATGTCACTACAACCAATAATCCCACGGCCATTACAGCTACTGTTCCGGTTTATACTGAAAGTCCTTCGTATGCCGGAGTGGAAACAAAAGCTATTGACCTTTCGTCTTTTATAGGGCAGCAGGTATATGTATCTTTCAGGCATTATGATTCTATCCCTTTTTGGTTAATTGGGGTGGATAATGTTGTCGTTAAAACACTAAATAACAATGATGTCACCTTGAAAAACATTTCCTTAACCCGCTACGGAGTGATCAATACGGATTATTTTATTAAAGCAACCATAAAAAACAACGGGGCACAAAATATTAATAATGTAACACTTAACTGGAGTGACGGCACAGACCATTCTTCTGTGGTAGCTTTACCTATACCTTTAGCTGCCGGCCAGGAAAAAGTAATTATCCATCCTGTTGCTGTAAATTATTCTTCAGTAGTAGACAAGAATATCAGTGTAACCATTACCGGAATCAACGGATCTCCGGATTCCACTCCTGCAGACAATACATTGTCAACCCGATTTATAAGTATAAGCCAGAATTCTCCTAAAAAGGTTGTAATTGAAGAAGGGACAGGAACTTGGTGTGGCTGGTGTCCTAGAGGCGCGGTTGGAATGCATAATGCTGAAAATAGTTTTCCTAATGATTTTATAGGAATTGCTGTGCATGCGAGCAGTGGTCAACAGCTGGATCCTATGGAAAAAACCGAATATAAAGCAGGAGCTAATTTTTCAGGCTTTCCAAGTATGAACGTGGACAGGAGTCTCCTCGACCAGGCTGTGAGTTCTGATTTTTCTCAGGTTATTACGGAAAGAAAAAATTTATTAGTTCCGGTTGCACTGAATGCAGCTACTTCTTTAGCTGGCAGAACAATGACGGTGAATGCCTCAGCTATTTTCAGAACGAATTTCACGAATGCTAATTACAGATTTGCTGCAGTTGTTATAGAAGATGGTGTAAAAGGAACAACGTCCGGATATAATCAGAGAAATTACTATGCGGGGGGATCCTACGGAGCTATGGGAGGATATGAGACTAAGCCGGACCCGGTACCTGCAGCGGATATGGTTTATGATCATGTTGGGAGAATGTTGTTGGGAGGTTATACCGGACAGGCAGGTTCGGTGCCGGCTAATATTACTGATGGTCAGGTTGTCAGCTATACATTTACAGCAGATATTCCAACAGCTTATAATATAGACAAAATAAAAGTTGTTTTGCTTCTATTGGATGCCACAACCGGTGAAATAGTTAATGCGGCAGGACCATTTGCAGCGAATGGAGCATTAGGCACCAGTGATATTGATATGGGCACCAGCGATCCAACCTTATATCCTAACCCTGCAAAAGATTATTTCAAAATTGATGGAAAAGAAAAGGTAAACATTAAAATTTTTGATACAAATGGAAGAGTAATTCTTGAAAAAGAAGGTATAGAACCTAACACTTCAATTTCTATACAAAATTTAATAAAAGGAATTTATCTGGTTTCCATTAAAGAAAAAGATAAAGAACCGGTTACTAAAAAATTAATTATTAAGTAATTCCTCACAAAAACAAGGAAGTACAATAGTTAACTTCCTTGTTTTATAAATAAAAAATTATGAAAAACATGAATTACATTGTATTCCTGTGTGTTTTTCTGTCTGTTTACGGAAAAGCGCAGCTTACCTTAGCAAAAGAAGATGGAACCCCAATAAATAATGGAGGTATTATTACCTATAACAGTACGGAAGAAAACCAGGCAACTTTACATTATAAAATCATAAACACCTCTTCTTCAACCATCTATGTCCGGGTAAAGGTTGTGGATATTGTTAATGCTACTGGAAGTAATTTTCAGTTCTGTTACCAGAATACGTGTTTGCCATTTGTATCTTTGGGAGCCGTTTATCCAGGTAACTTAAAACCGGCAATCAGTATACCCGGTAACTCTGAAGTATCAAGCGGGTATACTATGTGGAACTCTGATACCGGATCAGGAACATTTCCAATTGATTATGTGCTGAAATATTATCTTGTTGATGATTTTAATAATGAATATGGCACACCTGTGACATTCACCTATAGATATAATCCAAATGCGACATTAACAGTAAATGATGTGGAAAAGAGCAAAGCTTCTTTTGCTGAAATCTCTACAACCAGTGTCAAATCCGGAATCATTATAACTTCCAAAGAAAACATATCCTATGTTTTGTATACTATAGATGGGAGAACTGCTTCTGCAGGAAGCCTTAAGAAAGGAAAAGATATAATAGATGCTTCTAATCTGGCACGTGGAAGCTATATCGTTTTTCTGAAAAATAATCAGGGAGAAATCATATCAAAAAAAATAATGAAAGAATAATTTCATTTAACCCGGAATACTTTACTTCACAAGCAAAAGGGCTATCTCACATTGAGATGGTCTTTTGCCTTTGGGGTGCAGTATCCTTTTTTTTATCTTTAAAAAAAGGATGAACTGTATTGATTTTAGCATTATGAACTATAAACGAGTGAAAATTTACACTTAATAGTCTTATATTTAAACTAATATTTAGCAAAATGATGATATGAAAAGATGGATTAAAAAGTTACTCATTGGCTGCGGGGTTCTATTGGGACTTGTTCTCGTCATGAATTTCGGACTGAATATCTGGCTTAAAACCCAGCTTCCTGAATATATAAAGAATAATACAGAGTATAAGGTTTCCTATAAAACACTGGATGTGGACCTTAGTTCGGGAAATGTTTTTGTGGCGGGAATAACGGTAAACAGCAAAGATCCCCAAAATACAAACGTAATCGGGCTTCAGGGAACAATTGATACCATAAAGATCAGCCGTTTCGGAATCTATGACGCGGTTTTCAATAAAAGGATCAGTTCCTCTGATCTTCTTCTGGCTAAACCTAATCTAAATATCAGTCTCGCAAAACCTGTAGACCGTAAAACCGGGAAAAAACGAAATCCGGTCTTGTTTGAGAATATAAGGATCAATAAAGGAACGATCAATATTTTCAAGCATACCAAACAGAAATTTCTGTCTGTTCAGGAGCTTGATCTTTTTGTTGAAAACCTTCAGATGACCGAAGAATCTGTAGAAGATAAGCTTCCGGTAGTTTTTGACCGTTATGATATCAAAGGGAAGAATTTTTTCTTCCGCCCGGATAATGTTTATGCCATTACGATAAGCGATATTGCAACATCAGACGGACAGATGTCGGTCGGAAATTTCCGTCTGGTTCCCCTGCTTTCTTTTGAACAGTTTAAAAGATTCTATCCAAAGAAACCAAAACTGTTTGAGTTTTCCATTCCAAAGATGGATTTTAAAGATGTGGTTTTAAAGAAGAACAAGATCTCACTGGCCAATGCTGATTTTGAAAATCCGGTTCTTACCGTACATAATACAGGAATAAAGACCAAAAAAGCTGAAAAAAAATTGAATTTTGAGGTCAATCTGGAGGATGTGAAACTTAACAACCTCTCTGTATTAATCAATAAACCTGATGGAACCAGGCTGTTTTCTGCAAAAACACTGAATGTAAAAGTCAACCAGCTGAAGTTTGATAAAGTCACGGCAGCAGAAGTGATTCCTGTAGGGTATAAAGACTTTCATTTTTCAGGAAAAGATATCCAGTATTCAAATCACCGGAACTTTGCCCTTAAGAGTTTTGCGCTAAATCCTAAAAGCGGTGAAATCAGGAATCTGGTTCTGTCTCCTGGAACAATGGCAGCAGAGCGAGGTTCTGTGGACTTGCGAACCAGTCATATTGCATTCAATATCAATAAATTTGAATTTATTGAAAGGAAACTTAATCTGGATATTAAAGATCTTCTTGTTGAGAATATAAGCGGAACAGTTAAGGCTGCTAGAAATAAGATTAAAAGGAAATCAGGGCAGGGAATAATACAGTCAGTAATAGTCCGGAAAATGACCGTTAAAAATTCTGATATTGTTTACGATAAAGGAGCACAGCCGTTAGCATTTCACGACCTTAACGCAACTGTCAATGCCATTGAAATAGCCCGGAAGCCCAACAATCAGGGACTCTCTTTCAAAATTAAAGATTATTATCTCACAACCAGGAATTTTGCCTACAAAACACAGTTCTATAATTTAAGTGCAGGTCTTTTAAAATTGAATAAAAATAAGATCCAGATTAATAACTTTGCCATGAAGCCTCTCGTTTCAAGAGCCCGGTTTATCAAAATGATACCTGTTGAACGTGATCTGTATGATCTCAAGGCAGCACAGATAACGGCAGCTGGAACCTGGAACCTGTTTTCAGAGAATAAGTCGATTAATGCTTCCAATGTGACTGTTCTTTCTGCTGATGCCAATATTTTCAGAAGCAAGATCCCGAAAGATGATCCTAAAATAAAGCCTTTGTATTCCAGGCTGCTCCGGTCTGTAAAAATTCCAATGACCGTTAATAATCTTGATCTGAAAAATTCAGTTCTGGTCTATGAGGAAGATACTCCGGAAAGTGCTGGCCCAGGGAAACTGACATTCAGCAGTTTTAATATGAATGTTAAAAACCTTAATTCTGCCAAAACAAAAGGAAAATCAACCAAAGTAGATATCAGCATCAACTGCTCGTTCATGAATCTTGCGCCGCTTTCTGTGAACTGGGGCTTTGATGTGGCAGATCACAACGACAGATTTTCAATTTCCGGGAGAACATCCAATCTTCCCGCAAGCGGAATTAATCCGTTCATCAGGCCTTACCTTCATGTCACAGCCACTTCAGGAACCATCCAGGAAATGTTGTTTAATTTCAAAGGGAATCCTGCAGGAATAAACGGAACCTTCAACCTGAAACATAAAGACCTGAAGATTGCTGTTCTGAATAAGGATAATCGTGAGAAAAAAGGAGTGCTGACGGCTGTTGCCAACCTTTTTATAATATCCAACTCCGGAAAGTTTCCGGAAGCGGTGGCGGTGGAAAATGTTGAGCGTGACCCTACAAAATCGTTTTTTAATCTTTTCTGGAAAGGAATTGAGCAGGGGCTGAAGAAAACTTTAATAGGACGGAATGTTGATAAAACAGAAAAAACTGTAAAAAATGCAGTTTCTTCAGTAAAAGAAGTGAAAGAAACCGTAAAAGAGGTAAAACAGGAGATTAAAGCCAAGAAAGAACTTAAACCACAGGAAGAGAAAAAGGAAAAGAAGGGGTTTCTAAAAAATGTCTTCAGGAAAAAAGAAAAGCCCGAAACTGAGTAATTCCGGGATTGTATCTTGAGCCTAAAGTCTGATTCAAAATCTTAAATTCAAATCTTAAAAATTAAATTCATCGCTTTCCTGAATTGGAATGTCTCTTAAAAAAGCATCAAATTCTTCACCCGGATAATTGCTGTCTGCTCCATAAGAATCTATGATCATTCCGTGGTTTCCGGCATTGTCCTTTACAACGTACAATACTGCATTGTCATCCGGATTGCTGTCCCCTTCAAAACGGTATGTTTTTAAAATGGTAAGATCGGAAGGCCGGTATACTTTTTCTGAATTTTCAAATTTCATTTCACAAGCCTCATTCATTCTGAACTCTCTGTGAATCCCTCTTCCTGAAAGAGTATTCATGACCTGGCTCAAAGTTGTCATCCTGTCTGTATTTTCTGAATTATCCATAATATTATTTTTTAAAAGTACTACAATAATTAAACCATTGAATTGCCAAATTTAAATAAAAAGACAATTACATCTTTGATTGAAATAATGCTGAATGTTAACAAAATTTATAATTCAAAAAAATAAAATAGGTATACTTTTTGCAATAGATAGGTTAATAAATCGGACAAAATATGAAAAAAGAAGTTGGCGTTTTACTGGCAGGGGGAGTTGGTCTTTTGGCAGTATTAGGTTTTATTGGAATAAAAAAGATATTGACTAAAAAAGATAAAAAATATAGTGATACCTATTCGGATTATCACAGACATTTTGATGAAAAAAACCACGAAGATGAATATCACGGAGTGGAATTTTATGCACTGAAGTAGTAAAAGAATATATTCAATTATGTTAAATCCGGCTCTGTCAAAGGGGCCGGTTTTTTTGTGGATAACTTTAATGTTAAAACTTATTATTTTATAAGAAATCCACTTTAATTTTACATCACAATGCAGGACGAAAAATTCATAAAAGGACAGGGAGCGCAGCGAAATGTGATCAACCGTTTCGACAGGTATACCTATGAGCCTGATGATGAAGATTTCGAAACCGTAAAAACCTCTTTTACGGAAGTTTTTCCTAAAACCATTGTGAATCAGGTGAAAAGTGAAGACCTTCCCATGGAGTATTCCATGAATCCGTACCAGGGCTGCGAACACGGATGCTCTTATTGCTTTGCAAGGCCCACTCATGAATACTGGGGTTACAGTGCCGGAATTGATTTTGAAAGAAAAATCATGGTAAAGAAAAATGCTCCTGAACTGCTGGAGAAATTTTTTCAGAAAAGAGGTTATAAGCCAGCCCCCATTCTTCTTTCGGGAAATACAGACTGCTATCAGCCTGCAGAAAGGCAGTTTGAAATCACCAGAAAACTGCTTCAGGTGTGTCTGGATTACAGACATCCTGTTAATATTCTGACAAAAAATGCACTTGTTCTGAGAGACCTGGATATTCTGAAACCTATGGCAGAGCAGAATCTGGTCTCTGTGTCACTCAGTATTCCTACTATTAATGAAGATCTGAGGAGGAAAATGGAACCGAGAACAAGTTCGGCTCCAAATAAATTAAAAGCAGTGGAAATTCTTACAGAAAACAAAATTCCCGTGCATGTCATGGTGGCGCCTATTATTCCAGGGCTGAACAGTGATGAGCCGTTAAGCATTTTAAAAGCTATTTCTGATGCAGGAGCCTTAAGCTTCGGTTATACGCTGGTAAGGCTGAATGATACGGTAGAGCCTGTTTTTGTTAATTGGATAGAGACTTATTTTCCGGACAGGGCACAAAAGGTTTTAAACCTTATCCGCTCCATGCGCGGCGGAAAATTAGGCGATAAAAGATATTTCGAAAGACAGAAAGGGGAGGGAAATATCGCAGAAATGATTCATAATACATTCAAAATCGGCAGGAAGAAATTTTTTGACGGGAGAGAATTTCCGAAACTTTCTACAGCAAATTTTACCGGGGCCAAAGATCAGCAATTGAGGTTGTTTGATTGAGTTTAATCATTGTTTTCAGTAAAAAAGGTTTTTAAAATAAAAACCGCTCCAAAAAAGAACGGTTTCTTATTCGTTTTGATTTCAAAATCACATAGAATCATCCGGGCATTGGAAATTGTCACTGCAGGCTGCACAGATTACAGTTCCGCTGCAATAATACATGCAGAATTCCGGTTCCGGAAGATTAATTCCTCCTGCTCCTGAGATACTTTTTAACTGGCCTTTGTTTAGTTTTTTTAAATTTTTCATACTGTTTTAATTAAAAATTTGATAGTAAAATAAAGATAATCAAAATATTTTTAACTAAAATGAAATGTGGTAGGTTTTAATATTAAAATTTTATGATAATATAGATTGGTAAAATAAAAAGTACTAAATCTCATAGTATAGTGAATAATATGGTTTAAGTCTTTGATTATTAGTAAAAAATATTTAATTTTAGTTTAATCAAAGCGGTATCCGAAAAGCTGATAGAGTAGGAATTATTAAAAACAATAACTATGAAAAATTTAAAAAGACTTTCACGGGGAGATCAAAAGAGAATTTCTGCCGGAGATCTCACTCCTTCTTTCTGTTTTGAAGGCGAAGGTCCGGGAACAGGAGGATGTTCTGCAGGGCAGATATGCTCAGGTGGAAAATGTGTACCCTATGTAGATCCGGGAACTGGCGGCGGAGGTTCCGGACCGGGTGGCGATACCTATACCTGTATTTGCCCATGGGGAACTTTTACGCAAACCACTCCATGTCCGGAATTTTATTGTATAACAGGATAATTTTATAAGTAAGGAATTTTAAGGCTGAATGAGAACCGTTAAAGGTCATAATAACAACGATGCTCTGTTGTATGGTCTAATCGAAGGCTAGATAAAACCTTTCAAATAACAGCTCTTTATTCGTCTTCAGTAACTAATACCAACTATAACTATGAAAAATCTAAAGAAAATTGAGAGAAAAGATCTGAAAGAGATCATTGGAGGATCAAAAAAATGTTTTGAAATAAGAGATACATTTGAAGATCCCTGTGCAGAACTGAATAATACGGGTATGGCCTGTTACCGGTTTAACAGCTGTAGTCTGTCCTGTGAGGTGACGCCTTGCGGACTTGGCTTCTAACCAGTTGCCTGTATAAAAATAAAAGTCAATAATTAATCTGAGGAATGATATTGATAATCAAATACAGATCAATTATTGACTTTTTATATTACTTTTTGATAAGTCCTAATTCAATAAGTCTTTCATGTAAAAATTCTCCTGCAGTGGTATCTTCATATAACTTAGGATTATTTTCGTCAATACAGTTTTCAAGAGCATTCAATGACATTTCGCTCACCGGATGCATAAAGAAAGGAATAGAGTATCTTGAGGTTCCCCATAATTCTCTTGGTGGATTAACCACTCTGTGAATAGTAGATTTCAGCTTGTTGTTGGTATGTCTGGACAGCATATCTCCAACATTGATCATTAATTCGTCCGGTTCCGCAATTGCATCGATCCATTCTCCGTTGTGGTTTTGAACCTGAAGGCCTTTTCCCTGAGACCCCATCAAAAGAGTGATCAGATTAATGTCTCCATGAGCAGCAGCTCTTACCGCATCATCCGGCTCCTGGGTAATTGGGGGATAGTGGATAGGTCTTAAAATAGAGTTTCCTTCAGCGATCTTGTTATCAAAATAAAACTCGTCCAGATCAAGATAAAGAGCCAGAGCTCTTAATACATACTGACCTGTTTTTTCAAGCATTTGGTAAGCTTCTTTACCTACTTCGTTGAACTTTGGAAGTTCCTCAACGATTACATTGTCAGGATACTGGGATTTGTATTTTGAATCATCAGACACATACTGCCCAAAATGCCAAAATTCTTTTAAATCACCTTTTTTAAAACCTTTTGCAGTTTCTTTACCGAATCCTACGTAGCCTCTCTGGCCACCGATTCCTGGGATTTCATACTTCTGCTTCGTTTCTACAGGCTGGTCAAAAAAATTCTTAACCTCTCCATAGAGTTCATCTACTAGTTTGTCATCAAGAAAATGGCCTTTTAAGGCAACAAAACCAATTTCTTCATAAGCTTTTCCGATTTCATTTACAAATTTCTGTTTGCGTTCCGGGTTGTCCGAAAGGAAATCACGCAGGTCTACACTAGGTATTTTATCCATTTTTAGAAATTTACGAATCACAAAATTACATATTTTTTAAATGAAATGATTTTAAAATAAGTATTTATCAGCTAAATTTGCGGTATGAAAAAATATTCTTCTAAGAGAAGTATTCAGATACTTGCCCATCTTCTTCAGCAGTACGGAATTTCAGATGTCATCATTTCCCCGGGATCCAGAAATGCACCTCTGGCTATTCATTTTTCGGAAATTGATGCCTTCAACTGTTACAGTATTGTAGATGAAAGAAGTGCAGCTTTTGTAGGAATAGGAATGGCTAAGAGTGAGAAAAAACCTGTAGCAATAACATGTACAAGCGGCTCTGCAGTAGCAAACTATTACCCCGCAGTTACAGAAGCTTTCTATCAGAATGTTCCACTTTTGATCCTGACTGCCGACCGGCCTACAGATTTTGTAGATATTTTTGACGGGCAGACCATCAGACAAAAGGATATTTTTCATCAGCATTCGTATGGCGATTTTCAGCTCTTGGAAGACAGTAAGGAAAATGCTGAGGATGTTAATTTTGACATTATTAAAAAAGCTATCGAGCTCTGTTTTGAAAAACAGGGACCGGTACACATCAATATTCCTTTGGAAGAGCCTTTATACGAGCTGGTTTCAGAGCTTCCCTCTTTTCCTACCGTTGAAAAAACGATCAGGCATAAGGAATATGAAGTGCCATCCAATTTAATCGCAGACTGGCATACATCTCAGAGGATCATGATTCTTGTAGGAACCAGAGATCACAGTCCGGAGCTGGAAAGTCAATTGACACAGCTGGTGAAAAACCACTCTGTTGTCATATTGAGTGAAGCTAATTCCAACCTGTATCATGAGAAATTTTTCAGACATATAGACCGTTATATCTTTAATTTTACTGAAGAGGATTATAAAACCTATGCTCCGGATCTTCTGATTACGATAGGTCAGAATGTGGTGTCCAAGAAAGTAAAACAGTTCCTGAGAAATGCCCGTCCGAAACAGCATTGGCACCTGGATGAAGTATGGCAGCCGGATACCTATTTCTCACTTACTGAAAAAATTGAAGTGAAACCTGAGGTTTTCTTTTCCAAGCTTCTGAAATTCATTAACCTTGAACCGAGAGCCTATTTTAATCTTTGGGATGTATTAAGGGATAAAAAAGATGCCAGACATGAGCAGTTTCTGAATAAAGCTGAATTTTCGGATTTTTATTTCTTTAATAAAGCCTCACAGACCATTCCTGAGAATTACAATATCCATTTCAGTAACTCCTCAGCGATAAGGTATGCACAGCTGTTTGACTTTGGAAAAAGGAAAATGTACTGCAACAGAGGAACAAGCGGTATAGACGGCTCTACTTCCACAGCGATGGGCTTTGCCATAAAAAATGCGAATCCTACTTTGTTGATTACAGGGGATTTAGGGTTCTTCTATGACATCAACGGGCTTTGGAACCAGTACATTCCGCCGTTTGTAAGAATTATTATATTCAATAACGGTGAAGGGAATATCTTTAAAATCATTCCTGGACCCGGCAATGCCAATCCTAATACCTTAGACGAATTTATAGCGACAAAACACCGTAAGCATGCTGAACATTTAGCAAAACATTTTGGCTTCTCCTATATCAAAGTGGAGGATGAGCCTACACTGGACAGAGTTTTGGAGAATTTCTTCAAACCGGATCTTCAGCCAAAAATCCTGGAAGTAAATACCTACGGAAAAAACAGTGCAGATGTTCAGAAAGCTTATTTCGAGTTCATGAAAGGAAACTAAAGATCAAGATATTCTTCGTTACCCGGTAAATTTGTAATCTTGTCAATAGGGTAAATAAACATATCATCAAAATCATTCATGGCATTAATCAGTTGAAAATGAGAGAACTGCTTAATATTCTGAAGGGAGATTTCGGTCTCCTTTATCTTTTTATGTTTCAGGAGGTTCTGTCTCTGTACACCATTCAGAAGATAGGTTGCCGGCGTGAACCAATCCTTCCCTTTTAGGAAAAGAATGTTGGAAAAAGAGGTGTCGGTGATGTGATTGTTTTTAACAATAATGATTTCTTCAGCTTTTGATTTCATTTTCATTTTGTCCAATTCCTTACGGTCTTCAAACTTGAAAGAATAGTCGAAGCTATTGTTCTCAACCAGCTGGAAACTCTGTATCTCAGGAATGGCGTACGGGATCATCATGGTCCGTACCCTTTTATCAAGGTCATAGGAAAGTCTCAGTTTGAAAAGGCCGTCTTCATCATGTTCAAGATTTTTGAAGATCTTGGCCAGATCAATAGAGCCCTCTTTCCCAAAATGGGCAAAAGTCTGGTTGATACGTTTTTGATGTAGTTCCAAGAGAAAAATCTCCTGGTCTTCTACTTTTATGCTTTCAATGAATTGGGACATAGATTTTATTTTTCATTTCCTGATATTCGTCTTCTAACTTGCTCATATGGGTTATACCGCCGCCACTTTTGAAATAAAGCTGGTCGCCTTGTTTTTCAATAAAGCGTATCATCACGCAGCTGTCAAGGTTTTCACCGTCAAACCAGCCGCATACCCCGGTATAATACCCTCTGTCATATCCTTCCGCATCTAAGATTATTTCCAGCGTTTTGGTCTTTGGTGCTCCAAGAATTGATCCGGCGGGAAGCATTTTTTTCATCATGCTGCCTATTTTTCCTGCAAACTCAGGTTTTATCTTTCCTGAAATTTCAGAACTCATCGCATACAGATCTTTCTGCTGTGTTCTGATGAGGTCTATATGCTGGAACTGGTCAACTTTCACATCATCTGCCACCATGCTGAGGTCATTACGGAGAAGATCTACTACTGTATAATGCTCTGCCTTCTCTTTCTTATCGTTTTTCAAAACTTCAGCCGCATTTTCCAATGATGCATCAATAGTGCCTTTCATTGGGTAGGTCGAAATTTGGCCGTCAATAATCTTTACAAAAGTTTCAGGAGAAAAAAATACAAAAAAATCTTTATAAAAAACTTTGTACTTCGCATTTGAGTGATAAAAAATTTCTTCGAGGCTTAAATTGGTCTGAATTTCAGTCTTTCTGGTATAATTGAGAAGGTAAGAATTTCCAAGACAGATATTTTTCTGAACTTTTTCAAATCCTTTTTTAAAGCTTTCCTGCGTTTCCGGAAATGATTTCCATTCAATTTTTTTATTGAGGGCGTGTTTCTGTTTTGAGCTTGAAAAATGCTGAAATTCAATTAATAAGCCTGATTTTTTAATTTCATTTTCTGTATATATTTCTATATTTTCCGAAAGGAAATCGATCATGAAAAAGTACGGCACCTTCTGAAGAGAAAGTTCGTCCATTTCCATAAATTTTTGATGATTCATTGAAAACATCCTGCAAAAATAATTAATGATGATTACTTTTGTGTAAAATTTTTTTAATGCAGAGCAGATATCCTCAGAAACCGGGAATAGATTTTATACTGAAGCAGGCTTTTTTCTATTGGAATAAGACACTTTTCTTTCAATTAATATTTTCAATCTTTTATTTTGGAATCTTTTTTACCGTGTTTTTCTTTTTTGATGGAAGATATGGTATTCTAGCCCAATATGCAGAAGCTGCGAAATATACAAAAGACGGTATAGAAGCCTATTCTGCGCAGGTCGTAAAAATGCAGTCCAATCCGGGATTTCAATATTTTTCCTGGGCTATTATCGGAACCTCTATTTTTCTTTATCCCCTCAATATCGGGTTTTATCAGATTTACAGAAAAATTGATCTGAAAGAAAAGCTGGAATTAGGCGACCTTCTTGTAGGCTACAACGGATTTAATTTTTTCAAATACATAGGCTATTATATTTTCTGGTCATTTGTTTATATTTATACATTTCAGACCATTATCCTTGCCGTTATATGGGTATTTGTCACCATCTTCGTAGCCCCACTCATGTTTTTCAGCAATAAGAGGATTTTCGAAGCGATTTCATTGAACCTGCAGGCATTAAGAAAATATTTTTTAGAAATACTGGTATGCGTTATTGTGGCAGTTTTCTTTAAGTTTATCGGATTTGCATTATTTTTTATCGGGGGTCTATTTACGTTTCCGTTTTGGAACGCAATGATCTACTCGTTGTATAAAACTGTTTTCTCGGAAAAAAGTTAAATTTTAAAAAGGTTTAATACGGTTTTTATGCCAAAAAAAGTTAAATTTGGTGAAACCATTAAATATTAAACTATGTCAGAATTTAACGAATTTGATCAGCAGGGATCCGTTCCAAACAAGGATACAGGATCTATTATTTCGCATTCTTTTGAAATGTATAAAGGCGTTTTTCTTTACGGGATTGTCGCGATGATAATTTACCTTATAGGAGGGTTCATCATACAGTCTGTCAGCGGGTTCAATTCCGCAACCATGATGGAGGAAATGAGAGATGCAGGAGGAGATTACTCAAGTTTCAGCTACTGGGATGCCCCGGGGTTCTCGCTTTATCTTTCACTATCCGGTCTTTTGGGAATTTTACTGGCTCCATTATATGTAGGACTGATTTATATCGTGAATAAATACAATACTAAAAATCAGATCGATTTTGCAGATTTATTTATTGGGTACAAACAGAATTTTGTGAATATCCTGATCTACAGTATTCTTTCGGGAATTATTTCAAGTGTTGCGATGGCACTGTGTTTCTTCCCGGTTATTTTTGTTTACCCTTTCCTTTTATTGGGATATCCTATCCTTTTATTCGAAAATGCATCGGCTACTGAAGCATTAGGGAAGTCATTCAATATAGCCAAAGAAAATTACGGAACGTTTCTTGGTACAACGGTATTGGGAGCGCTGATTTCTATTGCAGGAATTGTTCTGTGCGGGATTGGTATTATTTTAACAGCCCCTTTCATGATGATCGTTATGTATTCCACTTACTGTGCTTTTTTAGGAAAACCGAGACAAATAGAATTTAAGAAATAAATAACAAGATAGAACACAATGAATAAAGATAAACAGATAAGCAATGTTGCCATAAAACAAGTTGCCCTGCTGGCTATAATTCTGGTACTTACCGGATTGATCTGTTTTAATCTTTCACTGTTCATACCATCAGTGCTTGGGGCGGTCACTATTTATGTAGTATGCAGAAGATATAATTTCTATCTGCAGGAAGAAAAAAAATGGAAACCCTGGCAGGCATCACTTGTTCTGATGCTGGCCAGTCTTATTATCCTTATTCTTCCGATCTATTTTATTGCTGACCTTCTGATCGATAAACTTGGAAATGCGCAGGTTTATATGACAAAATTCAATGTGTTTCTAGATAAAATACATTCATATATCTATTCAAAAACAAGTTTTGATATTCTCAGCAAAGAGAATATGGATAAGGTAAAGAGTTCTGCGGGAAAGTTTTCCACTTCAGCAGTGAGTGGCACATTTAATACCCTTACTGTGGTACTGTCCATGTATTTTATTCTTTATTTTATGCTGGACAGGCCAAGACTGTTTGAGAAAATCCTGAGCTCTTCCGCACCATTAAAGAGGGCCAATATTTCTTTGATCGGCGATAAGCTTAGAAAACTGATCATAGCCAATGCGATCGGAATTCCTGTTGTGGCTTTAGGGCAGGGAATTGTAGCACTGGTAGGGTACTTTATTTTTGGAGCACCCGGTCCGGTTCTTCTTTTTGCTTTAACAGCTGCTGCTTCAATGGTTCCTGTTGTAGGCGCCGCTATTGTTTATATTCCCGTATGTATATTTATGATTGCTGAGGGCAACACAGGGCAGGGACTTGGTTTGGCCGCTTATTGTTTGGTGGTGGTAGGACTTACGGATAACCTTCTTCGGTTTACCCTTTTAAAGAAACTCGAAAATATACATCCATTGAATACAGTGTTCGGAATTATTATGGGAATGAATTTATTTGGTTTTATGGGATTGATTTTCGGTCCTATCCTTATTTCGTTTACCATGCTTCTGATCCAGGTATACAGGAATGAATTTTCAGATGAAGATACACCGCCGGATCTTCAACTGCCGGATAATGATGAGGAAGAAAAGGTTAATTTAATTGTATAAAAGTGGAAGGCGTAAATTCAGAAATATTAAAAGAGATCTGCATCGTAAAGATGCCTTTCGGAAAATACGAAGGAACTGTGCTTGCTGATCTTCCGGTAAGTTACCTGGAATGGTTCAACAGAAAAGGTATGCCTAAAGGAAAATTGGGGATGCAGCTTTCAACTGTTTATGAAATTAAGCTGAATGGCCTGATGGACCTTCTGATACCGATCAGGGCTTCTTTAAGATAAATACAGGTTTTTTTGAAACTTAAGATGGCATTTTCGATGCTTTTATTTAAAATCGTAATGCGCTTACTAATAGTGTATTACGATTTTATTTATGGAAACTTTCAGACATGTTTACCGACGTTCAAAATTCAAACCATTTTAGAAAACTCAACTGCAAAGGTACCATGCCCGGAATAACTAAAATATGAGTATAAACTATTCTAAAATGTTAAATTCAGTTTAATCATTAATAGGTATGGAATAGGCCTGTTTACTTCTTTAATACTTCACAATAATTTGATTTATAGCATATTGTTTTATATTTTTAATGCAGCAATTAATCATAAAACAATACCATGAATCAAACAATTTCAAATGAGGAATTTCACGCGGTCTTAAAACAGCTTCCAAAACCGCATTATCCTTTCCCTGATTTTATTCATCCTGATTTTCAGCAACAACGAGAGGAATATTATACTTGGATTGATACAGAATATACTATACACAGTAAGGAAGCGCGTGAAAAACACAAACAACATCAACTAGCTGATATTGCATCCCGAGGTTGTCCTTTCCTGAAAACAATTGCTGAACTGCGTCCCTTAGCCAATTATACAGCTAATGGAGCAATGATGGATGATTACTTTGACCGTTGTTCTCGTGACGAAATGTATACAATAACTAAACGTATAATGGCATTGGTGACTGGTGAGAATCCGGTAGAGCCTGATGAAAATGGTATATTTCACTTATTTTGGGTCTTGAGACAAGATGCCGTTAAAGGTGGAATTCCAGAACACATTTACAAAAGGTTTACAAAATCAATGAAAGATGTATTTATAGGCTATGCAGAAGAAAAAGTATATTACAGAGCAAATACAATACCTCCATTATCTATGTATCTGCTTATCCGGGAGGAAACAAGCGGTGTCAAGCCTTATTGCTATTATGTCGCTCTACAAAAAGAATATCGCAATATGCCTGATGATGTTTTTGATCATCCTTTTATTAAACGTATATACGCTCTTTCTTCTTTAATGATTGGTATACACAACGATATTATTTCGTTACCGAAAGAACTCAGCCGTGAAGGAGATACCATGAATCTTGTAAAAGTACTGCAGCAAGAAAAAAAAATATCATTAACACAGGCTTATATGGAAGCTCTTGAACTCCATGATACTTATTTAGAAGAGTTTTTATTATTACAAAAAAACCTTCCCTCTTTTGGTAATCACCAAGAACTTGTTTATGATTATGTCCAGGACTTAGGTATTATGATTGCGGGTGTTTACGCATGGCATACAAACGACACATTCCGCTATATAAATAATGGTTATGTGGAAGGAGAATATCACAGCTAGAGTTAGTTTTTACCAAACAACCAATATTGCAGAGCCTAATTACTGCATTGAATAAAATCTGACTCTTTTTTATTTTTTAAATTATCGCTAAAATTGTAAAATAATATTATTTGAAAAACCCTCGAAAAGAGCCGTTATTACACGAAACTCGTTTCAAGGGTTTTCATTTGATTTCAGGCGCTCGGATATCTTTGGTGCGGTCCTAATTCGTAATCCTTATTCTTTCAAAGCTGCGATCTCGTCTCTAAGCTTGGCTGCTTTTATGAAATCAAGGTTTTTAGCGGCCGCTTCCATTTCTTTCTGCTTTTGTCCGATGATTTTTTCAATGTCTTTATCCCCATAGCTGGCTTTTGTTTCTGCTGCCTTTTGAAGAATTTCCTTCTGGGTGTATTTTGGATCCGGGAAATCTTTACTCCTTCCTACAAGATTTTCTGAAATCTTTTTATTTAAAGATGTGGGAACCAGTCCATTGGCTTCGTTGTGCTGTATTTGTTTATTACGGCGGTATTCTGTTTCATCCAAGGCTGCTTGCATAGATTTTGTGATCTTATCGGCATACATAATCGCCTTTCCGTTAACATTCCTTGCCGCACGTCCTACCGTTTGTATCATCGACCTTCTGCTTCTAAGCATTCCCTCTTTGTCAGCATCCAGAATGGCGACCAGAGATACTTCTGGAAGGTCAAGCCCCTCTCTTAAAAGATTGACTCCGATGAGTACATCAAAAAGGCCCAAACGTAAGTCCTGCATAATCTGAATACGTTCCAGCGTTTCTACATCTGAGTGAATGTATCTTGTCCGGATCCCGAATTTCATAAAATATTTGGTAAGTTCTTCGGCCATTTTCTTCGTTAGAGTAGTGACAAGAACCCTTTCGTCAGCGTCCGCTCTTTTTTGGATCTCCTCCATCAGATCATCAATCTGATTCAGGCTTGGTCTTACCTCAATAACAGGATCCAGAAGACCTGTCGGACGGATGATCTGCTCAATATAAGCTCCTCCGGTTTTTTCCAGCTCATAATCTGCTGGTGTTGCAGAAACATAGATCACCTGGTTTTGCATTGCTTCAAATTCCTCAAATTTAAGAGGCCTGTTATCCATTGCGGCCGGAAGCCGGAAACCATATTCCACCAAGGCTTCCTTTCTGCTGCGGTCGCCGCCGTACATGGCATGAACCTGGGGAACGGTAACGTGGCTTTCATCAATGACCATTAAAAAGTCTTTCGGGAAATAATCAATCAGGCAGAATGGTCTTGAGCCCGGAAGTCTTCCGTCAAGATACCTTGAATAATTCTCAATCCCAGAGCAGTAGCCCAGCTCCTTGATCATTTCAAGATCCAGTTCTGTTCTTTCCTGAAGTCTTTTAGCTTCCAGAGGTTTTTCAATAGAATTAAAGAAATCTACCTGTTTTACCATATCGTCCTGAATGCTTCTGATAGCTCCGTTTAAAGTTTCTTTTGATGTCACAAAAAGGTTCGCAGGATAAATCTGGATTTGATCAAAATTAGCTTCCACATTTCCACTTACGGGATCAAAGCTCTGAATTTTTTCTATTTCATCTCCAAAAAACTGAATTCTTACTGCATTGTCAGCATATGCCGGAAAAACATCAATAACATCTCCTTTTACGCGGAACGTACCTCTCTGAAAATCTCCCAGTGTTCTGGAATATAAAGCATTAACTAAAGAATGAAGCAGCGCGGTTCGTGTTACTTTTTCTCCAATAGCCAATGTAATTAGTGATTTATGAAATTCTGAAGGATTTCCGATACCGTAAATACAGGAAACAGAAGCTACGATCAGTACATCTCTTCTTCCCGAAAGCAGGCTGGCTGTTGCAGAAAGACGCAGTTTTTCGACTTCTTCATTAATGCTAAGGTCTTTCTCGATATAAGTTCCGGTTGTCGCAATATAGGCTTCCGGCTGGTAGTAATCGTAGTAGCTGACGAAATATTCAACAGCGTTATCCGGAAAGAACTCCTTAAACTCCATGAATAACTGTGCTGCAAGAGTTTTGTTGTGGGCAAGAACCAAAGTAGGTTTCTGGACATTCTGAACAACATTGGCGACAGTAAATGTTTTCCCGGAACCCGTTACACCAAGAAGGGTTTGGTATTTTTCGCCGATCTCAATGCCTTGGGTAAGCTTTTCGATCGCTTGTGGCTGGTCGCCTGTAGGTTTATATTCTGATTGAAGATTAAAATTCATAGGAAATGATGTATACAACAAAAATACGAAAGAAATTTTTAGCCTTCATAAAGTATTTGGGAATGAATAGTTTAATCGTGCATTTTTTTCTGTCCGTAATCTATACAAATAAAAAAGCGCTAAACTTATAGCGCTTATTAACTTATCTTACTGAAAACTCATTGTAGCTGGTAGCTTATAGATTGTTGCAACTGGTTTTCCTTCTTTGGTGGCAGGCTTCCATGTGGTTTCGTCACTTATTGCTGTAGCTGCTTTTAGGAGCTCATTGTTGAAAATTTCATTATCTCCTGATACCGTTATCTTTGTTGTTTTTCCTGTTTCATCTATGTGGATGTACGCGGCCGAGCTTATGAAACCACCTTTTTTATGGTCAAGTACACTTGTATCTAGCATAAGGCCAACCTTTTTTCGTAAAGCTTCTAATCCCCCCGGATATTCTGCCTGGCTAAAATTTTTATCAGAATTTATATTGGCATTTGTGTTATTACCTTCATTGCCGGATGGCTGTGTTGTTTTTTTTGGAGAAATGGTATCTGCAATGGTTTTTGTATTTTCCTTCTTGAATTCCATTACGGTATTGGGCTTTTCTGTTATTTTTTCGGAATACTCAGAATTCATTAAAGTGACTTGAGGGAATTGCACATTTTTTACAGTCCTTGTGCTTGCTTTTTGAAGATGAACAGCAATAGGGTTGACTGCATATGTCTTTTCTGCGAATAAGGCTGTTGCTGCAATGAGAGCTGTGATTCCCGCCGCTTTTTTTAGGACAATGAATCTGGATTTTTTCTTTGTCATCATAATAAATCGTTTTTTGGTGTTGTTAAAATTAAATGAATGGGTAAGAGGCAGATTCTGAATATTGATAATCTCATCAAGTATCAAATTCTGATATTCTTTTATATCGTATCTGCTGTTCAAAACAGCTTCGTCTGCAAGAAATTCATGGTTGGTGATGATCGTTTTTTTATAAATAAGAAGAACGGGATTGAACCACATGAAAATCTTCAGGATATCCATAAAAATAAGGTCAAGGCTATGCTTTTGGTCAATGTGATTTTTTTCATGCAGGAATATTCTTGGGTCTATTACATTATTTTCTATATAATTTCTACCTAAATAAATAGTATTCCAAAAGCTAAAAGGAGGAAGGTTTTCATAGGTTACCATAACCGTGTAATTTTGGTAGATCATCTTTTCGCCCCGTATTTTTTTGATAGCTGTAATTGACAATGTACTTTTTATTAAAAGGAAAAGAGCAACCGCTCCATAGATGAGCCATACCATATCCATCCAATCAAAACTTACCTGGCCAGGCTGGATTGAGATAATCTGTGTGGCATCTTCAAATATAAGCTTAGATTTACTCTCTGTTTTTGGTGGTGGTACTGTGATTGAAATGAATGGGATTACATGAGAGAAGATCAAAGAAAAAATCAAATAAAACCGGTTAAACCGGTACATTTTTTCTTTTGCCAAAAAAAGGTAGTATACAGCGATAAATGCAGAAGAGCAGAGCAGTATTTTTAGAATAATGATGAACATTTTTATTCTTTTATCTGTTGATCTATTATATCACGGAGTTCTTTCAGCTGCTTCTGACTGAATTTTGCATTGGAAGTGAAAAATGATGCAAACTGAGTCACCGAACTGTTGAAAAAACGGTCAATCATAGAGGTCATTTCCTCGTTGAAATATTCCCCTTTTTCTACTTTTGGATAGTATTCACGGGAATTTCCATACAATGTATAGCCTACCAGGTCTTTATTCTGCATTCTTTTCAGCAGAGTAGCGATGGTCGTCGCAGCAGGTTTAGGCTCCGGGTAGGAATCAAGAATATCTTTCATGAAAACCCGTTTCTTTTCCCAAAGGATTTCCATAAGGCTTTTTTCCGAATCGGTTAATTTTATTTCTTTCATTCTACAAGTTTGTAATTTGCTCTACAAATGTAGAGTTAAAATTTATACCTGCAAATTTTTATGGCATTATTTTTCCATTATTTTTGTTATCACTAATTACAATACTATGAAATTCAACCCAATTTATGTATCAGCAGTCAGCGTTTTTTTACTTTTGTGTTCATGTAGTAAAAGCACTGCAAATGCCCAGCAGATAGGCCCCGACGGTAGTGTGGAGACCGAAAAACCCAATACAGACTATAAGCCTGCCTTTAAAGGACAGACCAGAATTAAAGCTGTAAAAACCGCAACAGCTTATAAAGTAGAGGTCCTTAATAAAGACCTTGGGAAACCTTGGGGGATTATAAATCTTCCCGACGGAAGGTTTCTTATTACCGATAAAAACGGCCATATGAATGTGGTTTCAACAGATGGAAAACAGGTTTCTAAAATCGAGGGATTCCCAAAAGTAGATTCAAAAGGGCAGGGAGGAATGCTGGATGTAGCTCTTGATCCGGATTTTAAAACGAATAATATTATTTATTTCAGTTTTTCAGAACCGTTTGGTGAAGGAAATCTGACTTCGGTAGCGAAAGGGAAACTTTCGGCAGATCTTAAAAATATTTCAGAAGTTAAAGTTATTTTCCGTGCAGAACCTTCCTATGACGGTGACAAGCATTATGGAAGCAGGCTGGTTTTTGACAGAGACGGAAATTTATTTGTAAGTACCGGAGAAAGATCTGATAAAGAAACAAGAGTGTACGCTCAGAAAACAGATAATTATTTAGGAAAGATATTGAAAATTACTAAAGACGGAAAGCCAGCCCCAGGAAATCCGTTTATTGGAAAATCGGGCTATAAGCCGGAAATTTACGCCTATGGTATAAGAAATCCGCAGGGAATGGCAATAGATCCGAACGGAACTCTTTGGGATGTTGAAATGGGACCGAGAGGTGGTGATGAAATCAATCTGATCCAACCCGGAAAAAATTATGGCTGGGGAGATGTAACCTATGGAATTGAATATTCCGGAGCCAAAGTGGGAAATGGTATAACCCAAAAAGAAGGGACAGAGCAGCCCGTTTATTACTGGGACCCTGTAATTTCTCCAAGCGGAGTTGCTTTCTATACCGGAAATATTGAGGAATGGAAAGGCAATCTTATCATTGGATGTCTGAGTGGCGAGCACATTAACAGAATTGTTATGAAGGATAATAAAGTAGTGGGTGAAGAACGCCTTCTTGCTGACCAAAAAGAACGTTTCAGAGATGTGCTGGATGGAATGGATGGCAGCCTGTATGCCGTTACAGACAGCGGAAAACTATATAGAATTTCTAAAAAATAAAAAGAGGCTGTATCAGCAGATTATTTCATGCTGATACAGCTACATTATCCTTTTAAAACTTAAAATTAAGTCTTGCAAAAGCCTGCCTTCCTGCAAAACCCATCTGTACAGGATCGAAAATACCTCCGGATTCTGTATTGCCATCTACATGCGCCGTCTGCAGCGTAGGATAGCGGTTAAAAAGGTTTTTGCTTCCTATGGTAAGATTGAAGCTCTTGGTAAACTCATAGCCGAAAGAGAAGTCGGTTGTTACTTTTGCTCCATAAAGCTGGTAGTCATCTGAACCGCCGTAACCTATCAGCTTTACTTTATCAAATCTTACCAGCTGAAGGTTGGCATTGAACTTATCGATCTTATAATTTAAATTCAGGTTGACCTTTGTCTTGGGAGCGGACGCTAAGATAAATGCTCTTTCTCTGGCGCTCAGGTAGACGTCCTCTTTTCCTTTTAATTTTTCTGAGGTATTTATCTTGGTGATTTCCATTTCGTTGTAGTTTCCTGCTAAAGTAGCGGAAAGTTTACCTGAACCAATATTCTCCGTGTAGCTCAAGATAATATCAACACCTTTTGTTCTGGTATCTATTGCATTAGTGAAAAACTGGGCCTGATCGATATGATTATCAGCTAGTATTGGACCTATAGCATCATCCTCTTGAGTAAAATTTCCTGTCAAAACTATACGGTCTTTTACTTTAATATAATATCCATCCACTGTTGCAGTGAATTTTCCTGTGTTAAAAGTAAATCCGGCACTTCCGTTTAATGAGGTTTCCTGTTTTAATTGTGGAATTCCAACTGTTTGTGCAAGATTACTATCGTTAGCTGCAAGCTGTATCGTTACAAGGTTTCCCCCTTGAAAGTTGGTAAACTGAAGACTGTAATACTTCTGTGCCAGAGAAGGTGCCCTGAATCCTGTAGAAACTGAACCTCTGAATGCAAATTGGGGTGTAATGGCATACCGCGTTGCAAATTTACCATTTAAAGTACTTCCGAAATCACTGTAGTTTTCAAACCTTCCTGCCACGCTGATCATCCAGGCTTTGGTAATATCCAGCTCAGTGTCTACATAAGCCGCAAAATTATTCCTGTTTTTATTAAATTCCTGTGAATATCCGGGAAAGCCCTGTGATCCGCCGGGGCGCACTTCACCGGATAACGGATTGGTAACAAGCAGACCTTCAGGAGTGTCAGATGTTACAATATTTCCGTTAATGTCATACATCGCATAGGATGCTTCTTCTCCTTTGATAATTCCAAATTCTTCGTATCTGAATTCGGATCCGAAGGCAACATTTAAGCCCTGAAGAACGCTGAATTGTTTTGAAGCATTAAAACCAGTCGTATTCTGCAAAAGAGAATGTCCGCCGGCATTAAAGCTCGTGGGAGATTTTATTCCCAGAGTGGCATTAATCGTATTGTCTATCTGATAAGTAAATCTGTTACTTCCGAATGCATTATAAAAATCGACATCCCAGTTTGCTACCTTAAACTTTAATCCGTTGTCAAAAGTGAAATCTGTAATGCTGGTGTCTTCTATAGGATTAAAACCGTTAGGATATATTTCAGGAATATTTCCGTCAGCATCCGGTGTTCTTGTCCATGCATAGGCATTCGTCTTACGATAAGAAAAGCCCTGACGGGAATAGAATTTCAAGCCGTCAGACAGAGGAAGCTCTACGTTCCCGAAGAAATAAATATTCTGAGATTTTGCATCCCCAAACTTCTCTCTCGGTGATGAATATTTTTCAGGATTTGCATTTCTTAAGGTACGGTCTTTATTTATAAATTCAACAGTGAAATTACCGAAACCTCCTTTGTTACCTATTTTTGTTCCCAGATTTCCGCTGAAATCAAAAGTAGTTCCGTCTACTTTATGATCCGATACCACATCTTTATTTCCCGGGCTTTTAAAAAGATTCATTCCATAAAAGGCATTACCCTCAAAGCCCTGGTTGCGGTCATTAAGAATAACATTGATAACTCCGGCTATAGCGTCAGATCCATATTGTGCAGAAGCTCCGTCACGAAGTACTTCAATTCTTTTTATAGCCCCAATCGGAATGGTGTTCATATCTGATCCCGTATTTCCTCTTCCTTTTGTTCCGAAGACATTGATCAGTGAGGACTGGTGATACCTTTTTCCGTTCAGTAAAAGAAGGGTCTGATCCGGACCAAGCCCACGAAGGGTTGCAGGGTCTGTTGCATCAGCGCCGTCTGATCCGGACTGCTTATTGGAATTAAAGGATGGCGCACTGAACTGAAGAAGCTGGTTCACTTCTATCTGCCCCGTCGACTGGCTTACCTGTTTGATATCAATTACATCAACGGGGACAGGAGTGTTGGTAACGGTCCTTTTTTTATTCCGGCTTCCGGTAATGGAAACTTCCTCTATTTTTGATTCCTTGGAAATTGTATCGTTTGTATTTTGAGAATACAGCATGGATACGGTTCCTAAAAAGAGAATACTGGTGTACTTTAATTTCATATTTCGTATGTAAGTTGGTGATTGTATCAAAAATATTGAATTTAACCGTTAAATCAATGCGAAAATATGTTATTGTGTAAGAATTACTTAAATTATGTTAAATTTTAATTAAACAAAGAAAAATTTTAATCAATGTTGAAAAAAATACGAAAATTTTTAACTTTAAAAACTGTTGATAATGCGGTTTAGCCCTTCCTCCAGGATTTCCCTCGAAGTAGAAAAGCAGATCCTGATATGACCTTCAGCACCTTTTCCAAACCATCTTTCAGAACCAGGAACAACAGCTACTTTTCCTTCTTTTAAAACATGGGCAGCAAAGGCTTCGCTTGACAGTCCATTTTCAATTTTTGGAAAAATCACAAAAGTTGCTTCAGGTAAATTAGGAGTTAAAATGCCGGAATTACTCAACATGCTGTGGGCAAGGTCCCTGTTATGCTGTAGATGATCAAGGAAGTCATTAAACCAGGGCCTGGCCTTTTCAATAGCCACACTTGCTGCAATTTGAGATAATGTAGATACGCCTTCAATGGTAGAGTTGAAATGGGATTTTTCCGTAAAATCATCCAAAAGATCCTGGTCATTACACAAAACAGCTCCAATTCTCAAACCGGCAATCCCAAATGACTTTGAAAATCCAAAAACGGTAAAGCTCTTCTTTTTTGCAGCTTCTGAAACGGAAGAATACGAATTAAATTCTTTTTTGTCATAAACGATATCACTCCAGATCTCGTCACTCATAACCCATAAATCGTGAGCTTCGGCTATTTTGGAAATTTTTATTAAAACCTCTTTTGAATACACCCTTCCCACCGGATTGTGGGGATTGCAGATGCTGATCAGCTTTGTTTTTGATGAGATTAGAGAAGTCAGCATTTCAAAATCGATCTCTCCTGTTCTGGAGTCAACAGCACATAATTTAATGGTGCCGCCTGCTGCGTCCACTGTTTTTTTGAACAGGAAATCAACAGGGTCGAAAATGATGGCTTCATCTCCTGGTTCCAGCACATATTTGGCAATCAGAAACATACCTTGGGCCGCACTGTTTACCGCTAAAATATTTTCCGGAGTGAAGCTTCCGTTTTTTTCCGTATTGAAGTGTTTGGCAACGCTTGTTTTGAATTCCGGAATTCCTGAAAAAGGACCATAGCTGAGGTAGCCGTCTTTAATATATTCAATGATTCCCTGCTCGATCTCGGTAGACATTCTGAAATCCGGATCTGCCGCCGTTAAAGGAATGATTCCGTTTTCCAGAGTCGCCCATCTTCCGTTGTACGCTTTTCTTTTCAGGGCTTCGAAGTTGATATCTTGATTTGTAAACATTTTTTATTTGTATGAAATTGGTAAGGTGTTTTTTTGCTGCTCGTTTAATGGCAGAAGGAACTGATTCAGTAATGCTCTTCCGTTTTTGATGTGGATCTCAATTTCCGCCTTTCTTTCTTCTTCATATTTTTGAAAAGTTGCCGGGAGATTATTTCCTTCCAGTAAGAGATTTGTCAAAACGTAAGAATCTTTTAGAGCCGAAGTCACACCCTGGCTTGTAAAAGGAATCAGAGGATGAGCCGCATCGCCTATGAACACAATATTTTCGTGATAAAAAGGATTGAGCTTTTCCAATTCATATACCCTCCATATGTGGGCGTTTTCATAGCTTGAATCATTGATGATCGACGAAATCAGAGGATTCCAGTCTCCGAAATTGTCCACAATGAACTGTTTGATACAGTCCGGAGTATAATCTTCATTGATGAAAAACCGGGTAATATCAAACTGGCAATACCAAAGAATTTTTGTTGAGGAAAGCTTTAATACTCCAAAAGTAAGTCCGCCGTCTTCATGGTGGAATTTCAAGAAATTGCTGTCAAGCTTGCTGGCAATTTCCTCATTTTCGATAATGTTGACCACTTCATTTTCTAAAACGGCTTTCATTTTTTCATCTTCAAAAATTTTTCTTCTGATTCTGCTTCTCGAGCCATCTGAAGCTATAACCACATCAGCATCCAAGGATGTGCCGTCATTGAGTGTTATACAGGATTTTCCGTCAGAAAAACCATTCAGGGTGACTGTTGTATCATATGATATTTTATCGGAAGGAATGCCTTCGGCCAAAATCTCTATCAGGGTACTTCTCGAAACTACAAAAACATCTTCAAGTTCTTTTTCAGAAAGGACCTCACCATTTTGGTGGTAGTGAAGATATTTTTTTAAAAACTGCCCTTTTTTGTAGAGATCATCAATGTTAATGATGTTGGAAAGGTATTCAATGCCTTCTTTGGGAAGAATAAATCCGTGTCCTTTCAGGTCATTTTGAGTTCTTCTTTCATAAATATGGTAGTCAATATTATTTTTTTCCAAATAATTTGCCATACTCAATCCGGAAACTCCCGCTCCTATGATTGCAACTTTGTACATCCTTATTAGTTTTAAATAGTGTTATTAGTTTTTATTAAAAATCCAAAGATCTCCGTTTTTGTATTTCTTGCGGGAGGCTTTGTTTTCTTCAGTAAGTTTCTGAAGCGTATCAAATGCTTTATCGAAAGAGATATTGGAGAGAACCGCAAATTCCTGAGTGGTTAAAGTAGGATAAACTGCAAATAACTGGTCAGGTTCCGTAGAGTATTCCTGTTTTTTTGCCTCGGGGCTTATTTTTGTAATTCTGCGTTCAAAATCCGTATAAGGTTTGAAGCCGTAGAGGATGTCCAAGATTTCGTCGTCTTTGGTAAAGATCAGGGTAGGAAACCCTCTTACACCAAGCTGTCTTCCAAGGTCAAGATCTTTTTTGAATTCAATCTGAGCTTTGGATTCATAATCCTCTTTCCATTGTGCTACATCTAATCCTGCCATCTTAGCCGCTTTTTCCAGATGTTCTGTTCTTGTGATATTTATTTGATCAAGAAAAACCATTTCACGGGTAATTCTCATATAGTCTACAGCTTTCTTCTTATCCTGCATTTGGGCTGCTTTAAAAGCAATGGATGGAGGATAGGAAGAATTTAACGGATCTGTAAGCCAGACTCCTCCTTCAATAGGCATCTTATAATATGGGCTTACCTCTTCCCAATGGCCGGCAACATCACTTGGCTTACTGATTCCTCCGGAATTGTAAATGTCCCATGACGGTAAAAGCCCTCCCATTCTGTAATCTATTTCTACAGCATTGCCATATTCCAGTTTCATTTTTCTCAGCTGGGCTTCAATTCCCCAGCAGGAAGAACAGATGGGATCTGTATAATAAATAATGGTGATTTTATCTTTGGTGCCCTGAAGCTGCTCTGCTGAGTATTCTGAGTCTTGAGTTTCCAGGATTTCACATATGCCTTTTTCCGGATCGCAATTGAGAAGAGGATTCTTGTTCATATTATTGTTATTTGTAAATAAGTTAAAGAATAAAAATAGATAGGTAAAAATGTCCAAAATGATATTTTTTGGTTAACATAATATTTGAGTTGGATAAAGAAATAATAGCCGGACAGACCATTATTAAGAATAATAAAGTAGAATTATTCCGGAGCTTTAAAAATATTGTCGTCAGAATGGAAACCTGCGACACCACCACTCACTGCAAACTTCATGGCAGAAGCTGCAGTCATTCCCACTACAGGTTTGATATTTTTTTCTTCAGTTACAATTACCCAGCCTGAAATAGCATAGGAATGGGGCAGGTATACTGCCACGTAATTGTGCTTTTCAACGTCTGACATTTCTTTTTGGGTCAGAAAGCCGATTCTCCAGATCTCCGGATTTTCATTCGTCTTTACCCAGACAGGATTGTTGAATTTTTTTTTGTCTCCCACAAATGAAGACATGACGTCTTTTGTGGGGGTATAAATATGTTTTACCCCCGGAATTTTTTCCAGAAGGCTATCCATAGTGTCGAAAAAGAATTTTCCTACTACAAATTTATTTCCCAAATATCCCAGAACGGCTGTAATGAGTATCGTTGAAACAAAAACCAAACCTGGAATCTCTTTTGCCACAGAAGGAATGATATTGTCAACAGCGCTGACAACATACCAGATCACAAAGATGGTAAGCCCGATTGGACCAATAATAACCAGCCCCTGAAAGAAATTTTTCAGAAAAAAATTGGCAATATTTTCAAAGGTCAGTTTTTTCAACGTGGATTCTTTACTTTTTTATTTTAACCGTGGATTGTTTCTTTGTTTCCGTAAGATTTAATGATGTTGGCTTCGTATTCCAGCCACGCGTCCCATCGTCTGTTTACTTTTTCGGGATTTCCAAGCTGTCTTGCAAATCCTATAAATGTTGTATAATGGTTTGCTTCAGAGATCATAAGTTCTTTATAAAATGTCTTCAGCTCTTCATCTTTAATGTTTTCAGTAAGAACTTTAAATCTTTCGCAGCTTCTGGCTTCTATCATAGCGGCAAAAAGCATTTTATCTACAATTAGATCTTCCCTGCTTCCCTGAATAATGAACTTGGCCAGTTCATTCACATAATCATCTTTTCTTGGCCTTCCAAAGGCAAAACCTCTTTTTTTGATGATTTCATGCACCTGATTGAAATGATCAAGCTCTTCCTGCGCAATGGCAAGAAGCTCAGTAACAATTTCGGGATATTCGGGAAGCATAGTGATTAAGCCAATAGCATTAGTTGCTGCTTTCTGCTCACACCATGCGTGATCCGTTAAAATTTCTTCAATGTTTTCCTCTGCAATATTTGCCCATCTTGGATCGGTGGGAAGTTTCAACTTAAACATGCCTTGAATTTTCTGTAAAATTAAAATAAATTGCGATAAGAAAAATTATTTTATTTCAAATTGATTGCTAAAGCGTTAAGAAGCTGTTTTTTTTCTTAAAAATTCCAGAACTTTCCAGCCTGTATGATCCACTTTCTTCAATCCGGCCGCGATAATGAAAGCAAGGATTACATTGATGATATAAATTAAAATCATAAGCAGCCACCATGGCATGTTTTCCTGTAAAGCAACCACGATGAAATATACGAGAGATGAGCTTAGTCCCTGGGCGAAATAAAAAAATATAGCATTTTTACCGATGTATGTAACAAAGCTTTCTTTTGAAATTTTAAGTCTATTGTAAAAAACAAATAATGTGGTAAGGGAAAATAAAGTCCAGATGATATAAGGAATTTTTGGTGGGAATTTGTTTTTATTGATTTTATAGAAAATCTCATTTCCGTAATACCAGAACATCCAGATCAAAGCTGCCGCAACTATTGCATATAGAAAAGGAATTGCTTTTGTGGGGATTTTTTTACCACGCATTCTGTTGGCAATTAAAAAGATGGCAAAATAAAAGGCGACATAGCCTACTTGTCCTCCTGGATAAAACTCTGGGAAAACATTAAATATTAAAGTCAGAGCCAGGCATAGTCCTATGAACCAGTTGACATGCTTTGGGAAGAATCTTAAGATCAGCACTCCGAAAACTGCCAGAATGAAATATACTTTCAGATACCAGAAGCTACCCATAACAACCGGAAAAGTATCCGCGTTGGTATACTGATGAAGATACCAGTTTCCCAGATTCTGCCATTGTGGGATATCAGATACGCTGGTCGCTGCATATTTTGAGCCAAAGGTTGAATAGAAATTCTGGAGCCATTCCACAGAAAAGAATGTTAATCCAAAGACTTTAAAAAAGTAATCCAGAAAAAACAGAAATGTTACAAAGATCATATAAGTGATCTGAAGTTTTAATAGTCTGTAAAATGTTTTCTCGATGTTTGATCCTGAAGTAATTCCGCTTAAAGCATAAAAGAGAGCCACATCAAATACCAGAGAGAATACTCTTACCTCGGCGGGAATATAAAACTGTCCCGACCAAAATGCGGTATGGATAAATATAATGGAAAGGGTTGCCATTCCCTTGGCAAAATCGATGTAGAGGTCTCTGTTCATTTGTTGTAGGATATGGTTCAAAAGTAAATAAAGTTTGGGATATTTATCAAATAAACTAAAAAGAGACAGAACATTGCTGTCTGTCTCCCTTGTTAAATATGCTAAAATGAATGTTATTTAAGGTGCTTAAATTCTTCTTCAGAGATTTCTCCGGTCTGGATCTTTCTAAGTTCATCGATATATTGGCTCATATAAGCATCGATCTCAGGATTCATAGTGTTTTTGCCCATCTTGTATGTGCCGTTTAACACACCCTGATAATAGTAGAAGAAATTGTAGTCAAAATTGGCTGCGTTAAGGTCATATTGCCCGAGAAGGAAGCCTAAACGTACAGCAGATCTTCTTTGAGGAGGAGTTCCGTGGTGATTGGCGCTTGTAGTCTGATAGTCTCCGATACTTTGTGCGAATTCATAAGCTGCAGCAATTTCAGCGAAACTGGTTTTGTTGTAGCCGTTTGGCCTTCTTAAGTAATATCCTGCAAAACCGTCTGCTTCCAGTTCGTTAGGTCTTGCTGTAGATTCGTTTACCGTTGGAAGCCCGAAAATGTACTGTAGCTGGTGCCCGTATTCATGAGCAAGGATCATGGCGTTCACGATATCTCCTCCTTTATTTTTAGCATCTGCATAGATTGCGTAGCCATAATAAATTTTTCCTGTGGAATAAGAGATGGCATTGTAGGTGGAGTTGAAATTGGAGGGATCGTCTACAAAACGGAGAGTTGGGTTGCTTCTGCCCCAAAGACTGGCAATTTTAGTCATCTGGGAGTTCATAAAGTTGGTATCTGCTGTGTTTGGGAGACCGGTTTTGAGTATTGCGGTTGAACTCCAGTATTGATCTACATAGGAGCAGCTTTTTTGAAGTTCTCCGGGTTGTTCGATCTTTGCGCTAGCAGATTGAGATTCGGGAAGGACAGATTCTTCCATTTTGTCATCACGGCACGCTGTTAATGAAAAAGCGGCAATGGCTCCTGCTAATAAGCAGAATTTAAAGTTTCTTTTCATATAAAAATATTTTTTGGTGATAACGAAGGTATAAAATTATCTCTTAATTATGAGTATATTAATGTAAAAAATTATTCAAAATATGGTGAAATGATTTTTTATTGTGTTTTGCTAAAAAAACACGGAACTGATTGTAAGCTATTTAGAAATTTATTCATATATTTGCACCTCGAAATAACTAAAAATTTATAAACAATGTTTGCAATTGTAGAAATAGCAGGGCTTCAATACAAAGTTGAGCAAGACCAGAAGTTGTTTGTAAACCGTTTAAAAGGAGAAAAAGGAGACAAAGTTTCTTTTGACAAAATTCTTCTTACTGTAAACGGTTCAATCACTGTTGGCGCCCCAGCTGTAAACGGAATCACTGTAGATGCAGAGATCCTAGACCACGTAAAAGCTGATAAAGTAATCGTTTTCAAAAAGAAAAGAAGAAAAGGTTATCAGGTAAAGAACGGTCACAGACAATCTTTAACTCAAATTAAAATCACTGGTATCACTGGTTTTGACGGAAGTACTAAGAAAGCTGCTAAAAAAGAAACTGTAAAGGCTGAAGTTCTTTCAGACAACGCAACGGTTAACTTTGGTGAAGATCACGAACTGAACTATCACTTAAAGAAAAACAACTTGTCTCAGTCTAAAGAAAACAGAGAAACTTTAATTACTTTAGGTAAAGCGGTTAAAGTTGAATTAGAAAAGAATGTTCTTACTCACGAAGAAGTGGATGCTGCTATCGTTAAGAATATTGATCAATTTAAAGCACTTAACAAATAATCCAGTAATAAAATGGCACACAAGAAAGGAGTCGGTAGTTCCAAGAACGGTAGAGAGTCTCACTCTAAGAGATTAGGTGTGAAGATTTTCGGTGGACAAGAAGCTATTGCCGGAAATATTATTATCAGACAGAGAGGTACACAACACCACCCGGGTGAAAACGTGGGTATTGGTAAAGACCATACTTTGTTTGCACTAGTAGACGGTAAAGTAGTTTTCAGAAAGAAAGCAAACAACAGATCTTTTGTATCTGTAGAGCCAAACGCATAATTTTTAAGCGTTTTATAAAACTTAAACCTCAGTCATTGGCTGAGGTTTTTTTTTGTGCTTAATTCTGTAAAAAGAAAAATATTTTCGCTAATATTCTTATTATAGTGAAATATTTATATATTTGTTAACTATCAAATAACAAATCATTTGCGGATGCCGAAAAGCAGATAGAGTAGGCAACAAACTAAAACAAAATACTATGAAAAATTTGAAAAAATTAACAAAGAAGAATTTGAAGAACATTAATGGTGGTGCTGGTGGATGTCCTCCATTGGCTAATTGGTGCTCAGAGTGGTGTACCTGGACACCTTGGCAGCAGGCACATTGCTTGAATGCGGTAATTGATACGCCTTGTAACTGCTAAGTTTTTCTTTAAGGCATGAGTTCATATTAATTTTAAAACAAAATACTATGAAAAATCTAAGAAAGCTATCAAAGAAACAACTGAGAACAGTAGATGGTGGTGCTTTAGCATGTCCTCCTCCTGCAACTACCTGCGTAGAATGGTGCACATGGACTCCACAACAGAGATTGGTGTGCCGTAACATGATTATAGATCCGGATCCGTGCGGATGTTAATAAATAAAGTTATTGAAAAATGTAAACCTCGGCACTGCTGAGGTTTTTGTATTAAAAGACTGTACTCTACTTTAAAAGTTTTAGCGGCTTATGTTTTAGCTAGGTTGTTTAATTATAAAAAAACTCCTTGTCGATTAGACAAGGAGCTGTATTTTAAAATCCTACCTGAAATCCTGCTTTTATTCCGAAGGTTGAAATATCCGGTCTGTCGAGATAGTTTCCTCTCCAGTTAAAGTCTACTCTGAATATCCTGAGGTTTCCGATTCCTATATTTTCAATTCCGAAACCATATTCAAAATAAATCTGCTCGCTGGGAGCTGAATATTTGAAGCCTTCCACATTAATGGACTTAGAGGCGTCGCTTAAAGTTCCGTAAGCTGTTCTGATAAATGCAATTTCCCTAAGTTTCAGCTTCTTGATCAAAGGAATGAAAGAAAGTATTTTTCCGTTGAAATGATGCTCAAGATGAAGCGTTGAGTAGGTGTCTGCTACAAATTCATAATAATTAAGCTGTGAAAATGTATTCTGTGCCAAGCTGTACGACTGGTTCCCCGGAATTACATTCTGAAGGGCCAGAGGAACTGTATCAAAAGTTTTTCCTGCCTCAAAGTTGACAATGGTCTTACCCCAGCTTCCGATCAGTATGGGCTTGTAGAACATAAACTGAAGCCTGTTATAGTTGAAATCACCATTGAAAAGACCTTCAATACCTCTTGTGTATTTCAGGATGATAGTTGGAGCCAGGGTGCCGTGCTCGTAACGGTCAACTCCTGTCTGGGAGAATTTTGCTCCAGGTCTTGCAATTAAACTTAAAGTAACGTGGGAGTCATTTAGCGTTTTTCTCAGATCTCCATTGCGGTAATACATTAAGCTGAATTTATCCGGGTTTGCAGATTTTATACTCTGCAATGTTCCGTCTACTCTTACCTGAAAATTTTTCCAAGGTTCAATGGCTGCAAAAATATTGGTCTTGTTTATAGAGCTCAAAGAGGCGTTTTCTCCTCTTGCAAAAAGGGTAGAAGATGCAAAGGTACGTGCCATGATTCCGTCATCGGTAGTAAGCTGGACACCTAACTGTTCAATATCTCTTTTTGTTCCGGCCCCGATCATGAACCTGTTCACTCTGTTGAACATATAGCGGGCTTCGGCTCCGTACTTCACCTTTTCGTCTTTAAATCCGTAAGCTGTATAAAACTGAACTCTCCATGGATCATTTTGCCCAAAGTAAGTTCTTGCTCCCAGCCTTATTCTGTCGCCTTCCACTTCATTCTTACCGTAAATTGAGAAAATAGGGCCTATATCAATACCTTTAAAAGCGTTATAATACCCTGATGCCAGTGTTTCGTAGATTTTAACAATGCGGTTGAATTTTGGAGTCTGCTGAAGCTTGTCAAGCATTTCATAGACGCCCTGTTCGGATTTGGACAGAGAGTCTGGCCTAGCTTTTACCCAATAGGCATCATCTTTGTCGACAAATTTGTCGTCGTACTCTTCCTGTTTCCTTGTGAATACTTTATCATCAAGCGGTTTATTGAATTCATATTGAGAATAATCGACCGACCGTTTGGCAATAATGCTTTTAGAGGTTCTCTTTTTTGCGAAAGGAGTAAGCTCTATTTCTGTAATGAATTTTTTAGGAAGAAATGTATTTTCATCGGGATTGTCATATTCCAGTTCTGTGGAAATGCTGTTGATGAAATTAACGTTGATTTTCTGCGTTGATTTTAAAGTAGCTCCTAAAACAGCATAATTGTCTGTGTCAATATAAAGATAACCCTGGAAGGCTAAAACATCTTTCCTTTTGGGTTGGTATCTTATCTTATAGGCGTTTTCACCGTGAATGGAGATCGTGTCTGTTAAATTATAGTCATAGGTGCTGAATCCATTTGAGCCGACCGGACTTGGAAACCCTATGTCAAAATAATTTAACGTGTTATCATAGATATTAATATCGCGGTAGAGATTTTTTGCAGTGATAGTAATTACCTGGTTATCCTGAAAACCTGATGTTTTTTGGGCAACCAATAGTCTTTTTGTCTTTTTTCCGGGTTTATTTTCTCCGAAATTTTCATAGATGGATTCGTTCAGGAAAATAGGAAGCCCAATCTTTCCGCTGGCAGTAGAATCTGCATAATCAAAAATGAAATCAAGCTTGTTGAAGATCTTTTTACTCATAAAAGCGCTGTCCAGGTTGTTTGCATCAAACTGGATTTTCTCGTATTCTTTATAAGTATAGGTGTCGAATTTCTCTAAGCCGTTGTTCCGTTTTCTTTTCCAGACTTCCTGCATAATAGCATAAGCAGGATTTTCTTTTTTGTTTTTGTATTTGGTTTTTTCGTTGTGAATAACGATTTCGCCAATCGTACTTACTTTTTCCTGCGAAAGCTGTACAAAAATATTGGCAGCATTTTCAGGAGTAATGGTAATGGTTTCAGTAGAATAATTCTTTTTCGAGAATTTCAGTTTATAAATAATACTGTCTGACTGAACACTAAAGCTTCCGAGAGAAGTTTTTAAAAAAGGTTCAGTATTCTCGTTAATAAAGACGTCTACACCGGTAATTTCTTTATTGGTTTTTGCATCTACAATTCTTCCGTTCACTGTGTTTTGGGCGTATACCAGGCAGGATATAAAAAACAGAAAGAAGAGATTATAATATTTGGAGTTGTTATTTAACATCATTTGTTTCTTCAAGCAATTAGCACAAACAAAAAGCGTGCTGTTTATTTAAAAAAGATCATTTTTTTAACGTTTTTAATGAAAATTCACAAAACTACAAATGTAACGAAAATAACAGTAAAAGATTGTACTGATTAATGACTTCGTAATATTGGATTTTTAGAATGAATAAAGGAGGTTAAATGCTATATGAAATGTATGGTATAAAATTCACAACTAACATTTTTTCCACAATTTCTCCACGTATTTAATTAGCTATTAACAGCTTCTTAATATATTTTCAACAGGTTACCCACATGCTTTAAAGTACTTTCCATAATATACCAATAGATTATTGATATTTTTTCCACAAATTACCAACATATGTATTTTATTTATTTTCAGTAATTTAAATATTTGTGTTACAGTTTTCCACAAAGTATATGTTGTGATATGATTTTTGATTAGTAGAGGTTATAGCTAACATTTTTATTGTTTTGTGGAAAACCGTTGGTTTGGGTAACCTAATCTTTAATCAGTTTTTTTTGCTTTTCGTGACTTACCCAATCAGAAATTAATGAAAGTTTTAATTTGATAAAGAAATCGGAAGTGATAGAAATTTACCCTGTAGAGAATGAAGTAAAAATCTAGTTCTTACGACTGTATATCTATCCAGCCCATAAAAAGCATTATCTGAGCCAATAACCCGATAAATAAATTAAGATCCTGGTTTTGGATCTATTTACTATACTCTGTAAAGAAAATAAGGAGAGAATGCTTTCTGTTAAGTATGATAGCAAGCTGAAGAGGAAGTGTTAGATTTGGAAGATATTTGGAAAGAAATTGGGACTGATCTTGCTTTCTCTCCATCAAATTTGTTTTTATAAAATCAGGTTTTAGCTTTAAGAAAGTATACTTCTCCATTCTTTAAACAAGTTGGACTACAATCTTTGTAGTCCGGCTGTTGGTAGAACGAAATTTTTTTTAAACCTAAATTAATCCGGATATTGTATAGCCTCCGAGAGTTCTATTGGATTGTTATACATTTTCAAACGAGATTGGATTGTTTTTGTCATTTCTCTGAAATCAGGCTTTATCTCCTTTCCCTTTTCATCTATAAATTTTGCTTGCACATTTTGTGATTTCATTTCTCTTAAAGGATCACTGTAATAATCTAAAGATACTTTCTGTAACTGCTTTTGCGGAATATTAATTGCTTCTTTATACATGTTGTGAAAATCTAACGTATCGGATTTTTTCTTTATCGAATAAAGGCTAAACTTATAAGAACCTGTAGAATCTTCCATATAAACTATTAATCCGGGTAAATTTCGGAATATATACGGCCCTGCCTGAATTGGTACATCTTGAGTATACCACGCCTCCCAGGTTCTTCCTTTGTATTTTAAAATGGCTTTTCTACATAAATAGGTGCCTATTTTTTTTGTTTCTGGTTTTAGTTCCCAATTCAGTTCTACAAATTCCTTTATTTTGTACACATCTTTAATAAAAAAATAATATTTAAAACTTAAATTTTCTTCATAGTTAATAACTGAAAAGCTATTATCTCCTATGGCCGCCGCTTTAGATCCCGTACTTCTGAGTGAATCCACCTTGTATTGTTTTTCAGTCAAAAATTTAGATTTATCTTCCTGAACTAAAAGGATCATATTTTTATTCACTGTCTCGGAATTTAAGGAATCTTCTTTATAAGTAAGTTGATAACCAAGTCTAAAATTTTGAGCATAAAGACTACAGGATAAAAAGATGAATACTAAATTTATTGAAATTTTATAATTCATAATAATACAGATGAATCAAGTTTAATCTTTAATTAAATTCTGCAGTGTAGGGATTGTAGTTACAATCAACTTTATATCCTGTTTTACCTTTTTCTGGAAGATATGTCGTTGTGCAGCAATACCTGAATTCACAAACGTTGCATGGCTCAATATCATCTTTTTTAATACTCCATAATTTTGATAATGTTTTTACGGTGTTTGTTTTTATTTCTTCAAAATCATCCAAAATATTTCCGTAACTGTTTTTATCTGAAAAATTATGTTTTATATTCCCATTTCCATCGATAAATATAGTCTTGAATAATGCTAAATTATAATTTTTTGCCACATTATAAGCATTAATACCTATGGCAATATCGAACAGATTAAATCGGGTTAAAAATAGTTTAGAATCATCACAGGTGATATAATTTTTAATAATATCATTATTTATTAGAGATTGTTTTTTTGGAGAATTAAATAAGGTAATAGAGGTAAGCCTTTTATTTTCATAAACTTTTTTATTTATTTTTTGGTATGGAAAAGAAAGCGATATATTAGAAGCTTGAGAATATTCCAAAGATGATAATATTTTCAATAATTGGTCCATACAGTTATCGTTATCAATATGTAGGTGCAGCCTTTTAACGCCTAATTGTCGAATATTTTTAGCAAATGTATCTATATTATCATAAATATGTTGTGATAAAATAACCGTTGTAAAAAGGATTTCGGATGTGTCTTCATTGATGCTTATAGCAGATAGATTGGGGAAAGATGGATTGCTGGAATAAAAAATAAATTCTTTTTTTTCTAAAAAATTCAAATATTCTTTTGCAGTTTTATTTAGTTTATATTCTTCCAACACATCGCTTACTTTTCTTCCTCTGATATCCTCTATAAAATCTATTAAGGTATTAGGTATGAATTCTATAGTTTCTCTTTGAATATCATATATAGTACTTCTTTCAAAACCTCTTACTAATATACAGCAAGAAAAAAAGTTAATATATTTGTCTTTATTGTTCTGTATATAAATTGATCCCATCTTTGTATATTCTTAAACAGTGTATTTCCGATTGATGAATAGATGTCGAGATTTGTCTACTCAGATTATTTCTTCTTGCCTTTTTAGTATTTGGAAAAGGAAAGACATTTGAGAATAGAATTGGAAATAATTCCTTTTTATGTTTTATTTCTTTTATTAAACTTTTTTTCATGTATTCAAGTTTTTGAGACAATGAGCAACTTCATAATGAAGGTTATAATTACAAGGTAATGAAGTCATTCTAAACTGACCAGAAGGATTTACTTCTAAAAAATAATATTCGCCATCGTTGGCTTTTATCATGTCCACAGAACCTGTATTCAATCCTATTTTTTGCATCAAAGCAGAGATTTTTGCATCAACAGATTCAGGGAGGGTATATGAAACGTATCTATTAGGATTCTCATAGTTTACTTGTCTATAATCTGTTTTTGTCTGGTCGTCATTTTGAGAAAATATAGCCATACTGTAATTTTTCCCGTTCAGGTGGAAAATTCTCAGCTCATATTCCTTGCTTATCATTTCCTGAAATAAACTTGGGAAGAAGTTTTTATAACTCCTGATTTTTTTCTCACTTAATTGGGTAGTGAAAAAAAAGAAAGCTTTATCATCAATACCAATGACTGACCCTTCATTTATAGATTTAGTGATATAGGGCTGGTTGTAGTTTAAATTATCTGAATTGTTAGTTATATATGTTTTAGGAATTTTAATGCCTATTTCATGTGCGGCTATTAAAGTTCCTATTTTAGTCATGGATTCTAACTTTTGATAATGATTAAGCCATTTTTTATCTTTTAAAAATTCAAAGAAAATGTTTAATGTCGATATATATTCTGATTCCAGATAATTTAATAGTTCTATGTTTTTTTCGGTTTTTATATTTTCTTTATACCTGTTAAAAAAACCAAATTTCCTAAACCAAACACATTTAACTTCTGACATGTCCACTTTTCCAAAAAAAATATTTTCTACAATCAATTTAGGATGTGGCTCTAATTCAACATACATTTTCGTTTTTCCGGTAAATAAATCCAAATCGTTAATTCTTATATGTTTTTCGCCAAGAATCGTCAAGTGTTCCATTACCCAGTTCGTGTCATCATCATTCGGAGTAGATAAAATTAAGATCATATTATAATAATTTGAAAAAGACTATTGGGAAGTAAATTATGTAAATTGAGATTTGTCTATTTGAAAAGACTTCTCCCTTGGAATAAAAACAAAAAAGTCACCTCAAATGTATTGAGGTGGCCTTTTTTAGCACGTGTTACTTACGATCCCAAGATGAATCATCAGCTGTACCACCATTATAGATAAGTGTAATACAGCTTGCCATTTCGGCATCTTGAAAACCGGTGTTTGAAGCTAGTCCTGCATAAACAGTTTTTAAATCACCTAGTTTTTTACCTTTTAAAGATTCTAAGGATTTCTTTGATTTGATTTCTTTTTTCATAATATTAAAAAAAAATGATTTTTTCCTACTCTATTTAAGCTTTTCGGATTCCGCTATTATTATTGTGAAAATATAAAATCAATTGTGCTTTTATTGGAAACAAAGATGCAGGAACATCAAAGATTCCACAACCCTATACTCAATAGATTCATGAACTTATAGGCATAAATTCATGAATCTATTAAATGTAAAATATTGGAAATAAGTATTTTGTTTTGGTCTTTTCCTTTTCCTGCAGCCAGTTCATCTTTCTGTCCGGGATATTCTCCCAGTTTATGCGCGGAATTATGCTTGTTCCCTATTATAGCCTAATTTTTCAGCAATAAGGATATTTTGTAGAACTGGAATTTTTTGTTAGTTGCCGATCTATTGCTGGCGTGGTTATTTATAAACGATGAATGTAGTTTGCAAATTTTCCTAATGATTTTTGAAATTAATCTAAGATTTTTGGCAGGCTACTTTACTTTCGAAGAGCTCATCTGATTATGAGATAAATAGTGTGGATTAAGAATATAGAGATATTATAAAAATCGACTAAATAATATGATGTACTAATGTACTAACAGAAGTTGAATAGAAATAAAAAAGACCTACATTTCTGTAAGTCTTTTTTGCTCCTCCTGCTGGGCTCGAACCAGCGACCCTCTGATTAACAGTCAGATGCTCTAACCAACTGAGCTAAGGAGGAATTTTCCTCTGTTTAAGGTGTTGCAAATATAAAAGGAATATTAATATCAGGCAAATTTTATCCCCGATTAACGATGGTTTTTGACTAAAAATGTTGAATTTCAGTAAGAAATATTTCAGAAGGGTTTTGAATTAACTTTAATCATCTTCGAACAAATGCCGGAAATAGAGTTCCGGAGATTCTAAAAAATTCTTTGTTAGCTGATAGTGCTCTGTTTCCCTGTAACCGGTCTGTTGAATTTTTTCATCCAATACATAAATTTCTGCACCGGGATAACTCATCAGGATCGGGGAGTGGCTGGAAATAATGAATTGAGCCTTTCCTGCTTTTTCCAATTTGTGAATGACGGATAGTAATGATAATTGCCTTTGTGGAGAAAGTGCGGATTCCGGCTCGTCGAGAATATAAAGACCATTCTGGAAATGATTGTGAAATAAGGCAAGAAAAGCCTCGCCGTGGGATTGCTGATGTAAGGATTTCCCACCATAGGCATTCAGAACGCTTCGGTCTTCTTCGGCAACTTCATCTATGTAGGTTGCAAAGTTGAAAAAGCTTTCAGCTCTCATAAAGAATCCCTGGCCGGTTTTAGATTTCCAGGACAGGGTAAGGTATTCGGACAGTTCAGATTCTGTTTTGTGGAAATTGTAATTGTGATTTCTGCTGCCTCCAGATACGTTGAAATCACACTTTTCTGCAATGGCTTCCAGTAATGTAGACTTTCCGATACCGTTTTCGCCAACGAAAAAAGTGACATTGCTTTTGAGTTTTAAATCCAAACCATTGCTCAGAAAGGGAAGATTGAAAGGAAAACCTTCAGGATGATTGTCTTTTAAATAAATCCGGGATAAATAAGGCATCTTGATTATTTTATTAGGTATTGTCAAATCCATCCATCAAAAGGTATGCAAATAAAAAAAGACCTACATTTCTGTAAGTCTTTTTTTACTCCTCCGCTCGAAACAGCGACCTTTAATTTATTGTCAGCTATTCTTGCCAAACCCGGGTGGAGTATTGTGTGGTTTTATTTTTTTAAATCTTTTAATATTTCCTGAACAGCCCGCTCCAGTTGGGGATCGTTACCCTGTTGCCGGTCTACGAAGGTGTTTTTAACATAAATATCCGGTTTTACACCAGTTTTCTCAAGATTCTGTCCGTCAAGAGTATAGGTTCCCCAGGAAGGGAGTCTGTAAAAAGAGCCGTCTACAAGGCTTTTCCCCGAAGTGAAGATAATCCAGCGATACGTATCCTGACCGATAATTTTCCCCAGTTTCAAGGCCTTAAAGCCCGCCGCAGTCATTTCAGCATCACTTAGTGAGCCTTCATTAATCAGCAGAACGATAGGCTTTCCGGCAGGAGCGAAGTTAGGTTGAGTAGTCATTTTTCCTTCACGGTATTTCCATTGCAGATAAGGTTTTTGAGCAAGGAAGTTCAAGACTTTATCATGAACATTTCCGCCGGTGTTATATCGTAGATCGAGAATAACAGCGTCTTTTTTGTTTTCCTGTTCTACCATATCCAAGAGAAAGCGATCCAGCTCATCACTTGACATGTTTTTCATGTATGAATAAGCGATACGATTATCACTAAGCTTATTGACGCGCTGTCGGTTGTCGAAAATCCAATCATCGTAAAGCAGCCCTTTTAAATCTATGTTTGAAATTGGGTGTACTTTTGTAGTTATATTTTTCCCACTACGGCTGAAAGTAAGAATAAGCTCATCCTGTTTTTTAGGACTTGTGAAATAAGCTTCACGGTTTTCAAGAGGGTCAACTTTTTTTCCGTTTACGGCAATCAGCTGATCTCCGGGTTTGATATCGACGCCGGAGCGGAATGCCGGAGACTTCCGGACAATGCTTTCTACTATATAAGGCTGGTCAGTTTTAAATACAATTCCACTTTCATTGGTAAAATAGTTCAGGTATCTGGTTTCTTCTTTTCCTGATGAGGAAAACCCGGTGTGTGAAGAATTAAGTTCACCCAAAAGATCATTTAGTAGAATTCGCAGATCATTTCTGTTGTTTACATACGGAAGATATTTTGCATACTGTTCTTTTTTTGCTTTCCAGTTAATCCCGTGAAAGTTTTCATCATAAAAGTTTTCTTCAACACCAGTCCAGGCTTCATTATACATTTGAGTGAATTCGGAAGCCAGATCCTTATCAAAAGCATGCTGAATATTTATTTTTTCGGGCTTTAATGCATCCAGTGTCATTTTATAAATATTACCTTCTATTAATCCAAAAAGGTTTTTTTCAATTTTGGTGATATGAGAAGCCTCTTTATCGAAGACTTTCTCAGATTTCGCAGGCTCGAACTCAATAAACACTTTTTTGAATAACTGCTTTTTCCCATTGTCCTGATTGGAATTGAACAGCAGGATCTCTTTCTTTTCGTCGGAAAAAACTGTAGGATCGTCCTGATATCCATACCTGTCAGTAACCAATTCTATTCTTTCCAGAGTGTTTTCCGGGTCAACTTTTAGTTCCTTTATAACGGGTTCTTTTTCTTTCTTTTTCTCCTTGCTTTCGTCTTTTTTTTCTTTCGTCTTTTTTGTTGTTTCAGGGGATTTTTTTTCTTCAATAAAAAGCTTGTCGAATTTTTCGGATTTATAGGGTTCATCAAACCAGTCCAGAGCCATCCGGTAAATATTGGATTTTTGCATACCTAAAGGGTAAGACGGATTGGTTCTGTCACTGCTGAAATAAATATATTTACCATTGGGAGACCAGTAAGGATCTTCCTCCGAAACACCGGTATTGGTGAGATTTATAGTCTGGCCTTTTTTGATGTTATAAATGAAAATATCCAGCTCGAAATTCCTTTTTGCTGAGAACAATACATATTCGTTATTAGGCGAAAAAGAAGGTCTTGAATTCTGGAAAGCCCAGATTTCATCTTTTACAATAGTTGTAGAGCTGAAGCTTTTCAGATCCATTATCCTTACTTCGTCACGGCCGCTTAGGTAAACCGCTTTTGAAAGATCATTGTTAAGGGTTATATTGCGATTGTTACGTAAATCATGAGTCAGCTGTTTGGGCTGGTCCTTGCCGTCTGCAGCAATGCTAAACCAGTTTTGATAACCTTTGTCGGTCTGGCTAAAAAGCAATGTACGATTGTCTTTCAGCCACTTCACTTCCATTACGCGCTCTTTTCCATCGTAAATTTTTTGTGTGAATTTTCCCTCGATATCAGAAACAAACAGGACACCGCGGCTTACAAAAGCTATCTTTTTACCATCCGGCGAAACATTGTAATAAGAAATGTTGTTTTCTACACTGAAATTTTGCTCTTTTTCCAGAATTTTATTGGTATTGAGGCTGATATCCAGAACTTTTGTGCTTTTTGCGACTACGTCGTAAATATAAAGCTGATAGTCTTTTTCAAATATGACTTTGGATCCGTTTGCTGAAACAAAAGGTTTTTTAATAGAGGTATCAAACTGGGTCAGCGGTACTTTTTTACCGTTTTCAATTTGATATAGGTTGTATTCATTATTATTCTCATCGGAGATAAAATAAATACTGCCATTTTTGTCGACACTAGGGTTAAAGTCTTTTCCCTCGTAATTCGTGTACTGTCTGAAAGCGCTGTTCTGTGGACTGTATCCTAAAATATCAGGGTTGTTTTCTCCCTTATAGCGTTTACGGTGGGTCTGATTGGCGGCTTCTGAAGAGTTGGTGAAAAGATATTCTCCTGCTGGAGTTTCGGCGATTCCGCTGGTGTTATTGAAGTAATTTTTAAAAAGTTTTTGTGGTGTTTTTCCTTCAATACTTGTTTTAAAACTTCCAAAATTATTATTCCTGTTTGAGGTAAAATAAAGTGTTTTGCTGTCCCATCCCCAGCTTTCTATTTCATCTTTTCCGGTGTGGAATGTCAGCTGTTTAATCGTTCCGCCTTCAACAGGCATTACGTAAACGTCATAATTACCATACTGATTGGAGCTGAATGCCAGCCATTTCCCATCAGGAGAAATGCGAGGATTAATTTCTTCTCCGTCTAAAGCTGTGATTCTCGATGCATTCCCACCGTTTGAGTCTGCTTTCCAGATATCTCCACCATACGCGAAGTAGGCCGTTGTTCCGTCGGGACTAAGTGAAGGGTTTGATAAAAAATAAGACTTTTCCTGTGCCGAAAGCTGAATAATAGAAAAAGCTGTTAATAATGAGATAAAGATTTTCTTCATGAAATAATTTGATATTATGCCTTATTGTAGTTATTAATTTACTGCTAATATATCATTGATTTATCAGATCCGAAAAGTTTAAAGCAAAAAAAACACTTACAGATGAATGTAAGTGTTTGTCCTTAATTGGCTCCTCCTGCTGGGCTCGAACCAGCGACCCTCTGATTATGAGTTAGGCAGTTATATTTATTGTCTATTTTCATTTCTTTTTATTGTTTTCAATGATTTCATTCTTTTAGAGAAATTGTTGCAGCAGAAATTCTAGTCATAATTTAGAATGTAAGGTGTAATGTTGCAATTTAAAGGACAAGCTGTAAAAGTATAGATTGTGACTACGGACGGAACGGTAAAAACAGTAAATGGGAGAGGGCATTCTGTCTTTAATTTCCCGGACCGGTCTGCTTTTGTACCGAACAGTAAGTATTATCTCTTCAGTATTCCGCAGAAGGAGATTGAGAATAATCCGAATTTGTAGTTTATTTAGATTTGATTTTTTAGCCATCGTTTTGCGATGGCTTTTTTAATTAGAAAAGTTGGTAGCAATAGGTTTTAATCAGCTTTTTTTAATGAACTTAGTATAATAAGAAAGCCTGCTTCATTAGAAGCAGGCTTGGCGTTTATTAGTTGTTATTTTAATTATTATCAATGAAGATTTTAAACATTTTAGCTATCTTGCTATAGTTTAGTTCCTCTATATTCTTTTATGATAAAATTATCTGAAGAATTAGAATTTACAATTTTTTTTAATAATTTCTTATCTGTGCTTAATAAATCTATATTCAAATGTCCTGATATTTTTATAACAAACGGTATTTTATTATTTGAAATATCTTTATCATTATATAAAATCTCCTTTTGAACAAATACAGCATGAGGATACGAAATTAAATCTCTAGTAAATTTCAACAAATCATCCTTTGAAAAGATTAAAGCACCTATAAACGTATTGGAGATACTGTTTTTTTTGAATAAATCTCTTAACGAGGTTAAAGTATTATCATCATTAGGAAACCAATTTTTATCTATATAATCATGATTTACAATCCATGAGTAACCATTATCAATTTGCTCAATCAAATTTCTAAAAAAAGATTCATAGTTATTAATAAATTCTAATGATGTTATTTTTTTTGTATCATTAGGTAATTGAAATGATACTCCATACCATTTTTTTAATAATAGATATTGTTTTCTATCGTAAGGAAGAAGTTCTTTAACTTCTGTTTTGAATTCAATCATAATATATTTATTACCAAGATGATCTTTGAATCAAGTTTAATTTCTAAAGTATTAAATTGTTACAGATTATATTTTTTTATAGCTTTCAAATGTTGTCATAATTATCGAGGGAAGTTTTCATGGTAAATTTTAAGAAAATTAATAAGAGTAGTCAGTTTTTGACTACTCTTATTTTTAATCTTTTTTCAGTGATAAATTTTTTTAATAAAAGATTATCATCACGTTTGGAATCGTTCCTTAAAACCTAAGCAGTTATTAACATAAGTTTTTTATAAAAAACCCATTTATCTTTTCTTTTTGAAAAAAAATAGATATCAACTTTTCCCCCATACTGACCTTCTATAAAGTCGGTTTCTTCTAATACAATAAAAGCCTTTTTCAATTTATTGTCTATAAAAATATTTGAGAATTCTATTTCCACATAAGCATTAGATTTAATACTTGATTCATTTTCTATTACTTGAATATTTTTTTTAGTGAAGACTTCTGAAAGGCTTCTAATGTCAAAAGAAAGATACTTCGTATCTCCATTTATATTAAATCCTTCTTTATTAATTAATTCGTAGAAGTATTTTTTACAGTTTTCAGCTGTATTTAATTCTCCCATTTCTAATATAGACTCACAATGTTCTTTAAAAAAATCACTGCCTCCTGCTTTTTTTAACATAAAAATAGGAAACATTCCATTTTTATGATATTCTGTTGATAGTCCATATAAATTAGAAATAAATTTATTCATATTTTCATCAATTATTTCTTTACCAATCGTTTCATCTTTTATCGAATTACTATTACAATTGATAAAAAAAAGCAGTAGAAATATAAGGTTCAAATTTCTAAAATTTCCAGCCATATTTGTATGATAAATTAATTGTTTCTTGATTTATTCCTGTAACCGTTCCAAATGTTTTCATTTCCCAATAACCTCCATAGTCTTTTTTTCCCCACTTATTATTGGGGGCATCAGATGATAGAATATTATAGGCTCTTCCCCAATGTACAAATTCGTGCAGTACTGTCACCGCTAATAAAAACGAAGTTCCTTGTATAAATGCAGCATTTTGTAGCCCTTCAAATGTTTTTACCAAATTTGCATTTAAATAACTCTTAGGATAGCCGGATTGTCCCAAATTTTTCATTTCCTTCAGCTTAATAATCTGTCCTTCAGAACTATTAATATCCATAAACTTTAGAATTTGTTCCTTTGTAAGACCTGTATCTTCAGATAAAGTATTCAATATTTGGGGATTATCTTTTAAATATTGTGGTAGTTTTGATAATACTTCATAAAGACGAGGATATTGCTTTTTAATAGCTTGTATCGACTGCTGTCTCGACATTTGTTGAATATGATGTTCCAAATGGTTAAAAGCTGTCACAAAGAATCCATTCATCGCTCCCTGCCAGAAGTTTCCTCCAGCAAGTACGCTTCCTACTCCTCCTGAGGTTACACCGGTTGCAAGCTTTCCTACATTACTTGCGAAAAAGCCTCCTTTAACGCCGCTCAACAAATCTCCGCTCAAGCTTGCAAATGCACCACTTGCTGCGCCACTCCAAAAACTACCTCCTGTAACGGAAGAAAGCACACCCATACTTACAGCATGTAATCCAGCTCTTGCCAGCATAACACCTGTAGTACCCAGGGAATTGGCAATACTTGCGACCTGAAACAGTGTTCCTATCCCAAATGACAATGCCCCACTTACCATTCCGGTAATTGCTGACGAAGAGATGGACCTGAAAAATCCGCTAACCGTCCAGTTGCCTTTTATTAATGCCGTAGCAGTATAGGTAGCAGCAGTTATTGCGACTGCAGCAAAAGCTGCTTTAGCCATTACCGCCACCAAAACAGCAAATGCAAATTCCCCACTTGGGTCATTATACATCAGGGGATTGTTCAGTACATACCCATACTTATTATAATTCTGGGTATTGTAAGGATCCTGGATATTTTCATCTGCATTTAAAAATCTTCTTAATAAAGGATCATATAATCTGCCATTCATGTGGATGATGCCTACCTCTGCAAAATGCTCATGACTGGTATAGCCTCTTTCTACTAATAATGAAGTGCTGGCAATACTATTTTTATCTGTGATAATAGCACCATTTCCAACCTGCAGATGAGTGAAATTTCCCCATGCATCAAAATGTCTCTGTTCCAGCTTGTTTCCAGCTTCATCGCTGATGGCAAGAATGCTTCCTAAGTAATCTTTATGAAGAAATTTATAAGAACCACTGCTTTCCGTAAAGTTTTTTAAATATACAATATTGCTTTCATAAGGGGTTCCACCTATATAAAGAATATGCTTTTCCTTTCCGGTTATATTATCCTTAAGCACTTCAAAACTTCCGTCTTCACTGTAAAATTTGGTAAATTTTCCTTCCTGATCAGGATCAAAGCTTCCTCCATAGCTTACTTTCTGTCTCATACTTGTCAGTCCATACTGGAAAGCTACATCACCTTTTTCACCATCAATAAATACAGGGTCATTGTTTTCATTATAAGCAATGCTCTGAATCATGTCATTATTATAGTTTTGAGTTCCTGCAGCATTCAATGTCATCCCCGTCGGCTGATATACCTTGGAAGAATTTTCAAATTTAATCTTTCCGACCTGGTCGTTTTCAAGTATTCTACCTTTATCATCATAAACATTAAGGATGGCATTATGTATTTTAACTCCCGTTATAGGATTTGTCCAATTTACCAGCCTATTGTTGTTGTCATAATCAAAGAATTCTGTAATATTGAAATCACCTCCCGTCACTCTGCTTTCCAGTTCATTCCTGATGGCATCAAATTGATATCGGATATTTAAAAGACTTGGCTTTACAGATGAACTATGTCTGATTTCTTTAAGAAAACCACTGCTTGTGTCATAATCATTGATGATGTCTACTAATCCTAACTTTGCTTTAAGGACCTGTCCTTTTTCATTGATTTGATTGAGCTCCCATAATAGCTTGCCTGAAGTTTTATCTTTTACCTGATAAAGTTCTCCATTCCATGCACTGTATACATTTTCAACTTGTACTTTAGTCAAAGTTCCCGAAGAATATAATTGTTTTTCGTAGGAAATTAACCTTGCCTTATCATCATAGGTCATTCCTTTTTGGATAAAGTATTTTCCGTTACTATTTTCGGATGAAGACAATATTCTGCCCTGAGGATCGTAAGAAACATTAGAACTGTATGCTTTTCCTTTTGATGTTCCGCTTCTTGAAATTACCCTGCCTTTATTATCATAGGTGTAAGAAATGGTTTTATTTGTTGCCCGTCCGCTATCTGTTGTGGAGATTTCAGTATGAGAGATAAGTTGACTTAAATTATTATAGATATATTCCTTAGTTCCTTTCGGACTGATGGTTTTCTTAGGCTGCCCAAATCCGTCATATTCGTATTTGTACAATCCGTTGGAAGGATCATTGAACTCAGATTTTCTACCCCAAGAATCGTATTTTGTAGTAACAATATTTTCGGCATACTGAGCCTTTATTTGTTCTCCGGCAGCGTTATAGGAGAATTGAATAGTTCCTCCCTTATCATTTGAAAACAGAACATTACCTAATCCATCTGTGGTTTGGGAATTTGTTCTTCCGTAGCCGTTGAGTTCTTTTACCATTGTTGTTAAGCCTGAAACAAAAGTCTCCGCCTGACTGCCATTGAATGACGTAGTCGTTGTTTTTGTAGGGAAAATGGTGTCATCATAGGCCATTGTGTTCCATTGGGTAGGATTACTCCCTTCAAAGAAAGGTTCACTTTCTGCAGTTTTTCTTCCCAGTATATCATATTGGGTTTCTTTTGAAACAAACTGTCCCTGTGCGAATGCTTTGGTTGAAACTTTATATTCCTGTCCCAGTTTGTTGGTGTGTTTTTTTGATATATCACCATTAGGGTCATATTGTATAATTGTTATGTTGGAATTGGCATCTCTTACATACTGATAAGTTGTGGTGCCTTCCACATTGGTTTTGGAAGATAGAAGTTTGCCCCATTCGTCATATTTATTGACAAGTATATTACTAAGCGGATCGGTTTGTTTTTCAATCTGTCCCCAATTATTATAAATAAAATGAGTTTCCAGACCTAAATTATCGGTTTTCTTTTCTACAAATCTTCCTTTAGGTTCATATGTCGCTTTGTTAGTTTGTACCTGAGCATCTATACTATTACTGATTGTTTTTTGAATGAGGTTTCCAAAACCATCATAATTGTATGTTTCCAGAAGATAACCAGTATTGTCTCTGTTCCATGTTTTGAGTGTTTTTAAAAGGTTACTGTCATAAATATATTCCTCTTTGGCAGATTTCGTATCTCCATAAGCCTGCACGATATCGGTTTTTGATTCCAGACGGCCAATATAATAATCTGATCCTGATCCTGCTGGATTATGGATGTAATTAAATGTAGAAGTGGTTGTAGCATACCCATTATTAACATTTAATACAGTTTTTACCGGAAGGTAATAACTATTATAGGATACTGTGTTACTTGTTATGACATTTGTTAAAAAATCTTTTGTCCTTGTACTTTCAGGAACAATGGCAGTAATAATCTTCGGTTTGTCAGTAGTAAAGATCGAATATATGTCTACAATCTGACCGTTTAATAAGCTGTTGGTTTTGTAAATAGTTGATTTTAAACTTAATAATTGACTGTTGTTTTCAGAAATATCTATCGGGAAAATTTTCGATTCATCATTAGTTCTGATACTCCATTCTTTTACTGGAACACCTTCATTTAAAAGATCAATTTCTGTTCCTGACCATATTTTTGTATTCTCCAGGCCGTCAGCATACCAGGAAGAACGTGCGGTCTGATAATATCCGATCACTCCTTTTCCGTGCATATGTATTGTCATCCCTCTGTATCGGAAGTCCTGCTTTCTGCCTGCTTGTTGAAGTTGTGAGACAGCATACCCTCTGTCTATTCTATTTAACGAGAAATAGGGATACAGTTCACTTTTTGTATTTTTATAAAAATTAGGAGTAATTACATTATCAGGAACAACTTCCAAATAGGTAGCGGATGTTGTAATTCCCCCTTGAGTAACTGATTGTATTCTTTTTAATTCATCTACCCCTGTAGGAGCCTTAATTTTAAGAACATTATTTTTCCTGAATAAGAAAACGTTATAATAGTTATTATTGGATCTTATCACATTGGTTATCGGCTGATAAATGGAAAGATCATCATAAGGCTGAATGATATTATACTGAGGGGGGGTAGGATAGGTATAAATATTCTGGGTTACAAAATCTATATATCCAAACATAGGAGATCCTTTCGAGATCAGTCCATTCACGGTAACCCCCATCGTTCTCGTATTTGAACTTAATAAGTTAGAATAGGAATGAACCTGAACAATATCAGACTTTCCATCTGCATTAAGATCTGAAATGGAATACATCGTCCTGCTAAATCTTAGCCATGCTCCATTATTTTGTGTAGCTTCATTTTTATACATTAAGAAATCAGGTTTGAAAGCTGTATTAAAGCTTTTTCCTGTTCCTATATAAAATTTCCAGTCATCTTTACCTACCTTTCCTTCCGTCAAAGGAAGAGTAAAGTCAAGCTTTCCATCCCCATTGAAATCTCCAAATAGTACAGGAAACTCATTCCCTTTAATTTCTTCTAAGTTTCCGGAAAACTTAATCTTTTTTATGTATACATTGGGTGCTGTTTCTACAAATTCAAATACAGTGTATGCAGTGTTGGATACATTAATAATATCTACCTTTCCATCACTATCAATATCCATATATCTTTGATCTGCATATAAACTTTCATTAATCCCATTGTCCAAAGTATAAGTAGAAACAGAATTTCTTGAATTGCTCAGATCTATGATATATCTTTCTACAGACCCTGATCCTGATAAAGTAAGAAAGACATTAGATATGCCGTCTCCATTTAGGTCTCCTTCATTTAGTATTGCTGTACATGTTGTACATATTGTTTCAGAAACCAGTTTTTCGAATACCTTGACAAAAGTATTGTTTCTAAAAGTATATACATAAATCTTACCGCCTTCATACTCTGCAATCCCATTACCATTAACCACCTTTTTTGTCTCATCATCCAGGAATGTGTTAACAACTACAGAGCTGGAATTGAAGATTTTGTTAGTCTGAATAACATCAAAATCATCATTAAAAACCCCCAATTTAATAGTCCCATCGGTCATTACAAAATCAAGGTAAGAGTCTCCATTAAAATCTCCGGTAAATTTCATTTTATCAAACAAAGCCTGGCTGTCTATATTCCAACCACTAATAGAAGTTTGACTTTGACTAGGATAATTAAATTCAACTGGATTTGCTGACTCGCCAGTCGAGTTAGATTCAGTAATCTTTTTAACGTACTGATATCCTATAGAATCGGTTATATATTCCGGTACATATTTCTTGAAGACTTGTCCATTTGTTTTTACTGTAATATCCTTTAGAATCTTTGTTTGGGTAAACAAAGTTCCGGAACCGTTGATATATGCGCTTTCCGGAATATTTCTATCATTATAATCGAATATAATTTCATTGAAAGAAGCAGTCCCTAGCTTTTCATTCCCTCCCCAGGTTATGGATTTAATGACGTTGACATTCTCTGTCTGGTCATAGTTATAATTGATAACATTTCCTTGGGCATCTTTCCACTTTACTATACTAAATCCTAGACGATTGGTAGCATTACTCCAGCCAGGAGTCGTTCCACCATACCAGGCCCGAGAACCATCTTCAAAGGTTACTTCCCAATATTCGGGCTGTTGCCAGTAGGGCATATTTCCTATAGACTTAATTTTGATGTTGGAATACTTCTCTGTAGCATACTCTGCGCCATCTTTTCCATATTCTCCTGATTTCAAAATAAGTCTCTGTCCGTTAAAGCTGTAATAGTCTGAATAATTAATCTGGATACTTTTTACTTCCTCATCTTTGTCTATATTTTTTCCAGTTCTGGAAATGGAAGTTATACCAGATAAATTCCAACCATAACCAGCAATTCCATTTCCGGAGTCACTGGAATAAACCAGATTAATTTGTGGGGCTACATTCTTTACTCCCGGAGGCAGAGCAATGGGTAAAGTAAATTGTAATTGTCCTGCACCATTCACTTCAATATTTCCCTTTGTATCATGGAATTTCTGATCACCCAAAACAGTTGTTCCACTTGGGTTATTAGCTCCTGCATTAGAATCGGTAGGCCCACCTCCCGAATTTCCCGTACCAGGACCTATTTTAGCAACAAAAGGATTGGATACATTGGATGTTGCGTGAAATCCTTGTGCTAGAACAACGGCCTGCGGATCCTGAACCGTTCGCGAGGTGTTTTCAGCTTGATATAGTATAGTTTGTGAATATCCTAATATTGAGAGACAGGATATGATGAATGAATAGAAAATTTTCATATTCTTTTTCTTTGAATTAATAAATTGATAAATAACGAATCAGAAAATAGTCTATCGTTTGGTAACATTTCTGCTAAAGACTCTTCCGTCTTTCAGCGTAAAGCGTAGAATATAAACACCCCAGTCATAACCCGTCATATTAATCTTCAGCTGACGGTTCAATCCCGGAATATTCTGTTGCTGGAATTTCCAGTGTACCGTACTGTGCTGGTATAATGAAACGGATTCTATAAGATCGTCTGCTTCTTCGGTCCAGTCGATAGTAAGAAAGTCATTAACGGGTACAGGATATAGTCTTATTTGTTTCAGGAAAGTTTTTTCATCCATGGCAGGAGCTTCTTGCTGTTGCAGGGCGGCTACTGTTTTAGTCTCTTGTTTTGCTGTTTCAGCCGGAGCTGTTTTTCCCGCAACATTAGGGCCTCTGTATCTTTGATTTCCGGCTTCGTCATATTTGAAATAGACCTCAGTTTGTGAAAACCCCAAAAATCCTATCATTAGGGAGAAAAAAGAAAGTATTTTTTTTTTCATGTGTTTATTTTTTTTCAGAAAGAAGTTTTTCCAGTTGTTTTTCCATCTTCTCTACCTTTTCAGATTGAGCTTTTAGTTTTTTATTCTGCTCAATAGAATATAGAGTAAGTTCCTCAATTTTTTCAAGAAGCTTAGCGTTCATTTCAGCTACGTTGATTCCATTTTTGAGAATCTCTTTTTCTGATGGAATATTAGGAAGGTGTCCATTCTTTTGAATATGGTTTTCTACTTCTTCCAAAGTATTCAGTTTATAGTCTTTTTTGAATACGTAATCTGCCCAAACGTTGGCTTTTACTTCTACCTCTTTGGCAAATATTTTACCATCAAATTTAGCAGTGGCATTGTTGAAAAATTTTATCCAAGTGCCATTGGAGCCATCTTGAATACCAATATAATATTTTCCGTCATTGTTATTATTGGGCATTGAAAGAATAATATTATGTGTATTTCCTTTATTTCTAAGGACCGTGTCACCGGTAAGTCCTCCCCAGCATCCGTCACAGGTGGATTTTGCGATTTGAAACGATCCCAGTGAACTGGCTACTTCTAAAACCGCCCCTTCAGCTTTGTATATTCTGAAGAATGCTTCACCACTTCCTACAGGATCACCGATTCCCACTTTTATTTTCCCATCAGGAAGTATCCGCATAGCTTCCGCATTATTGGTTTTTAAAACAAGAGGTTGGTTATCTGTTGTTCCCAGAAAGTTATTGGAAGGGTTAGTTCCCGAATTACCCGTTGTATTCCAGCTCTGAGCTGATAATAAAGAAGCTGAAAGGCATAAAATAAATAATAAAGACTGTTTCATAGTTTCTGTAAGTGTAATAAATGGTTTTTTTTAAATGGTAGTGTAGTATTCACTAGGTAAGTGACTGAAAGGCTGTTAATTTTTTAACTAATAAAGTTGTGTTTTTTGCAAAAGTAAATAATATCTGCATGAAAAGCAGATAATAATGATATAAATCATCTAAACAGGATATATCATCTTTAAAGAGAAAATTTAGGGTATAATTTCAATCTAAATTTCAACTTGATAAAAAAATATTAATCACAATAGAAGTAAATGAATGCTGATTATGAACATTGTTTAACAATGATTCTGCTTCTTGAAATCATTAAAGGTCGGAGTATTGTTGCAGTCAAAAAATAAAAAAACACTTACAAGTTAATGTAAGTGTTTATCCTTAATTGGCTCCTCCTGCTGGGCTCGAACCAGCGACCCTCTGATTAACAGTCAGATGCTCTAACCAACTGAGCTAAGGAGGAATGTCCTTTGTTTTAAGTGGTGCAAATATAGGACGAATATTTATACCTTACAAATATTTTTTAAGAAAAAATTCAAAAAAATTACAAACTGCCCGTAAGTGCTTTAAAGATATCACTTCCGAAGATCAGTAACATCAATCCTAACAGGAAGATAACCCCAATCATCTGTGCATTTTCCAATACTTTCTGAGGAACAGGTTTCCCCGTAATCACCTCCCACAAAGTAAATAAAACGTGCCCTCCATCAAGTCCCGGAATAGGAATAAGGTTCAGGAATGCCAGCCAAACAGAAAACATGGCTGTAAAACTCCAGAATAAACTCCAGTTAACAGAGACAGCTCCGTCTTTAGATTTCTGTACCGGCATATTCTTGATGATGGCCAGCGGACCACCCACTTTCTTGTAGCCCTGAACTTTTTTGTTGAATACCAGTTTAAACTGCTTTACCTGGTATGTTAAACTTTCAATACTTCTGGTAAATCCTCTCCCAATGGATTGGACCATTGTGAAATTCTCAGTAGTAACATACTTTTCAAGCTGTTTGTAAGAAGCTATTCCTAAAGTGCCTTCCTTGGAAACTTCAAGACTTAACGGCTGTACTGTACCCGCTCTTAATACTTCCATATTAATCACTTTAGCTGCGTTTTTTATAACAACACCCTGAAGTTCATCATAATAATTGATTTTCTGGCCGTTTACCGAAACCACCTGGTCACCTATTTTTAAACCTGATTCAGCAGTTTTAGGGTTCACAATTGTATCAATTACAGGAGCATATCTTGGATTTAGGAATGCTTTGGGGTTTTCATCTTTAAAAGCAAGCGCTTTTCCGTCATCGTTTGTGTTAAAAGTAACCTCTTTTCCTTTTCTTAAAACAGTTATCTGGTCACTTAATAAAATATCCAAAGACAGTTTATCCAGATTGTTCTGAACCTTTCCGTCTACCTTTAAGATCTTGTCTCCATCTTCAAAGCCCATTGCTTTTGCAACATTGGTGTAATGCATTGGGGTTTCCACTTTTGTTGTATCAAAAGAAGTTTCTCCATTGAAGTATGAAAGACATCCAAAAATAATCCAGGCTAGAAAAAAGTTAACAGTAACTCCTCCCAGCATAATGATCAGCCTCTGCCAAGCCGGTTTGGATCTGAATTCCCATGATTGTGCAGGCTTTTTCATCTGCTCTTTATCCATGCTTTCATCAATCATCCCTGCAATTTTCACATAACCGCCGAAAGGAAGCCATCCGATTCCGTATTTTGTCTGTTCAGGATGCTTTCTCCAGTCGTTGTCTGAAAGTTTTGATATATCGATAGGAACTTCTGTCTCTTTTCCGTCTACTACGATAGTTTCTGTGTCCGGAAGGTTTTTGGAAAGAAATTTATACTGCCACTTTCCGTTAATCTTCTTCATGGAGAAGATAGAAAACCACGGATCGAAAAACAGGAAGAATTTCTCAGCTCTGGTCTTAAACCATTTTGCCGGTAAAAAGTGTCCAAGCTCATGAAGAACCACTAAAATAGAAATACTTAGTATGAACTGGAAAATCTTGATTGCTAATTCCATTAATAAATTTTAGATTTTAATTTGCAAAGGTAACAATTATCAAAACTATGCCAAATAAAAAAAGCCCCTCTAAATGAGAAGCTTTGTCATATATTTAAAGAATCCTACAGATTAAAAGAAACCCCTATGCTGCCGTTGTTGCCGACTTCAGCAAAAACACCCACTTTCTCCGTGAAAAAGTAACGGGCTCCAATGTGTGCTCCAATACCAAAATCATTTCCAAGAACACCAAGGTCAACTCCGGGATAAATATCCCATTTAGCCGGCAGATCAAGTGCTTCCTGAAGGTGAAAATTCAGTCTTCCGAAGACAAAAACACGGTTGTCTTTATCATGATCTTTATAATCTCCAAAATAAGCATTAATCCCGGCTCCAACTGATATCAGCTTATTCAAACCGTAATCATAAGTTCCTGTAACCCCGGTTCCGTATCCCCAGGCACTCAGTCCCAGCTGAATCTTCTGGTCGCCTTTACCGGTGTACGCCTGCGCGTTGGCTGCCGTTCCGAAAAAAGCAATCATCAACACAAAAAACAATTTCTTCATAAACTTTACTTTTTATAAAATGATAATAATGAAAATATCCTCATCAAAAATAGAACCGAAATCATTGGAAAATCGTATTTTTATTGAAGTTATTTAACAAAGTTTATGAGAATAGCAGGACTTAATTTAGATATTGTCTGGAAAAATAAAGACAAAAATTTCCAATTAATAGAAGAAGGGTTGAAAGATCAGGAAGCCGATATTTTTCTGCTGCCGGAAATGTTCTCTACGGGTTTTTGTATGGATGCTGCTGAAGTTTCGGACAGAAATGAAGAATCCCTGGAGTTTCTGAAAAAGATCTCAAAGGAAAAGAATGCAGCCATTTGCGGAAGTGCTCCCGTAGAAGAAAATGGTAAATTTTATAACAGAATGTATTTTGTACAGCCTGATTCCGAAACCGTGTTCTATGATAAAAGACACCTGTTTTCTTTTTCAGGAGAAGATAAGGTATATACACCCGGAAATAAAAGAGTTGTTGTAAATTATAAAGGATTCAGGATCTTACTGCAGGTGTGCTATGACCTTCGTTTTCCTGTTTTCGCCAGAAACAATGATGATTATGATGCCCTTTTATATATTGCTAACTGGCCCGAAAAAAGAGTGGGAGCCTGGGAACACCTTTTGAAAGCGAGAGCCATCGAAAACCTGGCTTTTGTTTTTGGCTTAAATAGAATAGGAACAGATGGAAATAATCTTTTTTACCAGGAAAGTTCACACTGCTTTTTTGCAGATGGAAAAGAAATTTCGCAAAAAAACGGGAATATAGTTTCTGCAGAGCTTAATATGGATGAATTAAAAGATTTCAGACAGCACTTCCAGTTTTTGAATGATAGAGACCGTTTTTCAATAGATTTAGAAGGATAGCTGAGAATAAGGCTGAGATTAGAAAGTGTTTTACGCTATTCCTGATCTCAGCCTAAATAGTTTAAGAATATTGTTTAAGCAGTTCCGTGAGCGTATTCACATCATGTACACCGCTCTCTTTCCATAAAAGCTCACCATTTTTAAAGACAGCCAGGGTAGGAACTCCACGTACGCCGTACTGAGCAGCAATAGCCGGATATTGGTCCACGTCTACTTTGATAATTCTGGCGCCATCGCCAATATTTTCCTTTACAGTATTCAACACGGATGACTGTACTTTGCAGGGCTGGCACCACGTGGCAAAAAAGTCAATAAGTACCGGTCTTTCCGAATTAATGATTTCTTGAAACTTTTGTGACATAGTTTTGTTTTTTTATTTTAACCGTTAAGATTTAGTAAATACATCTTAATGGTTCAGTATTATTTTCCGGACTGTTTCTCGTTCTGAATTGCTTTTACATTTTGCAGACTGGTACCATCATAAGCTTCCACACCGTTTTTCTTTAAGATTTCCATAGCCTGGTCAGCCTGAATCCCTTTATTACAGAAAACCACAACTTTCTTGCCTTTAAGCGATTCAAGATTGCTTTGTATCTCTGCCAGTGGGATATTGACCGCGCCTTTTGCGGTTCCTGCTTCATATTGCTCAGGAATTCTTACATCGACTAAAGTGACATCTGAGCTGTTGACCATTCCTCTGATATCAGCCTTTTGGTTAAGGCCTGTACTTGTTGTTTTGCAGGCTGTTAGCGTTAAAATCATAGTGATGAAGCATCCAGCAAGCTTTCCTTTCATCATCTTATAATGTTTTTGATTGACACACAAAATCTGTTGTAGGTAATTTTTCTGTTTTCTTGATGCCGTTAAAGCCTCCTTCTATTTCAGTAAAATTCCTGATTCCGTGTGAGTTAAGTACGCTTGCTGCAATCATGCTTCTGTATCCGCCAGCACAGTGAAGGAAGAAATGTTCAGAATCATCAATCGTATTCACCCAGTCGCTGATGGTATCCAATGGCTTATTAAATGCATTGTCAACGTGTTCAGAAGAATACTCGCTCAATTTTCTCACGTCAATTACTTTAGCATTTTCTGTGAACTGTTCTGCAAATTCAGCGGGAGAGATTCTTTTAATTTCATCAGTTTCTTTACCTGCATTTTTCCAGGCATTGAAGCTTCCGTCCAGGTATCCTAAAACATTATCAAAGCCCACTCTGCTTAGTCTTGTGATGACCTCCTCTTCAGTACCTTCATCACTTACAAGCAAAATCGGATGTTTTACATCTACGATCATATTTCCTACCCAAGGGGCAAAATCGCCTTTAAGACCTATGTTGATAGAATTTGGTATAAATCCTTTATGGAATTCCGCCGGGCTTCTGGTGTCTAAAATCAAAGCTCCGCTTTCTTCTGCCAATGCTTCGAAATCTTCTGCAGCAACCGGATTCAGGCCTTTGTTCATCACTACATCCAGACTTTCATAGCCACCTTTATTCATCGCAACGTTCATTCCGAAATATTTCGGTGGAGCGGTAAGACCGTCAAGAACTTCTCTGATAAAGGACTCTTTATCCGGCTGATTAAGTGCGTAATTGGTTTTTTTCTGATTGCCCAAAATATCCACAGTTTCCTTCTGCATATTCTTTCCGCATGCCGAACCTGCCCCGTGTGCAGGATATACTGTAATGCTGTCGTTCAGTGGTAAAATTTTAGTCTGAAGGCTGTCATACAGGATTCCTGCAAGATCTTCCTGGGTAAGATTGGTTGCTTTTTGTGCCAGGTCAGGTCTTCCAACATCACCTAAAAACAAAGTGTCTCCTGTAAAAATAGCCGTTTCAGTGCCATTTTCATCAATTAAAAGATATGTCGTGCTCTCCATGGTATGTCCCGGAGTATGCAGCACTTTTATTTTTATTTTCCCGATCTCAAAGATCTGGTTGTCTTCAGCAATGATCGCCTCAAATGCAGGTTGGGCAGTAGGTCCGTATACAATAGGAGCTCCTGTTTTTTTACTTAGATCCAAATGTCCTGAAACAAAATCAGCGTGGAAATGGGTCTCAAAAATATATTTTAAAGTAACATTGTCCTTGTCAAGGCGGTCCAGATAGGGCTTTACCTCTCTTAGCGGATCAATAATCACAGCTTCATTTTCTGATACAATATAATAGGCACCCTGAGCCAGACAGCCCGTATATATTTGTTCAATTTTCATTGGGATCTTTTTTAAATTTTAGATAAAGATACGAAGTATTAGATAAAACGTGAATGAATTGTTAAATTCAGCCGATAGTTACTTTCAATATTTATAGGCTGGAAGCTATAAAACCCTTTGTTTTCAAATGAAAGGCGGAAGTAAGGAAGCGTTATTGGGCGGACTGTTTTTTATCATGCCTGAAAAATGGAAATAATTATGTAATGCTATTATGTAAGACGCTTTTTTAACCACTCCTTTCTTCAATGATTGCAGACGAGGGACCGAAGAGCCTTACCGGATATCGTATTAATATTATTTAATGGCCGGATATTTTATAAAAAATTTTATATTTATCAGTTAAAAAAGATCAGATGGCAGATAAAACACAATTTATTGAAGAACTAAATGCAAAATATACTCCGAAAGGAGAACACATTATATTGGGAAAAGGAATGCTGGACGGAGAAGTAATACCGGAAGTTAACGTTACAATTCCTTTGAAAACCATCAACCGCCACGGTCTTATTGCAGGAGCAACAGGAACAGGTAAAACAAAAACGCTTCAGGTGTTTGCAGAACAGCTTTCCCATGCAGGAATCCCTTCTCTGGTTTTAGATATCAAAGGGGATTTTTCAGGAATAGCGGAAGCCGGGCAGATGAATCCTGTGATTGAGGAAAGATATGCCAAAACACAGCTTCCTTATAACCCACAGGCCTTTCCGGTAGAGCTGATGAGCATCTCCGGAGGAAAAGGAGTGAAATTAAGGGCTACAGTTACAGAATTCGGCCCCGTTTTATTAAGTAAGATCCTGGAGCTCAATGATACTCAGCAGAGTATTATGTCTATTGTCTTTAAATACAGTGATGATAAAGGACTTCCCTTAATTGATCTCAATGATTTAAAGAAAGTCCTGCAATACGTAACGGATAATGCCCAGGGAAAAGCTGAGCTGGCGGCAAATTACGGATCTATAGCTCCGGCTTCTTTAGGTGCCATCCTGAGATCTATCGTTGCACTGGAGCAGCAGGGCGCATCTGATTTCTTCGGGGAATTGAGTTTTGATGTTCATGATCTTCTGGAAACAAGGGATGGAAAAGGAGTGGTGAACATTTTAAGGGTGGCGGAAATTCAGAATAAGCCACAATTGTTTTCCACATTTATGCTTTCGCTTTTTGCCGAAATTTATATGACTTTTCCCGAAGAGGGAGACAGCGGAAAACCTAAGCTTGTTCTTTTCATAGATGAAGCCCACCTGATTTTTGACGAGTCTTCAAAAACTTTGCTTTCACAAATCGAAACGATGGTAAAACTGATCCGCTCCAAAGGGGTTGGTATTTATTTTATTACACAGATTCCAGGCGATGTCCCGGAAAATATTTTGTCACAGCTTGGCCTGAAAATTCAGCATGCCCTGAGAGGTTTTACGGCAAAAGATAAAAAAGAAATTACCAAAGCTGTGGAAAACTATCCGACAACAGAATTTTATAATGCATCAAACCTGATTCAGAATCTTGGGATCGGAGAGGCTTTTATAACGGCTTTGGATGAAAAAGGAATCCCGACACCTCTTGTCCATACCTATCTGATCTCTCCGGAGTCAAGAATGGATATTCTGAATGATGCTGAAATTTCAGAACTGACGGGGAATTCTTCTTTAGTTGCTAAATATGAAGTGCCTCTTGATAAGGAATCGGCTTATGAAATACTGACAAGCAGGATGGAGCAGGCGGCTCAAAACCCGGCACCGGCTCAGAAAGCAAAACCTGTGAAAGAAGAACCGGGAATGTTTGAACAGGTACTTCAAAGCAAAGCAGGAAGAACTTTTACCAGCACTTTGATGCGGGAAGGAGCAAAAGCTCTCCTGGGAATGTTTGGGCTTGGCGGAAGAAAGAGATAGTATTTTAAATAAATTATATAAAACCAATCTGTTACGAAAAGAGTATCAGCTTTTTATGATGTAAGATTCACTGACTTGAATTTCATTTATAAGCAGTATCAATGAGCTGTTTACTCTTTTTGATATTTTTTTTGTTATTTTAGCAGGATTGCCTTTACTGGTGAATATTAATTTTAAAAAATAGCAGTATAACTAGAACTCAATGTATTCGATTATAGATATAGAAAGTAATGGTGCAGGTTATAGACATGAATGCATTATAGATATAGCCATCTACAGGTACGATGGTCAGAAGATTACTGACCAGTTTATATCCCTTGTCAATCCCGAAAGTGATATTACCCCTTTTGTACAGAAGCTGACAAATATTACCCCGAAAATGGTGAAAACAGCTCCAAAATTCCATGAAATAGCTAAAAGAATCATTGAAATTACTGAAAATACCACGTTAGTAGGGCATAATATTGATTTTGATTACAGAATGCTGCGTCAGTCTTTCAAAAGGCTCGGCTATGATTTTCAGACCAGTACTTTAGACACTATTCCTTTGGCAAAAAAAATGATTCCGGATGAAGTAAGCTACTCATTGGGCAAGCTGGTGAAATCACTCGGGATTCCCCTGACTAACCACCACAGGGCTGAAGGAGATGCAAGGGCTACGCTGGAACTGTTCAAGCTTTTAATATCAAAGGATACTGAAAATGAGATCATCCAGAAGCAGCATGATGAAACCAATGCTAAAACGTATATTAATAAAATCAAAGTTCTGACTCAGGACCTTCCCAATGAAAAAGGTTTTGTCTATTTTCAGAATGAAGCCGGAAAAATCATTTTATCAGATTACGTTCAGGATATCAATAAGTTTTCAAAAAAAGTATTCAATTCCAAGTCTAAAAAGTGGGAACAGATTCAGAAAGAAGTTGAACAGATCAATTATGAGCTTACAGGAACAGATATTATTGCAAGGCTGATCCTTAATTCTAAAAATATCAAAAAAAGAGAAATCTGTCCGTTCGGGCTTTACTTTAGAAATAATAAATACATTGTTGAGAAAAATAAACTGAATAAAACAGAAAGGCCCATCCTGAAATTCAGATCATTTACCCAGGGAACAAAAGCAGTACAGTTTATTGGTTTGCAGGAAGAATTTAATGATGTCAATGCTTTCCTTAAAAAAATAGATTTCAGAAAAAGAAATGAACTCTGGCTTGGGCAGGGAAGAAAACTGGGCGAAAAACTGTTTCTGATCATTGAAAACGGAAAGGTAATTTCGTATGGTTTCTACGAACTGTTTACACAGATACAGACCCTCAGTAAGCTTTCAAAACTGAAAATTGATCTGCCCCTGTCTTCTACAGATCTTCATAATGATCTGCAGCTCGCCCTGCTTCGCGGTGATTTTGAAACATTACCATTGCCGAAATGATAGAGGAATGCATACTTTACAAGTTTTATCAGGAAAAAGATGCTTTTCAAATGAATTTACCTGAAATAAAAAATAAATAGTACTTTTGCAAAAATAAAAAGAAGCAATGCAAAATTTTAAACAAATTAAAACTGGGAAAAAGGGAACTGTGAAGTTCTCTAAGGTTTGGAATATTTAAAAGAGTTGTCTTGCATAAAAATAATTAATGTGGCAGACTCTTTTTGGAAGAATCTGCCTTTTTTATGTTAAAATCAAATTATGAATTCAAAAGATTTGCTACAGATTGCCAATGAATATGGCACGCCAGTGTATGTTTACGATGCTGAATCTATTAAAACTCAATACGAGAAACTTACATCTTCTTTCTTAAAACACACGAAGTTCTTTTATGCTGCTAAGGCGCTGACCAACATCAACATCTTAAAGTATGTCAAGAATCTGGGCGCATCTTTGGATTGTGTATCAATTAATGAAGTAAAACTTGGGCTGAAAGCCGGATTCACTAAAGAAAAGGTCCTTTTCACCCCCAATTGTGTAGACCTTGCCGAAATTGAAGACGCCATGAAGCTGGGCGTTCACATTAATATTGATAACATCTCTATTCTTGAGCAGTTCGGAAATAAATTCGGAAATACCTATCCAATCCTTGTAAGGATCAACCCGCATATTTTTGCCGGCGGAAACTATAAAATTTCAACAGGACATATCGACAGTAAGTTCGGGATCTCTATTCACCAGGTTCGCCATATCGAAAGAGTGATGAAAAGTACCAATCTTAATGTAGAAGGTCTTCACATGCATACGGGGAGTGAGATCAAAGATCCGGATGTTTTCCTTCAGGCATTGGACATTATGCTGGAACTTTCCGAGCATTTCCCCAATCTTAAATATCTGGATATGGGAAGCGGTTTCAAAATCCCTTATCAGGACAGCGAAGAAGAAACCGATGTGAAAACCTTAGGTAAAAAAGTGGAAAAAGTATTGTCTGAATTCACAAAATCTACAGGAAGAAAGTTCGAATTATGGTTTGAGCCCGGAAAATTCTTAGTAGGAAAAAGCGGATATCTTTTGGTAAAAGCTAATGTGATCAAGCAAACGACAGCTACTGTATTTGTAGGGGTGAATTCAGGGTTTAATCACCTGATCCGCCCGATGTTCTATGACTCTTACCATAAAATTGAAAACCTTTCAAACCCAAAAGGGGCAGAAAGAATTTATACCGTAGTAGGGAATATCTGCGAAACCGATACTTTTGCCTGGGACAGAAAACTGAACGAAGTAAGAGAGGGGGATATTCTTGTTTTCCATAATGCAGGTGCATACGGTTTTGAAATGAGCTCAAACTTTAATTCAAGATTAAAACCTGCTGAAGTACTCTTCTTAGACGGAAAAGCGCACCTGATCCGTAAAAGAGATGAATTCGAAGATCTGTTAAGAAACCAGATAGAAGTGATTTAAAATCAGTAAAAAACTATATAAACTCCGCAGTAATTTGCGGAGTTTTTTGTTTGAAAGAACAGAAACCAGGTATAGAAAAGAACTAAAGTAACCCTTCGATTATGGCTATTTCAATATGTTGAAATTTTAATACTGTACAGACAGAGATTTATAATTTATTAGCTAAATTTGAGTAGAGAAGGATTTTTAATACTGAAAATACCTGTCCGTATTCAGTATTCTTCCAAAATAAACACCAAAAAAGAATAATTATGGCTAAAAACATAGCAGAGCAGATAGTTGAAATGCTCGAAAATGCCAATGTGAAAAGAATTTATGCAGTAACCGGCGACAGTCTTAACCATCTTAATATTGCCGTTAAAAAAAGCAGCATCGAATGGATCCATGTAAGGCATGAAGAGGTAGGTGCATATGCGGCGGCGGCAGAAGCAGAGCTTGACGGGTTTGCCGTGTGTGCAGGAAGCTGTGGCCCGGGACACGTCCATCTGATCAACGGGGTCTATGAAGCACATAAATCACACGTTCCCATGCTTGTTATCGCTTCTACAATTCCCAGTGATGAAATGGGGATGGATTACTTCCAGGAAACCAATACCATAAAACTGTTTGATGACTGCAGTCACTACAACCAGATGATCACGAGGCCCGAACAGGTAGAGAGAACACTTCAGACGGCTATTCAGCATGCTATCTCAAAAAAAGGCGTAGCAGTAATCGGGCTTCCGGGAGATGTGTCGGAACTTGAAGCCGAGGAGGGGTCTACCTCTACCCAGATATTCAGGACCAATCCTGTAATACGGCCTTCCGATGAAGAATTAAAACATCTGGCTGCTTTGGTTAATGAAAGCAAAAAAGTAACCCTCTATTGCGGAATTGGAGCAGAAAAAGCTAGTGCTGAGGTGATAGAGCTGTCAAAGTTTCTAAAAGCTCCGGTAGGCTATTCCTTCCGCGGAAAAATGGCCATTCAGCCTAATAATCCCAATGAAGTAGGTCTTACAGGACTATTGGGATTTCCATCGGCTTATCATGCAATGCACGAAGCTGATCTTGTGATTCTTCTGGGAACCGACTTTCCGTACCAAAAATTCATGCCTGTAAAAAATAAAATTGTTCAGATCGATGAAAGCCCTGAAAGGCTGGGAAGAAGAGCTAAACTGGAGTTAGGTCTGGCGGGAGATGTAAAAGAAACGATTAAAGTTTTATTCCCGTTGCTGCAGGAAAAAACAGATAACCATTTCCTCAATGAACAGTTGGCATTTTATGAAAAGGTAAAAGAAGTACAGCTGACTTACGTCAAAGACTTTGGAAAAGAAAATGCTATTCAGCCTGAATATGTTGCACATACTTTAGACCGGCTGGCTAAAAAAGATGCCATTTTCACAGTGGACACAGGTATGTGCTGCGTGTGGGGAGCCCGGTTTATTACCGGAACAGGCGAAAGAAAAATGCTGGGCTCTTTCAACCACGGATCGATGGCGAATGCTATGCCGATGGCTATAGGAGCCTCTTTGGCTCACCCGGGCAGAGAAGTAATTGCCATGTGCGGAGACGGTGGAATTTCAATGCTGTTGGGAGATATGGCAACTATTTTTCAGTATAAACTTCCGGTAAAACTGATCGTCTTCAATAACAGAACCCTGGGAATGGTAAAACTGGAAATGGAAGTAGGAGGAATGCCGGATAATGAAACCGATATGATTAATCCGGATTTCGCAATGGTAGCCCAAGCCATGGGATATCCCGGAAAGAATGTTCATAAACCCGAAGAGGTAGAAGACGCTATTAAAGAATGCCTTGCCTATAACGGACCTTACCTTCTTAACATCTTTACAAATCCCAATGCACTCGCTCTTCCCCCGAAGATAGATTTGGATCAGGTCTTTGGAATGACGAAATCTATGGCTCAGCTGATGCTTGGCGGTAAAATGGAAGAAGTTCTGGAAACGGTAAAAACCAACTACAAACATATTAAAGGACTGCTGTAATGAGTGTCTCCTTAAAAAGATTTTATATAATTGCCTGGCTATTCGGACTGGTATTTTATTTCCTGGATTATGTAGTCCGCTCAGCGCCGGCCGTCATGATTCCGGAGCTGGTCAGTAATTTCAGTACAACAGAACTGAAGCTTGTCAGCCTTATCGGAACCTATTACTATACCTATTCTACCTGCAGTCTCATCGCAGGTATGGCATTGGATAAATTTGGCGGCAAAAAGTCACTTTTTGCCGGAGCTTTAATTTTAGGGATAGGCTGTTTACTGTTTCTGGCATCTGCCTATTCTGGCGGAGTAGCCGGAAGACTGTTGCAGGGAGCAGGATGTGCGTTTGCATTTCCCGGCTGTGTTTATCTGGCAAGTAAAGGATTTTCTTCCCAATCGTTGGCGACAGCTGTTGGATTTACACAGTGTGTCGGAATGCTTGGCGGTACGGCAGGGCAGTTTATCGTGGGACCGTGGGTAGAAGGAGGGGTGAATATAAATAGCTTCTGGCTTTGGTCGGGTATTATTACAGTTATTACAGCATTTTGCCTGTTCTTGGTAATTCCCGGTGAGAAGCAATCTGAAGTGCCGTCTGGTGATGCTGTCAAGAAGGTCGGTTACCTGGAGCCATATAAAATTGTCTTTAAAAACCCCCAATCCTGGCTCTGTGGCATTATTTCAGGATTGCTATTCGCTCCTACCACCATATTTGCAATGACGTGGGGTGTTGCATTTTTTGAAAAAGATAAAGGTTTTGTATTTCATGATGCTGCCATCACCAGTGCAATGGTTGCTTTCGGATGGGTATTCGGATGCCCGCTTTTAGGATTTATTACAGATAAAATCGGAAAAAGAAAGCCTGTCTTGATTGGCGGTGCCATCCTGATGATCTTCAGTTTTCTGCAGTTGCTGTATCTTCCGGACCTGTATCCGGCAAAAATAAGCATGTTTGTTTTCGGTCTTGGCTCCGGAGCTGCCATGATTCCGTATTCCATCATTAAAGAAGCAAATCCCGATTATGTAAAAGGAAGTGCAACCGGAGCTATTAATTTTATCACATTTGGAGTGACTACTCTGGTAAGTCCGGTATTCAGCAGATGGTTTGGGGAAAGTTTAGAAGCTTCTTCAGGAGAAATGCATTTTCAGTATTCCATATTATTCTGGATTGCAGGAATTGTTCTTGCTGTTCTGATTTCATTCCTGTTAAAAGAAACCGGAAGTAAGTCCCAGATACAGACTGTAAAGGCCTAAAATTAATTTCAATAGTTTATAGAAACTTCAGGCTCAGCCTGAAGTTTTTCTTTCTTAAAAAGCGTTTAAATAAGTAACTTTGTTAAAGTATTTTAAAACTAATGAACAGGACCATGAAATTTTTTATATTATTGATAGCACTTTTTGTGGCAAATTTTACATTTGCTCAGCAGGATGTTGAAGACAGAGATGACAATCCGATTACAGAAATCAATAAAAATCTTTTAAAAATTGATATTAAGGAACCTCTTTTGCAGGTGGCGGTGAAAAACTGTAATGATTTCAAACCGGCGGCCTTTGAAGGAGGTGTAACGGTTTACAAAGAGACCCTTCAGAAATTTATGTACGATTACCTGAATTCAGATTTTTATGTGCTGAACGGTGATTTTACATTTACCCTCACTGTTGATCGGGTCGGAAAAGTGACCCATATTGAAGGAACTCCTAAAGTATCCAACAGCACTTATTTTTTTGATGATATGCAATATGTGGTAAGACGCATCAAAAAGAACTGGATTCCTGCTTCGTGCAACGGTCAGCCTGTTGCTTCACAGATCAAAATTAAAATGCATTTCTCTTCAATCGCTACAGAGTTATAAACTACTTATATGAAAAACACCTTTTATTATTATTTTTACTATGCATTGGAGTTAAAAGCTTCTCTCAAAATACGTCCCCGGTAGAAGCTGCGCCATATACCCAGAAAGCTGAATTTCCCGGTGGTGACGAAGCTTTTAAAAAGCAGTTTATGGACATGCTCCATGCGTATGTAGATACCCAGAGCTATGCCATCAACGGAAAAGTAACCTTTGTGATCAATATATCTCCGGATGGTAAAATGAACCGCCTTGATGTTCTTCCAAAGATTAAAAACGCTGAAATGTTTATTGATGATGTAAAATATGCCATGAAGAAAATCAAAGGAAAATGGAAGCCGGCTATGAAAGACAGCACTCCTGTTGATTCCAAAATGGTTGTTAAAGTTGATTTCAGTACTAATGGGTATGATCATGATTAGAATGTTGTTTACCTTACTGGTTATATTTTCTTTGAATTTATCAGGACAGGAATACTGAATTTGATCAGGGAATTCTCGACGTAATCAAAAATAAGAAAGAAAAAATGGACATTAGCCAAAGAAATGAAGAGCCTGTAGAATTGTTTTTCAGGCTTCCGTTAACTTTTCATCCTCCCAAATAATCCCCTGCCATTCTGTCACAATATTTTGTATCTTTGCAGACTAATCTGTTTGGGATTTAAAATTCATCTTCATGCTTTGAAATTTAAATGCTGAGCATTGAACTTTAAAACGATTATTGTGCAGGAAAAATATATAGACGAAACAAAACAGGGAGAAGCTTTTGCTATCGCTGAAAGACCTGAGAATTCTAAAAAACTCTTTTTAGAAAGCTATGGCTGTCAGATGAACTTTTCTGATTCTGAAATTGTTGCATCTATTCTTAATGAGCAGGGGTACAATACCACCCTGAAAGTAGAAGAAGCAGACCTTATCCTTTTAAATACATGTTCTATCCGTGAAAAAGCAGAGCAGACTGTTAGAATGCGTCTTTCACAGTTCAAAAACCTGAAGAAAGAAAAACCAAGCATTACGGTGGGTGTTTTGGGATGCATGGCTGAAAGATTAAAGACCAAATTCTTGGAAGAAGAGCAGCTGGTAGATCTTGTGGTAGGCCCAGATGCCTATAGAGATCTTCCCAATCTTCTGAAAGAAACAGAGGACGGAAGAGATGCTATTAACGTCATTCTTTCAAAAGAAGAGACTTATGCAGATATCAACCCGGTCCGTTTAGGAGGAAATGGAGTTACAGCTTTTGTAACCATCACCAGAGGCTGCGATAATATGTGTACCTTCTGTGTAGTTCCCTTTACCAGAGGAAGGGAAAGAAGCCGCGATCCGCATTCCATCATTCAGGAATGTAAAGATCTTCTACACAACGGATACAAAGAGATCACCCTTTTAGGCCAAAATGTAGATTCTTACTTATGGTACGGAGGAGGGCCTAAAAAAGATTTCGACAAAGCTTCCGAAATGCAGAAAGCTACGGCTGTTAATTTTGCACAGCTGCTTGATCTGGTAGCTAAAGCCGTTCCTGAAATGAGAATCCGGTTTTCCACTTCAAACCCTCAGGATATGAGTCTTGAAGTGTTCAGAATGATTGCAAAACACGATAATATCTGTAAATATGTGCATCTTCCTGTACAGAGCGGCAGCAACAATATGCTTCTTGCAATGAACAGGCAGCATACCCGTGAAGAATATTTAGATTTGATTAAAAAAGCAAAGGAAATTGTTCCTGATATTGCTTTTTCACAGGATATGATCATCGGTTTCTGTAATGAAACAGAGCAGGATCACCAGAATACCTTGAGTCTGATGAAAGAAGTGGAATACGACTACGGTTATATGTTTGCTTATTCAGAAAGACCGGGGACGCCTGCCCATAAAAAAATGGAAGACAACATTCCTGCCGATGTAAAACAAAAGCGTCTGGCTGAGGTTATTGCGCTTCAGGGAGAGCTTTCCAGAAAAAGAATGGAATCTTATGTGGGAAGACATCATCAGGTTCTGATTGAAGGGATTTCCAGAAAAAATAAAAACCAGTGGAAAGGAAGAAATTCACAGAATGCAGTCTGTGTGTTTGATATGCTTGAAGGGCAGAAAATTGGTGACATTGTGGATGTTTTTGTCTATGGCAACACACAGGGCACACTTTTAGGAAGAACAGCTGAGTAATTTTAAAGTCTTGATAAAAACGGTTTATTTCTTCGCCTTATTTTCTTTCGTGCTGATGTCCTGTCAGGCCGAGAAAAGCGTAAGTAAATATCCCGTAACAGTAGGAGATATTGAATTTAATGAAAAGCTGGATGATCCCGATTTTAAAAAATGTACTCCTGAAAAGCTGATCAGTCTTCAGTATTACCAAGGAACAAAAGGGTTTGACTATAAAGGAGAGAAGCTGGCCATTATAGAAAAACTGCAAAAAGAAAAAATATCTTCCGAAACTAAGATGAACGGCTATATTACCGTAAGATTTTTAGTAAATTGTGAAGGAAAAACAGGACTGTTCAGAGTACAGCAGATGAATGCAGATCTGAAAGAAACGGTGCCGGATAAAGAGCTGGGAGACAGGCTGCTGCGGTTTACAAAATCGCTGGACGGATGGATCCCAAAAGAGATAAAAGGTTTTAAAGCAGGCTATTATCAGTATTTAACCTATAAAATTGAAGATGGAAAAGTTTCAGAGGTATTACCTTAGCTTTTTGTTGCTTATCGTTTATACCAATACTATTGCACAGGTTAACTGTAATGCAGTAGAGGGGGAGGACTGCAAAAAAGCTTGTGAGTTATACAACTGGGCTTCAGACAGGCAGGGAAGCAGGGTATCCCAGGAAGCTTTTGATAAAGCTATTGGTCTCTGTCCCGATTTCTCCAATTCTTATATGGAAAAAGCTGTTCCATATCTTAAAAACGGAGATTTTGTAACCTGGAAAATACTCATTGATAAAGCTGTTGCTGCAGATCCTAAAATGCACTTAGGATACAGAGGCTGGTGCAAATTCCAGTTTTTGCGGGATTATAAAGGGGCAATTCAGGATTTAGAAGAATTAAAAAAATATTATCCTGACGATCTGGGAAGATCTCTAAACGGAGATTATCATTTGGAGGTGGTGAAAGCCATGTCTTACAGTGCTTTGGGGCAGAAAGAAAAAGCCGCAGGGATCATTGAAAAGGTTCTGGTGTCAAAAGGCTATTTCAAGGGAATGTATGATCACTATCAGCTTGGAGTAACTTATTTTGAGCTGGGCAGATATGAAAAAGCCTTAGAAAATTTCGAAAAACAAAGCAAAGAAAATAACTTTGCAGAGAATATATACTTTAAAAGTAAAGTTTCTAAAATAAGGAACAAAGATTATTTAGATTTAAAAAAGTTAGCATTAATGACTTATGATGAAGGAAAGACCATGAAAGATGTCTACACTCATCACTTCAACAAAATCTACAGAAAACAGATAGAAGAGCTGTAGATTATTAAATCAATAATCAAAAATTTACTTATGAGCAACGACTTACAAAACATAAAGAACCGCTTTGGAATTATCGGGAATTTCCCGGCACTGAACAGGGCTTTAGAAAAAGCAATCCAGGTGGCACCTACGGATATTTCCGTTCTGGTCATTGGAGAAAGTGGGGTCGGGAAAGAATTTATCCCGAAGATCATCCATTCTGAATCCAAAAGAAAACATCAGCCTTATATCGTCGTCAATTGTGGAGCAATTCCCGAAGGAACTATTGATTCTGAACTTTTCGGACATGAAAAGGGAGCATTTACCGGAGCTACAGCAACCAGAAAAGGATATTTTGAGGTGGCAGACGGCGGAACGATCTTCCTTGATGAGGTTGGAGAGCTTCCCCTGCAGACCCAGGTTCGTCTTTTGAGAGTGCTGGAAAGCGGTGAATTCATGAAAGTGGGTTCCTCTCAGGTTCAGAAGACCAATGTGAGAATTGTAGCGGCTACCAACGTCAATATGATGAAGGCCATTCATGATGGTAGATTCCGTGAAGATTTATTTTACCGTCTGAATACCGTGCAGATCGACATGCCTCCTTTGAGGGAAAGAAAAGGGGATATTCACTTACTGTTCAGAAAATTCTCTATAGATTTTGCAGAAAAATACAGAATGCCGGAACTGGAGCTGGAGCCCAGTGCCGTTCATTATATTGAAAATTATAGTTTCCCGGGGAATATTCGACAGCTGAGAAACCTGGTAGAGCAGATGACCGTGGTGGAAAGAAACCGGGAGGTAACTGTTGAAAAGCTTGCTGAATATATTCCTATGGAAACCCATCTTCCGATGGTTGTGAATAATCAGAATGCTCAAAAGCAGAATGATTTCGGAAGCGAAAGAGAAATTATGTATAAAATTCTCTTTGATATGAGAAGTGATATCAACGACTTGAAATCCCTGACTTCAGAACTGATCAAAAACAGAGGAACCGCTGATCTCAGCAATCAGGAGAAAAACCTGATCAACAGAATTTATTCTGCAGAGCAGACACAGCCTGTCAGCCAGAATTCACTGCTGTATTTCGAGGACAAATCGCCGGGAGTGCAGTCTTCGCCTACCATTATTTCAAATGCTGATGACAGCTATGAAGATATTGAAGATATAGAAATAGAAGAAAACAGACCGGAATCTTTATCTCTTCAGAATAATGAAAAAGACTTGATAATCAAAGCATTAGAGAAGCATAAAGGACGCAGGAACAGGGCTGCGGACGAGCTTGGTATTTCACAGAGAACTTTATACAGAAAAATAAAACAATATAACTTAGAAGACTAAAAAGAGAGGATGAAAAATTTAGAATTACTTGGCACAAAAGAATATAATTTCAATATAGGGAAGTATCTGTCTCAGGGGACCGAACTTTTCAAAAAAGATATCGGTGGATTTATCGTTGCAACAATACTTGTATTTGTAATGAGTTTTATCCCTTTTTGCGGTATTCTGGGGTTAGGTAATTTTTATAAAATCTGCAAAAAGGTAGATGAAGGGGAAAAAGTTTCTGCAGGAGATATTTTCGACTTTACAGATTTTGTCATGTATTTGAAAGTGTTTCTGCTTATTTTTGCGATCGTGCTTGTTGCGATGATTCCGGTACAGCTCTCACTGATTCCTGTTATTTTTGCAGCCAGAGCTACAGAAGGTTCCGTATCAGGAGCCGGTAATGCTTTATTTGCTGGCGGAATGGGACTTTGGGTAATACTGATCCTGATTCTGATCTGTGTCATTTCGGTATCTATGTTTTTTGTGCAGCCCCTGATTTCGCTGTACAGAATGACAAGTGTAAGAGAAGCGTTTATGCTCTCCTGGAAAATTGCCAGAAGAAACTTCTTCCAGATCTTTTTATTCTCCATAGTAGTGGGAATCATTTCCCAGCTTGGAATTATAGCATGCGGAATAGGAATACTGTTTTCCATACCTTTGGGAATCTGCATGAAGTATGCGGCCTATAAAGATGTATTAGAGTCAGTAAATGAAAAAACGGTATGAGTAAATTAAAAATAATATTTGGATTCGTAATTCTTTCGCTGTTTCAGCAGTGTTACTCTTTTACAGGATCTTCATTGACGGATGAAAAAACGGTCCAGATCAATGAGTTTCCTAATAATGCAGCGCTTGTGAATCCTACGCTTTCCCAGCAGTTTTCTACAGATATCCAAAACAGGTTTCTGCAGAGAACCACATTAAAAGGGACAAAATCAAATCCTGATATTCTGATAGAAGGTGAAATTTCAGATTACAATTTTTCGCCTACTACCATCAGCTCCAATACACTGACGAACCCTTCGGGAGGCGTGGTACAGCAGGCACAGAGCAAGCTGACCATCAGTGTAAAAGTGCATTATGAAAATAAAATACATCCGGATTCCAGTTTCGACAGAACTTATTCGGATGAAGTGGTTTACAACAGCGACCTGAGCCAGAGCCAGATAGAAACTTCCCAGGTGAAGCTTGTGACAGACAGAATTATTAATAAGATATTTAACGATATTGTAGCCAATTGGTAAGATGAATCCCAGAGTTTTAGAATTATTAAAGAGTCCCAAAAATATACAGTCAGAAGATCTAGGTCTTTTGAAAGAAGAAATTCATGCTTTTCCTTATGTACAGAACATCAGGGCGCTTCATTTGTTTGGGGTACATCTTTATGATAAAGAAAACTATCAGAAAGAACTTTCCACAACAGCCGCCTATACCACAGATAAAAAGCTTCTTTATCAGCTGATCAACGGTAAAATCCAGCGTGAACCCAAGCCGGAAATTGCAGAAGACAAACAAGCTTCCAAAACACTGGAAAAGCCGGTAAAATATTCTTATAAAGAGAAAACATTCCCGATAAAAAGAGAAGATACTCCTGAAAAGAAGGAAAATAAATATGAAGAGGCAGCAGGTATGATACAGCCTGCAAAGGAAATTAAACATATTCATGTCAATGGAGAAAGAAACAGGATTCTATTTGAAGGAGAGGAAAACTTCCTTGACGAGGTTCATTCTGAAACAATAGATCTTGAATCAACGCTGGAGTCAGGCGTAATAGTTACCCAAAGGATAGAACAGCTTACAAAAAATCTTAACGAAGAGACTGTACCCGAACCGGCCCCGGATGAAAGCGGACAGTCTGAGGACTCAGAAGCCGGAGAAGCGTTCACTCCTGAATTGATTGTTGACGAAAATAAAATTGACAGCCCGACGGAAGAGCTGAAAATAAATAAAGATGAAGAGTTGAGCTTCCATGAAGTAGAAACTCTCACTCCGGAAACAGAACCAGCTGAAAAGGCAGAGGAAAATGCGATTATTGAAGAGCCAGTGACTGCTGAAACGGTTACGGACCCGGAAATTGCTGATGAAGATGCCCATATAAATGAGCCTCATGCTGAGATCAGTTTCCACGGGATGGATGAATTCTTGCCCGATGTTAAAATTCAGGGAAATACTGATAATGAATCTGTTGCTGCTGAAATTTCTAAACCAAATGTGAATAAACATGAGGAAGAGATGAGACGTCTCATTGAAGAAGTGGAGAAAAAGATGAAAGAAGCACAGCCCGAAATAAAGGTTGAAAATGAAGAGAAGGAAACTGCCCATCATGAGATCAGTTTTGCCGAAACACAGAGTTTTCACTTCTGGTCCACTGAAAAAGAAGAACCAAAAACTGAAGAACCTGTAAAGGAGACAGTAGAAAATGCGGTAGAACAGCCGGTTCAGCACGAAGAACCTGTAGTAGAAATTCAGGAGAAAGGAGAAGAACTGGAAACAGCTGGACAGGAAGCTTCTGCATGGAAACCTATGAGCCTGGAACTTAGTCTGCCCGATTCTATGATCAGCACTGCCCATACGGTTCCTGCAGCTAAGACGGAAGTGGCCAAGCAGGACGAAATTCCGGCGATAGAAGAGAAAATAATTCCTCAAACAGTTGAAGAAGAACCTCAAAAAGAACCTCAAACATCCTTAGAGGAAAAGCCATCTGTTATTGAAGAAAAAACACCTGAAATTGTAGAAGAAAAAGATAATGAAATTGAAAATTCAGAAGAAGTGACAAAAATGCCGAAAGAAGAAGTACCAGTTATGAATGTATCTTTCTTTGGTACCGATATTTCAAGCCTGGCAGTAGAAAGAGCAGCAAAACAGGAACCTGTTCAGGACAAAGAAGAAGTCACCGGACAGGCATCAGCTGACAGTAATGTACCCGGATTTATCAATACGTGGCAGAGCTGGCTTAAGATTGGCAGAGCAGAAGAAGTTGTTGAAAAAGAAGAACCGCCGGTCCAGGAAAAAGTTATCGAAGCCTTCATTGAAAATAATCCCAGAATAAGTCAGTTAAGAGACGAAAGCACTTATGTTGTCAAAGAAAAGAATGACGATATTTCCCATCTGATGACAGAAACGCTTGCCAATCTCTATTTCGAACAGAAACTCTATACCAAAGCAATCAAAGCATTTGAAATTCTGATTAATAAAAACCCTGAAAAAAAGGACTATTTCCAGTCTAAGATCAAGGAAATAAAAGATTTCAGAAGTAAAAGCTAAACAGGCTTAAAATATATTGAAAAGGCTGATCACAGAAGTGTTCAGCCTTAATTTTTATATAGTATCGGTAGTATTTTTACTGCCACGCAGTTTCCGCCATGCCTTCCGTCCGAATATGATAACCAGAATAAGCAGGATGATTGCAAAAACAGCGGCGATAACCGGTGCAGCCATCGCCAGTATAGACATGATTCCCGCTCCTGCGGTTTCAGTAGTTCCCACTACAGAATTTCCCAGGCCACCCGTTGTTGCTGTAGAAGCTGCGCGGATTCCTGCGAAACCTGAACTGATGGTCGCAGCTGTTCCGCCTCCCGCAATTAATGCAAGTGCCCACTGCGGAAAAGTACCAAGATCAGCAAACTGGCTGGCAAATAGAACAGAGCCTGCCACAGTAGCCAGAGGAACCGAGACCGTATCCAGCAGATGATCTACAAACGGGATATAATACGTTAAAATTTCAGCAATTGTTGCAATTCCGGTAGTAATGAGTGCCGGAAGCCCTGAAAGCCATTCAAAATGCTCATTCATAGGGATCCAGTGGAAATAAGAAGCAAGACTTACCGCAAACATCGGCAGGAAAACTCTAAAGCCTGTAGCAGCGGCCAATCCTATACCAATAAAAGCGCTGATTATGTAGGGAAAATAGGGAACTTGATCTAACATTTTAATTTTCAGATTTATTGTTTCCCCTAAAATTACAAAAACTATGCAAGATTTTGTGAAAATTTAATTCCAATTGATTTTATAAGTAGCAGGATTCCCACAGATTTCTCTGATCATACGAAAATTGGTAGGTATAAAATAAAAGTAAATTAATAAATGGGCGGACGTTGTTTTTAATGTTTCTTATTTCGAAAATCTTTGTAAAAAAGAAAATCTTAGTTTGTAACCATTGCCCGTCTCATTGGTAAACTGCTACATTGTTTCATTATTAAGATCTTTTCTGCATCTGGCAAAGTTTAATGAACTGCTCTTCCACTTCCTGAAACTTGGCGGGCATTTCGGGGGAAGCCCAGAACATCATGGCTAATGTTTTTTCTCCAAAAGCTTCTTTAAACATATCCTTATTCAGGCGATAGCATTCCCTTAAAAGCCTTTTTATCCGGTTTCTGTATACAGCCTTCTTGAAATATTTTTTAGAAACAGACACGCCGAACTTATGGCTTTCCACTTCCAGATTGGGTTTGTCCTTCAGAATGATGATCCTCAGATTTCCGCAGCTCCTCCATTTACCTTTGTCAAAAAGTAAAGCAATCTCAGTATTTTTTTTGAGTTTTTCTTCTCTGGAGTATTTGAAGTTCTGCATTAATCTTGTTTCACTAAATAATTAATCACTTCGGCTGCTGCATACAGTCCGAAGATGGCCGGAATATAGCTGATAGTGCCATAGAAAGACCTTTTATAGTTGGCTCCGTCCGTCATTTTCAAACTTTCTTCCTGCTGAAGCTCATTCGAGAATACACATCTGAAACCCTTATTGATCTTTTCTTTTTTAAGCCTTTTTCTGATCTGTCTGGCAAGAAAACAGTTCTGCGTTTTGCTGATATCCCTTACCATTACTTTGCTGGGATCTGTTTTTCCGCCGGCACCCATAGAGCTGATCAGTTTTATTTTTCTTCTTTTGGCAGCTTTAATTAAACATAATTTTGGAGTGACACTGTCGATGCAGTCCAGGATATAATCAAATTTACTGGAATCAATCACTTCGTCCATTCTTTCCGGATTGAGGAATTCATTGATCTTGACTAAATTAATTTTCGGATTAATGTCAAGAAGCCTTTCGGCAACCACCTCCACTTTGTGTTTTCCCACTGTGGAATGCAGTGCGGGAAGCTGTCTGTTGACGTTGGTGATGTCTACCGTATCACCGTCTACAATGGTCATATTTCCTACGCCTGCTCTGGCTAAAAATTCTGCAGCAAAAGAACCTACACCTCCTAAGCCTATTACCAGTAAATTTGCTTTGTTAAGTTTCTCCAGTCCTTCTTCTTTGATCAGGAGCTCCGTTCTCTCCAGCCAATACTTATCCATTCTTTATCGTGTCTAAATTTTCTAAAATATGTTCATTCAGTTTATCCAAAGAAATACCCTTTAACTCCGAAACTTTTGAATATAATTCCTCTATGTTAAAATATTCATTATCAGTTTCTAAAAACAGTCTGTCTAAGGGAGTGCTCTTTACAATATCCTGCAAAGATAGATGATACAAAACAGCTTTTCCAAAACTCAAATAAAAATTATTTTTCAGGAGGTCTTCTGCTATCCGCTGTTTTTTATTGAAACCGTGAATGATAACCGCCTGTTCTGCCTTTTTCTTAAAAGAAATGACCTCATAAAACTTTCTTACACAGTGAATGATCAGAGGTTTTTTTACCTCATTGGAAATTATGATCTGTCTCTGGAAAACCTGCTCCTGGATATTCTGAGGAATCGCAACAATGGAATCCAGTCCGCATTCGCCAATGGCCAGGCAGCTTTCTGAAATATTTGATTCCAGCCAGATGAACTGTTCTTCAATAGAGCCCACAACAATATCTTTAGGATGTATGCCTATAGAATAAGGTGAGTCCGGAGGAGCTGCTCCGAAGTCTATATTATAAATTCCATACAGGCTATTTTCCTTATGATGGTGAAAATCAAAAAAATCCATTCACAAAAGTACAACTATCCAGAATTAATTTAAAATTATTAAACGAACGTTTATAATTTTGTTAAAAATTTCTTAACTTTACTCAAAGTGCACTTCATGAGAAAAAAATTTACAGAAAAACAGATTCATATTTTGGACATTGCAGAAGAGCTTATTGCCAAAAAGGGATATGAGGGAACCTCTGTAAGGGATATCTGTTCCAAGGCCAACATTAATGTGGCCATGATTTCCTATTACTTCGGGTCCAAAGAAAAAATGATGTCCTATCTCTATCAGTACCGCGTACTGAAAACCAGGGAGAACTTTTCCGAATTTGCAGATACCATTAAGGATGGTAAGCCGGAAATGCAGCTCAGGGAGATTATCAAATACATTGTTTCCCAACTATTCAAATACAATTATTTCCACGGATTTGTAACGCAGGAGCTCAGACATACCGAAAACTTAAAAGATGAGCTGCTGGATTTTTACCAGCTGTTTGTAAAGAAGCTGGACGATGTTATCAAAAAAGGAGTTGCGTCCGGAGTATTTACTTTCACCCCAAAGCCCGAAGATATCCTTACCATGATCATAGGTTCTACATTATTCGTCATTAGAAATAAAAATTTCTATGAGCTGTATGTACCCAGTAAAAATGAAGAAGCTTATACTAAAGAAGCAGAGAAAAAAGTAAGAATGAATCTTTTAGTCAGTGTTTTTGCTATTTTGGGGTACGCTGCAGACTAAATTTACGTTAAATATTCATAAAAAAAAATCTATTGACAAAAAAGTTATATTTTTGCAAATTAGTAAATCGGCTGTATCATCCGAAAACTGTTGAATTTTTTATATGAAAAAATATATTTTAGGTCTTTTTGTAGTGGCAGTTATTTCCTCATGCGTAAGCCAGCAGGAAAAAGCAATGAAGAGTGCTGACAAGAATTTTATCTTAAAGGCAGCTAATGATAATTTTGCCAAAAAGAAGTGGAAAAATGCATTGGCTCTATATGACAGGCTTACTAACCTTGTTGCAGGAACAGATGATTTTCCTAATGTAGGTTTTAATACTGCTTATGCGAACTATTATGACAAAAACTATAAACTGGCAGGACATCAGTTTAAAAACTTTGCGGTAAACTTTCCTAAAGACCCCAGAGCGGAAGAAGCGGCTTATATGTCTGCATTATGCTACTACGAGGGTTCTATGGATTATAACCTGGACCAGTCAACCACAGAAACAGCGATTAATGAGCTTCAGGATTTCCTGACCAATTATCCAAATTCTGAAAGATCTAAAAATATCAGTCAGCTGATTGATGAACTGTCTTATAAATTAGAATTTAAAGCATATGAAAATGCCAGACAGTACTTCAAAATGGGAGAATATAAAGCGGCTAACGTGGCTTTTGAAAACGTATTGGAAGATTTCCCAAGTACGAAACTTCGTTCGAAGATCTATGATTATATTATGAAATCACGCTATGAGCTGGCTTTAAAGTCTGTTTATGACCTTAAAGACGAGCGTATAGAAAGTGCTCTGGCCTACACAAGGCTGGTAGAAAAGGAACTTCCGAATACGGAATATTCTAAAACAGCAACAGAGCTTAGAGCGAAACTGACGAAAGAAAAAGAAAACTTTGCTGTCGTTAAAAAACAGACCGAGGCAAGAATTGCGACATTAACGGCAAGACAGAAAAAAGAGGCCGATAAGATGGCAGAAAAAGGTAAAGCTGAGCAGCAGATCAAGGATCAGATCAATAATGAAAAGAAGGCAATGCAGATCCAGAGGGACAGTGCGGCACTTCAGACTCCTCCGCCGGCGGCCACTTTCAAAATCCAAAGATAATTCGTAAATTTGCCACCTTATTAATAAAATAATTTTCTCAAAATGAGTGTAAAAGATACAAAAGCAGAAGTAAATACTATTACTTACGATAAAGACAAGATTGAAGATAAAGTAGGTTCAATCTATGAAGCTATTGTTATCATGGGAAAGAGAGCAGAGCAGATCAACGCGGAGATCCGTACGGAGCTTCACAATAAACTGGACGAATTTGCTGTGCACAATTCTACATTGGAAGAAGTTTTCGAAAACAGAGAGCAGATCGAAATCTCTAAGCATTACGAAAAACTTCCTAAGCCTACCTCTATTGCTATCGAAGAATGGCTGAATGAAGATATCTATTTCAGAAAGACAGAAGACAGAAAATAATTATTTGTGTTTTTTATATATGAAGGTCATAAAGGAATTCAGTTCTTTTATGACCTTTGTCTGTTTATACCTGTCTTTGTGCGAAAAAATAAGTAATTTAGTATTTCAAAAATTAAAACTAAATGAGTGTTTCCGGTAAAAAGATACTTATCACTGTTTCTGGAGGAATTGCGGCTTATAAAATTCATTTCCTGATCAGGGATTTTGTTAAAAAAGAAGCCGAAGTTCAGGTGATTATGACACCCGATGCAGAGCAGTTTGTAACGAAATTAAGTCTTTCAACCCTTTCCAAAAAACCTGTGTATTCAGATTTTTATGGTGATAACGGTACCTGGAACAGCCACGTAGAAATGGCTCTTTGGGCAGATGTAATGATCGTGGCACCATGTACGGCCAATACATTGGCCAAGATGGTTCATGGCATGTGTGACAATCTTGTGATTGCCACTTATATGTCTGCAAAATGCCCCGTATTTATTGCTCCGGCCATGGATCTTGATATGTATGCACATCCTTCCACCAGACAGAATATTGAACTGGCAGAAGATTACGGCCATATCATCATTCCTGCTGAAACCGGTGAATTGGCCAGCGGACTGGTAGGGCAGGGAAGAATGGCAGAACCTGAGACCATTTTTAAAACTGTAGATAATTTCTTTACTTCAGGAAATCAAACCAAAAGTTTAGAAGGAAAAACAGTGCTGATCACAGCAGGACCTACTTACGAAGCTATCGATCCCGTAAGGTTTATCGGTAATCATTCCTCAGGTAAAATGGGTTTTTCCCTTGCCGAAGAAGCATCAAAAAGAGGAGCAAAGGTTATTTTGATATCAGGACCTAGCTCACAGAAGACAGACAATAGAAATATTCAGCTTCATAAAGTAACCTCTGCCAAAGAAATGCTGAATAAAGTTTTTGAATTTTATGATGCCGTGGATATTGGTATTGCAAGCGCTGCAGTGGCAGACTATGCTCCAAAAGAAGTGGCAAAGGAAAAAATTAAAAAGAATGATGATAATTTAACCATTGAACTGGTTAAAAATCCTGATATTCTTAAAACAATGGGCGAGAAGAAAACCCGTCAGTTTTTGGTAGGTTTTGCGCTGGAAACCCAAAATGAAGAAGAAAATGCCAAAGGAAAACTGGAAAAGAAAAACCTTGATATGATTGTCCTGAACTCCCTCCGTGACGAAGGAGCCGGCTTTAAAAATGACACTAATAAAATCAAGATTTTTACCAAAACTGGAAAAAAAGAATTTGATCTCAAATCTAAAGACGAAGTAGCTGCAGATATTCTGGATTTTGTTGAGGCCCAACTTTTAAAATAATTTTAATAAATTTCCGTTCTCAATTTTTAATAGATAATGAAAAAAATCATAAGCCTGTTTTTGCTGCTTTTTATATATAATCTGAGTTTTTCCCAGGAACTGCTTGCAACCGTACAGATCAACTCCCAGCAGCTGGGAGGAAGTAACCAGCAGGCCTATAAAGCTCTGGAGAAAAGTCTCAGAGACTTTATCAATAATACCAGCTGGACGGGGAAAAAACTTCAGAATTTCGAAAAGGTAAAATGTAATTTTGCTGTCGTAATTGCAGAGAGAGACGGGAACAGATTCAAAGGAAGCATTGTAATCCAGGCTGTTCGTCCGGTATACAACACCAGCTACGAATCACCCCTAGTCAATCTTCAGGATCAGAGATTTGCATTTGAATATGTGGAAAATGAAAATCTCGTATTCAATGAAAGACAGTTTTCAGGAAAAAACCTCATTGATGTGATCAGCTTTTATGTGTATGTTATTTTAGGCTATGATGCAGACAGCTTCCAGTCTATGGGCGGAACACCGTGGTTTGCAAAAGCTCAGCAGATCGCCCAGAATTCCCAGAACAGGAATTATGAGGGTTGGAATGTCATCAACGAACCCCGAAGCCGTACCATCCTGATCAATGAGATCATCAATCCAAACTGGAGCCAGCTACGTTCCACAATGTACACTTATCACAGAGCAGGTTTGGATAATTTATTCAACCAGGATCAGACTGCTGCAAAAAAAGTGATTTTTGATGCTCTGCTGCAGCTGAAAAGATATGAAAACTCTTTCCAGCAGTCCTATTATTTCAATCTGTTTCTGGATAACAAAAGTGATGAGATCTTTAATGTTTTCAATTCCGGAAACAACGGAGGGATTGTCATGAACGACCTTAAACAGCTGATGATGACTCTTTCTCCAAAAAATTCGGAGAACAAATGGAACAAATGGAAATAAAGATCCTTTGTTTCAAGTTATGAATACTTAATTCTATACTCTATATTTGCATTACCTAAAGTAATCAGCTATTATCCATGCTTTCGAGAATTTACATTAAAAACTTTGCTTTGATTGATACTCTTGAAGTATCATTGAATAACGGTCTGCAGGTAATCACCGGGGAAACCGGAGCGGGTAAATCTATTATTTTAGGAGCTCTGAGGCTGATCCTGGGCGAAAGGGCTGAGGCTAAGTCTATCTCTAAATCAGAAGAAAAAAGCATTGTAGAAACTGAATTTGATTTGAATAATCAGTTCAAAAAATTCTTTATTGAAAATGATCTTGATTATGAGCATCAGACCATCATCAGACGGGAAATTCTTCCTTCCGGAAAATCCAGGGCATTCATCAATGATGTGCCGGTAACCCTAGATGTGCTTAAAGAGTTATCTTCAAAACTGATTGATATCCACTCACAGTTTGAAACCTCTAACCTTTTTACTTCAGAATACCAGTTTAAAATTATTGACGGACTTTCTGAAAATAAAAAAACTATTGAAGATTATCAGAATGAATTTTCTGACTTTCAAAGTTTAAAAATACAGCTTAAAAAATTTCAGACCCAGCTTTCTGAAAACAGAAAAGAAAGCGATTATAAAGAGTTTCTCTTAAACGAACTGGAGGAACTGAAACTGGATGATGTAGATTATGAAGATCTGCAGAACCAGCTTTCCATCCAGGAAAATGCCGAAATGATCTCTGAAAATCTGGTACAAATCCTCTCAAGATTCCACCAGGAAGAAGTTGGAATTCTTTCTTTCTTCAACGAAGCTAAAAACAAACTGTCAAGGATTTCCGAAGTTTCAAACAGCTTTTCAGAACTTGATGGAAGACTGGAAACCTCTTTTTTAGAACTGAAAGATATTATTTCCGAGCTTGAAAATGAATCGGAAAGAATAGAGATCAATCCTGCCAGTCTTGCGATCCTTGTAGAGCTTAATAATAAAATCAATGCCCAGTTTCTAAAGCATAACGTTTCTGATATCAGTGAATTGAAAGAGCTCCGAGACCAGCTGGCTGGAGAACAGAAAGGTGCTTCAGAAATTGAAGATTATATTGCAGAACTCGAAGAAAATATTTCCAAAAAAGAAAAAACACTTCAGTCTCTTGCAGAAAGACTTTCAAAAAACAGAAAAAAGTCGATTCCTGTCTTTATCAAAAAAGCAGAAGGCCTTCTAAAAAAATTAGGTCTTGAAAAAGCCAGAGCTGATATTGAACTTCAGGATACATCAGAGTTTAACGCATTCGGAAAAGAAAATATACAGTTGCTGTTTCAGGCCAACTCGGGCTTTCCTTTAAAGCCAATCCAGACGGCTATTTCCGGCGGTGAAAGATCAAGGGTAATGCTTGCGGTGAAGAAGATCATTGCCGAGAGTGATGAGCTTCCAACCCTTATTCTGGATGAAATAGATACCGGAGTTTCCGGGAAAGTGGCAGAAGAGATCGGAAACCTGATGCGGGAGATGTCTGCCGATATGCAGCTTATTGTTATTTCCCACCTTGCACAGGTTGCGGCAAAAGGAAATAATAACTATAAAGTGGTCAAACGTGATATTTCCGGTAAAACACAGTCTACCATCATACCTCTGAACGACGATGAAAAACTGAATGAGATTGCCCAGCTGCTTTCCGGAAGCAAAATTACGGAAGCCGCGCTGGCACAGGCCAAAGAGCTTATTGGCTAAAAAAAACTGTAACATATTTTACATTATACTGACTAATGTATAAAACTAAAATATGTTTCTAAAGTTCCTAAGGCTCGAAATCAAGAGCTTTTTCCGTGGTACTTCTGTAGGTGTGAACCTGGCCATGAAGATCCTCCGTTTTATAGGGATCCTCTATTTTATGGCCTGCCTGGCAGGAGGTGCTTTTGCGGTATTCTTCTATGTACGGAATGAAATGCATCAGGATCCTTTAAAAATGGTTTCAAAATTTTTAGTGGCAGCCTGGGCACTGGACCTTATTCTGAAATACATCTGGCAGGAAATGTCGACCCAGAATATCAAACCGTTTCTTACCCAGAATATTCCCAGGAATACGCTGGTTAATTACATGCTCGTAAAGACCTTTCTTTCGGCATTAAGCTGGCTGAACTCGCTGTTCTTTATCACGTTTTCAATTATTGCACTGTTTAATGGATATAGTGTGACAGGTATTTTGGCCTGGTTTATCGGGATTTCCTTTTTGTTTTATCTTAATAATTTCATCAATATTCTGTTTAATGATAAGGAAACAGTCGCCATGATCATAGGACTTCTATTTGCTGCGGTTGCCGGTCTTGGATACTATAACATCGTGCCTGTGCTTTCTTACTCAGAAAGATTTGTCTACGGTTTCTACAAGAATCCTTATATGATCGTAATTCCGATTATATTGTTTTTCAGTCTTTGGAAAATCTGCTTTAATTATGTTCGTAAAGAATTTTATTTGGATCAGGGACTTGAAGCTAAAAAACAGTTAGGGAAAACGGAAAATATTGCTTTCTTAAATAAATACGGTGTTACCGGGACCTTTATCAACAATGATATTAAAATGCTGAGGCGGAATAAAGTCACCAAAGGTATTCTGATTGGAAGTTTTTTCTTTCTTTTTTACGGGTTGCTGATGTTTACGTCTACGATTTATAAAACACCTGCCATGATGATGTTTATGGGGCTGTTTGTTACCGGAGGTTTTCAGTTTCTTTTCGGACAGCGGGTTCCTGCTTTCGACAGCTCTTACTATCCGCTGATGATGACACTGAATGTTCCCTACAAAGAATATCTCAAAGCAAAATGGTGGCTAATGAACATTATGACGGCCGCTTCAATTGTCATTGCATTATTCTACGCCTATTTCGGCTGGGAGCTTTATATCACATTTTTTGCGGCAGGACTTTATAATATCGGAGTGAATTCTCAGCTTACCCTTTGGTCCGGAGCTTTTAATAAAACCCAGATCGATCTGAATTCAAAAGAAAAAAGAATAGGGCAGAAAAACAGTTTTAATCTGAAATCCATGCTCCTCCTGATTCCCAAAATGTTGCTTCCAATGGGTGTTTTTGCTCTTTCAAAATATTTCTTTGGAATCACGGCCGGAGTTGTGAGCATTGCTGCTTTTGGACTGGCAGGATTCTTCCTCAGAGAAAAAATATTCGATATCATCGTCAAACAATATAAACGCGAAAAATACAGTACGCTGGACGCATTTAAAAACAAAGACTAACTATGATTACTATCAATAATTTATCCAAGACCTACGGAACTGCCACAGTTCTTAATATTGAGCATCTTGAAATTCCTAACGGTGAAACATTTGGACTGGTAGGAAATAATGGAGCCGGAAAAACCACGCTTTTCAGTCTTATGCTTGATCTTATTCAGCCTACTACAGGCTTTGTAAACATCGAAGATATCAAGGTGAATGAATCTGAAGCCTGGAAAAACAAAGTCTCTGCTTTTGTAGATGATACTTTCCTGATCGGTTATCTGACCCCTGAGGAGTATTTCTATTTCATCGGAGAACTGAGAGGGCAGAATAAAGCTTCCATCGATGAGTTCCTAAAGCCTTTCCATGATTTTTTCAATGGAGAAATTCTTAATTCTGGAAAATATGTCCGTGATCTTTCAAAAGGAAACCAGAAGAAAGTGGGAATTGTAGGAGCGGTGATAGGAAATCCGGAGATCATTATACTGGATGAGCCTTTTGCAAACCTGGATCCTTCTACCCAGATTAAGCTTAAAAATTTAATTAAAGAGCTTTCAAGGCAGGATGGAGTTACTTTTCTGATTTCAAGCCATGACCTTTCGCATACCACAGAAGTATGCAACAGAATCGTTGTTGTGAATAAAGGACAGCTTGTAAAAGATATAAAAACCAATCCGGAAACGCTAAAAGACCTTGAACAGTATTTTGCAGATCAGGTTTCTACCCCTGCAGAGGTTTAATTGATATACAGAATAATTGATATACAGAATAAATGAGCATAGAATCCCAAAACGTTACGGACTATCCTAACAGCAACACTATTTTTATGGTGTGGAAACTTAATGACAGCCCACAGCTGAAAAGCATTTTCCAACAGCTTTGTGCTTTGGTTCTTAACCTTAATAATTCTGTTTTCAACAGATTCCCGGACAGCAGGGCTAGTTGTGTGATGGGAATTGGCTGTGAAGGATGGAAAAAACTGGAACTGCCAATGCCTCTGCCTAAAGAGCTGGTTAATTTTGAAGAGATTAAAGGCGTCAAACATACAGCAGTTTCCACGCCGGGCGACCTTCATTTTCATCTGAGAGCGGATAATAAAAGCCTTATTTTTGATATGGCTATCGAGATCTCAAAACTATTAAGCGCTGTTGCAGAAAGTATTCTTGAAGTCCATGGATTTAAATATTGGGATGCCCGTTCCATTCTTGGGTTTGTAGACGGAACAGAGAATCCGCATGGTGAAAACCGCGATTATTTTGCAAAAATTGGAGATGAAGATTTGCGGTATAAAGGCGGCAGTTACTTATTCGTTCAGAAATATCTTCATAATATGGATGCCTGGAAAGGTCTTTCAACAGGAGAGCAGGAAAAAGTGATCGGAAGATCGAAGGAAAATGACATAGAAATGTCGGATTCCGTAAAACCATCCAATTCCCATATTGCTTTGGCTAATATTGAAGGTGAAAACGGGGAGGAGCTTAAAATTGTAAGAGATAACATGCCTTTCGGAAACCCTTCTACAAATGAATTCGGGACTTATTTTATTGCCTATTCAGGTACATTCAGCACAACAAAGAAAATGCTGACCAATATGTTTATCGGAGATCCGCCGGGGAATTATGACAGAATTTTAGATTTCAGTACAGCAGTTACGGGAACACTTTTCTTTGTTCCCACCAGAAATATGCTGGATGAATTTTCGGGATAAAAAAGACCGGAAAAATCTTCCCCGGCCTTTCTATCAATTATTTTAAATAGGGTCTTCCTCTATCGGTGTTGCACACATATCTACATGCACCATGCACATTCCCTGGCACGGATTGTCCGTGGGAACACTGCAGCACGCATAGTAACCATTATACTGAACAAGATACCAGTTCGCAGGACAACGCGGAATGACTGAACCTCCAAAGACTTCTTTCAGGTTTTCTCTGCTGAATTTTTTTAAATTTTTCATAGGATTAGTTTTAAATATTTATCTCACTAATATATGAAATTATATAATTGTAATTAATTTTAAAATTTTGAATATCAATATTTTATCAAAATTAAAAAGCCTCAGGAATACTGAGGCTTTTCTATCAATTAATCTCTATATATTAAATTTATTTCAGGCTTCCTACCATATTTTCAGGCTTCACCCATTCGTCAAACTGTTCAGCCGTTAAAAAGCCAAGATTCACGGCTTCCTCTTTTAAGGTAGTTCCGTTTTTATGAGCGGTTTTTGCAATCTTCGCAGCATTTTCGTAACCGATGTGCGTGTTTAAAGCAGTAACAAGCATCAAGGATTTGTCTACCAACTCTTTAATTCTCTCATGATTCGGTTCAATACCTTCCGCACAGTGATCGTTGAATGAAATACATGCATCAGCAATTAACTGGGCAGACTGAAGGAAGTTGTACGCCATAACAGGTTTGAAAACATTAAGCTCATAATTTCCCTGAGTTCCAGCAAAAGATATAGTCGTATCATTTCCAAGAACCTGGGCGCAAACCATGGTCATTGCTTCATTCTGTGTAGGATTTACTTTCCCGGGCATAATAGAAGATCCCGGCTCGTTCTCAGGAATATGTATTTCCCCGATTCCTGAACGGGGTCCTGAAGCTAATAACCTGATATCCTGGGCTATTTTGAATAAAGAAACAGCCAGCTGTTTTAAGGCTCCGTGAGATTCCACAATGGCATCGTGAGCGGCTAATGCTTCAAATTTATTTTCAGCTGTAACAAATGGGTGGTTCGTAAACTTCGCAATATATTCTGCTACTTTTACATCATAACCGTTTGGCGTGTTAAGCCCTGTACCTACTGCCGTACCGCCCAAAGCAAGCTCGGAAAGGTGAGGAAGGGTATTTTTTAAAGCTTTCAGGCCATATTCAAGCTGAGCTTTATAGCCTGAAAATTCCTGTCCAAGTGTAAGCGGGGTAGCGTCCATAAGGTGTGTTCTCCCGATTTTTACAATATCTTTAAAAGCTTCCGCTTTTGCAGCAAGGGTATTCTTTAGTTTTTCAACAGCCGGAATAGTTACTTCCACCACTTTCTTATAAGCGGCAATGTGCATGGCTGTGGGATAAGTGTCGTTTGAAGACTGAGATTTGTTCACGTCATCATTCGGATGAATTTCAGAGTGATCGCCTAAAGTTCCGCCATTATTGACATGGGCTCTGTTTGAAACCACTTCATTGATGTTCATATTCGACTGTGTTCCCGAGCCTGTCTGCCAGATCACTAATGGAAACTGGTCATTCAGCTTTCCTTCCAGAATTTCGTCACATACCCTGGCGATCATATCTCTTTTCTCTGCGGAAAGAACTCCAAGATCAGTGTTGGTGTAAGCCGCTGCTTTCTTTAAATAAGCAAAAGCTTCAATGATTTCGTGAGGCATAGAACCTTCCGGTCCGATCTTAAAATTATTTCTTGAACGTTCAGTCTGCGCTCCCCAAAACTTATCTGCAGGCACCTGAACTTCTCCCATAGTATCCTTTTCGATTCTGTAATTCATTGTGATTGAAATTTTTATAAAGTTAATCATAAACGCAGAATCACGCAATTTATAACCATTATAAATATCGATATGAATGACTGATTTTACTCATGTTTTTTTAAGGATGGCGTATTTTTGCACAAACAAAAATTGAATGGATTTTAGATATCAGGATCCGTATCCGATCCAGAAAGATGATACGGTGTATAAAAAATTGACATCAGATTATGTAAAGGTTGAAAAATTAGGAGAAAGGGAAATTTTATCCATTGATCCGAAGGGGCTGGAGCTTCTGGCTGAAGAAGCCATGGCGGATGTTTCTTTCATGCTCCGTTCTTCACACCTTGAAAGTCTCAGAAAAATCATCGACGATCCGGAAGCGACTGATAACGACAGATTCGTAGCTTACAATTTATTACAGAATGCTGCTGTTGCTGTGGAAGGAGCTCTTCCTTCATGTCAGGATACCGGGACGGCTATTGTAATGGGTAAAAAAGGAGAAAATGTTTACACCGGAGTTGACGATGGTGAATACCTGAGTAAAGGAATTTACAATACTTACCAAAAGAGAAACCTAAGATATTCTCAGGTAGTTCCTTTGACGATGTTTGAAGAGAAAAACTCCGGATCAAACCTTCCTGCGCAGATTGATATTTATGCTAAAAAAGGAAATTACTATGAGTTTCTGTTTTTAACAAAAGGAGGTGGTTCTGCCAATAAAACATTCTTATATCAGAAGACAAAATCATTACTGAACGTAAAGTCTCTTGAGGCATTTGTAAAGGAAAGAATTTCAGATCTTGGAACAGCTGCGTGTCCGCCTTATCACCTGGCTCTGGTCATCGGAGGAACTTCTGCTGAAGCGAATCTGGCTGCTGTGAAAAAGGCATCTGCAAAATATTATGACCATCTTCCGACAGAAGGGAACGAAGCGGGACAGGCTTTCAGAGACCTTGAGTGGGAAGCTAAAGTTCAGAAAATCTGCCAGGAAAGTGCTATCGGAGCACAGTTTGGAGGAAAATACCTTACCCATGATGTAAGAGTGATCAGACTTCCACGCCACGCCGCATCCTGCCCTGTAGGAATGGGGGTTTCATGCTCTGCAGACAGAAATATCAAAGGAAAAATTACAAAAGAAGGTATTTTCCTTGAACAGCTTGAGCAGGATCCAAAAAGATTTTTGCCGGATACTCCTCCGCACCTGGAAGAGGCTGTTGAGATCAATTTAAATAAGCCAATGCCGGAAATATTGGCTGAGCTGTCTAAATATCCTATCAAAACCCGACTGAAATTAAACGGAACCCTGATCGTTGCCAGGGATATTGCCCATGCAAAGATCAAAGAGATCATTGACAGCGGAAAACCGATGCCGGAATATTTCAAAAATCACCCGATCTATTATGCCGGACCTGCAAAAACTCCGGAAGGAATGGCTTCAGGAAGCTTTGGACCTACGACAGCTGGAAGAATGGATGTGTATGTTGACGAGTTTCAGAGCCACGGCGGAAGCATGATCATGCTGGCCAAAGGAAACAGAAGTAAGGATGTTACCAATGCCTGTGGTAAATATGGAGGCTTTTATCTGGGATCCATCGGAGGACCGGCGGCCATCCTTGCCAAAGACAATATTGTATCTGTAGATATTGTGGATTTCCCTGAATTAGGGATGGAAGCCGTAAGAAAAATTGAAGTAAAAGATTTCCCGGCATTCATCATTACAGACAATAAAGGCAATGATTTCTTCGCGGATCTTGCCCACTAATAGTTTAAAATCAAAATAAATTATAAAATAGGGCTTGTATCTTTTGTGTACAAAACAAAAAAGTCCTATTTTTGCCTAAAATCTTAAGAGAATGATAACGATTTTATCAGCATTTTGGCCGTTCTACCAGTTCCTATGGACTGTATTCTTTATAATTATGTTCTTAGTAGGATTCTGGTGTATCTTCATGTTCTTCGGATTGGTAATCCCAATGTGGCTAACTGAAGGTCTGAAAGAATATTTCGGAAAAGTAAAACCTTTCGACCCTGAAGATATCAGAAGAAAACAGGTAAATGAGCAGGAAGGTGTAGAAGTAATCTTCAGCAACCCTAAAGGGAACGGGCCTTTCATCCACGATCACGGACATCATCATTAATTGATTGTCATTGCTTTTTCACCTTAATTCTGAAAAAGTAATATCAAAGCAAAACAACATATATAAACCGCTTAATCTACTAGGCGGTTTTTTATTTATCCGTTTCTCAGCTTCTCAGGGGATACTCCAAATTTTTTCTTGAATGCCCTGGTGAAATTCTGAACATATTCATAGCCGCATTCAATGGCTATTTCTTTGACCATAATTTCTTTGTCAATAATCATTTTCTTTGCTTTAAGCATCCTCAGTTCCGAGATATAATCTGCCACGGTCATCTTATACTGAGATTTAAATTCCTTTCTGATCTTATTCTGGTTAATGCCTGTAAGCTTTCCTATATCTTCCGCCCGGATATTCTTATGATAATTTTCATCAATGAATTTTTTGACCACAAAAGAAATCCCCGGCTCAGTCTGCAGTTTATTTTTCTCATTGAACTGTTCAAAAATAAGAATGAGCAGCTTAATGATTTTAGCCTCAACAAATAACCTCTGCATCATTCCTTTTTTTGAATAGCTGATCAGCTCATTTAAGATCATATGCATTTCCACCGTCATATAAGGCGGTGTCTTTTTATGAAGAAAGATATAATTGTTTCTGATCATATTTTCCAGAATTTCCGCATTCTCCCTACTGGATTCAGGGTCGATGAGGTTAAAGATATACTGGTAATTGATCTGTATATGGAAATATTTTATGGCTTCCTGGTTTTCTGTCCAGAGTTCTGCAGTGCTTTCCTGTGAAGAATAATGAAGGATATACTGGTTTTTTCTAAATAGAAATTTGGTCTCGCAGTCATGGGTTTCCAGCCTGATATTCGGACTCAGCAAAAAAAGAAGACTGAAACTCGCCCTGCTCTCCATCATATGTAATCTTGAATACTTTTCAGGCTGTTCATCTTCCTGCATCACAATTCTGATATTTTCGGAGCTGAACACTAATCCGCTATTGGTTAGATTCTTCATATGAAAGACTTTTACTGGATGGTACAATTTGGAATTAACCTCTACACCGGATAACAAAAAGTTTGGAAATGATAACTCGCGGTTAAGAATGTAAAGTAATTTTGCGCAAAATTAAATTAAATTTAGAATAATTAAAAATAATATTAAATATGTTTCAAAATTTACATTCTGCAATCCGTAGAATAGGGGCCGGTTTGGCCTTGCTAAACATCGCAGGAGGTTATCTATATGCCCAGCAATGGGAGGATGTAGGAAGTGTAGCGGGAGTTTCAGCAGCCGGGGCCGGTTACAATAATCTGGCGGTAGATCAGGTGGGAAATTATTTTCTGTCTTATTATGATACTTCCGTTGCCAGGGGTTCAGTACAGAAATTCGACGGAACTTCGTGGTCTTATGTTGGAGGATCAGCAGGAATTACTGAAGGAACGGCAACCTTTAATTCATTATCTCTTGACAGTGCCGGAAATATTTTTTACACCCATCAGATAGGTTATCCGGGTTCGGGAATTGCAGTACGTCAGTTTAACGGAACTTCGTGGACGTCTCTTCCGGATGCGACAGGATCTTCAGTTAACTATCATGCTTCCGCAGTTTCCCCGTCCAATGTGCTGTTTACATTCGCAGGGCAGAACTCGGGAACTGTACAGCGTTATGTAAATGGTGTATGGGAGCAGGTAGGAAATACAGGCTTTTCTAGCGGAGCTACATTTGCAGAAATGGTCATAGGATCTAATCAGAAAACATATACCTGCAGTGTATCTGCCGGGCTCAGGGTATATGAGAACAGTACTTCGGCAACGGCTACAGATGCCTGGACTTTAGTGGGAGGAAGCATTGTGGATGCTGCTGATTCTTCAGAACAGTATACATCAGATATTGCAATAGACGGGAATAACAACCTTTACGTGGCATATGTTTCAAGCTCTGCGAACGGACAGAAATTAAATGTAAAGAAATTTGAAGGAAACGCATGGGTACAGCTGGGTACCGCTAATTTTTCCAGTGGAAAAGTACAGCATGTCGCTATAGCAGTCACCCAATCCGGGCAGCCTTATGTAGTGGCCAGCCGTTTTGAAAACGATGATTTATTAAGAAATACAGTTTATAAATTTGATGCCGCTATCCAGGACTGGGTGACTTTTGGTGGAGATTTTATTTCTGCCGGAGAAGCAACATATAATGATCTGGCCATAGACAGGACGAATGGTTATTTGGTATTAGCCTATTCTGAAGACGTTACTAGGGTTAAAAGAATCCCACTAAATGGAATCCCGCCGGGCTGTACCAATACAGATCCGGGGAGCAATGCCGGAGATACGGGCTGCGTAACTTTTACCTACCAGGGACAGCCGGTCACTTATGCAACGGTAAGAGGTGGCGACGGAAACATCTGGCTGCAGCAAAACCTTGGAAGCTCTCAGGTTGCCTCTACAATGGGCGATGAGGCTTCATATGGAGATCTTTTCCAGTGGGGAAGATGGGATGATGGGCATCAGCTGAGAAATTCAGCTACGGCGGCACCCACCTCACCTAATTCACCGGATGGCCTAGGTGGTATAAATGCCTTTATCATAGGATCTCCTTCATGGTGGGATACCTTTGCTGCTACGGATCAATGGACAGCCTCCAACCCTGCCAATGTATCGAATGATGTTGGGGCAGACCCATGCAGAGCGGTTGGACCAGGATGGAAGATGCCTTCTCAGGCAGAATGGACCGGTATTGTTAATTCAGAGAATATTGCGAATCCCGGAACGGCTTACAACAGCCACTTAAAACTTCCGGCATCAGGCTTCAGAAGCTCTTCAAGCGGTGCCCTTACATTTGCCGGTCAGAGAGGGTATTTCTGGAGCTCAGATACATCTAACTCAGGAGGGAAATATTTATATATAGGCTCTACCATTGCGAACCCTTCTTCGGGCGCGATGAGAGGGCAGGGTTCTGCCGTAAGATGTATAAAAACAGCTTCCGCATTGGGAACATCCGATATCATCCGAAATACTGATGCCGTGGGAATTTATCCAAATCCTACGAATGGAATCCTTAATATCAAGGCAGATTCATTAATTGAAAGTGTAAATGTTATTAATATGGTTGGGCAAAAACTAAATAATGTACAGTATAACAACAACCAGATCAATATGAACGGACTTCCGAATGGAATTTATATTGTAGAATTAAAGTTAAAGAATGGACAGAGTTTTTCTAAAAAAATTATTAAAAACTAAGTCTTGGTACTTTTGATTGATCAGCAAAGGCTTTTTTAGGAAAGCCTTTTGTTGTGAAGATCCGGGGGTAATATATTTTAAAGCATAGTTCATTACAATTACTTTTATGGTAAAGGCTCATGAAATTTTTTCATGGGCTTTTTTTGTATTACATTTTCAACAAAAAATGAAGGAATTAAAAGAAAAATAAATCCTATATTCGATAAAAAAATAAAAATGAAGAAGTTTTATTCCCTTATCTATCTGTTTGTTGCAGCCTTTGTTTTTGGGCAGATCAACTACACGATTGCTCCGAATCCGTTCAATGAAACGGATGCTATTACTTTAACCGTTCCCGGAGATCAGATTGACGAAGCGGCCTGGGGAGTTACAAATAATGCAGTTTATATCTGGTCCTGGTCTTTTGATACCAATTATCAGAATAGCCAGGACTGTCCTACCAACGGCAGTTGGAATAACTCTAACGACCTGAATAAGCTCACATACAATTCAGGGACAGATACCTATTCCTTAACTTTTACTCCTACTGCTTTTTACGGGAGAACAGGAATCGGAAGGTTCGGGTTTCTATTAAAAGATAAAACGGGAGCTCACCAGACTTCACCCGATATATTTGTTAATGTCGGGATTTTAAATTTAAACCTAACCAATCCGGCGGCGAATAGCCTGACTACGGTTCCGGTTGGAAACTCAGTCAATATTACTGCGACAACCAATGTTGCCACAACCTTTCAGTTAAAAGCAAACGGAACAGTTGTCAATTCTACGTCTACTCCTTCACAATCATACAGTTATAGCTATACAGTAACTCAGGATGCCAATATGGAACTGACTGCAACAGATGTCAACTCAAACTCAAAGAATGCCACATTCATGCTGCAGGTCCCAAGAAATGTTGTTTCAGAAGCAATTCCAGGCTGGATGAGACAGGGAATTAATTATAACCCTACAGATAATACAAAAGTAGGTCTTGCGCTTTATGCCCCTCATAAAAGCTTTGTACATGTCATCGGAAGCTTTAATAACTGGACGGTGAATGACTCTTATTTAATGAAAAGAGATACTACCAATCCTGATCTTTACTGGATTGAACTGAACGGACTGACTCCGCAGCAGTTATATACTTTCCAGTACAGAACGAATGATTTGAAAAAAGTGGCAGATCCTTTCTCTCCACAGATCCTTTCCTCTTATGATGATCAGTGGATTTCGGCAACTACTTATCCAAATCTGCCTGCATTTCCAGCAGGCCAGGATTTTGAAGTTTCGATGTTTAAAACAGGTCAGGCGCCTTACAACTGGCAGGTGACCAATTTTCAGAGATCTGCCAAGGAAAATCTTGTGGTGTATGAATTACTGCTGAGAGATTTCACGCTGGAAAAAAACTGGCAGTCATTAATCAATAAGATAACGTATTTAAAGAACTTAAATATCAATGCTATTGAGCTTCTTCCTATTATGGAATTTGAAGGGAACCTTTCATGGGGTTACAATACTTCTTTTCATTATGCCCTGGACAAAGCTTACGGAACTCCTGAAAAATTCAAAGAATTTGTTGATCTGTGCCACCAGAATGGGATTGCAGTAATTCTGGATGTTGCTTTTAACCATGCAACAGGGCGTTCGCCATTAGTAAGACTCTGGAATATTGATCCGGATGGAGATGGTTTTGGAGATATTGCTGCCAATAATCCTTACTTCAATCAGGTACCCAAACATTCTTATAATGTGTTTAATGATTTCAACCATTCAAGTATAGCAACTAAATATTATGTTGAAAGGACTTTACAGCAATGGCTGACTGAATATAAAATTGATGGATTCCGTTGGGACCTTACAAAAGGATTTACCCAAAACTGCTCTGCCAATGATGAAGCCTGTACCAATGCTTACCAGCAGGACAGAGTAGATATTCTTAAATATTATGCTGATAAACAGTGGGGAATCGATCCGAATTCCTATATGATTTTTGAGCATTTGGGAACCGATGCGGAAGAACAACAGTGGGCTAATTATAGAATTGCGGAAGGAAAAGGAGTGATGCTTTGGAATAAACAGACTGAACCCTATAACCAAAACACAATGGGTTACAAGGAAAACAGCAGCTATGACAGAATGAATCACAGCCTTCACGGCTTTACCAATATGCATGCTGTAGGCTATGGTGAAAGCCATGATGAAGAAAGATTAATGTTTAAAAATCTTGCTTATGGAGCAGTAAATGGAAGTTACAATGTTAAAAACTTAAATACTGCATTAGAAAGAATGAAAACGTTCGGAGCTACTTTCTTCACTATTCCCGGTCCGAAAATGATCTGGCAGTTTGGAGAGCTGGGATATGATTTCAGTATCAACAGATGTACGGATGGTACCATCAATGATGGGTGTAGAATTGATGAAAAGCCAATTGCCTTTACTTTAGGATATGATATCAATCCGAACAGAAAAGCAGTGTATGATACCTGGGCTAAAATTATCAATATCAGAAATACCTATCCGGTTTTCAAATCAAAAACATATACTGTAGAATCCAATAACCTTACCAACGATCCTGAAGGATTGATTACCAGGATTTATGTGTATGACAATACAATACCAGGAGTGAAAAATGTAGTGGTTTTGGCGAACTATACCACGGCATCTCAGAATGTCGTTCCTTACTTTCCTTACACGGGACAGTGGCAGAACCTGATGGATAATTCTGTTTCTAACATCGCTTCTACAACAGCTCCTATTACCTTGCAGCCGGGAGAGTTCAGGATTTTTGGAAATTATGCCGGTGCACTGTCAGCATCTGATGTGAATGCAGCCAATAAACTCTCACTTCAGATTGCAGATAATCCCGTGAAAAACGGTGTGGCAAAATTAATATATCACAAAGCTAAAAACGGAGAGATTGTTATTTTTGACATGAGTGGTAAAAAAATGGATTCCATTCAATTAAATACCGAAAGCGGAACTTATGAATTGAAAACGAATTATCCTCCGGGAGCCTATTTGGTTCACGTGCGGTCTGAAACCGGTACTGCCATTCAGAAGATGATTATTAAATAAAAAAAAGAGGGACGATAAAACATTGTCCCTCTTTTTTATTGACAGCACAGAATATATAAATCTACTTTTGTCAATTAAAAATATTAGTCTACTTTTGCAGTAGATTTATCAAGAAAGGTGGAGGGATTTGGCCCTATGAAACCTTAGCAACCTGCACGGCTCTAAAAAGTGTAAAGGTGCTAATTCCAACCCGGTATGGGGAAGATGAGAAAAGTCAATATTCTGACAGCAATTCCATTTCTTGAAATCTTTTATGTCTGCGGATGAGGTCCGTAGAACTATTGTATCATTAATTTACGAGGACAAAGATGAAAAAATTAAGCCTGTCTGTTATACTCCTGGGAGCTGTTTTGGTGAACGCACAGGAGCAGGAAAAAGGAAATCAGATCGAAGATGTAATTATCGTAGGAAACAGAAATGCTAAAAGAACAAAACTGGAAACACCGGTTCCTGTAGATGTTATCAATATAGAAAAGCTGCAGAAATCTGCTCCGCAGACGACGGTTCAGGATCTGCTGAATTATGTGATTCCGTCATTTAATTCTGTAAGACAGTCGGCATCCGACGGGACAGAACATATTGATCCTGTTACCCTAAGAGGAATGGGGCCAGATCAGGTTTTGGTACTCATCAATGGAAAAAGAAGGCATACCACTTCATTGGTCAATTATCAGAATACCGTTGGAAATGGATCTGTAGGAACAGATCTCAGTACGATTCCGGTGATTGCTATAGACAGGATAGAAGTTCTGAGAGACGGAGCCGCCGCACAGTATGGTTCTGATGCCATTGCAGGAGTTGTCAATATTATTCTTAAAAAAGATATTGGAGCATCAGCATCGGCATCCTATGGAATTACAGGAAGAAATGATGGTGAAACCTATCAGGCCGGAATCAATTACGGATCTTCTCTTGGGAAAAAAGACAGCTATGTGAATCTTTCGCTGCAATTGAGCCACAGGGGAAAGACCACAAGAACCCAAAATCATGATCTGGATATTTTCGGAGACAATTTTGCCTATGAATTTGCCAATGATCCTATCGCAGCCAGAGCTGCGGATGACCAGATTATTAGAGAAAGAGGTCTCACCCGGAATGACTTTAATTTTCAGATCGGAGATGCCCAGATCAGACAGGCCCAATTGTTTTTTAATTCCGAATATCCTTTAAGTGAAAGCTTTAAGCTGTATTCTTTCGGAGGTTTCAGCATTAAAGAAGGAAAGGGCTTCGGATTCAGAAGGCTGCCCGGAGAAAAAGATAATGTGGTTTCTTCTATCTATCCAAATGGGTTTCAGGCCTCTTTAAACTCACAGGTTTACGACTTTTCTTATGCCGTTGGAGCAAAATATAATGTCAATAACTGGTTGCTTGACATTAGCAATACATTCGGAAGCAATACCTTCAATTATAATGTAGACCATACAAATAACGCATCTTTAGGAGCAAAATCTCCAACGAGCTTTTATGCAGGAGCACACAGCTTTCTTCAGAATACGGTGAATCTTGATGTTTCTAAAAATCTGAATCAGTTTAATATAGCATTTGGAGGAGAATTTCGTTTTGAACAGTATGAGATCAAACCGGGAGATGAAGCTTCTTACACCCGGTATGATATCAATGGAAATCCTGCAGTTCCCGGATCCACAGTGGAAGGAAATGGCGGTTCACAGTCATTTATTGGCTTTTCGCCGGACAATGCGCTAAAGAAATCCAGACATTCAACAGCAGTATATGCTGATGTTTCTTATGATATCGCTAAAAAACTGAATATAGATCTGGCAGGAAGATTTGAAAATTATTCAGATTTTGGAAATACGCTGAATGGAAAACTAGCCATGAGGTATGAATTTGTAAAAGATTATGCAGTACGGGCATCTGTGGGAACCGGTTTCAGGGCTCCATCACTTCAGCAGCAGTATTTTAATAATTCCTATGCCGATATCTCCACTTCAGGATTAGGAATTGTCACCAAAGGGATTTTCAGGAATGACAGTGACGCAGCCAGAGCGCTTGGATTTGATCAGTTAAAGCAGGAAACATCGGTCAATGCCAGTGCTGGATTTACCCTGAAGCCCGCCAGCAGACTTTTTATAACCGTTGACGGATATTGGATCAGGGTAAAAGACAGAATTGTGATCACCAGCAATATCGAAGATCCAAGACTGGCTCAGTATGATGTAGAAAGCGGAAGATTTTTTGCCAATGCCATAGATACAGAGACAAAAGGAGTGGATGTAGTCATTACCTACGATTGGAAATTGGGCGGAGGAAATTTAAATATCAATCTGGCGGGAAATTATACGGAAACTAAGATCACAGATTTCCATTTTCCCGAAAACTTAGTGCCTTCCCAGGATGAATTCTTCGGGCCGGACCAGATTAATATCATTGAAACACTTTCTCCTAAGACAAAAGCTTCATTAGGGTTGAATTATGCGATTGGAAAATTCAATTTCATGGTGAGAAATACGTATTTTGGTCAGGTCATAAGAGATGGGCATCCGTTTGGAAAGGTTCAGAAGTTCTCTCCTAAAGTGGTTACAGATGTGAGTGTAGGCTATGATATAACAAAAAATATAAATCTCACCATAGGAGCCAATAATGCTTTTGATGTGTTTCCGGATCTTCAGATCTATGAAAATTCATATTATGGAGTATTTAAATATGCACCGGTTCAGATGGGAACGCTGGGGAATTATTTCTTCGGAAGACTTAATTTTAATTTTTAACTGCTAAATGAGTACTGCTACACACCAGATCGGCTGGAAAACGGCTGCCGCCATCGTTGTCTCCAATATGATCGGGACAGGAATATTCACCACATTAGGCTTTCAGCTGTCTGATATTACCAATACCTACAGCATTTTCCTGTTGTGGATCATCGGCGGAATTCTCGCCCTGTTCGGAGCATTTTGCTATGCCGAGCTGGGATCCCATTTTAAAGGCAACGGGGGAGATTATATTTACCTTAAAGAAACCTATCATCCGATATTTGGTTATCTGGTCAGCTGGATCTCTCTGATTATTGGATTTTCGGCTCCTGTGGCTCTGGCGGCACTGGCAATGTCCAAATACCTGTCAGCGTTTAACTATACTTTTGGAAACGGTTTTGCCATAGGCTTCATCTTTCTTGTAGCAGCGAGCTTATCGTTCAGTCTCAAAACATCAAGCAGGTTTCATAATTTTTTCACCTTTATCAAAATCGCTTTTATTATTGTTCTGGTGATTCTTGGCGTTGTGCTTTCAGGATCTGAGGCAGGAAACAGTCTGAAATTTACTGACAGCTGGCAGAATGAGATCATGCTCCCGGCTTTTGCAACATCTCTGGTGTTTGTCACCTATTCCTATACCGGCTGGAATTCTGCATCTTATATTGCAGGAGAAATAAAGGACGTTCAGAGAAACCTTCCTAAAGCTTTAATTGTGGGAACTGTTTTTGTCACAGTAAGTTATCTGCTCGTCAATTTTATCATGCTGAAACATGCGCCCGTAAGCCAACTGGCCGGAAAAGAAGATGTGATGGGAGAAGCTGCAGGGAATATGTTGGGCACCGGTTTTGGAAAAATCGTCAATGTTTTTATTGCCTTACAGCTTATTGCTACGATCAGTGGCTATTTGTGGGTGGGCTCAAGGCTTACACAGGCTTTTGCAAAAGAAAATCATTTGTGGAGATCACTTGCTGTCAATAACAAAAAAGGAATTCCGGTAAAAGCGATCTTTGTACATGCTGTGATAGCTTCAGTGATCATCCTGACAGGAAGCTTTAAAGAGATCTTTGTATATACGGCTTTTATTCTTCAGCTGTTTGCCAGTCTTTCCATTTCAACTGTTTTCTTTCTTAAAAAAGATCAGCGGAAGATATTTAAATCCAATATTTTTTACATCTTCCCGGCAGTCTTTCTGCTTTTCAGTCTATATATTCTTTATTTTACACTCGTCCATAATCCCAAAGAAAGTATTACAGGGCTTGGAATTGTAGCCTTTGGGCTGGTTTTATATGTAATTGACAGGAAATTTTTTAAAAAACCATAATAAAGAAAATATTCTGTTCGTTCTAAAAACTCCATAAACCTTAATGTTTCAAAAAATTATGTGAATCGGGCAGGCTAAAGGAATTTTAATTTGAATTAATAAATTCTTATCTTTGCACTCTCAAAAATTGCAGAATGTCTAAATCATTAATTCCAAAACTAGAAGCTATTAAACAAAGATATAATGAGGTTGCCGACCTTATTATACAGCCTGATATCATTTCAGATCAAAAAAAATATTCTTCTTTGAACAAAGAATACAGTGATTTAGGAAAGATTGTAAGAGTGTACGACCAGTATAAAGGTGCCCTGGATGCCATTGAAGAATCTGATGAAATCATCGCTGACGGATCAGACAGAGACCTTGTAGATCTTGCCAAAGAGGAAAAACTGGAAGCACAGGCTAAAATTCCAGGCTTAGAAGAAGAATTAAAAGTTCTGCTGATTCCTAAAGACCCGGCCGATGATAAAAATATCATTGTAGAATTACGTGCCGGAACAGGAGGAGATGAAGCGGCTATTTTTGTGGAAGATATCTACAGAATGTATAGCATGTACTTCAAGACAAAAGGATGGAAACATGAAGTAACGGATTCCAATGAAGCGGCAAAAGGATACAAAGAACTGATCATGAAAGTGGAAGGGGAAGGTGTTTACGGAATCATGAAGTTCGAATCCGGAGTTCACCGTGTACAGCGTGTTCCTGAAACAGAATCTCAGGGAAGAGTTCATACATCTGCGATCACAATTGCCGTGCTGCCGGAAGCTGAAGAAGTAGATTTTGAACTGAATCCTGCAGATATTGAAATGCAGACATCCCGTTCAGGAGGTGCCGGTGGACAGAACGTTAACAAGGTGGAAACCAAAGTACAGCTGACCCATAAACCTTCAGGTATGGTGGTTGTTTGTCAACAGGCGCGTTCTCAGCTGGCTAACCGTGAACTGGCAATGGAAATGCTAAGAACCAAACTATACGATATCGAATTACAGAAAGTTCAGGGCGATATTGCAGCACAACGTAAATCAATGGTTTCTACAGGTGACCGTTCCGCAAAGATCAAAACTTACAATTACCCTCAGGGAAGGGTAACAGATCATAGAATCAATAAATCTATGTATAATCTCGATGCTTACATGAATGGAGATATTTCTGAAATGATAGACGCTGTCATCATGGCGGAAAATGCAGAGAAGATGAAAGGAGAAGAAGAAAATTATTAAAAATAAATTATAAAAATCAGGCTCTTGAAATTCAGGAGCTTTTTTTTGCTGTATATTCATCCTTGCAAATCCAATGAATTAAAACAAATAGTATGAACAATTTTAAGATCGTTATATTCATGATGCTGGCAGTATTAAGTCAAAACCTGCAGGCTCAGACAGAAGTGAAGAAACCTTCGGAAGTCTTTGAAATGTACTTCGGAACTTTCGTTAAAAATGATGACGCTGCACTTTCTAAGCTGAATGATTATTTAAGGCCTACTGTAGAAGGAGAAAATGCCTATCAGGTAGATTTTAAAACCGTTTCCAGGGAAATGATGAAAGAAAGCACCGACAACTTTTTATCTGCTTTTTCCAAAACTACGGCAGATGCCTGCAGAAAAGAAGCTGAAGATTATTTCACGGCTATGATGGAAAATTTTAAAAATGGAAAACTTTCCGTTAAAGAAGTGAAAGTTATCCAGAATGAATATAGAGAAGAACAGAAAATTGCTAAGATTAATTATTCAGTAAGTTTCAAAGTTCCGGCTAAATTTTCTGATATTCCAACAGGAGATATCAAAGACGTTAAGCCTGAAGACCTTAAGAAATATCTGGTTCAAGGCTTACAGGATTTTAAAAATGCAGATAAAACCGTAGTAACAGAACAGGAGTTCAGTTTATACGAACTTAACGAAGGAGGAAAAACATACTACTGGAACGGCAGTCCTGATGAAATTGTTTCAGGATTGACGGATTTTTATTTTGAAAGCTTCGGATCTAAATAATGATCCTTAAAAATATTAATTAAGCTCTGGTTTCAGGGCTTTTTTTATTTCACATACTTTACGTATTTTTGAGAAAACCCTTGATTATGAATTTTAAGCCTATGTTATTAACCGCTGGAGTTTTGTTTTCAGCAACTTTTTATTCTCAAAAAATGAATTATCCTAAAGCAGTAAAAGGAAATCAGACAGATACCTATTTTGGTAACGCTGTCGCAGACCCTTTCAGAGATCTGGAAAATGATTCTGATGCGACAAAGAAATGGGTAGATGATGAAGTATCCTACAGCCAGAATTATCTTTCAAAGATCCCGTTCAGAAATAAAATCAAGGAGCAGCTGACAGAGATCTGGAACTATGAGAAAATTTCAGCCCCTTTCAAAGAAGGAGACTATACCTACTATTATAAAAATGATGGCCTTCAGGCACAATCTATTCTATACAGAACAAACAATAAGACTAAAGCCACGGAAATATTCCTGGATCCTAATAAATTTTCAGAAAAAGGAACCACTTCATTATCCAATCTGTCATTCAACAAAAAAGGCAACCTGGCAGCATACTCCATTTCTGAAGGAGGAAGTGACTGGAATAAGATTATTATCATAGACGCCATTACCAAAAAACAGATTGATGAAACCTTGGTAGATGTAAAATTCAGCGGAATTTCATGGCAGGGTGATGACGGTTTCTACTATTCAAGCTATGATAAACCAAAAGAGGGAACAGTACTTTCCGGAATGACCGATAAACATAAGGTGTATTTCCATAAATTAGGAACGAAGCAGTCTGAAGACCAGCTGATTTTCGGAGGAGATAAAACTCCCCGAAGATATCTTGGAGCCGGAGTTTCCGAAGACCAAAGATATCTCATTATTTCTGCAGCCAATGCAACCAATGGAAACGAATTGTACATCAAGGATTTAAAGAAAGGCGGCGATTTTGTGCAGATCAATAAAGGATTTGATATTAATGTGAACATTGTGGATACCCAGGGAGACGATCTTTTTATCTTTACCGATAAAGATGCTCCGAATATGCGTCTTGTAAAAACCAGCATCACCAATCCTTCACCTGAAACCTGGAAAGACGTTATTCCGCAGACGGAAAATGTTCTAGGAATCTCTACAGGAGGCGGATACTTCTTTGCAACCTATATGATTGATGCTATTGATCAGGTAAAACAGTTTGATAAAACAGGGAAGCTGATCAGAGAAATTCAACTTCCCGGAAAAGGAAATATAAGTGGTTTTGGAGGTAAAGAAGAGGAAAAAGAGCTTTATTTCTCTTTCAGCAATTATATTACACCGGGAACTACATATAAACTTAATGCAGATTCCGGTAAATCAGAAGTGTATCAGAAGCCGAAAGTGAAGTTCAAACCTGAAGATTACGTTTCAGAACAGGTATTCTATACCTCAAAAGACGGAACCAAAATTCCTATGATGATCAATTATAAAAAAGGAACAAAACTTGACGGTAAAAATCCAACAATTCTATATTCTTACGGAGGCTTCAACATCAGCCTTCAGCCTTCATTCTCTGTAGTCAATGCGATCTGGATGGAAAACGGAGGCATCTATGCAGTCCCGAATATCCGTGGTGGTGGTGAATATGGTAAAAAGTGGCATGATGCAGGAACAAAAACACAGAAGAAGAATGTTTTTGAAGACTTCATTGCAGCAGGAGAATACTTACAGAGCAAAGGTTACACTTCAAAAGAATATATGGCATTATCCGGAAGATCAAACGGAGGGCTGCTTGTAGGGGCAACAATGACCATGCGCCCTGATCTTGCAAAAGTAGCTTTCCCGGGAGTAGGAGTTCTGGATATGCTGAGATACAATAAGTTCACAGCAGGAGCAGGCTGGTCTTATGACTACGGAACTGCAGAAGACAGCAAGGAGATGTTTGAATATCTTAAATCTTATTCTCCGGTGCATAATGTGAAAAAAGGAACTTGTTATCCTTCTACAATGATCATTACAAGTGATCATGATGACAGAGTGGTTCCGGCACACTCTTTCAAGTTCGGAGCAGAACTTCAGGAAAAGCAGAGTTGTAAAAACCCAATTTTATTAAGAATTGAGAAAAATGCAGGTCATGGTGCCGGAAGAGCAACCGATCAGGTGATCAGCGAAAATGCGGATCTTATTTCTTTTGCCTTATATGAAATGGGAATAAATAAATAATCCGTTATTAGTAAAAAAATAAAAAAATGGCTTATTTAATTGAAATTAGCCATTTTTTTTAAGGCTGTTATGCGGTAAATTGTTATTTTTGCTTTGGATATTTAAAATTTATTAATTCTATTATTATAGATCGTTATGAAAAAAAGAATTTTACTAGTTTGTGCATTGGCGGGTAGTTTAGCCAGCTTAAATGCACAGAGGTGGGTGCCTGCCACACAAAAAACTTCTGAAATAAGAAAAGAAGTTGAAGTTCAATACTCTTACAAAGTGGATCTTGCTTCGCTTAGAAACATTCTAAAAGATGCAGTAGAAACAGGTAAGGATGCAAAGCCGGTTATTGTTTCTCTTCCTACGGCTGAAGGAAAAATTGAGAAGTTTGCAGTATACAGCAATCCTGTGATGGAAAAATCTATGGCGGAAAGATACCAGCTGGGATCATACGTAGGGGTAGGGGTTGATGACCCTTCCAAATATGTGAGATTCAGTACTGCTCCCACAGAAATGCAGTCCATGATTATCAAGGATGGCAAATTCCAGTTCATTGAGCCTATCACTACAGACAAACAGACTTATGGAGTGTTCTATAAGACAAAAAGAACGGCAAGTGATAATGGATTCGAATGTACTACGGAAGAAAAAGATATTAAAGATATCAAATTACTGGAAGCTAACGGAAAAAAAAACCTTTCTAATGTAGGAATTACAAACAGGCCAGCAATTACAAAATACAGAACATATAGGCTGGCATTATCTGTAACCGGGGAATATACTCAGGTGGCTGGTGGAACTGTTCCAAACGCAGTTACCAGAATGAATAATACAATGACTCGTGTAAACGGGGTTTTTGAAAAAGATTTTGGAATACAATTAATAATTCAGGATCTTCCCGCTATCATTTATACGGATGCAGCTACAGACCCATATACTGGGAATTTAAATTTACAATTGCAGCAAACACTAACATCTGTAGTTGGGAACACTAACTATGATATCGGACATGTATTTAATGCTGCAGGAGGAAATGGAAATGCTGGAGGGATAGGTATTATTTGTACCAATCCGGCAAATAATAATTCTTTGGCAAAAGGTTCAGCTTTTACACAAAACACAAATCCAACAGGAGATTTGTTTGACATTGACTACGTAGCTCACGAAATGGGACACCAGCTTGGTGGAAACCACACATTCTCCCATTCATCTGAAAATTCAGGAGTCAATATAGAACCGGGCGGGGGAACTACCATCATGGCATATGCGGGAATTACAGGAGATAATGTACAGCTTAATTCCGATGCTTACTTCCATTATTCATCAATCAATCAGATTCTTAATACTCTGGATGCTAAGACCACTTGTGGGGTTTCAGAAAATATTACAACCAATACTGCACCTACTATTTCACCTCTTACGCCAAGAACTATTCCCAAAGGAACAGCTTACTATCTTGATGCATCCGCAACAGATGCACAGAGCGATCCGTTTACCTACACGTGGGAGCAATATGACAGTGTGGGAGCAAGCAACACCATTTCCGGAGACAGCGGTTGGGGATACAACACCGAAGGAAGTATTGCAAGATCATATTTCGGAACAGTAGGAGGAAGAAGATATTTCCCAAGTTTTACTACAGTAATGGACGGGAAACTTACTGATAAGGCAAATTGGGAAACCGTGTCTTATATTCCAAGATTATTAAAATACGCTGTAACATTGAGGGATGCAAACCCTGTAAGACCAATGGTTTCTTCTTTGGAAACTACAGTAACGGTAGGAAACGATGGACCATTTAAATTTAGTGGGCTTACCACTGCTTCAGTCTTGTATAATAATGCATCAAACACCATTCAATGGGATCCAGCCAATACAACAGCTGCTCCTTATAATGTAGCGAATGTAAAAATAGATTATACCGCTGATAACGGCGTTACATGGACCGATCTGGCAGCTTCAGTACCAAATAGTGGGAGCTATATAGCTCAGATGCCTGCAAGTTTAACAGGAGCTGTTAAATTAAGAATATCTGCATTGGGTAATATATTTTATGCGGTATCTCCGGCAATAACTGTCGGGACAGCGCCGACATCAACTTCAGCTGCGCCAACAGGAGTTTCCGCAATAGATTCTGAGATATTCAAAACTACGGCAAGAGTATCCTGGAACAGCGTGCCGGGAGCAGCTACTTATTCTGTAAATTATAGAAAAGCAGGAACTACAAACTGGTCCAATACAACAAGTACAGTGAATTCTGTAGCTTTGACAGGTTTGGAAGATGAAACAAACTTTGAAGTACAGGTGGCGGCTGTAGTAAACAGCGTGCCTGGAGCTTTCTCAACGAATTATACCTTCAAAACAAAAGGATTAAAAACAGGAATAGATTACTGTTTACTAAACACAGGTATCAACCAGTTGGGAACTATTGCCCGTGTTCAGCTTTCCAATGTTAACTATCAAGACGGAACTTTCAGATCATACAAAGATGTAAGTGAAAATGCAGCACAGGTTGTCAACCTTACAAAAGGAACTCAATACACTATTTCCGTATTGGCAGGAAGTTCTTCCGGTTATGGTCAGTATCCGTTTACTGTAAATGCCTGGATCGACTACAACAGAAATGGTATTTTTGAAGCCACTGAAAAAGTAATGACCTCCAATTCTGTAGCTGGAACAAGAATAGAAACAGCAAGTTTCACTGTTCCGACAACAGCTTACAGTGGTGATAAATTATTGAGAATGAGAGTGGCCGGAAATTTCAACGGAGCCTTGGCCAATGCTTGTGGAAATACCAACCAGGCAGGAAGTGTAATGGATCTTTCAGTGAAAATTACTAGTGGATTAGCGGTAAATGATGTGAACAATCCAAAAAGTTCAGAAGTTTCTATTTATCCAAACCCTGCAGATACTTTCGTGGAAGTTAAGAACCTGAAAGGGAAAGCAGATTACAGCATTTTCAGTGCAGACGGAAGATTAGTTCAGCAAGGCCAGACTGATGGTAACAACAGAATTAATGTTGCATCACTGATCAAAGGAATGTATGTGATCACTCTTAAAGATGACAAAAACACGTACAATACTAAACTTATCAAAAAATAATAAGTAAGTATATCCATAACTGAGGCCGGGCATTTGTCCGGCCTTTTTTATAGCTTAAAAATCACATCAACTGTACGTTAACATAAGTTTCATGTTTCGCTCAAAAAAATTAACTTTACGCAGACAAAAATTATTGGAATGCGAAAGACAATTTCTGTGAAAACTCCGGATTTTAATATAGAGCCTCAGCAAAGAGAGATCTATAATTTTGAAAAAGACGGATTAGAGTTAAAATCATCTTACACCTCAGAAGATGTTAAAAATAAATCTTTAACACAGACTTCTCCGGGAACTGCACCCTATCTCAGAGGCCCGTATTCCACTATGTACGTACAAAAGCCCTGGACGGTAAGACAATATGCAGGTTTCTCTACCGCAGAAGAATCCAATGCGTTTTACAGACGAAACCTTGCAGCAGGACAGAAAGGATTATCCGTTGCCTTTGATCTGGCAACACACAGAGGATATGATTCCGATCATTCAAGAGTCGTTGGAGATGTCGGAAAAGCCGGAGTAGCGATCGATTCTGTGGAAGATATGAAGATTCTTTTCAACGAAATTCCATTAGATCAGATCTCGGTGTCCATGACGATGAACGGAGCTGTACTTCCTATTTTGTCTTTCTATATTGTGGCTGCCGAAGAACAGGGCGTGAAGCAGGAATTACTTTCAGGAACCATTCAGAACGATATTCTGAAAGAATTCATGGTAAGAAATACGTACATCTATCCGCCGGCACCTTCCATGAAGATCATTGCAGATATTTTTGAATATACTGCTCAGAATATTCCAAAATTCAACTCTATTTCCATTTCAGGATACCACATGCAGGAAGCGGGTGCCACTCCGGTACTGGAAATGGCTTACACGCTGGCAGATGGTCTCGAATATGTAAGAACAGGGATTAAAGCCGGAATGATTGTAGATGATTTTGCCCCGAGACTTTCATTTTTCTGGGCAATAGGAATGAACCACTTCATGGAAATTGCAAAAATGCGTGCTGCAAGATATATCTGGGCTACCCTTTTAAAACAGTTCAATCCACAAAACGCAAAATCCTTAGCATTAAGAACCCATTCACAGACTTCCGGTTGGTCGCTTACAGAGCAGGAACCTTTTAATAATATTACAAGAACCGCCATTGAAGCCCTATCTTCAGCTTTAGGCGGAACCCAGTCGCTGCATACCAACGCACTGGATGAGGCCATTGCCCTTCCTACAGATTATTCAGCGAAAATTGCAAGAAATACGCAGATTATCCTTCAGCAGGAAAGCGGTATCTGTGATGTTGTAGATCCTATGGGTGGAAGCAATCTTGTGGAGAGCCTTACCCAGCAGATGATTGAAGAAGCAATGAAATACATCGATGAGGTAGAGCAGGAAGGAGGAATGACAAAAGCCATTGAAGCCGGAATCCCAAAAATGAGGATTGAAGAAGCAGCCGCTAAAAAACAGGCTAAAATCGACAGTGGTGAAGAATTTATCATTGGAGTAAATTCATTCAGAACATCCTTAAAACAGGACGGGATAGAAATTCTGGATATTGATAATACCGAAGTCCGCAGAAAGCAGATCGAAAGACTCGAAAAAATAAAAACAGAAAGAAACCCTGAAGCCGTTACAGAAATCCTGAATGATATCCGTGAAAGCGCAAAGACAGGAAAAGGAAATCTTCTGGCATTATGTATAGAAGCAGCAAGAAGAAGAGTGACCCTTGGTGAAATGAGTGACGCCATGGAAGAAACTTTCGGAAGATATAAAGCCAATATCAGAACAATCTCTGGAGTATATGCTATGAATGCAGGGAAAAACGAATATTTTGAAAAAGCTCTTCAACTGACTCAGAAATTTGAAGAGGAAGAAGGCCGCCGCCCAAGACTGATGGTTGCTAAAATGGGACAGGACGGTCACGACAGAGGAGCCAAGGTAGTCGCTACCGCATTCGCTGATATGGGATTTGATGTGGATGTAGCCCCATTGTTCCAGACTCCCGAGGAAGTAGCAAAGCAGGCCGTAGAAAATGATATACACATTCTTGGTGTTTCCTCTTTGGCAGCCGGGCACAAAACCCTCGTTCCACAGGTGGTGGAAGAGCTTAAAAAACTGGGGGCAGATGATGTTACCATTGTGGTAGGAGGAGTTATCCCCCAGCAGGATTACGAATTCCTGTATGCCAACGGAGCCGATTTTATCTTTGGCCCGGGAACCAATCTTCCGAAATGTGCGGTAGAAATCTTAAATAAATTTTTAAATTAACATTTTTTATAGAATTACTGCATAGCTTTTGTATAGTTTAAGTGAAAAATTTCATTATGGCTTATACAGTAGTTTCAGTATTTCCGGTGACTGTAGATACAGAGGAAATTAAAAAGAATTTAAAAGAAAAAGGTTTTGATGAAGCAAATATTATTGTTTCAAAATCTAGAGTAGAAAGCGGATTGTCGACTGATCATTATCAGGAGGATGAACAAACAAAAAGTTTTTTTGAATACGTTTTTGCCCACGATGCAGAAATGCTTGATGCTTACCGTAAACACAGTATTGGCAGAAGCAATGTTATTGTGTATGCAGATGACCTGCAGCAGGCTAAAACGGCCAAAACAGTTTTAAATGAACACGGCGCACTCGAAGTTTACCGCAAACCGTCAGAAGCCCGGGACAGTATTCCTGAAGGAATGTCGGAACAGGAATATAACGGAATCATTGCCAAAGCAAGGCATAATATTTATTTTCTTGGATCAGAAAGAGTCTATCATTCCAATGAAGTTAAAGGAATGGACGACGAGATGGACAGCTTAGGATCAAAAGATTAATCTCCCCAATAAAGCAAAGCCTGGATATAAAATTATTCAGGTTTTTTTTGTTTAAAAATTTGAATATTCAGAAAAATTAATATATTTGCACCTGAAAATCAAGTTTAACCCATTAAAAAACAACGAAGCAATGTTCAAAACGAATCAAAATTCTTCAGCTGGAGTACCGCTTATGGTGGTAAGGCTTCGTGGTTTGGTATACTCTTAGAATAATAGTACAACGAAATATCAAAACCCGGAGTCGTAAAGATTTCGGGTTTTTTATTGCGCAATATTTAAAACTCCAGTTTCCCCGAAATTTTTTAGTGTCATTAAAGACAAAATAGCACGAGGCATGCCCTTAAAACTGTTACTGTCTATTATTAATCCATCCAACTAATATTTTAGTTGATTAAGGTGGTATGAGATCAAAAGCAATTTTCTACTATCTCATATCAGACTTCTGTTACAATGGAAAATGATAACCTCCTGCTTTCACGCATTAGAAATGTAAGAAGCAGAAAAAGAACAATTAGAAAAGATGTAGAAAAGCAGATAAGAAAAAAATATCGACGTAGTGATGAACTTTGGGATATCAGAAGAAATACGCCATGGATTCCTTTGGATAAACCTTATCAAAAAGGATTTGTAAGATTCTTTGCGCTAAGGGATGATGTAAAGAGATCTAAAGACGGAGATTTCTTTGAAGAAATTTTGAAGAAAATCAATACTTACATGTATTCTGAAAGCCGCCAGTTTTTGAAAAAGAAAAGAAAATTGGGTCGAAGAATATATGTGGAAAGAGTTCAGAAGCTCAAACGGATCTCTTCATATTCCTGGAATGATCCAAAGTTTGGTCTTACACCAAGAGAGAGACAGTATTTTTTGAAACAGGAAGAATATTGTTCTGCCCGGAAGACTTATGTGCCTTACTACGAATTTACCGAATCCTGGAGATTTACCCTGCGCACAAGACCGAATATGATTACCCATTATAAACCTGTAAACTTTGAGTTAGAAAAAGAATGTGCAGAACTGGGAGATTATTTAGGACAACATAAAATTGTAGGGATTATCCACAAAACAATTTATGGTAAATCATACTCATGGAAAAGGAAAAGAGATGACATCGTACTTATCACAAGCAGGAAATATGTTACCTGCACAATGTCTGCAACAGAGATTGCAGAAAGCTTACAGGACGTATAAGTCCAACTGTTATTTAAAAACAAAAACAATGGGAAATTTAAAACTAAAAGGAAAAGATATATTAAAACTCGGGTATCCGAATAATCAAAGCGTTAATGTGGCTTTGGAAGTCATGAAAAGAAATTTTGCAACGAAGAATATTCACCATGTAAAGTCTATTTTGAAAGAAATCCTTCTCAATCCGGAAAATTTTGAAAAGGACCTGACTTTCGGCCAGATTGCAGAATCGCTGCTTTCATCCAGAAAAACAGAAAAAAGAATGCTCAATACACAGCGTGCCTCCTTTCAGATCTTTGGAAACAATATCTCCGAGGAAGCAAAAAACCAACTGTATACGGCTTTAAAACTGCCCATTTCAACGCAGGGAGCTTTAATGCCCGACGCACACAGCGGTTACGGGCTTCCGATAGGTGGTGTTCTGGCTGTAGAAAACGCGGTTATTCCCTATGGAGTAGGGATGGATATCGGCTGCAGAATGAGCCTCAGCATTCTGGACACACCCGTTTCATATCTTGACGGAGCAAGAGATAAATACGAAAAAGCTCTTGCCGAACACACCAAATTCGGGATGTACGAAACGCATAAATCTCATATTGATCATGAAATCTTTGAGCGGGATACTTTTGATATGATTCCGGTCTTGAGGAGATTAAAAGGAAAAGCCATTAAACAAATGGGTTCTTCAGGCGGAGGAAATCATTTTGTGGAATTCGGAGAAGTGGAGATCACGGAAGAAGATGACCAGATTGGTCTTCCGAAAGGAAAATATCTGGGAATTTTATCTCACAGCGGTTCCAGAGGCTTAGGAGCAGAAATTGCACAATACTACTCAAGAGTTGCTGCAGATCAGTGTCCGCTGCCGAAAGAAGCTCAGCAGTTTGCCTGGCTGGATCTGAATACCCATCTCGGTCTGGAATACTGGACGGCAATGAATCTTGCCGGAGATTACGCTTCTGCCTGCCACGATGATATCCACAGAAGATTGATAAAAGCTGTTGGCGGAAGAGTAAAAGCAAGAATTGAGAACCATCACAATTTTGCATGGAAAGAAGTTCATAACGGAAAAGAGGTGATTGTTCACAGAAAAGGTGCAACACCTGCCAACGTAGATGAACTGGGGATGATTCCCGGATCCATGACGGCAAAAGGTTTTATCGTCCGTGGAAAAGGAAATCCTGATTCTTTGAACTCAGCATCACACGGAGCCGGAAGAGCCCATTCGAGAGGAGAGTGCAGAAGTCTTTTTACTCAGAATGACATCAAAAAAGAACTGACGCTGAAGAAAGTCACTCTGATGGGCGGGAATACAGAAGAAGCGCCAATGGCTTATAAAGATATTCACGAAGTAATGAATGCACAGAGCGAATTGGTAGACATTCTCGGAACATTTCAACCGCGAATTGTGAGAATGGATAAGTAAGTTGTTGGTTTATAGTTATCAGTTGAGAGAATTTTACTATTAGTTATAAAACCTGCAGTATTCCAACCTTATAGGTTTTCAAAACCTATAAGGTTTAAAAAAAAAATAATAATAAGGTTGGTGTTTATAGTTGGCAGATCAAAAAAATTGTACTGTCAATTATAAACCATCAACTCTCAACAAAAAACAAAAAATGGGAGCACCTCATAACATAAAAAGATACGGAGAAGTCTGGCCGGAATTCAGAATCCTGCACGGACTTGAAATTTTGAATAAATTAAAGCATAAAGTCATCATATCAGGAGGCTGGGCCTGGCATTTCATGTCAGAAACAGGACATACGGAATACAAACATGCACACGACCACAAAGATATTGATGTTTTTGTAATAAAAGAAAATGCAGCAGAAGCGGTAATGATTCTTCAGCAGGAAGGTTTTCAGAAAGTATGGACTCGGTATGATCATCTTCAGAGTACAGAAAACTTCCGCAGGTATGAGAAAACAGCAGAACTGGAAAATGGTAAATCTCACAGAATTACCATAGATTTCTTTGAAAGGAATGATCTGGAAACTATTGAGATCAATGGTTTTACAGTAGTGAAACCTGAACTTTTACTGACTTTTTACAGAAACATTCATTCCAGCGATAAATGCTGGGCTGTAATGGCTGCTAAAGAATTATTGAACAAAGGAATTGATCCTGTTGGTCATCCGAAATTAAGTGAAATCCCTAAAGTATAGTTAAATGGAAAAACTTATACAGATAACCTCAGGAAGAGGACCTTTAGAATGCCAGTGGGTAACTGCCAAAGTTCTGAAGGTTTTCCTTGAGGAAATTAAAAACAATACAATAGAGTATGAAATCATTCACCGCGAAAACGGAGATGAAAATCTGACTTTGAAATCTGTAACCATCCTTTTAAAAGCAAAAGAACTGAATACATTTTTAAAAACATGGTTAGGAAGCATATGCTGGACAGGGAAAAGTACATTCAGGAAGCTTCATAAAAGGAGCAACTGGTTTATTGGTGTTTTCGAGCTGGAAGGCCTGGAGAAAATCAATTTCAATGAAAAAGATATTCAGTTCCAGACTACAAGAAGCCAGGGAAGCGGCGGACAAAATGTGAATAAAGTAAACACGGCCGTCCGTGCCACTCATCTGCCAACCGGAGAAAGTGTATGTGCACAGGATTCCCGGTCACAGCTGGAAAATAAAAAGCTGGCTATTATGCGGCTGAAAGAAAAAGTAACCGGATTGTATATCAGACAGCTTGAAAAGAGAATGCAGGATACCTGGAACAATCATCTGCAGGTGCAGAGAGGAAATCCGGTCCGTACATTTTCCGGAACAGACTTTAAAAAGAACCATCAGGATAAATCATTTAAGAAACAGAGAAATATCCTGAAAAAAGAATTAAAAAACGATAAAAATGACCTTAACTAAAAGTAAATATTATTTTGAAGCACTGGATAATTGCAGACAGTCTTTGCTTAGTTGGAAAAATGTACAGCAATAAGGTTTATAGGAGTATCAGCGAGCTCTTGAAGACCGGAAGATTCATTAATATTAAAAATTTACATGAGTTTGAAAGAAAAAGGGGACCAATAAGTCTCCTTTTTTTGATGAAAAATATTGTTTTGAGAAAGATTGATGAAAAAATATCTCTTCGTTAAGTGAAATTTATGAAACGAAAATTTAAAATAGATAAATAAAAATAATCAGAATAGGGGTGAAATAAAATATTTAGGGGCTTTTTTAAGTTTAATAATTTTCATAATTATTTAGTTTTTAGTAGTTTATATATTTACTATGAATTTAAAGAAAATTATAAATGAAAAAGAAAAATTATTTATTACCGTTTTCTGTCGCTGTGTTTTTTGCTTTTGAAAATGTTTGTGCACAAAGTTCCAAAGAATTTATTCAGGAATATTATAACAAGAACGGCCAAATAGAGCAAAAAAATACTGCTGAAAATAAATCAGGATTTATTATCTTAAATGAAAATATTTCCAAAAGTTTGAGAGCCAGCATTGTAGATGTTCAGCAAACCTATAAGGGCCTCAGAGTTTACGATGCTTTAGGAAAAGTTATTATTCGGGGAAATAAGATTATTTCTGAGAAAAATGAATTTAAAAGGAATATTGTTGTTGACGACCATAAAAATGTCACTGCAAAATTTCCGGAAGATCTTATCAGGAGTAATCTCGGCCTGAAAGATATTACTGAAATAAGTTACTCGTCTGATGTCTATTTTGAGAATAATGGAGCCTACGTGCTTTCAAAAGAATTATTTATTTCTGACAAAAACTCTCCTGATGTTTGGCATGTAATAGCAGACGCAGTCACCGGTGAAATACTCACTAAAGATAATATGACAGTCAGCTGTAGTTTTGAGGATAATGGTCACGACGATAAACGTTCTCAAGAACCGGCGATGTCCCACATGGCATATATGTCTAGTGAAAAAGAGGAAAAGATAAATACACTCGGGAAATTAGCACCGGACAATGCATCTTATCATGTGTTTCCATTACCGGTAGAAGCTCCTACATTTGGACCTCGTTCTATCATCAGTAACCCTTGGGATCTGGTAGCCTCTCCTGAAGGCTGGCATTCCAATGGAACAAACAGCTATACCATAACAAGGGGAAATAACGTTTACGCCTATTCCGATCAGAGTGATACCAATGCACCGGGATATTCTCCGGATGGTGGAAGTTCCCGTACCTTCGATTTTCCTTTTGCCGATGGGAGATATGATAATCCTTTTACCTATAAAGAGGCCGCCATCACGAATTTATTCTACATGAATAATAAACTACATGATATCTTCTATAAATTTGGCTTTACAGAATCAGCAAGAAACTTTCAAACCAATAACTTCGGTAAGGGGGGAATAGAAGGTGATGCGGTAAATGCAGAAGCTTTTGACGGAGGCGGTCTGAATAATGCTAATTTTAGTTCCGGTTATGAAAAGATTGTTAATGGGCAGGCTCAGGTGCGGGCTCCTAGAATGCAGATGTATCTTTATAAAAGAGAACAAACGGATGCAGATCCAATTGTAAGATATCAATATAATTCTCCTGCTTTCATTGTAAACAGGCCAAAAGTACAAACTGAAGGAGCTTCATTTGGTTCCCTCTACGGTCCGCCGGTGACGGGAGACCTTGCTGTTCCTGTACCTGCTGATGCATGTACAGTTCCTACTCTTGGAAGCCTTACCAATAAAATTGCCTTAGTTAAAGGGATTACTACAGCTTCTTGTGATTCCAGTCTTAAAGTGCTGAACGCTCAAAAGGCGGGAGCTGTTGGTGTAATTATGTATAGGCCTAGTTCCGATACACCTTCAGCTATGTCCACAGGGGACTATGGAGATCAGATCACTATTCCTGCCATTAATATTGGAAAGACAGAAGGTTTGTTCCTTGTTGGTGAGCTTGGTAACGGCAATACTATTAATGCAACTCTGAATTTTGATTATAACGGTTTCAGGAATGCCTGCTTCAATAACGGTACGATTGCTCATGAGTATGGACATGGTGTGTCAAATCGCCTGACAGGACAAGGATATAGCTGTCTTTCCTCTAGCAATAGTATAGAACAGATGGGAGAAGGATGGTCAGATTATTTTGCACTGATGACTACAGCAAGACCTGGAGATAGCTCTTCGCTGCCCAGAGGGAATTCAACATATCTTAAGAACCAGCCTACCACAGGAGGAGGCAACAGGCTTGCAAAATACTCTCCGGATTTTTCAGTTAATGATTATACCTATGGAAGAACAAATATTAATACAGAGACTCATGCGATCGGGTTTGTCTGGGCAACTATGCTATGGGATCTTACCTGGAAGTATATTGAGAAATATGGCTATAACAGCGATGTGCTGGCAAGTACCATCTCCGGAAATGCAAAAGCTCTTCAGCTTGTTATTGATGGGCTTAAACTGCAGCCATGCAGCCCAACATTTATTGACGGGCGAGATGCTATTCTCCAGGCAGATGCTGTCGGGAACGCAGGAGCAGATAAATGTATGATATGGAGTGCTTTTGCAAGAAGAGGATTAGGGGTACATGCATCTGCTGGCTCTAAAACGGTTGGTAATGATCAGGTAGAAGATTTTAGTGTTCCGGCGGAATGTAACTCAGCCTTAGCTGCCCGGGGTATTAAAACAGCAGATCGTAAATTTATTATATTCCCTAACCCGACTTATGACGAATTCTTTGTGGGGAATTTAGAGACTTCTTCTAAATTTGTTCAGATCAAAATGTTTGATATGTCTGGAAAATTAGTCTTCTCTGACAACAGAGATTCCCAATCTAAAAAAGCGGTTTCTACCAAAGGATTCCCAAAAGCGGTCTATATGGTACACATCAAACAGGGTGAAAAAGTTCAGACTGAAAAACTGATAGTAAGATAAACGATACTGTTTAATCAATATAAAGGGCCTGTAAAGGTCCTTTTTTGTAGCTTTAATATATGAAACTCAATTTTGAACTTAAAACGCTTCAGCTAAAAGAAACTTTCTCAATCGCCTATGGGAATTATGACACAAGAGAAGCATTGCTGGTAGAGTTATCTTATTTAAACTGTAAAGGATATGGTGAATGTGTTGCTATAGATTACTATCATATTGATCTGAAAAACTTTATCTTCAGATTGAAAGAGCTGCAGTCTTTAATTGAGAAGCAGAATGTCACCCATCCTAAAGATTTTTTTCACTTTCTTTCAAGGCTGGATCTGCATCCGTTTTTAATGTCTGCCTTAGATTGCGCCTATTGGGATCTTTTCGGAAAACTTGAAAACAAAAGCTTTACCGAATTAAATTATATTCCTTCGGGCAACTTAACCGAAAGCTCCATTACTATTTCAGTAGCAGATATTGAAGATCAGATCAGGAAAATAGAAAAAAGCAGCTGGAACAGATTCAAAGTAAAATGTAAAGGACTGAATACAGACAATATCGAAAAGCTGCTGAGGCTGAACCGCAATATCGCTTTAGATTCCAATGCCAGTTTTACAGATCAGGACTGTCTCTGGCTTCAGGAAAATGAAAAGATAGGCCAGTTTTCTTACCTGGAACAGCCACGACCGATTAATCAGTATAAAGCTTTAAGAAAAGAAGGTTTTGCCAATTGGATGGCAGACGAAGATGCCCAGGACCTCAATTCCCTGGAAGAGCTCCTGCCTTATTATAAAAGTGTCAATATCAAACTGATGAAATGCGGGGGACTCACTCCGGCATTGGAAATGATCAGAAAAGCAAAAGAACTGGGTTATAAAATTATGATAGGCTGTATGACGGAATCCACGGTTGGAATCTCCGCTGGTTGCATATTGGCGGGCCTTGCTGATTTTGCTGACCTTGATGGTGCAAACCTCATTTCCAACGACTATGCCTCTGGAAATTTTGTTGAAAACGGGAAAATAATCCTATCCGGAGAACCCGGATTGGGTATCACGTTAAAATAAGCAATAGATGAGGAAAAAAAATATTTTAAACCCTCAAACCCTAAACCTCTTTAACTCTCCAACACAAACCTACTTCTTATTCACAGAAATCAGATAATCATACACCATCTGATGCTGCTCATCACTTAATTTCGCTTTTGGAGCCATTCTGCTTAGCGTTTTAATCCACCCCTGATCATCATGCTTAGCCGGATCCGGAAGTTTGTGGCATTTGGAACAGGAATTTTCAAAAATAGTTTTTCCCTGGACCAGCTGCTCAGATGCGGTGTATTTTGGACCGGTTACAGCAACGCTCTTAGGCCCGCATGATACCATAAAGACAGCACCTGCGATCATACTTAAGATTACTTTTTTCATACCCATATTCTGATTTAGTGATTATTTTTTGACAGAAACAATATAATCGTAAACCCACTGATGCTGCTCGTCGGTCAGTTTCGCTTTCGGAGCCATTGAGTTCATGATTCCTACCCACTGTACAGATGTATGTGCTGTAGGATCCGGGAGTTTATGGCATCTTCCGCACGCATTTTCAAAGATTGTTTTTCCCTGAGCTATTTGTTCCGCACTAGAAACGGCAGGTCCTATAGGTCCGGCTGTAGAAGCTTTTGGTGTACAGGAAGCCAGTAACAGGCAGGTAAATAATGCAGCAGCGGATATTTTTTTCATGTTTCTTGAATTTTGATTTGTAACAAATGTAGGAATTTCAGCTTCCCGTTAATGAAGTTGTCCTTAGTTTTAATTTAGAAGAAATAAAATTAATGCCCGTTTGTATGGGAGTTTGAAGGTTATTTTTATATTTTTGAATCAATGAAATTTTCTACAGAAGAACTAATGGAAGGAATACAGTCAGGAAATAAACGCCTGATCGCAAAAGCTATTACATTAGTAGAAAGTAAAAAAGCCGAACACAGGACCCAGGCAGAAGAGCTTCTGAAGAAAATAATGCCCTTCACGGGAAATTCCATAAGAGTAGGAATCACCGGAGTTCCCGGTGCAGGAAAGTCTACATTCATTGAAAATTTCGGAAGGCTTGCTATTGCCAACGGTAAAAAAGTTGCTGTTCTAGCCATTGACCCCAGCTCTTCCATTAATAAAGGAAGTATTTTGGGCGACAAAACCCGAATGGAAGAACTGGCGAAAGAAGAAAATGCCTTTATCCGTCCTTCCCCGAGCTCCGGATTCCTTGGCGGAGTTGCCAATACCACCTTTGAAACCATGATGATCTGCGAAGCGGCAGGATACGATTATATTTTGATCGAAACAGTTGGAGTAGGACAGTCCGAGGTGCTTGTAGCTGATATCACCGATGTGTTTTTATTCCTGAAAATCATTGGAGGAGGAGACGAGCTTCAGGGGATTAAACGGGGCATCATGGAAATGGTGGATCTTATATTTATCAATAAAGTAGAAAAGGATAATCTTCAAAAAGCAAAAAATACAAGGCTGGAACTGAAACGAGCACTGGATTTTATCCCTCCCAAAGAAAAAGGCTGGAAAATCCCGGTATTGTTGGGTTCTGCCCTTTACAATGAAGGTTTGGGAGAAATATACACCAAGATCGATGAATTCATCGATCTGAAAAAGAAAACCGCACGCTTTACCGAGGTCCGCACCCAGCAGGCAGAAAAACGTTTTGAATATTGGGTTCAGGAATATATCCTGGCTATGATGAAAAGAAGCGATTCCGTAGAAGCAGCTTACCTGCAGCATAAAAAAAATGCTTCAGAAATGGTTTCTAATCCCAGCACTGAAGCAAAACTATTTGTCGAAAATTTTTTATCTAAAGACTAAAGTTTCTCCTTTTCTTTTGGAGTTTCTTCGTTCTTAGAAACATAGCCGTCATAAGTAATCGGCTGTCTGTCATTACTTCTCATAGAAACAAACGCTTTACCGTTTTTAAAAACTTCTATATTAATCTCAACAACATTTCTTGCATCATTAGGCTTGATCTTTAAGGTCCAGTTTCCTTTTTTATTCTGAGATTTGTTGATAGTGAAGTCTTTGGAGGTAAAACGGTAGCCATTGTCAGAGGTATTATAAGAGGCATTAAATCGTCTTCCAAAATAAGGAAGAACTACTTCCATAGTATTTTTTCTAATCTCTATTGTATAGTTGTCGCCGTCCAGCTGAAGCATTCTCATTCCCGGTGCATTTGGGATAGAACCCATTACATTGATCACCTCATAATTCATGGGATTTGCTCTTTGTGCATGAAAAGTAAATTCCTGAGAATCTACAAGTGCATCAACTGTTTTGGAATCTAATACAGCCTGTGAGGAGCAGCTTTGAAAGAAAAAAAGAAGTCCAAAAATAAATATAAGTGAAATATACTTTTTCATAACCGTAATAATTGTTAAATTTAAATAGCAAATTGTATGCAAATATATCCCTTCTGAATCATTTTGGAATAAAAATTGTAAATGTTCAATTATTAACACTCAAACAACTATGAAATTTACACATCTATTAGGAATAGGAGCCGTTGCTTTGTCGGCTGTAGCATGTACTACTAATCCAATTACGGGCAGGTCTTCATTACAGATAGCCAATAATTCGGAAATATTAACAATGTCTGCTCAGGAATATAAAACGACATTGTCTAAGTCTAAAATTATTGCAGGTACTTCAGATGCAAAAAGAATAGGGAGTGTAGGAAGCAGAATAAAAAGTGCAGCAGAAAGATACTATCAGAGCATAGGACGGTCTGCCGATCTTGCTAATTATAACTGGGAATTCAATCTTATACAAAGCAATGAGCTTAATGCATGGTGTATGCCAGGTGGAAAAGTTGCTGTTTATACAGGGATTCTTCCTGTTACAAAAAATGACAATGGTCTGGCTGTAGTGATGGGACACGAAGTTTCACACGCTTTAGCAGGACATGGAAATGAAAGAATTTCTCAGGCAATGGTTGCACAGTACGGAGGTTCTATTCTGGGTGGAACCATTTCCAACTCACAATGGGCAGGTATTTTCGAGAAAGTATATCCTATCGGATCGCAGGTAGCCCTTCTGAAATACGGTAGAAATCAGGAATCAGAGGCAGATCAGATGGGACTGTATCTGATGTCTATGGCAGGTTATGACCCAAGAGAGGCAATCCCTTTCTGGAACAGAATGGAAGGGGCAGCATCAGGCTCAAGACAGCCTGAATTCCTGTCAACTCACCCGAATCCCGAAACAAGGATTTCAGATATCAACAAAAACCTTCCCAAGGCTTTAGAATACTATAAAGCGGCCGGAGGGAAAATATAATTGTTTCAGAATTTAATCTTGTATAGAGCCTTATTGAATTTTTCACTAAATTGGGTAAGGCTTTTTCAATATAAACCACTAAACACAATATTTATGAAAAGTTTATCAATTACCGGGCTTATACTGCTTGCCGTATCGGCATTACTTTTTTATCTGACTACTGATTTTACGGTAGGAGGAATTACCATCTCACATATGATGGGCGTAATGGCCGGCGTAGGAATTGGCCTTATTATTGGCGGAATGGTAGGATATGTAAGCAAAGGAAGCGCAATAAAGGCTGAAGAGAAGAAAAGAGAATTCAAAAGGCTACAGCAAGAAAAAGAAGATCTGGAAAAACAGGCGGCAGATATTGCCAGACGCGAAGCAGAACTTCAACAAAATCAAAACCCCCAAATTTAATATTTGAGGGTTTTTTATAGTGTTATTTTCAAAAATTATTTAAACTTATAACCTACGCCTACTAAAAAGAGATTAGGCCTGTTGTCATACCTGATTTCCGATCCGGAAACTTTATTGATGAAATTTCTTTCATCTTTGCTGAATGCTCCTTCATATCGTGCATTAATGATCAGCTTTTTAATTTCAAGCTGTGCACCGAACTGGTATCCTACCGTGAAATCACTTTTAACGTTTTCTTTAAAATCGTTGTATGTATTGTCCTTGCTTAAATTATAACTGGCTACCGGTCCTACAAAAACACCCAGCATATCACCTAAAAGATTATACCCTAAAAGAACAGGCATATCAATACGGTTGCTTTTCACATCAAAAGTAGTATTCTCTGTAGTGAATTCATTTTTGAAATGAGTGTAGTATAATTCCGGCATTACATAAAGTGCAGTCGGAAGTCCTATCTTCAAAGAAAGTCCCACATTGAATCCTGCATTGTTTTTTCCTGTTCCCTCAATGGCTTCATTTACCGTTCCTTTAATGTTTTTCCAGGAAGGAGAGCCTGTCGGGAATATTAAGTTGGCTTTTCCTGCCAGAGAAATCTGTGCGGAAGCGAACATTGAAAACCCGATTAACGCTATACTAAGTACCTTTTTCATTATCATCTATTTTAGAGATTGTATTTTCAATCGTTTTATTATTTTCAAGTAAATATTCTCTCAGTTCTTTAAACAGTTCTGAAGAATAAACGAAGTCAATAAGATTTTTATTGCCCGCAGTAATGAGAACGTCTTTGTTTCCTTCCCATTCTTTGATCCCCAGTCTCAGGTATACAATTTTCTCACCAATCGTCATCACGGAATTCATATCGTGCGTATTGATAATGGTTGTCGTATTATATTCTTTGGTGATTTCAAGAAGGAGATCATCAATGACATTAGAAGTATAAGGGTCAAGACCGGAGTTCGGTTCATCACAGAACAGATATTTAGGGTTGTTCACGATTGCTCTTGCAATGGCAACACGTTTCTGCATTCCCCCGGAAATTTCAGACGGGAATTTTCTGCCAGCCTTATCAAGATGCACCCTGCCGATTACCTCAAATACTCTTTTCTTTTTCTCTCTGAAAGTAAGATTGGTAAACATATCCAGTGGAAACATGATATTTTCTTCCACCGTAAGGGAGTCAAAAAGTGCACTGCCCTGGAATACGGTTCCGATCTCTGAGCGCAGGTGCTGCTTTTCCTCCCGTGTCATGACGTTGATGTCTCTGCCGTCAAAAAGGATTTCTCCTGATGAAGGCTGATAAACATTCAGTAAGCTTTTCAGGAAAACAGTTTTTCCGGAGCCACTCTGCCCAATGATCAGGTTTACCTTTCCTTTGTCAAAAGAAGTTGAAATTCCCTTCAGTACTTCAACCTCGTCAAAACTCTTCTTAAGATCTTTTACCTCAATCATCAGCTTAATATTAATTGGGTTAAAATTAATTCCGAAATGATAATGAATACCATGGTCCATACTACCGCCTGTGTACTGGCTCTACCTACTTCCAGCGATCCTCCTTTTACATTATATCCGAAATAAGAAGGGACAGTAGCAATAATAAAAGCAAATACTGTGGTTTTTACAAACGCATAATACACAAATAAGTTAGGCATATACATCTGGATACCTACTATATAATCATTTTCTGTCCAGTTTCCTGTCAGGATACCTGCCAGATAACCGCCGCCGATACCGAATACGATACTGATGGCAATAAGCAAAGGATTGAAAATGACACAGGCGAAAATTTTTGGCAATATCAGGAAATTCGGAGAGTTTACCCCCATGATGTCCAGTGCGTCGATCTGTTCTGAAACCCTCATGGTTCCTATACTTGATGCAATATATGATCCTACTTTACCTGCCAGGATAAGGCTGATAATGGTCGGTGAAAATTCCAGTACCAAAACAGCTTTTGTGGCATAACCCACGAATGATGGTGGAATAGGAAAAGAGGAAGAATCAAAATTATTGAACATCTGGATAGCCACTACGGCTCCCACAAATATAGAAGTGAAGATCACAAGCCCAAAAGAATTGACGCCAAGATCATTAATTTCTCTCATGAACAGCTTCCAGAAAACCCTCATTTTCTGGGGTTTCTGCAGGGATTTACCTAGAAGGATAATGTATTCTCCTATTGCTGTAAAAAACTTTTTTAACATGCTGCTAAATTAGACTTTTTTTATTTAATTAAGGCTAGACCTCCATTGGCACCTGAGGACTATTTAACCTTAGAAGCAAATATGATTCCTCAATTTTAGTCTTCGCCTTTTGTTTAACTTATTTTGCGTTTTTGTCGCCGCCGATCACCAATAAAACGGTCTTTAAAATAATGATCAGATCCAAAATAAAACTCCAGTTTCTTACGTAAAATGTGTCTGCAAGAATCCTTTTTTTCATTTCTACCTCCACGTCTCCATAATCTCCTCGCAGCCCGCTTACCTGGGCAAGACCTGTGATACCCGGTGATACCATGCTTCTTAAGCTGTATCTTCCTATCTTAGGCTTATAAAAATTGTCGACAGCCAGCATATGCGGACGTGGCCCCACAATAGACATTTCACCTTTCAGTACATTGATAAACTGAGGAAGCTCATCAAGGCTGGTTTCCCTAAGGAATTTTCCGATTTTTGTGATCCGGGCATCATTTTTTTCCGTAGTTTTTGTTGCAGATTCATCATTAACGATCATGGTTCTGAATTTGAGACAGGAGAATACTTCTTCATGGAAACCATATCTTTTCTGAACAAAAAAAACAGGTCCTTTAGACGTTACTTTTATGAGAACTGCAATAATCGGGAACAGCCAGGAGCCTATTAAAATTAATATAATGATAGAAAAAGCGATATCAAAAACCCTTTTAACCAGAAAATTGGAATAATAATCCAAAGGGTATTTTGCCTGGCTGAGAACAGGCTGTGTCTGAATATATCCAAGATCATACAGGAAAAAATCGCTCTGTGTAATGCTCGGAATTAATGAGACATGGACTTTATTTTCTTCAGCCATTTTGAAGATCTCGGTTTCAAGACTTTCGGTAAAATGGTTTTCTGTAGACAGGAATAGTGTGTGTATTCCGTTTTTTTTCCAAAACTGGACAAGTTCGTTTGGGCTTATATCAGAACTCTCGTACTCAAATATTCTATATCCGTAATCTTTTCTGTCCTGAAATATATTTTTCAAAATTTCTGTAGAACCTGTTTCTCCCAAAAACATGACATTTCTATAATTGATCCCGAGTGACCGGAAATATTTTATGATAAAATAAATGGTCGATTTCGAAAGAAAAATAAAGAAAAAAAGATAGAAGGAAAGCCAGTAAATATCTGAATTGAAAAATACATTTTTACTTACTTTCCCAATAAGCAGAACGCCGAGTATAAAAAATAGAAAATGGATAAGGAGACGTTCCAGAAACAAAGTATAGGTAAGGTTTCTCTGAATATTATAAATTTTTGTCCTGCCGCTTAGAAGCATCCAGAACAAAAAAAGCAATACAAGGGAAAAAATATTCTGGTACCAGGTTTCCTCATGATATCTTAAACTTTCGTTCCTGCTTATGAAAAAGAATATGAAAATAGATGCAATAACCAAAAGGTCAAGCAAAACAATAATCGATTTTAGGTATCTAGAGTATCGAATTCTCTGCATCTATCAGTATTTATAACGGATACGAAGAGCTAAAGTACGTATTTTTTATGGGATATTCAGATATTTATGAGTCTGAACCGAAGCCTGCCATTCCGGGTGGGCTAAAATAAAATCGGTGATTTTCGGGTACATCTCATCACGCTTGCTCCATTCGCTCTGCATATACAATCTACAGTTTTTGGACACCTTTGCGGCCTGTTCCTGAGCAAATGAAAAGTCATGCTGATTGAAAATGATTACTTTAAGTTCATTTGCTTTCTCATAGATATCTTCTTTCGGAAGTCCTGTTTTCTTAGGCGAAAGGGTAATCCAGTCTATCTGCCCGCTCAGCGGATAAGCTCCTGAGGTCTCAATATGGATGGTGCATCCCAATTCTTTTAATTTGGACGTTAAGATATCTAAATTCCACATCAACGGTTCTCCGCCGGTTAAAACAATTGTCTTACAGTGTTTGGCTGCAGTTTCTGCAATTTCCTCTGCATTCATCAATGGATGAAGGTTGGGATCCCAGCTTTCTTTTACATCACACCAGTGGCACCCGACGTCGCAGCCTCCCAATCTGATGAAATAGGATGCTTTTCCGGTGTGTGCCCCTTCTCCCTGTAAAGTGTAAAAATGCTCCATTACCGGGAGCATTTTACCTTCTTTTAATAAAATATCTTCTTCTTTGTTCATTGTAAAATTAGTCGTTATAGACCGAAGTTTTATAAGCGATGATGGTGTTTTTCATCAGCATGGCTCTCGTCATAGGGCCTACTCCGCCAGGTACCGGTGTAATCCAGCTTGCTTTGGCCGCACAGCTGTCAAAATCTACATCACCTGCAAGGTAGTATCCTTTTGGAGAGTCATCGTCTACTCTTGTGATACCCACATCCACAATTACTGCACCGTCTTTGATCATATCTCCTTTTAAGAAATGAGGATCACCTAATGCGGTAATAACGATATCTGCTTTTTTTGTATATTCTTCGATGTCTTTTGTGTAAGAGTGTGTTAAAGTCACGGTAGAGTTACCCGGGAAATCTTTTCTTCCCATCAGGATGCTCATAGGTCTTCCTACGATCTTGCTCCTTCCGATAATAACACAGTCTTTTCCTTTAGTTTCAATATTATATCTTTCCAACAGGGTTAGAATCCCGAAAGGAGTGGCCGGAAGGAAAGTGTCCATTTCCAAAGCCATTTTTCCAAAATTTTCAGGATGGAAACCGTCTACATCTTTTCTTGGATCAATCGCCAGAATGATTTTTTCCTGATCGATCTGGTCCGGTAAAGGAAGCTGTACGATGAAACCGTCTACCTCTTTTGATTTATTTAATTCATCAATTTTCTCCAGCAATTCAGACTCTGAAACGGTGCTTGGGAACTTTAAAAGAGAAGAGCGGAATCCTACTTCCTCACAGTCTTTTACTTTGCTGTTCACATAGGCTTTGCTTGCCCCGTTATTGCCTACAAGAATAGCCACCAAATGTGGTGCTCTCCTTTTGCTTTCAAGGATCTTTTCCACTTCAACCTTGATTTCTGCCTTTATTTCTTTGGATACTTTAAGTCCGTCAAGAATTTCTGCCATTTTTACTTTATTTAGATTTTATTGAATACAACAATATCCTGGAATTCATCGGCACTTTCCTTTTCTACATTAGTTCTCCAGAATCCTTCTTTTATCGTGGTTACTTTTAATCCTGCTTCTGCTGCCATCTCATTCAGCAACGGAATGCTTACTGCAATATTGGCTGCAGTCACTTTATCATCCATAAGCCTATAGCCTTCATACTGATGTGGAAACGGCATTGTGCCGAATTCTTTTTTAGTTTCATCATACAGAAAGAATGTGGCCAGACACTGTCCGTTGTTTTTCAGCACCCTGCTGATTTCGTTAAGATATCTCTTGATCTCAGGAATCTGCATATGCGTGAAAACTGAGAACAGGAATGCTTTGTCAAATTGAGCATCATCATAAGGAAATGTAAAACTTTCTGCTTTTTGGGTGAAAGTATTATACAGGTCATTATAAATCGGGGTAAACTTGAATTTAAAATTCGGATGTTTTTTACCGATATGTTTATTACACCAGTTGATTCCCTTTTCTACAGCATCAAAACCATCGTATGTTCCTTTATCAATGATTCCGGTAAGGGCTACTGCCGTTCTTCCGATCCCGCATCCCACATCCAGAACATGATCTGTATTTTGTAATCCGATATATTTTTTAAGCGCATTTACCTGGCGGATTCCGTGCGGAATAAAGTCGCTGCCGCCTACATAAATGTCTCCTTTTTTAGGTTCATTTTTAGATCTTTTTCCGGTAATCCCATTGTAAAGATCAATCGGGAAATAATAGACCTTTCTCCCCAAAAGCCTGAGGCCGGGAGGAAGCTTATAATAATATGACCGTAACGCGGACATCTGCTACCTGTTTCCTTTATAATAATTAATCAATCCATTCGTAGAGCTGTCGTGGGAGCTGACTGCTTCACTGTTTTCAAGTTCAGGAAGGATCTTATTGGCTAAAACTTTTCCTAATTCTACCCCAAATTGGTCGAAGCTGAAAATATTCCAGATCACGCCTTGTACAAAGATTTTATGCTCGTACATGGCAATGAGCTGTCCTAATGAAAAAGGAGTTAATTCATTGAATAATATTGAGTTAGTAGGTGTGTTTCCGTGGAAGACCTTGTAGTTGAGTAACTTATCAATTTCTTCATCGGATTTTCCTGCACTTATTAATTCTTGTTCTACTTCCTCTTCAGACTTTCCGAAAGCAAGTGCTTCAGTCTGGGCGAAAAAGTTGGCTAGAAGTTTCGGCTGATGATCAGAAACGGCATTACTGCTTTTCACGTAAGCGATAAAATCTGCAGGAATAAGTTCAGTTCCCTGGTGAATTAACTGGTAGAAGGCATGCTGTCCGTTTGTTCCAGGTTCGCCCCAGATAATAGGTCCGGTTTCATATTCTACAAATTCTCCGTTTCTGTCTACACATTTTCCGTTACTTTCCATATCTCCCTGCTGAAGATAAGCAGCAAATCGGTCCAGATATTGTGAATAGGGAAGGATTGCGTAGCTTGTCGCCGCATAAAAATTACGGTACCAGATGCCTAAAAGTCCCATTAAAACCGGAACGTTTTCAGAGAAATCTGCAGTCTGGAAATGCTGATCCGCATCATAAGCTCCTTTTAAAAGCTGCTCAAAATTGTCATAGCCTACTGCCAGAACAATACTCAGACCGATAGCACTCCAGAGAGAATATCTTCCGCCTACCCAGTCCCAGAATTCGAAGATGTTTTCTTCTGCAATTCCGAAATTTTTAACTGCCTCAACGTTAGTGGATAAAGCCACAAAATGCTTGGCAACATCCTCTTCTTTTCCGGCTTTCAGGAACCAGTCTTTTGCAGAATTGGCATTCGTCATTGTTTCCTGAGTGGTAAAAGTCTTGGAAGCAATGATGAACAATGTGGTTTCAGGATTCAGGGTTTTAACAGTTTCGGCAATATGGTTCCCATCAACATTGGAAACGAAATGTACGTTTAATCTTGTTTTAAAATGCTTTAAAGCTGAACAAACCATCACCGGGCCAAGATCTGAGCCTCCGATTCCGATATTCACAACATCGGTAATTTCTTTTCCGCTGAAACCTTTGTGTTCCCCTGAAATAATTTTCTCAGAGAAAGCTTTCATGTGGTCAAGAACTCTTCTGATCTGAGGTTTGATATTTTCACCGTCTACGATGATTTCTTTATTCGAGAAATCCCTTAACGCTGTATGTAAAACTGCTCTTCCTTCTGTTTCATTGATCTTATCACCAGAAAACATCTTGGAAATAGCATCTTTCAACTGGCATTCATTCGCCAGTTGCAGCAGAAGTTCCTTTGTTCTTGAATCGATCAGGTTTTTAGAATAATCAAAAAGGAAGTTGTCTTTCTGTAGAGAAAACTCTTTAAAACGGTCAGGATTGTATTGGAAAAGGCTTCTCAAATCAAAGTCATTTCCTGCAAAATGTTCGTCAAGAGCCTTCCAGCTGGTCGTTTGTATAGGATTTATTTTTGATAGCATATTTTAGAAATTATATAGGTTCAGGAAACAAAAGGCTGAATCAAATGTTTAAAATCCATATCATTTTATTTCTGATGTGCAAATTTAAGGAAAAATAAAACCTCAGATAAATTTGAGCGTGATAAATAACAATTTTTTAAAAGGAAACCTCAGAACAGGTCTGAGGTTTCATGGTTATTGTGTGTAAAGATGGATAAGAAAATTATTCGTCCGTTTCGTTAAGTATATTTTCCAAACGTTTAGCTTGGCGTCCATATAAATATTTAGTCCATAAGACAATGCTGGCTACAATCGCCACTGTTCCGAGAAGCACAATTATGATCAGCGCCTGCTGATAAGAGTCTGCAAAACTTCCCAGGGATATCCCTTTTTTCTGAAATGTATTATAAAATACCAAGCCTAATGTAATCATAAAGTGGGGAAGAAGCAGGAATCCGAATGACTGGTATCTCTCCATATTCAGTTTCAGTTCATGATATATTTTCCAGAGGCTGTTTTTTGTATTTCCGGTATAGAGTTCGGCCTGTTTATAAAATTTATAAAATCCGTACAGGTAATAAGAGGATATGACAACCAGGATGGCATAAGACGTATAATAAATAACGTATTGAGAAGGTGGAAAATCCAGCAGCTGTGGAAAGAATGCGAACAGAAGAACGGAAATAATCTGAAATGGAAATTCTGCTTTCATGCTTTTCTGGATTTTTTCAATAGGATGTTTGCTTTTCTTTAGCTGTTCTATGGTGCTGGGAATATGAACGTTTTCACCGTCTTCATTATTCCACTGTTCTTTTAATTGATCAAAATTCATAGCCTGATTTTTTTATGATTTGCTGTATTTTTTCTTTGGTTCTGTTGAGTTTTACGCGGGCATTACCTTCGCTTAGTCCCAGATTGTCTCCGATTTCTTTGTGAGACATTCCTTCCATGAAATAGAATATGATGGCCTTTTCAAGCGCTTTCAGTTCCTGGACCGCGGTGTAAAAAACTTCCAGCTGCCGGTCTTTTGAAGGGTTATAGTCTTCATTCTGAACTTCAAAATGATGCGGGACGTCTGTATGATTGTTGGTCCGCATTTTTTCCTTTTTCAAATAAGTAATGGCGGTATTAATCGCGACCCGGTACATCCACGTAGAGAATTCACTGTTACCTTTGAAATTCTGATAAGATTTCCAGAGCTGGATAAGAATTTCCTGCTGAAGATCTTCCCGGTCTTCCAAAGAGTCGGCATAGATCCGGGAGGCTTTATATAAAATGCCTTTGTGTTGGTTGACGAGCTTTAAAAAAGCGGTTTCAGTCTGACTGCTCACAATAATTTCATGGTTTGATTATACGTTACAAGCTTAATACCGGTTTTACAGTATATCCTTTGGATCTTAAAAGTTTGATGATTCCGTTTTCACCCATAAGATGAGCACTTCCTACTGCAAAGAAAGAACTTTCTTTTTTCATTATTTCAGGCATTTTTTCTGCCCAGTTTTTGTTTCTGTCCGTCAGCATAGCTTTTTCCTGTTCGGCATTCATTATTTTATCATTTCTGAAGGACGTGTAGACAGTCTGTACATCTTCTTTTTTAAAGGCAGTAACCATTTCCTTGAATAGAATTCCATATTCTTTTCCCATCTTTAATTGCCCTATCACAGCTTTCAGATCATAGGCCTTATTAATGGACGCCATCTGGTCTTCCACCTTTTCAAGCCCATATACTTTCTTTTTGTTTTTTAGGGCATTCTGGAGAAGTTCTATTTCATATGATTTTATTTCAGTTTGAGGACATGGCAAAGCTTTCATGGCAATAAGAGCATATAGACCTTGTGAACTGGAATTATCCATTTTTTTTAAATCTGTTCCGTAGTCGGCAAGGATTTTATCCAGCTCTTTCGCTTCTTCAGGACTAAGCTGATCTGATATTTTTTTATCAGTCTGATACATTTTCTGCATAGCTGTTATTTCAGCCGGATCAGTATAATTAATCTCCATCACAAATTGATTAGATTTTTCAAGAGCTTTCATTACTTTCGGTTTAATCTCAAAATCCTGGCTGCACATGACATGAAATGTTCCTGCAATGTAAGAAGGTTTTGTGAGTCCATTCCCTGAAACTTCCCAGACTGTACTGTTTTCTGCTTTCTTGTTCTGTGCATTTGCCGTGATAAAGGTTGCCGATAATAATGCTGCGAACCCAAGTTTTACTAAATTTTTCATATGATTAGGTTTTAATTTCTTATTCTTTAAACAGTAGGTACGGGCAGTATGATGATCGTTACAGTTTTTTTTGAAAAATAAAAAACCTCCCGGAAAAGGAGGCCTGTAAAATCTAAAATTATGATGATAACCAATTGGTTAGGATTTTTTTACTATTCTTAAATTTTTGTATGTTCCGGCTTTGTTAATTTTCTTTTTCTCAAAAAGTAGACAACTGCACCCAATATTAACAAGAGCGGCCATATCGTGATAAGTCCTACCGCGATCTTTTGAATCAGGTAAAATCCTTCTACAAATGCATTTTTAGCGTCATAAATAAAATTGAACTTGTATTTATTGTCAATGTTTCTGGTATTGGTTACCGCAATCTCTGCAATACGGAGCTTAGGCTCCTTGATGTAAATATCTACGGTGCTGTATTTAATATTGTCGGTAGTGTCCATATTGGCAAGCTGCTGCAGGTTTCCTTCCGCCATATTATCGTTGTCCAGCTTTACTTTGTCTTTATTGGTTTTCAGTTGTTCAATGTTTTCACCCGTCTTTTTAATTCTTTTACCTTCCATTTCTGCATACCTGATGTTGGAGGTTACATCTTCAGCATTGATAATTCTGGAATTAAGGAAGAGTTTTTTATCATTGATGATCACAAGAAGCTCACCTAGTTTTTCTGTAGGAACACGTACCTGCATCGTATTTTCCGTCTGATACTTTTTTATCAGCATGGCATCGTCACTGGAAGTGTTATATGTATCCTCAGACATTATATTGCTGTGAAGATTGCTGTGGGTAACAAATCCTCCAAGGTCCTGAACCGATTTTTCAATGGAGATCGTTGCTTCATATACGTCTTTTACTTCCATATTCACGTCTGCTGTTTTGATGAACCGTTTATCTTTAACAGTCATGGTTGCTGCAGATGAAACACTGTCTGATATAGCTACAGCTGCAGAATTCGCTACGGCATAGTCCGCACTTTCGTCAGAAGACACCTCTCCTTTTTTACATGAATAAATACCTAATAAAAGTACTGTCGATAATGATAATTTAATGTAAGTCATTTTCATAGCATTGATTTTTGTGGGTTTTCTTAGGTCAAAGTTCAGCCAGGATCCTTTGTAATATTTGAAAATCCGGCGTAAAAAGTTTGTAAAGAAATATTTCTGTTTTAATAAATTGAAAATGAGTGTTTTGTAAAATAAATAGAAAGAGAGTAGTTTGTTTTCGGAGCAGTTTTTGCTTAACTTTTACAAATCAATCCCAAAATATTACTATGTCAAATCCCTTTTCCAAAATAAGAAACGCGATAGAATTATTCAGATCCATAGATTTTGACCAGCTGAATGCTATTTCTCAAAAAGTTGATCTCCCGAAGCTGATGCAGAATTTCTCCAAACTGGATGATAAACAGCTGAACGGAATGATGAAAATGCTCGATCCCAATAAGAAAAAGAAAGAGCTTCCGCCAATTGATGGTGACTTCTATGATATTTACCACACACTGACTCCTGAGCAGCGTGAAATTCAGCTTAAAGTACGGGCATTCATGGAAAAAGAAGTGAAGCCTCTGGTAAATCATTATTGGCTGAGAGACGAATTTCCTTTTGAACTTATTCCGAAATTTCAGAAACTGAACATCTGTGGTGTCACTTATGAAGGATACGGCTGCCCGGGAATGCCCTTTCTGATGGAAGGGGTCATTGCCATGGAAATGGCTAGAATTGATGCTTCTATTGCAACATTCTTTGGAGTACAGTCGGGTCTTGCGATGGGATCTATTTATATCTGCGGATCAGAAGAGCAGAAGCAGAAGTGGCTTCCACAGATGCAGAAATTCGAAAAAATAGGAGCTTTTGGTCTTACAGAACCTGAAGTGGGTTCCGGAGCAGCAGGCGGTCTTACCGTGACCTGCAAAAAAACAGAAGAAGGCTGGATCCTTAATGGCCAGAAAAAATGGATAGGGAATGCAACATTTGCAGATTTGATCATCATCTGGGCAAGAGATCTGGACAGCGGTGAAGTGAAAGGTTTCATTGTTGAAAAAGACAATCCGGGCTATTCCGTAGAAAAGATTAAAGGAAAAATGGCATTAAGGATCGTTCAAAACGGACTGATCACTTTAAAAGACTGTGTGGTGACCGAGGAAAACCGTTTGCAGAAGGCAGATTCATTTAAAGATACTGGAAAAGTTCTGCGTATGACCCGTGCAGGAGTGGCATGGATGGCTACAGGCTGTGCAAGGGGAGCTTACGAAAGTGCATTGCAGTATACCAGAACCAGAGAACAGTTCGGGAAACCTATTGCTTCATTTCAGATGATCCAGGGGCATCTGGTGGAAATGCTTTCCAATCTTACAGCCATGCAGACTATGGTCTTCCGGCTTTCGGAGATGCAGGATGAAGGAATTTTAAAGGATGAACATGCTTCTTTGGCCAAAGTTTTCTGTACTTTAAGAACCAGGGATATTGTTTCCAGAGCGAGAGAAGTGATGGGCGGGAACGGTATTCTTCTTGAATACGATGTGGCAAGGTTCGTGGCAGATGCCGAGGCCATTTATTCTTATGAAGGAACTAAAGAGATCAATTCATTGATTGTAGGAAGATCAATTACAGGATTCAGCGCCTTTGTATAAATCCTTATGTGAATGGTGAATAGTCAGCTAATTGACTATTCACCATTCGTAATAACTTCCTAACTAATCAAAGCTTTATATTTCTCCCTGTTGTCAATAATCATCCAAAGATTAATCAGAAACAGGACTCCTGCCATGGACATTCCCATGGTGGATTTGTCTATTGTGAACACGTGAACCACAATTCCCACCATTACGGGTAAAATAACAATGGCTCCTAATGCTCTTGTTTTTGGAAAAATGAATAATAACCCGCCAATAATTTCTACAATTCCCACCAGAGGCATCAGCCAGTGAATTTCTCCAAATGCTGCAAAAAGTTTCATTTGCTCAGGCGTTGGCTTTTCCATTGGCATATAATTAAAGAATTTGTTTAATCCGGCATTGATAAACATGAGTCCGAAAAGAAGGGCAAAGATAAATTTTACGATTTTCATGATTGATGATTTTATATCAAATGTAAAACAAAAATGGTATTCGTTCGGCTGTTTTTTATAAAATTTGTTAATGTTATAAATTTATCCCCATGTTTGGAATAATTTCTGATTTCATTTAATATATTTGCTCTACAAATCAAACTAAACAATCGTATTATGTTGAAAAATCTTCAAAAATTAAATCGTGAGAATTTAAAGAAAGTTCATGGCGGAGGAAGGTCTCCTATCTGTGATATAGGACCGGAAGGCTGTCCGTGTATAATTCCTCCCGGAGATCCTTGTTTAGGAGGCCCGGGTGGTGGCGGTGGCGGTGAGGACTTGGGATACTGTCCTGACAGCCATACCTATATCCCGTGTAACCAGACTTGTCCTGACGGGAGAGACCCATTCTGTGCGCTATAAAATCAACTATAGAGGCTGTCTCAATTGAGGCAGCTTTTTTATTAGTCATAACAGACGTTCAGTAATAAGCATTATAATTCATTACTCATTACTCATTACTCATTACTCATTACCCATTGTTAACGGTCAGTCCATTTCCTTCAGTGTAATATTCTTAGAAATCTTATAGCTCTTTTTCTTTTTATGAGGCTTTTCTTCCTCTCCGAGCAGTTTGCCCCATGGTTTTAAGCCATCTACTCTTTCAAAAATAATTTTAATGATTGCAATAGCCGGAATACAGAGAAACATTCCTGCGATTCCCCAAAGATGCTCACCTAAAATAATTCCGATGAAAGAAAACAGAGCGTTGATCTTCACTTTTGAGCCTACAACAAACGGAAGTACAATGTTCCCGTCAATGATATGTATGGCAATATATCCTATGGCTACATACACACAGCTGGAAGGAGTACCGGTTGCAAAGGCAATAAAACATGATATTAAGAGAGAAATACATATTCCCAGGTAAGGAATTACATTTAATAAGCCCGTCAGAATAGCCAGAAGTATGGCATACTTTATTCCTAAAACAGTAAGGAGGATGGTGCAGAGAACCGAAACGATCAAAACCTGCAGACAAAGCCCGAAAATATATTTTTTCGTCATGACTCTGATCTCGTTAACCACTTCCTGGACACTTGCTTTATGTTTTTCGTTAAAAACAGTTACGATGAAGTTATTAAGAACCCTTCTGTAATTTAAAATAAAAATAAAGAACAGAGTGAAAAATACAATAAAGCCGAAACCGCTTGAAAATATTCCAAACGTAAAACCAAGAATTACCCCCGAAGAAGAAAGCAGTTTATTTAAGCCTTGATTAATATAGTCCAGCTGCTCATCAATTTTTACATTGAATGTTTTTGAAATCCAGTGCTGTAGATTACTGAAAACAGTCGTCATCTGATCCCTTAGGTGAGGAAGATCCTTACTGAAATCAGAAAGTTGTGACCCGAAAAAATAAATAAGTCCGGATAAAATAGCCAGCATGATAAAAACCGAAGCCATCGTTGAAATAGATCTCGGAAACCTTAACCTTCTTTCCATGAATGTGGCCGCCGGAAGAAAGAGCATAGCCATTAAAAAAGCTAAGAAGAAAGGGGCTAATATGCTTTGTCCCAATGCTAACAGGTAGCCCAGGCCAATGATGGAAATAACGACAAGTGTAAGATTAACAAGAAAAGGGAGTCGAAGAAAATTCATAATTTTTCAAATCTGTTGTATAAAAATAAGAAAACCCATCTAATTATGGGATTCTTTTCGTTTAATTAACATAATTCTTTTTTAGCCGAAGGTGCTTGATAATGTCGTGTGGTATGTCTTTCTTTAAATGCAACTCGGCTATTTTATTAATGCAAAGATTTTCTGCTTTAGAAATCTCATGCAGATTTCTCAGATGGCACAAGGTTTACTTATTCCGCTAAAGAAAATTCGTAAATTTTTCAAAACTTAAGTGTTCTTCCTGTGTGCTATGTATATAACTTAAATTACTTAAGTGTTAAAGAAACTTTTAAATCTTTTACGGTTAAATTAAAAAACGCACCCCAGACAAAATCTGAGACGCGTTTCCTTATTGAGAGTTGATATGTTCTGAATTATTTTTCGATCGCAAAGTCGACTACTTCCTCCATTCTGTTCACATAATGTACAGTGAGGTTTTTCAGATAATCTTTTTTGATCTCTTCTACATCTTTTCTGTTGGCTTCACAAAGAATTACCTCTTTTATTCCTGCTCTGGTTGCAGCAAGAAGCTTTTCTTTGATCCCTCCTACAGGAAGGACTTTTCCTCTTAGCGTAATTTCACCGGTCATCGCAAGATGAGGTTTTACTTTCTTGTTTTTAAATGACGAAACCATTGAGGTCAGCATGGCAATACCTGCAGAGGGCCCGTCTTTCGGGGTTGCCCCTTCCGGAACGTGAACGTGGATGTTTTTCTTATCCAGCTCTTCCTGCGCTATTCCGAGTTCGTCATGTTTGGCTTTGATATATTCCAGGGCAATGGTTGCAGATTCTTTCATCACAGTACCTAAGTTTCCGGTCATGGTAAGACTTCCTTTTCCGTTGCTTAAAATACTTTCAATGTATAAAATATCTCCACCTACACTTGTCCATGCCAAGCCGGTTACTACACCTGGGACACCGGTAATTTCAGACAGGCTTTTCGGCCTTGGAACGCCTAGAATTTCATCTATCTTTTCAATGGTGATCTTTGGATCGTATGCTTTCATCAGCGCAGTCTGAAGCGCAACCCATCTTGCAATGGATGCAATCCTTTTTTCCAGGGTTCTTACACCGCTTTCGGAAGTGTGTGCTTCAATGATATGTTTAAGTTCAGGATTCCCAAGTTTGAATGATTTTCCATCCAAACCGTTTTCTTCCTGTTGCTTTTTGATCAGATGTCTCTTCGCAATCTCTGTCTTTTCTTCCATCGTATAGCCCGCAATCTGAATGATCTCGGTTCTGTCTAACAACGGCGTCTGAATGGTGGAAAGTGAGTTTGCCGTAGCAATGAACATCACCTTAGACAAATCGTAGCCCATCTCCAGGAAATTATCATAGAATGATTTATTTTGTTCAGGATCAAGAACTTCCAGAAGGGCAGAGCTTGGGTCACCGTGAAGCCCCTGTGCGATTTTATCAATTTCATCAAGAACAATAACCGGGTTGGAGGTGCCTGCTTTTTTGATAGATTGCAGGATTCTTCCCGCCATAGCTCCGATATATGTCTTTCTGTGTCCACGGATCTCACTTTCGTCGTGAAGTCCACCCAGAGATAATCTTACATATTTTCTTCCCAAAGCATCAGCAACCGATTTTCCTAAAGATGTTTTTCCTACTCCCGGAGGCCCTACAAGTAAAAGGATAGGAGATTTCATGTTGTTTTTTAGCTTTAAAACAGCCATGTGTTCCAGAATTCTTTTCTTAATGTCTTCCAGCCCGAAGTGAGCTTTATCCAAAGTTTTTTCAGCTTTGGCAATATCAAAAACATCTTTTGTATAGGTTTCCCACGGAAGATCAGTGAAGAAATCAAGATAATTTCTCTGAACGTTATAATCCGGAGAATTCGGATTCTGGCGTTGCAGCCTGCTGATCTCTTTCTGGAAATGATCTTCCACTTCCTGGCTCCACTTTTTTCTTCTTGCTTTATTGATGAGATCTTCAACATCACTTTCCGGACCGCCTCCCAGCTCATCCTGAATAGTTCTTATCTGCTGGTTCAGGAAATATTCTCTCTGCTGCTTGTCAAGATCTTTTGATGTTTTCTGATGGATCTGGTTTCTTAATTCCAGTTTTCGGAAATCCTCATGCATCATTTCATAGCACTTGTTGGCCCTTTCCATCAGGCTTTTCTCCTCAAGCAGCTTTTGCTTTTCTATAGAAGGAAAGCTTGCATTAGTACAGATGAAATTCAGAAGATCATCATTATTATTGATATTCTTGATGGCGAAATTAGCCGCATTCGGAATGTTAGGATCCAGTTCAATAATCTTTAAGGCCAGATCTTTGATGTTTTCAAGTAAAGCCTCATATTCTTCCTTATTTTTCGGACGGGAATCTTTCAGTTTTGTGATTTCTGCTTTAAAATAAGGTTGGTTTTGTACGATTTTTTTTATTTTAAATCTGTGGAAACCTTTGGTAATAGCTGTAATATTGCCTTCTGGAAGTTTAATGATCTTAATGATCTTTGCTAGTGTACCGGTCTGATACATATCCCTTTCGGCAGGCTGCTCAAGATCTGAGTTTTTCTGGCTTACGATTCCAATAAACTCGCCATTTTTCTGTGCTTCTTCAAGAAGCTGTATCGATGTTTTTCTTCCGGCAGTAATGGGAATTACCACATTCGGAAACATGACCATATTTCTTACGGGAAGTATAGGGAATATTCTCTGTTCGGAATTCTTATCAGTTTCCGAAAAGTCTGAAAGATTGATCTCTTCTGCTACAATGTCAAACCCATCGCTGATCATTTCCTCTAAACTAATATCTTCAAATTCTGTCATAGTTAATCAAATGACAAATTGTCATCTTCGTTTTAAATCGTTAAAATGATATTTTACAAAATGCGCTGAAAACGTGCAGCGTATTATAGTTCTCTAAATTGCACAATACCTATGCCATTTGTTTTTTGCTAAAAAATATGGTCAAAATTTCCTTTTTTTAATAATCTTTCATTTTAAAAATTAAAATAAAGGAGTTCTGCTTCTCTAATTTCTTAAAAATGTGTATTTTCGCAAACTGATAAAAAACTATAATATATAAAATGGCAATTTTAGGACAGATTAGGAGTAAGCCTTGGCTTTTGATGGGAGTGATCGCATTGGCGCTTTTAGCGTTTCTGGTAAACCCCGACAGCATCGACAAGGTTTTTGGAAAAAATCCTGATGTTTTAGGAAAAGTAAACGGTGAGAAAGTCACCCGCGAAGAGTTCAATGATCAGCTTTTCGTACTGCAGCAGCAGGCTGAGCAACAGGGCCGTCCAAAAACGGGACTTGAAGAGCAGGCTTGGCAGTTACTTGTACAATCTAAACTTATCAAGCAGCAGTTTGAGAAATTGGGATTTGAAATGACTGATGATTATTTCTGGAATCAGATCCAGTACGATCAGATGTTCGCCCAAAATCAACAGTTCTTTGATGAGAAAGGTAATTTTAAAACTCAAGAGCTTAAAAAAGAGATTGAAACATTAAAGAACACCAATCCTGAAGGCTACAACCAGTGGCTTAAAACCAGAAAAACTGTGGAATACAGATTGATGGCAAGACAGGTGTTTACTAATATTTCTGCAGGGATCACTACTGGTAAAAAAGAAGCTGAAGAGATGATGAAGCAGAGAGATCAGTTGGCTGACATTGATTTTGTAAAGATCGATTATGCTGCCTACCTTCAGAAAACAAAAATCAACGTTACTACGGCAGACCTTGAAAACTACATCAAGCAACACCCGGTAATGTTTAAAGCAGAACCTAGCAGAAATATCGGACTTGTATATTTCCCTTCTAAACCTAGCGCGGCAGATGATGCAGCGGCTCAGAAGGAAATCAATAAGCTTTTCTCAGGAGGTACTGATGCAAGCGGAGGAACAGAGAATTTCCAGAATACAAAGAACGACTCAATGTTCATTATGGCTAATTCTGATATGCCTTTCAACAACCAGTATGCAGCGCCTGCCCAATTGCCTCAAACGATTCAGGGGCAAATTACAACGGCTGCTATCGGACAGACTTTCGGGCCTTACAAAGAGCAGAATTTCTATGTGGTTTCAAAGCTTTTGGATAAGAAGACTTCAGATTCTACATTGTCAAGACATATCCTTATCGCTTTCAAAGGAAGCCCTGCAGGAGAAGGAGTAACAAGATCTAAGGAGCAGGCTAAGAAATTGGCAGACTCTATCGGAGCTATTGTGAAAGCAACACCTGCAAAATTTACAGAGTTTATCAAAATGTCTAATGACCCGAGCTCTGCAGCACAGGGAGGAAGCCTAGGATGGACTACCCCGGAAACTCCTTTTGTTCCGGAATTCCTTACTTATTTGGCTAATAATCCTAAAGGTGCAACGGGTGTTGTAGAAACACAGTTTGGATATCATATCATCAATATTGAAGATAAAAAAGCAGGGGCAATGAGCTATAAAGTAGCTAACCTTGTAAAAGAAGTGAAACCTTCAGATGCTACAGAAGCTGAATCTGATAAAAAAGCAAGAAGATTCATTCAGCAGATTCAGGGGAAATCTTTCAACGATTTCGTGAATATTGCCAAAAAAGGAAACTATCAGTTCTCTAACCCGAAATCAGCCAAAAGATTTGACGGACAGCTTCAGGGACTTGGTACTGATAAAGACGGGGAAATCTTAGCTTGGGCTTTCGATAAGAAAAGAAGTAAAGGAGATACAGAATTCTTTACTGTAGAAGGTACGGGAGATAAAATCGTAGCCTACCTTAACGGAAAACAGGAAGCAGGTCTTGCAGATCCTGAATCAGTAAGAGATCAGATTGAAGTGATCGTTAAAAATAAATTGGCAGCTAAGCAGATCTCTGATAAAATTGCCGGAGCTAAGGCTTCAGGCTTAGATCAGATTGCAAAAATGTTTGGTTCAACAAAACAAGCGGCTCAGGTTAATATGCTTAACCCTTCAGTGGCCGGTGCTATGGAACCTAAAGTTGCCGGTGCAGCTTTTGGAGTTGCAAAAGGTAAACTTTCTAACCCTATTGAAGGTGGAACGGGAGTTTATGTACTGATCAAAAAATCAGAAACAGTAAACAAGCAGCCGGGTGACCTTAAGCAGTTTACAGAATCTATTACCCAGAGAAGTGCAAGCATGTTCGGACAGGCCTGGATGAAAAGTCTTCAGGATAATGCAGATATCGAAGATTACAGAATCGAAATCTGGAACAAGCTGGGAAATCAGCAACAGTAAGAAATTAATTTTTACAGATATAAAAGCGGCAGAATTTTCTGCCGCTTTTTTGTATTTAACGCAGAACAATAAAGAAAAAGATTAATTTAAAATGTGTTATATTTGCTCATTAGAAAAAATTTAGCAAGTGAAGTTCAGTAAAGAATTAAAAGCTGGTGTGATTGCACTTTTAGCTATTGTAGGCTTTGTGTTGTTGTTTCAATTCATGAAAGGCAGAAGTCTTTTTACTACCGATAATATATTTTACGCAAAATACGATAATGTGGAAGGGCTGGCACAGTCATCCGCGGTTTCCATTAATGGTCTGAAAGTAGGTCAGGTCGATAAGATCATTCCTAGAACGGCAAAAGACGGAAAGATCAGTTTTGTAGTGAAAATTACGGTAGATGACAAGTTCGAGTTTTCCAAAAATTCAACCCTTGAAATCTTTGAACCCGGCCTGATGTCAGGAAAAGAAATGAGAGTGAATCTTATGTACGGAGGGCAGACTGCAAAAGACGGAGATACGTTACAGGGTACTTTCAAGCTGGGAACTTTGGGAAGTCTTTCTTCTCAGGTAGGTCCTGTTAAAGATCAGTTACAGACTGTTCTGCACAGGGTAGACTCTTTGATGTCGAATGCAAACCAGGTGGTCAATGCACAAAACAGAGAAGAGATCAGAGCCCTGCTTACCAATCTTAATAAGACGGTAGGTGCTCTACAAACTACAGCAGGAAGTGTAAATACTCTTGTAGGAAACAATGATCCTAAACTTCAGAAAGTATTGGATGACGCAAGCCTTACCATGCAGAGTGGGAAGGTGACATTAGATAAATACGGTAACCTTGCAGAAAGCATTGATACTAAAAAACTGAATGCAACAATTGCCAGTTTGGATGCTACCGTAGGAAAACTTAATCAGGTAATAGCAGGAGTCGACAACGGACAGGGAAGCTTAGGAAAGCTAATGAAGGATGAGCAGCTGTACAACAATCTGAACTCTGCCTCTACTAACCTGAATTCATTGATTGAAGACATGAAAGCAAACCCTAAGAGATACATCAATTTCTCGGTTTTCGGTAAGAACAATAAAGACTAATCACCTTATGCAGTACATCGATAACATTATTTTTCTGATCTTATTAGTTGCAGGATTCGGGCTGTTTGCCAAAAGCCTGCAAAAGATTTACAGAAATATCAGGTTAGGAAGAGAAATCAACAGAAGCGACAGGAAAGCCGAGCGCTGGGAAACCATGGCCAGAGTGGCAATGGGCCAGAGCAAAATGATAAAACGTCCTGTAGCAGGTATTCTCCACCTTTTTGTATATGTTGGATTTGTTATTATCAATATTGAATTGATAGAAATTATTGTTGACGGAATCTTTGGAACTCACCGATTTTTAGCTTCCATTTTGGGAGATAGTTTCTACAACTTCTTTACGGCGACATTAGAAATACTGGCCCTTTTAGTCATCATTGGAGTCGTTGTTTTCTTTATCAGAAGAAATTTCTATGGCGTTAAAAGGCTTAATATGAAAGAGCTTTTTGGCTGGCCTAAAAACGATGCCAACTGGATTCTGATCATAGAATTCGCTTTAATGGTAGCCTTCTTCAGCATGAATGCTTCAGAATCTGTTTTACAGGCGAGAAATGCAGAAGGTTTTCATCATATAGGTTCCTTCCCCATCAGTCAGATGCTTTTTGTTCCTATCCTGGAAGTGTTTAGCTTTGACAATGGTTTCTTGGTTTTTGTTGAAAGAAGCGCATGGTGGTTTCACTTTGTGGGTATTCTTTTCTTCATGAATTATCTTTATTATTCAAAACATCTTCATATCATTCTAGCGTTCCCAAGCACATGGTTTGCAAACCTTGATAAAAAAGGGAAATTCAATAATCTTGATTCCGTAACCAAAGAAATCAAGCTGATGATGGACCCTAACGCAGATCCCTATGCTGCACCGGCAGAAGGAGAAACAGCAGATGCTCCGTCTAAATTTGGAGCAGAAGATATATTTGATCTTGACCAGGTACAATTGCTTAATGCATACTCCTGTACAGAGTGTGGAAGATGTACCGCTGTATGTCCTGCCAATATCACAGGTAAAAAACTTTCTCCGAGACTGATCCTGATGAAAACAAGGGACAGACTCGAAGAGGTAGGCAGAAATATAGATAAAAACGGAAAATTCGAAGACGACGGCAAGAAGCTTCTGAATGATTATATTACCAAAGAAGAACTTTGGGCGTGTACTACTTGTAACGCCTGTACAGAAGCTTGTCCAGTGTTGCTGGATCCGCTTTCTATTATTTTCGAAATGAGAAGATTCCTTGTTATGGAGCAGTCTGCTGCACCTCAGGAACTGAATCTGATGATGACAAATGTAGAAAACAATGCCGCTCCTTGGCAGTATAACCAGGCAGACCGTCTGAACTGGGCTAATGACTAAACTCGGAAAAGATGAAAAAACTATTCTTTTTCTTTGTCATTCTGCTTTCAGGTCTTGCGCTGGCCCAGAATGCTGATCAGAAAAAAATCCTTGAAGATTCACAATCATTCATGTCCATGTTTCAAAAAAGAAACTATGACGGAATGCTGGATCTTACCCATCCCGGCATTTTTGAAAAAGTAGACAGGCAGACCATGACCAAAACTTTCAAAATGCTGCTTGAAGGAAACGATGAATTTAAAATAGAGATCCTGGATCCCAATAAGAATACTTTTAGCGTTTCTGATATTTTCACCACAAAGGAAAATACAAAATATGCTTTCACGACTTATCCGATGAAGATGAAAATGACTTTTCTGAAAGAGAAGTTTGATGAAAGTAAAAAGAAAACTGTGATCAGCATGATGGCAGTTCAGGGAATGGATGCTAAATTTTTAGATGACAGCTCACTGGAAATGAGTAAGCAGGCCATGATCATCGCTCTGAACGACAAGGGTACAGGAAATACATGGAAATATCTGAACTATGATGAGGCCAATCCCCTGTATGTGTCTGTAGTTCCGGTAGAAGTGATGAAAAAGGCAAAGGAATACTACGCTGATTTATTAATTAAACAAAAAGAAAATGCAAATTAAAACAATGGCAGAATATGCTGCCGAAGGAAAGTCCCCGGAAGTTTTATTTTGGGTGGGCTGTGCCGGAAGTTTTGACGACCGCGCCAAAAAAATTACAAAAGCATTTTGCAAGATATTAAACAAAATAGAAGTTGAATTTGCAGTTCTGGGACCAGAAGAAAGCTGTACCGGAGATCCCGCAAAAAGAGCAGGAAACGAATTTGTTTTTCAGATGATGGCCCTTACCAATATTGAGGTCCTGAATGCCTATGAAGTGAAAAAGATTGTAACTGCCTGCCCTCACTGCTTCAATACGCTGAAAAATGAATATCCAAGCTTGGGAGGTCACTATGAAGTAGTTCACCATACCCAATTCCTTAAGACATTACTGGAAGAAGGAAGGCTGAAGATAGAAGGAGGTGCTTTTAAAGGAAAGAAGATCACTTTCCATGATCCCTGCTATCTTGGAAGAGCCAATAATGAATATGAAGCCCCAAGAATCCTTCTTGAAAAGCTGGATGCAGAACTTGTGGAAATGAAGCGATGCAAGACCAACGGTCTGTGTTGTGGAGCAGGAGGTGCACAGATGTTCAAAGAGCCTGAAAAAGGAAATAAAGACATCAATATCGAAAGAACGGAAGAAGCCTTGTCTTTTGAGCCAAAAGTCATTGCTACAGGATGTCCTTTCTGTAATACAATGATGACGGACGGTGTCAAACATTTTAACAAAAATACAGAAGTAGCTGTAAAAGATATTGTAGAACTTCTTGCAGAAGCTGAAGATCTGTAAAATTACATAAAAAGAAAGGTGAAAACTCAGGCTCGTGTCTGGGTTTTTCTTTATCATAAACTCAGGAATATTTCTTAATTTTATACTTTAAATTGACAGAATATGAAAATTGATGAATCCAGCATAGTAGAAACCAGCGACTACAGAGTTATTATATACCCGGCATCCAGACCTTTTGAAACCAAAGAGGCTAAAGCCATCACTGAAAAACTTTTCGATTTCCTGGCGAGCTGGGCGGCACATGGAAAACCACTTTCTTCATCTTTTAAGATTGAAAAAAATCAGTTTATCGTAGTGTGCGTGGATGAAGAGAGAGAAATGGCCTCAGGCTGCAGCATTGATGCCTTAGGAAAGATCATGCGCGAAATCGATGGAGAATACCAACTTGGGCTTTTTGACAGAATGAAAGCAAGTTTTGTACAGGACGGACAGATAAAGACACTGAAGCTTCAGGATTTTAAATCTCAGCTGAGAAGTGGTGAACTGCCTAAAGATATTCAGGTTTTTGACTTCTCTAAAAATACATACCTGGACTTTTTAAGCCACTTTTTACTGCCATTGGAAAAAAGCTGGGCTGCAGGTATTGCTTAAAGGGTAGCAGGTAATCAGTCAGAATCAGGTTGATTAGTTCGAAAAAGACTGCTGTTTGATGTCAATCTGAAAGAGTCTTTCGGGAATATTCATTTCATCAAAAACTGAAGTGGGTAATTTGTCTTTTATAAAAATAGCACACATTGTATTTTTTGGGTGATAAAGATATGGGTGATTTTCTTTTCCCGTGCCGTCTAATATCGCTCTGAAAACTTCATAACGAATATTTTGAGGGTTGTATGCGTAATCATGCCAAACGACAATAGAATGTTCATGAGTCAAATGCTCGAAAACTTTTTTAGTGTCATGAAGAACCATTTCATAACTGTGATCGCCATCAATAAAAATTAAATCGTATTTTTTATTAAGTGAACTGAAATCAAAGTTTTTGGTATTAGCATCCAGATGAAAAATTTTCGGGTTTTTGCCTGAAAGTATTCCATGTTGTTCCACATACCTGGGATTCCAGCCCATCTCCTGCATCTCCTTTTTAGACAGGTTAATGGTTGTACAATCATCAATCTGCTTGGCAACATTGTGTACGCTTTCTCCGCGCCAGGTTCCTATTTCCAGATAAGAATTAACCTCTTTTCTTCCTGCAATAGTGGTAAGTAGCTGTAAATCTGTTATTAATGAGCTGCCATCGAGTAAAAAACTTTCAATTGTTCCGGTAACTTCATGATTCAGATCTTTTACATCTACTTGTGGTAAAGCTATAATCCGGGGGTAATATTTTTTAAATTTATTTTCAGCCTCAATTTTACTGTTCAGAATAAGATTAACCAGACTCGGATTTTTGAGAATTATTCGGATAAAAGATAGAAATTTATTAATTTTAACCATTATTTTGAAAGTTCAGTTAATTGAGTTTTCACAAAGATACATCTAAATAAAATTTTGAAAAGAAAAATACTGTTTATTTCCTCATGGTTTCCCAATAGAATTGAGCCTACAAATGGAAACTTTGTTCAGCGCCATGCGGAAGCGGTTGCAAAAATTCATGATGTTGAAATACTGCATGCAATTGGTGATTTTAACCAAAAACAGAAGTATTTGGAAGATGATCAGATAATAAATGGTATTAGAACGTGTATTGTTTACTATAAGAATTCAAAAAATCCTGCTCAGAATTTTTTAAGGAGAATGAAAGCTTACAGAATGGGTTTTTCTAAGATGCAGATGCCGGATTTAGTTCATGCCAATGTGATGCACAATTCTATGCTTTTTGCTGTTTATCTTAAAAGAAAATTTAAAATACCGTTTGTAATCACTGAACATTGGACGGCCTTGAGAGAAGTTAATCATCATCATACTCCTTTTATTACAAAATATATTGCAAAACTTATTGGAAATACTGCCGACAAAGTTCTGCCTGTAAGCAACGACTTAAAAAAAAGTTTAAAAAAAATTGGGATAAAGACTACAATAACAGTTATTCCAAATGTTGTTGACACTAAACTTTTTAAACCAGGAAAAGAATCATCTACTGACTTTACATTTATTCATGTCTCTAATTTAATTCCGAGAAAAAATTCCGAAAAAATACTAAAAGTAGCATTAAAACTCTTGTTGAAGGGGTATCAATTTAATTTGCAGCTGGGAGGTGACGGTGATATTGATAAATTGAAAGAGGAAGTAAGAAATGCAAAAGCTGAAAACAGAATTGAAATTTTCGGGATGCAAACTATATCTCAGATAGCAGAGCGAATGCAGAGGTCTGATTGTTTCATTCTTTTTAGTGATGATGAAAATCAGCCTTGCGTCATTGCGGAGGCATTTGCCAGCGGTTTACAAGTAATATCAACAAATGTTGGAGGTATCAGCGAATTCTTCCCTGAAGATGCTGGAATTTTACTTGAAAAAGTAGATGAAAATCAGTTATTTTCAGCAATGCGTGTAATTTTAGAAGGGAAGAGAAAGGATAATATGTTTTCTGTCTCTCAATATGCAAAAGATACATTTTCAGAAGAAATTATTGCACAGAAGTTTTCCGAAGTTTATGATGACGTTTGTAAAAATTCAAACTCATGAAAAGCCTGAAAGATTTTCTAAGGAGTTTTTTTGATAATCATGGACATTACGTTTTCTTATCTTTTCTGATTGCTAAAATTTGTGGTTTCGCTGGTACTTTGCTGGTTATCAGATTGCTTCCTGAAAATGAATTTGGGATCTTAAGTATTGTTATTTCTGTTCTCACTATTTTTCTTCCATTCACTGGTTTTGGAAGTGGGCAGGCTTTAATGAGATTTGGATCTATTTCATCTGATGAAAATGAAAAACGAAAAATATCTTCCTATTTTTTCTTTAAAGGAATTCTATTTGAAATCTTACTAACTGTTTTATTTCTGAGTGTGGCTTTTTTTTATTTTAATAAATATGAAGACATTTTCCTCATTTTTGTTTTCTGTGCAGTTAGATTGGCTGGCTTTTATTTTGTTAACCATATTCAGGTTTTTTACCGTATTACGGGAAAGAACCGAACGTTTGCAAAAATTAATAATGTTGTCAATATTGGAGGGTTACTTTTAATTCTTGTTCTCACTTATTTCTTTAAGCTTTATGGCTACCTGATCGCAATTGCCGTTACTCCCTATCTTTCATTATTTTGGCTTACAAAAGATATTTACTCATTTCGTCAATTTATTCCTAAGAATTACAGAGAAATGTGGAAATATGGTGGATTTACGGCAGCAACCTCTCTTATTTCAGATACCATGTTCTCCTTAGACATTCTTTTACTTGGCTTTTTAATGAATGAAAGTGCTGTTGCCAATTACCGTGTTGCCATTCTGATACCGTCCAATATCACATTTTTAGCCATCAGTTTTTTACAAAGCGATTTTCCGTTACTCTCTAAAAACTATCAGAATAAGGCGTTTTTAACGTCTTACATAATTAATTTCCACAAAGTATTTATACCTGTTTGTATTGGTATATTTATTTTCTTTATATTTTTTAATCAATATATCTTAAAATATTTTTTCGGAACTGCCTATATTGATAATTCGGATTTACTGATGGTTTTATTAATAGGATTCAATGTAGGAATGCTGACCAGAAATCTTTACGGGAATCTTCTTCCGGCAGTCGGGAAAATTGAGATTAATACCTGGGTGGGTATAGCTTCTCTTATTTTCCTCGCAGTGGCTGCTTATTTATTAATGCCCATCTATGGAGTCTTAGGAATGGGGATTGCCATGACGGCTACCATACTCATATCAGGATTTTCTTATCTTATTTTTTTCTTTTTGTATCTTAAGAAACTTCCTTAATTACAAATCTTTATTACCTTTGTCTTATGAAGAATTCAGTTTTTCGATTATTATTTGTGCTTTTTGCATTGGTTAGCTGCGGAAGCGATGACGATTCTTTACAGAGAATTGATCAGATCATGAACATCTATATCAAGAACAGTGCAGGACAAGATCTGCTGAATGCCAAAAAGGCAGGGTCTTACACCAGTTTTTCTGTGAATGACGTGAATGGAACAACAGATTTGGCTCCAGTGTCTGTTCCTCTTAAAATGACAACAGATTCCTTATATTATTTTGAATATATTCAAGGCGCTAAAAGAATTATAAAAGACTCTATAAGCCCTGAAAATAGAACATACAAATCGAATCTGACTTTTTCACTTAACAGGATTGTGGATAATCAGACGGTTACCGTTACTGATGCCGTTGAAATCCGTTACCGATGGACGCCATCAGTATTCCAGGTTTCTGAGGTTCTTTACAATAATCAGGTCGTATTTACCAAAGCTGCAGATGCACCCAATGCTATAAATACCATTACTATCATAAAATAATTTAAATTTGCAAAACTGTTAGCTTAGTATTTTAAGTTAACATCTAATATTTAACATCTAAATAAAATGTTACAAGTCAATTTTTTGCGCGACAATAAAGAACGCGTTTTAGAAGGTCTGAAAAAAAGACAATTCAAGAATCTTGGGTTGGTAGACGACGCTGTTGCTACTGACGACGAAAGAAAAAGAATCCAGTTTGAATTAGATTCCCAGCTTTCCGAGATCAACAAAATTTCCAAGGAAATTGGACTTTTGATGAAAGAAGGAAAGAAAGAAGAAGCGGAGTCTGCAAAATCTAAAACAGCACAATTCAAAGAGTCGAGTAAAGAACTGCAGTCCCAATTAGATGCAACAGAAAAAGCTTTACTGGATATTTTATACCAGATTCCAAATATTCCGTTTGAATTAGTAAAAAGCGGATCTTCTGCAGAAGACAACGAGAATATCTTCCAGTCTCACGATGTAGAAGGGCTTGGAGAAGGTGCTATCCCTCACTGGGAGCTTGCCAAGAAATATAACCTGATCGATTTTGAACTTGGGGTGAAAATCGCAGGTGCCGGTTTCCCTGTTTATCTGGGTAAAGGAGCAAGACTTCAGAGAGCTCTCGTTCAGTATTTCTTAGATAAAAACGTTGAAAAAGGGTATATGGAGGTCAACCCTCCTCACGTTGTGAATGAGGCTTCAGGTTACGGAACAGGACAGCTTCCTGATAAAGAAGGGCAGATGTACCACATTGGTCTGGATGACCTTTATTTAATTCCTACAGCAGAAGTTCCTGTAACGAATCTTTATCGGGATGTTCTGTTAGAAGAAAGAGATCTTCCGATTAAAAATACAGCTTTCTCTCAGTGCTACAGAAGAGAAGCGGGAAGTTACGGAGCTCATGTAAGAGGTCTGAACCGTCTTCACCAATTTGAAAAAGTAGAGATTGTAAGACTTGAAAAGCCAGAAAACTCTTATGCTGCGCTGGAAGAAATGGTAGAACATATTAAAGAGATCCTTACAGATCTTGAACTACCGTTCAGAGTGTTAAGACTTTGTGGTGGAGATATGGGTTTCACTTCAGCAATGACCTATGACTTTGAAGTATGGAGCGCAGCTCAGGAAATGTGGCTGGAAGTAAGCTCTGTTTCTAATTTTGAAACATTCCAGGCCAACCGTTTGAAATGCCGTTTCAAAACAGATGGAAAATCTCAGCTGGTGCATACCTTAAATGGTTCTGCAATGGCTCTTCCAAGAATTATGGCTGCATTACTGGAAAATAATCAGACAGAAGAAGGTATCAGAATTCCTAAGAAGATTGCAGAATATGCAAGATTTGATCTGATCAACTAGAATAGTATTTCTATATAATAAATAATCCCCTTTCAGCTTTGGAAGGGGAGTATTATATGTTACCAATCAGAATATATTAATTGCATTTCAAATGATCATCTTCTCAAATAATCACTCCTATACAAAAGAAGTACATCTAAGAAATAATAAATTTAATTATTCCTTTGGACGGGAATTATTTTTTTTATACATTAGCAATAAGCGGATTCCGAAAAGCTAAAAGAGTAGGACAAAGAACAATACAAATTAACATGAAAAAATTAAAGTCATTAAAAATGGAAAGACTCTTACAACGGGAAGTTTGAAGCAAATCCATGGAGGTTTAAGAAAGCTGCTTCCTGAGGGGGTATGCAGCGGCTCAGGAACAGCTAATGATCCTTACGTGTTAGAAAGCGTTGTTATACCTTCTGGTACATCTGACGGATGTTAAATTAAAGGTTATCAGGGCTGTTTTCAAATAAGAATCAGCCCTTCTTATTATGATTTTAATTTTATCCACTTCCTTCGACGATGATACTAATGTTGTTATAGAGCATCTAAACAATATGGGAGAACAGTATGTACGCTTAAATGATATAGATGTATTTAATGGAAAAACACAGGTTTATTATAAAGTGAATTATCCTGATCAGTTGGTGATTGAAAATGAATTTATTGGTAAAGTAAATATTTCAGAAATAACTACTGTATGGTACCGGAAATGGGGAAATTTTGATAAATATAAAGAAATATTAGAGAAAGACCTTTCTTTTGAAATGTTGCAATATCTATATTCAGAATATTTCGGGGTCTTAAATGTAATCCTTTTTTCTCTCAGAAATAAAAAGTGGATTAATCATTATACCACAATCAACGGATTAAGTAAAATTGAAATACTTGTAAAGGCTGAAATGGTAGGGTTTAAAACTCCTTTTACAATCATCACTAATAAATTTGAGAAAGAGAATCGATCATGGATTGCTAAATCTGTGAATGATGGCAAAATAATTAATTATAAGAATAAAAGCTTTCCTGTAATGACAGTAGAATATAATAACCCTTCTGTATCTACTTTTCCCGGCTTATTCCAGGAACAGATTATTAAAGAATATGAACTGAGGATTTTCCACCTTAATGGAAAGAATTATTCTATGGCAATATTTTCTCAAAATGATTTCAAGACTTCTCTAGACTTCAGAAATTATAACCATGAGAAACCCAATCGATTTATTCGTTATCAAATGCCTAAAGATCTTGACCGCAAGGTTACCAAGCTAATGAAAGCATTGAATTTACAAACAGGGTCAGTAGATATAATCAAAGGAATAAATGGAGAATACTATTTTTTAGAAATAAATCCCTCCGGACAATTTAGAATGACATCTTATAGATGTAATTATAATCTGCATTATGAAATGGCTATATTATTAAAAAAATTGAATCATGAAGAAAAATCTTCGTCAAGAAATTAATTTGGCAAGAAAAGAATTGCTACCTGCCATCTTTTCCCAAGTGCTAGAAACCGGGACAAAGCCTCCGAATAATGGCTATTCGATCAGAAAAGCTGAAACTAAAAAATATCAATCAGAAATCTTGTGTTTAAGAACTTTCAAAGATGGAATCAACCTACCTAAGCCATAATATCAATAAAAGACTCTTTCTGTTTTCCTGCTGTATGCCGGTTAAAGGATCCAGAAGAGGAGCTGTTTACGATTTACAGAGAGATGATATCGAGTTGGTTCCAAATTCTTTAATTGATTTTATTCACTATATTAACAAGAAGCCTGTTCAAGATATTTTAGATGAGTGGAGAGATAATGAAGTGGCACAGGAATACTTGGAACTTCTGATTGAAAAAGAATTTGTTTTCCTTTCCTCTGAGGATCATTTTCCAAAACTCTCCAATAAATGCATTAATGATGATACCTCTAAAATTGAATTCATGACACTGACAATATCTGATTTCATCATAGAAAAGATTCAGATGATTGCAGAAAGAATTGAATATTTGGGGGTAAAACGTTTACATCTGCATTTTCCTTTTGAAGTCGATCTGGAAAAAATGTCAGGACTTATTCAGAGTTTTAAGCAAAGTTGTGTAATCAATCTCTCTATATCAATACCTTATCAAAAAGACTTTAATCCAAACATAATTCAGGAACAAAGACTTAAGAGCATTTATTTCTATAATTCTCCTTATTCTGATACCATAGAAATTTATAAAATCAATTTGTATTTTTTGAAATGTAGCGAACATGATTTGCTACTTCCTAAAGCAAATATTGATGCGATGGCGATAAATCACAGAGCTTTTCTGACAGGTAAAAATGCTAACCTTGGGTTATATAAAACCATTTTTGTGAATGCAGTAGGTAGGATTCAACTGAATTCAACTGATATTAATGAATATGGCTGTATTTTAGGATCTGAGATAGAAAAAAGCTTATCTCTTCTTTCCGAAATTTGGAATATAAGAAGGGACAAAATTACACCATGCAGAAACTGTGAGCTGAAATATGCATGTACTGCTAACTATATTCCTGAATATGATAAGGGAAATAGTAGATATTTTGTAAATTGTAATTATAATCCTTATTCTAATGAGTGGGCTATTTAAACTGTTATTAATATTGTCTCTGTTTTTTTTTATAGGTTGTAAAAATTATTATTATTTGAACGGACAGAAAAGTGTAGAGAGTGATAAGCCCAATAGTTATAATAAATTTGTTTTGACTTTTGACGACGGAAAACAAAACATACCTTTCTATACTTATGCGGATTATCAATTTAAAAAAGTTAATAAACAATTTATCTTTTTTAAAAATCCTGAAATGAACAGACTAATACATTATATGCTTCCTCATAAAAATGAGGAACAATTTCTGTTTATGTATACCAATCAGCCTACATTTTCAAATATTTTAGGTTTTTTTTATAAAGATATAGATATTGAAGATGTTAAAAAGCTGTATACCAAAATAAATCATAAAGAAGACAAAAACCAAATCTTTTCCCAATATACATTTGGTAAATTTCAAGTCTTTGATTTTTACAAAAATGTAAAAGGTGGAGTTATTCGGTTTGTATCAATTAATAATCCTGGCTATTCTAAAGACCCGGATTACAAATGGTTTAACAGAGAAATTAATACTATGTTTTTTGATATCAATCATTCAATATGGGATGGCTACATTGAACCTCTTAATTAAAATTGTATGAAAAAAAAAAAATTGATTATTTTGATTGTTTTATTATGTTTTACTTTGCTTCAGGCACAAACATATAGAGTCTATTATCAGATGGCCTATAAAATAGATTCGACAAAAGATGAAACAGTTAAAAGAAAAATGATCTTGGATGTTAAAGATGATCTTTCTAAATTTTATTCCTATAACTTGTATCAGATTGATTCAATGGGAATTAATGAAAAAAATATTCGAAAGAAGGCTGCAGACTATGACTTTATAGTTCTCAAGAATCAGAAGGAGAATGTAACAGAAAAATATTACGTAATAGGGCTTGATAAGTATTCATTAAAAGAAGATTGGGCTAAATTGGATTGGAAAATCACTGAAGAAGTAAAAAAAATATATGATATCAACTGCCAGAAAGCTACTCTGAATTATAAAGGAAGATCTTGGGTGGCATGGTTTTCCAGAGACATTCCTTTCCCGGAAGGGCCCTATGTTTTTAATTCTTTACCAGGCTTAATTGTAGACATGAGGGATTCCAGAAATGATTATATTTTTACAATGATAGAACTTAAAAAAGATTTTGGAGAGGTGAATATGGAACCAGAAATAATTCCTGTTACTAAGAAACAATTACTTAAGATCTATTTGGATTACTATAATGATCCTTATAAAGAACTCAAAGCTGGGAAAGCTGTTATGAAAGTAGTAGATGAATCGGGAAATCAAATCACACCGAATTTTCACCAACTTACTGAATTTAAACAGAAAGATATAAAAAAGAAGAATAATCCTATTGAACTAACGGAGGCTATCAGATATCCTTAATCCCTTTTTTATTATCATCTCTTAGTAATTGGAGATTTCAGACTGTAATAGTCCATATCAGCAGTCAGATTGCATTGGGATTAAACAGTTTACTGCACAAAATTAAAACATTTCAAGCAAAAAATTTTAAAAGTAATAAAAGGCCGTCTCACAACTAGTGAAAATGGCCTTTTATTATGAAATTTCCCTGTACTCCTATACGAGAACGGTTTTCGTTTAAACTATTCTCAACCCACATCGTTTAGTTGTGATGCACTTTCGCTTTACTCGGTAGTAATCACTACTTTTTTATCTTTATTGACTAAATTTTTGCCATCTACAAGATCATTGGATCTTACGATGATCTCGACTGTTTTATTATCAACCTGTTTTACGAAATCATGTTTTCCTTCAATACTTTTGATCGGTTTCTGAAACTTCAGGGTATTGGTAAAGGTAAGGTTGAACATTCTGAGCATTCCCGCCATTCCGGAAGCCATCTGCTTTCCGTAAACTTCAATAGAATCGCTTTTGGTTTTAGGAACTGTTTTTTCTTCTGACGCTTTTTCTTCCAGCATTTTCAGTATCCCATCAGAATTAAATTTTTCAGTGTTAATAATCAGGGATTTGCCGTCCCATACTGCGATATCCTGTAAAGGTATTTTTTTCAGACGTTTATCGCTGGCTAAAAGCTGAGTGATTTCCGAGGGCATAAGCTTATCATATTTTAGAGAAAGACCAACGATTTCGTTTTTATCTTTATCCACTTTCATATAAACTTTTTTAAGCACTTTTGCCGAATCTTCGTTAAGCGTTACTTTTCCGTGCTTCTGAACCTTATAAAGACTTGTCCAGTCGGTAGGCAGCTTATCAAGATCACTTAGTTTCTTTGAATCTGTGCCCATCATACTCATCATGCCCATTACACTTTTATCCATCAGAATATTAGACTGCATGCTGGTTGCGGCATCTTTATAATACGTAGTTTCTGTATTGATAGAGCAGGACTGAAATATCATAAAAAGAATTACAGCCCATAATAACTTAATATGTTTGGTCATTGTTAAAAATTTTACTGTTTTCTAATGTATTACAAAACAGATACCAACCAAAAAAACGGGCTGAAATTTCAGCCCGTTTTTATTCTGTAACAATCACAATTTTTTTATCGGAATTTTTAAATTCAGCCTCTTTATCGTATAGGGTTTTGAGATTGTAATCTATTTTAACGGTATAGTTATCGATCTGCTTTACCCAGTCGTGCTTTCCGGTAATAGATTTTATTTTGTTTTCAAACTTCAGAGTTGTTCCTATGCTCTTGAAAAACATCGCAATCATTCCTTCCACCTTTTCAGCTTCATCTTTTGAGGTTTTACTTCTGAGTGTCTCCTCAATATTTTTAAGATTGAAATTTTCTGTATTGATGGTCAGTGTCTTTCCGTCCCAATTATTGAAGATATTCTGATCCAAAGGAAGTTTCTCCTTTTTATTATAATTGCTCAGCATCTGATAATCTGTCTGCGTGAAGTGTTCCAGTTTTAAAGAAAGGCCTGCAGGCTCGTTATTTTCTTTATTGGATTTCATAAAGATCTTTTTCATAAGCCTGATAGAATCCGGGTCTTTAGTTTCCTGCTTTGCATCCTGTTTCTGAATGTCAAAAAGGCTTGTCCAGACCGTTGGAAGCTTATCCATTTCTCCAAATTCTTTTTTCTGCTGCAGAGAATCGGGAGTCATAGCCTTCATTTCCGAAATGAACTTTCTCATGTCGATATCTGTAACAGAAGTGGAGGCGGCATCTTTATGATAAACGATTTCAGAGTTAATAATACACGATTGCAGAACAAAAACAGCTGCAATGAGTAAAAAAAATATTTTTTTCATGGAATTAGTTAGTTATATTAGTGGCAGTTGGCCGAGCTGTGATCATGCCCTTCAATATGGCAGTTGCCGTTGTGATCTTTAGAAATGGTCATTGCTTCAGCTCTCGGTGAGATATAAGGAATTCCCAGTTCCAGGCCTCTCAGAATGAATAGTCCTCCCAAAATAATCATAATAACAGGAACGGCTTTCAGAATTTTAACTCTAAAGGCCTGATTCATTAGATTTCCGGCTAAAACTACCGCAAACATGAATGGGAGGGTCCCAAGACCGAATAAAGCCATATATGAAGCTCCCTGCCATACTCCTCCTGCTGCCAGACTTGCTGTAAGAGCCATGTAAACCATGCCGCATGGAAGAAAGCCGTTAAGAAGCCCGGTTGTAAACCTTGATCGGTAATCTGCTTTCTGCAGCAGTTTTCCTAAATTCAACTTTACTGAAAAGAGAAATTTAGAAAGAAAAGGAATCTTGGAGGCAAAATCTTTTCCACCAAAAGAAAACAGAGCCATAATAATCAGAAGAATTCCCGCAATGACCGTAAGATACTGCTGGAAGCCTGCCATTTCAAAACCTTCTCCTACAATTCCCAGAACGGCGCCTAGTAAAGAATAGGTAAAGATCCTGCCAAACTGATAGGTTAAATTCTGAAGATAGAAATTGGTGGCCTGTTTCTTAGTCAATCCCATCGATAAGGCAATAGGTCCGCACATTCCGATACAGTGAAAACCGGAAGCAAATCCTAATGCAATTGCCGATAAAATAAGTCCTATTTCCATATCACATCATAATCCATTCTATAGTCTGCTTTGTCTTTTGTCCACATCAGTCTCAGAGTATAATTTCCAGGTTTCAATACCTGTCCCGGTATAAAGAAAGATTGAGTGGCATCAAGCTGTACAGATTTTTTTATGTCTAAATTCTGGTCGTCGGTTCTGTTTAAAACAAATTTTACCGTAGTATTTGTATTATTGTATTCTTTTGGAAAAGTAATTTTGATTCCGTTCTTTTCCTGGCTGTACACCGGTTTTTCCTGCAGATCGTCTGCTTTTTTCTTGGCATCAATGACATCCTGGTACTTAAGTTCCTCCTCGTAATAATTATCGGTTACCATCTCAGAATTCTTCTGCCCGTTCGGGAAAAGAAACAGCATGGATAATATAAAAGCAATGAATGCAAATAATGCAATGACTACACCGTGTCCCCAACTAAAGTTTTTCATTTCTTCCGGATTTTTTATCTGTTTTAAACCTCATGATTTTAAATTATAGAGGCCTTTTAATTAAAATTGCAGTTTGAATGGTCCCTCAAAATACGTCTGGTAAGAATCTATAAGCTTACCTTTCATATCATAAACGCCAATGGTTATGTTCTGTTTTGAAAGTTTCATATCATTTTCCGGGAAGCTGATATTGATGGTTCCTTTTGAGATTTTATCCCGGTCTACCTGGATCTTGCTGGATGCACTGTAGGTAATCTCACCGTGAGCCGGCTCCAGAACTTTTATCGTTACTATCTTCTTGTCGTTGGTTTTATTAAGGAAGGTATAATTGTAAGTATTGGTAATCTTACCATCTCTTACAAAGAACGTACTTCCTGCAGGCTTAATGAATTTCGCCTCCATTTCTCCTCTGCTGTAAAGAAGGAATCCAAGGAATCCAACCAATAAAACAAGAACCACTGCAAAACCTTTCATTCTTCCTGTGAATTTGAATTCAGTCTGATTCTCGATCTCGTTTTCAGAGGCATATCTTATCAGTCCTTTCGGAAGTCCTACCTTTTCCATTACTTCATCACACGCGTCGATACATGCAGTACAGTTCACACATTCCAGCTGCTGTCCGTCTCTGATGTCAATTCCTGTAGGGCAGACCACCACACACTGATGGCAGTCGATACAGTCTCCTTTTCCTGCAGCCTTACGGTCTTCGCCTTTTCTCCATTTCGATCTGTTTTCTCCTCTTTTAAAGTCGTAGAAAACATTAATAGTATCTTTATCAATTAAAACACCCTGAAGCCTTCCGTATGGACAAACTAAAGTACAAACCTGTTCTCTGAACCATGCAAATACAAAGTAAAATGCCGCTGAAAAGAGAATCATGATGATAAAGTTGGTAGGGTGGGCGAACGGCCCTTCTGATATAATTCTGAAAATCTCCTGATAACCAACGATGTACATTAGCATAAAGTGGGTGATAATCAGGGAAATAATCACATATACCGTCCATTTCAAGCTTCGCTTCCAGATCTTTTCGCTGTTCCACTCCTGTCTGTCCAGCTTCATCTGCCTGTTTCGGTCTCCTTCAATAAGATATTCAATTTTACGGAAGATAGATTCCATAAAAATTGTCTGAGGGCATATCCACCCGCAGAAAATTCTTCCGAACGCAATCGTAAAAATGATGATAAATATTAAGGATGCGATCGCACCTAAAGTAAGGATAAAAAAGTCCTGTGGATAGAAAGGCTGTCCGAAAATGAAAAACTCCCTATCAATAACATTAAATAAAAAGAATGGATTACCATTGATTTTGAGGAATGGTACTGTAAAATAAATAATTAATAAAGCATAACTTACAATGTTTCTATAATTGGTGTATTTCCCTTTTGGTTTCCTTGGAAATACCCATTTTCTCTTACCGGATTGCTCCATTGTCCCGATAGAATCTCTGTAAGTTTCAGGATCCAGAACCTGGCCCTGTCCACCTCGTACTTCTATTTCTTCTATATCTGACATTTGTAATATGTTTTAAAAAAGAAAAAACATAATTCGTTACTATTTTAATCTAATAACAAATTATGTTTTTTCATATGTTTCTAATTTTTTTTAAAATTATTCTTTTTCCCAATGCGCTTCGGTTCCCTGAGGAGCAGCTCCTCCCTGAGCCTGCGTCACCGGCGGTTGTTCCTGATTGATGTGATATACATACGCTGCAATTTTTTCAATCTCCGCACCTGAAACTTCTCCGTTCTTACCGAATGCTCTCATTGAAGGGTTAGTAGGAGAACCGTTCCAGTCCATATGGAAAACATTTTTAAATAAAGTTTTCTCCGGCTGGTTGATCCAGTAGTTGTCCGTAAGGTTTGGACCAATACCACCACTTCCGTCTTCTTTGTGACAAGATGCACAGTTGGTTTTGAATAGTTCTTTTCCTTCCGCGATATTGTCAGCAGAGTACTTCGCTGTTTCTATAGTTACAGGAGGCTGCTCAGATTCATATTTTGCAATGCTGGCCATCTGTTCTTTATATTCCTGTTCGTATTCGCTCAACGGATGTGCGAAGTCTGTGAAGGAATAAGCTGCGATATATACAATACAAAAAGCAGTCCCAAAATAGAATAAACCTATCCACCATTTTGGAAGCTGGTTGTCCAATTCCATGATCCCATCGAAACCATGATCGATAAGGATATCTTTTTCTTCTGTAGCAGACTGTTTCTTGAAGGCACTTTCGTACATTCTTTTTAAGAAAGGCACTTTCTTTTCTGCCAGGTAAGCTGCTTTTTCTTCCGGAGATAGTTTTTTGAACTTATTGTTTTCAATTAAATCTCCAATAGCACTGTGGATGTATGCCAAAATAGCACTGATCACAACAGTTCCCCAGAAGTAAGGTGAAGCTAGGAACGAGTAGCTCTGTACAAACAAATAATAAAAAACTATTAAAAGTCCAGTTATTATTAAGATGTTTACAACAACAGGTGTTCTTTGTTTCATAATAAATAGTTTAATTTTTTAAATTAAAATCGTCATCCTCGTCATCCCCAAGTGGAGCCTCTTCTTCCTCTTTGTAATATTTTTTAGGCCTGCTAAAAACATAGATTACCAGAGCTACGAAGAACAGCATAAAGAAAATCAGAGCCAGCGTCTGGTAGAGACCAGCGTTTTCTGTATTGGATAATATATCTTTAAAGTTCTGAGGAATCATGTGAACCTTTTAATGTTTAGTTAGTACTTGCTGTTTTTATTTCTGTAGTCTTAATATCTGTTCCTAATCTCTGAAGATAAGAAATAAGAGCTACAATCTCTTTTTTCTCCAATTCTCCCTGAGGTCTCTTGGCGTAAGCTACCTTAAGGTCATTCGCTTCCGAGAAGATATCTTTTACGATCTTTGTTGCCTGGTTGTCTGCCCATTTATTTGCAGAATCTATTTCAGCTTTCGTATAAGGAACTTCAAACGTATTCTTCATCAGCTTCATTTTGTCTACCATTTTAGATCTGTCCAGGTTACTTGCAATTAGCCAAGGGTAACGAGGCATGATAGATCCTGCTGATGTAGATCTTGGGTTATACATGTGCTTGTAATGCCAAGAACTTGGGTTTTTACCTCCTTCTCTATGTAAATCCGGTCCAGTTCTCTTAGAACCCCATAGGAATGGTCTGTCATATACAAATTCTCCAGCTTTGGAATACTGTCCGTTCTTACCGTTGAATCTTGTAATCTCATCCCTGAAAGGTCTGATCATCTGGGAGTGACAAGCATTACATCCTTCACGGATATAAATATCTCTACCCTCTAATTCAAGTGGTGAATATGGTTTTACAGCTGAAATTGTAGGGACACTTTTCTTAAGAGATAGTGTAGGGATAATTTCAATTGAACTACCGATGGAGATCGTGAAGAAAGATAAAATACCTAATAATAATGGCATTCTTTCAAGCCATAAGTGAGTTCCTTCACCTTCTTTACGTTTGTTTCCAATGTTGGCCAACGCAGGTGCTTCAGCAGGAACTTCTTTCTGGAACGATCCTTTTCTTACTGTAGCGATTACGTTAACAATCATTAAAATAGATCCGGAAATATAGAATAGACCCCCTAAGAATCTCATCTTAAAATAAGGAATAATAGCAGTTACGGTATCCAACCAGTTTTTGTACATTAAAGTACCGTCCGGGTTAAACTGTTTCCACATCAAACCTTGTGTAAATCCTGAAATATACATGGGTACTGCATAGAAAATAATTCCTAATGTTCCTAACCAGAAATGCCAGTTAGCTAGTTTTACAGACCAAAGTTTTGTTCTCCACATAATAGGTACCAAGTAATAGATAACCCCGAATGCCATGAAACCATTCCATCCAAGAGCTCCTAAGTGTACGTGACCGATAACCCAGTCTGTAAAGTGACCAATTTTGTTAATGTTTTTAGTCGCCAAAAGCGGACCTTCGAATGTTGCCATACCGTAGCATGTAACAGCCACTACGAAGAACTTAAGGATAGGGTTTTCCCTTACTTTATCCCAAGCTCCTCTCAGCGTAAGAAGACCATTTAGCATCCCTCCCCAAGACGGTGCGATAAGCATGATAGAGAAACCGGTTCCCACAGCCTGCGCCCATGCAGGAAGAGCTGTATACTGAAGGTGGTGAGGACCAGCCCAGATATATACGAAAATTAATGACCAGAAGTGAATAATAGACAGTTTGTAAGAGAAAACCGGTCTGTCTGCTGCCTTCGGAAGGAAGTAATACATCAAACCAAGAACCGGAGTCGTCAGTACGAATGCAACGGCATTGTGACCGTACCACCACTGTACAATAGCATCTTTTACCCCCGCATATGCTGAATAAGATTTCCAGCCAGTGAAAGATAATGGAACTTCAAGGTTGTTGAAGATGTGAAGCATGGCTACTGCAATCCATGTTCCGATATAGAACCAAATGGCTACATAAAGGTGTCTTACTCTTCTTTTTGAAATCGTCAGGAACATATTGATCCCGAAAATGATCCATGAGAATGCAATCAATATGTCGATCGGCCATTCGTGTTCAGCATATTCTTTTGAAGTATTAATCCCCATAAAGAAAGTAACGAACGTAGCAACGATCATAAACTGCCAAGTCCAGAAATGCAACCAGGATAATGTATCACTGTACATTCTTGTTTTTAATAATCTCTGTAATGAGTAATAAATACCGGTATAAACGATATTACATACAAATGCAAAGATCACGGTATTGGTATGAAGCATTCTGATTCTACCAAAACCAAATGCACCATGAGTGTTTATTAACCCTTGAATATTGCCTGATGCAAGACTTTTGATGGTTGTATCATCTGTACCGAATATAAATTCCGGCAATTCCGGGTAGAAAAGCATTAATGCCGCCGTAAGCCCGAACGTAAATCCTATAAGACCGAAAACTAAGGTCGCATAAAGGAACGCACGGACAATACTGTTGTCATAACTAAACTTTTGTGTTTCCATATCAACTATTCACTTTTTTCTTCAATTTTATTATTCTCTCCTATTTTTTTCTCGTCTTTATCTTTGTTGCCCTTTTCATCCTTTTCCTTGATTTCTCCATTATCAAAAAGGATTCTGACAGCGGGGGATTCATCATCCTCAAACTGTCCTTTTCGGGCATACACTATAAATACGACCAAGAAAATCGCAGCCAAAGAAACACTGCAGAGGATCATTAAATATAGAATATCCATTGGACAACAAAATTAACCTATTTTCGGGGTTCAAATTTAGTGAAAAATAATGACATTCATCACGAAATGCGGATTTCAGCTAATTTAAAATCAGTCTAAATAAGGGCTTCTACGCCTGTTTTTTGAAATGTTTCCGACCTAAAATCCAGGTGGAAAGAGTAGTGAATGCCACCACAGTGATGGAGCTGATTGGCATGATGATTGCTGCGAAGAGCGGATGCATCTGGCCTGTAACTGCGTAACTTAAACCAACAATATTGTATAGAAAACTGATTATGAATGTCATTTTTACAATAGTAATCGATCCTTTGCAGACATTGAGGTACTTGTCTAGTGTAACTACTTTGTCGCCGTTCATAATCACATCGGAAGAAGGAGTAAAGCTGTTGGTGTCATCTGCAATAGCGATCCCCACATTACTTTGCTTCAGTGCTCCGGCGTCATTCAGGCCATCTCCCAGCATAGCCACTTTCATGTTCTGGTCCTGAAGATTTTTGATGTAATTAAGCTTGTCTTCCGGGCTTTGGTTGAACGCCATTCCATGATAATTAGGGATAAGTTCTTTAAGCTGGTTTTCCTCGGAGGAGTTGTCGCCGCTCAGGATGAATATTTTGTAATCGGTGAGCTTTGTAAACAGTTCTCTTAATTTCGGACGGTATTCATTCTTAAAGATGAATTTACCTAAAAACTCGCCGTTTTTGCTTATATATACCGCTGTTTCAAGGTTTCGGGGTTCCTGATCGTTATAGCGGGCAGAACCTATTTTATAAACATTTCCTCTTACACTGGCTTCATATCCTTTTCCTGAAATCTCGCGGAAGCTTTCAACGGGGAAGTAGTTGTCGTTAACTTCAATGAATTCATACAGGGATTTAGAAAGCGGGTGATTGGAGTTCTTTAATAATGTTTTGATATTCAGGCTGTCAAACTCATTAATTTCAGAGCCTTCATATCTGATGTTTGATTTTTTTCTGTGTGTGATGGTCCCTGTTTTGTCAAAAACAATGGTATCCAGTTTGGCTATTTTTTCAATCGTCAGAGTATCTTTTACATAAAACTTGTTGCGCCCCAGGATCCTCATAATATGTCCAAAAGTAAACGGTGCAGATAATGCAAGGGCACAAGGACAGGCAATAATAAGAATTGCCGAAATAACCTGGAACATTGTATTCAGGTCAATGAAAGACCAGTAAATTCCTGAGATCACCGCGATACCTAAAATAATGAATGTGAAATATTTGCTGACGTTATTGGTCAGTGTGTCAAGTCCGGTTTCGTGTTTCTTAAAAGCTTCCTTATTCCAAAGTTGTGTCAGATAACTCTGGTCAACATCTTTGATCACTTCCAGTTCCAGTGAAGAACCGATCTGTTTGCCTCCTGCAAAGATTTTGTCACCCGGCTGTTTGCTGATGCTTTCGCTTTCTCCGGTGATAAAACTGTTGTCTATATTTCCTTCTCCGTTGATCAGGATGGCATCAACAGGGATGATCTCCTGATTTCTTACCAAAATCCTGTCTCCTACTTTAATTTCAGAAAGAAGAATATTGTCCTGCTTTCCTTCAAAATCTACTTTGGTTACTGCGATAGGGTAGAATGATTTATAATCTCTGTCGTAAGATAAGGCGCTGTAAGTTCTTTTCTGGAAAATTTTTCCCATTAGCATAAAGAAAAGCAATCCACATAATGTGTCAAAATATCCGGGACCGTAATCTGTAACCACTTCGTAAATACTTCGCCCGAAAAGAACAAGTATCCCCAAAACAATAGGAACATCGATGTTGACAATTTTATTCTTTAATCCATACCAGGCAGATTTGTAATAATCTGAAGCGGAATAAAATACAACCGGACAGGCTAAAAGGAACATCAGTGTTCTGAAAAGTCCTTTATAATGTTCCATCCAGTAATCTTCACCTCCTACGTATTCAGGAAAGGCCAGGAACATTCCGTTTCCGAATGCAAAACCGGCAATGGCAAATTTTATAAGTAGAGATTTATCGAGATGATCTACATTTTTATCGGCGGTCTCAAGGCTGATAACAGGTTTGTAGCCAAGGTTGGTTAAAAAATTAGCTAGTTCGCTTAATTTGAGATCATTATGATTGAATGAAATCTGTAGGGTCTTCCTGGTGAAATTTACCTGAGAATAATTGATATGCTCATTCAGGGTATGTAAGCTTTCCAGAAGCCAGATACATGAAGAACAGTGTATTACAGGGATTTTAAAAGTAACAAGACTTGTTTTTCCTTCCGAGAAGTCAGTGATTTTTTCGAAGATCTCCGGAGTGTCAAGATATTCAAATTGAGAAGAACTCTCATCGGGACGGATTCCTGCTCTTTTATTAAGTTCGTAGAAATTAGTTAAATCATTGAGATTCAGAATTTCGTAAACAGACTTGCATCCGTTGCAACAGAAAGTCTTTTCATCAAATAAAATTCGCTCCTTTTCTATACCTTGACCACAATGAAAACAGTTCTCGCTCACCACCATAATATATTGAACTACAAAATTATAACAATTTTTTTTGTTTATCGCGTTAAAAAGTTCTATTTTTGTGATAAATGTCATATAAAATGTCGCAGGAACAACAGATTGCAATTGAAGAGAGGTTCGCCAGAGTTTTTAATGATAAATCATTTAAGGAAAGACTTTCTAGCACTGATTTTGAAAAATATATTAACAGCAAGAAAAGATTGAGTTTTCAGAAGCACGACACCATTTTCGAGGACGGGGAAACACCAAAAGGAGTGTATGTTTTAGAAAAAGGAGCTGCCAAGCTTTCCAAGTCGGGAGCTTTTGGAAAAGACCAGATCTTAAGATTTATCAAAGAGGGGGATATTATCGGCTATCGTTCATTACTTTGCGGGGAAAATTTCCAGGCAAAGGCTGAGGCTATGACAGACATTGAATGTATCTTCCTTCCGGCAGATGTTTTCATGTACCTTCTGGAGGTAGATCCGCAGCTTTCTTTTGCGATGCTTCAGAAAATCTCTTATGAACTGGGAGAATCATCCAATACCATAACCTTCCTTGCGCAGAAAACGGTAAGAGAAAGACTGGCAGAAATCCTGATTCTTCTGGAACAGAAATTGGGAGTAGATCCTGAAGGGTTTATCAAAATTTCGCTCACCAGAGAAGAAATTGCCAACATTATCGGTACTGCTACAGAAAGTGCCATCCGTTTGATCTCTGAATTCAAACAGGACAGTCTCATAGAAGTAGACGGAAGAAATATCAAAATTTTGAACCACGACAAACTGATGAAACTAGGTCACGTAGTTTTATAACAATCATACAAAAATTTAAGTCGGCGAAAGCCGACTTTTTAACTTTTAAAAAATAGATAATTATGTCTGTTCATTCTGAAATTAAAAAAGTTACAACTGAAACCTTGCGTAAAATGAAATTCGACAAGGAAAAAATAACAATGCTTACTGCTTACGATTTCACCACTGCCAAAATGGTAGATGCCGGAGGTGTTGATGCTATTTTGATAGGAGATTCTGCTGCTAATGTGATGGCTGGTTTTGAAACGACTTTGCCGATCACTTTAGATCAGATGATTTATCACGCTCAAAGTGTTGTTCGTGGAGTAGACAGAGCTCTTGTGGTAGCAGACCTTCCATTCGGGACCTACCAGAGTAATCCTGAGAAAGCCCTGGAGTCTGCGGTAAGAATGATGAAGGAAGGAGGTGCTCATGCAGTGAAAATTGAAGGAGGTAAAGAAATTTCAAAATCTATTAAAAAAATTATCAATGCCGGAATTCCAGTAATGGGACATTTGGGACTGACACCGCAGTCTATCTACAAATTCGGAACCTATAAAGTAAGAGCTAAAGAAGAAGCGGAAGCTGAAAAACTCATCAGTGACGCACAGCTTTTGGAAGAACTGGGATGTTTTTCAATCGTTTTAGAAAAAATTCCTGCCGATCTAGCTAAAAAAGTATCGGAAAGTATTTCTATTCCAACCATTGGTATTGGAGCAGGAGCTGACTGTGACGGACAGGTTCTTGTGTATCATGATATGGTTGGAATGAACAAAGGTTTCAGCCCTAAGTTCTTAAGAAGATATCTTGATCTGTATACAGAAATTACAGGAGCCGTTGCCCAGTACGTAAAAGATGTGAAAAGTGTTGAATTTCCTAATGAAAATGAAAGCTATTAATTAATGATGAACCAACAACAATCACTTCAGGGAATCTTATCAATCGCAGCCATTATATGTATGGCGGTAGGCTGGTTTAACTTATTCTCTCCGGAGATCAACGAGCTTCTCTCCAGAAAAGTTTTTTATGTATTGATAGGAGCGAGCTTCTTCGTTCAGGCGCCATTGCTTACCAATAAAAATTTTATGTATGCCATGTATGTGGCAGCAGCAATTTGTGTAATCGGAGCATTTCTGCCGTCGGATTCTAAACTTTCAATGCTTAAAACAATTGGTCTTCTCGGAGGAATTATCATTTCTTTTACCAACAGACCGGGACGTTCGTAATGTATGGAGGAGCAGATTGTATATGAAGATAACCATCTTCTGGTGGTTAATAAAAAAGCAGGACAGCTTGTTCAGGGCGATAAAACCGGTGATGAATCTTTGCTGGAGTCCATTAAGAATTTTATAAAGAAAAGAGATGCTAAGCCGGGAAATGTTTTTCTCGGCTTAGTTCACCGTATAGACCGCCCGACTTCGGGACTGGTCATCTATGCTAAAACCTCCAAAGCACTTTCCCGACTTACCCAGATGGTAAAAAACAGGGAAGTCAGGAAAACGTACTGGGCTGTTGTAGGAAAAGAAATGATTCCTCAGAGCCAGAGGCTTGTTCATTATTTAAAAAAGAATGAAAAGAATAATAAGGCTATTGTTTTTCCAAAGATAACCGAAGGAGCAAAGGAAGCTATTCTTACTTATCGGGTGATTAAAACATTGGATAATTATATGCTCCTTGAAATTGATCTGGAAACCGGAAGGCATCACCAGATCCGTGCCCAGCTGTCAAAAACCGGGGTTCCTATAAAAGGAGATCTGAAATACGGAGCGGCCCGCTCCAATCCGGATGGTGGAATTAATCTTCATGCAAGAAAACTGGAGTTTATTCATCCTGTTACGAAGGAAAAAATAGAAATTACAGCTCCCGTTCCGCAGAATGATGCCATATGGAGAGCCTGCGAAGAATAAAAAATTGATCCTGCATATTTTGCAGGATTTTTCTTTTGTTGCTTTAGATATTGAATTTTATTGACGATTCCGTATTTGTATTTTTCCATTATGTGTGATAAATTCGTTGTTTTTAATTGTATTTAATATAAATAATGTTGTTAATTTCATTTTTTATTTAGATTTTCGTAAAAATTAATATCTTAGTGGGAATTTTAATCCAATCCCATATGAAACATTTTTACAATTTTTTTCAACGAAGAGAAAAAGTAAATTATTTAAAAAGTGCCTTATGCGGTTTTACCGCTTTAATTGCAGGCAGCAGTTTAGCATTGGCACAGGTAAGTGCTTATAGCTTTTCCCGTTCTTCCGGAACCTATACTCCCATTGTAGGAACTGCATTGGCAGACGCTACCGGCAATACTTCATCAACAAACCTTAACAGCGATGTTTATCCTTTAACCTTGCCGTTCGACTTTGTATTTAACGGAACTTCCTACAATGCATTGAATGTATCAACGAACGGTTTTATTACTTTTGGTTCAACAGCTCCGGGTACAACTACAACCACTCCAATATCAAGCTCTACAGCCTATGACGGAGCAGTTTCCGTTTTTGGAAGAGACATAAGCAGTTTTTTTGATATCAGTGGAACTACCGGCAGCATCAACTGGGAAATAACCGGTTCGGCTCCCAACAGGGAAGCTGTTATACAATGGAAAAATTTCAGGCCCAACAGCAGTACCTCTACAACAACAGCATATGCCTTTTCGTTTCAGATCCGTTTGAAGGAAACTTCAAATATTATTGAAATGGTTTATAGCAACGGGGCCTATTTAGTAGGAAACACAACTATTTCAGGAACAGCTCAGATCGGTCTGAGGGGAACTTCCTCCGCTGATTTTAATACCCGGCTTAATGCCACAACACTGGAATTTGTAAACTCTACCGAAGGAACAGCAAATAACAGCACGCAGGCATTTAATACAGCTAACTCAATTCCGGGAATGCCTTCTGCGGGGTTAACCTATACCTGGACACCGCCAACATGCTATGCTCCATTGGGACTTACGGCAGGTACAACCACCAATAACAGTGCCTCAGTATCCTGGACCGCTTCTCCATCAGCTCCATCAGGATATGATATTTATTACAGTACTTCCAATACAGCTCCAATATCTTCTACAGCACCTACTAACCCAAATCTTACCGGCACTTCAGCTACCATAGGATCATTGGCGCCTTCTACCGTATATTATGTCTGGATCAGATCAAATTGTGGAGGAGGAAATACAAGTGTATGGTCGCTTCAGCCTATACAGGTTGTTACACAATGCCTGCCACCGGCAATTCTTACAACTGCTGGTGCTACTGTTTGTCCTAATCAGACTGCAACACTGTCGGCTACAGCAGACACCGGAGCTTCTATAACCTGGTATGATGCTGCTACGGCAGGAAATGTAGTCGGTACGGGACCGAGCTTTACAACTCCGGTATTAAGCAGCACAACTCCTTATTATGTAACTGCTTCAACAGGAAATACCGCTTCGGCAGGAATGACGAATGCTATATCTACATCAGGTTATACTCAGGATGCTGGTTTGCTTTTTGACGCTTATTCTACTGTTGTCATTAATGGGGTAAACGTATATCCAATGGGTACAGGGGCAGGAACGGTAGAAATTGCTTTACAGGATGGAAATGTTTCTCCTGCTGTGACATTACAGACAATTACAGTAAACCTTACGGGTTCTGCAGCTCCATATGTAAAGACCTATGTTCCTTTGAATTTTACAGTTCCACCGGGAAGCAATTATAAATTAATGATGCTAACAAGATCAGGAAGTGTGTCTGGACTGGTAAGAGAATCAGGCAGTACCTGGGGTAGTTATCCATTTACCGTTCCGGGAGCAGTATCTATAACAGCCGGGAACCTTACCGGAAATAGCGCTTCAACATCTTATTATTACTTTTATGACTGGCAGATCAGCAGCAAATGCGAAAGCGCAAGAACAACAGTTACTGCAACAGTGGACAGCGCTTGCTTAAGTACATCCGAAGTGAATGCTAAAGACCGGATGAAAGTATATCCTAATCCATTTAAAGATATCATAACGATCACTGATATTGAAAAAGTAAAATCTATTCAGGTTTTTGACAGTGCAGGAAGAATGATAAAAACTATTGAGAATCCATCTCAAGAAATCTACTTAGGTGAATTAAAATCAGGATTATACATTCTAAATCTGACGATGAAAGACGGAAGTATAAGCCACGTAAAAGCGATTAAAAAATAAAATCTTAAAATAAAAATTAAAAGCCCGGAGTTTTGAACAGCTCCGGGCTTTTGCTTTTTCAATCTTATATTTTGTCTATTCTGAAAAAATACCTACCTTCGTCACAACTTTAGGGGTGTCTGTAGACATACAGACTGAGACTTTACCCTTTGAACCTGATCTGGATTATACCAGCGTAGGGAAAAGTAGATGACTTTTACTGTACATTCTATTGTACAATAACGGCCATTCCTAAAGTATATAAAAATAATTAGGAATGGAACTTACAATCAACCACAGTACGAAAACATTTGAAGTACTTCCGGATAATCTGGAGGCACTGATGGCTATGGAAATACCCGGAAAGAAAAAAGGGATAGCCGTGGCTCTCAACAACCGTATTATTCCACTGTCCGCCTGGGCAGAAACAATCCTTAAAGACAAAGATTCAGTTTTAATCATTACTGCCACTCAGGGCGGTTAACTCTCACTTAATAATACAAAAACTTATGGCTCATTCAATCACCTGTTCGCCATTTCCGAACGCCAGGAAAATTTACGTTGAAGGAAAAATACATCCTATCAGCGTAGCAATGCGTGAAATTCATCTAAGTCCCACAAAACTTAGCAACGGAACTTTAGAAGATAACCCTCCGGTTACTATTTATGACACCTCGGGGCCCTATACCGATGAAAATGCATCCATTGATATCACAAAAGGACTTCCACGAATCAGGGAGCAATGGATACTGGACAGAAAAGATGTGGATATCCTGAGCGGAATCACTTCAGAATACGGAAAAGCCCGTCTTGCAGATTCCCGCCTTGATGAATTGCGTTTTGCGTATGATCACAAACCTAAGGTAGCCAAAGAAGGATTAGAGCTTACCCAGCTTTATTATGCAAAACAGGGAATCATTACCCCGGAAATGGAATATGTGGCGATCAGGGAAAATCAGCGGATTGAGCAGCTGGAAACAGTCTCTAAAGAAATGTCATTTCAGCATCCCGGAAACAGTTTCGGTGCCAATACTCCGAAAAGCAAAATAAGTCCCGAATTTGTAAGAGATGAAATTGCTGCAGGAAGAGCAATCATCCCGAATAACATCAATCACCCGGAGAGCGAGCCAATGATCATTGGGCGTAATTTTTTAGTTAAAATTAATGCCAATATCGGAAACAGTGCTGTTTCATCAAGTATTGAAGAAGAAGTAGAGAAAGCGGTCTGGGCCTGCCGTTGGGGTGCAGATACCATTATGGATCTTTCTACGGGGAAAAATATCCACGAAACAAGAGAATGGATCATCAGAAACAGTCCGGTTCCTATTGGTACCGTCCCCATTTATCAGGCTTTGGAAAAAGTGAAAGGTGTTCCCGAAGATCTGACATGGGAAGTTTTCAAAGATACCTTAATTGAACAGGCAGAACAGGGCGTTTCATACTTTACGATTCATGCCGGCGTTTTATTGAGATACATCCATCTTACCGCAAAAAGAGTAACAGGAATTGTTTCCAGAGGAGGTTCCATCATGGCAAAATGGTGTCTTTACCATCATAAAGAAAATTTCCTGTACACCCATTTCGAAGAGATCTGTGAGATCATGAAGAAATATGATGTGGCTTTTTCGCTTGGAGACGGTCTCCGCCCGGGATCTATTGCAGATGCCAATGATGCTGCACAGTTTGCAGAACTTGAAACTTTAGGTGAGCTGACGAAAATTGCCTGGAAACACAATGTACAGGTAATGGTTGAAGGCCCAGGACATGTACCCATGCACATGATCAAAGAAAATATGGAGAAGCAATTGGAAGAATGCCAGGAAGCTCCGTTTTATACTTTAGGGCCTTTGACGACAGATATTGCACCAGGTTACGACCATATTACCTCTGGTATCGGTGCTGCTATGATCGGCTGGTTCGGCTGTGCAATGCTGTGCTATGTAACCCCGAAAGAACATTTGGGTCTTCCTAACAAAGAAGATGTAAAAGTTGGAGTGATCACCTACAAATTAGCAGCACACGCGGCAGATTTGGCGAAAGGTCATCCCGGAGCACAATACAGAGATAATGCTTTAAGTAAGGCAAGATTTGAATTCAGATGGGAAGACCAGTTCAATCTTTCACTGGATCCTGATACGGCAAGAGCTTATCATGACGAAACGCTGCCGGCAGAAGGAGCTAAAATAGCTCATTTCTGTTCCATGTGCGGTCCGAAATTCTGTTCCATGAAGATTACCCAGGAAATTCGCGATTCTGCAGAAAAGGGCATGCTGGATAAATCCCAGGAATTTATTGAAAAAGGAAAAGAAATTTATATATGATCCTTGTCATCACTCCCGAAACAAGAGTTCATAATGAGACGGAGATCATCAACCGGATGTTTCAGGAAGGATTGGATCTGCTCCATATAAGAAAACCTTTGATGAGCCGGGAAGAAATGACCAGTTTCCTGTACAGTATTGATGAGAAATTTTATCCTCAACTGGTACTGCACGGATATTATGATTTGGGGAAGGATCATCGTGTTTCCCGGTTTCATTTCAGAGAAGCTGACCGGAAAGATGAAGCTTATCAATCTTATATAAGCCAAAGTACCCTTTCCACTTCTGTTCATGATATCGAAACCTATAATTCCTTGGAAGAAGAATGGGAGTATGCATTGATAAGTCCGGTTTTTCCGAGTATTTCCAAAAAAGGCTACGGAGAAGAATCAACGGTAATAGAAGAGATAAAGCACAGAACCAATCCAAACGTAAAATTAATTGCATTGGGAGGAATTAATGAGAATAATATCTGTAAAGTGTTTGAAAGCGGAGCAGACGGAGCTGCATTATTGGGTGCGGTTTGGGAAAGTGAAGAACCATTAAATACATTCAAAAGATGCAGGAAGAACGTCCTTTTGTGATAAGTATTGCAGGATTTGATCCCTCAGGAGGAGCAGGTCTTTTAGCTGATATAAAGACATTTGAGCAGCTTGAAGTAATAGGATTGGGTGTGTGCACAGCAATGACCATCCAGACCGGATCTCAATGTCTGAGTATTGACTGGCAGTCTTTGGAGCAAATAGTTTCGTCAATAACTGTTTTAATGCAGGAATATACTATTCAGGCTGTAAAAATAGGGGTAGTAAAAGATGCCGTATTTCTGGAAAAGATTATAGAAACCGTACGGTTCCATAGCGGGGGAGCAAAGATCATCTGGGATCCCGTATTAAAAAGTACCTCAGAGTTTTCTTTTTTTGATCTGGAAACCTTAGCTCTTTTGACAAATGTTTTAAAGAAGATTGATCTTATCACACCCAATTATAATGAATACCATGTTTTAAAGGAGCACAGTCTTTTAAATAAAGACCAGAACTCATGCGCCATATTGGTCAAAGGCGGCCACAGAAGTGATAGAATAGGAACAGATATCCTGATCCAGAACGGAGAAGAGATCTCCTTGGAGCCAGGCTTTGATGATTCTTCCGGCTATTCTCCGAAACATGGCTCAGGATGCGTACTGTCTTCAGCAATTGCGGGTTGGCTGGCAAAAGGAGAAAGCCTGGAAAGTGCTTGTAGGAAAGGAAAATTATATATTGAGAAATTTTTAAAAAGTAACCCTTCTTTATTGGGTTTTCATTCAGTTTAATCATGGAAAAATTACAATACATATCACAGGGATCAACAAGAGAAGAGCAGGAGCTTAATATCCGGAATGCTTTGAATAATGGTATAAAATGGCTGCAGGTCCGCTGGAAAAATGCCAATGAAAGTGAGTTCTTTCAACTCTGTGAAATTTCAAAGAAACTTTGTTCAGAGTACCAGACGGTCTGTATCATTAATGACCATGTTCAGATGGCAAAAGACATTGATGCAGACGGTGTTCATTTAGGTTTAAAAGATATGTCCGTTGAAATTGCGAGACATGTTTTAGGTAAAAATAAAATCATAGGCGGAACAGCCAATACCCTTTCAGATGTCCTTCAGAGAATCAGTGAGCCATGTGATTATATAGGTTTGGGACCTTTGAGATTTACAGCTACAAAAGAAAAACTGAGTCCTGTTCTGGGATTTGAAGGCTATCAGAATATGATTAAAAGTTTAAAAGACAAAGCAATCACTATTCCGAGGATTTTTGCGATCGGAGGAGTTGTGCTTCAGGATATAGAACGTCTTCAGCAGATCGGAATATATGGTGCTGCAGTTTCCGGAGAGATCACCAGCCGGCCATCTTTAATCAGTGAATTTAAAAAAGCAATGATATGAATAATCAGAAATTAATAATAGCAGACAGGATATTTGAGTCACGATTGTTCTTAGGAACAGGAAAATTCGGAAATCTTCAGGAAATGGCAGCCTCTGTGATCGCTTCAGGAACAGATATGGTTACCATGGCTCTGAAAAGAATAGATTCCGGAGCAGCAGAAGACGGATTATTGGATTCATTAAAAGGAACGAATGCCCATCTCCTTCCCAATACTTCGGGGGCCAGAACTGCAAAAGAAGCCGTACTGGCAGCCCAGCTTGCAAGAGAAGCGCTGGAAACCAACTGGGTAAAATTAGAGATCCATCCCGATCCTAAATACCTTCTTCCGGACCCTATTGAAACCCTGTATGCAACAGAGGAACTGGCTAAGCTGGGATTTATCGTAATGCCTTACATCCACGCCGACCCTGTTCTGTGTAAACGTCTGGAAGATGCCGGAACCGCTGTGGTAATGCCTTTGGGAGCTCCAATCGGGACCAATAAAGGATTGAGAACATTGGATTTTCTGGAGATCATTATCAGCCAGAGCAATGTTCCCGTTGTAGTAGATGCCGGAATCGGAGCCCCTTCGGATGCCGCAAAAGCGATGGAAATGGGAGCTGATGCCGTTCTTGTCAATACCGCTATTGCCGTAGCAAGGAACCCTTTAAATATGGCGCTGGCCTTTAAAGAAGGAGTTATTGCCGGAAGAAGAGCCTTTGAATCAGGCTTGGGAGCAATAGCAGATCATGCCGAAGCATCAAGCCCTCTGACCTCTTTTCTATTTGAATAATATTGTAGCACAATGAACAGCTTTAAAGATATTTTTGAACGCTATGAATGGGAGAAGGTAAAAGAAAGACTCGGAAAAGTAACCCACTCAGAAGTATTGAGCAGTCTTCAGAAAAAACAAAGGACGATGGATGATTTTCTCAATCTTCTTTCTCCTGCCGCAGCCCGGGAGCTGGAAATGATGGCCAAAATGACCCGTCACCTTACCCAGAAACGCTTTGGAAAAACCATCCAGCTCTATGCACCGATGTACCTCAGCAATGAATGCCAGAATATCTGTACGTATTGTGGTTTTAGTCTGGATAATGAAGTAAGGAGAAAAACACTTTCCGATACCGAACTGATGATAGAAGCTTCTGTTTTGAAATCTATGGGGGTTAATCATGTTCTCCTGGTAAGTGGAGAAGCTAATAAAACGGTTGGTATTTCCTACTTTCTGAATGCCGTGCGCCTGCTGAGACCACATTTTGCCAATATCTCGATCGAGGTACAGCCTTTGTCAGAAGAAGAATATCTGCAGCTGCATCAGGAAGGCGTTTATTCCGTCTTGGTTTATCAGGAGACCTACCACCAGGAAGTCTATAAACAATATCACCCCAAAGGAAAAAAATCAAACTTTCATTTCCGGCTGGATACACCGGATAGAATAGGACGTGCCGGAATTCATAAAATAGGGCTTGGCGTTCTGCTTGGGCTGGAAGACTGGCGTGTAGACAGTTTCTTTAATGCACTTCACATTGATTATCTGCAGAAGCAATACTGGAAAAGCCGTTTTTCAGTTTCATTTCCAAGGTTAAGACCTGCGGAAGGAATCATTGAGCCCAATTTTATGATGGAAGATAAGGATCTGCTGCAACTGATCTGTGCCTACAGAATTTGGAATGAAGACCTGGAAATTTCAATATCCACCAGAGAAAATGAAAAATTCAGAGACCATATCATATCCCTTGGAGCCACGGCAATGAGTGCTGCCTCAAAAACAAATCCCGGAGGTTACGCCGTAGACGTAGAATCTTTGGAACAGTTTGAAACCAGCGACGAAAGAACCATGGAAGAAGTGAAAAACAGCATCAGAAAAGCCGGCTATGATCCGGTGATGAAAGACTGGGATCCTGCATACAGCAGAACTTAAACCATTAAGAACATTAAAGTCATTAAGTTTAATTAAGAAAAATCAGTTGATTTTTAATCTTAAAGCAGACTTGTCTTAATATTCTTAACAGCTTAAAAACCTTAATGGTTCAAAAACAATTTATAGTGAAAAGTAAAGACATTTTTGCCAGATACAGCCGGCAAATATTTATCGAAGAAATAGGTCTGGAAGGACAGAGAAAAATCAGGTCGTCCAAAGTACTTGTCATTGGGGCAGGAGGTTTGGGAAGTCCCGTTATCCAGTATCTCGCTGCGGCCGGAGTCGGGACTTTGGGTGTGGCAGATTTTGATGAGGTGGAGCTTCATAACCTGAACCGCCAGATCATTCATAATGAAAATACCGTTGGATCCTTAAAAATCAAAAGTGCAGAAGCATTTGTGGAAAATCTTAACCATCAGGTGAGTTTTATCGGAATCAATCAGAAAATTGACAGCTCAAATGCAGAAGAAATCCTTTCACAGTATGATATTATTCTAGACGGATCCGATAATTTTATCACCAGATATCTCATCAATGATACCTGTGTGAAGCTTGGGAAGACTTTGGTGTATGGAAGTATCTTGGGTTTTTCAGGACAAATTGCCGTGTTCAACTATAAAGGCAGTAAAAGCCTCAGGGATCTCTTTCCTGAACCTCCTTTTGATGAAGATATCCCGGACTGCGACAGTCTCGGCGTTTTGGGAGCGCTGCCGGGCATGGTAGGGAGCATGATGGCTATGCAGGCTTTAAAAATCATTACAGAGCTTCCTGTACATACGGATCAGCTTACCCTTATCGATACCCTGGAATGGAGATTCCAGACCATCAATTTTTAAATTATATTGTTTTAAATAAATGAGGCAGTAAAGAAATTTTACTGCCTCATTTTATGATCTTGATTCTAAAAATTATTGTGCCTGCGGCATCACGCCGGTATCCTCTTTTTTAGTCTGGTTCAGGATGTTGGGATCTTCCTTAGCCAGTTTATTTTTCGTTGGAATTTTGTAATTGATTGAAATTCCGAAATTTCTTGTGTCATACTTGCTTCTTATCATTACAGCCTGTCCTTCAGGTGGATTGGAATATACCTGCATCACCTGCCCGTTGAAAATATCATTCGCGAAAACAGAAACCGTAAGACGGTTGTTCATGAACTTTTTCGTCAGCGTGATATCCAGATTATTATTGAACGGTTTATCTGCTGTAAAGTAGAAATAGCCTGCTTTTGGAGTCAGATAGCTGTAGTTAGCCGTTAGTTTGATGTCTTTTGGTAAAAGCAACTGAGTCATAATATTGAAGATCCAGAAACCTTTGTTGTTTAAATTATCAATCTCGTGCTTCTGATATCCTGCATACAGGTACATGAAATTGATTTTATCAGGGTTAAAATTGAACTTCATGATCTCGCTCATCGGTTTGCTGAAAATCATAAACGGAATCGGAAGACCCAGGTTGAAGTTATGAATTTTCATATTCGAAATATTCACCTGTTTGTTGAAAAGGTTCTTGCCGTCCTTCATGACGATCTGGGCTACCTGATCTTTAGCAGAACTTACACTGTACCCGATAAAAGCATAGTCAAAAGCTGATACTTTAACTTCGTAATTGTCAAATATCGTTGGCTGCAGATCCGGGTTACCCGTTACCTGGGTATTCGGGCTGCCAAACGTTACGTTATTAGGGTTCAGGGCAGAAATACTTGGAAGGCTGATCTTTTTGTTATAGTTGGCGGCCACATAAACCTGGTTCATCAGGCTGTACTGTACACTTGCATTAGGGAAAAGTTTGAACCTGTTGAAGGGAGTAAGATCTCTTTCAAGAACAGCACCATCTTTTATGGTTCTTGTAATTCCTGAAATATCATAATTTTCAGCACGGGTACCTAATATAAAGTCAAACTTCTTGAGTTTTGCCTGGAATTCAAGATAAGTAGAAGTCGTTTGTCTCTGATATTCTAAATTGGTAAGCCCTTTACTTTCCGTATCATAATCCTGTCTTTCATATAAACCTCCCAAACTCACTTTCCCACCATCCATAAGCTTGATTGGCTGCGAATAGTCTATCTTGAAATTCGCCACTTTCATATCCGATTGATTATCAAGCACATTTTCTCCACCAATATTAAGAAAAGGCTGCCAAAGATCTGTGTAAAATCCTCTCTGGAAAAAATTATCCTGAGCGAATTTAGATGTAGATTTTGTATATCCGAACTGAAAGTCCAGCTTTTGAGATTTATCGCTGAAACGTTTTTGATAGGTCACAACGGCTTCTTGTCTTAAGTTGTTAGTATGGGCAACATCCGATGCTTCATAATCTGCTTCCCGGTACTTAATAGGATTAAAGCTTACAGGAATGTCAGCAAGCCCTCTGCTCGCAGTATAGTTGTCATTATTATTATGATAAATATCGTAGTTCAGCAATAATCTGTCCTGTCCAAGATCAAAAGTCAGACCTGACTTAGCAAAATAACCGCGTCCGATTCTATCTGTATTGTTATGCAGAAGTATATCCTGATCACCGTTCAGCATACTTTCGCGATAGTTTTGCCCAACATTCAGCTGCCATCCGAAATACTTGTTTCTGGCATTTAAGTTTAATGAATTGGTTGTTCTGCTTCTAAATTTATCATAATTCGTAAACGAGTAATTTCCTGAATACGTTGCCGTTAAATATTTATTGGCATTTTTATTCGTAATAATATTCATGATTGCACCTCCTGAAGTGGCAGGAAATTCTGCGCCGGGCTGAGTGATGACTTCAATTTTTTCTACTGAATTAGCCGGCATTCCTTCCAGGAAAGAGTTTAATTCATTGGAGGTAATATTTAGAGGTCTTCCGTTAAGATATACATCCAGAATTTTCCCCTGATACATCATTCCTGCAATATCGGTAGCCACTAGTCCAGGGAGTTTTTTGATACCTTCCAGAACATTACCATTATTAAGCTGAGGCTGTTCAGAAAAGTCAAAAATCGTACGGTCAGCTTTTTGTTCAACGGCTTTTTTAGTTTTGGTAATGACAACGCCTTCAATTTGTTTTTCTTTTTCTGTACTGTTGCTTTTTTTCTCCTGCGAAAAGACAAAAATAGAGCCTAACAGAGATAAAGCAAGTATAGTTTTTCTCATAATGTTTTTTACTACTCTTCAGTTAGACGTAAAAAAGAACAATTTGTTACGGTGAAATTTGCGAAAAGTTAAATTTTTAAGCAATTATTTTTTTATTTCCGAAATAATTATATCTTTGCCGGGTAATTATCAAGAATCTCATAGATGGGATAGCAACCTGCAAAAACAAGCAAGGTGCTGAAATAGATAAGCCGGTATGCCCGGAAAAAATGTTTATTCTCTATTTTCTTCCCATCTTGACATTTTTGTTTTAAAAAATAAAATCAATGTTTAAAGACAAGGGAAACCACAAGACCAATTTAAATTTTCGTTTCTCAGATCATGAAGTGTCCCTTCATTATTCTGACCTCTTTTCATGCCATTTCCACATGCGCATGTGTTGCTGTTTCTAGACTTTGGATCAACTTCAAATCTGTGAAAGAGATAAGTTTTTTTTTGACGCAAAGAAATTAATTATTGTATTGATAAAGGGAAGCAAAGGCGGAATCAATTTCATTGATTCGATTAAGCGAATGTTGTAAACCTATAGCTTCATCAGTGACGCAGTCACATTCTTTGCCTTCCTCAAAACTAAACGTTAATAAGATTAAACTTTGCGTTAAAAACCATTTTCTCTTCCCAAGTTTTGCATATGATCCTAGACTTCTTTAAAAAATAATCTAAACATTCCGGCTTTTTGCAGCGCCCTGAAATAGAGGTTGCAGGAAAACTATGGCCTGAAATCAAACCAACAATCAGTAATAAAAAATAGAAAACACATGCGTAATTTCGATAAAAAAATAATCACGACATCAGCTGCCCTTATTTCAGCATTTTACTTTGGGCAGTCGGATTCTGCATCATCCAAAACAATTGATGATGTAGTAATCCTTGGATCGAGAGGATCCGGAAGATCTCTTACAGAAACCCCAGTTCCGGTAGACATTATCAATATTTCAAAGATTTTAAGACAAAGTCCGGTTAACAATATAAGCCAGGCCCTCAACTATGTAGTGCCTTCATTTTCTTCCACATCACATACGGTTAATGATGGAACCGATTTCGTAGATCCAGCTCTTCTCCGAGGACTTGGCCCGGATCAGGTTTTGGTACTTCTTAATGGAAAAAGAAGATACCAGTCTTCTCTGATTAATGTTACATTGACACCTGGAAGAGGTTCGGTGGGAACAGACCTTAATGCTATTCCTGCTTTTGCCCTGGATAAAATTGAAGTACTTAGAGACGGAGCTTCTGCCCAATACGGCTCTGATGCCATTGCCGGTGTGGTGAATTTAGGACTTAAAAGAAGGTTAGGACTATCAGGACAGGTTTTCCTGGGAGGATATGCTGCACCGGTTGCCAATAATTTTTCCGGAGGAGTAGACGGACAGACCATTTCAGCTGATCTGAACTATGGAGCAAGAATTGGTGAAAAAGGGTTCATTAATGTAACCGGATCAGTACAGTACCGTGATCCGTATTCAAGAGCGGGCGTACGCCGGGGAAATATTTATAATGCGTATAATGCAATTAATTACAGAGCATTGCAGAATGGAATCAATATCGATGGATTATATAAAAACATCACCAATACTTCCAATACTCAGCAGATCATTAATACAGTCAAGCAGTATGCGTCACAGGTTGATTACTTTTCACAGGATTTTAAAGATCAGATATCGGGTGCGAACAGTATTTCAGCATTACAAGGGTTGCTGGGAAAAGATTTTACCGATCAGGAGCTCAATTACAGAGGCTTGGAAAGGAAAGATTTCAGCTTAAGAGCTGGGCAGTCTAAGCTGCAGTCGGCGCAGCTTTTCTTCAACTCTGAGATTCCGGTTAATGAGGACTGGAAGGTTTATTCCTTTGGAGGATATAGCTACCGCCTGGGAAATGCGGGAGGATTTTACCGTCTGCCGAATACAGAAAGAAATATCAATGGAGTCACTCCCAATGGGTATCTGCCGCAAATTGAAGCCAATGTCAATGATTATTCCTTAGCCGCAGGAATTAAAGGAAAATGGAACGGCTGGAATGTGGATTTAAGTAATACTTTCGGGAAGAATGCTTTTAATTTCGGCGTTGTTAATACATTTAATGCTTCTCTTATAGATCGTTCACCAAGAACTTTCGAAGCAGGAGGATCAGAATTTTTACAGAATACCCTGAATTTAGATTTTTCAAAAAAATATGATGTGCTTCACGGCTTAAATGTAGCCTTTGGAGGAGAATACCGTTATGAAAACTATAAGGTAAATGCAGGAAATGAACACTCCTATGTTTCCTATGATATTTTTGGACGTGTAGTGACTGCTGCTACCCCTGACAATGAAAAGGTAACCGACTTTTTTGGAGCTGTAAGACCTGCCGGATCACAGGTTTTCCCGGGATTCAGCCCGGATAATGCCGTTTCCGGAAGCAGAAACAGTATTGCTGCGTACGCCGATGTTGAAATTGAACCAACCGATTGGTGGCTGCTGGAAGGAGCCATACGTTTTGAAAATTATTCAGACTTCGGTTCTACCTTTAATTATAAATTGGCGACCAATGTAAAACTGGCTAAGAATTTCAACTGGAGAGGAGCTGTCTCCACCGGATTCCGGGCACCTTCTTTAGCACAGATCTACTACAGTTCCACTTCTACACTGATACAGCAGGGGCAAACCACGCAGGTCGGTACTTTCAGAAACAATTCTGAAGCAGCCCAGGCTTTAGGAATTCCAAAGCTGAAGCAGGAAACTTCGCAATCGTACAGTACTGGAATTACATGGAAAATTCCGGCTTTAAGTCTGGTATTTACCGCGGATGCCTATCTTATAAAAATTAAAGATAGAGTAGTGCTTACTGATCTGTTTTTCCGTCCGAGCAAAATCAACAGACCTGATGATCAAGTACTGCAAAGTGCTTTCGATCTTGCGAGAGCCAGTGCCGCGAATTTCTTTGCCAATGCTGTAGATTCCCAGACCAAAGGACTGGACATTACGGTTTCCCAGAATACAAGAATTTCAGAGGGGATATCTCTGGAAAACAACCTGGGGCTTAATCTTAATCAGACGAAGAGAGTTGGCGATATTCATGCTTCTCCGAAGCTGGTAAGTCAGATCAATAATTATTTCTCTGAACCCAACAGAGTATACTTTGAAGAAGCGGTACCCCGCATAAAAGCTACCCTGGCCAATACGCTGAAATTCTCTGCGCTCACAGTTGCTCTTAGAAATTCCTACTTTGGAAAAGTGACTGATGCGGATGTATTGGATGCCAATTTTGATGGAGTTACCGAAAGCAGAGAACATTTTGTTTTGAATGACCGTATTGTGACAGATTTGTCAGTGGGTTATGATTTTAACAAGAATATTTCTGCAACGATAGGAAGCAATAATATATTCAATATACTTCCTTCCAAAAGTCCGGATATCAGTTCACTGACCGCCGATAATCAGTTTGTATATTCCAGACAGGTTTCGCAATATGGTATTGGGGGACGATTTGTGTTCGCGAGAGTGGAATTTAAATTTTAGGACAAATAAAGGATAAAGCAGAATAACAGAGACTTGGTTCTCTATAGGGAATTAAAGGCATCATCTATTACAATAATAAAAAAGCAGTTTCGATCGAAACTGCTTTTTCTATGATTAATTAAATCTAACAATTAATTTTCTTGTTTCTTAATCAGGTTAAGAGCAGAACCTGCCTTAAACCAGTCGATCTGCTGATCATTGTACGTATGGTTAGCCATAATGATATCTCTGGTTCCGTCAGTATGAATGAATTCTAAAGTCAGTTGCTTTCCTGGAGCAAACTGATCAAGATCTAGGAAATTAACCACATCATCTTCCTGAATTTTATCATAATCAGCTTCATTAGCGAAAGTGATCCCAAGCATTCCTTGTTTTTTAAGGTTGGTTTCATGGATTCTCGCAAATGATTTTACCAATACTGCTTTTACACCAAGGTGTCTTGGCTCCATTGCAGCATGTTCTCTTGAAGAACCTTCCCCGTAGTTCTGGTCTCCAACAACAATGGTAGGAATTCCTGCCGCTTTGTAAGCTCTCTGTACAGCCGGAACTTCACCATATTCGCCTGTTAATTCATTTTTAACACGGTTGGTTTCCATATTGTAGGCATTTACGGCTCCAATCAGCATGTTATTTGAAATATTGTCCAGATGACCTCTGTATTTCAGCCATGGTCCAGCCATAGAAATATGGTCAGTAGTACATTTTCCGAAAGCCTTGATCAATACTCTGGCCGCTTCAATATTCTTACCGTCCCAAGCCGGGAATTCTTCCAATAACTGAAGCCTGTCCGAAGTAGGACTTACCTTTACAACAACAGAAGAACCGTCTTCAGATGGTGCCTGATATCCGTTATCATCAACAGCAAATCCTCTGGCTGGTAATTCAGAACCTTTAGGCTCATCAAGTTTTACCTGCTCACCGTTTTCGGTTGTTAAAGTATCTGTAATCGGGTTGAAGTCTAATCTTCCGGAGATGGCAACAGCAGCTACCATTTCAGGAGAAGCTACGAAGGCGTGCGTATTTGGGTTACCATCAGCTCTTTTTGCAAAGTTTCTGTTGAAAGAGTGAATGATAGAGTTTTTCTCTCCTTTATCAGCTCCTTCTCTGTCCCATTGTCCGATACAAGGTCCACAGGCATTGGTAAAGATTCTTGCGTTTTCAAATTTTCTGAAAGAATCTAAGAACCCGTCTCTTTCTGCTGTGAATTTTACCTGCTCAGAACCAGGGTTAATTCCAAGGATCGCTTTAGGCTTAACTCCTTTTGATACTGCATCTTCCACGATAGAAGCTGCTCTTGATAAATCTTCATAAGAAGAGTTGGTACATGAACCGATAAGAGCCCATTCCACTTCTATTGGCCATCCGTTAGCTTCAGCCTTAGCTCTGAATTCAGCTACAGGAGTAGCAAGATCCGGAGTAAAAGGACCGTTTAAGTGCGGGGTAAGCTCAGAAAGGTTGATTTCAATTACCTGATCAAAATACTGCTCAGGGTTGGCATATACTTCAGCATCACCTGTTAAATGTTCTGCTATTTTATCGGCGGCGTCTACTACATCCCGTCTTCCTGTTGCTGCCAGATATCTTCTCATGGAATCATCGTAGCCGAAAGTAGAGGTTGTTGCTCCCACTTCAGCACCCATGTTACAGATTGTTCCTTTACCTGTTGCTGAAAGAGACTCTGCCCCTTCTCCGAAATATTCTACGATACATCCTGTTCCTCCTTTTACAGTAAGAATTCCTGCCACTTTCAGGATAACGTCTTTTGCAGACGTCCAGCCACTCATTCTACCGGTTAATTTTACCCCGATAAGTTTTGGCATTTTAAGTTCCCACGCCATTCCGGCCATTACATCTACTGCATCAGCACCACCTACCCCGATAGCTACCATTCCCAGACCACCTGCATTTACAGTATGTGAGTCAGTACCGATCATCATTCCTCCCGGAAATGCATAATTTTCCAGTACTACCTGGTGAATGATCCCGGCTCCCGGCTTCCAGAAACCGATTCCGTATTTGTCGCATACAGAGCTCAAAAAGTTGAAAACCTCAGAGTTTTTGTTGATCCCTTCCTGTAAATCTGATTCAGCACCAACTCTTGCCTGGATCAGGTGATCGGCATGAGCAGTTGAAGGAACGGCTACTTTAGCTTTTCCTGCCTGCATAAATTGTAAAAGCGCCATCTGCGCAGTTGCATCCTGCATGGCTACTCTGTCCGGTGCGAAATCTACATAAGAGTTTCCTCTTTCATGTGCTGATGTAGCATTACCTTCCCAAAGATGGGTGTAAAGGATTTTTTCTGAAAGTGTAAGAGGTTTTCCCACGATTTGTCTTGCCGCAGCAATTCTCTCAGGGTAACGCTCATATACTTTTTTGATCATATCAATATCAAAAGTCATATCTTAATTTAATTTTTCTTTTTTAATAAATTTCCGTTATTAAACGGAAATATCTTTTGTTACTCAATTCATCAAATTCTGTTCCTTCAATTCATAAAAAAGGATAATTATATAAATAACGAGGATGTTTTATTTCTATCAAGTTAAGAAAAAAATGGAATTTCTTTCTATATTTTTATTTTAAATAATTCTAAAGTAGTCTTAAATAGAAAGGTTCTAAACAAAAATTGAAAGATTTTAAATCCTATAGGACTAAAATCTTTCAATTATAATTTTTAAAACAGTCCTGCGACTTATCCTCAAGCTTTATTAATGACCAACCTGAACCAACTCCTTAATAGGCGGAGCAAATTTAGTAAGGTCAATCCCTTCAACGGCTGCTTTATATTCATCGATATTGGGAATCCTTCCAATGATGGCAGATAAAACAACAACCGGTGTTGAAGCCAATAAAGATTCTCCTTTTTTACGTTCGGAATCTTCAACCACTCTTCCCTGGAAAAGTCGGGTAGAAGTTGCCAGTACCGTATCTCCTTTAGCCGCTTTTTCCTGGTTACCCATACAAAGGTTACAGCCGGGACGCTCAAGGTACATCATGTTTTTGTATTCAACACGTGCTTCGCCTTTAGGAGCATTATCATCAAATTCGAAACCGGAATATTTTTCTAAAAATTCCCAGTCTCCTTCTGCTTTTAATTCATCGATGATGTTATAGGTAGGAGCCGCTACAACAAGTGGAGCATTGAACTCAACTTTACCCTGTTGTTTTTCAATGTTTCTAAGCATTTGAGAAACGATTTTCAAATCGCCTTTGTGAACCATACAAGATCCAACAAAGCCAAGGTCTACCTTTTTCTCTCCTCCGTAGAAAGAAAGTGCTCTGATTGTATCGTGTGTATATCGTTTGGAAACATCATCATTGTTTACATCCGGATCTGCAATCATAGGCTCTACAATCACATCAAGATCAACAACAACTTCGGCGTAATACTTAGCATTCGCATCAGGAGTCAGAGCCGGCTTTTCACCTGATCTGATTTCAGCGATTCTCTTGTCAGCTTTATTAATTAATCCCTGAAGAACCTGGTTATGGTTATCCATTCCTTTGTCGATCATGATCTGGATTCTGCCTTTTGCAATTTCCAGGGATTCGATTAAAGTGTTGTCTTCAGAAATGTTGATGGATGCTTTTGCTTTCATTTCTGCAGTCCAGTCTGTAAATGTAAATGCCTGGTCAGCAGGAAGTGTTCCGATGTGAACCTCAATAATTCTGCCCTGGAATACGTTTTCTCCTCCAAACTGCTTCAACATTTGAGCCTGAGTAGCATGAACAACATCACGGAAATCCATGTGTTCCTTCATATTCCCTTTGAATGTTACTTTTACAGATTCAGGGATTGGCATAGATGCTTCACCTGTAGCCAAAGCAAGGGCCACTGTTCCGGAGTCTGCTCCAAAAGCAACTCCTTTAGACATTCTTGTGTGAGAGTCACCACCGATGATGATTGCCCACTCGTCTATCGTTATATCATTAAGAACTTTGTGAATAACGTCTGTCATGGCGTGATATTCACCTTTCGGGTCACGGGCCGTGATCAAACCAAATTCGTTCATGAATTTCATTAGTTTCGGAATGTTGGCCTGCGCTTTTTTATCCCAAACAGAAGCGGTGTGACATCCGGATTGGTAAGCACCGTCAACAATTGGAGAAATCACGGTAGCTGCCATTGATTCAAGTTCCTGAGCGGTCATCAAACCTGTTGTGTCCTGAGAACCAACGATGTTAACCTCTACACGGACGTCTGAACCAGCATGTAAGACTTTCCCCGGCGTTGTTCCAACTGCATTTCTGTTGAAGATTTTCTCAACTGCAGTTAAACCCTGCCCTTCATGAGAAATTTCTTTTGACGGAGCAAAAACAAGAGGAGTTTCAATTCCTAGAAGTTTTGCAGCAAATGTCTGCAGCTTTTTCCCGAATACAATAGCATATGATCCGCCAGCTTTGATGAACTCCATTTTCTGAGGAGTGAACGCCTTGGAAATGTCAATCAGTTCCTGATCGCCATTGTATAATTTTTTTGTTTTTGTATTAATGGTAAGAACGGTTCCTGTAGCTACAGAATAAGCTTCTTCAAGAATCGGTTCTCCAGCTTCGTTACGGATTGGTTCGCCATTCCCATCTAATTTTTTAACCCAGTTTTTAAGGTCAAGACCAATACCTCCTGTAACGTCAACAGTGGTCAGGAAGATTGGAGAAATACCGTTTGTTCCTCCGACAATTGGAGCAATATTCACGAATGGAATATATGGGCTTGCCTGCTTACCAGTCCATAAAGCGACGTTGTTCACTCCGGACATTCTGGATGAACCTACGCCCATGGTCCCTTTTTCAGCAATCAGCATTACGCTTTTGTCAGGATGCTGTGCCTGTAAAGCTTTAATTTCCTCCTGTGCCTGAGGAGTGATCATGCATTTACCGTGAAGCTCACGGTCTGATCTTGAGTGAGCCTGATTACCCGGAGAAAGTAAATCTGTTGAAATATCACCTTCACCGGCGATAAAAGTTACTACTTTTATTTCTTCAGCAACTTCCGGAAGTTTAGTGAAAAACTCTGCTTTTGCATAGCTTTCAATAATCTCTTTTGCGATTTCGTTACCGCTATTGAATGCTTCCTTCAGACGGTTGGTATCCGCCTCATAAAGGAAAACCTGTGTCTTAAGAACGTTGGCTGCTTCCTTGGCAATAGAAATATCATTACCCAGAGCCAGATCAAGCAATACCTCAATGGAAGGACCTCCCTTCATGTGAGATAATAATTCAAAAGCAAAGGCCGGAGATATTTCTTCTACTATGGATTCACCCAAAATGATCTCTTTTAAAAATTTAGCTTTTACGCCTGCAGCACTTGTTGTTCCTGGTAAGGTGTTGTAAATGAAAAATTTAAGAGAATCCGATCGATATTCGTTACCTGAATCTTTAATTTGTGCAATGATTTCGCTTAGTAATCCGGCACCGTCAATTGGCTTTGGATGTAGCCCCTGGTTTTTTCTTTCTTCAATCTCTTGGATGTAATCCTGATACATATTCATAATAATAGAAGTCTTTTAAATTTTAAAAGTAGATTTAAAGCAGTTGTCAGTGCTACTGTTCTTTGTTACAGATTGTAATTACAATAAACCATTCAAAGTTGCCGTAAAAAAAGAGTATAGGCATAAACAACATAATCTACCCCTTTAAAAATGTAAAATAACGCTGTTCCGAATGGAATATATTGGCTCTTGATAGAGTGGAAGTAATTACCTGCGATTTGCCTTGCTGAAAAACTCTCTTTGGGTAAGAATTCTACACTTTTTTGATAGCATTCCTATCAAAATTATATATCCAAAACGTTTTTAGATTATCAAACACTTAAAAAGTGCTCCCAAATTTACGATTTTTTAGTATTTTATCAGATGAAATTATTTAGATTCTTTATAAATATGAATTTGATAGTTTCTATTTTTGGCCGTAATTTTGCAGGCAAATGATGAATATGAAAAATATCCTGAATCTTTGGTGCTTGTTTATTTCGATTTTTGTTTTTTCACAGACGAAATCGGTGAAGAAGCTGCCTGTTAAAAATGTAACGAAAACTGCAGTAAAGAAGGGCCCTGCAGTGGCTAAGCCAAACCCGGATCTGGTGATCATTAACCCGGATCTTCCGGTTCTGATTCCGAAAAAAGAAGACGGAAAATTTGGTTACGTTAATCAGAATGGGAAATTTATCATCAAGCCTGAATATCATATTGCTGTCTTTTTTTATGAAGATTGTAATCTTTTGAATTCTCCCAACCCAAAAGTGAAAAAATTCGGAACCAATGAGTATGCTACCGTGGAAAAGGATATGATTTCTTACCGGGTGAATAAAGCAGGAAAAAGAGTCTATCAGTTCAAAGATTCAGATCTGGGAAAATGTAAGCTGGAAGATTATAAACAGCAGCTTTACCAGGCATACGTTTTAAATGGATTTTACGGTATCATTGAAAAGACCAGATTTGTGAACGCGGCAGATTACAGAGATTACCAGATTTATCCACAATATCAGTATTTATACATCCTGGAAGGTGATGATACCGCAGATCCAATGATCGTGGCTTCGCATAATGACAGATTTGGGGTGATAGATGTTAATAATAAAGTGATTGTCCCTTTCGAATATTCCAATATAAAAAGAAATTTCAGCTGGAAACTGGGTAAAATGTTCGAAGTAACAAAAGACGGCAAGAACTATTATTATATTGATGCGAAAAATAAAACATATTAATGAGCTTTTTGTGTCGGTAATCTTCCGCAGATTGAATAGCTGATACCGATCTTCGTTTACAGGAAATCATTAACTCTTATATATTACATTTTTTTTGTAATTTTGCGGCTGAAATAAAGGGGTGCTTTAACAAGCTGAGATTATACCCAATGAACCTGGAACAGATAATGCTGTTTAGGGAATTTTGAAAATGTACCAATCATTGCTAGACTGTTAAATTAGGAAATTGCTACATTATTTAATCCGCCCCTTTTATTCATTAAATTTTTAAAATTTATAGAATGAAAGGATTATTTTTTTTAGGGCTTACCGTAGGCTCTGCAGCCTTTATCCAGGCGCAAAATAAGGATTCCCTGAAGGTCAGGGAAATTGAGGCTGTCAACTTTACCAAAAGACTGCCTGTTGCCAAAGAAATCATCAACGTACAGAAAGATATAGACAGCAGGAACCTGGGGCAGGATCTTCCGATTCTTTTAAAAAATCAAACGTCTATTATCTCAACTTCTGATGCCGGAAACGGGGTTGGATACACGGGATTCAGAATTCGTGGAGTAGAGGGGAAAGGAATAAACGTGATGATGAATGGTGTTCCCTATAACGATTCTGAAAGCCAGGGAACATTTTTCGTTAATGTTCCGGACCTTACCAGTTCTGCCTCGCAGATTGTGATCCAGAGAGGTGTGGGAACTTCCAATAACGGGGTTTCAGCATTTGGCGCAAGTATTAATGTGATCTCCAAAGAGCCGGATGAGAAAATGTATTTTAAAACTGATGACAGCTACGGCTCATTTAATACCTATAAATATTCAGCGGAAGCGGGTTCCGGGAAATTCTGGAAAAACAGACTTTCGGTGATGGCAAGGTATACACGTATCCATTCCGACGGATATATTGACAGGGCTTCTTCCAACCTGGATTCTTACAATTTTACCGCATTATTTGAAGAAGGCAAAACAAGGCTCCGTCTGATGGCTTTCGGAGGAAAAGAAAAAACCTATCAGGCCTGGAACGGAATCGACCGGCCAACCTGGGAAACCAATCCAAAGTTCAACTATTCAGGACAATATACAGATCTGTTTACCGGAGAAGAGAAGTTTTACGATAACGAGACGGATAATTACAGACAGAATCACTATCAGCTTTTGTGGGAACAGAAATTCAGTGATAACTGGCATTTGGAAACAACACTTCATTATACTAAAGGAAAAGGGTATTATGAAAACTATAAAAGGGTTGATGAAACGGATGTAGAGGCTACACACTATTCCAATTATAATCTGTCCGTACCGATTGTCAATGGATCTCCGGTGGAAATAACGGATTTTATCAGAAAAAAATGGCTGGATAATGATTTCTACGGGGCTGTTTCCACACTTTACGGAAAGTTGGATAATGTAGATCTGAACTTCGGTGTGGTTGCCAACCAATATTATGGAAGGCATTTTGGAAATGTTACCGGCGTTTATTTTCCGCAGATCAATGAATATGAGTATTATAGAAACCGTTCTGTAAAAACTGAGCTGGCAGGTTTTGCAAAAGCTTTATGGAGAACGGGTGATCATTTTGAATTCTTCGGAGATCTTCAGATCAGAAATATTGATTATGATACCAAGATCCTGACTGCCGGAGACGGAGAAGGCGGAAACCTTGATAAGAACTGGCTTTTCTTTAATCCAAAAGCAGGGTTGAATTATAAAATAGGAAACGGAAAAGTTTTCCTTTCATACGCACATGCTCACCGTGAGCCAAACAGGGATGACCTGATGAGTGATAATGAAGTGAAAGCGGAAAAACTTCACGATTTTGAGGCAGGTATTGAAAAACAATTCGGGATTTTATCCGTAACCGCCAATTTATACTATATGTACTATGTCAATCAGTTGGTACTGAACGGACAATTGAATAATGTAGGAGCATTTATCAGAACCAATTCAGGGAAGAGCTACAGAAGAGGAATTGAAATCGGGGCATTGGCTAAACTTTCAAAGCAATGGGAAGTAACCGGAAATGTAAGTTTGAGCCAAAACAGGAACCTTGATTTTAAGATTAAAAATAATGGAGTACTTGAAAATCTTGGAGATACCGATATTTCATTCTCACCGAATGTTATCGCTAATCTTGGCTTGAAATTCAATCCTTCCAAGAGTTTCCTGTTTGCTTTAACGAATCAGTATGTCGGAAAACAGTATCTGGATAATACAGGAGATAAAAACCTGCAGCTGAAAGATTATTTTCTGACCGATTTCAATGCACAGTATCAGTTTACCATTGCTCATAATGATATTGCTTTAAAATTATTGGTCAATAATCTGTTCAATAAAAAATATGTTAACAATGGAGCAGTTTACAGTGGCGACCCATACTATTTTTCACAGGCCGGAACTAATTTTATGTTCGGGATCAGCTGGAAAATTCAATAATACGGATGATAATTTACCAAACAGGGTTTAATACACTCAGTTTTATACATAATTATCAAAAGACTGTTCCGGCAGTCTTTTTTTATATCCTATAAATCTCTTCAGAAAGTCACGAAAAAATTATAAATTTGCTGCCAAATGAATATTTCAGCTTACATTTTAGAATATCTGAAACAATTTGGAACTGTGACGGTTCCGGGATTCGGTGCGTTTTCGCTTAAAAACTCCAAAGCAATTATTAATTCTGAGAACGGAAGCATTCTTCCGCCGGCAAGCGAGATCGTTTTTACGGTGGATTATGAAATACAGTCTGATGAACTGGCTGCCTTTATAGCCGGAGAAAAACAGATGTCTTTAGAGGCTTCCAGAAGTGATCTGAAAATCCAGACCGATTTTTGGAAGAAAAAACTTCAGGCAGATCAGCTTTTGGAAATCCAGAATCTCGGACTTATCCATATTGAAGATGATAAAACTCACTTTAAAGGAAAAAGAATAGAAGCGGGACATCCGGATTTCTACGGACTCGAAGAGATCAGGCTCTCGGATATTAATAACGGTGAAAAAATCAGTGCTAAAGAAAATAAGGAGAAAGATTATACATTCAAAAAATCTATTCTTTGGATTTTCCTGCTGGTCATTCCTGTTTTAGGAATTCTGTATCTGGCATTCACTCAGAGGGAACTCCTTTTCGGAAAAAAATCTTTTGATAAAGTTTCTGTCCAGACTTCTACACACAGAATTGTAAAGGACACCGCAAAAGCAATGGTTCAGAGACCGGAAGCGGCTGTTTCAGATACCCTGAAAAAAGATTCATTAGCAAAACCGGCCGGAAAAGGTATAAAGCCGGCTCCGGCAGCTCAAAACAACACTAAGACTCAATGGCAAAAGTAAAAAAAGCGTCAGAATCTCTGACGATCATGACCAATATTGTTCTTCCGAACGAAACCAACTCTTTAAGAAACCTTTTCGGAGGTGAGCTTCTTGCAAAAATGGACCGTTGTGCTTCCATTTCTGCAGCCAGACACTGTGAAAGAAGAGTGGTAACGGCATCTGTAAATCACGTTTCTTTCAATCATCCTATCCCTGAAGGCGGAGTGGTGGTGCTGGAATCTAAGGTTTCAAGAGCTTTCTCTACGTCAATGGAGGTGTATGTGGATGTTTGGTTGGATGATCCTATCAATCAGAAGAAAGTTCATACCAATGAAGGGATTTATACTTTCGTTGCAGTAGATGAATTCAACCGCCCTATTCCAATTCCGGACATGATTCCGGAAACAGAAGTGGAAAAGCTGAGACATGCTGCTGCTTTCAGAAGAAAAGAGCTTTCTCTTATCCTTTCCGGAAGAATGAAACCTCTTGAATCTGTAGAGCTTAAGAAACTGTTTCAGGAACCGGAAGAAACAAAAGAGTCAAAGAAAGATAAGAAATAAATTTAATTCATTTAAGATTCAACTTTTGCTAATGCTAAGCGTTAGCACCTTTGCGATCTTAAAAACAGCAGTTATTTAAATAAATCTTTGAGTTCTTTGCGTTAAACAAAATCACGTTTTATTATAATATTCGTGTTAAAAAAAATGAAAATTCTCCTTTTAGATAAAAACCATCCTCTCATTACAGAACAGCTTTTGGCTAAGGATTTTATGCTGGAAGAGGACTTCATGTCTTCTTACGATGAGGTTTGCCATAAAATTGGAAACTATGACGGGGTCATCATCAGAAGCAGAATTCCTCTGGATAAAAACTTTCTGGAAAAAGGAAAAAACCTGAAATTCATTGCCAGAGTGGGAGCCGGAATGGAAAATATTGATATTCCTGTTGCGGAAAAATTGGGAATTCAGTTGATTAATTCTCCGGAGGGTAACAGAGATTCGGTAGCAGAACATGTCGTAGGAATGCTGCTGATTTTAATGAACCGTCTTTTTATCGCTTCCCAGGAAGTGAGAAACGGGATCTGGCTTCGTGAAGAAAACAGGGGCGATGAGCTTCTCGGAAAAACAATAGGGCTTATAGGATACGGAAACATGGGGAAAGCCACAGCAAAAAGATTCTCGGGATTTGGCTGTCAAGTTATTTTTCATGATATCCTTCCCGGACTTTCTGATGAACATGCTTCACAGGTCAGTTTAGAAAAATTAAAACAGTCTGCAGATGTCCTGAGTCTGCATATTCCGCTAACTCCTGAAACCCAATATCTTATTGATGAAAAGTTTATTTCAGAAATGAAAAAAGACTTCTATTTTGTCAATACGGCAAGAGGGAAAAATGTAGAAACGAAATATTTAGTTGATGCCTTAAAATCAGGGAAGGTAAAAGGTGCCTGTCTTGATGTTCTTGAATATGAAAAAGCTTCGTTCGAAAAACTGGAAACAGAGAATGAAGATCTGAAATACCTCCTGGAATCTGAAAAAACAATCGTAACACCTCACATCGCGGGATGGACTCACCAAAGTAAAGAAAAGCTGGCACAGGTAATTGTAGATAAGATCATTGCTTCCTACTGTTAGGAATATACTGCAAACAAAAATTATTCATTGTTTTTGCGCTCTCCCTTTCACAAATTTCATCCTTTGTGTTAAATAATTCATAATGTACGCTCCGGACTGAAAATTTATTTTGAGTTTTATTAAATTGCTGCTCATTTTTTGATACTCATGACGAAGCGTAATTTTTTACTTATTGTAGCTGTTTTTTTATCCTTTATTTCCTGTAAAAAAAATTCTGAATCCAAGCAGACTTCAGCGGAAAACACGACCCATCTTCCCAATTACGGAAATGTAGATCTCGGGAATGTTTTCACCAAAGAAGACAGCCAGCTTGGAGATAAGGAAATACTCACGGGGTATATCGACCAGTATTATAAAAAGATCTGGGAAGGAGGAGACCTGAGCGGAGGTATACTCGTGGCAAAAGGAGACGAAATTCTATATGAAAGCTACAGAGGTTTCGGAAGAGAAGGAAATCAAATGCCGATCGGTAAAAATACACCGCTGCATGTAGCTTCCGTTTCAAAGACGTTGACGGCTATGGCCATGCTGAAATTGGTAGAAGCCGGAAAAATAAAACTTACCGACCGTCTTACCCAGTACTTTCCGGGATTTCCTTATCCGGATGTTACTGTACAGACTTTGCTGGATCAGAGAAGCGGTCTTCCGAAATATGAATATTTTATTGCCAAAATACAGCCGGCTCCGGCAGAGCTTTCAAAGCCTTTTATTACCAATCAGGATGTTCTGAATATGATCATCAAATACAAACCTGACCTGGCAAGGGATACGGATACAGGTTTTATGTATTGCAATACGAATTTTGCAATGCTTGCTTTATTAATAGAAAAGATTACAAAAACTCCGTTTCCACAGGCTATGAAAGAAATGGTATTCCAGCCTTTGAAAATGGAAAACACTTATATTTTCCAGGAAAAAGATATCCCTACGGCTGCACAGTCCTTTTATTACGGAGGAAACCGACTCTATCCTTTAGACAGGCTTGATCTTATTTATGGTGATAAAAATGTGTATACCACACCGAGAGACCTTTATAACTTTTCTAAAGCCATGTTTTCAAAAGATTTCTTAAAGCCCGACCTGATGCAGATGGTTTTCACGCCTTACAGCAACGAGAAAGCAGGCATGAATAATTACGGACTCGGCTTCAGGATGAAAATTTTCGATAACGGTGAGAAACTTACCTATCATAACGGATGGTGGCATGGCACCAATTCTGTATTTGCCCATCTGCTGAAATCAAAAGTAACCATTGTAGCTATTGGAAACAAATATTCCGGTAAAGTGTATACAGCACTGGCTTTATCAGGATTATTTGAGGATTTTCCGGCCCAGAAAGATAAGCTGCACAGTGTAATGAACGACAATAAAGATACTTTGAATGCCGGACATGAAGTTTTTGGAGAATAATGTTTAATTTTGCTTAAACATATATGAAAAGACTTCTTCTATTATTCGTTATCTGTTTTCTTGTACACTCGTGTGCAAGAGTAGGCTCTCCAGTGGGAGGACCGAAGGATACCCTGGCTCCCAAGTTTTTAAGCTCTAATATTGACACTACAAGAGTTAATGTAAAAAGAGATATCCACGAGCTCAGGCTGGATTTCGACGAATATATTACCTTAAAGGATATCAATAAAAACCTGATTATTTCTCCGCCTATTAAAAATATAAAGCGGATTCTTCCTTCCAATATTGCCAATAAGTACGTGATGATCCAGTGGGAAGACACTCTTCAGGCCAATACGACTTACAATTTCAACTTCGGGAATTCAATTGCTGATAATAATGAGTCTAATATTCTTCGTTATTTCAATTTTGCTTTTTCTACGGGAGATAAGCTGGATGACCTTTATATCAGCGGTGAAATTTCAGATGCGGTGGCTATCAAAAAGAAAGAGGGCGAAAATAAGCTTGTAGTAGGGCTTTACCAGGTGAAAGATACCATGAATTACAGACAGAAGCCTTATTACATTACAAAAGTGGATGAAGACGGCTATTATGAGCTTAATTATCTTACGCCGGGAAAATATAGAATCATAGCCTTTGAGGATGAAAACAGTAATTCTATTTATGATCCCGGGAAAGAAAAAATAGGGTTTCAGAAAGAAGCTGTAGATGTTGAAAAGTCTGTTTCAGGATTAAATTTAAAAGTATACCCTTCGAAAAAGCCTTTGAAATATGTTGAAATGAAAGAAAGCCCGGGAGGAGTTCTCATGACTTTTGAAGGAAACCCGGATAACGTGAAAGTAGCTTCTGTAAACGAAAAACTTCAGGACATTAAAGTGACTCACCGTCCAAAATCAGATACCGTAAAAATCTGGTTTGATCCTGTAAAGAGTGATGTAGGGCAGACGGTTACTGAAAACCTTAAATTCAGCTACGATATCGGCACCAAGCAGGATACTGTTTCCGTATTCTATAAATACAACAAGAAAAATGCAATGGATCTTGAAAACGACAGCGGAGGCCCTCTATTGGCTCCGAATTCTGACTTTAACATAAGATCCGGCTATATCATTGATAAGATCAGTCCTGAAAAATGGACTCTGAAAAGTGACAGTTTAACCACTCAGGAATTTACTGCTAAAATCTCTGAAACAGATCCTTACCAGATTCAGATTCATTCAGACTTTGTAAATGGTAAAAAGTATCAGCTTACGGTTCCAAAAGAAACGGTATCATCTTATTATGCTAAAAATACACAGTCAAAACGTTTTGATTTTGAAGTAGAAAAAGTAGATCAGTTCGGAAGTCTTGCCTTTACCCTTCAGAATGCTCCGGAGGCCAGTTATTGGATCCAACTTCTGGATGGTTCGGATAAAGTGATTTATTCAAGATATACCAAAGGTAACAGCGTGAAATTTGATATCCTGAAACCTAATGAATATATTGTAAGGATATTGGTGGATAACAACGGAAATAAATTCTGGGACGAAGCAGATTTTGAAAAAGAAACCTTTGCCGAAGATTCCTATGTCTTCTACAAAAAAGCCATTGTACGGCCATTGTGGGAAACCAAGGAAGACTGGGATTTAAAAGACACCAGAACGCTGGATAATCCTAAAGGAAATATTCCTAAACCTGTAGACGTTCCTGCAGAAGAAACTACGGATGCGGCTGTACCGAAGGAAGTAACCAAAGAAGTGAAGTCAGATTCCGGAAATGCAGTCCTGACGCCGGTAAAATAAAAGTATGGGTACAGTAAAAAAAGTATTATTCTGGACACTTGTTGCTTTTGCATTAATCCAGTTTATTCCCATTGATAGAGTAAATAAACCTGTAAATTCAGCAGCTAACTTCGTTGATACAAAAAAGACACCGGAAAAGATCAGGAGCCTGATAAAAGGAGCCTGTTACGACTGCCACTCCAATGAAACAGTATATCCCAAATATGCTTATGTTGCCCCTGTTTCATGGTCTGTAAAAAGCCACATTAATGAAGGAAGAGAACACCTCAATTTTTCTGTTTGGGGCACTTATAATAAGGAACTGAAAGAAAGTATGCTCAGCAAATCTATCCAGACGATCCAAAGCAAAGCGATGCCAATGGCGGGGTACATCGTCTATCACAAGGAAGCTAATCTTACAGATGCTGAAAGAACATTGCTGGTTCAGTATTTTGAAGACATGCTGAAATCAAAATCTTACTGAAATTAAATAAAAATAACTCCCACACATTGTCATCTGCGGGAGTTCAATTTCTTTTATAATAACTTACCGGTTATTCTTCAGGTATTCCTTAAAAAATCTCTGCTGAGACTCAAAAGCAATCTCTTCAAGATCCAGAGCATTCAGAGGAATCCAGATCGCCTCCGATATCTCGGAAAGTTCAAGATTGACCTCAAACTTTTCCTGAACACGATACTCATAAAAAAGATCGATCGTATGGTAATCAATTTCTTTATACTGATAGATATTAGGAAGACTGGTAAGATACTTTAGGTTTGAAATATCTACATCAAGCTGAAGCTCTTCAAAAAGCTCTCTTTTGCATGTTTCCTCTGCGCTTTCCTTTGGATCTACGAAACCTCCGGCCAGATCGAGTTTTCCCTTTTTAGGGTCCCTGTTTCTTCTGGTAAGGTAGATTTCATCACCACATCGGATCACAACAGCTACCGCGCCGGCAACATTATTGTAGAGGGTAAAACCGCATTCGGGACAGCTCCATTTCTTTTCACCGTCCCAATGCAGGGTTTCTTTGCCACAGCTTGGGCAGTATTTCAATAATTTCATCTGTTAACAATATTTTTTCAAAAGTCAGATGAACTTCGTTTTATTGAGCAATATTAATATTCCTCGGGTGATAAGTTAAAATCACGTCACGAAGCTCTTCCGTTTTCAGATGAGTGTAGATCTCCGTAGTAGTAATACTGGAATGTCCCAGCATTTCCTGGATATAACGAAGGTCTGCCCCATTCTGTAAAAGGTGCGTTGCAAAAGAATGTCTGAAAGTGTGTGGAGATATTTTTTTGCTTACTCCAGCTTTATCTGTAAGTTCTTTAATGATCAGAAATACGATCACTCTGGACATAGATGTTCCACGGCTGTTAAGAAACAGCGTATCCTCATATTTTTTATTGATCTTGCTTTTCGAACGTACTTCTTTAATGTAAGTTTCCAAAAGTTCAGCAGTATAATCGGCCAAAGGAACGAAACGTGTTTTGTTGCCTTTTCCGTTTACTTTAATGTACTGTTCTTTGAAATTGATGTTCGAAATTTTAAGGTCAATAAGTTCCGAGACACGTAATCCGCATCCGTAAAGAACTTCAATGATACAATGGTTTCTCTTTCCGAGGTCAGAATTCGACTCAATGGCTGCAATGATTCTATTGATATCAGGCAGGCTTAAGGTGTCAGGAAGATACAATCCCAGTTTTGGACCTTCAAGCAGTGACGCAGGATTGTCTTCTCTGAACTCATCCTCAAGCAGAAACTTGAAGAAAGCTTTTATAGAAGAAATCCATCTTGCTTGTGATCTTTCGCTGAACTTCTGTTTGGAAAGATTGAAGATATATTCCTGTAAGTTTTCGTAACCGATAGAGTCTGGACCGACGTTTTCCAGATCCACTTCGGCGTAATCTTTTAATTTTTTGATGTCTCGAATATAGGCATCGAGAGTGTTTTCTGAAAAATTTCTTTCGAAGCGAAGAAAGATTTCAAAATCTTTGATTTTTTCATCCCAGGTCATTTGTGCTTATTTTTTTAGTTCACAGTCCGATATTTGTTCTATTTCAATGTTATGGTTTCTCAAGAACGCTATCCCGTCGTCGTCTGAATACTCATTAATATACACAAGTCTTGTAATTCCAGCCTGCAGAATCAGTTTACTGCATTCTTTGCATGGCGACAGCGTTAAATATAACGTTGCCCCTTTTGCAGACTGTGTGGAAGCGGCCAGCTTTAATATAGCATTGGCTTCCGCATGAAGTACATACCAGTGTGTTTTTCCCTCTCCATCTTCACAGCAGTTTTCAAATCCCGAAGGAGTTCCGTTGTAACCGTCTGAAATAATCATCCTATCTTTTACGATAAGAGCTCCTACCTGTTTTCTCTTACAGTAGGATAGTTTTGCCCACTCTTGGGCCATTTTTAGATAAGCTTTATCAAACTTATTCATACCGCAGCATTAGTTTTTTTCGAAATAATTTGGATTAAAAATCTTAGAAGTTAGGCTTTCTTTTCTCTAAAAAAGCAGTAACCCCTTCTTTCTTGTCGTTCATTTCAAAAAGTTCCCCGAAATATTTAATTTCAGATTCAAAACCTTTATCCGTGTCAGACAAGTTTACGGCTTGGATGGCCTTTGATATAGCCATGGGTGAGTTGCTGGCTATAATACTCGCTAATTCTTTTGTTTTGGTTAATAATTCTTCAATAGGGTATACTTCATTCACCAAACCTATTTCCTTTGCTTTTTGAGCGGGAATCATTTTGGCAGAGAAGATCATTTCGTTGGCGATGCCCTTTCCTACCAGTTTAGGTAGTCTTTGAGTCCCTCCGTACCCCGGGATTAATCCCAGTGTAACTTCCGGAAGCCCCAGTCTTGCATTCTCTGATGCATATCTGATGTGGCACGCCATAGCTAGCTCTAAACCTCCTCCCAATGCGAAACCGTTCACGGCTGCAATAACAGGCTTAGATGTATTTTCAATTTTGTTGAACAGGGTATTATGCCCGTTTCTGGCCAGTTCTTCGGCTTTTTCCTGTCCAAAATCACTGAATTCTTTTATATCAGCTCCTGCTACAAATGATTTTTCGCCACTTCCTGTAATAATAATCACCCTACAGGACTCGTCAGCGTTAAGTTCATCCATGGCTGAGCTTATCTCTTGAATCGTTTTTGCATTTAAAGCATTTAAGCTTTGTGGTCTGTTTATGGTAACAACAGCTAATTTCCCTTCCTTTTCTAATAATATATTTTCGTAACTCATTTTTCCACTATAAAATATTATTTTTTGCAAATTATGAATTTTTTATAAAAAAAAGGAAAAAATATTAGTTTTTTTTCCTTTTACTTAATGAATCCTTCAAAATCCTATTTCGAGTGATTCATCATATTTGCATCAATATTGATATTAAGCTGAGATGCCACTTTCATGCCAAGTTCAATATTAGTCCTGAAAAAGTGACATAATTGACGGTTAATAATCTCGTCTTTTTTCGGTCCGGAAATTCCTCTCATACTTCCTACGATGTTGCTGATTAAGTGTTCTCTATCCTCAGCCGTCATAGATTTTGTATACAATAATCCGGGTTGGGTATAATGATCATCGTCATTTTCATTCCTGTTATAGTTGGCAACATGGGCACTGTCCAGCTCATATTCATAATTCTTATAAGCGGAATCCGGCTTAATGTCGTCAAAGCTGTTCGGGAAATAATTCGGTTTGTCCTGATACTGGCTGGAATCTGCCATAAAACCGTCTCTCTGGTAGTTGTTGACGGCAAAAGGGCATCGGTTCACTTCCAGTTGGTGAGCATTTACTCCAACCCTGTATCTGTGGGCATCCGGATAAGAAAATAGTCTTCCCTGCAGCATTTTGTCCGGAGAAAAACTGATTCCGTTAATAAGACTGCTCGGTGAAAATGCTGACTGTTCTACATGAGCAAAATAATTGACAGGAACTTCATTCAGTTCCATTTCACCTACTTCGATCATCGGAAAATCATCGTGAAACCATACTTTGGTCACATCAAAAGGATTCCATCTGAAATCTTTTGCCTGCTCTTCCGTCATCACCTGGATATACATGGTCCACTTCGGAAAATCTCCGTTTTCAATGGCATTGCAAAGATCTTCCTGTGCGAAATCAGGATTTTCTCCGGCCATCTTTACCGCTTCAGCATCCGTGAAGTTTTTGATTCCCTGCTTTGTTATAAAATGGAATTTTACCCATACTCTTTCATTCTGAGCGTTGATCATCGAAAAAGTATGTGATCCGAATCCGTGCATATGTCTGTAGCCATACGGCGTTCCTCTGTCTGACATTAAAATAAGAACCTGGTGAAGCGATTCCGGATTATGGCTCCAGAAATCCCACATCATCGTGGCACTTTTTAAATTGGTTTTCGGAACTCTTTTCTGAGTGTGGATAAAGTCCGGGAATTTTTTAGCATCCTTAATAAAGAATACCGGTGTATTATTTCCTACCAGATCCCAGTTTCCGTCTTCCGTATAAAATTTTAAAGCAAAACCTCTCGGATCTCTTGCCGTATCTGCACTTCCTTTTTCTCCACCTACGGTAGAAAACCGGGCAAACATTCTGCAGGAGTTTCCGATTTTTGAAAATAATTTGGCTTTTGTATACTGGCTGATGTCATGCGTTACGGTAAATGTTCCGTAGGCTCCACTTCCTTTAGCATGCACAATTCTCTCCGGGATTCTTTCCCTTACAAAGTGCGCAAGGTTTTCCTGAAGAATGAAATCCTGCAGCAGGACAGGCCCTCGGGGCCCTACGGTCTGTGAGTCCTGATGTTCAAAATAAGGTGCGCCGTTGCTTAGCGTTAATTTTTTAGAATCCATATAGTTATGATTTGTATGGTTGATTTCCCTTGTAAACTGTCTTATGCAGACGTATTAAATATCAAATTTACTTGAATTTTTGATTACAAATAGCAAAAACATTTTATCTTTGTAATAGATAATATTAATCAGATGAACATTCAGCAACTGGAGTATCTTATCGCTGTTGATAAGTACAAACATTTTGGTAAGGCAGCTCAGGCATGCTTTATTACACAGCCTACATTAAGTGCGATGATACAAAAATTTGAGGATGAACTGGATGTGAAGGTGTTCGACAGAACAACACACCCGATCCGTACTACAGATGTTGGGCTTCAAATCATTGATCAGGCAAAGGTAATTATAGAATCTGTCAATGAGCTGAAAAATAAAGCGAATCTTTTGAATAATATTTTGGGCGGAACGATCAATTTAGGAATCATTCCTACCGTTTCTTCTTTCATTCTGCCGACGGAAATCTTCAAATTTTTGGAGGATAACCCGAAAATCCAGATGAATGTGAAAGAAATGACAACGGATAATATTGTCAAGGCTTTAAAAGCAGGTGAGCTGGATGCCGGAATTATTTCTACTCCTTATGATTCTGCCGATGAATTTTATCAGGACTTCCTTTTCAATGAAGAATTGATGATCTACAGCTCCAATACGGAAGCGAATAAAAAGAATTCTTACATCATACCTGAAGAGCTGAATGTTGAAAAAGTCTGGCTTTTAGAGGAAGGAAACTGTCTGAGAAACCAGTTTGAGAATATCTGCCATTTAAAAGAAAATACCTTGAAGCCTAAGAATTTAGATTTCTTAGCGTCCAATATTCAGACTTTGGTTCATATGGTGGATAAAGTAGGAGGCATCAGCATTCTGCCGGAATTAGCATTGAGCCAGCTTTCAGAAGAGCAGAAGGAGAATGTTTTCAGATTTAAAAAGCCTTTTCCTTACAGAGAGATCAGCATTATTTATTATAAGCCGACCTTTAAGCAGAAAATCATTGATGAACTTTCACTCTCTATCAAAAATTCTCTTGAACTTAAACTGAATTATCATATCAACCCGAAGGAATTTGTGAGCATCAAGCCGCAATGAACTAAGAAGGCCGCAAAATGATATAAATCATTAATTTTAAGAAAATTATAATTAATAAGCAAAATCCTTTAGTATTAAAAAAATAGTACTTAAATTTGCGGACGTTTATAAACGAGGAAAAATTTGACCTGATTGCAACCTCTCTAAAAATATGCTAAAACAGTATTCTTTCTAGGCAATTTATTCTTATTTTTCTTCATATATTTTTAATCTAAAAAACAAAGAATAATATGTCTTATCTATTTACATCTGAATCAGTTTCAGAAGGACATCCGGATAAAATTGCCGATCAGATCTCCGATGCATTAATCGATCACTTTTTAGCATATGATAAAAGCTCTAAGGTAGCATGCGAAACCCTTGTAACGACAGGGCAGGTTGTGCTGGCCGGAGAAGTGAAGTCCGATGCATATCTTGATGTTCAAACTATTGCAAGAGATGTTATTAACGGAATTGGATACACTAAAGGGGAATATATGTTCAATGGAGATTCGTGCGGCGTTATTTCTGCAATTCACGAACAGTCTCCGGATATTAACCAGGGAGTTGACAGAGCAGTAAACGACGAATCTTTTGAAGCTAAAGCCAATGCACAGGGTGCTGGTGACCAAGGGATGATGTTCGGTTATGCAACCAACGAAACGGCTAATTATATGCCGCTTGCCCTGGACCTTGCCCACACTATTCTTAAAGAACTTTCTGTATTGAGAAGAGAAGGAAACGAAATCGCTTACCTTCGCCCGGATGCAAAAAGCCAGGTAACTATTGAATATTCTGACGATCACAAGCCGGTAAGAATAGATTCTATCGTAGTTTCTACACAGCATGATGACTTTGGAGCTGAAGAAGAAATGCTGAGCAAGATCCGTGAAGATATCAAAAACATCCTGGTTCCAAGAGTAGTGGCTCAGCAGACTGAAGAGATCAAGGCATTATTCAATGATCAGATCAAATATCACATCAACCCTACAGGGAAGTTTGTAATCGGAGGTCCTCACGGAGATACAGGTCTTACGGGAAGAAAGATTATTGTAGATACTTACGGAGGAAAAGGAGCTCACGGTGGTGGTGCTTTCTCTGGAAAAGACCCGTCAAAAGTAGACAGAAGTGCCGCTTATGCTACAAGACACATTGCTAAAAACTTAGTGGCTGCAGGAGTGGCTGACGAAGTTCTGGTACAGGTTTCTTATGCAATTGGTGTTGCTGAACCTTGTGGTTTATATATCAATACGTATGGAACTGCGAAAGTAGATCTTCATGATGGTGATATTGCTAAGAAAGTGACTTCAATCTTTGATTTGAGACCTTATGCGATTGAGCAGAACTTAAAATTAAGAAATCCTATCTATCAGGAAACGGCTTCTTACGGACATATGGGGAAAGAGCATTATATAGCTGACAAAACATTCAATAAAGGTCAGAAAAATGAAATTACTCTTACAGGTCTTGAGTTCTTTACCTGGGAAAAACTTGACAAAGTAGATGAAATTAAAGCCGCTTTTGGTATTTAATTCTTCTCCAAAAATAATAAAACAGACTGCTTTATCTTTAGGTAAGGCAGTTTTTTTTAATTTTACATCTTAAATAATTAGTGATGATGAATTTTAAATCAGCAGTTACCGTACTTTTTATATTTTGTCTGGGTATAGCTACAAAGGCACAGTATACCATGCATAAAATGGTTACCGTGGGATATACCTACCAGAACCAGAGCTTTGGAGAATTGGGAGGGAAGCTGCTATTTCTGAAGAATGATGATGTGATATACCGACTGGGCGGATCTGCTCTGATGGGTTCTGCGGGTTCTAAATTTGCGATCATGCCGAAACTGCAGGCCGATGTGCTTCTTAATTTTGAGAAAAATGTAGATTTTTATCATTCCTACTATCTGCTGATAGGGGCGGAGGGAACCAATAAATATATTGCACCGAAAATAGGAGTTACTCTTTTTGGGATTTTAGATCTTGCCGGAGGCTATGCTTTTCCGATTGGAGATGCGCGCTTGAACGGAAAAGAGTTGAAAGGTTTAAATGTTAATTTAACATTAAATATTCCTACAGTCTTTATTCATGACATGTTTAATTGATTTTTTTTAAATTTTCTCGTAAAAATTTAATAATAGGTTAACGGTTATTAAAAAATTATTATATTTACACCATATAATAATTGTACTGCCTATTGATTTTACTTTACTCTAAAAAACTGTTTTGTATTTACAGCTAGGGCCAGATAAAATATCTGGAGAATTGCTGGTCTGCAAATTTTTTATTATTGAGAAGAGTTATGAAATCAAAAACGGACAGCCTACTAATTTCCCTTTACCAGAAAGGAGACGAAGAAGCCCTATCAGCCCTTATTCATCGTCATCAGAGAGAACTGTTTACATTCATTTTTTACAAAATTAATGATGAAGACCTGGCCAATGATGTTTTTCAGGATACATTCATGAAAATCATCCTGATGCTGAAAGAAGGACGTTATAACGAAGAAGGCAAATTTATTCTTTGGGCAAAAAGAATTGCACACAACCTTATTATTGATCACTTCAGACTGAAAGCGAAAAACGTTAAAGTTTCAGAAACCACTTTTGAAACAGACGAATATTCTATTTTTGATCTGATCCGGGAGCCTTCGGAAAATATTGAAGATCAGCTTGTAACCCTGCAGATCCAGGAGGATCTTTTGAGGATGCTTCAATTCCTGCCACAGAACCAGCAGGAAGTCATTAAATTAAGATTTTTCGATGGTTTGAGCTTTAAAGAAATTGCAGACCATACCAATATGAGTATCAATACCACATTGGGGAGAGTACGTTATGCACTCATTAACCTGAGAAAAATCATGGACGAAAATAATATTGTATTGACACGTTAGGATAATAATTTCGAAAAATTCACGTTTAAAGGAAAACATACTTTCGCCTATGAAAAAAAATGATTCCTTAAAAGTGAAAACTTTGAAACCTAAGAAACAAACAATTGATTTTTTATTGAGTTACTCAAAAAGTCTTGAACTGGTACAAACCAAAAGCAAGAATTTCCCGATTTCCAAAAATTAAAATGAGTAATTTTGTGCTGTATGAAAATTCAGCACATTTTTTTTGACCTGGACAATACGCTCTGGGATCACCGTAAGAACGCTTACCTTACCATCAAAGATCTTTTTGAAAAACAGGAAATTACCTTACACTATAATATCGACTTTGAGGCATTCCATTCTGCCTACCATGAAATTAATGAAAGCCTCTGGGAAAAAATCAGAGACGGTATCATTGGTAAAGAATACCTGAGAAAGCACCGTTTCTATGATACTTTCAACCGTTTCGGAGTGGATGATGAAGAGCTTTCGCAATATTTTGAAGAACATTTTCTGGATAAGATTCTCAATCATAACGAGCTGGTAGAAGGTGCAGAGTACATTTTGGAGTATCTGAAATCCAAAAACTATACACTGCATGTCATTTCCAACGGTTTCCAGGAAGTAACAGAGCGGAAATGCATCCTTTCAGGAATTGATAAATACTTTAAAACCATTACCAGCGCTGATTCTGTAGGCGTGAGAAAACCCAATCCGAAGATATTTGAATATTCACTGGGCCTTGCAGAAGCCAGTAAAGAAGAAAGTATCCTGATCGGTGACGACTGGATTGCTGATGTTGTAGGGTCCCAAAATTATGGTCTAGACGTCATCTTCTTTGATGTTTATAAAGAAAATAAGCAGGAGGAAGGGCTGAAAGCTATAACCCATCTTTTACAGATCAAGGAATACTTATAAAATACAGTTTTCGGCAGCAGGAAGCCGGATTTTTAAACTGCCCAGAAGCAAGTTGCAGAAATATCCTTGTCAAGATTTCAAATCTTGACAAGGATATGGTAGTTTCCGGAAGTCAGGTTAATTAAGAAAAGTCAAAATGCTTCATATTAATTCCTTGCTCTCTTATCTGATCTTAATGGTTAAAATATTTTCCACTATTCATTCTCTACTTTTCATTTTTCCTAATTCTTTCCTAAATTGATTCTGAACTTTGCTTCATAATAAAACAGAAAAAATTTAACATTATGAAAAATTTTAGAAAAATCACCGGAGCATTCGTTTTAATTTTCTTATTGGCAGGAGGGTTTATTTTTGCACAGGATAAGGCAATCAATGCCAATCAATTGCCTAAAACGGCTAAAAACTTCCTTGCATCCCATTTTAAAGGGATCACAGTAGGATCGGCTATTGAAGACCGGGAAATCTATGGTGTTGACGAATACCAGGTTTATCTGGCCAACGGGATGAAAGTAGAATTTGACAGCAACGGAAACTGGAAAGAAGTGGACGGGAAACATCAGAAGCTGCCTTATGCATTTATTCCGGCATCGATCAGGAATTATGCTGCTAAAAATTTCCCAAACACCTATATCGTTAAGATAGAAAAAGAAAGATGGTCTTATAAAGCAGAGCTTTCCAACGGGCTGGATCTTGAATTTGACAGAAAAGGAAACTTTAAGAGGATTGATGATTAATTCATTTAAAAAAATCTCTGAAGGAAGAAGGAAGCCTGAGGATGGAAGTTTTTAAGTAACAGTATCAATTGAAGAATATTCAATTATTATTGTAGAAATGACAGTCGGATGTCTGTCCTTAAAAACAGCTTCTAGCTTCTATCTTCCTTTCTATTTCATATATTTGATAAGCCAATACTGCAGAATGAAGATATTGATCATAGAAGATGAACAGGAACTGAAAGACACTGTACAGACTTTTCTGGAAGCAGAGCATTTTATTGTAGAATTTGCTCTTACGTACAATGCAGGACTGGAAAAGATCATTTCATATGAGTATGACTGCATTCTTCTGGATATTATGCTGCCGGACGGAAATGGTATTGATCTGCTGAGAGAGATCAGGAAACTGCATAAAAAAGATCCTGTGATCATTCTATCGGCTAAAGATTCTGTTGATGACAAGGTCGCGGGGTTAGAAATAGGTGCCGATGATTATCTGGCCAAGCCTTTTCATCTTGCTGAATTGATGGCAAGAATCCGGTCTGTGATCAGAAGAAAGAATCAGGATGGGGAAAATACAATTGCCTATAAAAATATAAGCATTGATCCGGAAAACAGAACTGTTAAAGTAGGAAATGAAGATCTGGTTCTTAACCGTAAGGAATATGATCTTCTGTATTATTTTGTGATCCATCCGGAAAAAACGCTGCAGAAAACAACTTTGGCTGAAGCCATCTGGGGAGATTATATTGATCAGGCAGACAGTCTGGATTTTATTTACTCTCAAATTAAAAATCTCCGAAAAAAACTGAAAAGTCTCAATGCAGAAGCTGATTTCCAGGCCGTTTACGGAATAGGTTATAAATTCGTCTAAATGAAAGTTTCGTTAAAATACTACACCATCAAATACATGATCGGCATTCTGCTGTTGATCATTGCGATCTGGGCGGCATTATTTTATGCCTATATTCTGGACGAAGTTTATGATAATGTAGATGACGGGCTGAAAGACAGGAAGATACAGATCATTAAAGCGGTGTATCATGAGCCTAAACTGTTGAACAGTAAAGACTTCGGATTCAATGAATTTAAAATCAAGCCGATTTCAGAATCTGAATACAAGGATAAAAACAGACTCTATAATAAGATGTTTTATATGGAATACGACGATAAGGACCAGCCTTACCGTGTGCTTGAGACAGATTTTATAGATCAGTTTGGAAAACGTCAGAGACTTGAGATACGGACCTCTACTGTAGAGCAGGATGAATTGGTATATGACCTGACTACAGCTTTAATTGTGCTGTATATTTTACTTGTGATCAGTATTGTTGCGGTCAACGGTTATATGCTGAATAAGGCCATGCGTCCGTTCTATACCATTTTAGACAGACTGAAAAGATATCAGTTCGGAGCTTCTTCGCCACAGGAAACTCAGAATTATTCTATCAAAGAATTTGAAGAGCTTAATGTGGAAATAGAGGAGATGATTAAACGGAACGAACTTGTTTTCCATCAGCAGAAGCAATTCATTGAAAATGCATCCCATGAACTTCAGACGCCGCTGGCTATTGTGACCAATAAAATTGATCTAGCGATCCAGAATGGCGATCTTGACAGGAAAAACATGAACTTCCTCACCGAAGTAAAGGGTGACCTCAGAAGAATGGCCGGACTGAACAAATCCCTGCTGATGCTTTCAAAAATAGAGAACAGCCAGTTCAGTAGGACATCAAAAGTAAATTTCAATGAAATGATTGCTGAGCTGGTCAAAAGCTATGAGGATTTTATCGAGTTTAAAAAAGTAGAGCTCAGCATTATTGAGAAAGGATTTTTTGGAGCTGATTTTAATCCTGATCTGGCGGATATCCTGCTTTCCAATCTGCTTAAAAATGCAATTAAGTATAGTAATCAGGAGGGAATTGTCAATATCATTATAGAAGATAACAGACTTATCTTCCAGAATAGCGGAAACGGCACTCCGCTTGATAAAACCCAGATCTTCAACCGTTTTTACAAGCAGGGTTCAGACCACAGTTCTACTGGTTTGGGACTGTCTATCATCAGGACTATAACAAAACAATATCCCGGATGGGATATTGTCTATGAGTTTGAAGATGGATTGCATTGCTTTATTCTTTCTAAAAACAATGCTTTAGTATCTAATGCTTAAATTCCTAAGCTTGCTCTTACTTTTCTGATGGTTTCTGTTGCAACCACTCTTGTTTTTGCAGCACCTTCCTGAAGTTTTGCTTCCAGTTCATCCAGGTTGTTCATATAATAAGTGAACATTTCCCTTTCTTTTGCAAAACGTGTTAAGATCAGATTCAGCAGCTCTAATTTGGCATGTCCGTAACCGAAGTTTCCGGCTAAGTACTTAGCTCTTAATTCTTCCGTCTGCTCAGGAGTAGCGATCAGCGCATAAATAGCAAAAACCTTATCTGTTTCAGGATCTTTTGGTTCTTCCAGAGCTTTAGAATCGGTTTCTATGCTCATTACCTGCTTTTTCAGCTCCTTTTCAGGAAGAAAAATATTAATGATATTTCCCATGGATTTAGACATTTTACGGCCATCCGTTCCGGGAACATATTTCGTGTCTTCCTGAAGCTCAGCTTGAGGTAAAACCAAAACTTCACCCATCTGATTGTTAAACCTTGATGCTACATCACGGGCAATCTCAAGATGCTGAAGCTGATCTTTTCCTACGGGAACGATCTCTGCATCATACAGTAAAATATCCGCAGCCATCAGAATAGGATAGGTGAACAGTCCGGCGTTAACATCCTGAAGTCTGTCTGCTTTATCCTTAAATGAATGCGCAAGCGTTAATCTCTGGTAAGGAAAAAAACATGATAAATGCCAAGAAAGTTCGCAGGTTTCAGGGATATCACTCTGCCTGTAAAAATATGTTTTTTCTGTATCCAGCCCACAAGCAAGCCAAGCCGCAGCAATCTCGTAGGTATTCTGTTTTAAAACCTGCGCATCTTTAATCTGGGTAAGAGAATGAAGATTCGCAATGAATAAAAATGATTCATTTCCTTCCTGCTTGGAAAGTTCAATAGCAGGAATAATCGCCCCAAGGAGATTTCCAAGATGGGGGGTGCCGGTGGCTTGAATGCCGGTAAGAATTCTTGACATTTGTTTAAATTATTTATAAAAATTAATGAATTGCAAATTTAATTAATTCTCCCACTGATTGCACGGATTTTCACACATGATTGTGTTTTATCTTTATTTAAAAATTAATTTAAACGCAAAGATTTATTTTCAAAGCTATTTTAAGAAAACAAAGGCAAATAAATTTGCTGCGCTAAGCTTGAAAACAGAGCTCCATCAAATCAACTTGTTGATTCTTCTTTGCTCACTTGAAATTAATTATTATTAGATTTAAACTTTGCGTGAAAAAAATCAGTAAGAGCAAAAATTAAGGAATGATAATCTTTTTTCCTCCGAATTTAGGCTGAACTCCGAAAAGCAGATCCCAGTAAACTTTTGTTTTCGCAAGATATTCTCTCAGATTTGTTTTTAAACCGGCGTATTTATTTACATCATTGGCATTATACCCGAAAGCTTCCATTCCATTCTTTCTTGCCAGAAAAACGGCTCTCTCATTGTGGAATTTCTGCGAAATGATCACCAGTTTATGCTGTCCGAAAATATCTTTGGCCCTGACTACAGAATCCAGGGTTCTGAATCCGGCGTGGTCCATAATGATCCTGTCCTTAGGAATACCGTACTGCATCAAAGTAAGCTGCATATCTTCCGGCTCATTATAATCTTTGGTGCTGTTGTCTCCGCTTACGATGATGTACTTTATCTTTCCGCTTTTATACAGATCTATGGCAGCCTGGATTCTGTTGTAGAAATAGGCGTTAGGCATTCCGTTGCTTAGTTTTTTGCCGGTTCCCAAAAGCAAGGCTACCTTGGTTTCAGGAACATCAGAAATCTTGTAAGAAACAAAAGGACTGCTTTCTTTTCTGATACTGTAATTAGCCCACGCTATAAAAATAATTCCTGCTACAAGAAGCAGCAGGAAAATCTTAAAAATATTTTTGATCACTTTTTTCATCCAGAATACTGTTTTTAAAACTCAAGTCCGTTAGGAAAAGCTTTTTTTCTGAATATTAATAGTAAAGCAGCTCCTACTGTAATAGCAGAATCGGCTACATTGAAGATATACTTGAAAAATTCAAGGTGTTTACCGCCAATCAATGGGATGTTATCAGGAACATACCAGTCTACCAAAGGAAAGTGAAGCATATCCACTACGCAGCCTTTCATAAAAGCAGAATAGCCCTGTCCGAAAGGAACAAACTTGGAAACTCCTCCATATCCTATCCATCGGTCGATGCTTGGGTCGTAAACTGTTCCGCTGTCGAAGATAAGTCCGTAAAACATTCCGTCAATAATATTTCCGATAGCGCCGGCAAAAATAATAGCCATTGGGATCAGAAGATAGTTGGAGGCTCCCTGTTTCAGCCATTTTTTGAACATATAAACCATTCCTCCGATTAAGAAAAGTCTAAGGATGACCAGGAAATATTTCCCGATAATGCCTCCGAAATGAAGGCCGTAAGCCATTCCCGGATTTTCTACGAAAGTCAGTTTAAAGCCTGGAAAAACAGTAACACTGTCATCCAGATTGAAATGGGTTTTGATGTAAATTTTTGAAGCCTGATCAATTAACAATACTAAAAATGTTATAGCTAAGATCTTTTTCATTACTGTCCTTTTGGTTTAGAAGGTTTCTCAGAATTTTTCTTGTCGAAAATTTTCTTGGCCACCTTTTCTGTATGGAACGTATTTTTGGTCTGAGCACGCTCATATCGGATGTTCATATCTTTTAAAACACTTTTCAGTGCACTCAGTTCCATAGGATTCTTAGGATGTACTATGATAGATTCCATTTTCTTTTCTTTTTTAAATGTTACATTTTGGACAGCTCATCGAGTCTTTTCCGGTCTTTTGCAGACAGGTCACTAATGCCGTTTTTGCCCATCTTACTCAAAATTCTGTCGATTTCTTTTTCCCTTTCACGTTTATCAGAATTAAACTGATCATCGATGGTGTAGTTCTTCTGCCGGTCAGGAAAGAATCTGTTTCTGATCCATTTCCTGTTGAAAAACAGTAAAACTGCAGCAACAATAATTGCTAAAATTAATACTTCGTTCATGGGTCTACATTAAAAATTAGGTTTATAAAGTATCCGTGAATACGATATAAACCCAATATTATTTTACAAAACCTTGACGGTTTATTTCTGCATATTTTTGGCTTCAATGCTCAGCGTAGCATGAGGAACGGCTAAAAGTCTTTCCTTAGGAATCAGCTTTCCTGTTACTCTGCATACACCATAGGTTTTATTTTCGATTCGGATCAAAGCATTCTTAAGATCACGCACGAATTTCTCCTGACGTCCTGCCAATATAGAGTTCTGCTCCTTGCTCAGTGTTTCTGCTCCTTCTTCAAAAGCTTTGAATGTAGGAGAAGTATCGTCCGTACCATTATTCTGGTCGTTGATGAAACTTTCTCTGATCAGCTGAAGATCTCTTTCTGCTTTTTCTATTTTTTCTCTTATGATAGCCTTAAATTCCTGTAAATCAGCATCGCTGTATCTTACTCTTTCGTCTGACATATTCTTTTCTCTTTTTTAATAAAATTATGAAATGGAATTTGAAATACAATAACTATATGTTAATTTTTTTCGACATTTATCTTAAAATTAACCTCATCTATTTCGATTTCGTTAAAATTTGAAAGTGAAGATACAATTTCTATTTTATTTGACAAGACCTCGGATGAAATATATTCCTCATTTTTCTTAATATCTTCAATGAAAGGAGAGTTTTCTTCAATGGAGATTTTAATCCTGTCTGTCAGCTCAAAGTCCTTCTCTTTTCGCAGGTTCTGAATTCTGTTGATGAACTCCCTTGCGATACCCTCAGATTTTAATTCTTCTGTTAACGTCAAATCTAATGCCACAGTTGTTTTCCCGTCGGAAGTTACTGTCCATCCCGGGATATCTTTTGTAGAGATTTCCACATCATCAAGAGTGATCTCATACCCCTGTATGTCTATTTTTCCTTCTTTTTCAAGGCTGGCAATCTGCTCTGTGTTAAGATTGGCTATTGCTCCGCCTACTGTTTTCATATCTTTCCCTAATTTAGGACCTAAAGCTTTGAAATTCGGCTTGATTTGCTTTACAATTAAATGCGATGCTTCTTCCGCATTGATCAGCTGTAATTCTTTAACATTTACTTCCTGTTTGATCAGGTCGGCAACAGCTAAAATCTGCGCTTCCGTTTTTGCATCCAGAACAGGAACCAATACTTTCTGTAATGGCTGGCGAACTTTCACATTTTCTTTCTTTCTCAGGGAGAAAACCATACTCGTGATGTTCTGAGCCAGGTGTGTTTTTTCTACCAGATCCTGATCTATCAGGCTTTCGTCAGCTACAGGGAAATCTGTTAAATGTACAGATTCGCAGTTTTCTTTTCCGGTTACCTTATTTAAATCCTGATACAGCTGATCCATAAAGAACGGAGCAATAGGTGCGGATAATTTCGCCACTGTTTCAAGACATGTATATAAAGTCTGGTAAGCCGATATTTTATCATCAGAATAATCTCCTTTCCAGAAACGTCTTCTGCACAGTCTTACGTACCAGTTGCTCAGGTTATCATTCACAAATGTGCTGATGGATCTTGCTACTCTGGTCGGCTCGTAATCTTCGTAGAATGCTTTTACTTCTTTAATTAAAAGATTAAGCTCAGAAAGGATCCAGCGGTCTATTTCCGGACGGTTTTCCACTTCTTTTTCCGTATAATTGAAGCCATCCACATTCGCATACAATGCAAAGAATGAATAGGTATTGTAAAGTGTTCCGAAGAACTTTCTTCTCACTTCGTCAATTCCTTCGATGTCAAACTTCAGGTTTTCCCAAGGATTTGCGTTCGAGATCATATACCATCTCGTAGCATCCGGACCGTATACAGAAAGTGTTTCGAACGGATCTACAGCATTTCCTAGACGTTTTGACATTTTTTGTCCGTTTTTATCCAGAACAAGCCCGTTACTCATTACGTTTTTATAAGCAACGGAATCAAAAACAGCAGTACCGATGGCATGAAGGGTATAGAACCAGCCTCTCGTCTGGTCAACACCTTCTGCGATAAAATCAGCAGGGAATGCTTTATTGTTGTCGATCATCTCTTTGTTCTCAAACGGATAATGCAGCTGTGCATAAGGCATAGATCCTGAATCGAACCAAACGTCGATAAGATCACTTTCGCGGTTCATTGCTTTTCCGGAATCTGAAACAAGAACTACTTTGTCCACCACATTTTTGTGAAGATCAACCAATTCATAGTTCTGCTCAGACATATTTCCGATCACAAAACCTTTGAATGGATTCTCTTTCATGAATCCTGCCTCAACAGACTTCTCTATTTCATTATATAATTCTTCTACAGATCCCATGATCTTTTCTTCTTTAAGATCTTCAGTTCTCCAGATCGGCAATGGGATACCCCAATATCTTGAACGGGATAAATTCCAGTCGTTCACATTTTCAAGCCAGTTCGCAAAACGTCCTTCTCCGGTAGCTTTCGGCTTCCAGTTGATTTCCTTGTTTAAATTAACCAGTCTGTCTTTTACAGCGGTCATTTTCACAAACCATGAATCAAGCGGATAATACAACACCGGCTTATCAGTTCTCCAGCAGTGTGGATAACTGTGGACGTATTTCTCTACTTTAAAGGCTTTGTTTTCAGTCTTCAGAACAATAGCCAGCTCTACATCCCATGATTTTTCAGGGGCAGTTCCGTCATCGTAATATTCGTTCTTGATATATTTTCCTGAAAATACTTCAGGTACATTTTCACCTTTGATAAATCTACCCTGAAGGTCAACTAATGGAACCAGATTGTCATTTCCGTCTTTTACCAACATGGGAGGAATGCCTGCCTCCTTGGCTACTCTGGCATCATCTGCACCAAATGTAGGCGCAATATGAACGATACCTGTACCGTCCTCAGTGGTTACAAAATCTCCGATGATCACTCTGAAAGCTTTTTCAGGTGATTCATCCGGTGTAAACCATGGGATCAGCTGCTCATATTGAGTTCCGGCCAATTTTTCTCCGGTGAATTCTTTAACTACTTGGAAAGGAATCACTTTGCTTTCTGCAGTATACCCGGCAAAATCTTCATCTGTACCTTCTGCATATTTCTTACCGAATACTTTAGGTAAAAGAACTCTTGATAAAACAATCGTTATCGGCTCAAATGTATATTGGTTGAATGTTTTAACCAAAACATATTCAATATCTCTTCCTACCGCAAGCGCGGTATTGGACGGTAAGGTCCATGGAGTAGTCGTCCATGCTAATACATGTACGTCTCCATTCACATCATTGAACAGTTCAGAAGTTTCTTTCTTCGCTTTAAACTGAGCCACAACCGTTGTGTCCGAAACATCACGGTACGTTCCCGGCTGATTCAGCTCATGGGAAGAAAGTCCTGTTCCTGCTTTCGGAGAGTAAGGCTGGATTGTGTAGCCTTTGTACAATAATTCTTTATCATACAACTGCTTCAGCAACCACCAAACCGTCTCCATATATTTTGATTTATATGTGATATACGGATCCTCAAGGTCTACCCAGTATCCTATTTTTTCCGTAAGGCTGTTCCATACGTCTGTATATCGCATTACCGCTTCACGGCAGGCTTTGTTGTAATCTTCAATAGAGATTTTTTTGCCAATATCCTCTTTCGTGATTCCTAATTCTTTTTCTACGCCCAGTTCCACAGGAAGTCCGTGTGTATCCCAGCCCGCTTTACGGAAAACCTGTTTCCCGTTCTGAGTCTGGAAACGACAGAAAATATCCTTTAATGCTCTGGCCATAACGTGGTGAATTCCGGGCATACCGTTTGCTGAAGGCGGACCTTCATAAAAAACAAACTCGGCATTACCCTCGCGAATCTCAACACTTTTACTGAACGTTTTATTCTGTTTCCAAAATTCCGCTACATTCTCGGCTACGTCAATAAGGTTGAGGTTTTTGTATTCTTTAAATTGGCTCATTGTAAATATCTCAATATCGTTGATTAATTAAGTCTGCAAATTTAGTGATTTTTGTCGGTTTATAAGATATGTTTTATTTAGCTTATATCTATTAAAAACTTCAATTTCAGAAATATAAATGCAGGAGGTGGTAAAATGTGAATGGTGAATGGTGAATAGGTCAATTTTCCCTGTGTTTTTTATAAATATTTTACAGCTGTTTTTATCAATAGAAGCGGGCTTTAGCCCGCTTAAAAATGTAAACCCACATATTGGCTTTAGCCAAAACTTAATTAAAATCTTGTTCCATCATTATTTAAAATTTCGTAATTTTAAATAAACCTCAAACCAAATGCTGTATGAAAAACTTATGTAAAATTCTATTCGTCATCTGTTTCATCAATATGATAACAATAGGTGCTCAGACTAATTATCCACAAAATTATTTTAGAAATCCTTTAAACATTCCCATGCAGCTGGCTGCCAACTTTGGAGTGGTCCGGGCCAATCATTTTCATATGGGTTTGGATTTACGCACCAATAGCCAGGAAAACCTGTCAGTTGTCGCCGCAGCAGATGGTTACGTGAGCAGGATAAAAGTGGAGCGGTACGGTTTTGGAAATGCTGTTTATATTACCCACCCGAATGGTTATACCACAGTATATGCCCATTTAAACAAATACTTTGCCCAGCTGGACGAATATGTAAAAGAAAGACAGTATAAAGATGAAAAATGGGAACAGGATATCACGTTCTCTCCCGGACAGTTTCCTGTAACAAAAGGGCAGCTCATTGCTTTGAGTGGAAATACAGGAGGTTCAGCCGGACCACATTTACATTTTGAAATCAGAGATACAAAAACAGAAGAATGTATCAACCCTTTGCTTTTCGGCTTTAAGATTCCGGATGGTATTTCACCTGTTATTAGCGGATTTTATTGGTATGACAGGCGGTTCAGTACTTATGAGCCCGGTGCGAACGGAATTGCTGTGAAAAAAAATGGAGGTAATTACACAACCGATATCATTCAGGTCAGTTCACCGGAAATAAGCTTTGCTATTAAAGCGGTGGACAAAGCCAATCAGGGGTTTAATCTTGGAATTTATCATGCAGAACTACGGATGGATGATCAGATAATCTACAGCTTTTCCATTGATCAAGTAAGCTATGACGATACAAGATATATCAATGGCTGTATTGATTATACCAAATTTGCAAAAGATAAAATGAGCATTCAGCATTTATCTGAATTGCGGGGAATGAAACTGAAAAATTATAATTCATCCGGTAAAACAGGAATTATTCACCTTGAGGATGACAGTGTTCACAATATTGAAATTGTTTTAAAGGACATCACCGGAAATACAAGTAAGCTGATCACAAAAGTTCGTTATGCGAGAAATTCGCAACAGGTGATCCCTTCGGATAAATTGGTAAAGCCGGATGAAGCAAAAACAGTAAGTACGGAAAATGCCGACATCAGTCTCAGCAAAAATGCAGTTTATGATGCAGTGAATTTTAATATATATGAAAAGCCAAGTACCAATGCAGATGCTGTTTCCAACACGGTTATTCTGCATACTCCATACATTCCGGTTCATGATGATTATACTTTGAAAATAAAGCCCAACAGAAAATTAACGAATGAAGAAAAAGAAAAAGCAGTTGTTCTGTTCGATTATGGAAATGATACGAAAGTTGTTAAAGGAAAGTGGGGCGGTGACAGATTAGAAGCCAGTTTTAATAGACTGGGCACGGCAATAATCTTGTTAGATCAAAGTTTACCGTCTGTTTCTCCAGGCTGGAAGGACGGAGCACTTATAAAAAACAGTACTCTGCGACTGAGTGGAAGAACTAAAATTGGCGACATCATATCGTTCCGTGCAGAACTGGACGGGAAATGGCTCCGTTTTGCTCGGGTAAAAGATGACTTTGTCTATATTTTTGATGAAAAATGTCCTAAAGGCTCAGGTTCACATACTTTAAAAGTAACCACAACCAATACGGCGGGAAATACCAATACACAGACTTTTACTTTTCAAAGGTAAATTATTAAGGTTCCCATTTTTTAATTATTCAATCTTTTAATTTTAATTAAATAAATTTGTTCCTTAAAATTAAATCATTGGAATTCTATCCGGACATCGAAAGATCAGACCTTAAAGACATTAAAAAATTTCAGGAGCATAAGCTTCAGGAACTTTTAACGTATCTTCAAACCCATTCGCCTTTTTATCAGAAACTGTTTAAAGAGAACAATATCAATATCTCACATATCCGGACATTAGAAGATCTGCAAAAAATTCCTACGACCACAAAGAACGATCTGCAGGAAAGCAATCATGATTTTTTCTGTATTTCACCGGATAGAATTGTTGACTACAGCACCACTTCAGGAACCTTAGGTGATCCGGTAACTTTCGGGCTCTCCGACAGCGATCTTGAAAGATTGGCCTATAACGAAGCCATTTCTTTTGCCTGTGCAGGAATCCAGAAAGGAGATGTAGTACAGATGATTACCACGATCGACAAGAGATTTATGGCAGGGCTGGCCTATTTTCTGGGATTGAGAAAAATGGGCGCCAGCGTGGTAAGAATGGGACCTGGTATTCCCGAACTGCAGTGGGATTCTATTTTCAGATATAAACCCAAATACCTGATCACAGTTCCGTCTTTTCTTTTAAAGATGATTGATTATGCTGAAAAACACGGATTGGACTATAAGAATTCCAGTGTTTACGGAGCGGTCTGTATCGGTGAAAGCATCAAGAATCAGGATTTTACAGATAATATTCTTTCGCAGAAGATTAAAGAAAAATGGGATATTAAATTATTCTCAACCTACGCTTCCACAGAAATGAGTACAGCCTTTACGGAATGCGAGTTCCAGATCGGAGGTCATCATCATCCGGAATTGATTATCACAGAAATTCTTGATGATAACGGAAAACCTGTACAGGAAGGTGAGAACGGCGAGCTGACCATCACCACTTTAGGGGTTGAAGCTGTTCCTTTGCTGCGTTTCAAAACAGGAGATATTGTAAAGGCGCATTACGAGCCCTGCAGCTGTGGAAGAAATACCATGAGGCTTGGTCCTGTTGTCGGACGAAAACAGCAGATGATCAAGTACAAAGGAACAACACTGTATCCGCCTGCCATGAATGATATTCTGAACGATTTCAATACTATTTTATGCTATCAGATTGTGATTCAGTCTAATGACATAGGGTTGGATGAGATTATCATCAAACTAAGCACAGACCAGGACCAGGAAACCTTCGTGAATGAAGTTCGTGATCATTTCCGGGCAAAACTGAGGGTAAGTCCAAAAATTGAAATCGTAGATTTTGAGATTCTGTCCAAAACCGTTTTTAATCCGAACAGCAGAAAACCCATCACATTTATAGATTTAAGATAATAAAACCAGAGGATGAAAAAAATATTATTTCTTTTGTTAATTGCTCTTTCTGCCGGTGTTATGGCTCAAAGGGTAAGAGTTGTTTCCGGGGATTACAAGTTCCTGAAAGATCAGAAATTCATCAAAGTAATTTTCAAATTTGATGGCGTTACGTTTGCGAAAAAGAAGATCAGTGAGGAGCAGTATATTAAAGACAGAATGGATGATATTGAGCAGACCAGCGGTAAAGAAGAATCTGAAAAATGGAGAAAAGACTGGGAATATTCAAAAGAAAAAAGCTTTCAGGATAAATTTTTGGCTTCGTGGAATAAAAATATCGATATAAAGGCTGCGACAAACATTGAGCAGACAAAATATACCCTTATTGTAGAGCCTACATGGATTTCCCAGGGATGGTTTGGCGGGGTTATCAATGAACCTGCAAAATTGGATTCCAGAATGACCTTTGTAGAAACGAATAATCCCGATCATGTTTTACTGGTTGTTGAAGGAGTAGGAGCAACAGGTGATAATGTGATAGGAATTCCAAACCATAATGACCGGATCGCAGAATGCTATGCAAAGACTTCTAAAATGTTGGCTCTGAAAGCAAGCCACTACAAAGAAAAAAAGTAATAATTGATTGCTTTTTTATAATATATTTGAAACTTCAATTTTTAAAGAAAATATAATGATGAAAAAACTATTATTTCTATTGGTGGTGACCATTACAACAACAGCTTTTGCTCAGAATCAAATTAACGTCGAATCAGGAAACTTTGATTTTTTAAAAGACCAGACTGAAGTTAATGTTCAGTTAAAGTTCGATAATGCAGTTTATCAGGAGAAAAATTTCACGGAAGCACAATATATTGAAAACAGAAAAACAGATATTACTGCTAAAAAAAATGAAGCGGTTTGGAAAAACTGGGAATTTCAATGGGGAAAATTTAAAGCTTCAGAATATTTGGATTATTTCTTTAAAGGAATTAATAACAAATCAAAAAAAGTAACTTTTAAAAATGATACCAAAGCCAAGTATACTTTAATCATTGATGCAAAATGGGTATACGCAGGCTGGTACGGTGGAATGATCGGATCACAGGAAGCAAAACTAACTTCAGATCTGACATTCGTGGAGACTGACAACCCTTCAAAAGTGGTTATGAAATTACACGCTGACAAAATTCAAGGAAAAAAGATGAATAAAGATTTTTCCTGGGAGTACGGAAGAATTGCAGCAGCATACGAAGTTACAGGAAAGAAGCTAGGTACAGAAATTAAAAAAGCAATTAAATAAAACAAAAAGCGGTCTGAAAATTTTCAGACCGCTTTTTTATGGCTGTTCCTGCTGTTTCTCTGTTTTGATGAGGTTGGCAAGATTTTTAACAACAGTATCGTGCTTTTTTACAAAAGGATTATCTTTATTCCAGACATAACCTGCTAAGACCGCACATATTTTCCTTTTTACATCTTCATTTTCAGGTCTGTGGAAAAATAATTCCTGAAGATTTCCGGTATACCACTCCTTTACGTAGGTCGTGAAAACATCTACTCCATAAAGAATATAATCTGTGTATTCTTTCTGCCAGTCGATTTGCTCTCCGTTAAGCTGTCGCAAAGCCAATTTTGCAGCAAGCATTCCCGATTCCGTGGCAAATGCCATTCCCGATGAGAAAACAGGATCAAGGAATTCAGAGGCGTTTCCGGTAAGGGCATATCCGTCACCAAACAGTTGCTTTACCGAGCAAGAATAATCTTTCAGGTGTCTGGGTTCAAAGATAAATTCTATATTGCCAAAACGTTTTACATAATAATCAGAAAGAGAAATAGCTTTCCTTAATGCTTCTGCTGTATCCTCGTTTTCAGACAGTTTTTCAATATATTCTGTTGGGCCTACAATGCCTACACTCGTGTTTCCGTTAGAAAAAGGTATTACCCAAAGCCAGACTTCAGTTTCAATGATGTCAAAAGAAATTAAAGTTCCTTCCTCACCTGCTTCTCTGTTGATATCTTCTACATGAGAGAAAATAGCAGAATGCGGAGAAAGTTTTGAAGGCTTTTCAAGATCAAGGAGTCTTGGCAGTACTCTTCCATAGCCGCTTGAATCGATCACAAATTTAGAATGGATCTCCTTCGTTTCACCGTCTTTATTTCTTACGGTAGTTATAGAATCTGTGCCGTTGAACTGGATATCAATAACTTCCGTTTCAAATTCCAGATCAATGCCTTTATTGATAACTTCCTGAGCCAGAGTATGATCAAAATCAGCTCTCGGAACCTGCCAGGTCCAATCCCAGCCTTCCCCGAACTTATCACTAAAATCAAAAATGCATACTTCATCGCCTCGTAAAAAACGTGCTCCCAGCTTTTTTTCAAAGCCCATTTTATCCAAAGCCGGGAAAAGTCCGGCTTCATCAAAATGATCCATTACCCTGGGAATTAAGCTTTCACCAACGACCAGTCTGGGGAACTTTGTCTTCTCGACAACTTTCACGTTGACATTGTTCTTCTTTAAGTATGAAGAAGATACGCATCCGGAAGGTCCAGCACCGATTACGAGAACGTCAACAAATTCTTTACTCATCTTGATTTTTTATTTTAATAATAACTTCTATCTTTGCCGCAAAATTAGTGACAATTAATTAATATTTTACAAAATTAGCAACTATTACTTTTAATTGATGAAAATAAATAACTTTTTAGAACTGAAGGATTTTCAAAAAATTATCATTGAAAACGAAAAAATTGAACTGAATGACTCACTTTTGGACAGAGTGGAAGAAAGTTTTCAGTTTTTAAAGGAATTTTCGAAAAATAAAGTAATATATGGTGTCAATACCGGTTTCGGACCGATGGCCCAGTTTAAGATCAGCGATGAAGATACCCATCAGCTTCAGTATAACCTGATCAGAAGCCACTCTTCAGGAATCGGAAACCCATTGCCTGCTCAGGAAGTAAAAGCCTGTATGCTGGCAAGACTCAATACACTTTCTCTTGGGAATTCAGGGGTTCATCAGTCTGTTATTCATTTGCTTAAAGAATTGATCAACAGAGATATTACACCGTTGATTTTCGAACATGGAGGAGTAGGTGCTAGTGGTGATTTGGTACAGCTTGCCCACCTTGCCTTGGTTTTGATCGGGGAAGGTGAAGTTTTTTATAAAGGAGAAAGAAAAGCAACAAAAGAAGTTTTTGAAACCGAAGGATTAGAGCCGATCACGGTGGAAATCCGTGAAGGACTTGCTTTGATGAACGGAACTTCCGTGATGTCCGGAATAGGAATTGTTAATGCCTATAAAGCCAATCAGTTAACGGATATTTCAATCAGACTTTCCTGTGCGATTAATGAGATTGTTCAGGCATATGATGATCATTTATCAGAAGCTTTGAATGGCACAAAAAAACATATCGGTCAGCAGAAAGTGGCCGAAAGAATGCGTGCCCATCTGGCAGACAGTAAACTGATCAGAAAAAGAGAGGACCATCTTTATACTCACTTTGAAGAACAGGAAAAAGTATTTAAGGAAAAAGTTCAGGAATATTATTCATTAAGATGTGTTCCCCAGATCTTAGGTCCGGTTTTGGATACCTTGGAATATACTGAGAATGTTCTTGAAAACGAGATCAATTCAGCCAATGACAACCCGATCATTAATGTAAAAGACAAGCATGTATACCACGGCGGAAATTTCCACGGAGATTATATTTCATTGGAAATGGATAAGCTGAAAATTGTTGTTACGAAGCTTACAATGTTAGCAGAAAGGCAGCTGAACTACCTTTTAAATGCAAAGATCAACGAAATTTTGCCTCCTTTTGTAAATTTAGGTAAATTAGGCTTTAATTTCGGAATGCAGGGCGTTCAGTTTACCGCAACATCTACAACCGCGGAAAGTCAGATGCTTTCAAATTCCATGTATGTACACAGTATTCCTAACAATAATGATAATCAGGATATTGTAAGTATGGGAACCAATGCAGCGGTAATCTGCAGAAAAGTGATCGAGAATGCATTTGAAGTACTGGCCATTGAAGCGATTACCATCATCCAGGCTGTTGAATACCTTGGATTTCAGGATAAAGTTTCGTCTTCTACCAAAGAGCTGTATGACGAGATAAGAAAGATCATTCCTGCATTCTCTGATGATATGGTGATGTATCCGTACTTGGAAGAAGTGAAAAAATATTTGAAGACCATGTAATTATCATTGATAATGAATTGTCATACACTAGGGGATTGAAATAAAAAAAAACTAAATAAACACTAACACATGAAATGTGCAATTGTCACAGGCGGCTCCAGGGGAATTGGAAGAGCGGTCTGTATAAAACTGGCGGAAGAAAAAAACTATCATATACTCATTAACTACGCTTCAAACGAGGCGGCGGCTAAAGAAACTCTGGCTAAAGTAGAAGAATTGGGAGCTACAGGAGAAATCCTTAAATTTGATGTAGCCAATGCTGAAGAAAGTCAGAATGTCTTAACGCAATGGCAGGACAGAAACCCCGATGCCATTGTTGAGGTGATCGTAAACAACGCAGGTATTACAAGAGACGGATTATTCATGTGGATGCAGAGTGAAGACTGGAACAGTGTCATCAACACAAGTCTTAACGGCTTTTTTAATGTAACCAACTTCTTTATTCAAAAACTTCTCCGTAATAAATACGGAAGAATCATCAATATGGTGTCTGTTTCCGGAGTAAAGGGAACAGCGGGGCAAACCAATTATTCTGCAGCAAAAGGAGCTTTAGTTGGTGCTACAAAAGCTCTGGCTCAGGAAGTAGCTAAAAGAAATATCACGGTAAATGCAGTAGCTCCGGGATTCATCAGAACAGATATGACCCAGGATTTTAACGAAGACGAGCTTAAAGCGATGATCCCGGCCAACAGGTTTGGGGAAGCAGAAGAAGTTGCAGATCTGGTCGCATTTTTAGCTTCTAAAAAAGCTTCGTACATTACCGGAGAAATAGTCAATATAAACGGAGGAATTTACTCTTAACAATATAACAATATAGCAATGTATCAGTGTGGCTTTGTCCTCAATATGATGGTTACATTGTTAAATTAATAGAACTCATGGAAAATAGGGTTGTAATTACCGGAATGGGAATTTATTCTTGCATCGGGACCTCTTTGGAAGAAGTCAGAGAATCCCTATATCAAGGAAAATCCGGTATTGCTTTAGTACAGGAAAGAAAAGAATTCGGTTTCAGGTCAGGCCTTACAGGGGTGGTGCCCAAACCGGATCTTAAAAATCTACTCAACAGACGCCAGCGTGTAAGCATGGGCGAAGAAAGCGAATATGCATACCTTGCAACCAGTGATGCACTGAGGCAGGCAGGTATAGGCCAGGATTTCCTGGACAGCCATGAAGTAGGTATTCTATACGGAAACGACAGTGTTTCTCAGGCAGTGGTAGAATCTATCGACATTGCCAGAGAAAAGAAAGATACTACACTGATGGGATCGGGAGCCATCTTCAAATCGATGAACTCTACCGTAACGATGAACCTTTCAACCATCTTTAAGCTGAAAGGCATCAATCTTACCATCAGTGCAGCCTGTGCCAGCGGTTCGCATTCCCTGGGACTCGCCTATATGATGATCAGGAATGGTTTTCAGGATATGATCATCTGTGGAGGAGCCCAGGAAACCAACAAATATTCAATGGCGAGCTTTGACGGGCTCGGTGTTTTCTCTGTGAGAGAAGACGAACCTACAAAAGCATCAAGACCTTTTGATACCGGAAGAGACGGGCTTATCCCAAGCGGAGGTGCGGCAAGCCTTATTGTGGAAAGTTTAGAATCTGCTCAGAAAAGAGGAGCCACCATCCTTGCAGAGATTGTGGGTTATGGTTTCTCTTCAAACGGAGGACATATCTCAACCCCTAATGTGGACGGTCCGGCCTTGGCCATGGACAGAGCTTTGAAGCAATCTGGATTAAAAGCAGAAGATATCGACTATATTAATGCCCATGCGACTTCCACACCCATTGGCGATGCCAATGAAGCCAAAGCGATACACGAGATCTTCGGAAGTGATGTTCCTGTAAGTTCTACCAAGTCGATGACCGGCCATGAGTGCTGGATGGCAGGAGCAAGTGAAGTTGTTTACTCAATTCTGATGATGCAGAATGATTTCGTTGCCCCGAACATTAATCTGGAAAACCCTGACGATGAGGCAAAAAAGATAAATTTGGTCTCAAAAACGAAAAATCAAAAAATTGACGTATTTTTGTCAAATTCTTTCGGATTTGGGGGAACCAACTCCGCATTAATAGTTAAAAAATTTGATTAAAAACATGGAAAGGGAAAAAATTGTTGACATCGTTAATGATTTCTTAGTAAACGAATTCGAGGTGGATGGTGATGAGATCAGCAATGATGCTAACCTGAAAAAGACGCTTGGACTTGACAGTCTGGACTATATCGATATGGTCGTGGTTATCGAATCTAATTTTGGAGTGAAATTAGGAGAGGCAGATTTCAAAAAAATGGTCACATTTGATGATTTCTATACTACTATTGAACAAAAAATCGCTGAAAAAAACGCATAACTATCGATTGAACTTTATTTTTTAATAATGTAACAATAAACAATGTACCAGTGTAGCAATTAATTCAACCGAATATTGTTACACTGGTACATTGATAAATGGTAAATTGTATATATGAACAAGTGGAAAGGTAAATCTAAAGGAACCATATTAGGATATAAAATATTCGTTTGGTGTATTAGAAATATCGGGATCCGGAGTTCATATGTTGTGCTGTATTTTGTAGCTTCCTATTATTTTTTATTTCTGAAAAAGAGCAACCGTTACATCTTTTACTATTTTCATAAAAGACTGGATTATGGATACTGGAAATCAAAAGCTTCCGTATTTAAAAGCTATTTTACCTTCGGAAAAGTACTGATTGATAAAACTGCCATTTCTGCAGGACTAAGAGAAAAATATACCTACGAATTTGATGGTGTTGAAAATCTTACCAGCCTTCTGGCTGAAAAAAAAGGCGGTGTCCTTATCAGTGCCCATATCGGAAATTTTGAAATAGCAGAACATTTCTTTGCCGACATTGATTTCGACTGCCAGATCAATCTTGTCACTACAGACCAGGAAGTAACGGTCATTAAAGAGTACCTGGAAAGTGTTTCCGTAAAACAGAGTAATATCAAGTTCATCTATGTCAAAGAAGATATGTCGCATATTTTTGAGATCAATCAGGCTTTGTCGAATAATGAACTGATCTGCTTTACAGGAGACCGATATTTCGAGGGTTCAAAATATCTCGAAGCCGATCTGCTGGGTAAAAGTGCAAAATTTCCTGCCGGTCCGTTCCTTATTGCTTCACGTCTCGGTGTTCCCGTGGTGTATGTGTATGTGATGAAAGAAAAGAATCTTCATTACCACTTATACGCAAGGGTGGCAAAAAACATTAAAAACCGTGATTCTCAGGGACTTCTCAATTCTTATGTTCAAAACCTTGAGACCATGATTGAAAAATATCCGCTTCAATGGTTCAATTATTTCGATTTTTGGGATGATATTGATTAATTTTTCTAATTTTAACCCTGAAAACTAATTAATAAACTCAAATCGTTAAATAAATTCAGGAATTGGATAGATGAACCTTTCATTCGGGTTCAGGTATTATTTTCCAATCCGGGATTTCTTAATTTTTGAAATAAAAACACAGCTTTTCTCCTTTTGAATAAAGAATACGACATACTTGTGATCGGCAGCGGATTGGGAGGTCTTGTTTCGGCTCTAATTTTGGCGAAACAAGGTCTGAAAGTCTGTGTTCTGGAGAAAAATAATCAGTATGGCGGAAACCTGCAGACTTTTTCAAGGGAAAAGCTCATCTTTGATACCGGAGTTCATTATCTGGGTGGCCTTTCAAAAGGACAGAACCTCCATCAGTTCTTTTCCTATCTTGAGATTATGGATGATCTGGAGCTTCAGCAAATGAATGAAGACGGTTACGATAAAATCTCTTTTGGTGATGAAAACATCGAATATCCTCATGCACAGGGCTATGAGAATTTTATTGAACAGCTCACAGCCTATTTTCCCAATGAAAAACAAAACCTTGAAAGCTACTGCGAAGAGATTCAGTATGTCTGTGCACAGTTTCCGAGGTATCAGGTGGTTGGGAAAGACAGCTATAATGAGGAAATTCTCCATCTCAATACCAAAAGATTTATAGAATCTGTTACCCAGGATAAAAAGCTGCAGGCCGTATTGCTCGGCTCCAATTTTTTATATGGTGGAGATTCAGAAAATATACCGTTTTACGTTCATGCACTCACTGTGAATTCCTATATTCAGAGTGCTTACAAGTGTGTTAAAGGAGGAAGTCAGATCACAAAACTCCTGATCAAAAAGCTTCGCCAATACGGTGCAGAAGTGCACAAGCACTCGGAGGTTTCCGGATTTATTTTTAATGAAGCCGGAGTGCTGTCTTCCGTAAAAACAAAGTCTGGAAAAGAATATGCAGCGAAGAAATTTATTTCAAACATAGAAATCCGTTCCTTCATCAAGCTAATTGGAGAAGAAAAGCTGAGGAAATCTTTCCTGAACAGAGTGATGAGCTGGGAGCCTGTTTCTTCGTGTTTCAGTGTTTATCTGGTTTTAAAACCACAGTCACTGCCAAACTTTAATTATAATATTTACCATTATTCATCAGAAGAAATGATCTGGAATGCATTCCGGTACAGTAAAGACAGCTGGCCTGAGACCTACATGCTTTCTTCCACTCCCTCAAAGCATCATCCTGATTATGCAGAAAGCCTTACCGCGATCTCCTATATGGATTTTGATGAGGTTAAAGCCTGGGAAAAAACGGTAAATACAGTTGCTGAAGAACACGAAAGAGGGTTGAAATACGAACAGTTCAAGCTTGAAAAAGCAGAAAAAATGATCGGTGCTTTAGAAAAGAAAATCCCAAACCTTAGGCATTCCATAAAAAGCATCTATACTTCATCTCCGCTGTCTTACAGAGACTATATCGGAAGCTTTGAGGGAAATATGTACGGATACATGAAAAGTTCAGATAATCCGCTTAAAACAATGGTCTCGCCCCGTACCAAGACCGAAAACATGTTCCTGACAGGGCAGTCTGTCAACATGCACGGAATTCTGGGAGTAACGATCGGGGCATTCAATACCTGTGCAGAAATTCTGGGAAAAGAAATTATAGATGAACGCCTGAAACAAATGATCAATACCCATGAAAAGAAATAACAGGCTTGCTGCAGCATTTAAAGGATTCCAGTTTATCCTGATTCTTTCCCTTATCTCATGTGGTGTCTCAAAATCGGTTCACCATATTCCGGAGGTCAGTACCTATGCGCTGGAAACACCAAAGGTCAATAAGATCAATGATTCTACATTCAGCTTTAACCGGAATTATTTAACCAAAAATAAGCAGCAGCTTTGGGAGCTTTATATTCAGGGAAATCCATTGCAGCTCGGATATAATAACGGAGCCCTGACCCAAAACCTGATGCAGCGGCAGGAAGAGCTCTTCTTCTCTAAAGTAGAAGGTTTTGTGCCGTCAAAATTTAAACAGAAACTCCTGAGAGGATTCCTGAAATGGTACAACAGAAAAATGTACCTGAATGTAAGAGAAGACTATCAGGCAGAATTGTACGGGCTGTCTCAGTATTCTTCGGATAAATATAATTTTATTGCGCCGAAATTTCTCCGGAGCCTCTATCTTCACGGAGCTCACGACATTGGCCATGCCATGCAGGATTTAGCTATGGTAGGCTGTACTTCGCTGGCCGTCTGGAATGAAAATACAGAAGATGGGCAGTTACTTATCGGCAGGAACTTTGATTTTTATGTAGGAGATGAGTTTGCTAAAAATAAGCTGGTCGAATTTGTAGAACCGGAAGCCGGAATTCCATACATGTCCGTTAGCTGGCCGGGAATGATAGGTGTAGTTTCCGGAATGAATAAAGAAGGAATAACAGTAACAATTAATGCCGGAAAATCTAAAATTCCTTTAACAGCCAAGACGCCGATCTCCCTTGTGACACGGGAAATTCTGCAGTATGCTAAAAATATTGAGGAGGCCATTGCTATTGCAAAAAAAAGAAAGGTTTTCGTTTCCGAATCCATTCTGGTTGGAAGTGCTCATGATAAAAATGCAGTAATCATTGAAGTATCCCCTGAAAATTTCGGAGTTTACAGAGTGGAAAATACCAGCAGAGTGTTTTGTACCAATCATTTTCAGTCCGAGGCCTATAAAGATGACAGAAGAAACCAGAAACATATTATAGAAAGTCACTCCGAATACCGGTATGAAAAACTTCAGGAACTTCTTGAGGAAAAGAAAAAGCTCAACCCTGAAAAAATGGCGGCCATTTTACGGGACAAATCCGGTTTAAAAGATCAAAAGATAGGCTACGGGAATGAAAAAGCAATCAACCAGTTGCTGGCTCACCATGCGGTCATTTTCTCACCTGAAAAAAGGCTGGTGTGGGTTTCGTCAAACCCTTATCAGTTGGGAGAATTTGTCTGTTATGACCTGAATGAGATCTTTTCCGGAACAGATTTGAAAGAAAGCCTACAGGCAAAAACAACACTGAATATCGCCAGAGATCCTTTTTTAGATTCGGAAGAATTCAATAATTATGAAATTTCTAAGATGTTAGAAACAGAAGTTAGTGCCGCCATAAATAAAAAAGAGGATATAGCATTAACTGATGATTTTATTCCTTATTATCAATCTATGAATCCGGATTATTGGCTGGTCTATTATCAGGCCGGGAAATACTATTTTGGTATCAATGAATTTTCAAAAGCAAAAACTGAGTTTGAAAAAGCGCTAGCCAAAGAAATTACCACAGTTCCGGACAGAGAAAATGTAGAAAAATACCTGAAAAGAACTTTAAAAAAGCTAAAATGATCCCCAAACATATAAAATTACTGTTCTGTATTCCTTTTATCATTATTATGGGTTACACCGTTTACCTGCTTACAAAGTACAGCTCTATTCCGGATATTATACCTATTCATGGATATGGAGGCAAGAATGACGGGTTCGGGAGCAAACTGTTTCTTTTTGCGCCCATCGTCTTGAACCTTATTATTTTGGTATTTATCTGGCTGATCATCAGGAAACCGGATAAAATTAGATTTACTTTTGAAGTGAAAGAAGAGGATAAAACAAAAACCTATGCTCAGTATCAGTTGGTTCTGATTATACTTGCTATATTTGTCACCCTGATTATGAGTCCGTTATCATTTTCGGATGTTGTATTTAAATGATTTTATATGGAAAGGCTTACAGCTGATTAATTATTTTCCGGATTCAGTTTATTCAGGAAAATAAACGTTACAATCCCGCAAAGAGCAGACATTGAAGTAGCCAGAATAGCACTCCCGATCACATATTGAAGAAGATTATTCTTGATCAGCTCAAAATTGAGTTCACTGCTCAAAATATTACTGTCCCCATGCACAAAAGGAGATCCTAAAAATAGAGAAGCTGCGATAATGAAAGGAATAAATGGTGGAAGGCTGACATTGGAGGCTATAAAAGCCAGAACCTTGTTCAGCTTAAAAAGAACGGATAGAGAGATGACAAGCAGAGTGTGGAATCCCCAAAAAGGAGAAAGCCCTATAAAAACGCCGAGAGCGATTGAAAATGCCTTTGTGCGGTTGCTGCCGTCACTTTCCAGGACATCTTCCTTTAAGAACTTTTTAAAGCTTTTTTTTTTGAAATTATTCACGAAATTTCTCGGAATGATGTAAAGCAGTGTTATAGCCACTAAAATAGTATTCAGAATGCTGATCCTTGTGAAATCTTTAAATGGCCTGAAATGTGAAACCCGTTCTGCCGGATCATACAACACTTTTATCGGAACATTTTTTACAGGAACATGCCTCCAGGCTGTTCTTACAATAATCTCGATCTCAAATTCAAATTTTGGGGTAAAATACTTCTTCGGAATTTTCAGTAATGGATATAATCTATAGCCGGATTGGGTGTCCTCCAGTTTTATTCCGGTCTCAAACCAGAACCAGAAGTTGGAGAACCTGTTTCCGAAACTGCTTTTTTTAGGAATTCCGTCCTGTGACATGTTGCGGTTTCCAATCAGAAGTACATCTTCTTTTTCTTTGGCTAGGGCTTCCACGAATACAGGAATGTCATCGGGATAATGCTGCCCGTCAGAATCAATGGTGATGGCGTAATGATAGCCCAGTGCTTTTGCCTTTCTGAAGCCTGTTTTAAGTCCGTTTCCCTTTCCTTTGTTCTCCGGTAGAGAGATCACCGCTATCTGAGGATATTGTGCTAATATTTTTGAAGTAGAATCTGTAGAACCGTCATTAACTGCAATAATACTGTCGGTATATTCCATAACACCGTCTATCACTCTCTTCAGAGTTTTCTCATTATTGTAAGTAGGTATTAAAATGCAGATCTTCTTTTCAGAAATCGCATTTTGTACTTCAGGAAGGGTCATTGGTTTATTTTATAGTAGCTCTTTCAGTATCTGTAAAGGATTTAGACTGCATGGCAAATTTTTTCACATAACTTTTCAGTGTGGTGTTCTGCTTGCTGTAATTATTGATAAGAAAAGCTTTATCGTCTTTAATACTGCCTCTGTACCCAACTATTTTCGGAATATTTTCCTGAACGCTCAGCCTGATCAGGCGCAGTTCTATGTTGTTGGGATTACTTTTGATAATACTTTCAAGGCTGGTAGCACCGGTCTTTACAAGCGCTTTTCTATTATTTTTAGCAATCCTTGCTTCCATGATCTTTGCCGCTGCTTTATAGGCGCTGGTTACGGCATCTGAACCGGATTGTTTTTCTGCAAGGTTAATGAAGGCTTCCGTATTGGCGTTAGACAGATTGGCTTTTGCATAGCTGCTTCTTAAAGATTCCAGATCACTCTGGAAGAAAAAAATAAAAGCCGTTATGAGAGATAAAAAAAGTTTCATAATCTTATTTTTTATAGCTTACTGACATTTTCAATGCAATAGTCTCGCCAAAAGAGGTTGTATTTTTTACTTTAACATCTTCTTCATTCTCAGTGATATCCAGCTGCAGTTTCAGATCCGGGGTTTCAAAAGGATTGATAATAGCCATAAATTTTACATTAGAAGCTGTTTTCAGAAATAGCTTAGAGCCTGTGAATTCTTCCGTCAGCTCTTTTACGATCTGCATCATACAAACCCCTGGTGTAACCGGATTCCCCGGAAAATGGCCTTTAAAAATATCATGATCTTTATTCAGATGAATATAAGCGGTAAAACTTCCGTTTTCTGCCTTTTCATAAGATTCCAAAGTATAAAAGTCTGTAAGAATGGTCTGCATGATCTTATTTTTTCAGATTAAATGTATAATAAAGTCCTGTCTGGAAAACGACATTAGAGTGATTTCTATTGTAGCTGTCCACAGGAATAAAACCTTTTTTTACTCTGGCTTCGATGCCAAAGTTTTTAGTAATGTCGTACCCTAAACCTGCTGTAATTCCCAGGTCGATCTCATTTTCAGGATCAAAATTCTTTTTATCAACTACGAATTCTAAAGTTGGCCCAACATGTACATTGAACTGGTTGAAATAGAATTTGTTGATCAGCTGTAATCCCAGATAAGATACGGAAAGTGTTTTCCCGTCCCAGTTGTTTACATTCGTGCTTATTTTAGCTCCCTGTCTGGAATAATTGATCTCCGGCTGCAAAGCATAAAATTTCGCAAGACGGATATTCCCTATAAAGCCGATATAAAAATCTGTTTTCGTTTTATAGTCCAGATAAGGTTCAGCAGCGTTGGGGAATTCTTCCAGATAATAATAATTAAATTCTTCACTGTTCGAAAAATGAGAGAAATTGGCTCCCGCTCTGATTCCCGGGGTAAAAGTTACCTGTGAGAAAGACAGACCTGAAATAAAGGCTGTGACTAAAAATAGAATTTTTTTCATGTTAATTCTGTTCAGTTTCGGTTATTTGAAATAGTTTTATATTGATCTTAAAATCCTTATGCTGCAGGTTTAAGCTATCCGCGAAGATATGTTTTTTTGCCTCAAAAGTAAAATCGATTTTTTCCTTATTGTTTTTTGTGTACACAATTTCTTTTAACATGCCGTTTTCTTTATTGAAGAACAGATAATAGGCCTTATGATCAGCCTTTGACAGATAAATTTTAGAATCATTATTTTCAAATGATTCACTCACCGGGTATTGTTTTTTCAACAGCTCCCGGAAGTCATTTCTTAAAAAATTGATAACGATCTTTTTATCCAGATCCGGGAGAACATAATTCAGCTTAAAATCATTCTCAGAGATCTCGAAATCGATTAATTTATTTCCAAAATCCGAGGTCATAGCCACACGATGGGTTGTTTCATTAAGCTTCTTAATGATCAGTATACCGCTTACATGATTTTTATAAATATCCATCTGGCATTTATAAACATAATCTTCACCGGATGAAAAATATAAATTTTCAACAGTTTTTTCAGAACTCTGAACCGGTTTTACCTGTGTAAGTTTATAGCTTTTGCAGGAAACAAACAGCAAAACAAGGAAACTACAAACTAAACTCTGAAGCTGCGATCGCTGCATTGATCTTGGTGTTTTTGAAAACAATATTAGTAGTATCTCCTGAGGCTTCCGTCATATTCACCTGAGAAACAGTAGATTGATTCTTAGGAAAATGCAGTTCGATCTGTTTGATGTATTTCAACAGCTGGGAAGATTTTGGAGTGAATTTCGCCACGTTGAAATTTCCGTTTTTGTAATAAGAAACAGTAAATTCAGGATCGCTGAACATTTTTCCGTTCGAGCTTCCTACAATCAGCTTATTGATTTTTTCAAATGTCTTACTCTTGGCATCTACCGATGATTTTTTCCCCTGGTCGTTGATGAAAATTTTATTATCCTTAAAAACAATACTGTAATGATAAGGCTTGGTGTATTTCCAGCTCAGCATATTCGGGGTTTTTAAAGACATTTTCCCATAAGTGACAATATTTTTATCCAGAAAATCCATTTTCTTGGTCTGGGTAAAGTCGCTTTGCATGGTTTTGATTTGTTGGGCCTCAGAAGAAACTTTGGTGACAAATGCTTTTGCTTCCGCTCCTGACATTGCTGTCATCTGTGCAGAAATGAAGCCGGAAACTAATAAAAATGCTCCAAAAGCAATATTTTTAATCATTTTTCTTTGATTTTTGTAATTGAATCGACCGTAAATGTCGAATATTTTTTATCCTTCAAAAATAACAATAAATCGGCCAATACGTGATAAGTCTTTTCGGAAGTGTCGTGCAGAAGGATAATACTTCCTTTCGTCAGACCTTTTGTTATTCTTTTATAAATCTTCTTTTCATCGTCTATCACCGTATCCAGTGAACGGACATTCCAGCCGATGCTTTTTTTATGGGTTCTTTTTATAGCTTTGGCAATATTCGGATTGGTAACACCGAAAGGAGGCCGGTATAAATCAGTTTGTACAGGGCCGGCTTTTGCCATTATCTCATCACATTTCTCAATCTCCTCTGTCATTTTTGAGGCCGATAGGAAGCCTGTATTGTTGGAATGGGAAAAGGTGTGATTTCCGACGGTATGTCCTTCGGCAATAATCCTTTGGAATGTTTCAGGAAATTTTTCGATCTGTTTTCCGATGCAGAAAAAGGTAGCCTTTACCTGATGTTCTTTAAGCAAATCTAAAAACTGCGGGGTAAATTCAGTCGGCCCGTCATCAAAAGTCAGGGCAACTTCATTGGTTTTCGTTCTTTTATGAGTAATGCTGTTGACAAAATACCCGAGCTGTATATCAAAAGATCCCCAGACTATAACGGCAGAAAATGCCAGAAAACAAGCTATATAAACCCAAAAGCTTCCATGAAACGCATAAATAAATGCATTGCAGAAAAGATAAAATAGAATGAATGGGTAATGCTTCATCTTCTGTTATTTTGAATTTTGGCAATAACAAATTTACAAATTCATTATTTACCCTTTCATTTTAAGCTCTCTCCAACAGCATAAGACTATGATCGCTTCCTGCCAGATGATTATAAAGAAGAATATTTTTAACTTCTGTCTTTTTCTCTGAATTGATCATCATTATTTCCGGGATCTGCTGATCCTTCAGAATATGACAGGCCATAAATGTTGAAAAGCCACTGGCTGTATTGAATTCTCCGCTCAGATGTTTGTAGTACAGCAAAGCTGAATTCTGAAATGCATCCATCGCTTTTGTATAGTACGCATCAGATGCAGAATCGCTGCTGAAACCTAAGATCACCACGTCAATGTCTTCATGTTTCAAATTATTTTTGGCTAAAAAGTTGGTTATAAAAGAGGTTGCCTCTTCCAGATCCAATCTGTTGATCATCTGAATATCTCTGAGTTTAGCATAAGAATTTTCAGTTTTGTCTTCTCCTAAAACAAAAAAAGCCGCACCTTCACCCCAGATCACGCCATTTGTTTCAGAATGTAAATAATCAGCAGGGAGATCCTCTTCTTTTTTAATGGTGTTATTCAAACAATACAGCTCCATAGTTCTGTTAGTCTGCTCATCCGCAGCACCTACGAGAACATTTTCAGCTTCGCCGTCATTGATCTGAAGTTTGGCATCCAGGAATGAAAACTCCAGAGATGAAGAGGTATTGACATACGTGAAATTGTACGCATGGCATTGAAGTCCAAGCGCAATTTGTCCTGCAACGGTATTATGAGTAGACTGAATAAAGAATGTTGGAGTTAAAAACTCTTCCTTGTTATCAATCACATTTTTCAAAAACTTTTCAGAATCCTGTGAACATCCCATTCCTGTTCCCACAATAATGGCATCCGGCTGTTCAATTCCAGCTTCTTTTAAAGCATAATGGGAAGCTACGGAGCTCATTTTTACGGTCTTAGACATTCTTCTGCTCATCGCAGGCGGAATGAATTCTTTATAATTAGGCTCTAGCGCTTTTAAAATCTGAATAGATTGGTCAGCCTTAAGATCCTGGAGGAAATTTTCTTTTAAAGTGTCCTGTACTGAAATGCAGGATGCACTGTTGATGTATACGGCACTCATGATTTTGAGAAAATTAAAGTAGAACAGTTACCACCAAATCCGAATGAATTGGAAAGAACATGGTTGATATTTTTCTCTTTCAGCTCAGTAACCGGGGTTAAATTAAACTCCTGCATTTTCGTTTTGAAATTCAGATTCGGGAAAATGACACTGTGCTGCATCGCCAAAATAGAGAATACCGCTTCAATTCCCGCTGCTGCTGCCAGAGTATGTCCGGTAAAAGCTTTGGTAGAGCTGAATTCAGGAACATTATTTTCTCCAAAAATCCTGATCATGGCAATTCCTTCCGAAAGATCATTATTGGGAGTAGCCGTTCCGTGAACATTGATATAATCGATGTCTGTTTTCGCCAGCCCGGATACTTTAAGTGCCTGCTGCATGGCCAGAAAAGCACCCTGCCCGTTTTCAGACGATGCGGTCTGATGATGGGCATCATTTGCGTTACCATAGCCGGAGAGGTAAGCCAGTACTTTTTTATTTTCTTTTTTTACAATCTCATCAGATTCGAGAACGATAAAAGCGGCTGCCTCACCAAGATTCAGACCTTTCCGGTCGTGGTCAAAAGGAGTATTGTAAGAATCTGTAAGGATCATCAGGGTATTGAATCCGTTCAAAGTAAATTTTGATAGGGAATCTGTTCCTCCGACGATGACACGGTCTAAAACTCCATTTTTAATCAGTTTTGCTCCCATCATAATAGCATTGGCAGCCGAAGAGCATGCTGTACTGATGGTGGAAACCATACCTTTTAATCCCAGATAATCCGCAATGGCTAAAGAGGAATTACCTGCATCATGAGCATCGATATATTTTTGCTTTTCAGGAAAATGTTCGTAAGAGTAAAAATATCTTTCAGTGATATCCATTCCGGCTACACTGGTGGAAGAGATGAGCCCGGTTTTGTATTCATTAATCTCTGAAATCCCGGCAGATTTTACAGCTTCTCTTGCGGCAATCATACCTAATAAAGAGGTTCTCGTTACATTATTGTCTTCAGGCAGCTGAAGCTGTTGTACGAGCTCTTCATTAGACCATTTTATCTCGCCTGTTTTTATAGATCCGGCATGTCGGGTTTCAAACATCTCAATGTCTGAAATTCCGTGTTTTCCGGATTTTAACGAAATAAAATTTTCCTCCACATTGTTTCCGATGGAGGAAATAATGCCCATTCCTGTTATGGCAATTTTTCGACTCATTTTATTGTATAATGTAACAATATATCAATCTAACGTGTAACAATAATTGGTAAACTGTTAGATTGATATATTGCTAGATTGAATAAATTATTTCGTTCTGTTCTCTTCAATGAAGGCAGCCATTGTATCAATAGACTGGAAGATTTCCTTTCCTTTTTTAGGATCGGCTAATTTTATTCCGTAATCTTTATCAAGCAGAACAATCAGTTCCAGAGCATCAATAGAATCAAGCCCCAAACCGCCTCCGAATAATGGATCCGTATCTTTAATCTCTTCTACAGAAACATCTTCAAGGTTAAGGACTTCAATAATTTTGTGTTTCAATTCTGTTTTTAAGTTTTCCATAATTTTATTAATTAATGTAGCAATTTATCAATTTACCAGTGTAACAATGAAGGGATTGTTACATTGCCGGAATGCTATATTGTTACATTTATGTTATTACATTTTTTATAAGGTTAGCAAATATACAAAAGCTTTGTAATTTTCCTGAAAAAGTTCTGTCCAACCGCAAAGAACTTTTTCCGCTTTTCCGGACAGCAGGATCTGTTCTGCATAATCGGTTAAAAATTTTTCATCAAATTCATCTAAAACAAAAAAAGCATTCTCCGTCTGCATTGTATGTCTGATACTGATCTCACCTACACAGATGTTAGGGAGAGTATAGACAAATACAGCAGGACTTGGGAAGTAATTTCCCTCCGAGTTGATACTTTCCTGATATTTAAAATCAGTATCCAGACTTGATGACCTGTTGGCAAGAACCAATGCTGTTCTGCTGTGGTCATCATCTTTTAAAATCATTTCAGCAGCGAGAAATGCAAGTTTACTCAGATTATCCATTTTATGAAACTTTGGGTAATTGAGTTCTAAGTTTTTATAGGCATCTTTTGCAAAGTCATGAAATGTTTCGCTCTGGCTTTCAAAAACAGGGTCTCCGTTAACGGTTATTTTTGAATGTTCTATGATACAGCTGTCAGTTTTTCTCATCACTTTCATTTTAACATTTTTCCAAAACAATAGCCGCATTGCATCCGCCAAAGCCTGAAGCTGTTTTTAAAATATACTGAATGGCTGCAAACTGGTTTTCTTTAATGATATTTAAAGGCTGGGAAACTCCTGTTTCTTCAAAATTCTTTGAAGGAATCAGAATCCCGTGGCGGGCACTTTCCATAGATATAATGCTTTCAAGAAGTCCGGATGCGCCGAGACAGTGTCCGTAATACCCCTTCATGCTGTTTAATGGAATATTTTGAAGCTCCATTCTGTTGAAAGCAATGGCTTCCATTTCATCATTATAAATAGTAGCAGTTCCGTGGGCAGAAATAAAATCAATCTGTTCCGATGTGACGTTTGCTTCTGTCATTGCACTTTTGATGCTGGCATAGAGTCCGTCTCCTGTTCTGGAAGGGCCGGAAATATGATTGGCATCATTCACTGCAGAGTCTCCGGATATTTTAAACCTAAAGTTTTCGTTTTCATTCGGGGCAGAAGTAATATACGTGGCGGCAGCTGCTTCACCAATATTGATGCCGTTCCTGTTTTTATCATAAGGTTTACAGGGTTCTGTTCCGATGGCCTGGAAAGAATTGAATCCCGAGATCACAAACTCAGAAACCTCATCGCCGGCAATCACAAAAGCATCTTTATATTTTCCTGCCTGGATCATATTTTTGGCAACAGCAATAGCCATTACTCCTGAAACACAGGCATTGGAAACGACAACTGGTTTTGTTTTAAATCCAAAGTAATCAGCAATTTTCTGCGCTAAATTTGAAAGATAAACGCCTTCCGGTAACTCCGTCTGATTTTTTAATAAGCTGATATTTCCTTTGGTCGTTGATAATATAAAAGCCGTTTCTTCCGTAATTTCATGCTTTTCAACCAGAGGTTTAAGACTCAGAAGAAACATTTTTTCCAGCCTTGTAAAATCCGGGTTGTCGAAATTGGGTTTAAATTCTTCTTCCAGCTTTTCAGTATCAATAATGGAAGCATAAAAAGCTTCGTGGTTTTCGATAACTTTATGTAATGCGACTCCTGATTTTCCTTCCACCAGATGGTTCCAGTTGGAAGCAACATCGAATCCTAAAGGAGTGACGCAGTTGTAGTCTGTAATATAAGTTTCTTTCTTCATTATAATCCCATTTTAACTTTCCAGGCCTGAAAAAAGTCCGGATTATAAAGGCATAAGCTTCCATTGCTGTCTAAGAATACCTGAATGGTTTCTCCACTGCATACCAATTGATCTTCCTGGTTGAAAAGCTCATAAGTGTAGATCAGTTTTGCGGATACCGAATTCACAAAAGTGGTGACAATCCTGAATGTTTCACCATACTTTAATGGCAAAAAATGCTCACAGGTACTTTTGACGATAGGCGTCACATAGCCTTCCCTCTGAATATCAAGATAAGTGAGGCCGTGTTCTCTTCCGAAAGCTTCCCTTCCGTCTTCAAAATACACGATATAATGTCCGTGCCAGACAATGCCCAGCGGATCTGTTTCGTTGAACCTTACTCTTACTTCTTCGGTACAGGTCAATATGTTTTCTTTAGACTGCATTTTGTTTTCGCTCGTAAAAAATAGAAATAGTTACCATGGCAATATAGAATGCAAAAAGGAATGCGAGCTCTTTGGCAATTCCTCCGATACTGCTGTTCCTTAAAATAATATCGTAATAGGCATTCAGTCCCCAGTTCATTGGAGAAAATTTTGCTACGGTCTGCATAAATTCAGGCATTAAGAATACGGGAACCCATATTCCTCCGATCGCGGCCAGAACAACTACTGAAGTAGCTCCAAAAGGAGCAGACTGTTCCTGGGTGTCGGCAATGGTTCCCAGTAAAACGCCAAATCCGATCGCCGCCAGCCCTGAAAACAGGGTAACAACAAGGAGATGGAACATTTTTCCAGAAACATCGAAAGCCGGAAGATCCATATAGGGGAAAAGATAGATACCCACGGCTACCATCAGTAAAAACTGAATGATACAGATGATGAGGTAAGTGAATGTTTTTCCTAAAATATGAACAAAATAAGGGGTCGGACTGATCCTTGCTCTTACGCTTGTACCCTGGCTTTTTTCTTTCACTAAATTAATAGAAAGAGGAACTACAATGAAAAAGATGGCAAAAAGTGTCCATGCCGGGACATTATGCTGAACAGAATTCGGCATTACGTCCATGGTGCCCTTTTTCGGGGTGATTTCTTTGAAACTGATCAGGTTTTTATTTTCCTCAAGGTTTTCCTCAGTTCCCAGCTGATCCTGAAATGCTTTGTAGATCTTTTTGTTTTCGATCTCAAAAACCATTTTATTCACGGAATTCATCACTGAGTTTTTGAATCCTGCATTGGTAGCCGGATCAAAATACAGGTGAATTTCTTTTGCTTTCGGAGCTGTTTTTTTAACAGCTGCAGAATCTCCTTCCAAGCCAAACGAGCTTACAATCGTCTGAACTTTGGAATCTATATTTGAATTTAAATCTTTCGTTAAATTTTCAGGAATAACGATGGCCATCTGGTAATCTCCGGAAAACACGGCTTCCTGCGCTGACTTTTCATTATAGTTGGTCAGCAGCTGGAATGTTTTACTGGTTTCCAGTTCCTGTTTTATATTTTTTGAGACTTCAGACTTGTCATTATCAATGAAAATGATCGGGATTTTTGAGCCTTCCAAATTTTTGAAGGTAGAATCCTGAATTAAAGTGATCGTTACAATTAACAGCAACGGCATGACGAAAATAATGACTATTCCCCCGATATCTCTCTTCAGAAGAAGGATTTCCTTCACGAAGCTTCTCCAAAGTTTATACAACAACATCTCTTAGTTCTTTTCCTGTTAATGATATGAAAACGTCTTCCAGGTTTTCAGCGTTTGCGATCTGTGATACCAATTCTTCCGGTGTTCCTATGGCGTGGATTCTTCCCCGGTCGATAATGGCGATCTTGGTACAGAACTCCTCCGCCTCAGAAAGGTGGTGAGAGGTGTAAATAATACAGGTTCCGTTTCTATTCAGGTCCTGCAGGAAGTCGATGATCACCTTTTTAGACTGAACATCAACGCCTACGGTCGGCTCATCCAGAAACAGTACTTTCGGATTGTGAAGCGTTCCTGCGATGAGGTTGCAGCGGCGTTTCATTCCTCCGGAAAACTGTTCTACCTGTTTATCTGCAAACTTCGAGAGCCCCATGATCTCTAAGGATTCATTGATGACTCTTTTAAGTTCTTTATGCTTTAAACCGTACAGGCTTCCATAAAACATTAAGTTTTCTTTAGCAGTAAGAGTTGGATATAAAGCATATTCCTGAGGAACGATGCCAATAATCTGTTTGATTTTAAAGCTGTCTTTATGAGGAGAAAGACCGTTGATGGTAAACTGTCCCGAGGTCGGTTTGATCAAGCCTGAAAGCATAGAGATCAAAGTGGTTTTTCCTGCTCCGTTCGGGCCAAGAATTCCATAGATCTCGTTTTTTTCTATAGTCAGCGAAATGTCGTTGACAGAAAAGTCATCGGAGTTTTTATATTTTTTATAGAGATTTTTAATCTCAATCATATTCTCTGTCATATCAGATCGCTTTTCTCAGTTTTTTATAAAAAGCTTCTTCCAGATCAGCAATATGAAGCATTGATTTTGAAAGGTTGTTGTAGATATCGCTTTTCGAGTTTCTGTTTTTGTAAACACGGGCAATATCCACGGCAAAGTCTCTCCATAAATCGCCGATGGCTGTAATTTCTTTTGAAAGCTCTTTTAACTCTTCATTTTTAAGAATTACCGAAGCTTCCTGAAGAAATGCTCCATATATAAACCGGAAACCGCCTCCTCCGGTGCCTATCTCTTCCTGCATTCTTATCAGTTGCCCGAGATAGTGGTTAGTGACTTTTGTCCCTTTCTTTTCTGCCCATTTCGGAATGCTTCTGGCCACCCATCTCATAGCTTTTACACCGATAAGGGGAACCGGAGCCAGCATATTTTTGCAGGTATCTTTGATCCCTTTTCTGATGGCTTCTTCAATATTCACATTTTCCGGAATGTAGGTCGGGTAGTACATATGTCCTTTTGGAGGCAGTGCACCTTTGGCATATCTTACCTTTTCCAGTTCAGCTTCTGATAGGGTAGTGGTATAATCCATCACCGGATCGCTGATCAGGAATTTTCCGTCCTCTTTACCGTATACCACAAGATTGTGGGCATTGAAGTGAAATTTATATTCTTCAGGGAAATAAGTAAGATTAAAGACACCTACCTGAAGTCCTGTAGGAATATTCTGATTTAAGTTTCTTTCTAAAGCGGACTGTGCCTCTTTAGGGTTGGAAAATTTTTCTCTTTTGATTTTAATCCCCAGTCGTTTTGCTGCTTTGCTGAAAATAGCGCCCGGCATCGGTCTATAGCTGAAGCCTGGAGCGAAATTCACTTTCAAAAACGGCAGATAGACAAAAAACAGTCCGGAGCCGATCCCGAAGATCATAGGTTCACTGAGTTTTAAGCCTTTATTAAGTAACAGATTGGAGGCGACACCGTTTTCGCAATGCGCGGTCTGATGGTGTTCGAAGTTAAGTTTCATTTGCTGCTTTTATTCTTTTTCATTGGCGAAATGAAATTCTGCATGTTTTTTATGCTTCATTTCTTTATTATTTTCCGTCAAAGTTTTTTAATTCATCCACTGAAATCCCAAATGCATCTGCATATTTTTTCAGTACGGAATGGTTTAGTGTTTTAAATACTTTTGGTTTTGCATGTCTTTTCACTCTCCACTGCCACATACCGACATAAGACGCGAGAACACTTAAGTCCATTTTATTCAGTTCCATGAAGTAAATAATAGGACTTACTAAATTATGGGCAACATTTTGCCTGGCTTCTTCAATCCTTTCATGAATAAGCTCCATAGACTCTTCAAGGGCTGCTTTTTTAGCTTCCCAGCCAATGCTGTTTGCCGTTGTATAATTGTCATTTTCATCCGTCACATACAAGACTTCGGTCATGTTTGCTGACTTCAGATTGCTTTCGTCCTGAGGCAGGTCTTGTTTTTTCATGTAAACCGTATTATTCTTTTTAATCAGTTGGCTAAAATAGTGAAAATACATTATATGTAAATCATATTACATTATAATGCCAGAACAGGCTTTATTAAAAGATAATTCAAATTTTAACATAAAAAGTCATAATGCGCAGTTTACTGTAACAAGTGCATGATGAATGTAGACTTATTGAATTCTATGAAATTTGATTTAAATAAATAAAACTTATGAAGAAATTTTTTATTTCTGTTTCACTTTTCTGCATGCTGCATGCCATGGCACAGAAATTTGATACTCAAAAGGTGACGGACAGCCAGGGATATACTTACGAAACGGTTAAGAATGACCAGTCCGGTGTCAGGGTGTATACCTTGAAAAACGGGCTGAAGGTTTATCTGGCAAAGAATGATGACGCCCCAAGAATCCAGACTTATATTCCTGTAAGAACGGGGTCTAATAATGATCCAAGTGACAATACAGGTCTGGCACATTACCTTGAACACATGGTTTTCAAGGGAACTTCTCATTTGGGAACTCAGGACTGGACAAAGGAAAAAGCATTGCTTCAACAGATCTCTGACCTTTATGAGCAGCACAAAGCAGAAAAGGATCCTGAAAAGAAAAAACTGCTTTATAAAAAAATAGATGAGGTTTCTCAGGAAGCTTCCAAGTATGCAATTGCCAATGAATATGATAAAGCGATCTCTTCATTAGGAGCAACGGGAACGAATGCACATACATGGCTTGATGAAACGGTTTATAAAAATAACATTCCATCCAACGAGCTTGAAAAATGGCTGAAAGTGGAAAAAGAGCGCTTTTCTGAACTGGTATTGCGTCTTTTCCATACAGAACTGGAAGCTGTGTATGAAGAATATAACAGAGCTCAGGATAATGACGGCCGTCTGGTAAACTATGCAATGATGGAAGCGCTTTTTCCAAAGCATCCTAATGGACAGCAGACGACGATTGGAACTTCAGAACACCTGAAAAGCCCTTCAATGATTGCTATTCATAAATATTTTGACACGTATTATGTGCCTAATAATATGGCTGTTGTTCTGGTAGGGGATCTGGATTTTGATAAAACCATTAAAATGGTAGATCAGTATTTTGGAGCTTTCAAGTACAAAGAGCTGCCAATGAAAAAGATGGTGTCGGAACAGCCGATGGAAAGCATTGTGACAAGAACGGTAAAAAGCCCGAGCACACCAAGAATGACTATGGCCTGGAGATCTGATTCCAATGGGACCCAGAATGCGAGATTGGCAGATGTGGTTGCGGAAATTTTAAGCAACAGAGGAGATGCAGGTCTGATAGACCTTAATATGAATCAAACGCAAAAGGTATTAGGTGCAGGAGCTTATGAATCTGCTTTTAAAACTTATGGTGCTTTTACCATGTCTGTAACTCCGAAAGAGGGACAAAGCTTTGACGATGCTAAAAAACTATTGCTGGATCAGTTGGATTTAGTGAAAAAAGGTCAGTTTCCGGATTGGATGCTGAAAGCAATCGTTAATGACAAGAAAGTGCAGCGTATGAAGGCATGGGAAACTGCGGACGGACTGGCAACAACCCTGTATGGTACTTATATTAATGAAAGAACATGGCAGGAGGAATTAGATGATATCAATCAATATGAGAAAATCACAAAGGCGGATGTTGTGAAGTTTGCTAATGAATTTTTCAAAGACAACTATGTGGTTGTTTACAAAGAAAAAGGAGTGAATGATAAACTGGTTCGTGTACAGAATCCGGGAATTACACCGATTAAGCTGAACAGAGAAGCGCAGTCTCCTTTCCTTAAAGATATTTTAAGCAGTAAAGTAGCTGAGACCAAGCCGGAATTTATTGATTATAAAGCAGCGATCCAGACTTCTCAGATTAAAGACAAGAAGGTAAGTTTTGTAAAGAATAAATATAATGATGTGGCACAGATCAGCTATATTTTCCCTTTCGGAACGGATAATGATAAAGAGCTTTCGGTTGCGGTGACTCTGTTTGAATATCTTGGAACGGATAAATATACTCCTGAGCAGCTGAAAGGGGAATTCTATAAACTGGGAATCTCTTACAGCTTCAGAACGTCCAACGATCAGGTGATCATTACACTGAGCGGCCTTGAAGCCAATATGAAGAAAGGTGCTGAGCTGATGAATCACTGGCTTACTAATGTAAAAGCGGATAAAGAGACCTATGCGAAGACTGTGAAAACCATATTGGAGGCAAGGGCTGCCGGTAAAAAGGATAAAACAAGAATTATGGCTGCTCTTACCAACTATGCTAAGTATGGAAAGAATTCAAGAATGACGGATATTGTTTCCAAAGAACGTCTTGAGAGCATTGATGCAACCGAACTGACTAAAAAAATCAAAGTATTAAACCAGTCTCCATATGAAATATTTCTTTACGGACAGGAGCAGTCAGGTTTAGAGAAAGCAGTTAAGCCATATATTACAGAAACCAGTGTTCAGCCTGCAAAAGCGAAGGAATATCCGGAGCCTGCTGCAGAGGGGAAAGTATATTTCACAAACTATGACATGGTACAGATGGAAATGTCTAAAGTAGCGAAAGGAGGTAATGTAAACTTAAGTAATTTCGGAAAAGCGAATGTTTTCAATGAGTATTTCGGAAGAGGTCTGTCTTCTATCGTATTCCAGGAGATCAGAGAAAGTAAGTCACTGGCTTATTCGGCTTATGTTTCTTATGCGAATGCAACAGAGAAAGGACATGCGAACTATATCACGAATTATATAGGAACTCAGGCTAATAAACTTCCGTTAGCGGTAAACGCAATGAATGATCTTATGGCATCCCTGCCACAGATTCCGGCACAGTTTGAGAATTCAAAAGGTTCTGCACTGAAGCAGATTGCATCCAACAGAATCAACAGAACAAATATTTTCTTTAATCAGATGGCACTGAAAAAGCTTGGTGTTGATTATGATATCAGAAAAGATATTTATTCTGAAATTCAGGGGCTGACGCTGCCGCAGCTTACAAGTTTCTATGATACTGATATAAAGCCTGTAAAATACAATACAGCAATTATCGGTAAAAAAGAAAACCTGAATATGGAATCCATCAATAAGATGGGGACATTCCAGGAGGTATCTCTTGAAGAGATCTTTGGGTACTAACTTTTTATTTATAAATTTTTAAGCGGGGCAGTGATGTCCCGCTTTTTTGTTTGAATTCATCTGAAAAGCTGCTTTATTTTCTCTTGGTGTAATTCAGTTTCACAAGCAAATATATTTCTGTTTTTTCAAGATCATTACACCATGTCCGTTCTGATACTACAGCATTTTCATAGAGATAAAGATCTTCCATATTATTAACATATTCCAGCCTTTCTGAAGTCCGGTACTTAAAGAACGATATGAGATTCACTTCATCACCGAGTTGTGGTGCAACCGGAAATTCAACAGAATTTTCAAAATCGAATTCAATGTCATACGAATAGAATCTTACCTTTACGCTCATTATATATTTTATTTAGTCAAATATATTGAAAAATAAGAGGGATAAACTATCAATTATTTTACTTAATAAGTGTATATAAAGAAAAAACCAACCCGATAAAGGTTGGCTTGATATTTTAAGGATATGATTTTTTAAGATTTCACTTCCTGAATAAACAGATTGATTTCTGCCCTGATCAGCAACTCATCATTACTGAAGGTCTCGCAAAAGATATTACAAATATTTTCGTACTGGGAGATCAGCGAAGCTTTAGAAATAATCTTATCTCCTGTTTTTGGAAGGGCAAATACTTCAATTTTTTTGATGTTGGTGATAAATCCGATTACTTTCGTGTCTGCGTCGATATTTTCAAAGAAGCTCTGTCCCAGAATGGATGAGCAGGTCTGGGCAAGATTTTCAATCAGGCCGGCTTCTGCCAATTCATTGTTGTGAACAAAGATATTATCTTCTTTTATTTCAAAGGAAGTCACAACCTTTTCTTTGGTCAATTCCAGAATATAATCTGCCATCAGCATCGGCTCGCGGTGCGGCAGAAAGTTATGCATATTGATGAGGTGCTCTTCCTTGATTTCCATTACATTTATTTTACAGCAGTTTTCATTTGGGATTTTGCAATGATCAAACCATTCAGCTTCGTGACAATATCGACCAGCGTTACTCCCATCACTTCATTAAGAATTGTTACTTCCGAGATCAGTCGGTCTCCTGTTTTGGGCAGGGTTTCGGCTTCAAAAGATTTAATGGCCCCGATATATCCTGTAGGAGCCTCTTTTCCTAAAAGATAGTATTTGTAGCCTGTGTGTAAAGCAACGCTTTGTGCCTGATGCTCAATAAGACCGGAAGCCTGAAAAGCTCCATCCTGAATAAAAAGGTTATCTTCTTTTATTTCAAATCCTGAAACAAGACGATCATCAGAGTATTCCGTAAGCTCATGAACCATGACGAATGGAAAACGCTGTGGGATAAGGCTTTCTACGAATTTCTGATCAGATGTCGGCAGTTGGTGTTTCATTAGCAAACCGTTAATAATGCACAAGAGTAGGCGAATCTTCCACTTTCAGGAACACATAACAATACTTTCTCACCTTTTTTCAATGTTCCGGAGTTCATTAATTCTTCCAGTGCAATAAAAATAGAGCCAGCCCCGATGTTTCCTACTTCAGAAAGGTTATAGAACCACTTTTCTGCAGGGAAATCCATGCCTTTTTTAGCAAATTCGTCCTTTAAGCCATCTTTAAAATAGCCTGAAGAGATATGTGCCAGAACATGATCTATTTTTTCAGGATCCAGATTGTGCTTGTCGAAAGAAGATCTTAAGCTTTCTGCTCCTTTTACAAGAATATATTTGTCCAGGATCTTGGTGTCCTGCTTAATGGCAAAGATGGATTCTTTCAGCCATTCATCAGACGGATAATCTGCCCAAGATTTAAGGCTTCCGTCTTCCTGCTTATCGCATCCTGCATACATACAGGCTTCAATTTCGTGGGCGTAAGAATAAAAATCAATAAATTCTATTTTTAAATTGATTCCGTTTTCTCTGGGCTTATTTTCAAGAAGGAATGCCCCGGCACCATCAGAAAGCATCCATCTCAGGAATTCTCTCTTGAAGGCGACGATAGGTCTTTCTTCCAGAAGTTTTAAGTTTTCTGCTTCGTGATTGAATTTATCTGCGGTCATCCATGCAGACATTCTTTCTGAACCTGCACAGACCGCATTTTCCTGTACGCCGGCCTTTACAGAAAGGAATCCGTAGTTCAGGGCATTCATTCCCGAGTTACAGAGTCCTGTAGCGGTATTAATTTCAATAGATTTTCCAATATTCAGCTCGCCATGAACCATAGAAGCATGTGAAGGCTGCATCTGGTCCGGAGAAGTAGTTCCAACAGACAGCAGTTTCATGTCTTTCTTTTGGAAATTTCCATCGAATAGTCCTTCAACAGCTTTTGCTGTAATCTGTGCATTGGTATGGGTAGGATTCCCTTCTTTGTCCAAAGCATAGTATCTGGTTGTGATCTTGTTATTTCTTAAAATCAATGATTTTGCTTTAGAGGGAGCGCCGTTTATCAGACCAAGATAAGTCTCCATTTCATCATTTGATACCGGGTTATTAGGTAAGTATGTTGATGCTTTTGTTATAAATACGTCGTACATTCTATTTTAAATTAATTCCTTGTAAATATGTTTTTTGTTTTTGTCTTTTAGACCAAAATATAGGGGTTGTCAGTAGGTGCAAAACTAAGACGACAGGCGAAATAATCCATATCGCCGCCATCAAATATACCTTAAAGAATTTTATCAGCAATGGACGTTTCTCTTTTTTCTTAATAATAAGGTTGGACCATATGGTGAAGATCTTGTTGCCTACTTTTTCTACTCTTACCAAAAAAGGACGGATCTCTACAGCACCGTTCTGTATCAGATCAGGCTGAAGACCGGACAGGTTTCCGCTGCTGAAATGCTTTTCTATAATGTTTCCGTACTTTACAGAGCCCGAAATTTCCTCATCCGAGATCCCTGCAGCAGGAAGGATTCCCGATTTTTCTTTCTGTCCTGTAGTCAGCCAGCGTAAGATCGTCAGTACACTCGTATAATTGTCATGCCTGTCTACCAAAGCAATATTTCCTACGAGTCTTGCTCCCAGGTCTCTTAAATATACTTTAAGCTTTTCCTGGGAAAGCATCCACATATTTCTGGTTCCTGAAATTGTAACCACATCTGTGTCTTTCAGGATCTTCTCTGCAAAACCACTCTTTAAGAATGAAATGACAGGGATAGATGGTGTAAGATACCATACCTGATATCCGAATAAAATAAGGTCGTACTTCTTATTCAGGATTTCCTCAGAAGGCGGGAAAATCTCTTTGGGGATCTGAAGATACGACTCCGGAAAAGTATTGAAGAAAACGTCACCCGGCCAAGGGAAAGGGAAATCTTCCTTCAGCTGAATATTATAATAGGTAACGTCATATTCCTCCTTTTTGGCTTCAAAAGGTTGGGCCATATTCTTCACAATATCCTCCAGCTGGCCGGTTTGCGAATAATAAATGATGAGTATGTTTTTTTTCATTAATATTCTTTAGCGGTTACAAAAATATGCTTTTCATATTTATTTAGTGTTTTTTGAATATTTTAATTGCCTGTGAATTAAATTCCTGTGAATAATCTGGATGGCTTAGCTCTTTAGATACGGTGTTCAGGAATATAATAGTTCCGGGAAGCTCCTTCAGTGTACTGATATCAAAATTGTTATCTGAAATCAGAAGTACATCAATATTTTTATTGATTTCCGAAAAATCATTAATATAATTCAGCTTTCTTCTTTTAACCAAATACGTCTGTGCTGCTATTTGTCTTCTTTCCTCATTGTCAATGAACGAGAAAATTCTTCTTTCTGCCTGATAAAGGGCAAGCAGGATATCCTTCTGTCCGAAATCATCTGCAATATGTAGGATAGATGCATCTTTCGGAATATGTTTGTTCAGTTCAAAATAAACAGATTTGTTGGCGTTAAAATCATCTTTTACTTCTTTTACCACTTCACTGTCTTTGTAGAGATAGCTTAAGAATAACTTTTTCCTGAAATAATTTTCGTCTTCCAGCTCATCTCGCAGTTTTGCAAATTCCTGTCTGAAGTACGCATTGATTTTTTTCGTTCTTTCAGAATAGTTTTTCCCGAAATTCAGATCGTCTTTGCTGATTCTCTCTCCCACTTTTACGGTAATGCTTCCGTCGTAGATAATGAAGTCTCCTTTCGGCAGTACCTCGGAATTTCCGTGAATATATAACGGGAGAATATCCAACCCGAACTGTTCTGCAAGATAAAACGCTCCTTTATGGAATCTTTTTACATCGTTCGTATAAGATCGTTCTGCCTCAGGAAAGACAACAAGCGAATACCCCTGATCAATTTTTTCTTTCAGTTTTTCCATTCCGTTCTCTATTCCCTGGGAAACCGGATAAAAGCCGAGAGCCCTTACTAACCTTCCAAAAACAGGAGAGTCATATACCCAGTCATTGACCAGATAGATGATTTTATGGGTTGCCATGGCAATGGCCAGCGTATCCAGGAAAGAAGTATGGTTGGCAATGATAACGGCCGGTCTGCTGAAATCTTCCGCCGGATTTTTTATTACTCTTTTCTTTACAAACGGACTGATGTGCAGTACAGATGTTAAAAATTTAGCTAAAATTAATTTAATGATATCTAAAGTTCTTCCTTTTGATCTTTTGATAAATACACTTCCGATCAGTGAAAAAACAAATCCTCCCAAACCGTAATAAAAGAATGATATGATGCATCTTAAAAACAGTCTGAAAGTAATAGGGGAAAGTCCTTTTTTTGCTCTGTTTGTGATCACTAACCTGAACCAGAAAGGAAACAGTATTGAGGTAATGATGATCACGGAGAACATCCCGATCAGAGCGACCAAAGCCAAGGAATGTAATGCAGGATGCTTTGCAAAGATCAAAGAACCGATTGACAGAATGGTTGTGAAAACGGCTAGCATAATAGAAGTTCTGTAAGTCGGAAGCTCATTTTTTCCTGTAGTGTGCTCTTTCTGCATGGCTTTCGTCAGAAAAATACTGAAGTCATCCCCTACACCAAAAACCAATGTACAGACTACCGTACTGAAAATATTTAATTCCAATCCTAAGAAATACAGGATTCCCGCTGTTACGATTCCGGTCAATACAATAGGAAACATAGTGAGAACAGTAAGCTCAAAGTTTCTGAAGAAAACAACAATGGTAAGGATAATAGCCAGAAGAGAATAATTGATCAGTGTACTGAAGTCTCTTTTCAGCAGTCCCAAAAAGTTCTCGTTCATTTGCTGGCGGTCAATGGCAAGAGCATCATGGTTCTTTTCAACATCTTTTATGAAGGCGTCTCTTTTCTTTTCATCTACCTTTACCACATTGGAGACGGTGTAAAATCCGTTTTCATTGCTCAGGAATTCCGAGATCTGCAGTGCTTTTACTTTCTCATAATCTTTTAGGCTTAATACGGAATAATTCTTATTTAAAATTTCATTGAAATTGTCAAAAGCATTGCTGTTGAATCCAAATTGATTCCCACTGTTCACCAGTTCAGCAACAGTACGGTTCTTTTTGTCTCCATTCCAGAATGTATTCCATACTTCTATCCTTTGTTTCTGATCTTTTTCAGAAAGCACAACATTTCCAAGTGAATTGTAACTCAGGATCTTTCCTTCCTGTTTTTCCTTCTCAAGAAAGTGGCTCAGCCTTGAGTTTCTTGCCAGTGCCTCTTGCTCCGAGTCCCCATAAGAAATGGTGTAAATGGATTTTGAAGTAATATCAGAAAGTTTCTGAAGTTTGGCCTCACTTATTTTTAATTCTTTCGGAATATAATTCAGGTCACCAATATCCTCATTGAATTGTACATGTCTGAAACCGAACAGGCAGGCAATAATAATGATAGAACAGCCTATGATCAGAGGTTTGTTTTTTTCATAAGGATAAGAGCCGATCCTGTCGATAAAATTAGCGTTGTGCTTACCTTCCTTCTGTTTAGGCTTGTAAAGCTGAGGCACGATGATCAGTGCGGTAACGGAAGAGAAAACAACCGTAATCGCAGCAAAGAGGCCGAGATCTTTCAGAGCTTCAGAACGTACAAATACCAGGCATAAAAAAGAAACAGCAGTCGTGGCGCTGCTCAGTATAATCGGTTGTGTGATCTCTTTGTACAGCTCTTCTATATTATTGTTGTGCTTGTAATGGGTAAGAATATGGAGGGCATAATCTATGGTTATTCCGATAAGGATGGCTCCCACACTCAGGGAAATGGCTGAGATCCTGTCTTTTATAAAATAAAGAATCAGCAGGGCTAGCAATACCGAAAATACAGTCGGTAGAAATACAATGATAGGGGTGAAAAAATTTCTGAAATAATAGATCAGCAGAATCAGAAGCACGGTCATAGAAATCATGACTGTATTCTGAATGTCTTTTTTGATCTGCTGGGCATTCGCCACAGCAATTACCGGAGAACCGAAATAGCTGAGCTCTGTTTTTCCTTTAAACTGTTTATTAACGCTGTCTTTTATCGTATTGAGCTGGTTGATGAAAGCTTCGTTGCTTTTGGTATCATTGCTTTTATTTTTAGGATCAATAAAAAGCAAAAGGTTTTTCCCGTCTTTCGTGACTACATAATTGTCTTCAAGCTTGAAATCTTTGCTGATGTTTAAGGCATTCAGTTTTTTGATTCCTAAATAGGTAATTCCCAGAGGATCTTTTTTTATGAATTCCTTTGTCACAAGACTTGTCGGGGAAACCAAAGAGACATAATTATTTTCTACCTGTTTTGAAATACTGTCTTTTTGAAGTTTCCGCTCAATTTCCCTGTAATCATTTTCATCAAGGAAAAGAGGCAGGTTCTGATTGACAAAATCAAATGTTTCCGAGATTTCGCTGTCGTTCACCTTTCCCTGTACGGAGCCTATATATTTTTTCAAAGGTTCAATCTTTTGCAGAAAATTATCGGCCGTTTCAGAAAGCTGAAAGTTGTCTTCCCTGGATTTGTTCTCTATGATCACAATGATCTTGTCTGAAAAATTAAGTTGTTTAAGAACTTTGGCTGTAAGATCCGACTTTTCATTTTTAGGAATTATCTGGTTGATATCTTCTTCAAAATTAATTTTTGAAGCAAAAAAACCGCATAATACAGCTATTCCTAAAGCGAGAATTGCTGAAAGAAGCCTGTTTTTAGATATCAGATAATATAAAAATATAAAGAAACGATGCATTACATTATGAAATCAAGTCTGCAAATTTAATTTTTTCAATATTAGTTCAAAACATTTCGGCTATAAGTTTGTCTGAAAATCAACAAAATATTCTAGGCAGAATAAAAAAATATTCTACTTTTGCAGAAGTTCCCTCTTAAAATATATTTTAAACCAATATTATTACTAAAGAAATAAGAATCTGTTTTAGATATGTTGAAAAAAAATGATGAAAAAATAAACGGATTGCTATTGACGAGCATTCCCTTTTCTGCCGTCTGCATTATCTTGTTACAGGTTTGCATCTTCTTTGTGTGTACTGCACTGGTTACAAAAAACATTAGATTAGCATGAGTTTATTACATCCATATTTCATTGTTGCGATTGCATACATGCTTTTCTTTAGTGTACAGGAAGTTTTCGGAAAAAGAGTAGAAAAAAAGTGGTTTTGGTTTTTGGGGATCTATCTTATTTTACTGGCTGGTTTCAGGAATAATGTAGGCCCGGATTACGGAAGTTATAAAGCAATTTATATCTATTCTGATGTAAAGAGCTATTACAGTATTTTTATGAAAATGCTCCATATGGAAGGTCCTGAGCATCTGGAAGTGGAGTGGCTGTATACGCTCATTAATAAGATATTGCTGAATGTCTTTAATGCGCCCTTTTATATACTTACCCTCGTTATCGCTATCTGTGCTGTTTTTTTCAAAATAGAATATACGGAGGATAATACTTTTTACCCCTTTACATTTACCCTGTTCATGTTTATTCCTTACTTTTTTGTTGGGGAAAGCGGACAGATCAGGCAGAATCTGGGGACGTTCATTGTTTATTTTGCCGTACGGTATATTAAAGAACGGAAGTTATGGCATTACCTCTTTTTTATATTTCTGGGTTCAGGTATACATACTGTTTGTTACCTGTTTCTTCCGATGTACTGGCTCGCCCGTATCCCATTAAGTAAAACTGTCATGCTGGTTCTGATCATCATTTCCATATTTCTTTCGCCATTTGAGATATATAGGGTATTTGGGAGCTTTTTAGACAGTATGGCCTCGGATAATATTCTGGTGAATGGATTAAATGGATATATGGATGAATATTCAGAAAGACTGAATGGAGGCTTTGGAATTCCCGAAGCCATGATGATGATTCTCACATTCTTTCTTTTTGCATTTGACACCAAGATGAAAGAGCTGTATCCTTATTATGAATACCATAGAAGCTATGCCGTTGTGGGAATATGTTTTTATTTCATTTTCAGAAACAACCCGGTATTCTCATCCAGACTTGTAGGGGCGTTTATTGGATTTTCTTATGTGTTGATCCCCAACACCATGTATGTGGTCTCAAGTGGTGTGAAAAAAATGATTTATGCTTTTATCATTGCACTTGTTATTTTTAACTTTGTTGTTTTCTCCTCCTTCTTAAATATTAAAGTGGGCAGATTTACCATTGAGCTTTATAAGAACCACATTCTTCCTTAGATTTATTTTATTGATTATATTTTATAAAGACAGCTGTGAGGCTGTCTTTTTTTTCATATTCCCTCTCTTCTCAAAAACGATGATTACCCTCATAAAATTTATTATTGGGAAAAAATTACTTTTGTATTCTAAAGTGCTGTTTTCGTATTTATAATCTCTTATTGGTGATTTATTATCAATTTAATTGATGTATAGGTTTGTTATTTATATTATTAATTGTTTATTGTTGATAAAGGCTTAAAAGTTGTATCTCCTCTAATAGCACACAAGTCTAAGGATATGAAAAATTTAGTTAAAAATTTTGCGGCAATTTTTTGCTTAGTGTCGATTTGTACCTATTCCAAGAATAGTAGAGGATTAAAAGAAAGTCCTCCGTATGAATTAAAAGAAAGATCAGTATCTGCAAAAGATACTTTGACGAAGCCTGCTGACAGGAGGGCAGTAATTCCGGACTGGACAAAAGCTCCCAATAGTTATATTTTTGAACCCAGCCAAAACAGCGAAGGCCTGCTGATTCCGGTAAGAAAAGCTTATGCAATGTGGCAGGGGGATGGATACATTAAAGGTGAAGGAATCCCTTCCGGTAACCTGACAGCGGAAGTATTGTGGGAAGATACCCATGGACTGATAAAATCAGGGGAGAGATACGCACTGGAAATTTTAGGTTCCGATGAAAACGCCAAAATAAAAGTTCCCGTCAACAAAGCAAAAAAAGGAAATGCTGTCGTTGCCTTCAAGGTAAATGGCGAAATCTACTGGAGCTGGCATATTTGGGTAACCGATGATCCTACAAACGGATCAAATTACAAAAGCTTTGATAATATTACAAGAGCCAGACAGGATGGAACGGTTGAGCCAATTCCCGATTCCGATTGGGGATGGATGGACCGTAATCTCGGAGCTTTAAGCGGCTCTATTACTTCATCAGACTGGAACAGAAGCATGGGACTGCTCTACCAGTGGGGAAGGAAAGATCCCATCCCGCCTTTGGTAACAAGAGGGAACGACTTTTATGAAGTGTCAGGCTCCATAGGAAGGATAAGGCACAGGGGCGCGAAAAACTTTACCGGTGCTTTAAATATTGATAACCTCACGAAATATGTTCCGCTTGCCAATGCGGAGGTGACCAATAACATCAGACTTTCTGTGAAGAATCCATTAAGTCTCATCTATGTCAACAAAGACGACAACAGCGGGCAGGCTTATTATAATAACAACCCCAGTCTTCCGGTTAACTGGTTTGGACGTGCTGCCGGAATTCCGGATAGCAGGCTTTCAGAGCTTAATCTTTGGTCTGATAACTCCCGTGGTTTGATCGGCACAGGATATAACAGCAATACCAGTGCAAAGCCATACTGGGATAAATCTCCTTATGATCCATGCCCCAACGGATGGAGAATGCCCTCAATGCTGGTAGCAAATTTAGGGTCACAATCTTATATAGATGATATCAGACTGGATTTTTCCCCTTTCGGAGTCAGGACCAATATGGCTAAAAATGTTTTCGAAACAAATAAGCACCACATCATCAAGCCTACAGATACTGGAGTTCCGTCATTCATGACAGGTTTTAAGGTCTATCCTAATTTAGGCTTTGACCTCTCCAATGCAGGTGGAAATAATATGGGGATCTTCCCCGGAACAGGACAGCTGATCAGGAATGCCCACCTCGGGCAGTATACCGACCAGCATCATGTTGCCTTATGGACCGCAACAATGGCCAGACACTTTGATACTTCACCGGCTGTCATTACCAGAGGGCTTTTTATGATTCCTGATAAAGATCAGCCTGATATACCAGATCCCAATTATCCCAATATTAAAGGAAGATATTTTTATATGCCTATGTCAGGAATGTATACTTCTGAAGCCAATGGATGCCGATGCATCAAAGATCCTCTCTATATCGTAGATGATTATAATTTTCCTTCTGAATATCTGGCGCCGAAAACAGAATACACAGAGGGACTAAATAATCCAAATACATATCAGGCTGTTAAAAACTCAAATTCTTTTACTGTAGAAATTCCGGTGAGTAAAGCCTTTTCAGTGCAAAGCCAGCTTCTGAATAATCAGGAAATATTGGATTCTCCTAATTTTAATAATTTAAAAGTAAATGTGCTTTGGACGACTAACACAGCTCTGATTAATAAGGTGTCGGTCGTTAATCCTTTCCCAACTTCACTTCAAAGTCTCAGTGACTCAAAGATTTCGGTGGTGATTAACCCGAACCAAAGTGGAAATGCTGTAGTAACACTGCATAACGGAAGTATTTCTTCTCCAGTATATTGGAGCTGGCATATCTGGATAACAGATTCTGCTCTGGGATCTTATAATTACAGGACAGAACTTCCTATGGCTGAGGCTGTCAATTATGTTAATTATGTAAATAAAGCGGACGTTGTGCTTCGGACAGAATTTATGGACAGGAACCTGGGGGCAATAGATGCATTTCCGATAGTTGCTAACGCCATGACACCAACTGCCGCGGAGCTTGCAAAAATAAGAGCTTCTACAGGACTACATTATCAGTGGGGAAGAAAAGATCCGATTCCTACTTTTCAGTATGCAGACAACAGAGCTTCCTTCAATGTGTTTTTAGGGACAGCATCAGGTAGCGGAACAGTGGCTTATACTACACTGACTTATGCTGCATATAATAATATGTCAGGAAACTATATAGTTCCTTATAATACCTATGCCGCTTCAAGTGTTCAGAGTACGGATAAACCGGCAGAGAAAATTGCAAAAGTACTGTCTTACTCTGTAAGGAATCCTTTGGTATACATGATTCCAAGCTCTTTTGCACCTTACAACAGTGCAATGCCTAATTATACCAATGGAACAGACTGGCTTTCCAATGAGCCGAATCTTGCTGCTGACAGATGGGGCAGAGGAGGCAAAAAATCACCTTTCGACCCTTGTCCGGAAGGTTGGAGAATCCCAGACCTTACCAATGTTGCATTGATTTCTAATCAGGATTTCGGACAGTCACCATGGTATAAAAAAGATAAAAAAGTAGCCACTTTTTATAGTGTCAGTACAGACTATGCCGGATATAGAGTAAGAAATCCTTCCACAACTTCTACCATAGGGTATATGTTTATCGGTCCATCCTATATACTTGGTAATTTCCCGGATTCAGGTTCACGCGGATACAGAAGTGTTCTGGCTAATCAGTCTCCGCAAGGGACATTCAATACAGTCAATTTTCAGTATCCGGGCGTATGGACAGGAGCTTTAGCTGCCAACTACCTGGGAAGAGCAGTCAATGTTTTATTTGATGCAGCTTCTACTGCCAACCGGTTTATTGCATTTAATGATAATAACGACCCGTATTTAGGGACAAGCTGCCGGTGTGTGAGAATAAAGTATGATGCTCAGGGAAATGAGGCCGGCCCTATCCCGGGATTACAGGTTACAGCTCTCACTTCAGCAAAAGAAGCAGCTGTTTTAAGCATTGCCGAGGTAAAAGAAAAAGTAAGTCAAAAAAAAATATTGTTATTTCCTAATCCGGTAAAAGATGTTCTGTATATTAATGCTCCGGAAAAAACAGGTTACTACTATCAGATCTATAATGTTTCCGGACAGCTGGTAAAATCCGGCAAGTTTGAAAACGGGAAAACAGATTTGTCAACCCTCAGTTCGGGAGTATATTTGGTAAGAATTAACAATGCTGAAGAAATTGTGAAAATTATTAAACAGTAAAACTAAAAAAGCAGCAACAGAGCAGAACAGCATTTCCTGTTCTGCTTTTTTATGACATGCATGTGCTTGCATCTATCATAACTGATGAAAAATTCTATATCATCTATTTTACTTATGCTGAATTTTAAGCTAAACAGTACACCTTAAAGGACTTGATGTCTTTAAAAATGCCCTCAGGAACGCATGTTAAACACATCTAAATATTAAATTAAACTGTTTTAACAAAATGTATATAATAAAAAAGCTTTACTTTTGCAAAAAAATTTTTTAGAATGTCGAAAAATTTAGTAATCGTAGAGTCACCGGCAAAAGCAAAAACTATTCAGAAATATTTGGGGAAGGATTTTGAGGTAAAATCAAGTTTCGGACACATCCGTGACCTTCCAAAAAAAGGAATGGGAATAGACCTTGCCACCTTCAGTCCTGATTATGAAGTTTCGGCTGACAAAAAGAAACTGGTAACAGAATTAAAGGCCGCTGTAAAGAAAGCCGAAATGGTATGGCTGGCTTCCGATGAAGACCGGGAGGGAGAAGCTATTGCATGGCACCTGGCAGACGAACTGAAACTGAAGCCTGAAAACAGAAAAAGAATTGTTTTCCACGAGATTACTAAAAATGCCATTCTAAAAGCCATTGAAAACCCAAGAGATATTGACCAGAACCTTGTCAATGCCCAACAGGCAAGAAGAGTTTTAGACAGGATCGTAGGTTTTGAAATGTCTCCGGTTCTCTGGAAAAAAGTAAAACCAGGTCTTTCTGCAGGAAGAGTGCAGTCTGTGGCCGTAAGATTAATTGTAGAAAGAGAAAAAGAAATCCGTGAATTTGTTCCGAAAGCAAGTTTCAAGCTGGACGGGATCTTCTTAAATAAAGCTGAACAGGAAATTGCTGCCAAGCTTAAAAAAGACTTCGAAAAAGAAGAAGACGCAGAGAAATTCCTTGAAAAAGCAAAAACGACAGAATTTAAAGTCCTGAATGTTGAAACAAAACCGGGAACACGTACTGCATCTGCACCATTTACGACTTCCACCCTGCAGCAGGAAGCCTCTTCAAGATTAGGATATAACGTAACCAATACCATGCGTCTTGCACAGAGACTGTATGAAGAAGGATACATTACCTATATGAGAACCGACTCCGTGAACCTTTCCCAGGAAGCGATTGAAGGTGCGAAAAAGCAGATTACTTCAGAATATGGAGCAGAATATTCTTCACCAAGAAATTATACCACAAAATCAGCATCTGCCCAGGAAGCTCACGAAGCGATCCGTCCTACCGATTTTGCTGTGAAAAGTATCGGTGATGCTCAGTTAAACAGATTATACCAATTAATATACAGAAGAACACTGGCTTCCCAGATGGCTAACGCTAAAATTGAGAAGACCGTGATTGAAATAGGAAATGCATCACTGCCCCAACATTTTGAAGCCCAGGGTGAAGTGATCATTTTTGATGGTTTCCTAAAAGCTTACGGAATTGTAAAGGCAGAAGAAGATGATGAAGAAAACAATGAAAAACTACTTCCTAAGGTAAGTGTTGGTGAAATCTTAAATTATAAAAAGATTACAGCTTCAGAAAAATTCACAAGGCCGAGCGCAAGATATACGGAAGCCGGGCTGGTGAAAAAGCTGGAAGAACTGGGAATCGGACGTCCGTCTACTTATGCACCAACGATTCAAACGATTCAGAACAGAGAATATGTAGATAAAAGAGAGATAGATCCTCAGACCCGTGAAGTGGTGAGAATGTCTCTTACAAAAGATAAGATTAAAAAAGAAGTTCTTGAAGAAAAATTCGGGGGTGACAAAAATAAATTTATACCTACAGATATCGGTGAGGTGGTTAATGATTTCCTGACCGATAATTTCAAGGAAATTCTGGACTATGGATTTACAGCAAGAGTAGAGGAAAGCTTTGACGAAATTGCCAACGGAGATCAGAAGTGGAAAGAAATGATGACCAATTTCTACTCAAAATTCCACCCGAGAATTGAAGATGTAGAAGAAAATGCAGACAGAGCTAATGGTGACAGGCTTCTTGGAGTAGATCCCAAGACCGGTAAAAATGTTCATGCAAGAATCGGAAGGTTCGGAGCGATGATCCAGATCGGTGAAACGGAGGATGAAGAGAAACCAATCTTTGCTTCATTGATGACCGGACAGAATATTGCAACCATTTCTTTGGCTGAAGCGCTGGAACTTTTCAAATTACCATTTGAGCTTAATGAATTTGAAGGTCAGGCTGTTTCCGTAGGAGTCGGAAGGTTTGGGCCTTATGTGAAGTGGGGTGAAACATTTATCAGTATTCCGAAAGGGGAAGATCCTCTTTCTGTAAGCCAGGCGCGTGCAGAAGAGATCATCAACGAAAAGAAAAAAGCTGATGCTCCGATTGCTACCTATAAAGGAGATCCGGTAACCAAAGGAACAGGAAGATTTGGTCCGTTTATCAAATACAAAGATATTTTTGTGAATGTTCCGAAGAAATATAACTTCGATAATCTTTCACAAAGTGACATCAACGAACTGATTGATGCCAAGCTGGAAAAAGAAGCCAACCGCTACATCCAGCAGTGGGAAAAAGAAAAAATCTCTATTGAAAACGGAAGATGGGGGCCGTTCGTTAAATTCGGAAAAGCGATGTTCAAGATTCCTAAGAAGAAAGACGATACAAAATATGAGGCTGAAGAGCTGAAGGATGTGTCTCTGGATGAGGTTAAAAAATGGATCACAGACCAGGATAAAAACGCTTTTGCAGAGAAAAAGAAACCGGCCGCAAAGAAACCTGTAGCCAAGAAAGCAACTGCAGTAAAAAAGACAGCCGCTAAAAAAAAGTAATATTAAAATAATTATACAAAGCCGTTAACAATATGTGTTGACGGCTTTTTTTATCAATAAAAATGGCCACGGCATATGAACTTGCTCCGGTTTTTTTGTATGTTTGTTCGGTAAAGCAATGAGTCAATTAACCTATTCCCAAGTTTTCAGATTAAAATATGGATTTTGAAGATTTTATTATTTCACCAAGAAATTTCAAAGCAGAAAGCTGGCAGATCGGCAGCAGGATCACAAAAAATATAAAAGAAGACAGCATTGTTCTTCTCTTTCTTTCAGATTACAGAGGAGCGGGCGGTGATGCAGAAGTACAGGATTTTACAGCAGTAAGAAAGGAGTTTTATAAACTTTCACAGCTGGATTTTGAAGTTCCTGTTGTAGATCTTGGAGATCTGGTTTCCGGAAAGTCCGTTCAGGATTCCCATTATATTCTGCAGGAGGTTTTGTCGGCATGCCATTACAAAAGAGCTCTTCCGGTGATTATCGGAGGGTCCAATGATTTTGCTTTCTCACTCTTTTCGACATTGAATTTTCATAAGAAAAACATAAACTATACCCAGATCAGCAATATTATTTCCCTGCAGCAGGGTGAAACAATTAATGAACATACCTTTTTGGGGAAAATTTTAGGTTCCAAGAATTTCTCCATCAAAAATTACCATCATCTGGGGTATCAGAAACATCTGAACGAGGCAGATTCAGTAAGACTCATCAAAGACGTGGAGTTTGATATCATCCGCCTTGCTGAAATGATGAATTCTACCGAAAAAACAGAACCTTTTTTCAGAAAAACAGATCTGGTGACCTTAAACTGTGATGCTGTTGAAAGCTTCAGTGAACCGTTTTCTATGAATCCTCAGGTCAACGGATTGAACCGTAGAGAGATATGCGCCTACATGAAAGAAATAGGTTTGAGTGAGAATTTAAAATCTGTAGGAATTTTCAATTACAATATTTATTCTGAAAGTCAGCTGAACCACCAGCTTCTGGCACAGATGATCTGGTATCTGATTGAAGGGATCAATATTCAGAGGTCCCATCCCAAAGAAAGGCACTATGAACTGTTTTATGTTTTAATTGATGATAACCAATATGCTTTCAAGCGGGATACTTTCAGTAATCTATGGTATTTCGGAGACGATGAAAATATAGAAAACTGTATTCCATGCTCTAAAAAAGACTTTGAAGAAGCAAAAAGAGGAACGCTTAATCCCAGGCTGACTTTTTAATGGGACATAAAGATGAAAAAAAAATTAGTTTTAAGTATTATTATCGTAACCGCGCTCGCCAGCTTCATTTATTTCTGGAATAAATATGCTTATGCAGGCGAGGAAAATTATTTTTCTTCCAATACAAAACCTGAAAACGGACTGCAGATCGGTATTATTGGTGACAGCTGGGTAGTAAGGCAGAACCTGGATTCGCTTTTACAGAAAAAGCTGTTGGATAAAGGACTGCATTCAGAAATTTACTCATCAGGAAACCCCGGAGCTAAAACCAGAAAGATCTACGAAAACCTTTTTAAAGATGGTAACGAAGAATTTTCTTCCAGAAAAGTGATTGAGAAAAAACCGGATTACTGCATCGTAATTGCAGGGGTCAATGATGCGGCAACCTGCATGGGAACTGAGTTTTATACCCATCATATGGTGATGGTCATTAAAACGCTTCTGCATTATAACATTCAGCCGGTTGTTGTTTCCCTCCCGGAATTTGGAGTCGAAGAAAATTTTAAAAATAAAAATATAGTGAGCAGTCTCAGTAACAGAAGTGCTGAACTGGTTTTGAATGATGGTGACCAATTTAAGATCCCGGATTATAGGAATGCTCTGCTGAAAGAATTAAAACGTGACCAACTGGATAAAAAAGTGATCATTTTAAATTTTGATGAAGTAAGTTCTGATTATGATAAAGACAGAAATCTGTATGCAGATCCGCTTCATTTAAATAAGCAGGGTTACCAGAAGTTCAGTGAGTTTTTAGCAAAAGGAATTGTTAATTTAGAAAGCACAAAATGAAGGTTTCAATTATAGTTCCTGTATATAACGTAGAGAATTACCTGGCAAAATGCCTGGATTCTCTCGTTGGCCAGACTCTTCAGGATATTGAGATTTTGGTCATCAATGATGGCAGTAAAGACCGCTCAGAGGTTGTCATTGAAGAATACGTACGTAATTTTCCGGATAAAATAAAAGCTTTCACCAAAGAAAACGGAGGTTTGAGTGATGCCAGAAACTTTGGTATTGAAAGAGCTTCTGGAGAATTTATAGGTTTTGTAGACAGTGATGATTATGTCATGGAAACCATGTTTGAAGAAATGCTGCAGCTGGCAGAAAAACATCAGGCTAAAATGGTTATCTGCAACATTCAGAAAGTAGATCAGAATGGAAAAGTAACCCAGAAACTGACGCAGATTCCCAATATGTCTGAAAAAATAAATTTGGGAGATCATTTTTCTGTTTTTTCAGATCTGAGTTATTTTGCCTGCAATAAACTGTTTAAAAAAGAACTTTTTGACCAAAAAAGATTTAAAAAAGGAATCCACTTTGAGGATATTCAGCTGATACCCCAGCTGCTTCTGGAATGCAAAACTCTGGCTCAGACGCAGAATTTTCATTATCAATATCTGGAGCGTACGGATTCTATTACAAAAACCCATACAGAAAAAGGACTTGATATCCTGAAAGCCGTAAAAGATGTGGAGAAGGTATTTGAGAAATCCGGATATGCCTACAAAAGAAAAGAGCTTAAAAACTTTCAGATTTTCGAAGGGGTATATTCTTTTTTAGCTTATCTCGCTTTTGTAAAAGACAACGAAACATTTTACAAAATGAACGGTGAACTGGCGGTTTTTATGCAAGAAAGGAAAATAAAAATTCGAGATATATTAAACTATAATCGTTTTGGTAAGAATTATCTTTTATCTTTGCCGTTGAAAAAAAAGATATTTTATTTGTTATTTTTTGCAGGGCAAAAGAAACTGATAAGAAAATTGTTATAACACAAATGATAAGTACAATTATTTCATTAATTATATAAAACATTGAAAAATACCGCCTTGCGTGGGTGGTTGGGTGAGTTTTATTAGAGATATTGATGATGTGCTTGATAAAAAAAAATGAAGAATTTTGAATTGTTCTTAAGCGAATCAGGAATTTCTATTTTTTACGTGAAAATAGGGTTGGGTTTTCTATTCTCTTTTTTAATTACCTTTTTCTCTATTCCTACCATCATTAAGATCTCCAGGAGAAAGAATCTTATGGATGAGCCGGGCATAAGAAGTTCGCATCTCAGAAAAATCCCCAATCTTGGCGGGATTGCTATTTTTTACTCAATCGGAATCTGCGCATCTATCTTTGCGTATGAGCTTTTTGATCTTTACAAATTTTTATTTGCTTCGTTAATTATCCTTCTTTACATAGGAGTGATGGACGATATTGTCGTAATGAGAGCTTATAAGAAGCTTGTGGCTCAGATTATGGTTTCTGCATTGGCTGTAATAGGATCTGATATTAGAATCAGAAGCCTGTTCGGTATATTTGGGATCTATGAAATGAGCTATTTCATAAGTGTACTGTTCAGTATCATAACTTTTATTATCCTCATCAATGCTTTCAATCTTATTGACGGAATAGACGGTCTTGCCGGAGGCTATTCTGTGATCTGCAGCGCTCTTTTCGGAATAAGCTATTACAGGTTGGGAGAATATAATTTCCCTTTGGTTGTCCTGTCGGTTGTCATCATAGGTACTGTGCTGGCATTTCTATATTATAATTTATCTAATTACAGGACCAATAAAATATTTATGGGAGATACGGGATCTATGCTTCTCGGTTTCCTTTTGGCATTTACCTCGATCTGTTTTATTGATATTTTCATAGACAGAGAGCTTCCCAACGTGCCGAGATATCACCTGCAGTCTGCACCGGCAGTAGCCGTTGCTATTCTTATTCTGCCGATCGTGGATACCTTAAATGTAATTATTGTAAGACTGTGCAATAAAAAGTCACCTTTTGATGCAGATAAAAACCATATTCATCACAAGCTCCTGAAACTGGACCTTACCCATAGGCGCTCCACATTTTATATCATTGTCTATTATCTGATGATTGTAGCTGTAGCCTATTATTTAAGACATATCAATGTAAATCTCCTTCTTTTGATCATTGTTTTATTAGGCTTTTTTGGAGCTTATTTACCAGATCTTATCTATCATTTACGAAATAATAAGAAAATAAGAATTTAATTTTTACTTTTGCAAATAACATCCCAATATGATGAAGAACTTGAAATATTTATTTTTATTATTGCCCCTTTTTATTACATCCTGCATCACGAAAAAAGATGTAAGGTATATGCAGCCAAGCGAAAGCCTGGTGATTAATGAAGAAGGACTTATTCCCTACAATATTCCCACTTACAGAATTACAAAAAATGACATTCTTACCCTCAATATTGTAACCACTCCCAAGGGAGATGCCGCACAATTTTATTCATCTCTGAATTCTTCCGGAGGAGCAGGAGGCAATAGCTCTACAATAGGAGGTTTTGGTACCGGAGGTTCCGGTTCTGGAGTTGGTGGAAATATAAACTTTTATTTTAACGGACTGAAGGTAGATTCCAAAGGTGATATTAATGTATTCGGAATAGGATTCGTTAAAGCCGAAGGAAGAACATTGGAAGATATTACTCAGGAGCTTCAGGAAAAAGTGAATGAAAACTTTCAGGAAGGAAAAGCTGAAGTAAGGCTGAATACAAACGGAATCACCTATTATATTCTGGGAGATGTAGAGACTACAGGTCTTTCCGGAGAAAAAGTAGCGCACAAAAACACGCTTACCATTACAGAAGCATTGGCTATTAACGGAGGTTTGAACAGAACTGTTGACCGTACCAATATCGTTATCCACAGAAAATTGCCTGAAGGAATAAAAAAAGCGAAAATAGACCTTACCCGCGAAGATATCATGAATTCTCCGTACTATTACGTACAGAATGGTGACGAGATCTATCTGAATACCAGAGGAAAAAGCTTAAACGGATTCGGAAAAGATCCTGTACAGACTTTAACAACTGGGGTATCGGTGATTACTACAGCATTATCAATTTATCTGCTTCTTAAAAACCTTTAACCATGATTCCAGACAAAGACACCCAAATAGGGAAGAGCGAGCCCCAGAAGGAAAAGTACGGATCGTTTGCATTATTTGACATTGAGCATTTTCTGAGAAGAATACTCAAAAACTGGTATTGGTTTGTGTTTATGCTGTTTATCGGCTACATTATTTCATGGGTATACAGCAAATATTATGCGCAGAACATTTATGCATCAGATCTTTCTCTGAGCATATCCAATAATACCTCCAGCTATTTTACCCCAAGCCAGTCCATCAACTTTATCTGGGGACAGAATGGGAATCAGGACGGAGTTTATCTGAAAAAAATGCTATTATCAAGATCTCACAACGAGTTTCTGGTAAAAGAGCTTGATCTTTTTGTGAATTATTCCACCAAAGGATTGATCAAGTCTACCTATATTGATAAAACAGACTCTCCCGTGTTTCTGCAGGTTGATAAAAAGCATCTTCAGCAGATTGATTATCCTATTACCCTTATTCCAAAAGGTGGAGACTCTTATGAAGTAATTCTTCCGGAAGAAGGGCAGTCTACCAATTTATATAGTTATGAATCTGAAGGATTTCAATCCGTAAATGGGTATAACAGGCCAGCCAACAAGATCATAAAAATCAACGAATGGTATAATTCCCCAAATCTTAGATTTAGACTGCTTAAAAACACAGTCAAGCCTAAAATAAAATTTGAAAATATTATTGTAAAGCTTGGTTCTGTGAATCAGAGTGTTAATGATATCGTGTCGACAATTGGAGTAGAATTTGATAAGGAAATTGGTACTATAATGATTATCACCAAAAAAGGGTTTAATCTTAACAGTACTGTGAATTTCTTAAACAAATCTGTAACCGAACTTCAGAAGAAAAGGCTGGCAGACAAAAATATTGTTAATAAGAATACAGACCTTTATCTTCAGAACAATATAGATGGTATCCGTAAAAAACTGGATTCAAGCGCAGCGGTACTGAACTACCTGAAAACTTCTGAAAAGCTCTATAATATCAAAGACAGAGATGAAAAGTCTTTAGATAAAATAAAAGATCTTGAAGCCAGAAAAGCAGATATTGTAAGTAAAATCAGCTCACTGAATAATATTAAAAATACACTGCAGGCCAGGGATTTTGATAAAATGATCAGTACCAATGCAGCAGGTTTTGAAGATGGTTTCTTTACTGCTTCTGTAACAGAGCTCAAAGCTTTATATATGAAGAAAAGAGAAATGGCCACCATCTATAAGCCAAACTCTGAGCCTATGAAAGAAATAGACCGGCTTATTAATGAAGCAAGAATGGGCTCATCAGGTACTTTGAGAAATTATTATACGAAATATTATGATGAAATTAATAAGATAGACCGTCAGGTAGCAGAAGCCAATTCTGATCTTACTTCATATCCTGAAAAAGAAAGAAAATATCTGGATGCGGAAAGAGGTTACAATATGATTGAAGCAACCTATAACAGCCTTTTGAACAGACAGAATGATGCACAGATGAAGGTCGCGACTAACCAGTCTGATATTACAGTAATAGATCCTGCAAAGAATTTGGGACAGTCTCCGATTGGACCCAATGTAAAAGCAATAAAATCGGCAATTATGTTTGGTTTACTGATGCTGCCATTACTATTCATTCTGATCGGAGCCGTGCTGGACAACAAGATTCGAAACATCAAAGAACTGTTGAGTGCAACAAGAATTCCGCTCCTTGGCGTTATCGGCAACAACAGCAACGAAAATATGCTTACCGTTTTGGAACAGCCTAAATCATCAGTATCAGAGGCATTCAGAGGGATTAGGGCCAGCATGAGATTCCTGATGGAAAACAATAAAGAAGATGGTAAAGGGAAAACTATTTTGGTGACTTCTTCCATTGGTGGAGAAGGAAAAACATACATTTCCATTAACCTGGCTTCAGTAATAGGGTTAAGTGATAAAAAAACAATCCTGCTTGGGATGGACCTTAGAAAGCCTAAGATCTTTGGAGATTTTAAAATTGATAATAAATATGGTATCTCCAATTATCTGACTGGAGAAGTGGAGATAGAACAGATCATCAATAAAACAAGAATTCCGAATCTGGATGTGGCGACTTCAGGGCCAATCCCTCCAAACCCTTCAGAGCTTTTGATGAGCGACAGGAATATCAGATTTTTGGAAGAGCTGAAAGAAAAATATGATTTTATTATCATCGATTCGCCGCCGGTAGGTTTAGTAGCAGACTCTTATGAGCTGATGAAACATTCTGATGCCAATATTTATGTAGTCCGTCACGAATATACCGAGAAATATATGCTGAAGATGATCACTGAGAAATACCATAACGGAGAGATTAGTCATTTAGGGCTTATATATAATGACTACAATAAGAAACAGGGATATGGATATGGTTACGGTTATGGTTACGGATATGGCTACGGCTATTTTGATGAAGATAAAAATTATAAAGAGCCGTTATTAATAAAAATACGAAATAAGGTCCAAACAATATTTAATAAAAAATAGCGTTTTAAACCCTCAGCAAATGGGGGTTTTTTTATACATTCAGTATTGGTAATCTAAGGAAAAAAGAATATTTTTGGCACTTTGTCGTTTACTTTATAACAAATTATGTTTTTTTGTTTATTTTTAACTATACATTAAGAATATCATTAATATAAAAATGTTTTATATTTGCAAAAATTAAATTTTAAAATAACCATAAATCCATATTCTTTTATGAATAAAAAATTATTGTTTAGCTTTCTTGCCTTCCTTGGAGTGGTAAGTGTTAAAGCACAAAGAAACGAATTGGGAGTTCGTCTGGGAATGAGTAACCTTGTTGGGGACATAGGAAGGACCAATTATATTTTACAAAAGCCGTTGGATTTAGACAGAATGTCAGATTGGGGTTTCCCATTCTATGGTGGTTTATTATACAGATTTAATTTTAACCCGCATCAGACTGTTAGATTGGACTTAGGATACAACCAGATCCAGTTTAGTGATAAAGTTGCGAAAGAAGAATATAGAGTGAATAGAAATTCATACGGAAAAAATAACGTATACGAGGCAAGTTTAATGTTCGAATACAACCTTTTCCCTGTCAATAATGAACAGGTAAGTATGGTGAGCCCTTATATCTTCGGTGGTATTGGTGCTTTGATGTTTGATGCTCCTAAAGCTACCCTTGTAAACGATTTTAGAAGAGATGCGGACGGAGTGGCTCAGGCTCCGCTTAATGAGCTGGATTTTAAATCAACTCCGGAATACTCATTAGGGAAAAAAGTAACAATGCATATCCCTTTTGGGGTAGGTTTAAAGTATAAGTTCAATCATAATTGGGCTATATTTGCAGAAGCTACATTTAGATATACGCTGACGGATCAGCTTGATCACAGCAAAATACTTTCTAAAGACGTAACGTCCAGCTTTAATGCAGATATTTTGGACCCCACAACAGGCGGTTCACTGTTACAGTCAGGAAACTATTATGCGGTCTCTAAAGAAAGAGAGCAGGAACTTATTAACAAAAGAAATATAGGAGATGAAAGGTCTAAGGACTGGATGAATACTTTTAGTTTAGGGCTAACCTATTCATTCGGAAGACCTCCATGCTACTGTGATTAACTAATATGTCGTTGATTAAAGATAAAATAAATTCTCAGAATTTACCGAAACACGTCGCCATCATTATGGATGGCAATGGAAGATGGGCAAAAACACGTGGCGAAGAAAGAACTTTCGGCCACAAGAATGCCATTAATGCAGTAAGAAATGCCATTAATGCCTGTAATGAAATTGATATACCTTATTTAACACTGTATACATTTTCTTCTGAAAACTGGAGCCGTCCCGCAGATGAAGTAAGTACACTGATGAATCTGCTGGTGGAAACCTTATTGCTGGAGGCCGAAGAGATCTTTAGCAAAGGACTCAGAATGCATGTTATAGGAAACCTGGAAAAGCTTCCTTCTCTCGTGAGAGAACAGCTGGAACGTGTGGTAGAACTTACAAAAGAAAACACAAAAGGCAATTTAGTGCTGGCAATAAGCTACGGCTCACAGAATGAAATATTAGATGCCGTAAAAAACATCAGTTCCGATGTGAAAGAAGGAAAAGTTGATATTGAGAATATTGATGAAAAACTATTCGAAAATTACCTTTATACAAAAGACTTTCCTCCTGTAGACCTGCTGATCAGAACCAGCGGGGAAATAAGAATAAGCAACTTCCTTCTTTGGCAGATTGCCTATGCGGAACTACAATTTTTAGATGTCCTGTGGCCGGATTTCACAAAAGATATCTTCTTCAAGTGTATTGTTGATTATCAGAATAAAGAAAGAAGATACGGCTTAACTGGCGAACAGATAAATGCCCAATAAATTTAAAGAAAAGAAAGACTCGATAAAATGAAGTTTAGACTATTACCCATCATAATGTTTGCTGCTTCGGCGCATTTTTATGGACAAGTAACTCCTCAGGACAGCACTAAAGTAAATAATGCTGTACACGCAGAAAATGAAGCAGGAACTTACACTCTTAAAGACATTGTTGTAGATGGGGTAAAAAAATATACGCCGGCACAGATCTTAAGATTTACTGGCTTAACTAAAGGAGAAGCTGTAGATATTCCGGGACAGAAAATCAGCAATGCTGTTAAAAAGCTTTGGGATACCCAGTCTTTTTCAGAAGTTGAAGTTTATGTTCAGAGTATTGAAGGGCAGACCGTAATTTTGAGATTCTACCTTGAAGATCTTAAAGAACTTGGAGAAGTAAAATTTACAGGTAAAGGGATTGGTAAATCTAAAAACGAAAAACTCACAAAGGACAACAATCTAAAGCCTGGAACAAAAATCACCCAAAACCTGATCTCCAGCCTTAAAACTAAAGTCCCTCAGGATTACGTGAAAAAAGGCTTTGCTGATGCCAAAATTACCATCCAGGACAAAGTGAATGCAAATGATCCGTCAATGGTAGACTGGACCATCAATGTAGAGAAGGGCAAAAGAGTAAAAATTGACCATATCGAATTTGAAGGCAACCCAAGCGTTACAGATGCAAAACTTAGGAAAAAAGCTTTTAAAGAAACCAAACAGAGAAGATTTGGTATCGGAGGAATCCTGAAATCTTCAAAATTCATTGAAGAAAAATACCAGGAAGACAAGCAGAGTCTTATCAGCTACTATAACTCTTTAGGATATAGAGATGCCAAGATTGTTTCGGACTCCGTATGGAGAAACAAGAGAAATAATTATGAAATCAATGTAAAACTTAATGAAGGTAAAAAGTATTATATCGGAGATGTTACATTCACCGGAAATACCGTTTATTCTACAGAATACTTACAGAGATTATTAGGATATAAGAAAGGTGATATCTACGATGCCGTAGGTTTCAATAAAAAAGTAGGAGAAGACGGAGGTAAAGAAGATGACTCGGATATCAAATCTGTGTACATGAATAACGGTTACCTTTTCTCTAACGTAACACCGGTAGAAAAATCCGTATCAGGAGATGCTGTAAATCTGGAAATCAGAATTAATGAAGGAGAGCAGGCTACATGGAATAAAGTAACATGGCAGGGGAATACAACCACCCATGACCATGTGGTACTCAGAGCTCTAAGAACAAAACCGGGAGAGCTTTTCAAGAAAACAGAAATCAAAAGAACTTACTTTGATTTAGCCGGAATGTCTTTCTTTGATCCACAACAGGTAGGACAGGATATTCAGCCAAATCAGCAGGATAATACTGTGGATATCAACTGGAAACTGGTAGAGAAAGGTTCTTCTCAGGTACAGTTACAGGCTGGTTATGGAGGTAACAGCTTTATCGGGACATTAGGACTTACGTTCAATAACTTCTCTTTAAAGAACTTCCTTAAATTCAAAGACTTTAAGCCGGTACCTCAGGGAGACGGGCAGACTTTGTCTATCCAGGCTCAGGCAGGACAGTATTTCCAAAACTATGGTATTTCATTTACAGAGCCATGGCTATTCGGAACAAAACCGACTGCTCTTTCAGTAAGCTTAAACACTTCCAGAGTAAAATATAATGACAGTAACGGGCTTGACCAAAAGCTTAATATATTCTCCGCTTCAGTAGGTCTGAACAGATTACTGAATTGGCCGGATGACTACTTCTCATTATATACAGGAATCCAGTTCCAGAAATATAAATTCAGTAACTATCCGTTCCAGTTTGGAGATACTACAGAATACTACGGTGATGCCAATAACTTAAGTCTTAACTTAGGTTTAAGCAGAAACTCAGCAGGTATTGACCCTATCTTCCCGACAATGGGTTCAAATATTGAAGTTTCTGCAAAAATGACTGCGCCTTACTCATTGTTTAGTAATAAAGATTACTCCACCATGTCACCGGTTGACAAATATAAATGGATGGAATTCTACAAAATAAAGTTCAAGGCTGATGTATATAATGAAGTTGCAGGAAAACTTGTGCTGAGATCTTCCGCTGAAATGGGATTCATGGATGGATATAACAAAAAACTCGGGGCTCCGCCATTCGAAAGATTCTATGTAGGAGGTACTGGTTTATTTGGGGGTAGATATGACGGACGTGAATTGATTCCATTGAGAGGATATGAGAATGCTTCAACATACGGAGGAGAAATAGATGATATTACCCAAAGAGGGGGAGGTACAATCTATAACAGATTTACACTGGAACTAAGATACCCGATCTCAATGAACCAGACAGCCAAAATCTATGCACTTACCTTTGCAGAAGGTGGTAACGTATGGAACTCCTGGAGTACATACAACCCATTCCAGCTGAAAAGATCTGTAGGAGTTGGGGTAAGAGTTTATATGGGAGCTTTTGGTTTGATCGGATTTGACTTTGCTTACGGATTTGACAAAACTGTTTCCGGAACAGAGCCATCTGGATGGAAAACACACTTCCTGATGAACCAATCATTATAATTCATATATATGAAGAACTTTAAAATCATTTTCACATTTGTACTGTTCCTGCTTTTCGGACTTTCAAACGCCCAGAAAATTGGAATAGTGGATACGGGCTATATTTTAGATAAACTGCCTCAGTACAAAGAAGCAGAAGCAAGATTGAATGCTCAGATCGATACATGGCAGTCAGAACTTCAAAATCTGCAGTCAGAATACGAAAGAAAAAAATCAGCATTTGAAAGTGAAAAAGTATTGTTGATAGGAGATCAGTTAAAGCTCAGAGAAAAAGAAGTAATGGATCTTGAAAAGAATATCAAAACGACGACCAGCTTACGTTTTGGAGCCAACGGTGAAATTACCAAGCTGAGAACAAATCTGGTTGTTCCGTTTCAGGATCAGATCTGGACTGCCGTTAAAACAATGGCTGAGAAAAATGGATTGGGCACGGTTATTGATAAATCCGATAACAATGTGCTTTTCCTTCTTCCAAGATATGATTACACAGAAAAAGTATTAACTATCTTATTAAAAGGATCTGCTGCATCTGATAAGAAAGAAAAAAATAGCAGCAAGAGTAAAAAGTAAATTTAAAATTAACTTTTACTTAAAATTAAAATCTAAAAACAAATTAAATTATTTATTTTACCAATTATGAAAAAATTAAGTGTATTATTTGCCGCGGTAATAATGGTTGTATCGGTAAGTATGGCAAAAGCTCAGAAATTAGCTACTGTAGATTTAATGGGAGTTCTTAATGCAATGCCTGAAAAGAAAAAAGCAGATACTGACATAAAAGCTTTCTTAGATGCAAAACAAGCTGAGATCAAGAAAAAAACAGATGCTGCTCAAACTAAATTTCAGCAATATCAAACTGAAGCTCCTAAAAAAACTGCTGACGAAAACGCTGCCAGAGAAGCAGAAATGAAAAAATTAGGAGAAGAAATCCAACAAATGCAGGAGAAGGCTCAAAAAGATCTTCAGGCTAAGCAGGATGTTGCTTTCGGACCAATTGAGAAAAAGCTGAACGATGCAATCGAGAAAGTAGCTAAAGCTAGCGGATACGAGTTCATCATGGATGCGAACGCTGGAGCATTAGTGTACAAAGCTGGTGCAGATGCTACAGCTGCTGTTAAGAAAGAATTAGGGATCAACTAATAAATTAACAAAGTTTTATAAATTAACCGCCTCTTTTAAAGGCGGTTTTTTTATTTTTGCGCTATGGAAAAAGAAGTATCAACGACCGTAAAAGTAAGGTTCAGCGATTGTGATCCGATAGGACATTTGAATAATGTAAAATATTTAGACTATATGTTCAATGCCAGAGAAGATCATGTAGAAACATTTTATGGATTCACATACGAGGAATATACCAAAAAGACCGGATGTACATGGATTGCCATTCAAAATGAAATCGCTTATTTAAAAGAGGTAAGATATAATACCCAGGTCGTGATCAGCAGTAAGACCATAGAAGTGCAGGACAGAACGGCTAAAGTTGAAATACTCATGAAAAGCCTGGATGAAAAAACAGTGCATGCCGTACTATGGGTTACAGTGATCTATTTCAATCTTAAAACAAGAAAATCAGAGATACATCCCCAAGACATAAGAGAAACCTTTGGGAAGTTCTTTGTAGATCTTGAGCAGAAAGATTTCCAGCCTAGAGTGAAGTTCCTGAGATCTCAGAACGCAAAAAATTCGTAATCAGGTGATGCCGGAAATAACCGTTGGTAGCCATGTACTTTTACAGTATATCTTAATAAAATAATAAATTGCAGATGAAAAAAATAGCAGTAATAGGAAGCAATGGACAGTTGGGGAACTGTATCAGAAAAATTGCCCCTGATTTTGAAAATACCTATGAATTCATATTTACAGATTCTCAGGTCCTGGATATTACAGATGAAGATAAAGTCAATGATTTCTTCTATGACAATAAACCAGACTACTGCATCAATGCGTCGGCATATACCGCAGTTGATTTAGCCGAAAAAGAAAAAGATAAGGCATTTGCTGTCAATGCTGATGGAGTAGCCTATCTTGCCCAAGCCTGTATAGATCATACATGTATCCTGATCCATGTTTCCACCGACTATGTATTTGATGGAGATACCAACCTTTCCTACTCAGAAGATGATTTTACCAATCCAACCGGAGTATATGGTGAGTCAAAAAGAAAAGGCGAAGAACTGGCTCTGGAAATCAATCCAAAAACTATTATTCTGAGAACCTCTTGGCTGTATTCGGAGTTCAATAAGAATTTCGTTAAAACAATGCTGAATCTCTTCTCCCAAAAACAAGAGCTTGGAATTGTAGCCGATCAGTTTGGGCAGCCTACCAATGCTAATGATCTGGCAGAAACAATCATGGCTATTATCGAAACTCAAAACAAAACCTTCGGTATTTTCCATTTCTCAAACTATCCGGAAACCACCTGGTTTGAGTTCGCTAAAAAAATTGCTGAATTTTCAAACTCTTCAGTAAAACTGAATCCTCTCACAACAGAGCAGTATCCTACTCCTGCCAAAAGACCGGCCAGAAGTACAATGTCATTAGATAAGATAGAAGAAGTGTATAAAATAGAACTTAAGCATTGGGAAAACAGTCTTGAAGAATCTGTCAAAATATTAACACACCAATAATATGATCAAGAACCTGGCAGTTGCCATTTCCATATTCTGTGTCCATCTGTGCAATGCACAGAATGTATACCTTTCAAAAGTTGAGAAAACCAACGACAATACAGATAAATTCCTGTATAAAAAGACAGAGGCTGCAAGTGATGCCGAATATCTGGGAGAAATTGAAGTCCAGGGGTTTTCAAGAGATGATGCAGCTGTTTTTTCCTTAATATATAAAAAAGCAAAAGAAATAGGAGCCAATACCTTTTCATTAAAACCCTTTGAAAATATAGATGGCACCCTTCAGGATTTCAATCCATCTAACTACAGGATTACTTTATATTATACTCCCAAAGAAAAGCTGATTAATCAGAACGGAAAGCTTTACGTTTTTGCTTCATCCGATAAAGATCAGAAGATTAATATTAATAAGAAAGACTATCTGCTTGCGCCTAGATCTTATATTACTCTCGATATTATTCCGGGAGAAGTGTATACCCTGTCAACAAAAAAGCTTTTAGGCTCTACTATTAAGGTTCAGCCTAAAACAAATGATGAAAACCTGTACTTTCAGATTTCCTCGCTAAAGGTAAAATCAGATACCTCCGGAACAGGCGGTTTAAATTTGAAATCCGGCGATATTATTGGATTGGAAAAATCATATGCAGAGTTTTTAAGCCTGATCTACATTCAGAATAAAGATAAATAATCATTATTAACGGATGTGGATGAAAAATTAAACATAAGTTTAAAATTTTTCATCCTGCATACCAGTTGTTTATGGTTTTATATTACAGAATTGTAAACTTTACGTTAAATAAGTTTGTTTTGCGTTTGAATAAGTTGTTATCTTTGCCCCACTGAAAAACGAGAGTTGGACAGCAGCGCAGGAGAGCTTTTAGATAAGCATAACTATTTATAAGAGCTTATATATTACATGAAAAAATAGCTTAACAATTTTTTAGAAATAAAAGTTGCAGGGTTTAATTTTTTTTGTATCTTTGCAGTCCGGTTAAACGGAGCGCAGGAGTAAGTAAAGATTAAGGTGATAGAGGGAGTTAAGGTTACTAAAAAAACTTTAAAATT